>BNJU01003751.1_pt1 | contig 207328 bp, 243 predicted proteins | sample 8539281 | NCBI WGS metagenome assembly BNJU01 (sample SAMD00202456, study PRJDB9452) | human saliva metagenome | isolation source: human saliva | place: Japan | reverse complement strand
TCAGTTGCTGCATTGCTCAAGCGGAGCGCCTGGGGGAGCGCAGAGGAATCCTGGATCCTTGGTGCACCCGAGTTCGTCATCGACGAGGGCCTCGGCCCACAGCGCTGAGCTCCTGGCGAAGGTGCGTGGTATTGCGCAGGAAGGGTCCCGTGTCGTCGCTCTCGTTCGCGCTGACGAGGCAGTGGTCGACGATGAGCTCCCCACGCATCGCACCGTGGTGGCCATCGTGGTGCTCGAGGAGGACCTGCGCCCGGACGCGGCTGAAACGCTCGAGTATTTCCGGTCGCAGAACGTGCACGTGCGCGTCATTTCCGGTGACAACCCGACGACGGTCGGAGCGTTGGCCACACAGGCTGGCCTGACCGCGCCCGATGGGTCGCCCGCTCGCCTCATGGATGCGCGTGATCTGCCCGAGGACCTGACCTCCGAGGCATTCATCGATGCGATCGAGAACCACGATGTGTTCGGACGCGTGACGCCTGAGCAGAAGCGTGCGATGGTCGGCGCTCTCCAGGCTCGCGATCACTGTGTCGCGATGACGGGCGATGGCGTTAACGACGCGCTCGCACTCAAGGACGCCGACCTCGGCATTGCAATGGGCAACGGCACGCAGGCCACGAAGGCGGTCGCGCAGATCGTCCTGGTCGACTCGAAGTTTTCGGTCCTGCCGGGCGTCCTGTCCGAGGGGACGCAGGATCATCGCGAACATGGAGCGAGTGTCGTCGCTGTTCCTGGCGAAGACCACGTACGCGGCCGTGCTTGTCATCGTGACGGCGCTGGTCGGCTGGCGATACCCGTTCCTGCCGCGTCAGTTCAGCTACATTGACTCCCTGACCATTGGTATTCCCGCGTTCTTCCTGGCCCTGTGGCCGAACCCGCGTCGCTATGTGCCCGGGTTCTTGAAGCGTACGCTGTCGCTGGCGATGCCCACGGGCGTGATTCTTGCGGCGGCTGCCCTGACAGCTTTCGGTATCGTCGATGGCCCGCCGCAGTCGCGCGAGTCGACGGCCGCGATCCTCTCGCTCATGCTGGGTGCGATCTGGCTCCTCGTCATCACCTCGCGTCCGCTGTCGACCTGGAAGTGGGTGCTCCTGGTCAGCGTCATTTCCGCGACCGTGGGCGGCGTCCTGCTGCCGCCGGTGCGTCATTCTTCTCGATGGTCGCGCCAAGCGCTACGAGTGGCTCGTGATCCTGTGCGTTGGAGCGTGCGCCGCCCTCCTCATCGAGGTCGCGCAGCGCATCTTCTACGCGCGCCAATTCGCGCGTTCCTTGGAAGGCTAAGCCAGAGTCGATACGAGTCGAGGCCGACGTCGGGTGACAGACCCGGCCCCGGCCTCGTTCGTATGAGGCGTCAGAACGCCCGGATCACGGGGTTCCATTCGCGGATGAGGCGCGCCTGGATGACCTCGGCGACGTAGAAGGGATCCTCGTTGAGGATGCGCTCAACGTCGGCCTCGCTCTCGGCGTTGATAAGGAGCAGTGCGCCGGGGATTTCGCCGACGAGGGGACCGGACGCGATGTTGATCCCCTGCTCGAGCAGGCCGGACAGGAACGCGCGGTGCCTCGGACGAACCTCGTCCATGGTCTCGGTCATCGACGGGTTGTAGACGTATTCAACTGCGTAGTAAGCCATACGCATAACACTAGCCCTGATCCGGGCTTTTGCCTAGATGGCGGATAGTATCGAATGGTGCATGACAAGCTAATTATCCAGGGTGCTCGCGAACACAACCTCAAGGACGTCAGCCTCGAGCTGCCCCGCGACTCCATGATCGTCTTCACCGGCCTGTCCGGATCGGGTAAATCATCCCTCGCCTTCGATACGATTTTCGCCGAGGGACAGCGCCGCTACGTGGAATCCCTGTCCTCCTACGCGCGCCAGTTCCTCGGGCAGATGGACAAGCCCGACGTGGACTTCATCGAAGGCCTGTCGCCCGCCGTGTCCATCGATCAGAAGTCGACGTCGCGCAACCCGCGCTCGACCGTCGGCACGATCACGGAGATCCACGACTACCTGCGCCTGCTCTACGCCCGAGCCGGCGTGGCACACTGCCCTGTGTGCGGCGCGCGGATTCAGGCACAGACGCCGCAGCAGATCGTCGACCGCGTGCGTACCATGGAGGAAGGCACGCGCTTCCAGGTCCTCTCCCCGGTCGTGCGCGGTCGCAAGGGTGAGTACCAGGACCTCATCGACGAGCTGCGCTCCGAGGGCTACACCCGAGCGATCATCGACGGTGAGATGGTCCGCCTTGAGAACGCCCCCAAGCTGGAAAAGAAGCTCAAGCACACGATCGAGGTCGTCGTCGACCGTCTCGTTGTGCGCGAGGGCATGCGCCAGCGCCTCACGGATTCCGTCGAGACGGCGCTGCGCCTCTCGGATGGCCTCGTCATCATTGACTGCGTCGATCTCGATCCCGAGGACCCGGAGCGCCGCCGCCGTTCTCCGAGAAGCGCGCCTGCCCGAATGACCACCCGCTGATGCTCGATGAGATCGAGCCGCGCACCTTCTCCTTTAACGCGCCCTACGGTGCCTGCCCGGATTGCTCGGGCCTCGGTTTCCGCCTGGAGGTTGACCCGGAGCTGGTCGTCCCCGACGAGGAGCTCTCTCTGGCCGACGGTGCCGTGATCCCCTGGAACTCGAACTTCAAGTACCACAAGAAGCTTCTCGAATCCCTCTCCAAGGAGCTGGGCTTCGCGATGGGGACGCCCTGGAAATCCTTGCCGAAGAAGGTCAAGGACGCCGTCTTGTACGGCAAGGACTACGAGGTTACGGTGAAGTTCCGTAACCGCTGGGGGCGCGAGCGCTCCTACACGACGGGCTTCGAGGGTGCGGTCAACTATATCGAGCGCAAGCGCGAGGAGACCGAGTCGGCCGCCGTGTCCGAGAAGCTCGACTCCTACATGCGCGAGATTCCCTGCCCGACGTGCCACGGCGCACGCCTGCGCCCCGAGGTCCTGGCCGTTCGCATCGGGGACAAGTCGATCGCGGAGCTCTCCGACATGTCCATCTCGGAGGCACGTGAGTTCCTCGCGACTGTCGAGCTCGAGCAGCGTGCGCGCGCGATCGCGGCGCCAATCCTCACCGAGATCGAGGCACGCTTGGCCTTCCTCGTTGACGTGGGCCTGACCTACCTGACCCTTTCCCGTGGCGCTGGCACGCTGTCTGGCGGCGAGGCGCAGCGCATCCGCCTGGCGACGCAGATCGGCTCCGGCCTCGTTGGCGTCCTGTATGTCCTCGACGAACCGTCGATCGGCCTGCACCAGCGAGATAACCGCAAGCTCATCGCGACGCTCGAACGACTGCGCGATCTTGGCAACACGCTCATCGTCGTCGAACACGACGAGGAGACGATGGAGGCGGCCGACTGGATCGTCGACATTGGCCCCGGTGCAGGCGAGACCGGCGGTTGGGTCGTCCACTCGGGCCCGCTGGCCGAGCTCCTGAAGAACCGCAAGTCGCTCACCGGACAGTACCTGTCGGGCAAGCGTCGCATTCTCCTGCCGCCGACACGACGCCCGATCGACAAGAAGCGCGTCGTGACTGTCAAGGGCGCGCGCGAAAACAATCTGAAGAACATCGACGTGTCCTTCCCACTCGGTGTTTTTACCGCCGTCACCGGTGTGTCCGGTTCCGGTAAATCGACGCTCGTCAACGGCATCCTGTACCGCACCCTGGCCTCGCGCCTGAACGGCGCGCGCATGGTTCCGGGTCGTCATCGCACGATCACGGGCATCGAGCAGCTCGATAAGGTCGTGCACGTTGACCAGAGCCCGATCGGGCGGACGCCGCGCTCGAACCCGGCCACCTACACGGGCGTCTGGGATCAGATCCGCAAGCTCTTCGCCGAAACGCAGGAGGCGAAGGTGCGCGGCTACGGCCCGGGACGCTTCTCCTTCAACGTTAAAGGCGGTCGCTGCGAGTCCTGTAAGGGCGACGGCACGCTCAAGATCGAGATGAACTTCCTGCCTGACGTGTACGTGCCCTGCGAGGTCTGCCACGGCGCTCGCTACAACCGCGAGACCCTGGAGGTCGAGTACAAGGGCAAGACTGTCGCCGATGTGCTCGACATGCCGATCGCGGAGGCTGCGCAGTTCTTCGCGCCGATCTCGCGCATTGCCCGCCACCTCAACACGCTCGTCGAGGTGGGCCTGGGCTACGTGCGCCTCGGCCAGAGCGCTACGACTCTGTCGGGCGGCGAGGCCCAGCGCGTGAAGCTCGCCTCCGAACTGCAGCGACGCTCGACCGGCCGCACGGTCTACGTGCTCGACGAGCCCACGACGGGCCTGCACTCCGAGGACATTCGTAAGCTCCTCCTGGTGCTGCAATCCCTGGCTGACAAGGGCAACACCGTCATCGTCATTGAGCACAACCTGGATGTCATCAAGAGCGCCGACTGGATCATCGACATGGGTCCTGAGGGCGGCGCAGGCGGCGGCACGGTCGTCGCGCAGGGCACGCCCGAAGAGGTCGCACAGGTGAAGGAATCCTTCACCGGCCAGTACCTCGCCGAGGTCCTCGCGAAGGAGGCCGCGCGCGACGCCGCGAGCTCGCGCAAGTAATGGTTAGTATGGACCTCATGAATCCCGCATACGGCCTCTACGGCTTCTCGTACTTTTGGCCCGCATGGGTGCACCTGATCGTGGTGGCGCTCATGGTGGTGTCGGGCGGCCTTGCCCTCAAGGCTCTCGTGGCCCACGCCGCTGGGCGCAGCCGCGTCTACGGGCTGGGCTGCGGTTTCGTCGCGGGCCTCGGCAACCTGTGCCTGAGCGTGACGGCTCATGCGGAGGCACGCCACGTGTGGCAGCTGGGGACGGCCATTGCGATCTACGCGGTTGTGCTCGTGTTCCTGATTATGACGCTCGTATCCCTGTGGAGCTCGGAATCCGGTGGCTTCGTGTGGGCGCGCGCCTTCCACATGTTCCTGACGGTCGGCGTGGTCGCCTCGGCCGCCCTGGAGATCGCTCGCCGAATGCTCTTCTGGATCCCGATGCCGGTCATCGGTGTTGCCTTCCTCCTCGCGCTGTTTGCTGCCTTCGTCGTGGGACGCAATACCGCAGACTAGGTGATCCTGAACGGACGAAGCGGCCCCGGCCTCGTATGTCACGAGGTCGGGGCCGTTTCGTCGGATCGGGATCCCCTGGCAGGTCGCCGGGTTATTCCTGGTTCTTCGCTGCCTCGCCCGACGCGTACAGGGCATCGACCTCGTCGGCGTAGTCCGCTAGGACGCGGCGGCGCTTGAGCTTGAGGGAGGGCGTCATGTGGCCGTTCTCCACGGTGAAGGCCGCATTGACGATGCGGTAGCGGCGGATCGACTCGGCGCGAGACACCGCCTTGTTGGCGCGGGCGATCGCTTTCTCCAGCGATTCGCGTACCTCGGGCAGGTTCGCGGCCTGCGCAGCATCGACGACGGGCAGGCCGTGGGTGGTCAGCCACTCGGGCAGCATCTCCGTGTCCAGGGCGATGAGCGCCCCGATGTAGGGGCGGTTGTCGCCCACCACGATGATGTTCGCGATGAGCGGGTGCGTCGAAAGGGACTCCTCGAGGATCTCGGGGGAGACGTTCTTGCCGCCCGCGGTAACGATGAGCTCCTTCTTGCGTCCCGTGATGCGCAAGTGACCGCGATCGTCGATGGAAGCGAGGTCGCCGGTCTTGAACCAGCCGTCGACGTAGGCCTCGGCAGTTGCCTCGGGCAGGTTGTGGTAGCCCTTCGACACGGAGATGCCGCGCACGAGCAGCTCGCCGTCGGGAGCAATCTTCATCCGGTTGCCGGGCCAGGGGAAGCCCACCGAATCCGGCGGGAAGTCCTGTGGGGTCTCCACGGAGATCGGTCCGGTCGTCTCGGAGAGGCCGTATCCCTGCAGGAGCGTGATGCCCAGGCCACGATAGAAGTTTGCCAGGTCAGGGGCCAGGGGCGCGCCACCCGAAATGATGGTGTGCAGATTCGGCCCGAGCACCGCACGGACCTTCTTCAAGACGAGCGCGTCGGCGACGCGGCCACGCAGCTTGAGCGATGCCGACGGACCGGGGGAGGGCGTCGCGGAAGCATCGGGGATGGGCGTGGTGTCGGGTCCGGGACCCGCGACGGCGGACTCGGGCAGGGGAGAGTCCACGTAGGCGGTGGCCGCAGACAGGCACGGGCCTGCTTGACAGCCCAGGCAAAGATTCGTCCCTTCGCGCCGCCACCGGCCTTCGCGGAGGCAGCGTTATAGACCTTCTCCATGACGCGCGGAACCACGAGGAGCATCGTCGGTTTGAATGTCGCAATGTCGTTGACGAGATTACGGGTGTCGGGGGAGAAGGCTGTCACGCCCTGGCCCGCGAGCAGGCAGTACATGACGAAGCGCGCGAGCACGTGGGCGACCGGCAGGAAGAGCAGGGAGCGCGACTTCGGGTCGTTGATGAGCACCGGCAGGAAGTCGTAGGCCTGCAGCATCGGCGAAATGAAGTTGCCGTGCGTGAGGACGACGCCCTTGGGCATGCCCGTCGTGCCGGACGTATAAATGATCGTCGCCTCGTCGCTGAGCTTGACGGCGTCGGTGCGCTCGCGCACCTGCTCGACCGTGACACCCTGGGCGGCACCCGTCAGGACGCGCTCGGCACCTCGGTCGAGGGAGAGGATATGGCGGACGCCCTCGGTGCGCACGGATTCGACGAGCTCGGCCTGCTGGGTGGTCGCCGTGATGACGATGCGCACGTCGGCGTCTTGGAGGATGTGCGCGATCTGGGAGGCGGAGTCCGTCTCGTAGATCGGCACGGTGATGGCGCCACAGGACAGTGCGGCCACATCGATGAGCGCCCACTCGTAGGAGGTGGGTGCCAGGATCGCCAGGTGCTCGCCGGCCTCGAGGCCCATGCCGATGAGACCGCGCGCAATCGAGTCGGCTTCGCTCAGGAACGTCTCCATGGTGACCCGGCGCCACGCGCCGACGTTGGAACGCCGCTCAATCGCGACCTGTCCGGGGTGAGATGCCACGCGCTGGTGGAGCATCTTCGGCAGGTTCATGTCCTCGGTTGCCTCTCGCGTTGCGATCGACTCCCATGAGCCGTCTGCGAGCCTGCGTACCGTCATTGCGGTCCTTTCGTGGGGTGAGCGCGCTGCGCTGTGTTGGTGGGATCAGTTCTTCTTGGAGCGGTGGAAGAAACCGCGCTTCTCGTCGGCTCGGCGGAGACGGGGCCGCCGTAGAGCGCATCGACCTCGTGGGCGTAGTCGGCGAGCACCTTGCGTCGGCGTAGCTTCATCGAGGGAGTCACGTAGCCGTTCGCGATTGTAAAGGTGGCGTCGATGATGCGGAACTTACGGATCGACTCGGCGCGGGACACGGCCTTGTTGGCACGTTCGACGGCCTTCTCGAGGGATTCACGCACGGCGGGCAGCTCGGCGGCCTCGGTGGGGGAGCACTGCGGTAGGCCGTGCTTGGCGAGCCAGTCGGGCAGCATATCGGCGTCAAGCGTGAACAGCGCGCCGACGTACGGGCGCTGGTCGCCCACGACAATGACGTTGGCGACGAGCGGATGCGTGGCGAGGGAGTCCTCAAGGACCTCGGGGGAGACGTTCTTTCCGCCCGCGGTGACGATGAGTTCCTTCTTGCGGCCGGTGATGGTCAGCTGCCCCTTGCGGTCGATGGAACCCAGGTCGCCGGTGTGGAACCACTTGCCGTCGGGCATGACCTCGGCGGTCTGCTCAGGCAGGTGGTAGTAGCCGGGCATCACCGACTGGCCGCGCACGAGGATCTCCCCATCCTTGGCTGTCTTAATGAAGTTGCCGGGCAAGGGGAGTCCGACGCCACCGACGGGATTCTTGCCGATGTGCTGGACGGCGATCGGTCCGGTCGTTTCGGATAGGCCGTAGCCCTGGATGAGCGTGAGGCCCATGCCCGCGTAGAAGTGCGCGAGATCGGTGGCCAGGGGTGCGCCGCCGGAGACGATGTAGCGCAGGTTGGGCCCGAGGATGGCGCGGATCTTCTTCAGGACGAGCGCATCGGCGATGCCGTGGCGCATCTTCTTCAGCATGCCCGGCCCGAAGGTCTTCTCGGAGGCGATCGAGTAGGCGCGTGCCTGCTTGGCGCTCCATGCGAACATGCGGCCCTTAATGCCGCCGCCTGCCTTCGAGGACGCGGCGTTGTAGACCTTCTCGAGGACGCGAGGAACGACGAGGAGGACGGAGGGCTTGAAGGTCTGGATGTCCGGCAACAGGTTCTTGATGTTGGGCGAGAAGCCGAGCACGCCCTGGCCGGAGAGGATCACGTGCATGACGAGGCGGGCGAGCACGTGCGCGACGGGGAGGAAGAGGAGCAGGCGTGTCTCGGGTGAGTCAATGACCTCACCGAGGACCTGGCGCGCTCCCTGAGCGGTTGCGATGAAGTTCGCGTGCGTGAGGGCCACGCCCTTGGGGTTACCCGTCGTGCCCGAGGTGTAGATGATGGTTGCGATGTCCGAGGACGAGATGGTGGCGCGACGCTGCTCAACGTTCTCAATGGTGATGCCGGTGGCTGCGCGGGCGATCATGCGCTGTGCGCCGCGATCGAAGGAATCGATGGCGACGGTATGCCCGGGGGCAACAGAGCCCACGAGCTCGGCCTGCTGCGTCGTGGCCGTGAAGACGCGGGTCACGTGCGCGTCGGTGAGGATGTGCTCGATCTGGGCGGCGGAATCGGACTCGTAGATCGGGACGGTGATCGCGCCGATCGAGAGCAGTGCCAGATCCAGGAGGAGCCACTCGTACGAGGTCGGGGCCAGGATCGCCACAGCGTCTCCAGCCTGCACGCCGAGGCCGATGAGGCCACAGGCGGTGTACTCGACCTGACGCTGGAGCTCACCGGCGGTCAGAGAGCGGGTGGATCCGACGGAGGAACGCTGCTCGACGCACACTTGCTGCGGGTGGGTGAGGGCCCGCTTGGTCAGCATGTCGGGCACGATGTCGTGGTCGCCGACCTTGTACGTCGGCTTGATCGTGTACGAGCCATCGCGCATGCGCTTCATCGTGTCCTCCCGGGTATCGGTTCAAAGACTGAACAATAGGTCCATTGTGAGTCTACTGGGTATGACGCGGCCCCCGCCCCATAATTGGGGCGGGGGCCGCTGAGTGACGATTAGATCACAGATCGTAGTACATCTGGTACTCGTACGGATGCGGGTAGGCGCGCATCGGGGCGACCTCGTTGGTCTCCTTGTAGTCGAGCCAGGTATCGATGAGATCCTGGGTGAAGACGTCGCCCTCGGTGAGGAACTCGTGGTCCTCGCGCAGTGCGTCGAGAGCGGCCTCGAGAGAGCTCGGAAGCTTCGCGATGTCCTGGTACTCGGCCGGGGGCAGCTCGTACAGGTCCTTGTCGATGGGAGCTGCCGGCTCGATGCGACGCTTGATGCCGTCGATGCCAGCCATGAGGCACGCGGAGAACGCCAGGTAGGGGTTTGCGCTCGGGTCCGGCACGCGGTACTCCACGCGCTTGGCCTTGGGTGACGTGCCCGTGACGGGGATGCGGATGCACGCGGAGCGGTTGCGCGCCGAGTACACGAGGTTGATCGGAGCCTCAAAACCGGGAACCAGGCGGCGGAAAGAGTTCACCGACGGATTCGTGAAGGCGAGGAGCGCGGGAGCGTGCTCCAGTAGGCCGCCGATGAACCAGCGGGCAGTGTCGGACAGGGATCCGTAGCCGCGCTCGTCGTAGAAGAGGGGCTCGCCGTTCTTCCACAGGGACATGTGGGTGTGCATACCCGAGCCGTTGTCGCCGAACAGGGGCTTGGGCATGAAGGTCGCGGAATGGCCAAACTCGAGGGCCGCGTTCTTAATGACGTACTTGAACTTCATCATGTCGTCGGCCGCGGTCTGCAGCGTCGCGAAGCGGTAGTTGATCTCCTGCTGACCGCCTGAGCCGACCTCGTGGTGGGCGCGCTCGATCGTCAGGCCGACCTCTTCGAGGAGGCGGCTCATCTCGTCGCGCACATCCGCGTACTTGTCGGCGGGGGAGACAGGGAAGTAACCGCCCTTGACGGCCACCTTATAGCCCATGTTGCCGCCCTCTTCGACGCGACCGGTGTTCCAGTACGCCTCGGGGGAGTCGACGGAGAAGAACGTGTTGTGCGGGGTGACCTGGTAGCGCACGTCGTCGAAGAGGTAGAACTCCGCCTCGGCGCCGATGAAGCACTCGTCTGCGATACCGGTCGAACGCAGGTAGGCCTCGGCCTTTGCGGCCACCTGGCGCGGGTCGCGCGAGAAAGGCTCATCCGTGAAGGGGTCGACGATCGAGAAGTTAACGACCAGGGTCTTTCGATCACGGAACGGGTCAACGAACGCGGAAGAGATGTCCGGGATGAGCTTCATGTCGGACTCGTGGATGGCGGTGAATCCGCGCACAGAGGAGCCGTCGAACATGAGGCCGTCCGACAGTGCGGCGTCCAAGAATTCGCTCACGGGGATCGTGAAGTGCTGCTGAACCCCGGGGACGTCGCAGAAGCGCACGTCGACGAGTTCAATGTTCTGCTCGGAGATAAAGTCTGCGACCTCTTGGGTGGAGGTGAACATGAACGTCCTTCTTTGTGGGAGAGCTGTACTCGTTGGTCAAGAATGGGTCAATTCGTAACCAAGACCAGTATATGCCTACAGGTGGCAGCTGCGCGTATTGGTTTCAATATTCAAAGGTTTCATGACATAGAGCACGCCCGCGGTGGGCATCGGGCGCTGCCAGCCCCGGCCTCGTACTCTGGGAGCGTGGCTGATCCTTCGACGTACCGACCCCGCACGGGAGATATTCCGACCTCGCCGGGCGTCTACCGATTCTCCGACCCTCAGGGCCGCGTCATCTACGTCGGTAAGGCCAAAAACCTGCGCAATCGCCTGACGAACTACTTCCAGGATCTGGCGAACCTGCATCCGCGCACCCAGCAGATGGTGACGACCGCGAGCGCCGTCCAGTGGACCGTTGTGCGTTCCGAGGTGGAGGCGCTCACGCTGGAGTTCACGTGGATTAAGGAATTCAATCCGCGTTTCAACGTCATGTTTAAGGACGACAAGTCCTACCCGTATCTGGCGGTGTCGATGGGGGAGCGCTTCCCCCGTGTGCAGGTCACGCGTGAGCGCAAGCGTGCGGTGTCGCGTTACTTCGGGCCGTACACGCAGGTGTGGGCGATTCGTGAGACGATCGATCAGCTGCTGCGCGTGTTTCCGATGCGCTCGTGCTCCGCGGGCGTGTTCCAGCGGGCGAAGGTTCAGGGGCGTCCATGTCTGCTCGGCTACATCGATAAGTGTTCCGCGCCGTGCGTGGGGCGCATCTCGATGGAGGAGCATCGCGAGCTCGCCGAGGGGTTGTGCCAGTTCATGGAGGGGCGCACGGGTCCCGTCATCCGTGACCTGGAGGAGCAGATGCGCCAGGCGTCGGCGGAGCTGAACTTCGAGCGTGCGGCGAAGCTGCGCGACGATGTGTTGGCGTTGCGCACGGTGCTGGAGCGCAACGCGGTCGTGCTGGATGACGGCTCGGACGCCGACGTGTTCTCGCTCGTCAGCGATGACCTGGACGCGGCGGTACACGTCTTCCACGTGCGTGGCGGGCGTATCCGGGGCACGCGCGGATGGGTGATCGAGCGCGTCGACGGGGCGGATGACGCCGCCCTCATGTCCCGCCTCCTCGAGCAGGTGTATTCCTCGGCGTCGCCGGACGAGGCCGGGGCCGGGAAGCCGGACAAGGTGGCGGCCGTGAGCGTGGACGACGTCGCGCACACGCCCACATCGGCGATCCCGCGCGAGGTACTCGTCTCTGTCGAGCCCGAGGAGAAGGATACGATTGCGCGCTGGCTGCGGGAGGTGCGCGGCGCGTCCGTGTCCATTCACGTTCCCAAGCGTGGCCCGAAGGCTCAGCTCATGGAGACGGTGACGGAAAATGCTCGCCAGGCCCTTGCCCTGCATCGGACGAAGCGGGCGGGTGACATCACGGCACGTTCGAAGGCGCTCGAGCAGCTCGCCGAGAACCTGGACCTGCCCGCAGCGCCCCTGCGTATCGAGTGCTACGACGTATCGCACACGGGCGGCGACAATCAGGTCGCCTCGATGGTGGTCTTTGAGGACGGCATGCCGCGTAAGGACGCCTATCGCACCTACAACATCCGCGGTGAGGACGGGAGCGGTACCCCCGATGATACGAGCGCGATGAACGAGGTCCTCACCCGGCGCTTTTCACGCTTGCTGGCCGAGGAGGCTGGCGTCGAAGGAGAGGACGAGGATGGTGTCGCCTACGCCTCCGGTCCGATCGACGCGACGACGGGGCGCCCCAAGCGATTCTCCTACCGCCCCGACCTGGTCGTTGTCGATGGTGGCCTCCCGCAGGTCAATGCCGCGCGAGCCGCCCTCGACGCCGTGGGTGCGGACGTGCCCGTCGTCGGGTTGGCGAAACGCCTGGAGGAGGTATGGATCCCCGGTGACGAGTTCCCTCTCATCCTGCCGCGCACCTCGGAGGCGCTCTACCTCCTGCAGTACCTGCGCGACGAGTCCCACCGCTTCGCGATCACGAAGCACCGCAAGCGCCGTTCGAAGGCCCAGCGGCGCTCGGTGCTCGATTCCATCCCAGGGCTTGGACCCGCCCGTCAGGCCGCGCTGTTGAAACATTTCGGCTCTGTGAAGCGGATCCGTGAGGCATCCGTGGAGGACATTGCCGAGGTCAGGGCGTGGGACCCGGTCTCGCGCGCACGATTCGCGATAGGCTTGCGACATCGTCGAGGGAGGACACACCATGACATTCACGCTTCCCGTGCCGCTGCCGGCGCGCGTGCTGCTGCTGGATCGGGCGAACTCGGTAAGGAAGTAGCGATCGCCCTGCAGCGCTACGGATGCACCGTTATCGCGTGTGACTCCTACGGCAATGCTCCCGCCATGCAGGTGGCGGACGAATCCCGCGTCTTTGACATGAGCGACCCGCAGGCTCTGCGCGAGGTGCTCGACGGCGTCGATGTCGACCTCATTGTTCCCGAAGTCGAGGCCATCGCGACGGACGAACTCAGCGCTTGTGAGGAGCGAGGCGTGCGCGTCGTCCCCAACGCCTTCGCCGTCCAGGCCACGATGGACCGCCAGCGCATCCGCACCCTCGCCGCCTCCCTCCCCGGCGTGCGTACGTCCGCTTTCCGATTCGCGCGCAGTGAGGCCGAGCTGGCCACCGCTCTCGACGAGATCGGATACCCCGCCTTCGTGAAACCGACCATGTCCTCTTCCGGGCACGGTCAGTCCCGCGTCACCGGCCCCGAGCAGGCCGCCTCCGCATGGGCACATGCGAAGGAGGACGCGCGTGCGACGACCGGCGTCGTCATCGTCGAAGAAGGCGTCGACTTCGACTATGAGATCACGCTGCTCACCGTGCGCTCCTGGGACGCTAAGTCCGGTACGGTCACGACGAGCTTTTGCGCGCCCATCGGGCACCGTCAGGAGGGTGGAGACTACGTCGAATCCTGGCAGCCCATGGCCATGAGCGAGGCAGCCCTCGAAGCCTCACGCACGATGGCCAAGGCCGTCACTGACGCCCCTGGCCGAGGCCGGAAACGGGCCGTGCCTCGGCATCTTCGGCGTCGAGTTCTTCGTGCGTGGCGATGAGGTCTGGTTCTCCGAACTCTCGCCACGCCCCCACGACACCGGCATGGTGACGATGGTGACGCAAGCGCAATCCGAGTTCGAACTGCACGCACGCGCCATCCTCGGCCTGCCCGTCTCGACCGCGCAGGCGAGCCCCGTGCCTCGGCCGTCATCAAGTCAACCGGTGCCGTCGACGCTCCCGTCTACGACGGCGTTGCCGATGCCCTGGCCACCGCCGACATCGTGCGCATCTTCGGCAAGCCCATCAGCCGCGCCGGCAGGCGCGTCGGCGTCGTCGCCGCCACCGCGAGCACGCCGAAGGAAGCGCGAGTCATCGCCAGGCGCGCGGCCGCAGGCATCTCCATCGACGAGGCCCCCGCGCCTTGCGCGTAACCGCTCCCACCCATCAGCCCAGCCCACCCGTCAGGAGGACGTCATGCCCGACCACACACCCAGGGACGACCGCGATGAGCGCCCGGCCCAGGCCTCGTCGATGAACGAGGAGAACCCTCCCACGGTTCCCGAGGGCATCGCCGTGCGCGACATGATCCGCGTCAAGTACGAGCCTCGCGCCTCCAACGAGGTCCTCATCATCACGGGCTACCTCGGGGCGGGCCGCACGGGAGCCGCCCGCGCGCTCGAGGATCTGGACTGGTACGTCGTCGACAACCTGCCGCCGACCATGCTGCCCGCTCTCGTCGGCATGATGTCGAATGACCCCGCGGCCGGCGTGCACCGCCTGGCGGTCGGCGTCGATGTTCGCTCGCGCACCTTCTTCCGCACATTGGACGCCACACTCGAGCAGCTCAAGGGCGCGGGCATCGCCTACCGCATTATCTTCCTCGAGGCCAGCCCCCAGACCCTCGTGCGCCGCTACGAATCCAACCGTCGTCCCCACCCCTCCAGGGTGCCGGCACCCTCATGGACGGTATCAAAGCTGAAATGCGCCTCCTCGCGCCCCTGCGCCGTGCAGCCGACGAGGTCATCGACACCTCCACCATGAGTGTCCACGATTTGACCCGACGTATCCGCGATATCGTGGCGGGGGAGGAGCGCCCCCTGCAGGTGACCGTCGAGTCGTTCGGTTTCAAGCACGGGCTGCCCCTCGACGCCGATCACGTCGTTGACGTGCGTTTTCTCAAGAACCCGTACTGGGTGGACGAGTTGCGTCACCTCACGGGCAGGGACCAGGCCGTCGCCGACTACGTGCTCTCTCAGCCGGGTGCACGCGATTTTGCTCTCGGATATGCGGACCTACTGGCTCCCATGCTGAGCGGCTATCTGGCAGAATTGAAGCCATTCGTCACGATTGCCGTCGGATGCACGGGCGGAAAGCACCGCTCAGTTGCTTGCTCCGAGGCAATCGCCAAGCGCCTGCGCACACACGGATACACGGTTCGCGTGATGCACCGTGACATTGGGAGAGACTGATGCCCTATCTTGATGCAGCCGGCTGGGTTCAACGTGGAGAATCCGGCCAGAACATAGTCGCCCTGGGCGGCGGACACGGCTTGTCCGCAACCCTGCGGGCTTTGCGCCACATTACCCGTGCGCTCACGGCAGTCGTGACTGTCGCCGATGACGGTGGTAGTTCCGGCCGTCTGCGCCAGGAGATGCCGATCCTGCCTCCCGGCGACCTGCGTATGGCGTTGGCGTCGCTATGTGAGGAATCCGAGTGGGGCTTGACGTGGCGTGACGTCATGCAGCTGCGCCTGGATACGAGCGGCCCGCTCAACGGCCATGCGCTCGGCAACCTGCTGATTTCTGGCCTGTGGCAGCTCCTCGACGATCCGGTTGAGGGCCTCGACTGGGTTGGTCGGCTCCTCGGGGCACAGGGGCGGGTCCTGCCCATGTCGACGACGCCCATTGATATCGAGGCGGACATGAACGACGGTGGACGTCGTTACGTCGTGTCCGGCCAATCGAAGGTTGCTGTCGCCCCCGGTACCGTCGAGCACGTTCGTATTACGCCCGAGGCCCCCGAGGTCCCTTCTGCGGTTACCGACGCCATCTCCGAGGCCGACTGGGTCGTGCTGGGCCCCGGCTCCTGGTACACGTCGGTCATTCCGCATCTGCTGGTCCCCGACATCAACCGAGCACTCGCAACGACGGACGCGCACCGCGCGCTCGTGCTCAACCTGGCACGCCAACGCGGCGAAACCGATCTCATGTCGACCGCCGATCACGTGCGTGTCCTGCGCGAGTACGCGCCCATGCTCAAGCTCGACGTCGTCGTCGCTGACCCCACGGCATGCGATGATATCGATGACCTCATCGTCGCTGCCGAGGAGCTCGGTGCGCGCGTTCTCCTGCGCCAGGTCCGCACGGGCGACGGGGCTCCGCACCACGACCCGCTGCGCCTTGCCGCAGCATTGCGTGACGCATTCGACGGCTTCCTTGGTGAGGTCGGACAGAGCGAAACGTGGTTACCTTAGAAGCTGTTGCCTGTTGACAAACGACTTCACACCCTAGGAAGAACCCGTGTCTCTGACATCTGACATGAAGGACGAGCTCGCGCGCGCCGTCATCACGACGCCGTCGGAGGTGGCCGCCGAGGTAAGCGCGACACTGCGTTTCGCCGGCGGTCTGCACCTCGTGGGCGGTCGCATTCTCGTCGAGGCTGAGCTCGACTCGCCTGTCGCTGCACGGCGCCTGCGCACCTACCTGCAGGCGCTGTACGACGCGGAATCCTCCGTCGTCGTCGTGTCCGGATCATCCCCTGCGACGCGGCAAGCGCTACGTTGTGCGAGTCGTCCACAAGGCTGATGAGCTCGCTCGCCTGACCGGTCTCGTTGATTCACTGCGCCGTCCCATTCGCGGCCTGCCGCCCGTACTCGTCGCCTCGGGGACGGCTGAGGCTGCGGCGATTTGGCGCGGTGCGTTCCTCGCCCGCGGCTCGCTCATGGAACCCGGACGTTCCTCCTCGCTTGAGATCACCTGTCCCGGTCCCGAGGTGGCACTCGCCATGGTGGGTTGCGCGCGTAAGCTCGGCGCGGCCGCGCGCTCGAAGGAGGTGCGCGGTACGGATCGTGTGTCCGTCCGTGACTCTGATGCGATCGGCACGCTGATTTCCGCGATGGGTGCACCCCAGACCTTCGAGGCCTGGCAGGAGCGACGCGAGCGCCGCGAGGGCGCGGGGCAGCGCCAACCGACTGGCTAACTTTGACGATGCGAATCTGCGCCGCTCCGCGCGTGCCGCCGTCGCAGCCGGTGCGCGCGTTGAGCGAGCCTTTGAGATTCTTGGGGACGACGTACCGGCTCACCTGCTCGAGGCAGGTACCCTGCGGCTGAAGTACAAGCAGGCGTCCCTCGAAGAGCTCGGCAAGCACACGAATCCGCCGCTCACCAAGGATGCCGTTGCCGGGCGAATCCGACGACTCCTGGCCCTCGCTGACAAGGTTGCACACGAACGAGGCATTCCCGATACGGAATCCGCGCTCACCCTCGACATGCTCGATGAGGACTGAGGTCCCTGGTTCCTGCCACAACGTCTCGATTCAAACGAGAATTACCCCACGTGCAGATTTTCAAATTGGATTGTGACAGAGCACGCTCTGGGGTGTAGATTAGGAACTGCTGGAACCGCAGACATCTGCGGGCCGGGCTGGCAACCCGCACGCCCGGTTGCATCGAATACCGTGCCCCGCGAGGGGCACGAGCAGGAGGAACATAGTGACCACCCGCGTTGGCATCAACGGCTTCGGCCGCATCGGCCGCAACTTCTTCCGCGCTGCTCTCGAGCAGGGCGCGGACATCGAGATCGTCGCCGTTAACGACCTCACCGACAACAAGACCCTCGCTCACCTGCTGAAGTACGACTCGATCACGGGTCGCTTCCAGGGGCGAGGTCTCCTACGATGACGAGGGCATCGTCGTCAACGGCAAGCACATCAAGGTGCTGGCGCAGCGTAACCCCGCCGATCTGCCCTGGGGCGAGCTCGGCGTTGAGGTTGTCGTTGAGTCCACCGGCTTCTTCACCGACGGCGAGAAGGCCAAGGCTCACCTGGACGCTGGCGCCAAGAAGGTCGTCATCTCCGCTCCCGCGAAGAACGTCGACGGCACCTTCGTCATGGGCGTGAACGAGGACAAGTACGATGGCACCACGATGAACATCGTGTCGAACGCCTCCTGCACGACCAACTGCCTCGCCCCCCTGGCCAAGGTTCTTGAGGAGAACTTCGGCATCGAGCGCGGCATCATGACCACCATCCACTCCTACACGGGTGACCAGCGCGTCCTCGACGCCCCCCATTCGGACCTGCGTCGCGCCCGCGCCGCGGCCCTGAACATGATCCCCACCAAGACCGGTGCTGCCCAGGCCGTCGCCCTGGTTCTGCCCGAGCTTGAGGGTAAGTTCGATGGCCTCGCCGTCCGCGTTCCCACCCCGACCGGCTCCCTGACCGACCTCACCTTCATCGCGAAGAAGGAGGTCTCCGTCGAGGCCGTTAAGGCTGCCGTCAAGGCCGCTGCCGAGGGTGAGCTCAAGGGTGTCCTTGAGTACACCGAGGATCCGATCGTTTCCTCCGACATCGTGGGCGACCCGCACACCTCGATCTTCGACGCCACCGAGACCAAGGTCATCGGCAACCTCGTCAAGGTCCTGTCCTGGTACGACAACGAGTGGGGCTACTCGAACGCTCTCGTTCGCCTCACCGCCCTCGTCGGCTCCAAGCTCGCCTGAGCACACAGCTGATATACCAGCCATGAGCTGATCAGCGAGATGCCCGTGCACGCTCGTGCACGGGCATCTCGTACATCGCCACCGCCTTCACACTGAAAGGACTCCTCGTGAGGACTATCTCCACTCTGGGCGACCTGCGCGGCAAGCGCGTCCTCGTCCGCTCCGACTTCAACGTTCCGCTCAAGGACGGCGTCATCACCGATGATGGCCGTATTCGTGCGGCTCTGCCGACCCTCAAGACCCTCACCGACGCCGGTGCCAAGGTCGTCATCATGGCTCACCTCGGCCGCCCCAAGGGCAAGGTCGATCCCGCCTTCTCGCTTGCCCCCGTCGCCAAGCGCCTTGCTGAACTCTCCGGCGTGAAGGTCACGCTGGCTTCCGACGTCGTCGGCCCCTCCGCTGCTGAGACCGTCGCCGCTCTGGGTGATGGTGAGATCGCGCTGCTCGAGAACGTCCGTTTCGATCCCCGTGAGACCTCCAAGGTCGACGAGGAGCGCGAAGAGCTTGCCCGCGAGTACGCCAAGCTCGGCGACGCGTTCGTCTCCGACGGCTTCGGTGTCGTGCACCGCAAGCAGGCTTCGGTCTACGACATTGCGAAGCTGCTGCCCTCGGCCGCTGGTCTGCTTGTCCTCAGGGGAGATCGAGTCCCTGTCCAAGGTGACCGGCGACCCCGAGCGCCCTCTACGGCGTCGTCCTCGGCGGCTCCAAGGTCTCCGACAAGCTCGGCGTTATCGCCAACCTGCTGAAGAAGGCCGATATGCTCTTCATCGGCGGCGGCATGGTCTTCACCTTCCTCGCCGCTCAGGGCTACTCGGTGGGCAAGTCCCTCCTCGAGGAAGACCAGATCGACACCGTCAAGGGCTACATCGCCGAGGCCGCCGAGCGCGGTGTTGACCTTGTCCTGCCCGTGGACGTCATCGTCGCCCCCGAATTCGCGGCAGACGCGCCCGCGACCGTCGTCAAGGTCGACGCTATCCCCGATGATCAGATGGGTCTGGACATCGGCCCGGAGTCCGCGAAGCTCTTCGCTGACAAGCTCGCGACCGCCAAGACCGTCGCCTGGAACGGTCCCATGGGCGTCTTCGAATTCGACGCGTTCGCCGGTGGCACCCGCGCCGTCGCAGAGGCCCTGTCCAAGGGCTCCATGTTCTCCGTCATCGGCGGCGGCGACTCCGCCGCAGCCGTGCGCCTGCTCGGCTTCGACGAGAACACCTTCTCCCACATTTCCACTGGTGGTGGCGCTTCCCTCGAACTCCTCGAGGGTAAGGTTCTGCCCGGTATCGCAGTTCTGGAGGACTGACTCATGGCACGTACGCCCCTCATGGCCGGCAACTGGAAGATGAACCTCGATCACCTCGAGGCCAATCACCTCGTCCAGGGCCTCGAAATGGCACTGTCCGACGCTGGTCACGACTACTCCAAGTGCGAGGTCCTCGTGATCCCGCCGTTCACCGACATCCGCACCGTCCAGACCATCGTCGACGCCGATGATCTCCAGATCAAGTACGGCGCCCAGGACGTCTCCATCCACGACAACGGTGCCTACACCGGTGAAATCTCTACCGAGATGCTCACCAAGCTCGGCGTCACCTACGTGGTCATGGGCCACTCCGAGCGCCGCGAGTACCACGGTGAGTCCGACGAGCTCGTCGGCGCCAAGGCCCGCAAGGTCTTCGACGCCGGTATGACCCCGATCCTGTGCTGCGGTGAAGCCCTCGAGATCCGCAAGGCCGGCACCTACGTCGACTTCGTTCTCGGCCAGATCCGCGCCGCGCTCGTCGGCTGGAAGGCCGAAGAGGTTGCCAAGATCGTCATCGCCTACGAGCCCATCTGGGCCATCGGCACCGGCGAGACCGCATCCGCGCAGGACGCCCAGGAAGTGTGCGGCGCCATCCGCGCCGCCCTGGCCGAGGACTTCGGCACCGAAACCGCCGAGTCCACCCGCATCCTCTACGGCGGCTCCGCCAAGCCCGGCAACATCAAGGAGCTCATGGCTCAGCCCGACGTCGACGGCGGTCTCGTCGGCGGCGCGTCCCTGAAGGCTGAATCCTTCGCCGCCATGGCGAACTTCTACGCCTGAGCAACGCTCACACGCCCGTGACACCCGGCCAGTCGAGCTGGGTCGGAGCGGACGCGAGATGGGGCCAACCGGTGTGCCGGTTGGCCCCATCGGCATTCTCAGTTAATATAAGACTATATGTGCCCCGAATTGGGGCGACCTGCGATAGAAACTGGACCCACCGTGACCATTCTGAACAACGTACTGATTGGGCTGATCTTCGTGACCAGCATCCTGCTCACCCTGACCATCCTGATGCACAAAGGACAGGGCGGCGGCCTATCGGACATGTTCGGTGGCGGCATCTCCTCGTCGGCAGGGTCCTCCGGTGTCGCCGAGCGTAACCTGAACCGCATCACCATGGGCACTCTGTTCATCTGGGTGGTGTGCATCATCGGTTTCGTCCTGCTTGGAAAGTTTGGTGGCTGATCGGTACCGATCAGCATCGAGCTGTGGCTCTCCGTTGATCAGCGGGGGGCCATTTCGTACCCTGGCAAGAGACTGTGGGGCCGCCTTCGTCACGAAGGCGGCCCTACAAAGTAAGGTGGTGTATCTACCCGAGGTCCAGTCGCGAGGCCGCTGCCTCGTCCACGTAGACTCGCGTCGTTGGGCAGAGGATCCCCGCGACGGGAATGTCGAGGGGCGACTCGCCGCCAAAAGCGCGTCCGAGCGCTCCTGCCTTTGCCGAACCAGCGGTCGTGAGCCACACCTCCGGACAGCGGCGCATGATGGGCATCGATACGGTGATGCGCTCGGGGGGCGGTTTGGGCGAGTTGCGAATTGCCAGGATGGGGGAGGCCTCGTCCATGTCGACGCGTCCGGGGAAGAGCGAGCAGATGTGCCCGTCGGGACCCATACCGATCAGCGCAATATCGAAGGATCGATCGCCCATGAGCGAGTGCCAGGTGTCTGCGAATGCAGCGGTGGCATCGTCAAGAGAACCAGCGCCGGGTGCTGAGGTATCGGCGCTCGGCATCCGCACGAACTCCACGCCTGATGCAGCATAGAGGAATCCATCCCACGCCTGGTCATCGTTGCGGTCTTTATCTCCGGCGGGAACATAGCGTTCATCCACCAGCCACACGCGAACGCGCGACCAGTCAACCTGGTCGACACACGGTAGCAGGGAGGGCAGAAGGGAGGTGGTGATCGCGCCGCCGGAAATGGCGACGTTGATACGCACGTCCGTCCCGGCCTCGTTGATGAGCGTGCGCAGGCGCTCAAAGAATGCGCGGCCAACGGCGGCGTTCAGCTCGTCGACGGTTGGAAAAACCTCAAGCGTGTGAACGGAAACCATGTCACTCGCCTTCGGAGGAGAGGGCGAGCCGTGGCAGTTCTTCCGTGAGGAGCTCCCCGTAGTAGACGTCTGGATCGAGACGACGCAGATCCTCCATGAGTGAATCCTGAACGGAACGGCGTGCCAGGTTCACGCTACGGTCCTCGAGGCCGGGACGCGATAGACAAGCCACCGACGAGGAAGCACTGCGCGACAGAGACACGGTCGTGTCATCGTCAAAGAAGAACGTGATGTCCGTGATCGTGAGCGCGTCGTTGTCGACAACACGCTCGACTGGCACGCCCAGCTGGTGGTGCAGCCACGCGGCGACGAGGAACGGCGACGGATGTGTGGCGTTTCCTGCGACGCGGATTGAGGTTGGTAGACGGTCGAAGTCTTCCGCGATCGCGGCCAGGAGCGCACGCCACAGGGTGACGCCGGCCCATGCCAGATCGATGTCGCCGGGGGTGTACACGGTCGACAGAGCCGACAGCGTCTCCATCGGGCACTCGGTTGCACGCGAATCGGTGATGCGCTTGACCGCCAGGCGGCCGAGCGGGTGGGCACCAGGATTCTGCGGTGGGACCACCGGCCAGTAGGTGACGACAGGAGTGTCGGACTGGAGCAGAGGCATGACGAGCGAATCGATGTTGGATGCGGCCTCGCCGCGGGGCTCCAGGATGATGATGTCGGACAGACCCGCTGCGTCGCCGACGCGAATCTGGGCGTTGAGGCGCGCGGTTCCCTCCGTCGACTCGGGCTCGACAATGACGATGACGCGGCAGGGGTGCTCGCGCGAGACCGCGTCGGAAACCTCGATTGCGTTGTCGACGTCGATCAGGTCAGGCACGCAGATGAGGAGCGTGAGAACGCGGCTGAGGGCCGCAGCGCCGCGTTCGTCACGCAGCTCGACGATGCGGGATGCGACCTCGGCGGACGTGGTGTTCTTCAGGGTGATGATCACGGGAGCCTCCAGAAACGGCCATCGCGGGCCAACATGTCGTGCGCGGATTGGGGACCCCAGGTGCCGGGGGCGTAGGGCTCGGGCTGTCCCTGGCTCTCCCAGAAGGACAGGATCGGATCGAGGATCTTCCACGAGGCCTCGACCTCGTGCTGGTGCGGGAACAGGGGCGCGGAACCGACGAGCGCATCGAGGATGAGCCGCTCATACGCCTCGGGGGAGTCCTCGGTAAACGCGTGGCCGTAGGCGAAGTCCATGGTGACGTCACGCACCTGCATCGAGGTGCCCGGGACCTTGGCACCGAGCTTGAGGGTCAGGCCCTCGTCCGGCTGGACGCGGATGACGAGTGCGTTTTGAGCGGATTCGCTGAGGGCAGAGTTGCCGAACGGTACGTGGGCAGAGCGCTTGAAGATCACGGCGATCTCGGTAACGCGCTTGCCCAAGCGCTTGCCTGCGCGCAGATAGAAGGGCACGCCAGCCCAGCGCCGCGTGTCGACGAAAAGCTTGATCGCTGCGAATGTCTCCGTGGTCGAATCGGCGGGGATACCGTCCTCCTCGAGGTAACCGCGTACACGGTCGCCTCCCTGCCAACCGCCCGCGTACTGGCCGCGTGCGGTGTCGGCGGCCAGGTCGTCGGGCAGGCGCACGGCAGAGAGAACCTTCTCCTTCTCGGTGCGGATCTCCTCGGGCGTGAAACGTACGGGTTCCTCCATGGCAGTGAGTGCCATGAGCTGCAGCAGGTGGTTCTGGATGATGTCGCGCGCTGCGCCGATGCCGTCGTAGTAGCCCGCGCGCGTGCCGATACCGATGTCTTCGGCCATCGTGATCTGCACGGAGTCGACGTAGTTGGCCTTCCACAGCGGTTCGAACATCGCGTTCGCGAAGCGCATGGCCATGATGTTCTGGACGGTTTCCTTGCCCAGGTAGTGGTCGATGCGGAAGACGTCTTTCTCGTCGAAGATCTGGGAGATGACATCGGAGAGCTCTTGCGCGGACTGGAGGTCGTGACCGAAGGGCTTCTCGATGATGACGCGTCGCCATTCGCGGCCCTGTCGCTTGTTGAGACCGGTGTCCGACAGGTGCTTGGCCACGACGGGGAAGTACGAGGGGGGAATGGATAGTAGAAGGCGTGATTGCCGCCGGTGCCGCGTGAATGGTCGAGCTCGGCGACGGTCTGCACGAGTCGGCGGTAGGCCTCGGGGTCGTCGAAGGTGCCGGAGACGAAGCGCAGTCCCGAGCGCAGTTGGTTCCACGTGCCCTCGTTAAAACCGGTGCGTGTGTGTGCCTCGATGGACGCGCGCACGTATTCCTCGAAGTCCTGCGGGCTCCAGTCGCGGCGCGCGAACCCCGTCAACGAGAACGCCGGGTGCAGTAGGCCGCGGTTGGCGAGGTCGTAGATCGCGGGGAGCAACTTCTTGCGGGCGAGGTCACCGGTGATGCCGAAGATGACGAGGCCGCAGGGCGGTGAGATACGCGGAAGCCTGCGGTCCTGGGGATCGCGCAGGGTGGGGATCTCGTTGGTCACGAGTGGTCGCTCCGTTCGCTCAAGGGGGTTGGGACGAGGCCGGGGCCCGAACGCTGCGCCCGTTGGGTGAGCGAAGCGGGACCGAGGACCCACACATGTTAACGAGAATAGGGCTGCTGGCACGCCCTCGCGCGCCAGCAGCCCCATGTTCAGTTCAGTTGACTAAAAAGTCACGAACGAGCGGCCTCGATGGATTCCTTCGCAGCCGCGGCCACGTGCTCGGCGTCGATGCCGTACTCCCTGAAGAGCGTCTCGCCCGGCGCGGATGCACCGAAGTGCTCGATGGAGACTGCGCGACCGGCGTCGCCGATCCAGCGGTACCAGGGCAGGGCGATGCCTGCTTCGACGGAGACGCGAGCGCGCACCGACGGGGGCAGGACGGAGTCGCGGTACTCGCGGTCCTGAGTCTCGAACCAGTCGAGGCACGGCACAGACACAACGCGCGCGGCGATGCCCTCGGTGGCCAGGCTCTCACGCGCCTCGAGGGCGACGGAGACCTCGGAGCCGGAGGCCAGCAGGATCACGTCGGGCGTGCCCTCGGTGTCGGCCAGGACGTAGGCACCGCGCGCGAGGTCCTCGGTGGTGGCCAGGCCGGTGCCTTCACCACGTGCCGGGTTAGGCAGGTTCTGGCGGGACAGGACGATGGCGGCCGGGTGCGACTGCTCGAGAATGGCTTTCCAGGAGGCCGCCGTCTCAGCTGCGTCGGCGGGACGCACGACCGCGAAGTTCGGGATCGCGCGGTAGGAGGCCAGGTGCTCGATCGGCTGGTGCGTCGGGCCGTCTTCGCCGACGCCGATGGAGTCGTGGGTCCACACGTAGGTGACCGGCAGATCCATGAGGGCGGCGAGGCGCACGGCCCCGCGCATGAAGTCGGAGAACACGAAGAACGTGCCGCCGTAAGCGCGGGTGAAGCCGTCGGCGGCGATACCGTTGAGGGCAGCACCCATGGCGAATTCGCGCACGCCGAAGTGCAGGTTGCGGCCGAACTCGTTGCCGCTGAAGGCAGACGAGGGAACGGTGTGCGGGCAGGAAGGAAGGCTCGCCCTTCAGGAAGGTGTTGTTCGAGCCGGCGAGGTCGGCGGAGCCGCCCCACAGTTCGGGAAGTACCGGAGCGATCGCGTTGAGGACCTGACCGGAGGCAGCGCGGGTTGCGATGGCCTTGCCCTCTTCGAAGGCGGGCAGTGCGGCCTCCCAGCCCTCGGGCAGGCGGCCTTCGAGGAGACGCTCAAGCAGGGCAGCCTGCTCGGGGTGCGCGGCCTTCCATGCCTCGAAGCGCGCGTCCCAGTCCTGCGGTACTCGGCTGCGCGAGTGGCCGCGCGGGCGCGGACCTCGTTGACGAGCGCGGAATCAGCGTCGAACATCTTCTCGGGATCGGTGCCCAGCGCCTCCTTGAGACCCTTCAGTGCCTCAGGCCGAGCTTGGAACCGTGAATACCGCCGGTGTTCTGCTTGCCGGGGGTCGGCCAGCCGATGATGGTGCGCAGCGCGATGAGCGAGGGCTTCCTCGTCTCGGCCTTGGCGGCGTCGAGGGCGTCGTTCAGGGCTGCCGTGTTTTCCTCGTAGGAGCCATCCTCGCCGAGCCAGTCGACGCGCTGGACGTGCCAGCCGTAGGCCTCGTAGCGGGCCAGGACATCCTCGGTGAAAGCGATCGACGTGTCGTCTTCGATGGAGATGTGGTTGTCGTCCCAGATGACGGTAATGTTGCCGAGCTCCTGGGTGCCTGCGAGGGAGGAAGCCTCAGCGGAGACGCCTTCTTCGAAGCAGCCGTCGCCGGCGATGACGTAGACGTTGTGGTCGAAGACGGACTCACCGAGCGAGGTCTCGGGATCAAAGCAGGCCGTGGACGCGGCGGGCGTTCATGGCGAAGCCGACGGCGGAGGCGATGCCGGTACCCAGCGGGCCGGTCGTGATCTCCACGCCCTTGGTGTGGCCGTACTCGGGGTGGCCGGGGGTCAGGGAGCCAGCGGTGCGCAGCTTCTTGATGTCATCAAGTTCGAGCCCGAAGCCGGAGAGGTAGAGCTGGATGTACTGGGTCAGCGACGAGTGGCCGGCCGAGAGGATGAAGCGGTCGCGTCCGATCCAGCGCGGGTCGGCAGGGTCGACGTTCATGACTTTTGTTGTAGAGGAGGTAAGCGGCGGGGGCGAGCGAGATAGCAGTACCGGGTGGCCCGATCCAGCCTGCTCGACGGCGTCGGCGGCGAGGGATCTTAGCGGTCTTGACCGCTTCGTCATCAATGTGATCCCAGTGAAGTGACACGGTGGTCTCCAGGTGTTGGGCCCCAGCGTTGGGGCGGAAATGGTTTACCGCGTCACAGTCTAGCGAATATGTGCGCATGCCGATAGCGCTCGCGCACATATGTTGCACAGTCGCTTACCCTGACACCATGACCTCTCTGGAAGCTCTTGTGCGCGACTGGGTGGACTATCTGCGCGTTGAAAAGGGGGCATCTGCGCATACAGTTTCGAACTATCGCAGAGATGCCAGCCGGTATGCGTTTGACATGAAGAACCGAGGGAAAAACGATGTCGGGGACGTGAGCGTGCGCGACATCGAAGACTACATGATGCGGCTGGCATCCGGATCGGTCACGGGGAAAAGCTGCAGCAGCGTCATCCGTAGCGCGCGCGTCGGCCGCTATCCGAGGGCTGCATAAGTACGCGCTGACGGAGGGGGTTGTCGCGACGGATGTCGCTGCCCAGCTGCACGCCCCCCGTCAGGGGCGTCACCTGCCCAAGGCTCTCTCTGTCGAGGAGGTGGGACGGCTGCTTGATGCCGCTCACGCCGACGATTCACCCATCGGCCTTCGTGATGCTGCGTTGCTCGAACTCCTGTATGCCACGGGTGCGCGCGTGTCTGAAGCGGTGTCCCTGAGCGCTGATGACCTTGATCTTGACGGCGATGTCCCCGTTGTGCGTCTGTTTGGCAAAGGACGCAAAGAGAGGATCGTTCCGGTCGGTTCTTTCGCTGTTGACGCGCTCGACGCATACAGAGTGCGTGCACGACCGGCACTGGCAGCACGAGGCAGGGGCCAGACGGTATTTTTCCTCAACTCCCGCGGTGGTGCGCTGTCTCGTCAGAGTGCATGGACGGCTATTCGGCGCGCGGCTCAGGCGGCTGACCTGGGAGACCGCGTCTCTCCGCATACCTTGCGGCATTCGTTCGCGACGCACCTGCTCGAGGGTGGCGCGAGCGTGCGCGAAGTCCAGGAGCTTCTCGGGCATGCCTCGGTAGCAACCACTCAGATCTACACCCAGGTGACCGCACAAGCGCTGCGTGAGGTCTTTACCCTCTCGCACCCACGGGCGCGTGGCACCGAGGCAACCGCGCGGTGATGAATTAGGATGGGGACGTGACCACGAACTCGCATCCTACGCTGACGCCCGACCTGCGCGAAGAGCCGGTCGATTTCCCTGTGCCCGCGCCGCTGTCGGGGCACGGTCCCGCTCGCGTGATCGCGATGTGTAATCAGAAGGGCGGCGTCGGTAAGACGACGACGACCATCAATCTGGGTGCCGCCCTGGCTGAATATGGGCGACGGGTCCTGATCGTGGATTTTGATCCCCAGGGTGCCGCCTCCGTTGGGCTGGGCATTAATGCGCTCGATATGGAGCAGACGATCTACACGCTGCTCATGAACCCCAAAGCGGATGTGAAGGCGACTATCTGTCACACGGCGACGGAAAACCTCGATATCATCCCTGCGAACATCGACCTGTCCGCGGCGGAGGTTCAGCTCGTCAATGAGGTTGCCCGCGAGAGTGCCCTGGCCCGCGTTCTCCGACACGTCGAAGCTGACTATGACGTGGTCCTGATCGACTGCCAGCCGTCCCTCGGCTTGCTCGCAGTCAACGCCCTCACCGCAGCTCACGGTGTTATCGTCCCGGTCGAGGCAGAGTTCTTCGCGCTGCGTGGCGTCGCGCTGCTCGTCGAGACCATCGAGACGGTGCGTGATCGCATTAACCCGCGTCTCAAGATTGACGGCATTGTCGCCACGATGGTTGACTCGCGCACGCTGCACTCGCGCGAGGTCCTCCAGCGTCTACAGGAGGCATTCGGCGACCTCGTGTTCGATACGCGCATCGGCCGTACCATCAAGTTCCCAGACGCGTCTGTGGCGACCGAGCCGATTACTTCTTACGCTCCCAACCATGCGGGCGCGCACGCCTACCGTCGACTCGCGCGGGAAGTCATAGCCCGTGGCGACGCGGCCTGACAGTCTTGAGGTCCAGGGGGAGTTTGACCTCTTCGCGGTGTCACTCCCCGTTTTCGAAGGCCCGTTCGATCTTCTCCTGTCCCTGATCGCCCGCAAAAAACTCGACATCACCGAGGTTGCACTCGCCCAGGTGACCGATGAGTTCATCGCTTTTATGCAGGCTTCACCGGACCTGTCTCGTACGACGGAATTCCTGGTCGTGGCGGCGACCCTGCTCGACATGAAGGCGGTTCACCTACTACCCGCCATTGACGAGGAGGACAACGCCTCGCAGGCCGATCTGGAGGCCCGTGATCTGCTGTTTTCCCGGCTTCTGCAGTATCGCGCGTTCAAGGAAGCAGCGAAGTATGTTGATCAGCGGATGGGGGAGTACGGCTCATACGTCGCCAGGGACGTGCCCCTGGAGCCGCATTTTGCGACGCTTCTTCCCGAGCTGCGCTGGCTCACGACCCCCCAAGACCTCGCGCGCCTCGCGGCCAATGCGCTGTCTGCCTCGGCGCCGACGGTGCAGGTCACTCACCTGCATGACCCTGTCGTGCCCGTGCGCGAGCAGGCGCTTCTCGTCAGTGCGATGCTGGCTGAGGCGGGTTCCATGACCTTCCATCAACTCGTTGAGGATGCCCAGACGCGTGCTGTCGTTGTCTCCCGCTTCCTTGCCCTCCTCGAGCTGTACCGGCGAGGCGTGGTCGAGTTCGAGCAGGAGGGGGCGCTCGGAACGCTCACAATTCAGTGGACCGGCAGCGGGGAGAGCATCGATATTGACGTGGATGACTACGCGGGTGTGAGCGACGCGGATGCTGCCCCGGCCTCGTCCCGCAGTGGTGCACGATCCGAGAACGAAGGAGACAGCGGTGATGAGTGAACACACACTGCGTGGCCCTATCGAGGCGATCCTCATGGTGGCCTCCGAACCAGTTGGCGCGTTCGAGCTCGCCGACGTTCTGGGAGTCAGTTCTGAAGAGGTTGACGCCGAACTGCACGCGCTTGCTGCCGAGTACCTGGGCGAGGGACAGGAACACCCGCGGGGCTTTGAGCTACGCGAGGTGGCGGGTGGCTGGCGCATCTATTCCGCTCGCGCATACGCCGACGTCGTCGGCCGTTTCGTCGTCGGATCGTCTCACGCCCGCCTCTCGCAGGCGGCCCTGGAAACGTTGGCCGTCATCGCCTACCGTCAGCCGATTTCACGGACTCGAATCTCCCGTATTCGTGGGGTCAACGTGGATGGTGTCGTGCGTACCCTCATGGCCCGAGGCCTCGTGGAAGAGACGGGACTGACACCCTCTGGTGCGCGCCTGTACGGGACGACAGGGGAGTTTCTTGAGAAAATGGGGCTAACGAGCCTGTCGGAGCTGGTACCGTTGGCACCCTACCTGCCAGACGCCGACGCGCTGGATGAATTGGAGGAAGAACTATGAGGGCTAACCCCTACACCGAGGGTGGAGTGCGCCTGCAGAAGGTGCTCGCCCAGGCCGGCGTCGCATCCAGGCGTGCGTCCGAACAGATGATCGCCGACGGCCGGGTGAGTGTTGACGGCACCGTCGTGCGCAGCCAGGGCATCCGCGTTGACCCCGCGAAGCAGGTCATTCACGTGGATGGAGAGCGCCTGATCCTCGACGAGACCAAGCACATCGTCTTGGCCGTCAACAAGCCGATTGGTACCGTGTCCACGATGAGCGACCCGGAGGGTCGCCCCACGATCGCTGACCTCATCGCCGACTATCCGGAGCGCCTCTACCACGTGGGGCGTCTGGACATTGACACGTCCGGCCTGTTGCTGCTGACGAACGACGGTGAGCTCGCGAACCGTTTGACCCACCCGTCGTACGAGATTCGCAAGACCTACGTGGCGCGTCTGCACGGCGAGGTCAAGCCGGGCGTGAAGCGCACGCTCATGAACGGAATCGAGCTGGAGGACGGCCCTATCAAGGTTGATTCCTTCCGCATCGTCGATACCTACGGCGACATCACGACCGTTGAAATCGTCGTGCATGAGGGTCGTAACCGCCTGGTGCGCCGCATGATGGAGGCTGTCGGGTACCCGGTGCGCGAGCTCGTGCGCACGGGCTTTGGACCTATCACGCTCGACCATCTCAAGCAGGGGACGACCCGACGCGTCAAGGGCAACGCACTGACTGCGCTGTACGGAGCCGTCGGCCTGTGAGCGGCGAGAGCGGGGTGCTCGGGTGCCGAGTCGTATCGACTGTCGGTCCGGTTCTCATCGTCGGGTCGGGACTGCTTGGTGCGTCGCTTGGCCTCGCGCTGCGTGCCGAGTGCGCGTCTATCTTGAGGATGCCTCTCCCACATCGCTGCGTTTGGCCTGTGACGTGAGCGCAGGAGAGCTTTTACCGACGTCCTCGCCGAGGCCGGGGTGCGCCGCTCCGGGTGTGGCTCGGATCGGCCAGGCTACGAATCCCCGCGTCTCGTTGTCGTGGCAACACCCCCGGATGTCGCCGACCGCATCATCGTCGAGTCGCTGCAGCGCTTCCCGATGCGATTGTCACCGACGTTGCGTCGGTGAAGGACGCCGTCGTCGCTGACGTCCTTGATGGATTGCGCTCTGAGGGGTGCCTTGACGCGGCGTCGCGCTACGTCGGTTCGCATCCGATGGCTGGCCGCGAGCGCAGCGGAGCCGGCGCAGCCGATGCGGACCTCTTCTACGGGCGCCCATGGGTGATCGTTGCTCACGAGCTGACGTGGCCGCGCGCCGTTCTGGTTGCGCGAGCCTTGGCAACTGACGTTGGTGCCGTGCCGCTCGAGATGAATGCTGGAACGCACGATCACGCGGTTGCGCTCGTGTCGCATGTTCCGCAGCTCGTGTCGTCGATGCTCGCCGCGCGCCTTGTCGATGCCCCCGCCCAGGCTCTCGGTTTAGCCGGTCAGGGATTACGCGATACCGCGCGTATCGCGGGTTCTGACCCTCGCCTCTGGACTGCCATCCTGGCGGGGAATGCTGGGCCCGTGGCATCGATTCTGCGCGATCTTCGAGGCGATCTCGATGATCTCCTTGCGCACCTGGATGCCGCCGCCGAGTTGGGGCCGCTGCGCGTGGGGAGCGTCGGAGCCATTAATCGCGTCATGACCGCAGGTAACCAGGGCGTCTCCCGCATTCCCCGGCAAGCATGGCGGTGCCCCGTCGCGCTACGCCGAGATTGAGGTTCTCATTCCTGACGAACCCGGTGCGCTTGGGCGACTCTTTAGCGAGCTCGGCGAGTCTGGAATCAACATTGAGGACCTCGTTCTCGAGCACTCAGCGGGTGCACAGGCTGGTGTTGCTCGTGTCATGATCGACCCCGCGGTGTCCGACCGCTGTGTCGCAGACCTGCAGGAGCGGGGCTGGCGACTCATCACTCACTAGATACCTCGATGAGGAGAATGCAGCTATGAACGACTCGATGCGTCAGGACGCCATTTCGCGCGTCGGTATCACGATCGCTATCGACGGCCCGGCGGGTTCCGGCAAGTCCACGGTCTCGAAGGCTCTGGCGGCGCGGCTCGGCATCGGCTACCTCGACACGGGCGCGATGTACCGTGCGCTCACGTGGTACTGCCTGGATCGCGGCATCGATTTGGCTGACAAAGCCGCAGTTGCGGCTGCGGCAAACGAGATGCCGCTGCGCTTGGTCTCTGACCCGTCGGATCCGCACGTGTGGGTGGGGGAGCGTGAGATCACCGAGGAGATCCGTGAACCGCGCATCGCCCTGGAGATCAAGCACGTGTCGACGAATCTTGATGTGCGCGCGTGGATGGCGGCGGAGCAGCGCAGGCGCATGATGGAAGCCCGAGAAGAAGGTTCCGGGATGATTGCAGAGGGGCGCGACATTACGACCGTGGTCTGCCCCGACGCTGATGTCCGTATTCTTTTGCTCGCCGATCAGGAGGCACGCCTGCGTCGACGTACGCTCGAGCTGTACGGCGATGCGACCGAGGAGCACATGGAGATCGTGCGCGCCCAGGTAGAGGGGCGTGACAAAGCGGACTCCGCGGTATCAGAGTTCATGGTCGCCGCACCCGGCGTTGCGACCGTTGATTCCACGGGCCTCGACATCGAGGGAGTGTGCGAGGCCGTTCTCGCCTACGTGGACGCGGACCTGGCACGCCGTGACGTTCAGTAATACGCGCAAGTGCGTGAGTGTGCCCCGCACCTGTCGGTGCGGGGCACACCCATGTTCGCGTCAGTAACCCGGGTTGTTCTGTCCTTTCGAGGCTCCGCCGGGGGGTTGCGTGCCGTAGCCGTAGGCTGGCCCCTGATCGGGTGCGGTGCCGTAGCCGTTCGCGGGGAAAGACCCGGGTGTGCCCTGCCGTCCGGTGCAGGGATGCTTGTATGACCACGGCGGGCTAAAGCCCGTATACCACGAGCGCCCGGGTGGCTCGGTACCTTGCGGATAGCCCGTTACTCCGTACTGGGGGCCGTTGGCGCTGGTGTAGTTCGGCATGTCGTGGATATTCTTGCGCGCTCGTCGGTAGACGATCGCCTGGATGATGCAGGCCGGTAACAAGATGACGAAGAAGACCCCGATCATGATGAGGACTGCCAGAGCAGTCGCCCCTGATTCTGAACTCGTCGAGGTGGTGCGGCGCGCGGGAGCAGTGGTGCTTGACGTGCCGCTTACCTGGGGGTGAAGGGATGATATGACGCTGCGGGTGCTCGTGGCACCGGATGCAGACATGTGGCAGGTGCTTGCGATGGACGACGCGGCCGGTTCGGCAGACGCGTGCGTCGCAGGACCGATGAGAGTGGTCGTTGCGCAGGCGAGGGTGGCTCCGCAGATGAGGAGCCGATGAGACAGCATGTGTGTTCCCTCCAGGCACGATCTGGTAGTCCAGCGCAGCGGTATTGGGGCCTCGCCGAATGTACTCGGTGATGGGTGAATTGACGTGGTCTCTGTCATGTGGTGGATTCAGACAATGTGAGGTTTACGTGTGCACTCGCGTTGTGGATTGTCGAGCCGTGCACGCGGTTGCGCGACGTCAGTAGCCGGTTCCGTAAGGACCGTACGGGCCATTTGCGCCGGACGAGGGGGAACCGCCCTGCTGATTGCCGTAGTGGTAGCCATAGTCGCCCGCCGGGTAGCCGCCTCCTGCTTGCATGGGAGTGTTCATGGGAGCTCCGTTCTGTGGATACTGGGCGCCACCATAGTTTCCGGCTGTCACTCCATACTGCGGTCCGCTGGGGCCGTTGTAATTCATCATCCGCGATTGACGGCCCCCGTTTCGGGAAGAAATGTATCGGTAGAGGAAATAGCCGCCGGCGAGCAAGGCGAAAATAATTAGGGAGATGAGGACAGATACCGGGTCATGGGAGGTCCTGCGTGACCGGAAACGTCGACGCGTCGGTGCTGGTACCGATGAGTTTGCCTGCACAGTGTGCCCGGTAGTAACAACGCTTGAGGGGGTGCTCTCCGTGCTGGCGATGACCGAGCGTGCCTGCGCTGACGATGCGGCCCAGGTCCCAGCAGATGGCGCTGCGATACCCGTGAGGGCAAGGGCGAGTGACGCTGAGATTGTCAGAAGACGACGGGTAGCCATAAGCGGTACTCCCACGATGCGTGTTGGCGGTAGATAAGTATCAGTGTAATTGCGTAGACACGTCAGGACCGCTTGTTCCGCGTGACGATACGTGCACCCAGACGGTGGAGATGGAGTGTGTCGTGTGTTGTCGGCAGGTGGTGGTGTGTTGTGGCGCACGCCTGTCGGCTTGCTTCTCAATCATTGGGTGCGCTATAGTTCTACAGGTCGCGACGGCGACGAACTGAATACGGGCTGTGGCGCAGTTTGGTAGCGCACTTGACTGGGGGTCAAGGGGTCGTGGGTTCAAATCCCGCCAGCCCGACGAAAAAGCCGTGAGGGAATTTTCCTCACGGTTTTTTGTATGCCTCGCCCCCTGGTCTGCGGTGTTCTTCGTGGAAGGGACCTCCGTCCTGACGGGTGTGACCACCCACATTTTGTAACCGAAATGTGATCCGGATTTAGTCGTCTTTATTTCGCCCGGTAAAACGTGATTTTTCGGAAAAGATCAGCCGATTTCCACAGGTGGAGGATGGTCTTACGATGCGTGTTGGGGGCCATAAGCACGTCAGGGCCTGGAGTAAACTGTTTCACAGGTCGAAGTCGTCAACGGGGATGGTTTCGACCTGCTTGCTATCACCGGGGCGGCCGCTAATACGAGGTCGCGGAAGGTGCCCCGTGCACGTACACAAAGCCTGCCGCGAACCTGTGCGATCGTAAGTCCGTTCCTTCGCGCACAGTTACCCCGGCCTCGTTCGGAGTGGAACGAGGCCGGGGTGAGAACGTTCCGTCGCTCACGTGTGGTAGTCAGAGCGTTGGTGCGTCGCCCTGCTTGTCGTGCGCTTCGAAATCCTCGAGCGATGGCGACTGCATGTCGGGATTCTTGAATTCAGTCACCGTCGTCACCTCATGAACGGCGGGATCCGAAACCGTCATCCCAGTTGTGTTCCCCGCTTGATCGACGATGTTGAGGCGGTTATCGGCGTCGAGCTCAACGATGAACAGGTCTTCGAGCTCACCAGCACCAGCTGAGGAGAGTTCACCGCGCAGCCATTCCTCGTCACGGTGCGCCAGCTCGAGGTTATCTGTGACGACCTGACCGTTCGAGACCAGGACGTAATTGATACCGCCCTCGCCCTTTTTACGGACTGTGAGTGACCCGTTGGCTTCGCGCTGAACGAGGGCTAGCTCACTGAGAGAAAAAACGCCCATGCCGCGCAGCTCAGCGAGGAACTCGACAGGGTCGAGCTTTTGATCCGGACTGTTGAGTGCCTCCTGCGCGAAGCGCCCACCCTCAATGATCGTGTACGCCTTTCCCATCACGAGAGAACGAGTCGACATGAATTTCGACGTCAGGTAATTGAGGCCGGAGACGATCGCGAGGGTGACGATCAGGACGCTGATGTACTCCGCGAACGAGATTGTGTGGTTGTAGATCACGCCGCCGATAGTGCCACCGAGGATAAAGTTCCCGATAAAGTCGATCGGCGTCATCTGGACCGTCTGCTGCTTGCCCGTGAGGCGCAGGTGGAGGACGATCAGGATGATACCGATCAGGAGCTTAAAGACCGTCATTTCGAAACCGTGCAAATCGAACATGACGCCACTGTATTCGCTGCTGCGCAGTGAGTGTCCCGTAGAGTGACTAGCTACTCGGATCCGCGTCGATCGCGCCCTGGATATCGTGGAAGATCAAGTTCGAGATCTCGACCTGCACCTTCTCAACCTTTGGCACGTCACGCAGGAGCAACGGATCGTCTGCCGAGGTCTGGAGAGCGAGCGTCCCGCAGCCGAAGATGCGGTCGTCGAAGTCCTTTTCGATTTGGATGTCGGAAATGCGCGTGAGGGGCAGATCGTGGCCGGTGCGCTTGATGACGCCCGTGCGCGTAATGACGCGCTTCGTGGTCACCGTGTAGGTAGTCGTAATCCACTTGATCCAGGGGACGAGAATGAGCGGGATCGATAGGAGAAGAACCGCAATCCAGATGGTTGCGAGCGCCCAGTAGCGCGCGTTCTCGGGGACGTAGAAGGAGCCAACTGCGGCGGCGATCACGAGGATGGACTCGACGATGATCGCGGGCAGCAGCTTCTTGATGTGAGTATGCATGTGGCGGACGACGATCTCGTCCTGGCTGAGAAGCTTCTGTGACAGTGCCATGGGACCATCATGCCAGATAGAGCCAGCCAGTGAGTATGTGCGAGTGATAGGTGTGCCTGCCGTGTTTCGATGCTAGCCGGGCGCCGATGCGTTCCGACGATGTCCGTGTTGACGATGCCGATCGCGGCCATGAGCGCAAGCATCGTTGTCGGACCGACGAATCGAAATCCTCTGCCTTTCAAGTCGGCGGCCAGAGCCTGCGACTCCGGCAACTGCGTGGGCACCTCTTCCTGCGAGCAGGGACGCGGATCCTGCGCAGGGCGGTATGACCAGACGAGTTCGCCGAGGTGCGACGGAGCGGTCGGATCGGCCTCGCTGCGCAAGGCGACCGTCGCACGCGCGTTCGTGATCGCCGCCTCTATCTTTCGTCGATTACGAATAATGCCGGGTGTGCCCACGAGGCGATCGATATCCGCGGTCGTGAAAGCCGCGACACGGTCGGGGACGAATCCTTCGAATGCCTCCCGGAAGGCCTCGCGCTTGTCCAGTACCGTACGCCAGGAGAGTCCGGCCTGGAAGCCTTCCAAGACGAGACGCTCAAACACGCCGGCCTCGTCGTGAACGGGGAATCCCCATTCGTGGTCGTAGTAGTCACGGATGAGTTCGTCGTGGGAGGCCCAGGTAGGGCGGATGAGGCCGTCGCTGCACCGCACGAGCCCATTGGGGAGGCCCAGGGAAAGAGGGGAGTTGTGTGAAGTAGTCATGAGTCGATCCTGCTCCCCGGTCATGACTGCGTCAACGCGTCAGCGGCGACCTGTGGATACACGTGTGAATCCGCCATGGCCTGTGGATAACTGCTGAGAAAAGCGAAGGCGGCTGCGAGAAAGAGAAGGGCGGGATACCAGGGTGTGGCATCCCGCCCTTACTCGTGGGGTTTACTTGCGGCGCCGCTCGCGCACGCGCACCGAGATCTGGATCGGTGTCCCTGCGAAACCGAAGGTCTCACGTAGACGACGCTCGATGAAACGACGGTATCCGGGGTCGAGGAACCCGGTCGTGAAGAGGACGAAGCGCGGAGGTTTGCTTGACGCCTGGGTGCCGAAGAGAATTCGCGGCTGCTTGCCCCCGCGCAGCGGGTGCGGGTGCGCCGCCACGAGCTGCCCCAGGAACGCGTTGAGCTGGCCGGTCGGAATGCGGGTTTCCCAGCCCTCGAGTGCGGTGTCTAGCGCCCGCACGATGCGATTCGTGTGCCATCCCGTCTTTGCGGCGAGGTTGATGCGCGGCGCCCACTGGACCTGAACGAGCTCGCGCTCAAGCTCGTTCTTAATCTCCTTTTGGCGCTCCTCATCCACGAGATCCCACTTATTCGTGACGATCACGAGGGCGCGTCCCGCGTCGATGACCTGCTGGACGACGCGCACGTCCTGCTCGGTGAGCGGGGCTGAGCCGTCGATGAGGACCAGCGCAACCTCCGCCTTTTCAATGGCGGCCTGGGTGCGGATCGACGCGTAGTAGTCCGCGCCGGTCGTGCGGTGCATCTTGCGGCGGATACCTGCGGTATCGATGAACCACCATGAGCGTCCGTCCAGCTCGATGAGTTCGTCGACCGGGTCGCGAGTGGTGCCCGCCAGCTCGTTAACGACGACGCGCTCGCCGCCAGCGAGGGCGTTGAGCAGAGACGACTTGCCGACGTTCGGACGCCCCACCAGGGCAACGCGTCGCGGACCGCCAGAGGGCAGCGCCGTGGCGACGGCAGACTCGGTGGGCAGAACCTCCATGACGACATCGAGGAGGTCGCCGGTACCGCGTCCGTGCAGGGCTGAAATGGGTGGGGCTCGCCGAGGCCGAGACTCCACAGGTACGCCGCGTCTGCTTCCTGCAGTGGGGAGTCGACCTTATTCGCGGCGAGGATGATCGGCTTCTTCTTCGACCGAAGCATCTCGACGATACGTTCATCGGAGGCTGTTACGCCGACGGTTGCGTCGAGCACGAGGACGACGGCGTCGGCCAGGTCAACCGCAATCTCTGCCTGCTCAGCAACGGAACGGTCCAGGCCCTGACGTCAATTTCCCAGCCACCCGTATCAACGAGCGTGAAGTCGCGGCCCGCCCACTCGGCCGGGTAGGAGACGCGATCTCGAGTCACGCCGGGCGTATCCTGCACAACGGCCTCGCGCCGCCCCAGAATACGGTTGACGAGCGTGGACTTTCCGACGTTCGGGCGACCGACGACAGCGAGAACGGGCAGACCCGCGGCAACATCGCCTGCTTCCGCGAGCGCGGCTTCGCCGGCCAGAAGCGCCAGGTCTTCCTCGTCGAGGTCGAACTGGTCGAGGTTGGCGCGCATGACGCGAGCGCGCGCCTCCGACTCTTCGTCGCTCAGTTCGAGGGCGAGGGACGAGGCCGCGGCCTCGTCGGCGCTGTAGTTGTCGAGTGTCGGCCTCGAATTCGGCGGACGCGTCAGGCTGATTGTCAAAGTCATTCACCCGCTCAGTCTAAGGCGTGGCGCGCCGCAAAGGCCCGATGGGAGCCCCCGGCGGCGCGCCAGTTCACAGATAACGGTGCGTTACTCGTGCGCGCGCACGTCGCCTTCGAGGACCTCGGCGGCGACGGGAACGTCGTTATAGCGGTGGTGGATTCCCTGGATCTCCTGATACCACTCGGCGCCCTTGCCCGTAATGATGACGGTGTCACCGGGCTGGGCCGCGAGGATTGCCCGGCGCACGGCATCGCGTCGGCAGGTCGTGACCTCGGTGACGTCGGCCATGTCAGGGCGTACGGAGGCGATACCTCGGAGCAGATAGTCGCGAATCGACTGGGGGTCCTCGGTACGCGGGTTCTCATCTGTCACCCACAGGATGTCTGCTTCGCGGGCGGCGATTGCGGCGAGTTCCTCACGCTTGGTGGCATCGCGGTCACCATCGGTGCCGAAGACGATGACGACGTTGCCCTCCGTCAGTTCGCGGGTCGAACGCAATGTCCACTCGAGAGCCTCTGGAGTGTGCGCGTAGTCGACGATGACGAGCGGCTGGCCGCCCGGCGTAGGGTTGACCTTTTCCATGCGGCCGGGGATCTGGGGAGCATCCTCAATCGCACCGATGACCTCAGCGAGTTCAATACCCAAGCTGACGGCACTGACGATCGCGACCGCGGTGTTTTGGATATTGACCTCGCCGAGGATGGGCATCGCGACGCGGTGGCCAGCGCCCGAGGGATCGACGAGGGTGAAGACGGTGCGACCGATCGTCTTGTCAGGCGTCACATCGCGGACTTGCCAGTCGGCGTCGTTGTCAGTCAGCGCGGACACCGTCGTCACAGGGACCGTCGCCTGCTGGGCGAGGCGACGGCCCCACTCATCATCGACGCATACGACGGCGCGGCGGGAGTGCTCAGGCGTAAACAGCAGGGCCTTGGCCTGGAAGTAGTTCTCCATGTCGCCGTAGTAGTCGAGGTGGTCGTGCTGCAGGTTTGTGAAAGCCGCAACGTCAAAGATGATTCCGTCGACGCGGTGCAGCGAGAGAGCGTGAGCGGACAACTCAATGACACCGGCTCCGCAACCATACTCCTCGGTGGCTGCCAGGAAGCGGGCGATGACGGGTGCCTCAGCGGTCGTGCGTACGGCCTCGAACGAAATCGGGCCGACGTGCGTTTCCACGGTGCCGCACAGCGAGGCATTGGGGAAACGTGACGCGATGGCCGCGCGCATCAGATACGAGGTCGTGGTCTTACCGTTCGTGCCGGTGACAGCCATCGTGGTCAAACGCGTGGCGGGGGAGGCGTAAACGTTGGCGCACAGGCACGGAACGACACCACGCGGGTCGGCGACCTGAACGACGGGGACCCCCAGGCCTCGTTCAAATGCCTGCGTGCGACCCTCCTCGTCGGTGAGAACAACGCTCGCCCCGGCCTCGATCGCTGCGTGAGCGAAACGAATTCCGTGCTGCTTCAGGCCGGGAATCGCCACGAAAAGCCACTCCGGCTCGCAGTCGTCGGAAGAAACGGTGATGCCGCGCAGGGATAACGTCGAGTCGGCAATCGATGCGGGGGTACCGTCGGGGGCAAAAAAATCCCTGGATCTCCAGGCCCGACAGCGCGGTCGCGAGTGACACTGGGGCAACCGTGGGGCGAATATCAATCACTGAAGTCATGTCCCTACTGCAGTTCGTCGCTGCGGCGGCGCGCGCCACACAGACGGGCTGTGACACAGTAGGATGGGTGTCATGCAGATTTTGACACGCAACGAAGCAACAGATCGCGCTGCCCATCTACACGTCTCCGCCATCGACGTCGTGGTCGATATCCGAGGCGCCCAGGACACCACGATCCCCACCTATCCCGTGACGTCGACGCTCACGATGACGTCGGACGAGGAGCGCACCTTCATCGACATCGTGGGTGATGTCACCGAGGTCCTCCTCAATGGTGCCCCTCACCCGTTCGAGGACGATGAAGACCGAGTGTGGGTTGGCGGACTGCCGGTAGGGGAGCCCATCACCCTTCAGGTCCGCGCTCTCGCGCGCTATTCGCGAAGCGGTGAAGGCCTGCACCGCTACACCGATCCCGAGGACGGCGAGGTTTACCTCTACACCCAATTCGAGCCCAACGATGCCCACCGCGCGTGGCCGTGCATCGATCAGCCGGACGTGAAGCCGGAATGGACATTCCACGTCATCGCACCGGCGGGTTGGGTTGTCTCCTCCAACGGGATTGAGACAGGCGTCGAGGCTGTAGACGAGAGGGGCGCGCTCCGCCATGACTTCACGCCGACCCGTCCGCTCTCTAGCTACATCACGGCGATCGTTGCCGGCCCGTGGGCGGTCATCGAGGGAGGCACCTGGAGCGGTGGTGCGTCGGATGGCGGGCACGCCGAGCTGGCGCTGCGACTCCTGTGCCGTCGTACCCTCGCGCGCTACCTCGATTCCGATGATGTTTTCGAGGTGACCCGCGCCGGACTCGACTTCTACCATGCACGCTACGGCGTCACGTTCCCGTGGGGCTCCTACGACCAGGTATACGTGCCCGAATACAACCTGGGTGCCATGGAAAACCCTGGCTGCATCACCTTCAACGAAAACTACATTTCCCGCTCGGCACCGACGTTCTCCGAGCGCCAGCGCCGCGCGAACACAACGCTGCACGAAATGTGCCACATGTGGTTCGGAGACCTCGCCACGCCCTCGTGGTGGGATGACCTGTGGCTGAAGGAATCCTTTGCCGAGAACCAGGGTGCCAGCGCGATTGCAACCGCCACGCGTTACGTCGGAGAATGGGCGAACTTCGCGATGAACCGCAAGATCTGGGCCTACACGCAGGACCAGATGCCGACCACGCACCCGATCGCCGCCGACATTCCGGATGTTGCAGCTGCAAAGACCAACTTCGACGGCATCACCTACGCCAAGGGTGCGTCCGTCCTCAAGCAGCTGGTTGCCTGGGTCGGTGAGGACGCCTTCTATGAGGGCGCACGCCGCTACTTCGCCGAGCACAAAGTTCGGCGCGACCAACCTGCAGGATCTGCTTGTTGCGCTTGAGGGTGCTTCGCGCCAGGAGCTCTCTTCGTGGAAGAACGCGTGGCTGGAGACCTCCGGTCCGTCGACGTTGTCCGCTTCATGGGTGACGGATGCAGTTGGTGCGATCACAGACTTCACGCTGCATCAGAGCGGCGAGGCCTGCGGGGGAGTTCTGCGTCCCCACCGTGTCACCGTGTCTACGTGGCGGGTCGCCGCCGGTGCGCTCGAACGTACGCACAGCTTCGACGTGCGCATCGAAGGCGAACAGGCTCCCATTGATCCCGATGGGCTCCTCGCGGTTCCCGGCGGAGCCGCCTCCGCTGACCTGTCGTCGTTAACGACGACGACCTGACCTACGCGATTTCGCGCCTGGATGAGCGTTCGACCGACGTCGCGCTCACCTACGTGGGGTCGATCGACGTCGCGCTGACGCGCGCAGTTATCTGGGCGTCTTTGTGGAACGCGGTGCGCGACGGCTTGCTGGATCCGCGCCGCTTCATCGTCGCCGTCCTCACGGCCGTGCCCTCGGAGACTGAGCCAGCCATCCGTGATCGTCTGCTTCTCTTCGTCGCTGAAGCGATTTCGTCATTCCTGCCGGGTGACCTGCGCGCAGACGTGCACGATCAGGTCCTGGCCACCACGATCCGCTTGTCTCGTGAGACGCAAGACGCCGATGCCTGGCGCTCTTACACGCGCGCCTTTATCGCCGAGTTCGCGGCACGCGGTGGAGACGAGTACGAGGCGACCGTGCGCAGTTTTGCAGCGAGCGATAACCCTGACATTGCCTGGCGCGCGCGCCGAGCGCTGGCGGCGCGAGGCCTCGTCGATGCGGGTGCCATTGAAGCGTGGCGCAGCGCCGACGGTTCGGGCGAAGCAGCGCGCATGAGCGTCGAGGCGCTCGCCTCTCTGCCAATCGAGGAAGCGCGCCGCCACGCGTGGGAGTCGGTGTATTCGGAGACTCTGTCGAACGACTTCCTCACCGCGACGCTTGCCGGTTTGCAGGCCTCGTCATGGGAAGGTGAACCGGGCATTGAGGCCGCCGTCGATCGTCTTCGTTCCTACTGGGAGTCCCACACGATTGGTATGGCACTGCGCTATGCCAATGGGGTGCTCGCGTACGGGCTCGATATCGATCAAGACGGTAGCGTGTCCCGCTCGGTAGGCCTGCTGCGCTCCTGGCTCGACACCAATAGTGATGCACCCGCGCAGCTGCGCCGCATCGTCATCGAGCATCTCGACGCGTTTGAGCGTGACGAGCGCGTGCAGCGCCGTTGGAAGCAGGACCAGTGACACACGGGGGACATCGAGGTAACGCGGCAGGGCAGGCGGAGCAGGCCACCCATGCCGTCCCTGTCGACCCTGCGGCCTCGATGTCCCTCTTGAACTCCCTGCTCGCCAATCCCCTGGATGCGGGCTACGAACACTATCGTGCCGATCACGGTTCGAGGCCAGCGAGTCTCATCGGAAAAATTGGCGTCTTCGCAGTTGCAGTCGCACTCGGTTTCGGGTCTATCGTTGCAACCTCCTCGCTCCGCGCACCTTCGGGGGACGTGAAATCTGATCTCAAGACCCAGGCGTCCGAGCGCTCGGCGACCGTCGAAGCCCTGAATGATGACGTGCAGTCGCTGGGCCGCGCCATCGATCAGTATTCCGAATCGGGCGCTGCCGCAGCCGCCGATCCGGCACAGGACATGGTGACTGCAACGACTCCGGTACGAGGCCCCGGCATCACCGTTACGCTCGCGGATCGTAGCGGTCCCGGAAAGGGGAGTGGGGCGGTACGTGACCAGGATCTTGCAATGGTCGTCAATGCACTGTGGGCTGCTGGCGCCGACGCAATCTCTGTCAACGGTCAACGGATTGGCCCTGACACCTTCGTGCGCACGGCCGGTTCCGTCATCCTCGTCAATGTCACGCCCGTGTCTTCGCCCTACGAAGTTTCTGCGATCGGCGACTCTAACGCCCTGTCTGTCTCTCTTGTGCGAGGGGCTACGGGAGACTACCTGTCGGCGGCGCAGTCAGTGACCGGTATGACCGTCTCCTCGAAAGTCTCTGACAACATCACGATGGAAGCGCTCACGCTTACGGACTCCCACTACGCAACGCCGGTGGGAGCATCCAACGAAGGAGGTTCTTCATGATTGCCGTTATCGGCTTAATCATCGGCATTGTTCTCGGTGTGCTCCTCGACCCGACGGTGCCAGCGTGGCTCACCCCGTTCCTGCCCGTGGCCGTTGTGGCGGGCCTCGATGCTCTCTTTGGAGCCGGGCGAGCGTGGCTTGAGGGCCGCTTCGCTGACCGAGTCTTCGTCACGTCCTTCTTCTGGAACGTTGTCGTGGCCTGCCTCCTCGTCTTCCTGGGGACGCAGCTCGGTGTCGGCTCGGCAATGACGACGGCGGTTGTCGTCGTTCTTGGCATCCGTATCTTCTCCAATACGGCATCGATTCGCCGCCTACTGCTGAAGGCTTGAGATGAACGAAGAATCCTCGACAGCTCGCGCCAGCGACGAGACACCCGAGAAGCTCACGCGCGCGCACGGCACCCACCGTGAAGAACGCGTCCACCCCGTTTGTGGACGCGCGCTCGCCAAGCATTCTTCGCGCTGCCCCGCGGGCTCCACGTCGTGATGCTCGTGATCTTTATGATTCTTGGATTTGCCTTGGCGACTCAGGTGCGCGCACAACGCTCGGATCCGCTTGAGGGGCTCTCGGAACAGGACCTCGTGACTGTTCTCGATGAGCTCAGTACGCAGGAACAAAACCTGCGCAATCGCCGCGGCGAACTCTCCAGCGAACTCGACGACCTGCGCAGCGCAGCCAGTGAGGCCGACGCTCGCGAGCAGGCCACACGTAAAGCGCAGACTCAGGCGCAAATTGCAGCGGGCACTGTCGCGGTGCACGGCCCCGGTGTGACGGTGGGTGTGACGGACCCCAGCGCGAATCTGACGCCTACGCAGTTTGTTCAGACCCTGGGGGAGCTTCGTAACGCCGGTGCCGAGGCCATCGAACTCAACGGCGTGCGTCTGTCCACGCGTTCGGCGTTCACTGGCCAGGCTGGTTCGATCGTCGTCGATGGCACCCCGATCTCCTCTCCGTATACGTGGAAGGTGATCGGCGAAGGACAGACGATTGCGACAGCCCTCGACATTCAAGCTGGTTCAGCGGCGCAAATGCGAGCCAAGGGGCGACGGTGACGATCACGCCGGTTAATGATCTATCGATTTCGTCGATCGCTACTCCGAAGCCACCTCAGTTTGCGACCTACGGGTGATGTCGTGTGCTGCAGGCGTTTCGCACCGGCGTTCTCGCGCCTGATACAAGGCGAACGTTTACACTTATCAGAGTCCATCTTCTTACTTATTGGAGCGCACAATGTCTGACAACCAGCCGTTCGATCCGACTGCAACCTCAGTTTTCGGCTTGGCGCCTGTGGTTGATGAGGTCGAAGAGGCACCCGTTGCGCTGTCTGCTCGTGATCGCGAAGCAGTGGAGGCCCTGCCTGCGGGCTCTGCGCTGCTCATTGTTCAGCGCGGGCCGAACACGGGTGCGCGTTTCCTCCTTGATCCGGAGGTGACCAACGCCGGTCGCTCTCCCAAGGCCGACATTTTCCTTGATGACGTCACCGTGTCGCGTAAGCATTGCCAGTTCATCGCGTCCGAGGGCGGGCACATCGTCCGCGATTCGGGTTCTCTGAACGGTACGTACGTCAACCGTGAGCGCGTTGATTCCATCCAGCTGCATGCCGGTGACGAAGTGCAGATTGGAAAGTATCGCCTGACCTATCAGCCGTCGACCAAGCAGGCCTGACGTGTCCGCAGCCGTTGCGCATGCACGGGGGGCGGCTTCGTCCCATGAGGCGCGCTCGTGGCCGCACGACGTCGATCACAGCCCCGAGCTGTCGATCGGCCGTGTTGTTGATGCCCTGAAGGAAGAGTTCCCTGCGATCTCGCTGTCCAAGGTGCGCTACCTGGAGAGCGAGGGGCTTGTCGCGCCCGCACGCACGGGCTCGGGCTACCGCAAGTACTCGGCCGCTGACGTGGAGCGGCTACGCTACGTACTGACCGAGCAGCGTGACTCGTTCACTCCGCTCAGCGTCATCCGTGCGCAGCTCGATGCTCTCGATGCCGGGCATACGCCGACGCGACGCAGGGTGGCCCAAGTCGTCTCCTCTGAGGGACAGACGGTCTCGCTGGGAGGACGGCGGGCTATCCCTGCTGCGGACTTGGCCGACTTGACGGGCGTCGATATGGAGACGTTGGAACGCTACACGCGTCTGGGACTCATTACGCCAGACCTGGCGGGGTACTTTCCCGCTCGCTGCGTTCAGACGGTGTCTGCAATCGCGCGCTTGGAGTGCGCCGGCGTCGATGTGCGCGTGTTGCGTGCGGTCCGTCAGGGAGCCGAGCGGAGTGCCGATATTATCGATCAGACCGTGTCCTCACAGAGGGGACGAGGCCGTGGCGCGGATCGCGAACGTGCGCGTGCTCGGGCGGTTGAGCTGGGGGAGTTGTTCGCCGAGCTGCATCGTGAGATGCTGACGGTTGCTGTATCTGCTCTCGCGGACGATGGAGACTAAGTCTCATGTTGAACATGAAGGTTAGACTCGCCGCTTCAGTCGTTGACCACCCCGCGTCGGTGCTTTACCGTAGTCCTGTTCTCATCAAGTACCACCTGCAAGGAGCCCGACAGTGAGCGCACAAGCGAACGTCGCTAGCCGGCAAGGCATGCTTTTCGGCGACCCGCTCGAAGGCCTTGACACCGACGAGATGGGCTACCGTGGCCCGGTTGCATGCAGCGCCGCTGGTATCACGTATCGCCAGCTCGACTACTGGGCTCGTACCGGCCTCCTCCAGCCGTCGATCCGCGCCGCGCGCGGTTCTGGTTCTCAGCGCCTCTACTCCTTCCGTGACATCCTCGTTCTAAAGGTCGTGAAGAAGCTCCTCGATGCGGGTGTGTCGCTGCAGCAGGTTCGTGTCGCCGTCTCCTCGCTGCAGAACAGGGGAGTGGACGACCTCGCCTCGATCACCCTGATGAGCGATGGGGCCTCCGTGTACGAATGCACGTCGACAGATGAGGTGATTGATCTCCTTCAGGGCGGCCAGGGTGTTTTCGGTATTGCCGTTGGCCGCGTCTGGCGCGAGGTCGAAGGTTCTCTCGCTGAGCTGCCGCTCGAGCGTTCCGAGCCGGCATTCGTCGACGAGCTCGCCGAGCGTCGCCGGTCGAAGCTTTCCGCTTCCTGACACGCGTCTTCAACGTTGGTGTGGGGTCCAGGCATCGTGCCTGGGCCCCACACTTATTGATAGGTGAGCACCGCCCGCGCGATTAACGCCGTCCGAGAGGGCGTGTCACGGTGTAGTCGGTCTCCAGGTCCGTGATTTCCACGGTGACCATGCCGTTTTCGTCGACGATGTAGGACTCTTCGATAAGGGGGCCATCCTCGGTACGAACGACGGGAACGGTCGAGAGGTCAATATCGGAGTGGCGCAGGGGCGTGATCGAAGGGAAAGATAACCTCGCCGTAGGGCTGCAGGTCGCCGCGGGCACCCCGGCCTCGTCGAATGACGAATACTCGACGAAGCGGAAGTAGCCGATGTTGTGCGCGGCCCGGTAGCGGCGCTTGATGGTCAGGGTCTCACCTGGAGCAAGCTCAGTGTTCGGCTCAAGGAGCGTGTCGAATGAGATGAACGAGCCAGCCTCGCGCTCACGGAAGACGCCGATCCCGACGCCGCGAGAGAGCTGTTCGCGCACTGTGTACGCGGCCTCGGGATCGGCGCCGATGGCCAGGCCGATCGCGGTCGAGGCTGCCGTGTGTGGGGAGCGGTGCACGCGGCGGCCGAAGCGCGAACGGAGGATGCGGGCGACCAGCGGCAGCTGCGAGCCACCGCCCACGACGTAGAGACCGGCGATATCGCCGCCCAGCTGACCAACGCCTGACGCGTCGGGCACCAAGAGGGGTTCCATGGCGGCGACAGTCGAGTCAACCAGGGGAGTGGCTGCCTCGTAGAAGTCAGCAACGGGATCGTCACGGGCTCGCCGTCAACGGGCACGGTAATGAACTTCGTCGAGGGGAGAGGGTCTCCTTCGCGTCGCGCGCATCTTCGACGAGGCGCTGCCACGCTGCGTCGCCGAGTTTGCCCGAGTCCGTACCAGCCGCTGCGGCCAATCGGTTCGCGAGCACGACGTCGAAGTCGTCCCCGCCGACCATGTTGAGGCCACGCGATCCCATGACCTCGTGGAGTGTGCCTGTAGCCGACACGATCGAAGCGTCGAACGTGCCACCACCCAGGTCGTAGACGAGGATCGCTGTGCGCTTCGAATTGAGCGTCCCCGCGTGACGGTGGGTGTACTCGAAGCCTGCAGCGGAGGGCTCGTTCACCATCGCAAGGACATCCCAGCCGGCTCGGCGGAAGGCCTCAAGGGTGAGGAAGCGCTGCGCAGACCACGCGTGCGCAGGGACGCCCACGAGAGCCTCGAGCGGCTCAGATGCGGGGAGGGAAGCGACGGAGGAATTGGTGCGCAGCTGGTGCTCAACGTAGCTGAGGAATCCCGTCAGTGCGTCGAGGATTGAGATGCTGTGGTTACCTAGGCGCAGAGTGGACGTGTCAGTGACTGATGGATCGGAGAGTAGACGCTTGAAGGAACGCAGATGAGGTGCACCGCCCCTGGCGGCATCCTCAGCATCGAACCCGTAGATGAGGCGATCGCCGTCAAGAGCGATGATCGACGGGACGAAATCAACCGTATCGTCATTATTGTTGACGAAGGAGACGATGGGATAGTTCCCTCGGTCAACAATAGCGATCGCGGTGGTTGTGGTACCAAAATCAACTCCGAGTCTCATGACACCCACACTAGCGTCTATTGACGGGAGCTCCTAGGACATCTCGCCGGTCGTTCGCACATTCCTGAGTAACGCCCTGTTTAGGATGGTGACAAAGAGCCAGGCGAGCAGGAAGTACACGCAGCCGCCAATGGCGTCAACCACATAATGGTTGGCCGTTGCGACGATTGTCACGATCGTTATTGCGGGGTGCAATGCGAGAATCAGCCGCGCCCACCATGAGCGCCACACGTAGGTTCCGAGCATCACTGCGACCCAGACGGACCAGCCCGTATGCATTGATGGCATTGCACCGTAAGGATTGGCGAGCGTGCCAAAAAGGTGAGAATAGGCCGACGTGTGAGCGGCGACGGCGTCCACGAAGCCGAGATCTGGGACCAGGCGCGGGGGAGCAAGCGGGTAGGTCCAGTAGGTGATGAGCGCGCCGATCGTCATGATAACGAGCGTCCATCGTGCCCGGCGGTAGTGGGTCGGGGCCTTGCGCCAGAGGGTGACCAACGCGAAGCCGGTCATCGCGAGGAAAGAGACGGCATACTGTGCGGACGCAAGGGAGGCGAGGAGCGGGTGGGCGGTCAGCCATGTGTTTACTGAGCCTTCGATAAAGATGCCAATGCGCGACTCGAATGTGGCGACGTCGTGTGCATGCGCGACAGCGACAGACTCGGGTGCCTTGGCTAGGAATGACAGGACCGAGTATGCGAGGCATGCCAATGAGAGCGCGATGATCTCGCGAAGGGCAGGAGGCCGCTGGGAGCGTACGTGTAGGTCCGACGTCATGACAGCAACTGTAGCGCGTGGTCGGAGAGGGGTCGATAAAGAGAAACGGACATAATGTACATTATCGGATCGAGGGCTTGGGTGGAGACGAGGCCGTGGAAGCGTTCCGCTTGACGTGTCAGATAGAATGGTCCCGTTTCTTATCTACGTCCAGGAGGCTGTTATGGCTGACCGCGCACTGCGTGGCATGCAGATCGGTGCGAAGTCCCTCGAATCCGAGGACGGCGTTGTTTTCGCCGACCGTTTCATCGCTCGTTACGTGTGCCCCAACGGTCACGAGTTCGAGGTGACGCTCTCCAGCGAGGCGACGGCTCCCGCAACCTGGGAATGCAAGTGTGGCCAGCAGGCTGATCTGATCGGTGAGACCGTCGAGGACGAGGACAACAAGCCCGTCAAGCCCCAGCGTACGCACTGGGACATGCTGCTTGAACGTCGCTCCATCGAAGAGCTCGAGGTCGTACTTTCCGAGCAGCTCACCGCTTACCGCGAGGGGCGTCTGCGTCCTGAGGGTTCGTACCGTAAGGGCTGATTACTGCGAGAACGCTCGACGGGCGGCTTGGGTCAGGCGACCCAGGCCGCCTTTCGTTACCATGACGAGTTCCTCGACGAAGATCGACGAATTAAGCTTCGATTCGCCGGCGATGCGTTCGTCAAAGGTGATGGGTACTTCGGCGATCACCGCTCCCAGAGACCGTTCGAGTTCGGTCATTTCGACCTGGAATCCAAAGCCGGTCGTCGCTACCTGATCGAGTACGTCGTTGTCTCGCAGGAAGGCTGCGCGGTGCAGGCGCAGTCCCGCAGTTGCATCCTTCACCGGTGTTCCCAGGCAGAATCGGACATAATAATTCCCCGCCTTTGAGAGCGCGACGCGCTTGTGAGACCAACCGTTAATGCGTCCGCCCGGCACCCAGCGCGACCCAATGACGAGGTCGGGTCGATCGGGTCCAGCCATGCGCGTCAGTAGCTTCGGCAGATCCACTGGACGGTGCGATCCGTCGGCGTCCATCTGGAGTATGAACGGATATTCGTGCTCGATGCCCCAGCCCATGCCATCAACGTAGGCGGTGGCGAGCCCGGATTTCGCGGGTCGATGAAGGACATGGAGACGATCCTCGTGCGTGCAGCGAGAGTCAACCCACTCCCCTGTTCCATCCGGCGAGGAATCATCGACGATGAGGATGTGTGCGCGGGGTACATGGGACCAGATCTGCGTCAGGATCCCTGGAAGCGTCTCCATCTCGTTGTACGTCGGGATCACGATCAGGGTGTTGTCTCCCTGAGGAGACGGAACAAGGCGCTCAGGAATAGTCATGGATCACATTTTGCCGAAATTAGTCGTTCGATGCACGCCTGGCGCGCGCTCGTGCCCTTATTCCCTGCCCGATAACCGTCACGAGGGCGAAGAAGCTGGTGATGAGCGTCGCAACCATGACGGCATGTGGGAATCTTCTCCCCCGCCTGCGCGGTCAGCGTTAGAGAGGAACGAAGCGGAATATCGGCGGTGAGCGTTGCTGCCTGCTCGGTATCTGTTTGCTCCAGGATGGAACCATCGGGACGAATAACGTAGGAATGGCCCGTCGTCGAGGCCTGGACGGCACTGCGCGAGTACTCCATCGCGCGCATGCGTAGGAGCTGCCCCTGCTGCGCGGATTCCCCAGAAGATTGGAAGTGATAGTTGTTTGATGGGACGACAATGGCTTGACCGCCACGAGTAACGCCGTCGCCGATCACCATGGGGTAGGCGGCCTCGAAACAGATGCCTACTGCGAGAGGAACAGCGCGTCCATCGCGCGCCTGCACCGTCATGACGGGTGGCTCCTCCCCCGCCTCCATGTCTCGACTTGATTGTGCGACTTCGGTCGCGAAGGACGCGATGAACTCACGCAGCGGGATGAATTCGCCGAAGGGGACAGGGACGTGTTTCGAGTAGCGGGCCGATTCTTCCAACCCCTGGCCCGGCTCCCAGATCGCGAGCCAGTTCTTGACGCGATCGCGTTCATTAAGGTTCGTGTAGCCGATCAGTACGGGTGCGTCGAGCGCGGAGGCAGCATGATCAACCGCCTGCCCGATTGCGGGGAACGCGACGGGATCACGGTCGACGGACCCCTCGCCCCAGATCGCCAGATCAAGCGGGTGATCAACCACGTCCGGTGAGCTCGCGAGCTCGAGGGAAGAGCGCACGTTGTTGCCGGTCACCTCGCCCTCGTGCTGGTAAGCCTGTGCGCCCGGCAGAGCGATGTCGCCTTGGACGACACCGATGCGTAGCATTCCGTTCTCTGCCTGGTTCGGCAGCGTGAGGGCGAGAGGCGCAACGTATGCGGCCGCGACGATGACGGCGAGCGCCGGCCGTGAAAACCAGTGCTCGCGAATCACCGATGCATCCCGAGCCGCGAATGCGCGGCGAACAAGGACGGCGAGGGCGACGACCACCGCGGTGATCACTGTCGTGCCGCCGTACGGGGCGAGGTGCCCGAGCGGAGAATCCACCTGAGGCAACGCCACGGAGCCCCACGGAAAACCTGACCACGGCCACCGGGAGCGCGCCGCGTCGACTCCAGCCCACGTAAGACCGAACAGCAGCGCCTGCATGATCGGGCCGCGCGCCCACGCCCATAGCTGTGTCCACCTCGCGAACAGCACCCAGGCCACCAGGAAAAGCGTCTGTACGAATGCAAGCACGAACCACGGCGGCGTCGTACCGACGGCGAGCGGAATCCAGTCGATGAGCGGAAGCCAGAAGCTCATGCCGAACACAAACGTGACAGTAAACGCCCGCGGTGCCCTGGCCTCGTCGATGCGCGAGATGTATAGCGCCAGTGCGGGCACAGACAGCCACCACCATCCGACCGGCTGAAATGATGCGTACAGCGCGAGGCCTGCGATCGCCGCGATGAGGGAGTCGCCGCATACGTGCGCAAACGAGGTGCGCTGCAAAATCTCCTGATGGCCCACAAGCCCTCCAGCATTCTAAATGGTCGACCAAGCCACGATACCGCGACCGATGCGGTCCTTCGCGGCCTCGGCTTTGCGCGTCAACTCACTGCTTGACGCAGCCGAGGCAATCTGGCCGAGGCAATCCATGACCTGGCGCATCCAGCGGACAAAGTCACCCGCTTGGATCGGCGTCGCATCGATAGCTGTCGCTAGCGTTGACCCGTGTGCCCAGGCGAGTGTCGCTGCCATGAGGCCCGCATCCAGGTTCGGGGTGGGCTCACATCCGCATGCCTTCTCGACGCGATGCACGCGCTGGAGGATCGCCAGGCTTTCGTGCCAGGCCTCCTGAAGGCGAATACCTACCCCCGAGGGAGCGAGCTGCTGGGCATCGTCGTCACAGCGAGAATCGTAGACAAGCGCGGACACCATGGACGCCAGTTCCGCTTCGTCAAGCTCGTTCCAGGTGCCCTCATTCATCGACATGGCCACCACCAGGTCGCGCTCGCCGAAGATTCGCCGCAAACGCTGACCGGCATCGGTGACCTCGTCACCGACCAGGAAACCGAGGCGCTCGAGGACCGTGCAGACGCGGTCGAACTGGGCGGCAACGGATCCCGTCTGGGAGTCAATCGAAGAGCGAAGACGGTCGATCTCTCGTCCCAGGCGAGCCCACTGGGCACCTGCACGCGCATGCTCCTCACGGTGGGGGCAGCGGTGGACCGGGTGCTGGCGCATCGCAACGCGTAGCGCGGATACCGGGTCGGAGGCATCCGAATGCTCGGAGGGGACCTCATAGATACCCTGAGCGGCACCGGAACGCAGCTCACCGGCGATACGCGTCCGCTCCTTCGTGCGGCGCAGCGCAGAGCCTCCCGGGATGGACATGTGACCGACCACAGCGATCGCACCACGTACGTCTTCGGGAGCAAGGGCGCGCCACGTTGCATCCTCGCCAATGATCGATACCTCGACCCTGCCCGAGGCACTAGTGGCCTTTGCTCCAACGACGCACAGGCGCGACTTGCGGCCTCGCACGAGGGCGAGAACGTCTCCGGTGCGCACCTCGGACAGCACACGTCGAGACTTCTCGCGTGCTTCGTGCTTGCGCGCCCGAGCCCCCGACTTCTCCGCCTGACCGAGCTGGTCGCGCAGAGTCAGATACTCGCGCACATCACCGTGAGAACACGACAGGTCTTCCATCGTTGCCTCCCGCTGCACCTCGAGCTCGTTCAGCCGCGATGCCAGCGCGACGACGGCAGAGTCCGCCTGGTACTGCGCGAATGACGACTCTAAAACCTTGCGCGTCTGGGCGCGCGTCGAGCGTGCGAGCAGGTTGACAACCATGTTGTACGTGGGTGTGAAAGCGGAAATCAGAGGATAGGTGCGCTTCGAAGCGAGAGCAGCGACCTCCTCGGGTGCCACTCCCCCACGGTGCGAGACGACCGCGTGCCCTTCGGTGTCGATACCGCGGCGCCCTGCTCGTCCCGAGAGCTGGGTATATTCACCAGCCGAGAGGGACACGTGCGCTGAACCGTTCCACTTCGTCAGAGATTCGATGACGACTGTACGCGCCGGCATATTGATGCCCAGAGCAAGCGTCTCGGTTGCGTACACCATTTTGACCAGGCCGCGCGAAAACAAATGTTCGACGGTCTCCTTCATGAGGGGCAGCATTCCCGCGTGGTGGGCGGCAATGCCGCGCATGAGGCCGCGTTTCCAGGCCGCGGTGCCGAGAACGATCGCGTCCTCGGGCGGTAGTAACGCAATGACCTCATCGACGAAGCTCTCGATCTCGGCGGCCTCCGAACGCGTTGTCAAGGTGATACGCGTGGACAGGATCTGGCGAACCGCATCCTCGCAGCCGGCGCGCGAGAAAATGAACGTAATTGCGGGCAGCAGCCCGGCGCGATCGAGAGAAATGAGCGTCGACGGACGCGACTCACGGCGAACGTGAACCTCGCGATTCCACGAGCGTGAACCCCGGCCTCCTCGCATTCCTGAATCGCGCGTTGCAGCGACCAGCTCGGGGTTGAGCTTTCCTCTCCCCCGTCGGGGCGTAGAGGTCGAAGATGTCCTCGCCGACGATCATGTGCTGGTAGAGCGGCACGGGACGCTTTTCGGAGACGACGATCTCGCACGAGGACCGTACCTCGCGGATCCACGCGCCGAACTCCTCGGCATTCGACACCGTCGCGGACAGAGCAATGATCGCGACGTGCGCCGGTAGGTGAATGATCACTTCCTCCCACACCGGGCCGCGCATCTTGTCCGCCAGGTAGTGCACCTCGTCAAGAATAACCACGCCCAGGTCGTCAAGGTGTGTGCCCGCATAGATCATGTTGCGCAGCACTTCGGTCGTCATAACGACGACGGGCGCACCGGGATTGACCGACGTGTCACCGGTTGCGAGACCGACGTTGTCCGCTCCGAACAGGTCGCACAACTCCAGGTATTTCTGGTTGGAAAGTGCCTTGATGGGAGTCGTATAGAACGCGCGCATTCCCTGCTCGAGAACGACATATGCGCCGAACTGCCCAACGATCGTCTTGCCCGCACCGGTGGGTGCAGCGACGAGGACGGAACTGCCGGCCTCGACGGCATCGAGTGCTTGAATCTGGAATGGATCAGGGGTGAAGCTGAGCGTTGAGACCCAACGTGCACGCAGCGAGGCGGCCGTCTGTGCTTCCGCTTTGTAGGCGGCGTAGCGCTGTGCGGCGTTGCCCACCCCCAGGCCGACCTCCTCCTCATGAGTGTGAGCATGCGTCTCACGGGTGCGATGTCGACGTCGTTTTGGGCTCACGATGCATCCTCTCGGTTCCACTTCGCCAAGATAGTGCGCGCATGGCGCGCGGCAGCCCGGCGCATGTCCGGCGAAACAGTACGCAGGTGCGGGGCAATGTCAATCAGGAGACTCAGGCCCCACTGTTCATTCCAGACGGGCAGGATAACCCGCGCTCCCCCATCGGCGAGCTCAGCGGCGATGTGACCGTCGTATTCGTCGGCGATCCATCGAGCATCGCGATCAACCTCGAGCGTCCAGGTCGGTGCGTCCTGGCGCACGCGGCGGGGCTCCTCAACGCGCCGGCCTTCGCCGCGCACGTCACTGATTGACGCGACCGCGAAACTGCGAGCCTGCCCCGCACGCGTACACCAGCCGCGCAGGAGCCAGCCGGTTGCGGTCGCCTCGAGCGACCACGGGTCGACAACGCGGCGCGTCTGGATACCCGAGGCAGACACGTAGGTGAAAGAGACGCGTTCTTCGCGCATGAGCGCATCACGCAGGGCCTCCAGGCTCGCGCTCGACGAGGCCGGGGAAGCAATCGCTTCCACGTACTGCTCCCCGTCCGCTTCCTTCAAGCCTCCCAGAGCACAGACAACGAGGGCAGCATGAGGGACGTGGGCGGCAAGATCGCTGCCCAACAAAGGCGTTATCGCAGACAAACCGATGAGAAGCGCCTGCGCCTCGAGTGCGGACAGTCGCAGTGGCGCGGATGCGCCGAGTGTCGAGCGCAGCGTGACGCGTTGTTCTCGCTCGTAGAGCTCCCAATCGACCTCAAACGAGGCACCGGGTAGTGAGTCTCCGACGGACGCGAGATATTCAACGTCGCGGCGCACCTGCCGACGCGTGCGGTGGAAGTGAGCGGCAATATCGTTGACGGTTGAGCCAGGATGCTCACTCATCCACGTCACCATCGACGCAAGACGGACAACTGCTAGCTGAACGTTCTCAGGCATCGTCATCTCCCCACGTGGCGGCTGCCTGCAGGCGCGTCAATATGGCGTCGCGCAGAGCGTGCGGAGACACGACCACCACGTCGGCGGCCAGCGGGAGAAGACGACCGATCCATGTTCCTAGCTCAGCGTCTTCAAGGCCGACGCGTTCCCAGCCTCGCCGAGGCACGCCGCCCTCCTCGGGGACTCCCCCGGCCTCGTAGCCGTGAAGAATCATTCGTGCGGGAGATCCTGCGCGTACATCGACGACGGGAGAGACGAAGGAGGAGACCCGAGGAGGAGTGGGTCCCTCGGGAGGAACCGATGCGTCCCCCGGCTCCCCGATGAAAGATACCTGTGAGCGTATGCGCGAGATACGGAACGTTCGCTCGGCGCTGCGGTCGAGGTCCCAGCCCCACAGGTACAGAGCACGGCCCTGAACCGACAGAGCCCACGGCTCCACGGAACGCTCCGTCAACTGCCCGGATCCCGGGTATTCGAAACACACCACTCGGCGTTCACGAATGGCCTGAGACAAAGCGGTTGCAGCTCCGAGGCCGGTGAGCCCAAGACGTATCGTGGGAGCGGAGACATCATCACAGGACGCAGCAGCGGCTTTTGCGTCGATCGCATCGGCGAAAAACTCGCTGCTATCCCACGCGCGCGCAGCCAGCGACATCAGGGCACGATCGGCGCTCGTCACCCCAATACCGGGAGCGAAAGAATCCCAGGAAATGCTGTAGCGCTCCCCCGAACGAATCGTCATGTGAGCGCCCGCGTCACGCAGCGCATCCTTATCGCGCTGGAACTGGGTCTCAAAGGCATCATCTGCAAGCCCCTGATAGCCCGGAAGCTCCCGCAGCTGCGCCTTGGTGCGCCCGGGACGCGCGCCCAGGAGCTCCACAAAAAGCTCAAGGACGCGCACGTTAGCGTTGACGGTGGTACTCACCCGCTTACCCTACGCGAAGCGTGCGCGTCCCGAGCTTGCGGCGCACCGTCAGGACTCAGAAGACGCGGTATCGGCGGTACTCGCGTACTCGTTGCTCACGATGGCGCTTGGATCGACGTCTCCTTCGAGGACCCCGATGGAGTTCAGGAACGACACCATCGAGGACCACGTGGCGAGATCCTGCACCCCGTCAGCGTGCGCGTCATCTCCGAGCCACAGCGGAACAGTCGCGGCGAGCACCGCATTCGCTGCGGCCAGCGATGTCTCGTCGCTGAGCGTCGTATCCCACTTCGCCGTCGCGTCAATCGCGATCTGGGGATCGGCGGCGATCGCATTCATCGCGTCGGTGGTTGCGGACACGACCGCACGCGCCGCATCGGGGTGAGCCTGCGCCCACTGACGCGTCGTGATGATCGACGCCGCAACCAGAGGCGTCGAGGCACCGTCCAAAGGAATCTCGCGAATGTCAATACCCGCAAGACGCATCTGCACCGCGTCGTTGTTGGTGAAGCCGACAACCGCGTCCACCTGTCCGGCAGCGAGGGCTGCTTGCTGCGTGTAACCGATCGACGAAATCGTCACGTCGGATGTCTGCAGGCCACCGGCCTTGATGGCCGCGAGAGTCGCGTAGTAGCTCGAACCGTACTCACCGGGGATACCGATGTTCTTTCCGGCCAGGTCAGCCAGGCTCGTGATCGACGACGAGGCTGGCACGATGACGGTTCCCGGGTAGGTTGCGTAATACTGGCCGATCGACACGAGATCCAGGCCCTGTGAGGCTGCCACGGCGGCCTCGTCACCGGATGCAATGACGACGTCCTCTTGACCGGCGAGGAGCGCCGTGAACAGACCCTCATCCGAACCATGATGACGGACCGTTGCGGTGACACCGGCGTCGTTGTAGAGGCCCTGGGAATCAGCAACATATACCGGGGCAAACTGCACGTTAGGAATGTAGGTCAGGCCGATCGTGACGTTCGAGCCGCCTCGCTCGGACGCGCCCGACTGCGTTGCGCCGGGGCCTGCTGTGCATGCGGCCAGCGCAAGCGAGGCGCTGGCACCGATAACGGTCGCGCGGACGATAGTGGAAAGCTTCAAGGGATGTCTCCTTCACTGCGTGATGGCGTAGCGCTTCGACCGCTCGATCCGGTACACGATGACGTACAAAACTGTTGCCATGATGCACAGGATCGCGATGACGACGAACATGCCGGCGGTGTCCACGTTGCTTCTCATTTGAGTGAGTACCTGACCGAGCCCGGACCCTCCCATGACCATCTCCCCCACGACCGCGCCCGTCACAGACAGAGCAAACCCGTTACGCAGGCCGCCCAGAATGGCGGGAGCGGCAAGAGGTAGCTCCATGTGTACGGCCATCGTCCAGCCCGTCGCACCGTCGAGCGCGGCAGCTTCCAGCAGCTCGTGATCGATATGACGCAAGCCGACGACGCTGGAAACTAGGATCGGGAAAAATACCATCAGTGCGCACAGCACGATGACCGGCGTGATGCCGTACCCGACCCACAGCACGAGAATGGGGGCGATGGCGATGGCGGGCAACGCCTGGGTTGCTCCAAGGAAGGGTTCCACCGCAGCAGCCAGCAGCCGCGAGCGGTAGATCGCATACGCTAACGGCAGCGCAACGACCGTTCCGAGCGCACACCCTGCAATCGCCTCTCCTCCCGTCACCGCGATCTGACGCCAGGTGGCGGGGCGCTGAAGAAGCGCTACCCCTTTGCGGGCAACAGCAAGCGGATCGGGCAGGCGCCAGGCTTCGATGCCGGTCAGCGTCGTCGTCAGCCACCATCCTGCCAGCACAAGGGCAAGAAAGATGATCGGTGCCGCGACGGTGAGCGCACCGCGGGGCTTGTTCCGAATTGCCACGACTTACTTTCCGACACCGGGGGTACGCGCAGCACAGTAGACGCACGGAGGCGCCTCATGCACTCCTCCCATCCGGACTTTCACCGTCGGTGCCGGAATTTCACCAGCTCAACCGCCCTCGTTCTGTGAGGGCGGGTCGCGGACTATCACCGCCGGTTCGGACTTTCACCGACCCCGAGTACTCGTGTGCCATTGTGCCACCGCCGGGCGCACCGCGCGAGGCGTATCCGCTAGAGAAGAAGAGGCGGCCGGATGGGACCTCATCCCATCCGGCCGCCCAACGTCTTCTCAGTCAGTGCGTGTGAGCGTTGGCGAGTTCGCGCAGCGCCTCGACCTCACGATGAGCGTCTTGGGCTCGGAACACCGCGGAACCCGCGACGAAGTTGTCTGCCCCGGCCTCGGCCGCACGCTCGATAGTCGCGCGGGAAATACCGCCGTCAACCTGGATTGAAACCTGCAGCCCAGCAGCGTTGATCGCGGCGCGCGTTCGCTCAATCTTCGGAATCATCTGTTCGATGAAGGACTGCCCGCCGAAACCGGGCTCAACCGTCATGATGAGAATCATGTCGAACTCGTTGAGGATGTCCACGAACGGCGCGATATCAGTCGCGGGCTTGAGCGCGAGGCCGGCTCGCGCGCCGATGCGGTGCAGCTCGCGTGCGAGGCGCAGTGGTGCCGCAGCTGCCTCAGCGTGGAAGGTGACGGACTCGCAGCCGACCTCGGCGTACTGCGGTGCCCAGCGATCCGGGTCCTCGATCATCAGGTGCGCGTCAACCGGCAGGATGCCGGACTTCACGACGGCTTCCGCTACGGGCAGACCCCATGACAGGTTCGGGACGAAATGGTTATCCATGACGTCAACGTGAGCGATATCCGCTCCTGCGATCTTGGTGAGCTCACCGCGCAGGTCAGCGATGTCGCAGTTGAGGATCGACGGGCTAATTGTGGCGTTCATAACGCATATGCTAGCGCCTGCGCAGGCAGGCCACAAACATAAGATCCGTACCGAAACGGTGGTCCCACAGCTGCAGCGTACGACCGTCGTAGCCCTTGATGATGCCCGCAGACGCGGGGACGTCCAGAGCCTCGGGTGCGCAGTCGTTGGCGAGTGCGACGGTGTCAAGCAGCTCAACCTCACCGCTTTCCAGCAGACGCGCGACCTGATCACGCGTCTCCGCCGCATGCGGTGAACACGTGATATAGGTGAGAACGCCTCCGGGGCGCGTCAGAGCGAGCGCACGATCAAGTAGCTCGCGCTGAAGGACGGTGAGTTCCTCGACGTCTGCGGGGGTGCGATTCCATCGGGACTCGGGGCGACGGCGCATGGACCCCATGCCCGAGCAGGGAGCGTCGACGATGACACGGTCGAAGGACGCCAGTGGCCAAGCGCTGCGTCCCCCACCGAAAGTACGGCCGTCACCGCTCACGACCTCAATCGAGTCGAACTGACGCGTGGTGCGCTCGACGAGGCGGGCGCGGTGCGGGTGCACCTCATTGGCGGTCAGGCGTGCTCCGACGCCTGCGGCGAGGCCGGCCAGGAGTGCGGCCTTTACCGCCGGGGCCCGCGCACAGGTCGAGCCAACGTTCGTCAGACCCGCCCTCCAGCGGTGCGGATGCAGCGATCAGCGTCGCGAGCTGCGAGCCTTCATCCTGGGCGCCAGCGCGTCCATCACGAATCGAGGGCAGACGCGCGGGGTCACCGGATTCGAGGAGGACCGCGTACGGAGACACGGCGCCCAGGGCAACGCGGGTGTCGAGGATATCCTCGGCCTCGTCGGCGAGCTCGTCAACGCTCATCAGCGACGGGCGGGCCACCAACGTGACCGTGGGAACCTCGTTATCAGCCGCCAGCACATCGACAAGTTCATCCTCGGGATAACCGTGGGCCTTGAGGGCGTCGCGGAAAGCAGCGACCATCCACGCCGGGTGTGAGTAGCGCACGCCGAGAGCCTCGTCCTCGTTGGCAATGGCATTCATGGCCGCCTCGCGCTCGCCAGGATCCTCGCGGGTGATCGAGCGCAGGACAGCATTCACGAAACGGACAGGACCGTCCGTGAGATGTTCGCGCGCGACATCCACCGTTGCCGACACGGCCGCGTGGTCGGGCACGCGCATATCGAGAAGCTGGTGGGCCCCCATACGCAGGAGGACGAGGGCGCGGGGATCGAGATCAGCAAGAGGCCGATCGACGTGACGGGAAATCACCCAATCGAGGCGCCCAATCGCGCGCAGTGTGCCGTGGACGAGCTCTGACGTGAAGGCAGCGTCACGGTCAGAAAAATGTCCGTCCCGCCGGGCCTGGCGCAGTGCCTTCGGCAAAATAATGTTCGCGAACGCCCCCTGCGTCGAGACCTCGTGTAGAACCTCGTAGGCAATGCGACGGGGCTCGTCGGCCTGACGCAGCTTGCGGTAGCCGTCCGCGTAGCGCCTCTCGCTCATCGCGCCCCTCCAGCTCTCCACCGAAGCGCAGGGCGTCGGAAGGCCGCGCTCCCCTGGCCCAGGCGGCCGCGTCCATCCACGACTTGCCGGCCGGTGCGACCTGACCGAGCACGAGAGCGCCGTGCGCGCATCCGACGGTCACCTGCTTCTTCGTGACCTCAAGCTGGCCGGGTTCGAGATCGTCCCGGTCCACGGGTGTTGCCTTGTCGAGCTTCATACGCACGCCACCCGGCAAGAGCGTGTAGGCACCGGGATTGGGCGTCACGGAACGGATAATGCGGTCTTCGTGGGCTGCATCGTGCGTGAACGACACGTAACCGTCAACATGTTCGAGACGCCGCGCATGCGTCACGCCCTCCGACGACTGCGCGATAGCTGTCGCGCTGCCGTCAGCGAGCGCATCGACGACACTGAGCACCTGGGGTGCCCCAGCCTCGGCCATCGACGCGAGCAGCTCACCAGCACTCTCATGGCGGATCGGGACCTCGACGCGCGAATAGACATCGCCCGTATCCAGACCTTCCTCGAGATTGAACACGCAGGACGCGGTCGTCGCGTCGCCTGCACGAATAGCCCACTGGACCGGGGCAGCGCCGCGCCACCTGGGCAAATCCGAGAAATGCAGGTTCACCCACCCATGCGTAGGCATCGCGAGCACATTCGGCGGAACCAAACCTCCGTAGGCTACGACGACGCCAAGGTCCGCATGCACGTCCTCAATACGCTGCGCAATCTCGGGACTCTTGAGAGTTGTGGTTTCCAGGAGCTCCACACCGGCCTGGGCAGCGACGTCCGCGACCGGGGAGGGGTACATGGTCTTGCCGCGACCGCGTCGAGCAGGTGGACGCGTCATGACGAGAGCAACCTCGTGGGATGACGATAACAGTGCCTTCAGCGTGGGGACTGCGGCTTCGGGGGTACCAGCAAAAATAATGCGCACGGCCGTCAGTTTACGGCACTGGGCAGGCGCTGACTCAGAAGAGCTCGGGTGGGTTCACGCTCATTTTGACGAGTGGTACCTTGCGCGCGCTGCGCGAACGCCGAATATCGGCAAGGACCGCCAGCATTGCGGCAGCGCCCGCCAACGGGGTTCGCACCAGTGTGCGCACTCGTTCTCCTCGCCTTCGCGAGTCGCCGGACGCACGACCGTACCCACCAGCTCCGCGCCGCCCTCACGAATGACCTGCTCGGCAACTTGGCGTACCTGAGCCGAAGGACCGTCCAGGGCGACCATCGTCGTGGCCGGGAAGAAGCCAAGTGCCTCACGCTCATCGAGGAGCCGATCGGCGTAGTCAGTGGGAGCCCAGCGCACAAGCGCCTGACCCAACGCGTCCGGAATCGTCCCCACGACGAGGCCGGGGTGACCTGGGCGGACGAGCGACAGTGCGTTGAGCCAGCGCCTGGCGGCTTCCTCCGGTGCCCACAGCTCGGCACGACCGGCGAGGGCATGGGCATCAAGGATGATGGCTCCGGCGTATCCTCCATCAACGTCCGGCTCAGCACCCGGCGTAGCCACAACGACCGTCGGGCGCGCCGGCAGCTGGCGGTTGATCCGATGTGCAGCTGAGGATTCGAGCACGGATGCATCCGGAAGGTTGCGAGCGATCTCCTCCGCTGTGCGCGTGGAACCGACGCGGGCTGCCCGTAGGTCAGTACCCGAACAGTGGGGGCAACGCCACGAGACGGAGGCGCGCGCACACCACGAACACGTCATCTCTCCCCCGCTGCCCAGCGCGAGCGGGCCGGAGCAATGGCGGCAGCGTGCGCGCTCGCCGCAGCGGCGGCACACGACCGTCGGCCAATAGCCAGATGCGCCGACCTGAATAAGAACAACACCTTCGCGTAGGCCCTGGCGGATCATACGCAGAGCCGCCTGAGGGATGCGCATATGGCCGCTGGCCCCCTCGCGCTGCGCCTCCGTAACCCCGTGCAGATGGACGCGCGGCGTTGCGTCGCGCAACGCACCCGGGAACGGCTCGAGGCTCGCCGCCCAGCCGGAACGAACGAGAGCCTGAGCCTTGACGGAACGCGCGTACGAGGCGACGAGAAGTCCCGCGCCCTCCACGGCGCATCGCTGAACAGCGACATCAAGACTGTCACACCGTGGGAAACGCCGCTCACGGTGTCGATCATCCCCGTCGTCGCAGATGATGATAAGGCCGAGCGACGCGCATGGGACCCACACTGCAGAGCGCGTACCGACAACGATCGGAACACGACCAAGTGTTGCGGCTGCGTGGATACGGTACCGCTCTTCGGGCGCCACCTCACCGCCCGTCACCGCGACGGGGACGCCGAGATCCTCCTCGAGAGAGCGCGCATATCGCGTCGCTTCCTCGCCGGTGGGCGTAACGACGATGACGCTGCGACCTGATGCAACTGTCGCCGCAACGGCATCTGACAGACAGCAGCGCATGAGGGGGCGCAGAGCGGTCACGACCGCGCGAGGGGATTCGCCGGACGAGAGTCTGCTCAGCAGTGCCTCACCAGCCGAGTATGCTCCCCACCCCGCCGATGCTGACGGAGCCTCCAGACGCGGCCACGGCAGGGGTGCCTGCTCCAACACGCGCGTTTCACCCCGTGCGTGCCGGGGAGGAATAGCGAGAGAAAGGACTTGCGATGTTGTCGCAAGAAAACGCCCGGCAATGCGCCGAGCAGTCTCATAGAGCGCGGGAGTCAACACCGGAATCGACGAGGAGACCGACTCAATATGAGCGGCATCGTCAAGTACATCACGGCGCGTGCGCTCAATGATCCATCCATCGACGCGCGCGCCCGAAAAACGCACGCGAACCAGATTCCCAACCGTGGCCTGGTCGATCAGCTTCTCTGGAACAACGTAGTCGAGAGGCCGATCAATGTGCGGCAGGTCGACATCAACGAGCACGCGGGCGATCTCCGCGCTGCGAGAGCGCGGCGGATCGAAGCCTTCAAGCATGCCCTGTTGGGAAGTCATGATTCCAGTGAATCACGGCCCGTGCTCATCTGCGTCCCGTACTCAGCCCAGGAGCTTCAGACCGTACTTCGCGACCACCATGGCGAGGACACCGAACACGATGAGACCCCACAGCGCCCAGTCAAGTCCCTGGGCGACGATACGACGCAGACCCTCGGGCGCCTGGATGACGCCGTCACGAATGTTGATACGGGTGATGCCGCCGAACACGAGTGTCGTCGTTAGCGTGATGAGCAGACACCACGGGCACAGCACCTGAATGATGAAATACGACTGCCCGAAGAGCCAGAACGCGAAGAACAATGCGATCGTGTAGAGCAGGTTCGTCCCCAGCATGTACCAACGCGGAAACTTCACGCCGGAGAAAACAGCCACCGAGATGGCAAGGACAACGGCCTCGAAAAAGATACCGAGGAAGGCGTTAGGGAAGCCGAGGATGCGAGCCTGCCAGGTCTGAGCAACCGTCGAACACGAGAGCACAGACGAAATGTCGCAACCGAAGCGCGTGGACGAATCGGCAGCGAGCTGCCACGCCTCAATCGATAGAACGAAAAGACGACGAGGCCAATGCAACCGGAGATGATCATCTCCAGGCTCGTGCGACGACGCCAGGCGCGACGCGCGGCCTCGGTCTCGTACGAGGGCAGGTAGTCCTCGGCTTCGGGCACTTGACTCATGCGAGAGCAGCCTTGAGCTGGTCAACGCGGTTGGTGGCCTCCCACGGGAACTGTTCGCGACCGAAGTGACCGTAGGCGGCGGTCTCACGGTAGATCGGACGCAGCAGATCAAGGTCCTCGATCATGCCGAGTGGGCGCAGGTCGAAGACCTCGCGGATCGCGTCAGCAATGCGTTCCTCGGGCACCGACGCTGTCCCGAAGGTGTCGACGTACAGGCCAATCGGGCGAGCGCGGCCGATCGCGTATGCAAGCTGAATCTCGCAACGCTGGGCGATACCCGCGGCCACGACGTTCTTGGCGACCCAACGGGCAGCATACGTCGCGGAACGGTCAACCTTCGAAGGATCTTTTCCGGAGAATGCGCCGCCTCCGTGGCGGGCCATGCCACCGTAGGTATCGACGATAATCTTGCGACCGGTGAGGCCAGCGTCAGCGGCGGGACCACCCAGGACGAAGCGTCCTGAGGGGTTAATGAGAGTCTTCATCGAACCCGTCGCCAGAGCGAGGCCGGACTCCTCAATGACGGGCGTGATGACGTAGTCGCGCACGGCGTCGCTGATCGCGCACTGAGACAGAGCCTCGTCGTGCTGAGTGGACACGACAATCGTATCGATGCCTACCGGGTGGCCGTTCTCATAGGCAAGAGTCACCTGAGTCTTACCGTCGGGACGCAGCCCCTCAACAATGCCCTGCTTGCGCACGTCAGCCAGGCGCTTTGCGAGGCGGTGAGCGAGCCAGATGGGGGCAGGCATGAGATCGGGGGTGTCGGAGGAGGCATAGCCGAACATGATGCCCTGGTCGCCAGCGCCGAGGCGGTCGCGTGGATCGCCACCCTGGGTGCCGCGCACCTCAAGGGCCTCGTCGACGCCGCCGGCGATGTCGGGGCTCTGGCCATCAAGCGACACGGAGACGCCACAGGACGCGCCATCAAAGCCAACGCGCGACGAGTCGTATCCGATCGAGAGGATCTCGCGGCGCACGATCTCCGGGATCTCAACGTACGCCTCGGTGGTCACCTCACCGGCGACGTGAATGAGGCCGGTTGCCGCCATCGTCTCAACGGCGACACGCGAGCGAGGATCGGCGGCGAGCAGCGCGTCAAGGATCGCATCGGAAATGCGGTCACAGACCTTGTCGGGGTGGCCTTCGGTAACGGACTCAGAAGAAAAAAGCTGTTGACTCACCGCTTTAGATTATCAAGGAATGAGGCCATATGGCCGACGAGACCTGCTGCTACTTCATCCTTCGAGCCGACGTAACGGCCGACGATGTGACCATTGGCATCGAGGACGCGGACGTCGTTGGCAACGTCGCCGAACCCGACGCCGCTGCCCACCCGGTTCAGGCAGATGAAATCTGCTCCCTTACGCACCGCCTTATCGGCACCGTACGCGAGGATCTCCTCCTCTGTGCCGGTTTCAGCAGCGAAGCCAACGACGAGGGGCGGGCGCTTCTCACTGTGCCCGATCTCAGCGAGGATATCGGGGTTGCGCACGAGACGAATGGTAGGTGCCTCCTCGTTTGTGGGGTCTTTCTTCATCTTTGACTGTGACACGGCCTCGGGACGGAAGTCAGCGACGGCGGCCGCCATGACGAGAGCATCGGCGTCTATGACCTGGCTGACCGTGGCTTCTCGCATCTGAAGGGCACTGCCCACGCGGGTGACCTGTACGGTTGAAGGGAGCCCTGCGAGGAGAGCCGATTCAATATTGGCCGCGATGACCCTGACCGCCGCTCCAGCTCGTGCTGCCGCCGATGCGATTGCCAGCCCCTGCCGACCAGACGACTGATTACCCAAAAAACGGACCGGATCGATCGGCTCGTGAGTACCGCCGGCCGTGACGACGACCGTGCGGTCGGCGAGCACGTGGGAAGCCCACTCATGGTGAGAAAGTACTTCAAGTGCCTTTCGCGCGATTTCCTCTGGATCCGGCAGACGACCGATCCCATTGTCACCCGAACCGAGTGCGCCGGACGTCGGATCAATGATGTGCACTCCGCGCTCACGTAGTGTGCGGACATTGGCTTGAGTGGCGGGAGCCAGCCACATGTTGGAATGCATCGCCGGGGCAACGACGACAGGGGCGTTCGAGGCAAGAACCGTCAGCGACACCATGTCGTTCGCGAAACCGGCCGCAAGATGCGCCAAGGAGTTCGCAGTCGCAGGTACGACAATAATGAGGTCGGCAATTCGGGCGAGCTCCACGTGCTCGGCACGCCCCTCCCCCGCGATATCCACGGCGACAGGGCGGGACGTGATGCCCTCCCAGGTCGAACGGCCGATAAACTCCAACGACGCGCGCGTGGCAGCAATATACACGTCGTGGCCCGCGCGTTGACACTCGCGGACCACGATGGGTGCTTTGAAGGCTGCAACGCCGCCGGTCACTGCGACGACGATGGTTGCCACTTCAGGCCTCGGGGTTAGCTTCGAGAGACAGAAGGCCTTCGTTGATTTCACGCAGGGAAACCGCCAGAGGCTTCTCATCCGGCTGTACGTCAACGACCGGCCCCACGAACTGGATCATGTTCTGCTGAAGCTGCAGATTGTAAGAGTTAATCTGGCGCGCACGCTTCGCAGCGAAGATCACCAGCGCGTACTTGGAATCGACGTGCTTCAGCAGATCGTCAATGGGCGGGAGGTGATGCCCACGGGCTGGGCAACGATTCCGGACATGCGTGTTTTTCCTCTCAGTGGCGGATTCAGATAGATATTACTCCAGGCCAATGAGCCGAGCCAGCTCATCCACCGCGCGCTCCACATCGTCGTTGATCACAACGTGATCAAACTCCGAAGCCGCCTCAAGCTCGACACGGGCAGTGGCAAGGCGTCGAGCCTGCTCTTCGGGGCCTTCGGTACCGCGGCCGATGAGGCGGCGCTGAAGCTCCTCCCACGAGGGAGGTGCAAGGAAGATGAACTGCGCGTCGGGCCTGTTGGCGCGCACCTGGCGTGCACCGGCTAAATCGATCTCGAGGAGCACGGGATTGCCGGCATTGAGAGCTTCATCGACCGGACCACGGGGGGTCCCATACTTGTTTTTCCCATGAACAAGCGCCCACTCCAACATGTCTCCCCGTTCGATCATTGCATCGAACTCTTGGGGGGAAACAAAGTAGTAGTGGACGCCGTTCAGTTCACCGGGTCGAGGATCGCGAGTTGTTGCCGAGACCGACACTTTCAGTGCCGGGTAGCGCTTTGTGAGCGCAGCGACAACAGTTCCTTTCCAACGGCCGTAGGGCCAGCGAGGACAGTCAGTTGAGCCTTAGTCATGGCTCAAGTGTGCCACGCTTTACCGCGTCAGCCGAAACGCTCAACGAGCGCCTTCCGCTGGACGGGGCCGAGGCCACGCACGCGCCTGCTTTGGGCAATCTTGTACTCGTCCATCAGCACGGCGGCCGTGTTCGTGCCGACGCGCGGCAGCGACTCCAGTAGCGAAACGACCTTCATCTTCGCCACGGCCTCGTCTGTATCAGCGAGTTCCAAAACCTCCGACAGGTTCATCGAGCGCGCCTTGAGCGCGTTCTTCACTTCGGCGCGACGCCTCCGTGCCTGCGTTGCCTTCTCAAGAGCCTGTGCCCTCTGTTCTGGCGTGAGATCAGGTAGTGCCATTCTGATCATCTCCTCCGTTGGGATCTTCGGTAAATAAACTATGTCACCTTCCCGACCACTAGTGCCAGACCAAAACGCTGCTTCTTTAGTAACACAGCAGATTATTGCAGCGAATCAACCGTCGCACGGTAGGCGTCTCGAAGGCCGGTAATGGCCGGGCCGGAACGCAGGATTGCACGCGAAGACGAAGCGAGGACAGCATCCGTCGCTCCGGCGAAAACCTCCCTGACCTGCGCTGGACCGGCGCCTTGTGCGCCTACTCCTGGTGCCAAAAAAGCGCCATTGAGAGCCGCAAGATCAATGCCCAATCGCTTGACAGCGTCGCCGACGGTAGCGCCTACGACGATGCCAGCAGGACCAAGGTGTTGTTGCTCACACTGACTGTTAAAGTCCGCCAGTTGGGACACGACATGACCAGCAACGCTGATTCCATCTGCGGTGCGGGCGTGCTGGACGGACGCGCCCTCAGGGTTCGAGGTGAGGGCGAGGACGAACACTCCCCTGCCGGTCTGACGTGCAAGCTCGAGTGCCGGAGTCAGTGATCCGACGCCGAGATAAGGCGACAGAGTCACGGCGTCTCCCCGCAAGCGGCGACGAATCAGAGAGGAACGCATGTGCGTAACCATCCATCGTCGAGCCGATGTCACCCCGCTTGGCATCCACGATGCACAGAGTGCCGACCTCGCGACATGCGGCGATAACCTCTTCGAGGACGGCAACACCATGCGAGCCATGCCGTTCGAAGAAAGCGGCCTGAGGCTTGAAAGCGGCCACGCGTCCACCGAGTGCCTCGATGACACGGAGGGAGAACTCTCGCACACCATTCGCGTCGTCGTCAAGTCCCCATTCTTTGAGGAGGCTGGCATGAGGATCGATACCGACGCATACCGGCCCATACGTGCGCATGGCGGTGTAGAGGCGGTCTCCAAAGCCGACGGAAGACGTCGGCTTGACAACAGATGCGGTCATCGTGTTTCCTCCGATCGGATAATGTCCCATTCCTGCAAGCTACGCACGGAGTATGCCCCGCGCATACGAACTTCGATGGCCTGCACCATCGCATTGAACGCCTGGAGTGTTGTGACAGCGGGTCGGTCTTGCGAGGCGGCAGCCGCGCGGATCTGGTACCCGTCGTTACGCGGAGCGCTGCGCTGAGGTGTATTGACGACCATGTCGATCGCCCCCTCGTTGATGAGGTCGACGACGGTCGGCTCTCCCCCGTCGCCGCGGCCCTCAGACGATTTGCGGACTGCCTGAGCTTCGATGCCGTTGCGGCGCAAAACGGACGCGGTGCCCGAGGTTGCCAGGATGGTGAAGCCCATCTCGTGCATGCGAGCCGCCGGCAGGACGATTGCGCGTTTGTCGGTGTCAGCGATCGAGATGAAGACCGTACCGGAGGTTGGCATATCGGTCGAGGCACCGAGCTGCGACTTGGCGAAAGCCGTCGGGAAATCGCGGTCGATGCCCATGACCTCACCCGTGGAGCGCATCTCGGGACCGAGCACGGTATCGACGATTTCGCCGCCTGCGGTGCGGAAGCGCTTGAAAGGCAGGACCGCAGCCTTGACGGCGATCGAGCCACCGTCGTGAATCTCGCGGGCATCGTGGGCGGGCAACATTCCCGCTCGCGCAGCGAAGCGATCGTCGCGCCGACCTGGATGAGCGCTGCGGCCTTCGCCAGCTGAACGCCGGTTGCCTTTGAGGCGAAGGGGACGGTACGCGACGCGCGCGGGTTTGCCTCGATGACGTACAGGGTGTCGGAGAGCAGCGCGAACTGGATATTAATGAGGCCGCGCACGCCGACGCCGCGTGCGATCGCTTCCGTCGAGGCCGTGATGCGCTCGAGCTCGCGTGCGGACAGCGTCATAGGAGGCAAGACGCAGGAGGAGTCACCCGAGTGAATACCGGCTTCCTCAATGTGCTCCATAATCGCGCCCATGAAGAGTTCTTCACCGTCGTACAGGGCATCGACGTCGATCTCGATCGCCGCATCGAGGAAGCGGTCAATGAGGAGCGGACCGCGGGAGAAGAGCAGCTCGGAGTCGTGGCTTGCGAGGTAGTCGCGAAGCGCTGGCTCGTCGTTGATAATCGCCATGCCACGTCCGCCCAGCACGAAGGAGGGACGCACGAGGACTGGGTAGCCGACCTTTTCGGCGACGGAGATGACCTGCTCAGGCGTGTGCGCCGTATCGTGCGCGGGCGCCGGGCAGTGAGCAGCTTCGAGAACCTTGCCGAACTCCTCGCGGTCTTCGGCCAGGTCAATGGCACGCGGGCTCGTGCCCAGGATCGGCACGCCGGCGCGCTCGAGATCAGCAGCTAGCGAGAGCGGGGTCTGTCCGCCCAGCTGGACGATCATGCCTTTGACGGGTCCCGCCTCGCACTCGGCGCGGTAAATTTCCAGCACGTCCTCGAGCGTGAGCGGCTCGAAGTACAGGCGGTCCGGAGATGTCATAGTCGGTCGAGACCGTCTCTGGGTTGCAGTTGACCATGATGGTCTCGTAGTGATCGCGCAGCGACATGGCCGCGTGCACGCACGAGTAGTCGAATTCGATGCCCTGACCGATGCGGTTGGGGCCTGCACCCAGGATGATGACGGCTTCGCGCTCACGCGGACGAACTTCGTTCTCCTGGTCGTAGGTCGAGTAGTGGTAGGGCGTGCGAGCAGCGAATTCGGCAGCGCAGGTGTCGACGGTCTTAAAGACCGGGTGAATGCCGAACGCGCCGCGTACTTCGCGCACCGTGTCCTCCGATAGGCCACGCATGGCTGCGATCTGGCGGTCGGAGAAGCCGTGGCGCTTCGCCTCGGCGAGGACGTCACCCGTGAGCGCCTCAGCCTCGCGGATGCGAGTCGCGACCTCATCGAGGAGGAACATCTGGTCGAGGAACCACGGATCGATCTTGGTGGATTCAAAGAGCTCCTCCAGCGTCGCACCACCTCGGATCGCTTGCTGAACCTGGACGAGACGCCCCTCGGTGCCAACCGACGCCGCCTCGACGAGTGCGCGGGTCTCCTCGGGGCTGGGCGCTTCGCCATCCCAGTGGAACTGCACGCCGCTCTTGTCGATCGAGCGCAGGGCCTTCTGCAGGGCCTCGGTGTAGGAACGTCCGATTGCCATGGCCTCGCCCACGGCCTTCATCGAGGTGGTGAGCGTCGGGTCGGCGGCGGGGAACTTCTCGAAGGTGAAACGCGGAACCTTGACAACGACATAGTCGAGTGTCGGCTCGAACGAGGCCGGGGTCGAGCCCGTGATGTCGTTCGGAATCTCATCGAGCGTGTAGCCGGTGGCCAAACGAGCGGCGATCTTCGCAATCGGGAAGCCTGTTGCCTTCGAAGCCAGAGCAGAGGAACGCGAGACACGGGGTTCATCTCGATGACGATGATGCGGCCGGTCTCAGGGTGGATCGCGAACTGGATGTTACAGCCGCCGGTGTCGACGCCGACGGCGCGGATGACGGCGATGCCGATGTCGCGCAGGCGCTGCATCTCGCGGTCGGTGAGGGTCAGCGCCGGGGCGACCGTGATCGAGTCACCCGTGTGTACGCCGACCGGGTCGACGTTTTCAATCGAGCACACGACGACGACGTTGTCCGCCTTGTCACGCATGAGCTCAAGCTCGTATTCCTTCCAGCCGAGGATCGACTCTTCCAGCAGGACCTCGGTCGTGATCGACGCTGCAAGACCCTGGCCCGCGATGCGCTCGAGGTCCTCGGGGGTGTAAGCGAAACCGGAGCCGAGGCCGCCCATGGTGAAGGAGGGGCGCACGACGAGGGGGTAACCGAGTTGAGCGGCCGCGGCGTGGCACTCTTCCATCGTGTGGGCGATGAAGGAACGCGCGACCTCGGCGCCTGAACGCTCGACGATCTCCTTGAACTCTTCGCGGTCCTCGCCCGCGCGGATCGCATCGATCGACGCGCCGATAAGCTCGACGTTGAAGCGCTCGAGAACACCCATCTCGGACAGGGCGACGGCCGTGTTGAGAGCCGTCTGGCCACCGAGCGTGGGCAGGAGCGCGTCGGGACGCTCTTTCTCGATAATCGAGGCCACAACCTCCGGGGTGATCGGCTCGACGTACGTGGCGTCCGCGATCCCCGGGTCGGTCATGATGGTGGCCGGGTTGGAGTTAACGAGGATGACGCGCAGGCCCTCCTCCTTCAGGACGCGGCATGCCTGCGTGCCCGAGTAGTCGAACTCGCATGCCTGACCGATGACAATGGGGCCCGATCCGATGACGAGAACGGACGACAGATCGTTCCTGCGGGGCATCAGTGGGTCTCCTTAGCGGCGGTCATCAGGGTAATGAAGCGATCGAACAGCAGTTCGCCGTCGTGCGGGCCGGCAGCTGCCTCGGGGTGGTACTGGACGGAGAAAGCGGGGATGTCCAGGGCTCGAAGGCCCTCGACGACGCCGTCGTTGAGGCCGATGTGAGAGACCTCGACGCGGCCGTATCGACCCGAATCGAAGGGCGCGACGGACGGTTCGCCCACCGGAGCATCCACCGCGAAACCGTGGTTATGGGCGGTGATTTCGACGCGGCCCGTGGCCACGTCCTTCACCGGCTGGTTGATGCCGCGGTGACCGTAGTTGAGCTTGTAGGTGCCGTACCCGAGGGCGCGGCCGAACAGCTGGTGCCCGAAGCAGATACCAAAGTATGGGATGCCCGCGTCTAGGACAGCGCGTAGCACACCGATCTCGTGGTCGGCCGTCGACGGGTCACCGGGGCCGTTGGAGAAGAAGACGCCGTCCGGCTTCAGCGCCTCAATATCGGCGAAAGACGCTGTGGAAGGAACGACGTACACGCGAACGCCGCGCGCAGCCAGATGGTAGGGCGTGCGCGACTTGATGCCGAGGTCGACGGCCACCACGCGCGCGATGGGTTCCTTGCCTTCGAAGTCACCGAGCGGCTCGACCACGTAGGTCTCGTCAGTCGACACTTCGGCGGCCAGTGCCGCCCCGCTCATCGCGGGCGACTCAGCGACGATGCGCACGAGCGAGGCCACGGCCTCCTCGCCCAGGTACTGTGCACCCACGGGCAGCGCGTCACCCGAGAAGATGCCGGCGCGCATGGCACCGCGCTCGCGGATGTGGCGTGTGATCGCACGCGTGTCGACGTCGGCGATGCCAACGATCCCCTGAGAGACGAGCTCGTCTTCCAGTTCGCGGCGTGCTCGCCAGTTCGAGGCGCGGCGTGCAGCGTCGCGCACGACGAAGCCAGCGACCCAGATGCGTGAGGACTCGGGGTCCTCGTCATTCACACCGGTGTTGCCGATGTGCGGAGCCGTCATGACGACAATCTGGCGATGGTACGAGGGGTCAGTGAGCGTCTCCTGGTAGCCGGTCATGCCGGTGGAGAAAACGATTTCGCCGAGCGTGCGGCCGGACGCGCCCCATGCACGTCCCTTGAAAACGGTGCCGTCCTCCAGGACGAGCAAGGCGATATCGGACGTGGTCATCGGTCCTCCTTGGCAATCGGGGTGGCGTCGACGACCGTCGGGACGCCGCCATAGATCGTGTAGCGCACCTGTCCGGGCAGTTCCATACCGCGGAAGGGGCAGTTTGTGGAGCGGGTCCACTGCTTGGCGGGATCGACCGTGACGCGCACGGTCGCATCCACGAGGGTGACGTGTGCGGGTGCTCCGACGACGAGGCCCTGGCCCTGCGATTCAACGCGGCCGATCCGCGCGGGAACCGTCGACATGACGCGAGCGATGTCCGTCCAGTCCATGCGTCCCTTGTTCACCATCGTCTCGATAAGGATCGGCAGTGCCGTTTCCAGGCCGGTCATGCCAAAGGCACCCGCCTGCCACTCGCAGTCCTTCATTTCGAGCGGATGGGGTGCGTGGTCGGTGCCGATGCAGTCGATGGTGCCGTCGGCCAGGCCTTCGCGCACCGCCTCCACGTCTTCAGCTCGGCGCAGCGGTGGGTTCACCTTGTAGAGCGGGTCGTAGGTGGCCGCCAGCTGCTCGGTGAGGAGCAGGTGATGGGGCGTTGCTTCAGCTGTGATGTCCACGCCTTGGGCCTTGCCCCAACGCACGAGGTCAACCGAACCCGCGGTGGACAGGTGGCACACATGCAGGCGTGAACCTACGTGCTTGGCAAGCAGGATGTCGCGCGCGATGATCGCTTCTTCGGCGACGGCAGGCCAGCCTGCTAGACCGAGCTCACCCGACAGCGTCGACTCATTCATCTGAGCGCCTTCGGTGAGGGCAGGATCCTGACTGTGCTGGGCGATGACGCCGCCAAAACCCTTGACGTACTCCAACGCACGACGCATGAGGACGGGATCGGATACACACTTGCCATCGTCGGAGAAAACGCGCACCTTGGAACGCGAACGGGCCATTGAGCCGATCGATGCCAGATGCTTTCCTTCCAGACCCTTGGTGACCGCACCAACGGGGCGTACCTCCACCCAGTCGGCCTCCTCTCCCAGGCGCAGTACCTGATCGACGATGGCGGCCGTATCCTGTGTGGGCGTGGTGTTCGCCATTGCATGAACGGCCGTGTAGCCGCCGACCGCAGCAGCGCGGGTGCCGGTGAAAACGGTCTCGGCGTCTTCACCGCCGGGCTGGCGCAGGTGGGTGTGGATGTCAACGAGGCCCGGCAGGGCGATGAGTCCCTCGGCGTCGATGACGCGGGGGTCGCGCACACTGTTGCGGGCATCCGCGCCGATGGCGACGATCGTGCCGCCCGACAGCGCAACGTCGGTCGGCTCCCCGCCCAGGAGCGAAGCCCCGGTGATGAGGATGTCACGGGTCTGTTCAGTCATTGCTGTGTCCTTCCGAAGCGAGGAGCAGGTAGAGGGCAGCCATGCGGATGCAGACGCCGTTGGACACCTGTTCGACGATGACAGATTGGTCTGAGTCGGCTGCCTCAGCGCAGATTTCGAGGCCCCTGTTCATGGGACCCGGATGCATGACGACAGCGTTAGGACGCAGCGTCGCAAAGCGGGCGGGTGTGAGACCGTATTCAGCGTGGTAGGCACCAGGCGAAGGAAGAAACCGCCGCCTGCGCTCGACATACGCTCGCGCTGCACGCGCAGCATCATGACCGCATCGGGGCCGCTCGCTAGGGCTTCATCGAAGTTGTAGGAAGTCTCGCAGTTCCACGTCTCGACGCCAATGGGCAGCAGCGTCGGAGGGGCAACGAGGGTGACGCGCGCGCCGAGGAGTGTTAGCAGATCGACGTTCGAGCGCGCCACGCGCGAGTGGAGCACATCGCCGACGATGACGACGTGCGCGCCGTCGAGGCCCGACCCCTGGATCGGTGCACCGTCCTCGCCAAGCGAGGGAGCGTAGTGGCGCCGCAGCGTCATGGCGTCGAGGAGTGCCTGCGTCGGGTGTTGGTGGGTGCCGTCACCGGCATTGAGGACCGGGAGGTTCATCCAGCCGGCGTGCGCAAGACGGTGAGCCGCACCCGAGGACGAATGACGCACGATGACTGCGTCCGCGCCCATGGCCTCGAGCGTCAGCGCGGTGTCCTTGAGCGATTCGCCCTTCGACACAGACGATCCGCGCGACTGGAAGTTGATGACGTCAGCGCTCAGGCGCTTGGCTGCAGTCTCGAAAGAGATGCGAGTGCGGGTGGAATCCTCGAAAAAAAGGTTGACGACGGTCTTGCCCTGAAGCGTAGGAAGTTTCTTCACACCGTGACGTTGTGTCGAGGCCATCTGCTCCGCCGTATCGAGGATTAGAATCGCCTCCTCGCGCGTCAGGTCGCGGATCGAAATGAGATGATTCAAGCTCATCGTTTACAGGCCTTTCCCGAGAAGGACGCCGTCGCGCCCGTCTGTTTCGTCGAGCAGAATAGTGACGGTTTCGTCGCGGGAGGTCGGCAGGTTTTTACCGACGTAATCCGGGCGAATGGGGAGCTCACGGTGTCCTCGATCAATGAGAACGGCGAGCTGAACGGCCGCGGGGCGGCCGATACGGGTGAGAGCATCGAGGGCAGCCTTAATGGTGCGGCCCGTGTACAGGACGTCGTCGACGAGGACGACGGTCTTGCCGTTAATGCCGGTGCGAGGCACCAGGGTCTCTTTCGGAGCCCTCAGCGGCTGCGAGGCGAGGTCGTCGCGGTACATCGTGGTGTCGATGATTGCGAGTTCGGCATAGGTGCCGGAAACCTCTTTGATTCGATTGACAAGCCGTCGCGCGAGAGTCGCACCCCGCGTCGGGATACCTGCGATGACGAGATTGTTGCTGCCGCCATTGCGTTCAACGATCTCATAGGCGATGCGTGTCAGGGAGCGTGCGACGTCGCCAACTCCCAATACTTCTTTGCCGCGCGATGCGCGATCTGCGTGCACTTCGGCCACGCGCACTCCTTCCCCGCCTCACGGGACGGTCATTAAAGGATCTGTCGTAGTTCCATCCTACGCCCGTCATCAGGTAAGGGTGTGATGCCTCCACGTGTGAAACCCCACGTGGCTAGCGCAAATAGCCGTGCATCCAGTGAAGTCGCGGACCTGTGTGGGCCAGAGGGGTGAGCATTCAAGCGCCGATCCGAGATTCGGGCGATACCCGGTAGGGGTATTGGTATATACCCTTACGGGTATCGCGTCGCCCAAGGCAACACGCGTACCGTTAGCACTGCAATGAAAGGGGTTATCCCGGTAAAATTCGATGTGCGCCAACGGTGCCTATGAAACTTTCCAACAGAAAGGCCACCCCATGACCATCGAACAACTGCCCCAGCCCGGGGTTCGCGGCGGCGGCTGTGGCTGCGGCGAGCGCGATCTCCCCGAGCCGACCATTGATGCGACCGCTATCCCCCACCGTCTGCGTCACGCTGCCGTTCTCGGAGCTGCGCAGTCGATGAACGCGGGAGAAGCCTTCATCATCCGCGCCCCCCACCTCCCCCGTCCGCTGCTCGCTCAGATCGCGCAGCTGCCCGGCGAGTGGACCTTTGAGGTCGTCGTTGACGGCCCTGAATTCTGGGATGTCCGCACCACTAGGCTCTCGCTCTAAACGCGAAGACAATCGGGGCAGGATCATAGTGATCCTGCCCCGACACGTATCCGCGACAGTTTCCCACGATGGCGCACAACCGGGCACCGTGGGGAACGTGCCGCGAAGGCATAACAAATGGGGCCGACTCCCTGAACGAGAGTCGGCCCCACGGTCTTATCTGAGGCGAATGCTCAGTACTCCTCAAGGAGCTCATCGAGCTCGTCGTCGACGTTGGCACCATCGAGTGGCTGTGCACCGGCAGGCAGCGAACGCGCAGGTGCCTCCTGCGCGGGGACTGCCTCGTCGGGAGAAATGCCATGCCCATCGGACTGACGGATCTCTTCCTCTTCGGAGGTGCGGCGCGACCACGCGGGAGACTCGAGGTCCTTACGGATCGCGTCGAGAACTGCATTGACGAATGACGGTGAGGTGTCGGTCGAGATCGAGCGGACGATCGAAATGGCCTCGTCGATAACGATGATCGGCGACACCTCGTCGTTCTCGAGCATCTCCCACACCGCCACGCGCATGACCGCGAGGTCAACGGCGGCGATCCGATCCAGGCTGGCACGCGGGCGTGCGCGAAATCAGCGAGTCGATGCGGCGCAGATTATCCGCGACACCGGCGATGATCTGGATCGAGAACTCCGGGAGCGGAGTCTGAGCCGCGGTGATGACGCGGCGCTCGCGCAGGAGGTCGCGCAGCACGTCGGGGTTGGACCCCATGCCGCGCTGGTCGGCCTCGTAAACAACGTCGGCCGCGCGCTTGCGGGCCTTCGGTGCGCGAGGTGAAGCGGTGCTGCTTCGACATTACTCGGTCACGCGACCCGAGTACGAGCCGTCGCGGGTGTCGACCTTCACGCGGGTGCCTTCCTCCGAAGAGGGGAACCTGAATCTCGTAGCCGGTCTCGAGGGTCGCAGGCTTGGTGCCGGCGGAGGAGCGATCGCCCCTGCAGGCCGGGCTCGGTGTGCGTGATCGTCAGGACGACGGTCGCGGGCAGCTCGACGAAGAGGACGGTGCCGTCGTGCTGGGAGACGATGACGTCCTGGTTCTCGACCATGAAGTTGCGGGCATCGCCCACGGTCTCGGCGGGAACGTTGATCTGCTCGTAGGTGGACTGGTCCATGAAGACGTAGTCGGTGCCATCCTGGTACAGGTAGGTCATGTCGCGACGGTCGACGGTCGCGGTCTCGATCTTCAGGCCCGCATTGAAGGTCTTGTCGACGGTCTTGCCGGACAGGACGTTCTTGATCTTGGTGCGGACGAAGGCCGGGCCCTTGCCGGGCTTGACGTGCTGGAATTCGACAACCTGCCAGAGCTGGCCGTCGATGACCATAACCAGGCCGTTCTTCAGATCATTGGTCGTTGCCACAGGGGTACCTCACTTGTGAAGGAATCAGTAATCAGAGGTCAGTTTACACGCGCGTGCGACCAAATCCGCGACTTCTTGCGGGGTGCGCTCACTCGTATCGACTGTTGCATCGGCCACGGACGCGTACGCCTCCCGTGCTCGATTCATCAGTTGGGTGAGAACAGCGCGGGGTGCGCCCAGGCCCACTGAGCGGGGTGCGCCGAGGCCTTCTCGGCGTGATACCGCGGAAAGATCGGCGCTCAGCTCGATGACAACCGCGCCGTTTGTGCGCGCCCGCTCGATCGACGAGGCAGTGGCTGGGTCGAGTGGCTGAGAGGCACCGAGCGTGACAATGCCCTCGTCGAGACCAAGGAGCCGGTCGGCTTCTTCGCGTGCTGTGGTGGCCAGGCGCGGATCGCGTCCGACCACGAGGGTGCGCATCGACGCACCCAGGCGTGCCTCGACGGCCTCGTCGACCTCGTACAGCGGCAATTCGTAGCGGCGGGAGAGCTCGCGTCCAACGGTGGTTTTGCCGGAGCCAGTCACTCCGATCAACACGATAAGGCTCATGCGCGAATGCCGATCTGAGACGCGGGGGCCTGCAGCTCCTGCGGATCGACGGAGACCGTCCCGGGATTTGCGATGCCGTCGAGGAGGACGAAACGCAGGATTCCGCGTCGTACCTTCTTATCGGAGAGCATGATGTGGGTGAGCTCGTCGAGAGTGCTTCCCTCGTAGCGAGTCGGCAGCCCGACGCGTGAGAAAAGCCGGTCGTGGCGAGAAACGTCGTCAGCGCTGAGCAGCCCTCGGGCTTGGGCCAGGCGCGCCGCGAAGCAGCAGCCGACCGCCACCGCATCGCCGTGGCGCCAGGTGTAGTCGTTCGCGCGCTCGATGGCGTGCGCGAGGGTGTGTCCGTAGTTGAGGATTTCGCGCAGGCCGCCCTCGGTGAGGTCTGCGGACACGACGCGGGCCTTAACTGCGATCGCGCGGGTGGTGATCTCAGCAAGCTGCGGGCTGTTCGATCGCAGAAGCTCGCTCGGTTCCGTATCCTCGACGATGCGCAAAATCTCCGGGTCGGCGATGAAGCCGCACTTTACGACCTCGGCGGCACCGGCCGCCAGATCGGGTGGGCAGGCTCGAGGAGATCCATATCGGCAACCACGGAGGTTGCCGGATAGAACGAACCAACGAGGTTCTTGCCGATCGATGTGTTGATGCCGGTTTTTCCGCCGACCGCGGCATCCACCATGGCAAGAAGCGTGGTCGGTACGTTGATGAGGGTGATACCTCGCAGCCACGTAGCAGCGACGAAACCGGCCATGTCAGTGGTCGCTCCCCCGCCCATGGCGACGATCGCGTCTTTACGTCCGAGCTGGAGACGACCGCACTCGTCCCACAGGGACGCAACAACCTCGAATGACTTGCCAGCCTCGGCATCGGGGTGGTCGGCAGTTGAGGCCTCGATCCCCTGGTCACGCAGGTACTGCGCCAGGGCCTCGGCTCGGTGAGCGAGAGGACGCGCGTGAATGATGAGCGCCTTCGTCGCGGCCTCGTCGAGGGCCTCGTAGATCGGCTCGAAGCCGAGCCCGTGTCCGACAGTAATAGTCGAGGGGCGTTCTCCAGTGACGCGGATAATCGTGCTCATGCATGCTCCAACTGCTGGGCTATGGCGGTGACGACGTCGTCGACGGGACCAGGCCCTGACTCGACGACGATGGTGGCGACGGATCGGTAGTGAGGCTCGCGCTCGGTGCGCAGGCGCGCAAGCGTCCCGGACGGGTCCTTCGCCAGCAGCGGCCGATGCGTCTTCGAGGCGGTGCGACGAACGAGCTCCTCGTGGGGAGCGTCAATGTAGACGACCGTGTGCCCGGATAGGAGCTCCCGAACGGCGGGAGTCGCTGCCGCTCCCCCGCCCAGGGACACGACGGCATCGTGCGTGAGCGCATCGGCGACCGCTTCGGTCTCCATCACGCGAAAAGCCGCTTCTCCGTCGGTGGCGAAGATGTCAGCGATCGGACGGCCTTCGCGCTCAACGACGAGGGCGTCTGTATCGATGTGGTCAACGCCCATCCGCTCGGCAAGCAGGCGCCCAACCTTTGACTTGCCGGCGCCGGGCAGTCCGACGAGGACGACGGGACCTCGGGCGCTCATGCGCGCTCCCCCACGACGCTCAGGTAAGCCTCCAGATTGCGTCGCATCTCTTTCACAGAGCGCCCACCAGCATGTTCGAAGAGCGCGTCAGCGAGAACGAGCGCGACCTCGGCTTCAGCGATCACGGCACCGGGAACGACTTGGCACGTATCGGAACGCTGGTGCAAGCCAACGGCCTCCTCGCCGGTTGCCAGATCCACGCTGCGCAGGGCACGAGGCACGGTTGAAATCGGCTTGAACGCGGCTCGTGCGATGATCGGCGAACCGTTGGAGGTCCCGCCCTCGATCCCACCCGCGTGGTTAGACGTACGAGTCAGGTGGCCGTCGGGTCCGTGCACAATCTCGTCATGGGCCTGCGATCCGAGCAGCGCCGCCTGCGCGAAACCATCGCCGATCTCAACGCCCTTGACGGACTGGATCGACATGAGGCCCGCCGCCAGGCGCGCGTCGAGGCGTTCACGAGCACTCACGTGAGTACCCAGGCCAACGGGAACACCGTAGGCGATAACCTCGGCAACGCCACCGATCGTGTCACCCGCGTGTTTGGCAGCATCGACGGCTGCCTCGAAACGGGCGTTATCGGCCGGGTCGAGCGCGCGCATCGATGCCTCGCAGAGGGCCGCCTCATCGGCGGGCGTAGGAAGAACGCTTGCCGTGGCGCGTTGGCCACCAACGGAGACCACATGGGAGACGAGGCCCACGCCCGCAACCTGATCCAGGAGCGCCTCGGCAAGAACGCCGAGGGCGACACGTGCTGCTGTCTCACGCGCACTCGCACGCTCAAGGACCGGACGGGCCTCGGCCAGATCGTAGGAGAGCATGCCCGGAAGATCCGCATGACCGGGACGAGGCCTCGTCAACGGTCGGTTTCGAGCAATCTCGCGCTCGTCGCCTGTTCCTGCGTCAATCAGCAGGGCGGAAGGATCCACGGGATCCGCGCTCATCACCGTCTCCCACTTCGGCCATTCGGAATTACCGATACGAAGAGCGACAGGAGCGCCGGTGGTGACACCGTGGCGGACACCAGCCAGGATGGACACCTCGTCCGCCTCGAACTTTTGGCGGGCACCACGCCCGTATCCGAGGCGACGGCGTGCCAATGCGCGTCGTAGATCATCCGTCGTCACATGCAACCCTGAAGGAAGCCCCTCAATCGTGGCGATCAGTGCGGGTCCGTGCGATTCTCCGGCGGTCATCCATCTCAGCATGTCTCCCAGTGTCCCACACGCTGCGAGGCTCCTGCCCGGTGGCTCTCACGGGATGAGCGATCAGGACTGAGGCGCGTTATCCCCTGCCGTGGCCGAACCCGGCTCAGTGCCGAGAATATCGATAACAACGCACAGGGTGTCATCGCCCGCGGCGAGGTCCGGCGGGATCGTGATCGCTAGGCGCGAGCCGACTTTTTGATCAACGAGCGCATTCGCAAGGCCCTTCATCGCGGTGTTGAGATTCACCACGGCTGGCACACCCGTTTCCCAGGTGTTGACGCGGACGACGCCGTCGGTCCAACCGAGAACGGTGAACTGAGCGACAACCCGGTCACCCTCGTGAACCTGAACGCCATCGCCCTTCATGAGGGTCTTGTGTCGTCACGCCGCCGGGGAGCGTCGCAATATGACTGATGAGTGGCCCCTCCGGGCTCATTTCGACACTCATCGGGCCGACGGTAGCATCGACTGACGTACCGGTGGCGATGGAGGGAAGAATATCGACGACGTCGATTTCCATGGTGTTAGGAGAGCCATCCCCCATGGCGACGGTGCGGAAGGCAAGGATACGCGACCCCTCACGCTTGCCGGTCACCAGCATGGCGAGGTCTGAGCTAATCTGATCCGATCCAACGATCCCGAGGCTCATCTGTGGACGACCGGACTCGGAGAGCATACGTCCGTTTGTCCCATCAAAGGCTGTGATCGAGACGAGGACGGGGAGAGCCTTCCGTGATCTCGCGACCGCTGCCTTCTTCGATGACGCGAGCCTTGAAGCCATCGACTTCCAGCGGTGCCTTGATGTCAATTGTCGGTGTGGCCCCCACGCGTCCCGAGACCGCCACACGATCGAACAAGGGAAGCGTCGTCGACTGGGCGCTCGCTTCTGCGCCCGGTACCGTCTCCGTACGCGAAGAGGGGGCAAACACCCACCACGTGAGGCCGCCACCCACGAGGATCAATGTGAGGGCCAGGCCGATACGTAGAAACAACCCACCGCGCGAGGCCCCTTGCGAGCGAGAAGCACGCGCGGCGGCGCGCTGCGATGAGCCTCTCACGCGGCGCGTGGAAGGCGAATCGGGCGATGACGACTCGGTGCTCATGCGGGAATCGTAGGAGACGACGCGTCAATCTGCGCGATGAGGGCATCGACACGTGGGTCCGTCGTAGCCAGCGGGTCCTGCAGTGACAGCGGAATCGTCTGGGATTCGTCGAGGCGCACGTGCACCCAGTCGACGCTCAGATCGGCTCGCGCGTCCTCGGCGGCGGCGATAATACGTCCGCGCAGGGTTGCTCGTGTCGTCGCCGGTGCAACTGTCTGTGCACGGCGAACACCCTCGGCGGTTGTCAGGCGTCGCATGAGCCCCGCACTCTCCATCCGGTCGCGTAGGCCATCCGCCGTGATCTCGGCGTAGGAGAGCTCGAGTCGAGCGACGCGCGGATCTGCGAGCGTGGCACCGCTGCGTGCGCAGTAAGAGGCGAGCAGCTTGTGCTTGATCGCAATGTCGAGCTCGGTGTCGATGCCACTCCAGTCCCCGCTCGCAATCGCGTCGAGGCCCCTGCCCCACAGATCGACGACGTAGGCGCGCAACGGGTCAAGCTCGGAGACAGGAATGCGTGACAAGACACGGTCTCGGATCTCGCGCTGCATGGTGACGGCGGTCGTCATCCTGCCGTTGGCTAGCTCAATGGCTGCCGATCCGCTCAGATCAGCGTTCACCTCGCGAATGGCGCGCATCGGATCGGCGAGCGCCAGATCTTCAATGCGAAGGCCGTCCTCAATTGCGTGGATAAGCAGTTCGGTCATGCCGACCTTGAGGGCTGTAGTGGGCTCTGCGACGTTCGTGTCGCCGACGATCACGTGCATCCGGCGGTATGCACCGGAATCAGCCAATGCCTCGTCACGGGTGTTGATGATCGGGCGCGAGCGCGTCGTCGCGGATGAGACGGCATCCCACATCTGATCGGCACGCTGGGAGAACTGAAGCCGTGGGGTCGCCGTGGCGGTATTGATCCACCCGTTTCCAACCAGGATCTGACGCGTCACGAAGAAGGCGACGAGTGCATCGGCGACCTGGCGGAAGTCGCGGCGACGGTGCAGGAGGTAGTTCTCGTGACAGCCGTAAGAGTTGCCCTGCGAGTCGAGGTTGTTGCGGAAGAGATGCAGACGCAGATCCGTACCAAGCTCGGATAGTGCATTGTCAGCCTGCGTCGCAAGGTCGGCGAGCATGGTAGAACCCGCGCGATCCTGCTCGAGGAGGTCCTCAAGCCGATCACATTCGGCGGTCGCATACTCCGGGTGCGCACCAACATCGAGGTACAGGCGCCCGCCGTTGCGCAGGAAGAGATTCGAGGAACGGCCCTGGTGCAGGAGTGGCTCGAACAGCTGGCGTGCGGCGTGCTCGGCGTCCATCGGCTTGGCGCCGCTGGGCGATGCTGCGGTGAGTCCGTACTCGGTTTCGATGCCGAAAACTCGACGCCTCACCTCACTGGCCACCCTTCTGGACGAAGCCCTGAACGAATGCTTCCGCGTTGGTTTCCAGAACGGAGTCGATTTCGTCGAGGAGAGAGTCGATCGACGAAGTACGGGCCTGGATCTGGCCGCCGACCTCGGTGACGTCGTCCTCGGGGGTGGGGCCGCCTGCGAAAATCTGATTCGACATAGTTCGTTCTTCTTTCTTTCGTCAATTATCGGGTGGACGTGTCGCGTGCATCTGCAATCGGGAAACGGACCAAGTCTCCTTCACCGGGATCGAAGACAAGCGAGGTCCACGAGGCCTTCACAAGATCGCGGCGGTTGGCGACTGCCCATCCTCGCACGTGGGCACGTGTGTTGGTTGGTGCAACGTCGGCAGCGCGTTCGACCTCCGCGTCTGTGACCAGGCGCGTCACCATGCCGGCCTTCGCCAGACGATAGACGAGGCCGTGGCTGGGACGCAGGTCTGACCACTGCAGGTCAATCGCAGCGAGACGAGGATCGCTCCAGTCGAGGTTCGCGCGTTCCTTCTGACGTTTGATGAGCTGGTATTTACCGACCCACTCGACCTCGGTGGCCACGGAGAAGAGATCGGCCCTCATGCGATCCACAACCGACTGCCACAGGGTGAGGATTTCCTGGTCGGCGGCTGTGGGCGTCGTTCCCGTTTCCTCGAAGGTGTCCAGCACGAGGTCCAGGTATACCTGCTGAAGTTCGGCTGCCGTGTAGGCGCCGCCAGCCGTTCCAACCTTGTAGTCGAGATCGGGGTGGTGGGACACGTTCCAGGTCTCTTGGACAGGATCGTCCATGACGAGCGAATCCCAGCGCAGGTCGGTGCCCTGCTCGATCGCCCACAGGACGAGGGAAGTCGTACCAAAACGGAGGAAGGCTGACACATCGAACATGTTGCCATCGCCGCCGATCACGTGGAGGCGACGGAATTGCGCGGGGTTCGCGTGGGGCTCATCGCGCGTATTGACGATCGGGCGGTTGAAGGTCGTCTCGAGGCCGACCTCGTTTTCGACGAAGTCCGCGCGCTGCGACATCTGAAAACCGGGCACCTCGCTCTTCTGCCCGCGTCCCACGCGGCCCGCTCCGCAGATCACCGGGCGGGTCACCATGAAGGGCGTCAGCCCACGGACGATCGCGTCGAGATCGGTGATGCGAGGCATCTGGTAGTTCTCGTGCGTTCCGTAGGCGGCTCCCTTGCCGTCGGTGTTGTTCTTGACGAGGACGATCGGTTCCTCACCCTGTTGCTCCAGGCGTGCCATCACGCGCTGCGCGATCACTTCGCCTGCGCGATCCCACAGCAGAGCATCGCGTGCACCGATCGTCTCCGGGGCGGAGTACTCGGGGTGGGCGTGATCAACGTAGAGCCGTGCGCCGTTCGTCAAGACGGCTGTCGTGGCGGCGGGAAGTGCCAGCTCCTCCGCCGTGGGGCGAGCAACGCGCTCAGAGCCTCCCGATGGTGCGAGGTGGTACGGATCGTCGGTGAGAAGCGAGGGATCAACGGCCGCACGCGACATACGCATGCCGCGCAGATCGTTCAGCGGATCCTCACCCGTATAGTCCCACCGCACGACACCAGCCCCCTGCGCGGGAGTACCCGTGCGGCTGATCTCACCGTAGGTGGTCACGACTGTCGTCGACAGAGCAATCGGATTTGCCCACGCGTCGCCAGGACGGTAGACGCCATACTCGGTCTCGGTACCGATAATGCGTTCGCTGCTCATTTCACTGTTCCAATCGGCTTCACATTCACGATTTCGGGGGCGAGGCCACTCGTGCGGGCCCAATCTTCCGGCGATGACGTGGCGGCAAGCTCCAATGACTCGTTCATCTCTTCATGGACGCCACGCAGAAGGTGCTCCATGCTCAGACCACACGAAGCTCCCGTCAGCGCGTCCTTGATCGCATACTTCTTGGCGCGCTCAACGATCCCGGCAATGAGCGCACCGGACACGAGGTCGGACAGGTAGATGCGCTTGTGGTCGCCATTCACGAGTGTTGCGAGGAAGAGTGCGGTCGTCTCATTGCGTGCGTAGAGCGCATCGACAGCGCGCTGGCTCATCCCTCGCCACGGCCTCGTTGATGCCACCGAAACGCTCGATTTCCGAGGCGTGGATGGGCACCTGCGGGGTCAGGTACTTGGAGAAGATGTCGAGTGCTCCCGCGCGGTCAGGACGATCCACACGGATACGCACGTCGAGGCGCCCAGGTCGCAACACCGCGGGATCGATCATGTCCGCGCGGTTGGATGCTCCGATGATCACGACGTTATCGAGCGATTCAACGCCATCCATCTCTGCGAGTAGCTGCGGGACAATCATCGTTTCGACGTCCGAGGATACGCCCGTCCCACGCGTGCGGAACAGCGCCTCCATCTCATCGAAGAAGATAACGACGGGGGTATCGCCAGCCGCAAGGGTGCGCGCGCGAGCGAAGATCGCGCGAATCTGGCGCTCCGTCTCACCGACGAACTTGTTGAGCAGTTCGGGACCCTTGATGGACAGGAAGAACGTCGAGGCTCCCCCTCGCTTGGAGAGCGAGTTAGCAACCGCCTTCGCGATCAGGGTCTTGCCCGATCCCGGAGGACCGTACAGGAGAATACCCTTGGGCGGGCGAAGCCCAAACTGGCGATAGAGCTCGGGGTGGTTGAAAGGCATCTCAATCGAGTCGCGTACCTGCGCGATCTGATCGTCGAGACCGCCGATGTCCTCATACGTGACATCGGGGACCTCGGGGGTCAGCAGCTGCTCGACGTCCTCGCGCACGATGCGTTCAAACGCGATCCCGGCACGTGCATCAACGACGAGGGAGTCGCCAGGTCGAAGATTGCCGTGACGCAGCGGACCGGCAAGCTCGAGGAGAGTCTCAGCACCGCCTTCAGTGGCCACAAGAACACGATCTGTGCCGACCAGTTCGAGGACGGAGACCACCTGTCCACTACGCGGAAAATCATCGGCAGCGACAGCTATCGACGTATCGTCGAGGCGCACCCACTGCCCGTAGGACAGATCCGTCACGTCGAGCTTTGGCGACGCGGCAACGCGCATTCTCTTGCCAGCGCTCACGACCTCGATCTGACGCGACGAAGGGAAAGCACGCACAAAAGTAGCCAGCGTCTGCGGGGGACGCGACACGTCGGCCAGCTCCCCCTGCAGGCGGATCAGCTCGGTGCGCGCCGTTGTCAGCGCACTCGTCAGGCGGCCGTTCTTCTCCTCCAGGGAGATCAGACGCCGCTGCAGGGACTCGCGATCAGTAGCCTCACTCATCGGTCGCGCCCTCGCGTCCTTCCGATGCCCATGTGTCCGCCTGAGCGACGACGTCGCGACGCACCTTGCGCACCTTCTTCTCCGAGTTGACGCGCTGACCGACCTTTTCGAGGCTCCAGTCCTGCTCGTCATCCCACGCGCCTCCCTGGCCCTCGGCGGCCTTCGCCGGCCGCGTCGAACGCTCCTGTGGCGTGACGCCGGGCGCAAGAAGGCGGGTAATAACAAGGAAACCGGTGTGGGCAACCATGCGGTGCTCGGGGCGCACAGCGAGACCATCGAGGTGCCACTCGCGGCGCATATCCTCCCACGCGATCGGATCGGTGAAACGCGCAGACGCACGCAGATCCTCGACGAGGCGAGACATCTGCGTCACGGTTGCGACGTAGCACACGAGGACGCCGCCCGGAATCAGGGCATGCGTGATGGCTTCGATGTTCTCCCAGGGAGCCAGCATGTCGAGGACGATGCGGTCAACGCTGCCAGCCTCAGCCGACCACAGGATCTCGTCAACGTCTCCAACGCGCAAGTCCCACGCAGGATGGCGACGGCCGAACCACAGGTCGACGTTAGCAGCCGCGATGTCGGCGAAGTCCTGGCGACGTTCCACCGAAATGAGATGCCCCTGCGGGCCGACTGCATCGAGAAGTGCCATCGAGAGGGCACCGGAGCCCGCACCAGCCTCGACGACGGTTGCACCTGGGAAAATGTCACCCATGTGGGTGATCACGCCGGCATCCTTCGGGTAGACGACGGCTGCGCCGCGGGGCATTGACATCACATAGTCGACCTGAAGGGGGCGCAGAATCTGGAACTGGCGGCCTTCTTCAGTGACAATCACCTGACCGTCAGGACGGCCAATAACGTCGTTATGGTTAAAGCCACCGCGGTTGGACTGGAAACGACCACCGCTGACGAGGATGACTTGGTGGAAGCGCCCCTTGGGGTCACGAACCTGAACGCGGTCACCCTCGGCAAGCGGGCATCGGCGGGTGGGCTGACCGAAATCAGTGGCCGATATCGAAGTATTACGTTGAATAGACATTACGTAAAGGATACCGCTAACCACCACCTGCGCCCATGGCAGGACACAGATGACGGTGCCAGGGGTTAGCGTGGTATTCATGACAGACCTGATCGCTCCCTCTCCTGAACCTCGCACGTGGGATCCTGCGCTTTCCGCGTCGCGCGCAAAAGAATACGAGCGCTGCCCGCTGCAGTACCGGCTCCATGTCCTAGACGGGTATCGGGAGCCGGAGACTCGCGCGAAGGCCCTGGGTACGGTCGTCCACGCGGTGCTCGAGGAGCTCTTCGCCCTCGATCCATCCGATCGGACACCGCAGAATGCCCGCGCGCAGGTGGAGCCTCAATACCAGGCATTCGCAGCCAAGAACCCCGAGGTTGCCGCGCTCTTTACAGACGATGCCGACCGACAGGCGTGGCTTGATGATGCCCGCGCGCTCATCGACAGCTATTTCGCGATCGAGCAGCCCCAGTGGATCGCCCCAGCAGCGCGCGAGCAGAGGGTCACCACGACGACCGAGCGCGGTGTGCGTCTGCTCGGCTTTATCGACCGCGTTGATCAAGCTCCGGACGGACGGCTGCGCGTCGTCGACTACAAGACAGGAAAGGCCCCCGGAGCGCGTTACGTAGGAGAGGCGCTCTATCAGATGCGCTTCTATGCTCTTCTGCTCGCACGTACGCAGGTTCTCCCCTCGCGTATGCAGCTCGTGTACCTGCGTGCGGGGCAGGTGATCACGCTGGATCCCACGGCAGACGAGATCCACGATTTCGAGCGCCAGATCGACCGCCTCTGGGATCGTATCGAACACGACATTGAGCATGACTCGTTCACACCACGCAAGAATCCTTTGTGCAACTGGTGTGGCGTGCGCTCGCTGTGTCCGCTGTTTGGTGGAACCACTCCCCCGATGCCGCGCCAACACGCGCAGTGGCTGGCGCGGACTCGGCTAGGCTAGAGGCATGGAACTGAAGCAATGCGGACGCAGCGGGCTCTACCTGTCCGCACTCGGATTGGGCACCCTCACATGGGGACGCGACACCGATGGGCCCGAGGCCCACGACATGCTCAAGGCGTTCGTCGACGCTGGCGGCAACCTCGTCGAGTGCTCCCCAGCACACGGTGATGGCACGGCCGTTGACGTCCTATCGGAAGGATTGTCGAGCATCGGCCGACACCGCGTCGCACTCGTTTGGCGGGGCGCGGTTCGACGCGCCGGAGAAGGCGCGTGGGTCAGCGCCGCAGGCCGCGGCGATCTGCTGCGGAGCCTCGACGACGCCCTCGCGAGGCTCGACACGGATTACGTCGATGTGTGGCTCGTCGAGCCGCGCCCCGAAGTCCCGCTTGAGGAGACTCTCGAAGCCGCGACGCTTGCGCACCGCTCCGGCCGAGCCCGCTATATTGGCTTATCACGTGCATCCCACTGGGAGCTTGCAGAGGCTGTCACGCGCGGGATGTTGGGTGCGTGTGCTCCGATGGCTGTTGTCGAGGCCCCCTTTTCGTTGGCGAATGCGTCTGCGTCCCAGACAATCGTCGAGCTGTCGAGCCGAGGCGTCGGCGTCATCGCCGCTTCGGCGTTGGCCGGCGGCGCCCTGACGGGTAAGTATCGTCACACGACTCCCGCTGATTCGCGCGCGGCGTCGCCACATCTGCGTCATATGGTCGAGCCCTACCTGGAGGGTCATCCGAGGACAGTCATCGAGGCGGCCGCTCGCGCTGCGGCAGGGCTGGAACGTTCAACTGGCGATGTCGCACTGGCATGGGTACGCGACTTCCCCGGAGTGAGTTCCGCGCTGGTTGGGCCGCGTACCCTCCGTCAGCTCGATACGCTCCTCGACTATTCGGAGCCGCTGCCAGCACCAATTCGTCAGGTGCTCACCGAGGTCGCCGCGCAGTAGCCTATCCGTCAATGCTGATCCCTGCTGGGCGCGCGGCATCGGTGTCGTAGACGAGAACACGCCGTCATGTGAACTGCAATATGCGGGTGGGGCCCGAACCGCATGGTTCGGGCCCCACCCGTCTATTTGAGCATCCGGGACGCTACTCAGTCGTCAACTTCGATGAAATCGTCATCATCCTCATCGTCGTCGTCATTCCCGAAGTCGGAGTCGTCGTCCTCGTAATCCGAGTCGTCGTCCTCGTCATCCTCATCGGAATCATCGAGGATGTCGAACGGCAACTCGACCCCGAGCTGAGTGAACAGAATGTCGTCGTAGGTGAAGAACGCGTCGCGCAGCGCCAACTCGGCTGCTTCGAGCGCGGCGTCGTCGGCCTCGTCTCCATCGCGGGCGATGTCGAAGTGGTTCTCGAAGGCGTTCAGCAAGCGCGTCAGCGCGCGGCGAGGATCTCCAGTCATGGCACTCATTCTACCGTGAGACGCCGCACTTTATCAGGGAAGGTTGAGCTGCGAACGGATAACGGACACCATGAGATCGGTTCCCTTGATCTCGGCGGTCTGATCGGCACCCAGGATACGGGTCTGGCCGTCTGCGTCGAGCAGCTGGGAAGCTCCCATGTTCGGTCCGAGAGGCAGGATCACCCATTCCTTGGTCGGCTCATACAGGGCGTCAGGTGTCTCGCCCTCGATCTGGGCGGTGATGTTGGCGATGACGACGCGCGCCTGCTGGCGTGCTGCATCAGCGCGCTTAGATTCGCGCACGTCGGTCAGGTCACCCACGGCGTAGACGTTCGGGTGGTCGACGACCTGCATGGTGGCATCCACGCGGATGGTGCCGTTCGGGTTCATGACGGACTCGTAGTCGGAGCCGATTAGGAAGCCCGTGTTAGCGCGTGCGCCGTAGCATTGGAACCACAGGTCCGCCTCGATGACCTCGCCGTTCTTGGTCTGCACCATGAAGTGGCCCAGGTCGCCGACGTTCTGCGGCGGCAGGTAGGCAAGTTCAGAGCCGGTGACGACACGCACGCCGAGCGTGGCCAGCTGCTCGCTGATCTCTTCGCGCAGCGCGTCCGTGTAGCCGGGGGTGCCCAGAATCTGGTCCGAAGACTCGACGATGGTGATGTCGAGGCCCGGGAAGGCGTTGGCGAGCTCGCCGGTCAACTCGATGCCGACGGTGCCGCCGCCAACGATCATGACGGAGCGAGCGCGGCTCAGATTCTCGTGCAGCTGCTCGAGGCGCGCCTTGGCAACGGAGGAGCGGTACGAGGAGTACTTAGCCGGGAAGGGGTAGGTGGATCCGGTGGCGAAGACAACGTAGTCGGCTTCGATCGGGTCGTGTCCGAAGACGTGGACTGTCGTGCCGTCGACGCGCGAAACCGTGCCACGCACAACCTCGCCGCGGCTCAGGAGATTCGTGTAGGGCATGAAGATAGCGTGTTCCCAGACGGTATCAACCGCCGCACGCAGCGCGGCCGCGTGGTGGACGAACTGGTCCTTCTGTTCGATGAGAACAACGTCCGCGAGGGGATCGAGCCCCTTAGCGACTGTGACGCCTCCGTAACCTCCGCCGATGACTGCGACGCGTGCCATGTCTTTCCTCCTATGAGTGGACCGCGTCTATTGTGTCACCTGACGGGCACGAACGCGCGTGGTAGGGACTTTAGTCCGCGTTGAACGGGTCCTCCTAGTCGTCGATCCTGAGTCCACGTGCGATATTCGGCGGGAAGAAGTTGGGGCCCTTGAGGACTTTCCCGTCCTCACGGAGCTTGACAGATCCGTCGGGCATCAGCTTCGACAGGTTCGAGGCCTGCACCTCGGCCAGCACCGAATCCAGATCCATTCCTGATTCAATCGCCATCCCGAAAATAACGTAGACGAGGTCCGCGAGGGCGTCCGCAGCCTCGATAACATCGCGCTGCCCGTCATCAGCGCCAGCGGCCTCGGCGGTTGCCGCCTCGATAATGGCGCGGGCACGCTTGCCGTACACGGCCCCAACGAGTTCAGCGAATTCTTCGGCAATGAGGCTCATGCGCAGGTCAAGGCGATCGTAGGACAGCGTCGGATCGTCGAAGGAACGAATCGGCACGGAGTAGGTGCGGTGGAACTCCATGACGAGATCCATCGGGCTGGGCGCTCCCCCAGTCGTGTTCGAGGCGGTGGCGCTCTGCTCGCTCATGCGTGATCCTTTCGAGATTGTTCCCAGGCGGTGGCCAGGATGTTTGTGAATGCGGTCGTGGTCTGATGTCCATCGACGAGGAACTGGGTATCGAAGACGTAGGTTGGGACGGTGGCGATACCCATGTGCATCGCCATTTGGAAGTCCGAATAGACACGAGAGGCCCACTCTTCGTCTTCAACGGCGAGGGCTGCAAGCTCTGCGGGCATGCCGACGTCCTGGGCACACCCGATAAGGACCTCCGGGTGGGAGATGTCGAGACCCATTTCGAAGTGTGCGCGCATGATTGCCTCAGCGACCTTGAGCTGTAGCGAGGCAGGTCCCGCCACCGTATCCTCGTCAATATCCGCGTCGTGGGCGGCCGCAATGACGCGGTGCGCACGAGATGTCGGCGCGATGATCAGGTCGTCGAAGTCAAAACGAATGCCCTCGCGTGCACCAAGTGCGCGCATGCGTTCGTCGGACTCGCGCACCTCTTCGAGTGTTGTGGCACCTGATTCAACAAGGGCCACCACGCGCGGCTTATCGACGGGGGTGTCGAGTTCGGGATCCAGCAGAAAAGCGTGCAGGTAGACCTCAACCTCGTCACGGCGGCCGAATTGCTCGAGAGCCGCGCGAAGGTGTCGCAGCCCCAAGTAACTCCAGGGATCGCAGGTGTCGAGCCACATATCAATACGCACGGCGCCTCCTCGTCGGTGATATGGAAAACCCCGGAGCCTTTCGGCCCCGGGCATCTCGTGCGCGGAGGGGGACTTGAACCCCCACCCTCGTAAAATGAGGACTAGCACCTCAAGCTAGCGCGTCTGCCTATTCCGCCACCCGCGCAGGTGAGCGATGCGAACCGTTGCGATCCGCAAGCGAGTAGAAGCTTAACACGATGTGGTCGACATGCGCCAATCGAAACTAGGATTCGTTTTCGCTGTCCCGCAGACGCGAGTCGAGAGTCGCGAAAACCTTTGCAATTGCGTCGATATCGTCGTCCGTCATGCCATCAAGGAGGTACTCGCTGACGGTCTGCTGATGCAGCTCTGTGGCAGCAAGCACAGTTTCAATGCCCCTGTGTCGTCAGGCACGCGTCATACCCGCGTCGGTCCGTCTGCGACGGAATGCGCTCTACCCAACCGTCGCGCGAGAGGTTCGAGACGAGGTAGGTGACACGAGACGGAGAATAAACGACCCGCTCCGCGAGCTCCCCCATACGCAGACGGTGGCCGGGGGCCTCCCACAGCGCCAGCAGAATGTTGTAGTCCGGCATAGAGACGCCGTACGTGCGCTTCAGGCGCGTCTCGAGAATGCCTTGCAGGCGCCCGGACGCCTCGAAGAAGACTCGCCAAGCGGCAGCGCGCGCACTATTGGCCTGAACGATCGGCGTGAGTCGTGCTCGTGACTCCATGTCTCCCTCCTCGTGGTCGTGTCGGATGCTTCTCTCGGGATAATAAGGCATAGTGACTAAGAAAGCACCAACAACGCGAGGGAATCACGTGTCTTTATCCATTTCTGTTGTCCTTTTTTGACGTCGATGGAACGCTCGTTGATTCCGCTCCGGCCGTCATGAGCGCATTCCGTGACACTCTGTCAGACTATGGCCTGCCTATTCCCGATGAGCAGCGTCTTCGCACCTATGTCGGCCCGCCGCTGTGGTATTCGTTCGCAGACCTGGGGTACGAGGGAGAGCTTCTGGCTGGCCTCGTGACTCGCTACCGCACTCGATACCAGGCTCACTATCTCGATCCTGAGCCCTTCCCGGGGGTCATCGACCTGCTGCATGATCTCCACGACGCGGGTATCCCCTTGGCCACCGCGACGTCGAAGCAGACGCCGATGGCTTTGGCGCAGATGGAACAGCTGGGACTGACCAGCGTCTTCGACGTGGTCGCGGGAGCCACTCCCGATCCGTCTTCGAATAAGGCGAGGGTCATTCGTGAGGCCCTAACGCGTCTGGAGGCCCTGGGAGCTGATATCTCCCACCCCGTCATCGTGGGAGACTCCATCTGGGATGTCCGTGGCGCCCAGGAGGCCGGCATCCCGGTCATCGGCGTTGGCTGGGGGTATGCGACCGAGGATGGTCTCGACGAGGCGGACGCTGTGTGCGAGACGGTCGAAGACCTGCGCGCATTCATCCTCGATGGGTAGCGAGGGCAGTGTCCCAGGCCGGACGCTAACGAAAGTCTCGGGACTTTACCTCGATGGGGAGTTCGACCGGTGTGATCCTGAAGGCTTGTACGCTGATCGCGCCGTCTCCCCACTCGAGCGTTCCGCGCACGAGCAGTGCGCTCGACTCGAGGCACACGCGCCGGAACTTTTTCCACGCTCCCACCGACACAGAGACGTTGACGAGGCCGGTCTCGTCTTCGAGGGAGAGGAACGTGACCCCGCCGCCTGTGTGAGGGCGCTGCCGGTGGGTGATGACTCCCGCAACATCGACGATGCGTCCGGCCAAGTGCTGCCCGAGATCGCCCATCCGCAGGATCCCCCTCAGGTAACGCGGAACGCATGTACGCGAAAGGGTGCGTCCCAGGAGTCAGGCCCGTCGAGTCGACATCCGATCGCATGCGCTCCACTTCCGAGAGGGAGGGGAGCGTGGGGACGATGGAGCCCACTTCCGTGCCGGGAAGAAACGGCTGCCACTGGCCGGCGTGTGCGTAAGGCTGTGCGAGCGCCCCAGCTGCCCACGCCCCTTCGCGCCTGCCTACTCCCAGGCATTCGAATGCTCCCGCCATCGCAAGTTTTTCCATGTCGGAGGCGCTCACGTGCGCACGCTGGGCCACATCCGCCTGGCTGGTGAACGCTCCCTCGCTCCTCGCTTCAACGATGCGTGCGGCAGCCGCGCCTAGGCCTCGTATCTGAGAGAGACCAATGCGCACCGCGAGGGCTGAATCAACATCGAGGGGGACGAGGCCCCGAGAGGGAAGGCGCTCCGATCGTCCCGCATGGTAATCCTCCCCCGCTTGCTTGCCCACGCGCTGCACGCTGGCGTCGACGAGCGAATCATTCACCGATGGGCCAGCCACGCGCACTCCATGTCTACGAGCATCCTGCACAAGTGTCGCAGGAGAATAGAAACCCATCGGCTGGGACGCCAGAATCGCGGCATAAAAGTGCTCCGGCGCGTGCACCTTCAGCCAGGATGAGGCGTATACAATGTGCGCGAACGAAAAAGAATGCGATTCTGGGAATCCAAAGTCCGCGAACCCCTTGAGCTGCTCGAAGATACGCTCGCGCGTCGGGGCATCAATCCCTCGTTCTTCCATCCCAGCCATGAGGTCTCCTTTGAGGGCTTCCATGCGCTCCGGACTGCGTTTGGCCCCCATCGCACGACGTAGCTGATCAGCTCGGGCACCCGAAAAACCTGCTGCATCCGTCGCGATGCGCATGAGCTGCTCCTGGAAGAGCGGCACGCCGAGCGTCTGACGCAGAGCCGGTTCGAGGAGTGGGTGCAGGTAGGTGACCTCCTCGCGTCCCGCTCGCCGCCGCAGGTAGGGGTTGACCGAGCGCCCCTGGATCGGGCCGGGGCGTATGAGGGCAACCTCCACGACGATGTCGTAGAAGCAGCGCGGTTTGAGACGGGGAAGCGTGTTCATCTGCGCGCGCGACTCCACCTGAAAGACGCCGACCGTGTCGGCTGCGCACAGCAGGTCGTAGACCCTCGGGTCCTCCTCCGGAAGGGTGTGCAGCCCCAGTGGCTTGTCTCCCCTCCCGTGCACCGCTCGCGACGCCCAGCCGCGCAGATGCTGATGTGCGGGATTTCCCGGATGCACGTCGCCAGCCTGGAGCTCGTCGAAAGCGACGCGCAACGCCGTGAGCATGCCGAGCGAGAGCAGGTCGAACTTGACGAGGCCCGCATCCGCACAGTCCTCTTTATCCCACTGGAGGACGCTGCGTCCCGGCATTGCGGCCCACCCCACCGGGCAGATGTGTGAGACCGGTTGATCGGTGAGCACCATTCCTCCCGAGTGGATCCCCATGTGCCGGGGTAGACGTGCGAGCGCTGCGGCAGCATTACTCACAAGGGCTGGCGGCTCTCCCCTGCCCTGGGACCAGGCCGTAGCTGTGCCGACGGGGTATCCAGGGCGCGCGCGACGTCGCGGATCGCCGAGCGCGTGCGATACGTGATGACGTTGGCAACCTGGGCCGCGCGATCCCTCCCAAAGGTGTCGTAGACGTATTGATGACCTCTTCGCGGCGGCACGCCTCGATGTCGACGTCGATATCGGGAGGCCCCGAACGGGCGTCCGACAAAAACCGCTCGAAGAGCAGGTTGTGGCGCACTGCGTCTACTGCCGTGATCCCGAGGCAGTAGCACACCGCTGAATTGGCGGCGCTCCCTCGTCCCTGGCACAGGATGCCGTTGCGGCCGCAAAAGTCGACGATCTCTTTGACGATCAGAAAGTAACCGGCAAAGCCGAGTCGTTCGATAATGTCCAGTTCGTGATCGATCGTTTCCCACGCCCGAGGGTGTTGTGCGCGCGTCCCATAGCGCTCGCGGGCACCCTCGTACGCGCAGTGTGCGAGCCAGCTGTCCGGTGTATGCCCGTCGGGAACTCGGGTGCGGGGCAATCGCGGAGCGACGAGGCGCAGGTCGAAAGCGCAGGAGGCTGCGACGTCGCAGGCGTTATCAAGGGCTTGCGGGTGGGCGCCGTGCAGCCTCGCCATCTCGGAGGGCGAGCGCAGGAAGGAACGATGAGCGCCCAGGTGTGCTTGCGCCTCGTCGAGGGAGGCACCCAGTCGGGTAGCAGCAAGGATGTCGCCGAGCGCTTGCTTCGAGGGAGTAGACATGCGCGCGCCGGTCGTGGCGACGAGCCGTGTTCCACTTGCGTGCGCGAGGTCTGCAAGCGTGTCTCCGACCTCGTCCTCGTCCCCGCGCGCGGCCTGCCATTCAACGAGAATCTGGTCGCGCCCAAACGTGTCCGCGAGTTCATCGAGGACTCGGCGTGCTGACATCCTTCCTCCAGCTCGCAGAGCACGCATGAGCGGACCGCGTCTGCCTCCCGTGAGGACGATGAGATCCCCTCCGGCCACGCTCAGATCGACGAGGCTGTGGCGGGGATTTTGCTCCCCCGGCGCGGATAGGGCCCGCTCACTCATGGCCCCCACCAGGTTGGCGTACCCGCCGGGGCTCTGCGCCAATACGGGCAGACGTATCCCCGGATCGTCAGCGCCGGGGGCAAGTCCCCATCCCGGGGTCTGCGTGCCCGGAATGATTCCTCTGAGCGAGTCTGGCGTGAGCGTCAGCTCGGCCCCATACACGATCGGCAGGCCGACGTCGCGAGCTGCCATGGTCGTCTGAACCGTCGAATACATGCCATCAACGTCGAGAATCGCCAGGGCGTCAAGGCCCAGACGCGCAGCTTCGGCCACCATCTGCGCGGGTTCGTCGGTCCCGTCCAGGAAGGTGAAAGCGCTGTGCGCGTGCAGTTCTGCGTAGCGTTGCTCCGTGGTCACACACCCATCATATCGAACAAATGTTCGATGAAGCGGGAGGCTGCCTACCCGCACACATGCGTATGCGTATCGAAGAGAGGCCACGTTTATGGTCACAAACCGTATGCTGGGACCATGGAATCCATGCTCGCAGCGTCGCTTCGCTCCCCTGGCGCACTCACTCTCGAGAAACGTCCTATCCCTGCGCTTGGTCCCCAAGACGTTCTTCTCGCCGTTGAAGCAACAACCCTGTGTGGCACCGACCTGCGCATCGCGACGGGACAAAAGACGAACGGGGTGACCCCGGGCGTCGTTCTCGGGCATGAAATCGCCGCGCGCGTATGGCGCATCGGAGACGAACTGACCGCAGGGGTTGACGTTCCCGCTCCGGGCACGCAGGTCGGCCTCGCACCCGAGATCGCATGCGGACACTGCGACGCGTGTGTCAGTGGCCGGTCCAACGTGTGTGCGCGCATGCGCCTCTTCGGAACGGGCGTGGACGGAGGGCTCGCAGACTTCATCCTTGTTCCCCAGGAGGCCCTTGGGCTGCATTACTCCCGTCGCTCGCGAGATCGCCCCTCCCTCCTGGCGCTGGCGGAGCCACTCATGCTGCCTGCGCGCCACCAGGCGTCTGCCAATCGGCCCCGACTCGCGTTCTCGTGCTGGGAACCGGTCCGATCGGCCTCATCCACTGCGCGCTCGCGGTGCGTGCCGGAGCCCGCGTCATGGCGTGCGGCCGAGCGGCGCGCCTCGAACCGGCCCGTACGATGGGTGCCGAGACCACGACGACGTCTCAAGGCGACGGCCTCGTGGCCAACGTCCAGGAATGGACGGGCGGCGTGGGAGCAGACGTCGTGATCATCGCCGTCGGCGACCCCGGCCTCGTCCCCGTTGCCATCCAGTGCGCGCGCATCGGCGGCCATATTTCATTCTTCGCCGGCTTCCCCGCCGGGGCCACGGCACAGGTCGATCCGAACCTCGTGCACTATCGCGAACTGACTCAGCGGCAGCGCCAACGCGACCCTTGACGACTACGCGAGTGCCGTCGACATGCTCTCAACCGGGAGCATCGACCTCTCACAGCTCCTCACGCACGAGTTTGCACTGTCCGACGTGAGTTCGGCCCTCGACGCAGTGCGTACACGCGCCGGGCTGAAGATCGCCGTGCGCCCGGACGGCATGGTCGGCCGTTAATCAAGAAGGCCGCGAAGGTCCGCCTCGCTCAGGCGAGCGCCCGTACCCGTCCCGTTCATCACCGAGGAAATCAACTGACGTTTGCGATCCTGAAGCTCCACGACCTTCGCCTCAATCGTGTCCGTCGCAACCATCCGATAGACGTTCACTTTCTTCGTCTGGCCAATGCGGTGCGCACGATCAATCGCCTGCTCCTCGGCGGCTGGGTTCCACCACGGATCCATGACGTACACATAGTCGGCTTCGGTGAGGGTCAAGCCCGAGCCGCCAGCCTTGAGTGAGATCAGGAAGACCTGGGCGCGCCCCGAGCGGAACTGCTCGATGACCTCAGCGCGACCACGCGTCGATCCATCAAGCTGTACGACGGAGATTCCACGACGCTCCAGCACGTGGCGAATACGTTCCAGGAATGAGGTGAACTGGCTAAACACGAGCGCCTGATGGCCCAACGGCACGATCTCGTCCAGGCGATCAGCCAGGTATTCAATTTTCGCCGAGCCAACGTGCGCGTACGAGGACTCAACGAGGGCCGGGTCGAGCGCAAGCTGACGCAGCCTCGTGATCGACGCCAACACGCTCATCCTGTTCGCATCCACATCGCGCAAGAGGTCAAGGATCCGCGCGCGCGCTCGCGGGCCAGGTATTGGTCGTAGATATGACGGTGTTCCTTACCCAGGTCAACGCGCACGATGTCAACGATCTTGTCGGGCAGATCGGGTGCAACTTCCTCCTTCGTACGGCGTAGAACAAAGGGGGAAACATAGGCCGTCAAACGCGCGAGCAGTGCCGGATCCGCACCATTTTCAATGGGCTTACGCACCCGCTGCTGGAATGTCTCCCACGGGGGCAAGAGCCCCGGGCACGTCAAAGAAAGCAATGACCACAGGTCTGACAGCGAATTCTCAATCGGCGTGCCAGACACCGCCAGCTTCCACGGTGCCTCGAGGTCGCGAAGGACGCGGTACGTCGCGGTGCGGGGGTTCTTCACTGCCTGCGCCTCGTCGATGATGACACCACCGAGACGCACGTCCTTCCATTGTTCACCCTCCAAGCGCGCCAGCGTGTAGGAGGTGACAACGACGTCGGCTTCCTCGACCTCCTGCGCAATCGTCGTTCCTCGGCGCGCGGCGGTTTCGCTCACGACGCGCACGCGCAGCTGCGGCGTGAAGGTGCGGGCCTGATCAATCCACACGCCAACAACGGACGTCGGTGCGACGACAAGAACTGGAAAGCTCTCACTCGCCGGTGCCTGCGCGTGTAGGGCGGCCACGGCAGAGAGAATCTGAACGGTTTTACCCAGGCCCATATCATCGGCCAAGATCCCACCGATTCCCCGCGCCAGCCGTGCCGTCAACCACGCGTGTCCACGACGCTGGTACGGGCGCAGGATCTTGCTCAGGGACGGCACAGGAGGCAAACCTTCATCCCCCGAGCCGCCGCGCAGCGGGGCGATGCGCGTTCTCCAGGCGTCGCTCAACCTCACGTGGTCGGATGCGGCGGCAACCAGATCGACCATTCCGACTTGCATGGGAGTGAGCCTCATTTCCTCACCATCCCAGCCCGACAGCGTACGAGCCTCCTCCAAGAGGGTGGCCAAAGAACGAATGCGGTCCCCGTCCAGGCGCACCCACACGCCCTCCACCTCGACATAGTCCTGACCGCTGGCTAGTGCCTCAAGCGCCTCGCGCACACTGATCGTGACGGTGCCCAGGCGCAACCGCACATTCAGGTCGAACCAGTCGCGCTGGGCAGGATCAATGCTTAGCTCGACGTCACAGCCGTCTTCTCGCACATCAATCGCGCGTACATCCTCCGCAACATCCCACACGAGGCCATCTGGCCCCTCGGCGCTAACGATCTGTTCCAAGAAAGCAGGGACTTGCCACGGCGACAGGTGCCCCGTACGCGGTGGGGGCGTCCACAGATCCGCATCCGGTACACTCCCCCACGACTCGACGCGGCGCACAATCTGCGCCACGGCCTCGTCCTTCATACAGTGGGCCACAGGAGTGCGCGAGCGCGACGCGCCCTGCTCATACTCCGCCCACCAACGCACAGCAACAGACTCTCCATCGCGGCGCACCGTGCCAACGAGGGAGACATCCGGCCGCGCCTGCGCGTCGAAACTCCCGTCGGAGGACGCCATCGAAAAACGCCGCAGAAGCGCCGGCAGCCACGATCCTCGAAACTCAGCGACGTCCGCCGAGGGAATATGCACAGCGCGATCGAGAGGAAAGCCGTCGAGGGTTGCCAGCCCCTCGATGCGCGCAATCGTCCGCCCTCCATCGAGCAGTAGAACACCCGCATCGCGGTCGATGCGAGGCCTGGTCACCACGTCATCTCCGTTACGCGCAACAACTCTGACGTCAAGGCCGCCATCGTCAGCGCGCACATCGATGTCCGCATCCCACGTCGTATGAGACAGCACCACCCGGTCGCGCGCCTCGGGCGACGCATACAGCTCCACCCCAGCTCGCACCAAGCGCGCCAGCCACGCGTATGCATGCTCTCCCAGCGAGCTGAGCGTCACTTCCGTACGCGAATGCCACGAACGCGACTCTCGAGACAGGCGGTAGCCCTCGCGCATCAGCGAGACATGCGTCGGATCAAGACCATCGGTCACCGACGCCCACTGGGTTGCCGTCAGATCGAGCCACGAGGCGCGCTTCGTCGTCCACGCCGACGAGGAGCCACGGCGAAGAGGAACGAGAGACGGCTCGACGCCGGGATCATGGGCATCAACAACGAGGGCCAAGGGATCGCCCAGATGGTCGCGATCTGCTCCCAGCATCTGCTCAAGAACCCGGCTCCATTCGGGCACAGTGCGACGCTTCTCGCGGGCATCCTCACGTCCGACGATAAGCGCGGCAACCGCATGCGGGCAGTCGCCTCGAAGCGGGCATGCGCATGAGAGCGATGGACGCAGCACCCCCTGTTCGACACGCACACGATACGTCAGCCCCGCCTCTTTGACACGCGCCTCAGCTCGTTCGCCGACCTCATCCCAAGAAAATTCGCGCACCGCGCCACCGCGCGCTAGCCGCAGACCGTTTGCCCACGTCGCCGGACCCACGAGGGCCATCACGTCATCATCCGACAGTGAGGCCAGCGTTTCACTCAGCGACAGAGATACCATCCTTTCAGTCTACGGCACACACCCGTGCCCGTCACCGGCTCACTGGGTCACTCCTTCCATCGCCCACTCCCCTCCCTGCCAAACAAGGAGCGCATCCCGGCCATCCTCAAGCAACACCCTCATGTAGGCGCGCGGGCGCTCCTCGGCCCACCAACGTCCCCACACCGGCCAGGGACCCACCACGCGCACGACCGCGATGCGTCGCCCCCTCCCGGGCGTGGACAGTGTCGGGTCGTGGGCTTCGACGACATAGGCGGGTGTCGCGCTCAAGGCTCCCCGATGATCAACACGCACGTCATCGAACACACCCGAAGCACTCACCACCCTCACGCGTACGGGCTCGTCAAAAAGCGTCGCCGGAGGCTGAGCAATGCGCCCCTCCCACGCCCCCTCACACGAACGCAGGCGAGGCTCACTGCCCCATCTGGCCATTACCACGCGACTACGAGGATCATAACCACCCTGCACCCGCGGAACGAGGAGCGCATCCGGCCCCGCCATACCCTGGATGCGCACGACACTGCGCGATACGTCGCGCTCGCGGTCTCCTCGTCCCCACAGTGCGGTCGCACCCTGTCCCTCCCGGGGATCGCATGCGGTGACGCGGATGCTGGCTACAGCACCACTGGGACCATCGACGCCAGACGTCCATCCCGCCAGCGTCCATCGAACGCGAAGCGCGACATCATCGGGAGCCCACAGATCGCATCCGCTCCACGTGCGAGTGCGTTGCCCGCCCCCTGCGTCTTCTACGTCAATGCGCAGCGTCTGCGAGACGAGCCCACCCTGCGCCAACTTGTGCGACAGTTTTCGTGCAATGCGCTGAATGGGAACCATCATCGTGTCGATGGATTCTCCACCGGCATCAATATCGCACTGCACCGCAATGTCAGGCTGGATACGATCAGCCGAAGCACCGGTGTGTTCGCCTCCAGATGCAAGGATCCAGAGCGCGTCGCCAACGTCCCCGAAACGCTCACACACGCGACCGCGACCAAGGCTAAGAAAATCCGCGCAGGTATGGACCCCTAGGCCTTGCAAGAGCTCGACAGTATTCGATGCTCTGCTGCCCATTGCGGGAGAAACAGAGCGAAGAACCTCGCGTAACGGTATGTGTCCCAGGAATGATTGGGTTTCCTCGGGAGGAACGATACGTCCCTCACGCGCCGCTTTCAGGGACGCAACCGGACCGTCTGCAATGCCGACGAAGCATTCGACTCCGACAGCCTCCTCGATCGCCGACACCAGAGCCGAGGCGGCGGCCTCTTCGCTTCCGTACCAACGAGCCGGGCCCCGCACCCGACACCTGGCCAGGCCCGGACGCATGCACTGAACCCCAGCCGCTACTGAGTCGAAGGCGTCAATAACCGCGCTAAATGCCCTGGCCTCGCGATCGGGATCGCGAGGCAGACAGAGGAGGTCGGGGCATAAAAAAGTCGCCTCCCGTACGCTCATGCCGCTCCTGACGCCAGCCCGCCGAGCCGCCGCGCTGGCTACCTGGATGCGTTCAGCATGCACGACGGCCCCGGCCCCACCCGGCGGCAGGTCAACCACGAGGCAGTGGACCGGCCAGTCGGGCACCCACACCACCATGTCACGCACCTAGACCACCAGCCGCATTCGCGGACGTGGCGCGGGGGTGCGAGAAAGCCCCTGCCAGGGGGAAAGCGTCACGATTGTGCGTCCCATTGAGCGGGCACGCGCCGCCAGGTTTCGCTGGTGCGGTCGGATAATTCAGGTATATCGAGGCAGATGACATCGCAGGCATCCACCAGAAGAGCGCACAGATCGCCCAGCGGGGAATCTTTCTCAGCGTTTTAAAACGAGAACACGGTCGAGGTTCATCCCCTGCTGAGCCGCCCACTCCCAACCGATATCACCAACTCCACACACACCGATCCACCCACCGGTGGGGCACACATCAATGAGTAGACGGATGAGTTCGGACCTGCTCGTTGGCCCTAGGAGGACGGGAGAGGTACCAGCAGGCACATGCTCAATATCGTCGCGTGCTCGTAGTCCAACAGCCTGTTCGGCGCGGTTTAGTACGTCGCGTGCCGCGAGCAGCCGTGCGTGCGCGTTGGTCATCACTCCCCCTTCCAACAATAGAACACGTGTTCGATACGGGAAGTGTAGAACCGCGCTCACACATCTGCGTCCCGAACGCCGATCGAGCGCGAATAGTTCACAATGGAGACACCGCGAAAAGGAGAAGGCATGAACATCGACCAGCGCCCACCTGCCCCCAGCCCCTACGAAGGCCTGGACGTCCCCACATTCACACTGACATCGAGCGTTCTCACCGATGGTGCGCCGATGCCGAAGTCAGCGACAGCCGACGCAGGTTCCCTTTCTCCGGATCTCGCGTGGCATGGCTTCCCGGAGGAAACAGCAAGCTTCATGCTGACCTGCTTCGACCCGGACGCCCCGATCCCCTCGGGATGGTGGCACTGGGCAATCCTCGACATCCCCGCATCGATGACTCACCTGGAGGCGGGGGCGGGAGCCTCCGACCTCATGCTGGACGGCCCCGCTTTCCACTTGCGCGGCGACGCGGGCGAGGCCTCCTACTTCGGGGCCGCTCCCCCGGTTGGCGACCGCCCGCATCGCTACGTATTCGCGGTGCACGCCCTTGATACGGATTCGCTCGGGCTCGATGACGATGCGACTCCAGCCATGGCCTCGTTTGTGGCGCTTGAGCACATCATCGCGCGCGCGACCCTGACCGTTACTCACCAGGCCTGAGGATTATGCTGCACATTATTTTTTGGGAGCCGGAAATCCCCGGGAATACGGGTGCTGCGATCCGTCTGTCGGCATGTACCGGATCAATGCTGCACCTGGTCAAGCCGCTGGGCTTTGACATGGACGACGCGAAGCTTCGTCGCGCCGGCTTGGATTACCACGATCTCGCGCACGTCATGGTGCACGAGAGCCTGGACGAGGCTCTCGCTCAGGTGCCGGGACGCATCTGGGCGCTCACAGGACACGCCACCACCATGTATGCCGACATCTCCTATGCCGATGGCGACGGCCTCCTCTTTGGTCGGGAGTCAGTCGGTCTCTCCGAGGAAGCGATGAATCATCCCCGCGTCGCAGACCGCGTGCGTATCCAGATGGTTGACGGCGTCCGTTCCCTCAATCTGGCGAACTCCGCGTCGATCGTCCTGTACGAGGCGTGGCGTCAGCTCGGCTTCCCAGGAGGCATCTAGCCCTCAATGGACATAAAAGAAGCGAGGCCCAGGTCGGATGAACCCGCCGGGCCTCGCTTGCTGCGGGCAACCCCTGCGAGGCGATGGCTCAGTTTGTCCTCCACGGAGCAGAAGGACGCTCCACCTGCTCCGCGAGGGAGACAATCCTGCGCGGATTCGAACGCCACATCCACACCAGGCCGACAACTGAGACGACAAGAGGTAAGTAATAGAAGTCCACGCCAAAACCGGTCCATGCGGAGCGTGCGGAATTGAGTTCATCGAGACCGAGCGACGCAACCCACAAAATAATCGGGATAGCGATCGATAGTGCAATCGTCACCCAGCCGACCAGACGCATGCGTCGTCCGTTGTGCGTCAAAGCCGTCGCAGCAATGAGGTAGTCGACGCCAGCAAGGAGTGCAACGATTCGTGGCCCCCAGGGCTGGCCCTGGGCATGAAAGAGATCGAGAATAGCCATCACAAAAATCCAGGCTCCCAGGAGCCAAAACAAAGCGATGATAATGCGGCCGAGTCCAAGCGACGGCGGGCGCTGATCGCGCGCACCGACAGCCTCGTTCGTTGCGTCATGTCCATGCACGTTATCGATCCTACCGAGGCCGCGCACACCCCGCATCGCATCAACAAAGCGCCCTCAACAAGAGGGTGTCATGTGGCCTGATACACCGGGATGAAACACCGAGCTTCAAGACAGCAATGCGCAAACGTGGGACAATAGGCCTATAAGGACCGTGAGGCCCGCCATGAAAACAACCATCTGAGCTCCGGCTCATCAACGAGGAGTTTTAAACCTTGAGCGAATCGACCTACGACATCGTCATTCTGGGTGCGGGTTCCGGCGGCTACGCGACCGCCCTGCGCGCTGCGCAGCTCGGAATGAAGGTCGCACTCATCGACGGCGATAAGGTGGGCGGTACCTGCCTGCATCGCGGCTGCATTCCCACGAAGGCGTACCTGCACGCCGCAGAGACGGCCGAAGCCGTTCGCGAGTCCGCCAAGTTCGGCGTTTCTTCCACCTTTAACGGTATCGACATGGCTCAGGTCGGCAAGTACCGTGACTCGGTCATCTCGGGCCTCTACAAGGGCCTGCAGGGCCTGCTCAAGTCCCGCAACGTCGAGGTCATCTCCGGCTGGGGCCGCCTCGCCGACGCGAACACCATCGAAGTGGGCGGTCAGCGCATCACCGGCCGCAACATCGTTCTGGCCACCGGCTCCCTACTCGCGTTCGATTCCCGGCCTCGAGATCGGCGGCCGCGTCATCTCCTCCGATCAGGCGCTCCAGATGGATTGGGTTCCCTCCTCCGTCGTGATCCTCGGCGGCGGCGTCATCGGCCTCGAGTTTGCCTCCGTGTGGCGTAGCTTCGGCGCTGAGGTCACGATCATCGAAGCCCTGCCCCACCTCGCCAACAACGAGGACGAGGCCATCTCCAAGCAGCTCGAGCGCGCCTACCGCAAGCGCGGCATCAAGTTCCACACGAACACCCGCTTCGCCTCGGCTACGCAGAATGAGCAGGGTGTTCACGTTCAAACCGAAGACGGCAAGGGCTTTCGACGCTGACGTCCTCCTGGTCGCCGTCGGCCGCGGCCCCGTCACCGAGGGCCTGGGCTACGAGCAGGCTGGAATCACGCTGGACCGCGGCTTCGTGATCACCAACGACCGCCTGCACACTGGCGTTGGCAACATTTACGCAGTCGGCGACATCGTCCCCGGTCTCCAGCTCGCTCACCGCGGCTTCATGCAGGGCATCTTCGTCGCCGAGGAAATCGCCGGCCTGAACCCGACGATGCAGGCGGATATCAACATCCCGCGCGTGACCTTCTGCGAGCCGGAGATCGCCTCTGTCGGCATGACCGAAAAAGCAGGCACGCGAAAAGTTTGGCGATCAGGTGCGTACGGTCGAGTACAACCTCGCTGGAAACGGAAAGTCGTCTATCCTGGCCACGTCGGGCATCATCAAGCTGGTCTCGGTTGAGGGCGGTCCGATCGTGGGCTTCCACGGCATCGGTGCGCGCATCGGCGAACAGATTGGTGAGGGCGAACTCATGGTGAACTGGGAGGCGTACCCCTCTGACGTCGCTTCCCTCATCCACGCGCACCCCAGCCAGAATGAGTCGATTGGCGAAGCGGCTATGGCACTGGCCGGTAAGCCGCTCCACGTCCACAACTGACCGAAATTTTTTATAGGAGAACACACAATGGCAACTTCAGTGACCATGCCCGCTCTGGGCGAATCCGTCACCGAGGGCACCGTCACCACGTGGCTGAAGCAGGTCGGCGACACCGTCGAGCTCGACGAGCCCATCGTTGAGGTGTCCACGGACAAGGTCGACTCTGAGGTCCCTCCCCGTCGCCGGCGTTCTGCTGGAGATCCTGGTCCCCGAGGATGAGACCGTCGAGGTCGGCACCGAAATCGCGCGCATCGGCGACGCTTCCGAGGCCTCGGCTGCCCCCGCCGCCCCTGCTGCCGCCACCGTCGAGGCTCCGGTTGCCCCGGCTGCGTCGGCACCCGCTGCCGCTCCTGCTCCCACACCCGCTGCGGCTCCCGCGCAGGGCACCGAGGTGCGTATGCCTGCTCTGGGCGAATCCGTCACCGAGGGCACCGTCACCACGTGGCTGAAGTCCGTGGGCGACGCAGTTGACGCCGACGAGCCGCTGCTCGAGGTGTCGACGGACAAGGTTGACTCTGAGGTTCCTTCCCCGTCGCCGGTTTCCTCGCGGAGATTCGCGTTCCCGAGGATGAGACCGTCGAGGTCGGCACGGTCGTTGCGATTATCTCGTCGTCGGCCCCGACCGCCGCGTCGGCAGCACAGGCTGCGGCGCCTGCGGCACCCGCAGCACCGGCGGCGCCTGCGGCACCCGCAGCACCGGCGGCGCCTGCGGCACCCGCAGCACCGGCAGCGCCTGCGGCACCCGCAGCACCGGCAGCTCCTGCAGCCCTCGGCTGCGCCGGTGGATCCGTTCCCGAATGCCTCGACTCTGGCGCAGACGGCTTCTGCTGCCCCGGTCGTCGAGGCCCCCGCCGCCGTGACCGGCTCCGCGTACGTCACGCCCATCGTGCGCAAGCTTGCTCGCGAGCTCGGCGTCGATCTGACAACAGTATCGGGCACCGGTGTCGGTGGCCGCATCCGTCGCGAAGACATCGAGGCTGCCGCTGCTGCTGCCCGCGCCGCAGTTGCAGCTCCCGCCGCGCCGTCAGCTCCGGCCGCCACGCAGCCTGCAGTCGTCCGTGAGCCCTCGCCGCTGCGCGGCACGACCGAGAAGATGTCGCGTCTGCGTCAGACGATCGCCCGCCGCATGGTCGAGTCGCTGCAGACTGCCGCTCAGCTGACCACGGTCATTGAGGTTGACGTCACCAAGGTCGCCGCTCTTCGTGCGCACTCCAAGGACGCCTTCCTGGCCAAGCACGGCACGAAGCTGACGTTCCTGCCCTTCTTCGTCAAGGCTGCAACGGAAGCTCTCGCCTATCACCCGAAGATCAACGCGACCATCAACGACAAGGAGGTCACGTACTTCGATCACGAGCACGTGGGTATTGCCGTTGACACGCCGCGAGGTCTGCTGGTTCCCGTCATCAAGAACGCCGGTGACAAGGACATCGCTGGTATCGCAGCATCGATCAACGACCTGGCTGCTCGCACCCGCGACTCGAAGGTCGGCCCTGACGAGCTGTCCGGTTCCACGTTCACCGTGACGAACACCGGTTCGGGCGGTGCCCTCTTCGACACCCCGGTCCTCAACATGCCGGAGACTGCGATCATGGGTGTTGGCACTATCGTGAAGCGCCCCGTGGTCATGAAGGGTGCCGATGGCGCTGACGTGATCGCGATTCGCTCGATGGTGTACCTGTCGCTGTCCTACGACCACCGCCTGGTGGACGGTGCGGACGCCTCGCTTCCTGATGGATGTGAAGAAGCGTCTCGAGGAAGGCGCGTTCGAGGCCGACCTGGGTCTCTGATCACCGCTTATCACCCGTGATGGGGTGGGTCTGCGTAGCAGGCCCACCCCATCAGTATGTGACGCTACCCGGCAGAACCCGGCGCCGTATCGCTCTGTCCATCGTCTGCAGTGACCGGCTGCGCTTTGACAACTTTGCCAGACACGGGATCAACGCGGATAACGAGATCTGTCACTTCTGGCGTATCGCGGTTTTCGCATTCATCCGCGCGGCACACCTGAGATGACTGGACGGTGAGTGTTGCACCCACATCGATTGCTCCCTGCTCACAGGAGAGCACAGCGACATTGTCAATCGTCGAAGAGAGGGCCGCGACGCGAACACCTTGCGAGCGCATCGTGTCGATTCGGCTCGTATCCTGCTCGAGCAGTTCGCCCCCGAGTACCGAGTCGAGAGCAGAGGCGTCACCGTCCACGACGGCATGATCACGCGTCGCGATTGCACGACTAATGAGATCGGTGAGGGCAGCCGGTTCACACATGCTGGATGGGGCGGGCGAGGAAGTCTCCGGGCCCGACGATTGTGTGCTGGGAGCGCCGCCTCTGGCCTGTGACGTGCCGCGCCACGTCCCATACGCCATGATGGCCAGACCTGCCATGATCACAACGAGGCCTCCGGCGAGAATACTCACCCGCCACCGTCTCCCAATTCGCCTCGCGCCTCTGCGGTGACGCATATCCTGCGAGAAGTCACCCTCGTCATATTCAGTTACTGTGTCTTCGCGCAGTGCGGCAGCCCGCAGTTGAGCGATGATGCGTTCGGGATCGACGGGCTCGCGCAAGATGACGTGCTCATCCGCTTCGGTAACCGTCGGGGTCGCATCTGCGTGCCCTGACGACGAGTCAGAGAAACCTAAAAGCTCCAGCTCTTCGTCCATGTTCAGGAGTGTGGCGATCTGACGGAGACACTGTCGGTCTCCCGCCATCCCTGATGTCTCGAGACTCCACCCGGGGGTCCCTTCGCCGTCACCGATTTCGTCGATGAGGTCGATGATGACGGCTCGACCTTCGGGGGTGATGATGATGTTCGTTGGCGTCAGGTCCCCGTGCGCGATTCCGGCGGCGTGTAACGCGCTGAGGCCAGCCGCGATCCCGTGGACGATCTGACGCCGCGTTGCAATCGGGCGGAGGTCAGCCGAACCGAGTTCAGAATCGAGAGTTCGTCCGCGCACATAGTCTTCGACGATTGCCCACCGGCCGTCATCCGAGCGCACGACATCGCGCAGGGGTAACGACATGGCGCGAGCTGATGGATGCCCACGCTTTCCAACGCGCAAGGTTGTGCTCCCCCTCTCGAGGGGAGCGTAGCGCGACCAATGCATCGCCTGCGTCGGTGCGCGTCCTCCACAATGGACCATTGCTCCCAATGTGAAAGACCTGTCCACGTCATATCCGCCGATTTTTCATGTTCCCATTGTCCAAATCCGCATAATGTGATGCAACTCATTTTATAAAGTACCTGGTCGGACGCGAGCGCTTTTACTTATCTTCTCCGCGTAGAATAATGACGCTATGAGTGAATCGAATCCCCCCGCTAAGAGGCGCTTCTATCAGAACATCCTCGATGCGTACCGCCTGACCGCACGCACATACCCTGCGCTCCCGTGGATGCTTCTCGGAACAGCCGCTGTGGTGATCACTATCTTCATGCTGGTGGCCTGGCTGTCCAACACCTCGTGGATTGGCTGGCTTGTCGTTGGCCTCATGGGCTCGCTCACCGCAGCTCTTGCCCTTCTGAGCTTCCTAGCGCGCCGGGCTCTGTTCTCACAGGTCGAAGATACTGCGGGAGCCGTCAAGGTCGCCCTGTCCCAAATCCAGCGGGGCTGGGTCATCCCCGAGCAGCCTATTGCGTTTACCCGCGAGCGGATCTCGTTTGGCGCATCGTTGGACGCGCCGGAGTTGTTCTCATCTCCGAAGGTCCCGCCTCGCGCGTTCGTCCGCTTCTACAAGCGGAAGCAAAGCGAGTGACCAAGGTGATGCGCAATGTTCCGGTTCATCAGATTCAGGTGGGACGCGAGGATGGACAGATCGCCCTCAAGGATCTCCAGCGCGAGCTGCGTAAACTCAAGAACGTCCTGACCCTCCCGAAGAGGTCCCCCAGGTTTCCGCACGCATCAACGCTCTGCGCTCGGGCGAGCCGCCGATCCCGAAGGGGATCGATCCACTCCGCGCCAAGCCGTCGCGCCGCGCACTGCGCGGCAACTGAGTAACTGTTCCAAGTGGGCAAGCACTGAGTGCTTGCCCACTTGTGTATCCACTATCCGAGACGACCACATAATGCATACTATGCATGTGGTTGCATATTGAGCACACAGTTTCGCTGACACAAGGATACCGAGGAACATAATCATGCATACGAAGACAATTTTCGCCACATTCGCCATAGCCAGTGCCGCGACAGTCCTGACGGCGTGCGCGGACCCAACAACGAGCACAGGCTCGGGAGGTGCGACAACGACGGCGACCGCATCGAGCACGACGTCATACGATGTTTCCTCGATCCCCACAATCGACGACATCGCAGCGCTTGTCCCAGACGATGTCAAAAAGCGGGGCACCCTGCGCAATGGAGCCTCGACCGGTTACGCCCCTGCAGAGTTCATGGACACCGACGGGCAGACGCCGATCGGCTACGACATCGATATTAATAAGGCGCTCGCGAAGGTCATGGGCCTCAGTAGCGGGGAAACTAAGCACTCCGAGTTCCCAACGATCATCCCCGCCCTCGGGACCAAGTTTGATGTCGGCATTTCGTCTTTCACCATCACAACCGATCGGGAACAGCAGGTCAACATGGTGTCCTACCTCAACGTTGGATCCGCATGGGGCGTCGCTGCCGGCAACCCGAAGAACTTCAACCCCAGCGATCCGTGCGGGACGACGATTGCCGTTCAGACTGGAACAGCCCAGGAGGAATACGCCGCCACCCTCTCTGACGAATGCGTCGCAGCAGGAAAGAGCAAGATCACTGTCATGCCCCACGAGCTTCAGACTGACATTGCCACCAAGCTCATTGGTGGACAGTACGACGCGACGCTCGCCGACTCTACCGTCATTGGCTACACGAGCGCCCAGTCGGGCGGCAAGATCGAACAGATCGGCGAGACCTTCGAATCTGCACCTCAGGGCATTGCGGTCGCAAAGGATGATGCCCAGCTCACCGAAGCAGTCCAGAAGGCCATGCAGTACCTGATGGACAACGGCTATCTGACGGACATCCTGGCTACCTACGGCGCCGATAATGCCGCTCTCACAACCGCAGAGCTGAACCCCAGCGTCAATTGACTCGTGACACACTACGCATAATATGCATTTATATGCATATGGGTGCATAATGGTAGCAATCACGGGCTTTGACCCACTCCCATCGGAAGGCACATCATGACCATCTCGAAGGCTCACGCCCTCATCGCACTCGCAGCTGCCGCTGCTCTCCCGCTCACCGCTTGCGCGGACCCGACGTCGACCAGCTCGTCGACCAGCGGCTCGGACACATCGGCGACCACCGCAGCCACGACCTCGTACGACGTGTCGAAGATTCCGACCGTTGACGAGATCGCTGCCCTGGTTCCAGACGAGGTGAAGGCGCGCGGCACGCTGCGAAATGGTGCATCTGCCGACTATGCCCCCGCCGAATTCCTCGGTGACGACTCACAGACTCCGCAGGGATACGACGTCGACATCAACAAGGCACTGGCCAAGGTCATGGGCCTCAGTGAGGGAACGACCAGCCACGCGGAGTTCCCGACGATCATCCCGGCACTGGGCACCAAGTTCGACGTCGGCATCTCGTCCTTCACGATCACCTCCGAGCGTGAGGAGCAGGCAAACCTGATTTCCTACGTGCAGGTGGGCTCCGCCTACGGCGTCGCTGCGGGCAACCCGAAGAACTTCGATCCGACCAACCCCTGCGGCAAGACGATCGGTGTGCAGACCGGTACCGCGCAGGAAGACTACGCAACCGAACTGTCGGACAAGTGCGTAGCCGACGGCAAGGACAAGATCACGATCATGCCGCACGACCCACAGACCGATATCACCACGAAGGTCATCGGCGGCCAGTACGACGCAACCTTTGCTGACTCGACGGTCATCGGCTACACCGCAAATCTCTCGAGCGGCAAGATCGAGCAGGTCGGCGACGTCATCGAATCCGCACCGCAGGGCGTGGCCCTGAGCAAGAACGACGAACAACTGACACAGGCCGTCCAGAAGGCCATGCAATACCTGATGGACAACGGCTACCTCAAGGATATCCTGTCCACCTATGGCGCTCAGGACGCAGCCCTGACCACCGCCGAGCTGAACCCGGCGACGAACGACTGAGGCTCTCATGGCAATCATCAAAGACGGCGTCGAGCTGATCGACGCAAAAACCGGTCCCCCGCCCGGGGAGGTGGGCGAGCGCAATCGTCGCCGCGATTCTCGCAGCGATGGCCGCCCACGCTCTCATCACGAACGCAAACTTCCAGTGGCAGGTCGTCTTCCAGTGGCTGTTCTCGCGTTCGATCATGCAGGGCGTGCTCTTCACGATCATTCTGACGGTCCTCGCAATGGTGGTCGGCACCGTGCTCGCGATCACGATGGCGATTATGCGTCAGTCCGTGAACCCAGTCCTACGCTGGGTGGCGATGGCCTACATCTGGTTCTTCCGCGGAACACCTATCTACACGCAGCTAATTTTCTGGTCGCTGCTGCCCACGCTGTACCCGACGCTGTCTTTCGGCGTGCCGTTCCTCGGTTCGCTGTGGGGCTGGGAGCTGAGCTTTGATACGGCCACCCATTTCACCCCGTTCTGATGGCCTTCATCGGCCTGGGCCTCAACGAGGGTGCCTACCTCGCTGAGATCATGCGCGCCGGTCTGTTGAGCGTCTCGAAGGGCCAGTGGGAGGCTGCGACCGCTCTGGGCATGCCGCGCGCAACGATCTTCCGCCGCATCATCCTGCCGCAGGCGATGCGCGTGATTGTCCCGCCGATCGGCAATGAGACGATTTCGATGCTCAAGACGACCTCTTTGGTGTCGGCGATTCCTTCACCCTCGAGCTCACGTTCATTGCGCGTCAGCGTGGCCAGGCGACGTTTGCGCCTGTGCCCTCCTCATCGCCGCGGCGATCTGGTACCTGTGATCACGAGCCTCCTGATGTGGATTCAGTCCTTATCGAAAAGTACTATGGCGGCGGGTTTCGAACGTCGCGATAATGCGGGTGCGGAACTCCCACCGAGTCCCTCAAAGGCCGACAGCGAGGACGAGACGCACACCACTAAGCTTCAAGTTTCTGGATGTGACACCATGACGACCACGACGCCCATGGTCTCCGTGCGCGGAGTCCACAAGTTCTTCGGCGACCCTGCACGTCCTGCGGGTATTGATTTGGATATCGCTCCCGGCGAGGTATGCGTGATCCTCGGTCCCTCGGGCTCCGGCAAGTCGACGCTCCTGCGTTGCCTGAACATGCTCGAGGACATCAGTGCCGGTCGCGTGTTCGTCGACGGCGAGTTGCTCGGCTACCGCGAAGACGACCACGGTGTGCTGCATGAGCGTCACGATAAGGAGATCGCGGCCCAGCGTCTCCCGTATCGGCATGGTGTTCCAGCGCTTCAATCTCTTCCCGCACAAGACGGCACTCGAAAACGTCATGGAGGCCCCGATTCAGGTTCTCAAGCGCTCGAAGAGTGAGGCGCGCACGCAGGCACTCGAGCTCCTCGATCGCGTGGGTCTGGCCGATCGTGCGGACCACTACCCGGCCGAGCTTCGCGTGCCAGCAGCAGCGTGTGGCGATTGCCCGCGCGCTGGCGATGGATCCGGAGATCATGCTCTTCGACGAGCCCACGTCCGCGCTTGATCCCGAACTCGTCGGCGAGGTTCTCCAGGTCATGCAGGATCTGGCTGCCTCCGGCATGACGATGGCGGTCGTTACCCACGAAATCGGGTTCGCCCGCGAGGTCGCCGATCAGGTCGTTTTTATGGACGGCGGAGTGATCGTCGAGGCCGGAGCTCCCGCCGAGGTCATCGACAACCCACAGTCGGAGCGTACCAAGGAGTTCTCTCCACGGTGCTCTGATCATCGTGACGAGGCCGGGGCTGGTTTTTTTCCAGTCCCGGCTTTGTCGTCCCCGCGGCACCGAACGAGGGGATGGAGAAGTGTCGCTGTCAGGTGAGGGTGACGAGGTCGAGGTAGCTGTCGTCCCACAGATCCTCATCTGCGTCCGGAAGAAGCAGGACACGCTCAGGATTCAGGGCCGTGACCGCACCGGGATCGTGGGTGACGAGAATGACGGCCCCTCATAGTCGCGCAGAGCGGCAAGGATCTCCTCGCGCGATGCTGGATCGAGGTTGTTGGTTGGCTCGTCGAGCAGCAGGACGTTGGCGCCCGAGACGACGAGGGTCGCCAGGGCGAGGCGTGTCTTCTCGCCGCCGGAGAGGACGGAGACGGGCTTCTCAACGTCGTCGCCTTGGAAGAGGAACTGTCCGAGAATATTGCGCACGTGGGTGTCGTCGAGCGTGGGGGCGGCCTCAGCCATGTTCTCTCGAATCGTGCGGGTGTCGTCGAGGGTCTCGTGCTCCTGGGCGTAGTATCCGAGTTTGAGTCCGTGTCCGGGCACGACGCGTCCCGAGTCCGGCTCCTCGATGCCGGAGAGAAGGCGCAGCAGCGTCGTTTTTCCTGCGCCATTCAGGCCGAGCACAACCACCTTGGAGCCGCGGTCGATGGCGAGATCCACGCCTGTGAACACTTCGAGCGAGCCGTACGACTTGGAGAGTCCTTCGGCGGTCAGGGGAACTCGCCCGGAGGGAGCGGGATCTGGGAAACGCAGACGCGCCACCTTTTCCTGCGTGGCTTCCTGTCCGGCCTGGGCGAACAGCTCCTCAGCACGGCGCAGCATCTGCTGGGCGGCCACGGCCTTTGTTGCCTTGGCACGCATCTTTTCGCCCTGCGCCTTGAGATGCTCGGCCTTCTTCAGCGCATTGGCGCGCTCCTTGCGCCGACGACGTTCGTCTTCCTCGCGCTGCTTAAGGTACGCCGCCCACCCGAGGTGGTAGATGTCGATCTGGGCGCGGTTTGCATCGAGGTAGAACACCTGGTTGACCGTGTCGCCGAGGAGCTTGACGTCGTGGGAGATGATCATGACGCCGCCGGGGAACGTCTTAATCCAGTCACGCAGCCACACGATCGAGTCGTGATCGAGGTGATTCGTGGGCTCATCCAGGAGGAGTACATCTGCATCGGAGAAGAGCACGCGTGCCAGCTCGACGCGGCGACGCTGGCCGCCGGAGAGGGTATCGAGGGTCTGGTCGAGGACGCGATCCTCGAGACCAAGGGAATGAGCGATCTGCGCCGCCCTCGGCGTTGGCAGCCCACCCTCCGGAGTTCGTGAACTGCTGATCGAGCTTGACGTAGCGCTCCATGGCACGCTGCTGCCGCGCGCCCTCGGTCGTCGACATCTCGTGTTCGGCCTTGCGGATGCGCGCGATGATCGAGTCGATGCCGCGCACAGAGATAATGCGATCGCGGGCCTTCATCTGTGGGTCACCGACGTGAGTGTCCTGTGCGAGGTAACCGACGGTGCCGTTGGACGTGATGGTTCCGGTTGCTCGGCGGCGCCCCGCGATCGGCCTCGCCTGCGAGGAGGCGCATCGTCGTGGTCTTACCGGCGCCGTTACGGCCGACCAGACCAATGCACATGCCTTTATCGACACGGAAACTTGCGTGGTTGACGAGCTCACGGGCACCGATACGCAATGAGAAATCCTGGACGTTAATCACCCTCCAAGAGTAGAGGGACGGGTGCCTGTGGGCGAATCAACCCACGCCGTGAGCCCTCCCGATGCGCGCAACGGCACGGTCAGCAGGCACAATGGATGCTGGGTATCACCCTTTTCTTTGAATCAATCTACGAGGTTTTCACACCATGTCCGACAGCCCCATTCCGTCTGGATCGGCGCGCCCTACGCGCGCCCTTGACATCATCTCCGTCGCCTTCGTGGCGCTGCTGCTCATTTCCAATATCGCCGCGACCAAGGCGTTTATGCTCGGCACGTCCACGCACTATCTCATTTTTGACGGAGGTGCGGTCCTCTTCCCGCTGACGTACATCATCGGCGATGTGCTCTCGGAAGTGTACGGATTTGCACGCGCGCGGCGCGTCATCATCATGGGTTTTGTCGCCTCGTTCCTCGCGTCCCTGACCTTCTTTATCGTCCAGTACCTGCCCCCGCGCCCGATTACGAAAACCAGGAGGCGTTCGCTGCGGTTCTCGGCGTCGTGTGGCGCGCGGTCGTGGCATCTCTCGCCGGTTACCTGGCTGGCCAGCTCCTCAACTCCTACGTGCTCGTGTGGATCCGTCGTCGCTGGGGAACGAAGCACCTGTGGGCCCGACTCATCGGCTCGACGGTCGTCGGCGAGGCCGCGGATACCATTCTGTTCTGTACGATCCTGTTCTACGGTGAGATGACGCTGGGCAACTTCATCAACTACACGGTCACCGGATACTTCTGCAAGGTGCTCCTCGAGGTTATTCTCCTCCCCGTCACTTATCCGGTGATCGCCGCCATCCGTCGTACCGAAGGGCTGAAGAAGGACGAGGTCTTTGATCGATGAAGGACAACTGGCTCTCCTCCCCCGCTGCTGAGCAGCTCACGCCGTTCGAAGCCCCGGCCTCGTCGGGCGGCCACTCCCCTGACCGCGGATTTACGATCGGCACACGTCTGGAAGCGCACGGAGGCCTGGGACGAACCGGCGTCGTTCATACCGCGCACGGTGATATTCGCACCCCCGCGTTCATCCCCGTCGGTACGAAGGCAAACGTTAAGGCACTGACCCCCGAGATGGTCCGCGGTCTGGGTGCCCAGGCAGTGCTGGCGAACGCCTACCATCTCTACCTGCAGCCCGGATCCGACATCGTCGACGAGGCGGGTGGTTTCGGCCAGTTCATGAACTGGTCGGGTCCGACGTACACCGATTCCGGCGGTTTTCAGGTGTTGTCGCTCGGCGCGGGCTTCAAAAAGGTGCTCTCACAGGAGTTTTCTGGGCAAGCCGACCCAACGGATCCCGCCGTCCAAATGCAGGCCATCAAGGCCTCGAACGCAGTCGTGGACGACGACGGCGTGATCTTCTCCAGCCACATCGACGGGTCGAAGCACCGTTTCAACCCCGAGGTATCGATGGGGATCCAGCATCAGCTCGGCAGCGACATCATGTTTGCGTTCGATGAGCTCACGAGCCTTCTTCACCCGCGCTCCTACCAGGAGGAATCACTCAAGCGAACGCACGCGTGGGCGGCGCGCTGCCTCGCCGAGCACAAGCGCCTCACCGAGGAACGCTCCCACAAGCCGTATCAGCAGCTGTGGGGCGTTATTCAGGGTGCCCAGTGGGAGGATCTACGCCGTCTGGCCGCTCGCACGATGGCCGATATGGACGTCGATGGTCAGCGCTTCGACGGCTTTGGCGTAGGAGGCGCCCTCGAGAAGGAAAACCTCGGCACGATCGTGTCGTGGGTGTGCGAGGAGCTCGGCGAGGATCGCCCTCGCCATCTCCTGGGGATCTCCGAACCGGAGGATCTTTTTGCGGGCGTCGCGGCGGGCGCGGATACCTTCGACTGCGTGAATCCTTCACGCGTCGCACGTAACGCTGCGATCTACACCCCCGACGGTCGTTTCAACATCACGAATGCGCGCTTCAAGCGTGACTTCTCGCCCCTCGTCGATGGCTGTGGGTGCTACACCTGCACCCACTACACGCGCGCATACATCCATCACCTCTTCAAGGCGAAGGAAATCCTGTCAGCGACGCTGGCCACCATTCACAACGAGTGGTTCACACTGCGCCTCGTGGATGGTATTCGCGCATCCATTGAGGACGGTTGTTTTGATGAGTTCTGTTCCGACATGCTCGGCCGCTACGAAGCCGGCCGACGCCGCTAACTCCCGGGAGCATTCATGAGCTTTAACGACAATATCCACTTGGATCCGTCCCGTGTCGGCACCTCGGGAGCGGGACGCAAGATTGCAGGGGCCGGCGGCGGATCGATTCTCGGTGTCCTCCTCATCCTCGGTTTTTCCTACTTCACGGGGATCGATCTCACCGCTCTCCTGTCATCGTCACCGCAGACTTCCTCCTCGTCCTCCTCGTCGGTGGATGTCTCATCGTGTCAGACAGGAAAAGGATGCAAACGAGCGCGTCGAGTGCCGAATGGTTGCGACCGCACAGTCTCTTGACGCAGTGTGGAAGACTCAGCTGGCCGATCAGGGGACGGGCGTAACCTACGAGCTTCCCGACTTCCAGATCTTCACGGATTCGGTATCGACCGCCTGTGGGAACGCGACGAGTGCCGTGGGGCCGTTCTATTGCCCCGGTGATTCGACCGTGTATCTGGATCTCGGTTTCTTCAACGACATGGTCTCTCAGTACGGAGCCTCCGATTCGGTGCTTGCGCAGGAGTACGTCGTTGCCCACGAGTGGGGCCACCACATCCAGAATCTCCAAGGGGTGTTCCGCGCTCACGACACTCGTGAGACTGGCGCTCAGGGTGCTGGCGTGCGCTCGGAGCTTCAGGCGGACTGCTATGCGGGCGTGTGGATGCACTGGGCGTCGAATACGCCCGATCCGTCGACGGGTACGCCCTATCTGAAGACGCCGACCACCGATCAGATTCGGGGCGCTCTCCAGACAGCGCAGGCGATCGGCGACGACCGCCTCCAGACCAAGTACCAGGGTTCGTCCAATCCCGAGAGCTGGACGCACGGTAGCGCCGACCAGCGCGCGACGTGGCTGCAGCGCGGCCTCGACTCCGGTGACATCTCCACGTGCGATACATGGTCGGCATCGCAGGTGTGAGGCATTCTGCGTATCGGTACAATTGAATTCGCCCATTCCCAGGAGGAAGTCATGACACGCAGCATCGTCGAGCAAGCCCACGACATGTACGACGCGGTCCCCTACGAGGTACCCGTGCCGGACGAGTCGCTCTACAGCCTCTTGGATAATGCGGCGCGTCTGTATCCCAATCGAATTGCCCTCGATTACTTTGGTGCAACGACCACGTATGCTCAGGTGCGCGAGCAGGTGCTCAAGGCCGCGCAAGTCTTGCACGAGGCCGGGGTTCGCTCCGGCGACACGGTGGCCATCGCGCTTCCCAACTGTCCGCAGGCATTCGTTGCTTTCTACGCGTGCATGCGTATCGGAGCTGTCGCTGCACAGCACAATCCGCTGGCTCCGGCCTCGGAGATTGCGGGGCAGCTGGCACGCCACGGCGGCAGGGTTGCAATCGTGTGGGAAAAGTGTGTGGACGCCTACCCGCTCGATGTTCTCGACACGGTGTTTACGGTCGATATTTCGCACGGTATGCCGATGTCACAGCGTGTGCTTCTTCGTCTGCCCGTCGCCCGCGCACGGCAGACGCGCAATCAGTTGCGTGGTTCCGTCCCCGCGCAGACACGCTCCTGGGACCGCGCCACGGCCTCGTCCGCGCCGATTGATCCGAGCCACCCGCTACCAACCGGCGACGACCGCGCAGTCATCCTGCACACCTCGGGCACCAACGGTGTGCCAAAGTCCGCGCCGCTCACCCACCGCAATATCGGAGTCAACGTCAACCAGTGCATGTTCTGGGTGTGGAAGCTGCACGAGGGCGCCGAAACGTTCTTCTCCCTACTCCCCTACTTCCACGCCTTCGGCCTGACATTCTTCCTGTGCGCCTCGGTGCGTAAGGCTGCCACCCAGGTGCTGCTGCCGAAGTTCGATGCGCAGATGGCACTCGACGCGCACAAGCGACGTCCCATCACGTTCTTTGTGGGCGTGCCGCCGATGTTCGAGCGCATCCTGCGCCAGGCTCACAAGACAAATACCGACATCACCTCCATCCGATACGCGGTCGCCGGAGCTATGCCTCTATCAACCACGCTTGCAGATGACTGGGAGAAAACCACGGGTGGCATGATCGTCGAAGGCTATGGCCTTTCGGAAACCGCACCTGTCCTGACGGGCGCTCCCCTGTCGGACAAGCGCCGCCACGGCGTCCTTGGCGTACCGTTCCCGTCGACGCAGCTACGCCTTGTCTCTCTCGAGGACGACACGGTCGATGTTGAGGACGGGCAGCCCGGCGAGATCATCGTGCGCGGCCCGCAGGTATTCGATGGATACCTGGACGCACCCGAGGAGAGTGCGCGCGTCTTTACCTCCGAGGGGTGGTTCAAGACCGGTGACATCGGGGTCAACAGCGACGGCTTCATCTCGATGGCTGACCGCAAAAAGGAACTGATTCTATCGGGAGGCTTCAACGTCTACCCCTCCCAGGTCGAGGCAGCGATCCGATCCCATCCGGCGGTGTCCGACGTCGCCGTTGTCGGAGTTCCCGTGAACGATGCAACCGAAGAAGTTGCCGCCGCGATCATCATGGAAGACGGCAGTGCACCACTGACTCTTGAGGAAGTGCGTGCCTGGGCGGAAAAGACCATCGCCCACTACGCTCTCCCCCGCCAGCTGGTCGTCATCGCCGAACTGCCGCGCAACCAGATGGGTAAGATCCTTCGTCGTAAGGTCGCGCAGCTCGTGCGTGAGACTCTCGGGCGCTGAGGGCGTTAAGGTCCACAACGCCTCGTTAACTCTTCGATAGCTGCTTTCGTCTGGCTCATCGCCTCGGCGAGAGGAATTCGTAACCGTAGACGCTCGCGCTGCGTGGTTCCGCGTGCCTTCCACTGCGCACGCAGCCGATCTTGCCTGCTCTGACGCTCAAGCAAGCACTCGATCAACGCCACCACATCCGGGCTACGGCACAGCTCCGGATCAGGATAGAAGCCAACGAGATGAGCGACGCGAGCCAAGCGAATTCTCGCCATCATGTCCGCGGTGAGATGAGCCAGCGAGCGCTGATCAAGGGTATCGAAAGCCAACGAGGACAAGAACGCCTTCCCCTGCTCAGTGCGTCGCCACAAACCGACACTGGTGTCCACCTCCATGGCATCGACGCTCAACCCTGCTGCACGCTTCCTGCGCGACGTGAGTGCAGCAGAAACACAGACGTCTCCGCGGGTGTTCTCCTGTATCAGGACTGAGGGATGCGGGAAACATCCGTGCACAATGGTGGCAGTCGATTCGAGCGCTCGCGTGTTACCGAGGGACGCCCACAAGAACAACACCGCATCGATACGGCGGCCCATCGCTGTTGCCGCGGGAATGCCAGCCGTGCCCTCCTGTACGACACCCAGGAGAGTCAGCCCCGTCATTTTGCCCAGGCCGTCGCACTGCGTGCGCGTCAGTTCGGCCTCGCGCTCCAGCGCATGCGTGGGAATCGTACGCTCGAAACGGCGTACACCGGGCGGCATGGCCAGCGTCGAAGCCCAGTCGATGGAGCTCATAGGAGCACCACAAAGCTCACCAGAGAAAAGTCTGCTTCTGACGCGGCTCCGCGGGAGATCACTCCCGGTGTCAACAGCGATTCGAGGGTCGTTGCTTCTCCCTGCGTGATCGCCGTTGCGACAGCCTGCGCCAGCAGAGCCGAGTACACACTCATGTCCTCACCATCACGTGTATCTCGATTGAATTGTGCACACAGGGCGTCCAGGGGCTCATGACGTCCCTCGCACAGCTGCCTGAGCAGGTCCAGGGAGTACGTTGGGTGGGACAACACCCGTGCGCCCGTTGCGTCCCTTGGCACGTAAATCAAAGAGAGCGGCGCGGTTACACGACTGCTATCACCGGTGTCTCCACGCTGTTCGAGACAGAACACCACTCCTGGACTCACCTGAGCGCGCAGGTTATCCGGAATATCGACGACCGCGTGCAAGCCTGTCGGTGCGCCTTCTAGAATGCCCGGATGAGCGTTCATGTAGCGCTCCAGCTCGATTCGGAAATCATCCAACGCAAAATCCGTAATCGACATTCCTCGCCGCATGTCTTCGAGATCGAGGGTTTCGCTACGCAAGGTGCGCAACTGATCCGAGCGATACTCCAAGTCGTTCATGTCCTCTGATGGGGTGAGAAGATTCTCCTCACCGGAGGCACTCGCATCGCCCAGAGCCATGCGCGCCTTGACGCGTGACTCAAGCTTGATGTAGGACTCCAGGTCGACGTCTGGCCAAAAGGTCACCATCTGAATGTACTTGTTCGGTGAACCCAGGCGGTCGACCCGGCCGAAGCGTTGCACGATGCGAACCGGGTTCCAGTGCACGTCGTAATTGACGACGCAATCGCAATCCTGTAAGTTCTGGCCCTCCGAGATGCAATCCGTTGCGAAAATAATATCGATCTGCCCTTCACGTTCCGCGAAAGCGATGCATTCCTTCGAATGGGGCGAGAAACGACCGAGGATATCCTCGAAGCTACCGCGCACGTATCGCTTCCCAGTGATGCGATTGCGAGTGCCCGTCACCTGCGCGCACGTCAGACCATGGCTGCGCTGTAGATCAGATGCCAACTGGTCATACAGGTAGGTAACGGTGTCAGCGAAGGCACTGAAGACGAGCACTTTCCTGTTACCCGAATTGATCTGACCGGTGCCGGTCTTCTCGATGATGAGTGTCCTCAACGCGCCGAGCTTGGCATCTCGATCCGGTGTCACTGCGGAGGAATAATCGATCAGTTCGTCGAGAATCTCGACGTCGTGCGTCAGGTCCATGGACAGAGTCTCGCGGTCCACATCGCGCAAGTCGACGCGAATCTGCGCCCCGACTTCGAACATCTCAGTTTCCCGATCATCGAGGCCGTCCTCGAGACCCTCAATTCCGTATCCGACCTCGACGGAACTGAGAGCATCGTCGATGCTTCGTGCTTCAAGTGCTGCAAGCCGATCCAGGATATCGGCGCAGGAACTGCGCACGCGCCTCAGAGTCGTACGGAAGGCGCTCACGGAGGACTCCATGCGCTTGAGGAGGTTGACCCGCATCAGCACAGCGACAGCGTTCGTACGATGTAGTTCACTGCCGAAGTCATTGCCGAACCCCTCACGGTAATCGACCTCATAGCCAGGGCGAGCATCCTCACGCACATAGGAAAGAAGCTGATACTGGGCGAACGTCAGGTCGCTGATCATTGCGTAGAGCTCGCTGATAGGGGGCAGCTCGCCTCGCGAATCAATGGGCTCCTGGACATTGCGCGGGGCGAGGCGGCTGGGGAATGTGCCCGCCTCGGTGCCGTAGTATTTCGTCACGTGCTTGCGGCTACGCGCAATGGTCAGGGCATCAAGAAGCTTGAAATAGTCGGCGTTGACGTACTCGGCAAAGCTCTGCGTCGTGTGACGTCCATGTGCCTGCGAACTCCACAGGTTGAAGCGCTTTTGTGCCAACCTCATCACTGCATCGATGGAACCGATGCCGTCAGTCTTCTCGAGATAGTCATCGCGTCCCTCCGTGATGAGTTCAATCTGGTTGCGCAGGTCGGTGAGACGATTATTGATCGGGGTCGCCGATAGCATGAGCACCTCGTACGTCCGTTGGATCGTATGACCTCATTCATCAGGCGCGTGTAACGGTTCGAACTTGTTGCGGTCGAGGCCTTATTGCGAAAGTTATGACTCTCATCGATGACCAGCAAATCGAATGTGCCCCACTGTAGGTGTTCTAGGTCAGTGTCCCCGCTCTTGCCGCGCCGACGTGAGAGGTCCGTATGGTTCAACACCTTGTAATTGAAGCGGTCCGCGGCCAAGGGATTACGCTCATCACCGCCTGCATCCAGAGAGTCCAGTTCTCTCGCAGGCGCTTCGGGCACAGCACCAGGACATTCTTGTTGAGCTGCTGGTAGTACTTGATGACGGCGAGTGCTTCAAATGTCTTCCCAGGCCGACGCTATCAGCAATAATGCAGCCGTTATACTTTTCCAACTTACGAATCGCCCCGATGACGGCGTCCTTCTGGAAATCGTAGAGCTTGCCCCATATCACCGAATCGAAAAAGCCGGTGTCTTCACGAGGATTGTGGTCCCGGGTCTCCTGAAGGAAACGCCGGAAGATGTGGTACAGGGTCAGGAACTAAATGAACTCGGGGGCGTTGTCTGCGTACATCGCCTCCACCTGCTCGACGACCCTGCTCGGTGACGTCACACGTTGCCTCATCATTCGCCCATACGGACTCAAACTGCGCCATCAGGAACTCAACCTGTGCCTTTGCCTCATCCCCCGAAAAGTGAGTAATCATCGTCAGCGTGTCCGGACGGCGCGCGACTCCCAATCCCTCCAAGGTGAAAGTAGCACCCTGCCCCGCAAAAAGGTGAGGACTCACTGCAGCACCTTCGATGACATAACTCGGCGGATACTGGAGCACATTCTCACGCCGCACGGAGCGTAGCGTCACCTTCTTCCTCAACCACGATGCGCACGCCCGCGCGAGAGCACGTTGGTTCAGTTTGTTACGAAGTGTGAGCTCCAAGCTGGATTCCGCGAGTGCTTTCTCGCGCTGTCCCTGCGCGCGTTGGGCAATGTCAAACTCGAGAGTGCTCAGTCTCCGTTTCATGTCTCGAATAAAGGTCGGTTCATTGAACAGAACACGCACGGAGTCAAGGCGCTCAAAGTTCCTCGCGTAACTCTCCATAGGCAAAAAGACTGAAGTGCGCGCTAATAATCGACAGCTTCGCGTCATCGTCAAGCGTGGCACGCAGGGAGTCTCCCAAGCGCTTGCCCTGGTTGTTGTCGAGCATCTCCATGGGTGTTGGTCCCTTCCTTCATGCCATGACTCACATTAGGTTACCGGAACAGTGTGAGGAGCGGAACGCACAACACCGAATCTACTGACACTGGAGAACGAGAGATGTCAGCACACCGATTGGGGGCCGTATACCAGTGTCCCCGGAACCGAGCGGTTCCGGGGACACTGTGCATCAAGGTGCCTCAGACGTTGAAGCCGATCGCTCGCAGCTGCTCACGGCCATCGGGCGTGATGCGATCCGGGCCCCACGGCGGCATCCAGACCCAGTTGATCTGCACCTCGTCGGTCACTGCCGACAGGATCGTCTGCGCCTGGCGCTCGATCACGTCGGTCAGCGGGCAGGCAGCCGACGTCAGCGTCATGTCGAGGCGAACCTGGTTTTCAGAGCCGATCACGACGCCGTACACCAGGCCGAGATCGACAATGTTGATACCCAGCTCGGGATCGATGACGTCCTTGAGGGCCTCGAGCACGTTTCGGCTGCCAGCGTGCCCTGCTCGATGACGTCGGTGCCGTCGATCTGGCGGGTGGGCACCTCGGCGCTAGGAGCTTGCGCCGAAGCGGGTGCGCCGAAGCGCTGCTCGACCGGCTCAGACTGAGCCATCGGGTTACTCATTCCTGTTCCTTTACTGATCGGCGGGCTCGCCCGCGGTGGAGATATCGATGCCGGACTTGGCCATTGCGTCGCGCAACGCATACCACCCCAGGAGGGCACACTTGACGCGATTAGCGAATTGGGAGGTGGATTCCAGGGCGGCAGCGTCACCGAGGTCGTCGAGGATCTCATCATCGACGCCGAGATTACGCGAATGCATCATGACTTCCATGTCCCGGTAGAGACGACCGATTTCCTCGGCAGACTTACCCTGCGTCAGATCGGTCATCATGGACAGCGATGCGCGCGAGATCGAGCAGCCGTCGCCTTCCCACCGAAGGGAAGCGAGATGATCACCATCGAGCGACACGCCCAAGGTGACCCTCGTCACCGCAGGTGGATTGACCTGCAGGACGATGCGTCCATGCCCGACGGGTCACCAGCGCCGTGTTTTTCACGAGCGTGATCCAAGATGACCTGCTGATACAACTGTTCAAGACCGCCCATGGTTTTCATACCCAACCGTCACGTGCAATTCTACTGACCGAAGAAGCGCGTACCTTCGACAGCCCGTCGATGAGGCGTTCAATTTCCTCAGCGGTGGTCGTCGGGCGACCGATGCGCGCAGAGGAACGCACCTGGAAGAACGTATGCAGCGGGATCGCACAGTGGTGTCCGACCCGCACGGCCACATCAACCGAGTCCATGAACTGACCCACGTCGTGGGGGTGCACGCCGTCCACGGCGAAAGCAACGACGCCGATGCGATCGACGTCCGAGTCTGGGCCGAGAACCCTGATGCCATCGATCGAGGAGATGCCGTCGAGCATCATGGACGTCAGCGCGTGCTCGTGCGCTTCCACGCGATCCATGCCGAGCGCCGACATGTAGCGCAGCGCCTGCGACCAGGCCGCGACCTGAGCGACGGGCTGCGATCCGGCTTCAAAACGCTCGGGTGGTGCCATGAAGGTCGATTCCTCCATGGTGACCCATTCGATCATCGAGCCGCCGGTGAGGACGGGCGGCATCGCCGCCAGGAGCGACCGACGTCCCCACAGTGCACCGGCACCCGTGGGGCCGAGCATCTTGTGCGAGGAGAACACCGCGAAGTCGACGTCGAGCTCTGAGAGGTTCAGCGCCATGTGTGCGCTGGACTGGCACGTATCGAGGAGGACAAGTGCGCCGACGGCGCGGGCCGCAGCGCTCACGGCCGCGACGGGTGAAACGGCGCCGGTCACGTTCGAGACGTGGGTGAACGCGACGAGGCGAGTATTCGGCGTGATGACGGAGAGAGTCTCCAAGTCAATGCGGCCGTCCGGCGTCAGGTCGAGCCAGGCGAGCTCAGCGCCCGTACGCTGGCATAGCTGCTGCCAGGGGACGATGTTCGCGTGGTGCTCGGCGCGCGTGCAGACGATACGATCGCCGGGTCCCACGCGCAGCGACGCCGATTCCGCACCGCCCATGCCCTGCGAGGCGTGACCGATTGACAAGGCAACCAGGTTAATCGCCTCGGTCGCGTTCTTCGTCCAGACGATTTCGTCAGCAGACACACCGACGAACGAGGCCAGAGCACCGCGCGCACTCTCAAATGCGTCGGTCGCTTCGTCGCCAAGCAGGTGTGTGCCCCGGTGACCGCGCCATTACTGCGGCGATAGAAGTCGGCCTCGGCGTCGATGACGCATGCGGGCTTCTGGGATGTCGCGGAGGCATCCAGGTACGCACGGGTGCTGCCGCGCCCGACGCGACTCAGAATCGGAAAAATCGATGCGAATCGCGTCGAGCTCGGCGGCGGTAAAGTCTCGCGACACGGCGATCAGAGACCCAGGTACTTGTCGTAGCCGTTCTCTTCGAGTTCATCAGCCAGCTCGGGACCACCCTGAGCGGCGACGTGGCCGTCGACGAAAACGTGAACGTGGCTGGGCTTGATGTAGCGCAGGATGCGGGTGTAGTGCGTGATGAGCATGACGCCGCAGCCTGTCTCGCCGTGGACGCGGTTGACGCCCTCGGAGACGATTCGCAGTGCGTCGACGTCGAGGCCGGAGTCGGTCTCGTCGAGGACAGCGAACGAGGGCTTCAGGAGCTCCATCTGGAGGATCTCGAGGCGCTTCTTCTCGCCGCCGGAGAAGCCGACGTTGACATCGCGCTCGGCGAAGTCGGGGTCCATGCGCAGGTTCTCCATGGAGGTCTTCATTTCCTTGACCCACGAGCGCAGGGCGGGCGCCTGGCCGTCGATCGCGGTCTTCGCGGTGCGCAGGAAGTTGGAGACGGACACGCCGGCGACCTCGACGGGGTACTGCATGGCGAGGAACAGGCCCGCCTTGGCGCGCTCATCGACGCTCATCTCGGTGATGAGCTGATCGTCGAGCCAGGCCTCACCCGAGGTGATCTCGTAATCGGGGTGACCGGCCAGCGCATAGGCCATGGTGGACTTACCGGAGCCGTTGGGGCCCATGATGGCGTGAATTTCGCCGGAGTTGATCGTCAGGTTGACACCCTTGAGGATCTCCTTGGGGCCTTCGGCGGTCTCGACGGAGACGTGCAGATCCTTAATACGCAGAGTCGACATATGTATTCCTTACAGCTCAGTTGTTACGGGACTTGGGCCAGCTCGGCCTCGACGGTTGCCATGAGGTGGTCGACCACTCGGGGACGCCGATCTGGTTGATCAGTTCGGCGAAGAAGCCGCGCACGACCAGGCGGCGTGCCTCGTGCTCAGGAACACCACGGCTCATCAGGTAGAACAGCTGCTCGTCGTCGAAACGACCGGTCGCAGAGGCGTGTCCGGCGCCTTCGATCTCGCCGTTCTCGATTTCGAGGTTGGGGACCGAGTCAGCCTTGGCTCCCTCGGTGAGCACCAGGTTGCGGTTGAGTTCGTACGTGTCCGTACCGTCTGCGGCCTCGCGGATGAGGCAGTCACCGATCCATACCGAGTGCGCGTCCTTCCCCTGCAGGGCGCCCTTGTAGGTGACGCGCGAGAAGCACTTCGGCTGCGAGTGGTCTACGAAGACGCGGTGTTCGAGGTGCTGGCGCCGTCCACGAAGTAGATGCCCAGCATGGTGAGCTCGGCACCCGGACCTCGGAAGTCGGTGTCCGCGCACAGGCGCACGAGGTCGCCGCCGAAGGTGACGACGATGTGGGTCAGCTTGGAGTCGCGTCCCAACGCCAGGCGTTGGTTCGAGGCGTGCAGGACGGTGTCGTCCCATTCCTGCAGCGACACGACGGTCAGGTTCGCGCTGTCGCCCGTTTCGACCTCCACGGTCTGGTTGAGCGCAGCCTGCGCGGAACCGGTGTGCGACAGAATAACCGTGGCTTTGGAGAACGCACCGGCGCGAATCACGAGGTGCTGTGCACGGGTGCCTTCGACGTCTGCGACGTTGATGCGCACGGGGGCGTCGAGCTCGGCCTCGGCCGGGATCTCAACGACAGTCGCCTGCTCAAAACCATTCCACGCGACGACCGCAGTACGGTCGCCGGGTGCGAGCACGGTTCCGAGGCGCAAGTCATCGCGCGACACCGACTCGACGAGAACGGAATCAGGAGCGTCAACCGCAACGGGCGCATCGCCTGCGTCGTAGTTCGCCGGATCAAAGAGGCGCTCGATGCGGCGCATCGGGGTGAAACGCCAGTCTTCCTCGCGTCCGTGAGGGGTGGGAATGTCGTTCAGGTTGAACGAGGTGGGACGATCCGCGCGCGACGGGTGCGCCCTCTCAGCGTCAGCCCCGTGCGAGTGGGCCTTGTTCATGGTGTCGACACAGTGTTGGGGTCGTCATCAGCCGACGGATCCTTCCCATCTGCAGTTCAATGAGGCGGTTGAGCTCGAGGGCATACTCCATCGGCAGCTCCTTAGCGATCGGCTCAACGAAGCCACGCACGATCGTCGCCATGGCCTCGTTCTCGTCGAGGCCTCGGCTCATCAGGTAGAACAGCTGATCGGCGCTCACCTTGGTCACGGTCGCCTCGTGTCCCATCTCGACATCGTCCGTACGCACGTCCACGTACGGGTACGTGTCGGTACGCGAGATCTTGTCGACGAGCAGGGCATCGCACAGCACGTTCGACTTGGAGTGGCGTGCACGGGCGTTGACCTGGACGAGGCCACGGTAGGACGTGCGGCCACCGCCACGCGAGACGGACTTCGACACGATCGACGACGAGGTGTGGGGTGCCATGTGCACCATCTTCGCGCCGGTGTCCTGCTGCTGGCCGGGGCCGGCAAAGCCGATGGACAGCGTTTCGCCGCGAGCGTGTTCGCCCATCAGGAAGCAGGCGGGGTACTTCATGGTGATCGCGGCACCCATGTTGCCGTCGACCCATTCCATGGTGCCGCCTTCTTCGACGATGGCACGCTGAGTCACCAGGTTGAGGACGTTCGTCGACCAGTTCTGGATGGTCGTATAACGCACGCGCGCGTCCTTCTTCACGAAGATCTCGATGACACCGGAGTGCAGCGAGTTCTCATCGTAAATCGGGGCGGTGCAGCCCTCCACGTAGTGCACGTAGGAGCCCTCGTCGGCAATGATGAGCGTGCGCTCGAACTGCCCCATCGCCGAGGTATTAATGCGGAAATACGCCTGCAACGGAATGGTCACATGCACGCCCTTGGGAACGTACACGAACGAGCCACCGGACCAGGCGGCCGTGTTCAGCGCGGAGAACTTATTGTCGCCCGCGGGCACACACTTGCCGAAGTACTCCTCGAAAATCTCGGGGTATTCGCGCAGGCCCGTGTCCGTGTCGGTAAAGATGACGCCCTGACGCTCCAGGTCCTCCTGGATCTGCTGGTAGACGACCTCGGACTCGTACTGCGCGGCAACGCCCGACACCAGACGCGACTTCTCGGCCTCGGGAATGCCGAGGCGATCGTAGGTGTCACGGATTTCTTCGGGGAGATCTTCCCAGTCATTGACCTGGCGATCAGTGGGGCGCACGTAGTACTTGAACGCATCGAAATCCACGTGGGACAGATCCGGCCCCCACGCGGGCATCGGCTTGCGCTCAAAGAGCTCAAGCGCCTTCAGTCGACGTTCACGCATCCACTGCGGCTCGTCCTTCACGTCCGAGATAAAGCGGACTATTTCTTCGTTAATGCCGGTGGGGACGTCCTTGGAGTAGTCGTCGGAGTCGTGCCAACCGTACTCGTAACCGCCGATCGACTCGATGATCTCGTCATCGGTCATACGACGGTCCTCAGCGCCCGAGGCGGGTGCCTGCGTCATTGTTGTATCAACCTCTCGTTCTTACCTATGTGCTACTTGCGTCGCACGTTCCGCGCTCCGGGGCGAATCACGGGCATCCCCACGGGAATGTGGGTCGTGCACACGTGTCCACCACCGGCGAGCGTGGAAAGTCTTTGCACATGGACGTCGAGGAGCTTGCCAAAAGCGATTGTCTCGGCGTCACACAACTGCGGGAAGTCGCCCGCAACGTTTTGGATGGGGCAATGGCCCTGGCAGAGTTGGACGGCAAGCGTGCCTCCGCCAATATCGCGCACGGTCGCGGCATAGCCGTCTTGCGTCAAGGCGTCAGCGAGGGCCTGCGCACGCACGCGAGGATCCGTCCCGGCATCGCGCACGATCGGGGCGTATCGCCGTTCGATCTCGCGCGAACGTGCCGCAGCGAACGATTCGACGGCTTCCTCTCCCCCGAGCTGCCCAAGATATCCCAGCGCTTTGGTAGCAAGGTCTGAGTAACCGTCAGCCAGGTGGACGTGAGCGCGTTCCGTTGCGACGTAATGCCGGGCGGGACGTCCCCGTCCTCGCTTGGACGGTGCGCCCGGCTCGTGTTCCGCGATCTCTTTGGATTCGAGCAACAACGTGATGTGGCGCCGAACGGCAGCGGTTGTCAGCCCTAAGACCTTCGCATTGACGAGGCCGTGACCGGCCCCTTTTCGACGATGAGATCGAGCACCTGCTGTCGGGTTGTGGCGTCTGATTCCTCTGCCACCTGTCCTCCGCTCCGACGCTTCACGCGTGCGTCTCCGTGTGCTTTTCTCTGGAAACGAGTGTACGCCAATTTAGATAAATCGGCGTTGCGAAAAGCGGATCGGAGTGTCGGACAGCCCACAAGTCGAGGGACTTAGGGCCCATGGCTCGTTAGCTACCGCATCCACGGGAGCATCGGCGGCCCTCAATCCCTCCCAATTGCGACCGCGAGCGGCATGCGCCGCGAGGATACCGATGACAGCAGAAGGGCTGTGCAGGCGACCCGACAGCACCATGTCCAGAGCCTGGTCGAGTGAGACCCACGCATACTGCATGGTTGCTTCCTCGTCCTCGCGCTCGAACACGGTACCGGTCTCGGCGAGCTCTCGAGCGAGAAAAACACGCAGAGGCTCGTTCGTACCACCGGGGGACGTCAGGAAGTCGACAAGCACCTCCCATCGGCCCGCCTTCATGTCGGTCTCTTCTGCTAGCTCACGTTCGGCGGCGATGAGCGGATCTTCCCCGGGAATATCGAGGAGGCCAGCGGGGATCTCCCACAGGTTCGCCTGAACCGGATGACGGTATTGGCGTTCCATCAGAATCTCCTCAGCGCCCGCCTCACCGCGCATCGCCACGACGGCAACTGCACCAGGATGACGGGTGTATTGACGCACCACGGGATCCTGTCCCTTCACGACGACGACATGATCTTCGACCATGTCGACGATGCGGCCGCTCCAGACGACCTCGCTCGCGGCAACCTCGTGAGGGCTCGGCTGGTCCGCGATCGTCTGGACCTGGTCGCTCGACAGAAAATGCATGTCGCCTCTCATTCCTTTTCGTCAGAGCGCGAAGAGTAACGTCCCACGTGACGCTTCAACGCAGCTTCAATCAGTCCCGCGAACAGCGGGTGCGGGCGCGTCGGGCGGCTCTTGAACTCCGGATGCGCCTGCGTTGCAACATAGTAGGGGTGCACAGCCGAATCAAGCTCGACGAACTCAACGAGGGAGCCGTCCGGCGAGGTTCCAGAAACCTTCAGGCCCGCCGCCTCGAGGCGGTCGCGGTAGGCGTTGTTGACCTCGTAACGGTGACGGTGCCGCTCGCTCACGTCGGTCGTGCCATAGGCAGTCGCAACAATAGAATTCGGCACGAGCTTTGCGGGATACGCACCCAGTCGCATCGTTCCGCCCATATCGCCGCTTCCATCGACGAATTCGTGCTGGTCCGCCATCGTGTGAATAACGGGTTCGGCGGTGTCGGGATCCATTTCGGTCGACGAAGCTCCCGGAATACCGGCGAGGTGACGGGCAGCCTCGATCACCATGCACTGCAAACCCAGGCACAGACCCAGGGTCGGCACACGATGCTCGCGCGCCCACCGTAGAGCGCCGAGCTTGCCTTCAATGCCACGAATGCCGAAGCCACCGGGAACGACGATTGCATCCACACCGGCGAGCTCACGCGCAGCCCCTTCGGGCGTCTCGCAGGTGTCCGATGCGACCCAACGGATATCGACCCGCGCGTTGTTGGCGAAGCCGCCGTGCTTAATCGCCTCTGATACCGACAGATAGGCGTCGTGCAGGTCGATGTACTTGCCAACAAGAGCAACTTCGAGGCGGTGCTTCGGGGAGTGCACGCGCTCCAGAAGTACCTTCCATTCCTTCCAGTCGACGTCCCGGAAGGACAATCCAAGGCGCTGGACGAGGTAGGCATCAAGTCCCTCGCGATGCAGCGTCAGCGGCACGTTGTAGATGGAGGTGCGTCAGCGCACTCGATGACGGCGTCGCGGTCGACGTCGCACATGAGCGCAACCTTCGACTTGATCCCTTCGGGCAGCGGACGATCGGTGCGCAGCACCAGAGCATCCGGCGCGATGCCAATCGACCGCAGTGCACTGACGGAGTGCTGCGTCGGCTTCGTTTTGAGTTCACCGGCAGCAGGCAAGAACGGAATGAGCGACACGTGGACAAAAGCGACGTTCGAGCGTCCGAGGTCGTGGCGCACCTGGCGAGCCGCCTCGAGGAACGGCTGCGATTCGATGTCGCCGACGGTACCGCCGATTTCAGTGATGATAACGTCAGGACGATTCCCGTTCTCATCAGGCTGAGCCTGACGACGCATCACATTCTTGATCTCATCCGTGATATGCGGAATAACCTGAACGGTATCGCCCAGATACTCACCACGACGTTCCTTGGCGATAACCGTGGAGTACACCTGGCCCGTCGTCGCATTTGCAGCGCCCGACAGGTTCACATCCAGGAAGCGTTCGTAGTGGCCGATATCGAGGTCGGTTTCCGCGCCGTCTTCAGTCACGAAAACTTCGCCGTGCTGGAACGGGTTCATCGTGCCGGATCGACATTGATGTAGGGATCGAGCTTCTGCATGACCACATGCAGTCCCCGAGAACGAAGGAGTCTTCCCAAGCTGGAGGCGGTCAGGCCCTTGCCCAACGAGGACACAACGCCACCCGTGACAAAAATATGCTTGGTCATGGAATTTTCCGCACGCGCCGTGCGCATTGAAGTACTCACCATGGAACTTCAGCCTAACACTCCTGGCATGAATCGGCCCCCGCGATCTGGGCAGATCAGCGGGGGGCCGACGAAGAAAATCGCGTATTGACGCGCTTTACTTGTTGCTCGGGATGACAGACTGTGCTCCGTTACCCACTCCGAAGGCGCGGGCACCGGTGGCAGGCGTGGACAGGGCGAGCGCCGTATCGACGGCAGCGAGGGTGGTACCGACCGAGTCAACGGTCGTCACGGCGGTGCCGCTGGCGCGCACAGAAGTGATCATCGCGTCGCGTGTCGACGCATCGCCCACGAGCACACCGGACGTCGAGCCGACGGCTTGGGCCAGACCAACCCAGGCATCGGAGCTGGCGGTTACTGCGGCAGGGGTCGCACCGTCCGAGGCCACGGCCTGCGCACGCGGTCCCGACGGCGACCATAGTGGTCGCGGTGCCGGCAGGGTCCTCATCAATCGTCATGATCGGGGTGGATTCATCCGTCAGAATCTGACGCAGTAGGTCAGTCTCGGAGCCGGTCGAGGTGAGCACCTGAGCGATCGAGTAACCCACCACACCATCCGCACTAGCCGTCTTCGCCGCGCCGGAGGTCAGATGCGAGGCGAGCGTCGTCGACAGGGTCGTGCGGTACTGGCTCATGGATGTGGACTGCCAGTTGTCGCTCAGCGTCACGCGGCCGACGACGCTCGCTCCGGCGTCGGTGAGCGTCGAACGGAGGGCTGCGACATCATCATCCGACGCACCGGGGAGCACGACGAGCGCAACCTTGGCACCGGTCAGGGAACCCGCGAGGGTCGAGGAAGCGAGGGCTTTCAGGCCCGCAGCCTCGGCTTCCGCCTGTGCGCTCAGCTGGGGATCGGTCGCGCTCGAAGTCGACGACGCGTTCACTCCGGCGTGGATACGACTCTGAAGCGGACCGGCACCCAGGACGACTCCGACAGCGAGAGCGATGAAGATCCCGATGATCGAGACAACGTGATAGCGAAAGTTAATCATTGGGTTCCTCCAGCGGAATGCATCAGCGAGACAAAGAAAGAGGTAATCGGGTGCAACAGGTCGTTACCCCACGGGGTCGACCACAGCGCAACGCCCATCAGCCCAAGAGCGACAAGGGCGAGGAGCACGAGGGTCCAGCCGCGCGGACGGGGGCGGAACGTGGCCGCAACCGCCTGCGCGCCAATGAGTCGCGAGCCGACCGCAAGCCGAGAGAAAAAACGCAGGGGCGACGAGCGCGCGTCCAGCATCAACAAGCTCAGCCTCCCCGTAGGAAACACCGGCCGTGATCACCGCGGTTGCGCTTGAATGAGCGGCAACGACGAGGGCCGCGTCGAGAGACGTACCGGCCATGGCCACACGCTCGTAGACGATACCCATACGATCGAGTCGCTGGGCACCGGGTGCGAGACCATCACCACCGACCCGCACGATGAAGGCGCGTGCACGACGAATGGCCTTCTCGCTCATCAGGTCTGCATCACCCACGACGAGGTCGAGCGTGAGGTGCGCTTTGAGGGCGACGTCCGCTCCCCCATCGACAGCGATAACGAAAGGAGCGGCCTCCGAACGCCAGCGGGCGAGCGCGCGACAATCGCTCGCTGCCTCGCTCGCGGCGCTTACGAGCAGAATCGGACGCTGCCAAGGCCATCAATAGAGGGCACTCCCTCACCACGCAGAACGGTTGCACCATCCTTGGCCAGGTAGTCTTCGACAGACCCCTCGAACCCGGCGAACAGCGTGGCCGAGTCAGCGACCTCAACATCCAGGTCCTCGGCTGACACAGCCCTACCGGTTGCAATGACACCGCCATCAACGAGGACCTTGCCGCCCGTGACGGCGACTTCCTGTCCCTCGCGCAGCGACATGATGTCTTGGCCGAGGTCATCAACGAGCGCGATACCGGCGTCGAGAATGAGGCGCGGACCGAGAGCCGCGGTGCGTCCCGTCAGCGAGGGATGGGCGTTGAGGACCGCGATAGGCGCGGCTTCAACCAGCGCAGCTGCGCTTTCGCGGTCCAAGTCCGCGACGTTGATAACGGCGATCTCTCCACGCTCGAGGCGCGTTGCCAGGTGCTTGGGACGGTCGTCGACGCGTACACGCCCCACCTGGCCCTTCGATTCCTTTGAAAGTGTTTCACTCATCCCTGCGATTGTGACACGGCTGAAGCCAAGACTTGCGAAGCGTGGCGGCGCGCCGCAGCCGAGTGCGGATCCCCACCCATCATGCGCGTCAGTTCGGCTTCGCGCGCCTCCCCTCGCACTTCACGAACCTGCGTCGTCCCGTCGCTTTTCTCGATGACGAGGTGCTGGTCCCCAAACGCAGCAACCTGAGCCAAGTGCGTCACGACGATGACCTGGCGCGATGCGGCGAGTCTTTCAGCCGTGCGCCTACCTCGTCGCTGTCTCGCCCGCCGATGCCAGCATCAATCTCGTCGAAAATAAACGTGGACGAGGCCTCGGTGCGTCCAAGCATCAGCTCGAGGGCGAGCATGACGCGCGAGAGCTCGCCGCCGGAGGCACCCTGTCCGAGGGGACGCGCAGGAGCATGCGGATGCGGCTGCAGGCGGAAGACAACGCTCTCACACCCGTGGGACGTCGGCTTCGCTGCCTCGAGGTCAATGTGGAGCGTGGCGTCGGGCATTGACAGAGCATGCAGCTCTTCGTTGACACCGCTGGCAAGTTCCGCGGCGAGCGTGGCGCGTGCGGCCGTCAGACGGGAGCCGCATGCGAGAACGTGTTCCTGCGCGGCACGGAGCTCCTCCTCAACGAGGGCGGGGTCCGAGGCCGGAGCTGACAGCTCGGCGAGCCGAACGCGCGCTTCCTGGACCCACGCGAGCAGGCCCTCGATATCCGCAGCTCTTCCGCGCAACGCATCTTTCAGGGCAGCCCGACGGGCATGAATCTGCGCCAGGCGCTGCGGATCCGCGTCGAGTCGACTCAGATAGGAAGACAGGTCATCGGCGAGAGCATCCAACTCGAGCGCCTGGTTACGGGCACGGGCGACGAAATCAGCCACGGCCTCGTCGAAGCGCGAGGCCTCGTCTAGCTGCGCGTACGCACTACGTGCGGCCTCCACCGCACCCGCGTAATCCCCGCGATCATCCCCCTTCAGAAAACCAAGGGAGGCACCCATGAGGCCGCGAAGGTCCTCGACGTTCGTCAGGCGCGCGGCCTCTCGCACCAGGTTTTCTTCTTCACCCGGCTGCGGATCAAGCGCCTCAATCTGATCGATCGCGGCACGCAGGTCCTCAATTTCCTCGGCACGTTCAGTCGCGTCGCCACGCAAGGAATCAAGGCGGTGCTTGATATCGACGGCACCGCGAAAAGCTGCGCGATACTCTTCCACCACAGCCGCATGTGCACTGCCTCCAAAATGGTCCAGTGCACGTCGTTGAGCGGCCTCCCCGTCAGCCGAATCTGATCCGACTGACCATGGATCGTCACCATCGACCCGACGATATCGGCCAATACGGAAGCAGGAACGGGACGGGAACCAAGGTGCGCACGCGAGCGCCCCGCCGCACGGACCGACCGACCAACGATCAGCTCATCGCCTTCAACGAGACCACCAGCATCCTCCACGCGCGACCCAATATCAGGCGTGATCGAAAAAATGCCATCGACCGACAGACGTTCCGTACCGCTACGCACGAGCGCTGCGTCAGCGCGAGCCCCGAGAAGAAGCTGCAGACTCGACAACACCATCGTTTTACCGGCACCAGTTTCACCGGTCACAACAACGAGCCCAGGGCCAAAGTCGACGTGCGCGTTGGCAATGACACCCAGATTGGAAATATCGAGAGATTCAATCACCGCGCAGCGTCCCTCCATCCACGTACCGGCAAATTGAACTTACGGACGAGACGCGCAGAAAACGGCGTATCGTCCACACGCACCAGCTGCACAGGAGACGATCCCACGCGTGCACGCACGACGCCACCGGCCGGGACAGTCATACGGCGCAGGCCATCACACCACATTTCCGGGGCAGTCCACATATCATCGAGGACCACGATCTCCACGCACGCCGACGGGCCAACGACGAGCGGACGCGTGAACAACCCGTGCGCCGCCAACGGAGCGACAACGATTGCTTCCGTATCCGGCCACACGACGGGCCCGCCAGCGGAGAAAGAATAGGCGGTTGAGCCGGTCGGCGTCGACAAAATCATGCCATCGGCACCGTACGTCGACACTTCCTGTCCATCGACGACGAGGGCAAAATGAACGGGATGAGCGACGTCCGTGTGCATAACGACCGCTTCGTTAAGCGCCCAGTCGTCAGCCTTGGAACCGTCGGGACGCTCCATCGTCACATCCAGGGTCATGCGACGTTCGACCGAAAAATCTCCGTCGGCGATCTTGCGTGCAAGGTCACCGGTCCCCTTATCACCCAGTTCCGTCAAGAAGCCCATGTGGCCAGCGTTGATACCCAGCAGGGGGACGTCGAGGGCACGCGCGCTTGACGCTGCCACCAAAAATGTTCCGTCACCGCCGATCGACAGAACCATGTCGATGCCGCCCCCAGATGCGTCTTCGACGACCTCAATATCGCGCGCGCTGAGCGCCTCCGCCAAGCTCACGGCACTCGTCACTGCGTTCGGGCGGTGACGATGGCGCACCATCAGTACACGGGTCATGAGTGTCCTCCAGCAGGACCAGCAGCGACGGCCGCACGGATGTAATCGGTCAGTTCGCACGGATCGATGGGCTCAGGATAATCGCGCCGCATGTGAACGAAGTACTCGACGTTACCGCTCGGGCCGGGAAGCGGTGACGCGGCAATCGCTGCGATGTCGAGACCCAGCTCAATGGCGCATCGCGCAACCTTGTCGACCGTTTCAATGTGATGCTCCGGGTTGCGCACCACTCCCCCGTGCCCGAGCCTGTCTTTTCCGATCTCAAACTGAGGCTTGACCATTAACAGGAAGTCAGCGTGAGGAGCCGCCGCTGCAACCAGCGCGGGGAGCACGAGGGTGAGCGAAATGAACGACATATCCCCCACGACAAGTTCGGGCGCAGGTGCGACCGAGGCAGGATCGAGGGTGCGCACGTTCGTCCGATCGTGAACCTCGACGCGAGGATCGGACTGCAGCTTCCATGCCAGCTGACCGTAACCCACGTCCACAGCGACGACCGAGGCGGCGCCGCGACGCAGCAAAACATCGGTGAAACCACCCGTCGAGGCACCCGCATCCAACGCGCGGCGCCCTTCGATCACCGGCGCTTTATCACCGAGCGCGTCAAGGGCTCCTGCGAGCTTGTGCGCACCACGCGAGACGTACTCGGGGTCATCTGACTCTCAACGAGGATCGCCTCGCAGGGTCCATCTGACGGGCCGGCTTGACGACAACCTGACCGTCGAGCTTGACGCGCCCATCCTCAATCATCTGTGCGGCCACGGACCGCGATTTCGCGAGCCCACGTCGGACCAGCTCAGAATCAATACGGCGAAGCTTCACCCATCTCTCCGATCCTTATGAGCGACGCGAATATGTTCCGCAGGAACGGCCGCGCCGCCGGGAACGTCGGCAGACAGGGCCCGGCGCAAATCGGACTCAATGGCTTCCAGCGTCGTCATTTGCTCTGACACTGGAAGACCATCGAAACCGATGAGCCGGGCCTCTATCTGCTCGCGTAGGGCCATCAGGCCTCGTCGTCCAAATCGGCCGTGTCCTCAAGGGAGGCGCTCAAGCTCCTCTTCCCCGGGCAGGAATGCAGGCGTCTGCGAATCCGGCTCCGGGAGGCTGTCGGCGTTCGCGGCGACGTCGAAGAAATCATCGTCGTCATCGATAGCTGCGGTCGGCTCCGGGGCAGTGACGATACCAGCCGGATCGTCATTGCTCACAACGGTAATCTCGGGGCACGAAGGGGCGGAACCAGCAGCATCCGCGTATTCCCACGCGGCTGCGGCAAGCGCACGGTAGGAGTCGATCGTGATCGTCACCGGCTCGGTCAGCTCGACGTCGTCAAGGGTCAACACACCAGAACGGTGCGCTTTTGCCACCTGGGACAGTCCGCACGTCCACGTCCCGTCACGATGATGCTTCGGGGCGGGGTGTGCCTCCAGCAGACCACGCATGTCGATCGCGAGGTAGCTGGGGCGCTGGCCGCGGGGCGCACGGATGACGTCCCTGGCCTGGTGGACACCCGTGAGAACGTGCATGGCGGGAACACCCGCGGCCACGGCTCCCATGATGTCGGTCTCGAGGCGGTCACCTACGGCGAGCGGGTTCTGCGCACCCACGAGCTCGCTCGCGCGACGATAGATGCCCGGCTCAGGCTTTCCGCCGGCAGTGGGACGCTTGTGGGTCGCGTGCTGGATCGCGCGCACGAGCGAACCGTTGCCAAGCGCTGCCCACGCTCAACGGGCAGCGTCGCGTCGAGGTTGGACGCGTAGAAAGCAGCGCCCCGCTCGATTGCGAACGCGCCCTCGGACAGAAGCGCCCAATCCACCTGCTTATCGAGGCCCTGCACGACGGCGGCGGGCTCATCGTCAGCACTATCAACGAGAACGAAGCCACGCTCTTCCAGCGCGAGGCGCAGACCCGCACCACCAATCACAAAGACCTTCGAGCCTTCCTCAAGCTCCTCAGCCATGATCGCGGCAATATCCATCGCGGAGGTCATAATCATGTCAGCCGTCGCGTCAAAGTCCATGCTGTTGAGCTTCTCGGCCACTTGCGCAGGCGTACGCATTGCGTTGTTCGTGACGAAGGCAGAAGCCATACCAAGCTCACGCGCCTCAACGACGGACGCAGCCGCATGCTCGATGCGCTCGTCACCCGACCACGCGGTGCCATCAAGGTCAAGGAGAGCACAATCGTAGTCCTCGGCGAGGGCGTTGCCGGTACCACGCAGCGGCGAACGCTTCCCATCGACATCTGAATCCTGGTACAGGGCAACGTCGATGATCTCAGCATCTTCAGCAACGGCAGGCATAGCATCGAGAACCTCGCCGGCTTCCTCGTCGCGACCGAGCTCTGTCAGGCGCTGTGCCTTCACTTCCATCAGGCGACGACGCAGTTCGTCATCGGCAGAGGCAGGCAGTGCAGCGAGAGCATCGTCGACGATCACGAGGCCGACGTCAGCCTGGCCGAGGTCGGCGCGGGCACCGGAGGAGACGAGGACGAGCTCGACCTGCTCAGCGAGATCAAGGGACGAGGCATCGGTTGCGTCGATGATTTCGACGGCCTTCTCCGGATGGCCAAGACCGCGTTCGGCATCTGCCTCGACTGCACGCAGCGATGAATCGCCGCGCATACGACGGACCGCACGAACCTCGCGCAGAGCTTCCTCGTAGCGGCCGGACGCGTAAGCAGTGAGAGCAGCGGCCTCACGCACAACATCGACGCGACCGGCGCGGGAAACCGCCGCCTGAGCATGCTGATACGCAGCCTCCGGATCGAGATCAATCAGCTGCCCAGCCATCACGAGATGACGCGCAACGATGTCTCGGTTAGGACCGGAAAGGGTGGCAAGGGCACGCAGCGCATCACGGTCAAGCTCATCGGCGCTAACACCGGCCGGAATCGTCGGTTCGTTTCCGTTCGGCGACACGTATTCATCCGTCGACGAATAGTTCTTATACGAAGCATCCTTACGGCGGTCGTCGCGGAAACCACCCCGGCGATCGTCCCGACGCTGGTGACCGCCGCGTCGATCATCGCGACGCTGGAAACCACCACGATCCCCACGGCGCTCGTCGCGACCACCGAAATCACGACGATCATTGTCGCGGCGCTGGTAATCACGACGCTCGCCATCACGACGGTCGTAACCACCCCGGCGATCATCACGCTGCTGGTAGCCACCGCGTCGATCATCGCGACGCTGGAAACCACCACGATCCCCACGGCGCTCGTCGCGACCACCGAAATCACGACGATCATTGTCGCGGCGCTGGTAATCACGACGCTCGCCATCACGACGGTCGTAACCACCCCGGCGATCATCACGCTGCTGGTAGCCACCGCGTCGATCATCGCGACGCTGGAAACCACCACGATCCCCACGACGATCATCACGGCCACCGAAATCACGACGATCATTGTCGCGGCGCTGGAAGTCACGGCGATCACCATCACGTCGATCATCACGGAAACCGCCACGACGATCATCACGCTGCTGGTAGCCACCACGACGGTCATCACGACGCTGGAAACCACCACGATCCCCACGGTCACCGCGATCTGACTGACGCTCACGCCACTGGGGCTCACGCTTCTGGTATCCACCACGGCCGAATTCGCCGCGTCCTCGAGTCTCTTCTGCCATGGTGTCTATCCTCTATTCCTGCGCCATTTGACGCTCTTGTCTCTGGTGCGCGATGCGCGTTCAACCACCCAATACTAGACGACGAGTGGGTGTGAAGCGGTAGTTAGCCACTAAAACGAGAGGGACGGCACGCTTTCGCGGCCGTCCCTCTCGAAGGTGTGTTGTGGCGGTGTCCTACTCTCCCACAACCTGGCGGTTGCAGTACCATTGGCGCTGCCGGGCTTAGCTTCCAGGTTCGGAATGTTGCTGGGCGTTTCCCCGGTGCTATGACCACCACAAGCTTGGTGTTCAACACTCTCCCACCGTGTTTGTTTGGTGGGGTGTGGGTTGATCGTGGTTTGTATAGTGGTTGCGGCAGTGTGTTCACTGTTTGTTGTTCACCCGTTGTTGGGTTGTTGTTTAGTGTTGGCCCATTAGTACCAGTCGGCTCGCGAGCACCTCGCGGTGCTTCCACCTCTGGCCTATCAACCCGCCTCGTCTGGCGGGGGCCTCACCCCACGGGGGGCGTGGAAACCTCATCTTGGAGCAGGCTTCCCGCTTAGATGCTTTCAGCGGTTATCCCTTCCGAACGTAGCTAACCAGCCATGCACCTGGCGGTACAACTGGCACACCAGAGGTTCGTCCATCCCGGTCCTCTCGTACTAGGGACGGCCCTTCTCAAGTTTCCTGCGCGCACAGAGGATAGGGGACCGAACTGTCTCACGACGTTCTGAACCCAGCTCGCGTACCGCTTTTAATGGGCGAACAGCCCAACCCTTTGGGGACCAACTCCAGCCCCAGGATGCGACGAGCCGACATCGAGGTGCCAAACCATGCCGTCGATATGGACTCTTGGGCAAGATCAGCCTGTTATCCCCGGGGTACCTTTTATCCGTTGAGCGACCACGCACCCACGTGCCATGGCCGGATCACTAGTTCCTGCTTTCGCACCTGCTCGACCCGTCGGTCTCACAGTCAAGCTCCCTTGTACACTTGCACTCGCCACCTGATTACCAACCAGGCTGAGGGAACCTTTGAGCGCCTCCGTTACATTTTTAGGAGGCAACCGCCCCAGTTAAACTACCCACCAGGCACTGTCCCCAACCCGGATCACGGGTCTAGGTTGAGGTGACCGCTTGAACCAGAATGGTATTTCAACGACGACTCCACCACCGCTGGCGCGGCAACTTCACAGTCTCCCACCTATCCTACACAAGTCCAAGCGAACACCAATACCAAGCTATAGTAAAGGTCCCGGGGTCTTTTCCGTCCTTCTGCGCGAAACGAGCATCTTTACTCGTACTGCAATTTCACCGAGTTCGCGGTTGAGACAGCGGAGAAGTCGTTACGCCATTCGTGCAGGTCGGAACTTACCCGACAAGGAATTTCGCTACCTTAGGATGGTTATAGTTACCACCGCCGTTTACTGGGGCTTACATTCACCGCTTCACACCCCAAAGGAGTGTTGACGGTTCCTCTTAACCTTCCAGCACCGGGCAGGCGTCAGTGCGTATACATCGCCTTACGGCTTCGCACGCACCTGTGTTTTTGATAAACAGTCGCTTCTCCCTATTCTCTGCGACCCCACAACCCCACACCGCGCGCAATGGCGCGGGGAAGTCACGGGGTCCTCCTTATCCCGAAGTTACGGAGGAATTTTGCCGAGTTCCTTAACCACGATTCACTCGAACGCCTCGGTATACTCTACCTGACCACCTGAGTCGGTTTAGGGTACGGGCGCGTCATGCCCTCACGTCGAGGCTTTTCTCGGCAGCATAGGATCACCACAAGTCCACACACGCGTGTGTCCCTCATCAGTTCTCACCCTCATGCCACCCGGATTTACCTGGGAGGCGGGCCACAACCTTAAATACGCACAACCATCGGCGCACTGCAGCTACCTGTCTGCGTCACCCCTGTTAACACGCTTGCCTACCATCACCGGGGCCCCAAGACCCACACACACGCTCGCAGCCCGAAAGCCACAAGGGTGCGCGGGCAGATTGGTTAGCACAATGACTTCAGCATGGGCGGTCATAACGCGGTACCAGAATATCAACTGGTTGTCCATCGACTACGCCTGTCGGCCTCGCCTTAGGACCCGACTAACCCAGGGCGGATAAACCTAGCCCTGGAACCCTTAGTCAATCGGCGCTGCGGATTCTCACCGCAGATTCGTTACTCATGCCTGCATTCTCACTCCCACACAATCCACCAGAAGTTCCCTCCAGGCTTCACCTCGTGCAGGACGCTCCCCTACCCAACAACACACCAGCACTCCAGTTCCTGGCGCCAGCATCGCGTGTTGTTGCCACAGCTTCGGCGGTACGCTTGAGCCCCGCTACATTGTCGGCGCAGAACCACTTGACCAGTGAGCTATTACGCACTCTTTCAAGGATGGCTGCTTCTAAGCCAACCTCCTGGTTGTCACCGCGACTCCACATCCTTTTCCCACTTAGCGTACGCTTAGGGGCCTTAGCTGATGATCTGGGCTGTTTCCTCTCGACTACGAAGCTTATCCCCTGCAGTCTCACTGCCGCGCTACACCCTAATGGCATTCGGAGTTTGGCTGACGTCAGTAACCCACAGGGCCCATCGGCCATCCAGTAGCTCTACCTCCACCAGGGACCACGCGACGCTGCACCTAAATGCATTTCGGGGAGAACCAGCTATCACGGAGTTTGATTGGCCTTTCACCCCTACCCACAGTTCATCCCCCAGGTTTTCAACCCTGGTGGGTTCGGTCCTCCACACAGTCTTACCTCTGCTTCAACCTGACCATGGGTAGATCACCCCGCTTCGGGTCTAGAACACGCGACAAACGCCAATTTTTCAGACTCGCTTTCGCTACGCATACCCCACACGGGTTAAGCACGCCACGTATCACTAACTCGCAGGCTCATTCTTCAAAAGGCACGCCATCACCCCACAAGGCTCTGACGGCTTACAGGCACACGGTTTCAGGTACTATTTCACTCCCCTCCCGGGGTACTTTTCACCATTCCCTCACGGTACTATGCACTATCGGTCATCAAGTAGTATTTAGGCTTACCAAGTGGTCTTGGCAGATTCACACGAGATTTCACGAGTCCCGCGCTACTCGGGCACCACACCCACACACACTATCACCGGTCCGCTTACACGACTCTCACGCTCTACGGTCAGCCATCCCAAACTGTTCAACTCCCAGCAACAACACGCGCGACCCCCCGGCAGAAGGATCAGAAGTGGCCCCACAACACCAAACACGCAACGGCCGCCGCCTCTGGCACGCATCTGGTTTAGCCTCCTCCGCTTTCGCTCGCCACTACTCACGGAATATCTTTTCCTGCGGGTACTGAGATGTTTCACTTCCCCGCGTTCCCCCCACCACCCTATACACGTTCAGATGATGGTAACCCAGCACAACCCAGGTTAGGTTCCCCCATTCGGACACCCTCGGATAATAACGCTCGCTCGCCAGCTCCCCGAGGCATATCGCAGGCCGCAACGTCCTTCATCAGCTCTTGATGCCAAGGCATCCACCGAATGCCCAACAAAACTAAACAAAACACAAAAAACAGTACAGAACAAATATGCTCGCAACCACTATACAAATCACAAACAACCCACCACACACACCCAAAACCCAAGAAACAAAACCCTCAGGCCGGGCATGCGGGCAACCACCACAACAGGTGGACGCTCACACGGTGTTGAACGTGAACCCGACAGTGTGTCCGCTCGTATAACTTTTTATGCCCAACCCAAACACGCACCCACACCCACCACCCACCACCGGGCAGTGAACACATGCAGGCACAAGAAAACAAACCAAGGCCCCCACAACAAGCGGACACCATGATCGTTTCCCACAATAATGGGCTCCCTAGAAAGGAGGTGATCCAGCCGCACCTTCCGGTACGGCTACCTTGTTACGACTTCGTCCCAATCGCCAATCCCACCTTCGACCACTCCCCCCGCAAAAACGGTTAGGCCATGGGCTTCGGGTGTTACCAACTTTCGTGACGTGACGGGCGGTGTGTACAAGGCCCGAGAACGTATTCACCGCAGCGTTGCTGATCTGCGATTACTAGCGACTCCACCTTCATGGGGTCGAGTTGCAGACCCCAATCCGAACTGAGACTGGCTTTAAGGGATTCGCTCCACCTCACGATATCGCAACCCTCTGTACCAACCATTGTAGCATGCGTGAAGCCCAAGACATAAGGGGCATGATGATTTGACGTCATCCCCACCTTCCTCCGAGTTAACCCCGGCAGTCCCCCACGAGTCCCCACCATCACGTGCTGGCAACATAGGGCAAGGGTTGCGCTCGTTGCGGGACTTAACCCAACATCTCACGACACGAGCTGACGACAACCATGCACCACCTGCACACGACCAACTAAATGCCACCACATCTCTGCAGTGCCGCCGTGCATGTCAAGCCTTGGTAAGGTTCTTCGCGTTGCATCGAATTAATCCGCATGCTCCGCCGCTTGTGCGGGCCCCCGTCAATTCCTTTGAGTTTTAGCCTTGCGGCCGTACTCCCCAGGCGGGGCACTTAAAGCGTTAGCTACGGCGCAGAAACCACGGGTGGCCCCCACACCTAGTGCCCAACGTTTACAGCGTGGACTACCAGGGTATCTAATCCTGTTCGCTCCCCACGCTTTCGCTCCTCAGCGTCAGTAACGGCCCAGAGACCCGCCTTCGCCACCGGTGTTCTTCCTGATATCTGCGCATTCCACCGCTACACCAGGAGTTCCAGTCTCCCTACCGCACTCAAGTCAGCCCGTACCCACCGCACGCCCCCAGTTAAGCCAGAGGATTTTCACGGCAGACGCGACCAACCGCCTACAAGCCCTTTACGCCCAATAATTCCGGACAACGCTCGCGCCCTACGTATTACCGCGGCTGCTGGCACGTAGTTAGCCGGCGCTTCTTTACCCACTACCCTCACCACAACCCAAAGCTGCGGCTTGACCATGAGCGAAAGAGGTTTACAACCCGAAGGCCTCCATCCCTCACGCGGCGTCGCTGCATCAGGCTTTCGCCCATTGTGCAATATTCCCCACTGCTGCCTCCCGTGGGAGTCTGGGCCGTATCTCAGTCCCAATGTGACCGGTCACCCTCTCAGGCCGGCTACCCGTCAAAGCCTTGGTAGGCCATCACCCCACCAACAAGCTGATAGGCCGCGAGCCCATCCCCCACCAGAAAAAACCTTTCCACCAACCCCCATGCGAAGATCAGTGAATATCCAGTATTAGCACCCGTTTCCGGGCGTTATCCCAAAGAAGAGGGCAGGTTACTCACGTGTTACTCACCCGTTCGCCACTCATCCACCCAGCAAGCTAGGGCTTCAGCGTTCGACTTGCATGTGTTAAGCACGCCGCCAGCGTTCGTCCTGAGCCAGGATCAAACTCTCCGAACAAAAACACAAACGTTAAAGCCCAGAAAAACCAACCAACCAAACAAGGCCAGCCAGCAATCCCAACCAAAAACACTCAAAAACAAAAAACAGGCATAAAAAACAAACAAACACACTATCGAGTTCACAAACAACACCCACACACCCCAGCAACCAAGCCACAAAACCCAGCCACCAAAGCAGTGAACCACCACCACAAACTCACTCACAAGCTCGCGGCGACAGGTGAATAATCTACTCACCCCCACACCCAAAAGTCAAACCAAAAACACCGTGACCCCCACCACACACCCCACAAACCCAACAAACACAACGAAAAGAGGGCGTCCAATGCACATCGGACGCCCTCTGATTTGGAAGCGTTAGCTCAGTTCGAGCACGGCGAGGTTCTTGCGGCCCTTACGAATGAGAGCCAGTCCACCCGCAAGCACGTCCTCCTCACGTAGAACGGCCTCGGGATCCCCCACCTTCACATTGTTGATGGAGGCACCACCGGACGAGATCGTGCGACGTGCAGCCGTCTTTCCCTTCTCGAAACCGAGAGCAACGAGAGCATCGGCCACGGTCGATTCACCGATGGTGACCGACGCACGCGGAAGATCAGCGGTCGCAGCTGCCAGGGTAGCCTCGTCCAGATCCCGGATGTCACCGCCACCCCAGAGGGCATCGGTCGCCGCCAGAACGCGCTCAAGCTGCTCGCTGCCGTGCACAAGCTCGGTGACGGAGGCAGCGAGGGCCTTCTGCGCAGCGCGCTGGTGGGGACGCTCGGCCACCTCAACAGCCAGTGCCTCGATCTCCTCACGCGACTTAAACGTGAAGATCTTCAGGAAGCGCACGACATCATCGTCCGCGACCTGGAGCCAGAACTGGTAGAAGGCGTACGGGGTCATCATCTCCGGGTCGAGCCAGATGGCGCCGCCCTCGGACTTACCGAACTTCGTGCCGTCCGCCTTCGTGATGATCGGGGTCGTCATGACATGGGTGTCAACGCCTTCAACCTTACGGATCAGGTCGACACCGCCGACCATGTTGCCCCACTGGTCGTTGCCGCCGGTCTCAAGCGTGCACCCGTGGCGACGGTAGAGCTCAAGGAAGTCGTTGGCTTGGAGTACCTGGTAGGAGAACTCCGTGTAGGAGATACCCTCATCCGATGCGATGCGACGCGCGACGATATCCTTGTTGAGCATCGTGCCCACACGGAAGTACTTGCCGATCGTGCGCAGCAGATCGATGGCGCTCATCTCCTGGGTCCAGTCCAGGTTGTTCACCATCGTCGCAGCTGCGGGTCCCTCAAAATCAAGGAAGCGAGAGATCTGCGAACGCAGGCGGTCCGCCCATCCCTTGACGACCTCGGTCGACTGGAGCTGGCGTTCGCCGCTCTGGCGCGGGTCACCGATCTGCCCAGTCGCACCGCCCACGAGCGCGAGCGGCCGATGGCCAGCGAGCTGCAGGTGGCGCATGACGATCAGCTGCACGAGGTGGCCGTGATGAAGAGAAGGAGCAGTCGGGTCATAGCCGCAATAGAAGGTGACAGGTCCGGCGTTCAGGTGCTCACGAAGAGCCTCGAGGTCGGTGTGCTGAGCGAGCAGCCCACGCCACTGCAGTTCGTCCAGGATATCTGTCACGAAAGTTGTCCTTCCTTGCGGAGTCGACGGATGAATACCGTCTTAGTGTATCGGCTTGCGAGTAGGGGTGTTAACGAAGCGCCGACGCCGCCCACGTGCGTGCTTCGCGCAGGCCAGCCTCGGCCTCGGCGATCTGCTCACGCACCCGCTCGGGGGCAGTACCGCCACGGCCCAGGCGCGCGCCCACGGAGCCTTCGACGGTGAGCACGGAGCGCACCTCGGGGGTCAGCGACGACGAGGCCTGGGCGAGCTCCTCGTCGGTCAGATCGGCGAGCTCCACTCCCCTGGCCTCGGCCAGGCGCACGCACGCACCGGAGATCTCGTGCGCGTCGCGGAACGGAACCCCCTGCTTGACGAGCCACTCCGCGATGTCAGTGGCGAGCGAAAAGCCCTGCGGCGCGAGCTCCTCGAGACGCTGAAGATGAATGGTCATCGTGTCGATCATGCCAGCGACAGCGGGACAGAGAACGTCGAGGGTGTCGATCTGATCGAACACCGGCTCCTTGTCCTCTTGGAGATCGCGATCGTACGCGAGCGGAATGCCCTTGAGGACCGCGAGCAAACCGGTCAGATCGCCGATCAGGCGGCCGGCCTTGCCGCGGGCAAGCTCCGCAACGTCAGGATTCTTCTTCTGAGGCATGATCGACGAACCCGTGGAGTACGAGTCGTCCAGCGTCACGTAGCCAAACTCCTTCGTATTCCAGATGACGATCTCCTCGCACAGGCGCGAAATATCGATGCCCATCTGGGCGCACACGAAGGAGAACTCGGCGACAACGTCACGCGAGGCAGTACCGTCGATCGAGTTTTCAACGGAATCGGAAAAGCCCAGTGCGCCAGCAATCCGGCGGGGATCCATACCGAGCGTGTTGCCGGCCAGAGCACCGGAGCCATACGGGGAGATCGCTGCGCGTTTATCCCAGTCACGCAGGCGTGCCACGTCGCGCAGCAGCGGCCACACGTGCGCCATCAGATGATGCGCAACGAGAACGGGCTGCGCATGCTGCATGTGCGTACGACCCGGCATCACCGCATCCCCGGCGCGCACCGCCTGACCGAGCAGCGCCTGCGCGATATCCAGGATACGACCCGCCAGGTGACGGGCCTCCTCGCGCAGGTACACACGAATCAGCGTCGCGATCTGGTCGTTACGGGAGCGGCCAGCTCGCAGTTTGCCACCCAGCGTGGCGCCCGCACGTTCAATCAAGCCACGCTCCAGCGCGGTATGCACGTCCTCGTCGTCGACGGAGGGCACGAACGCACCCGATGAGACATCCGCTTCCAGGCGCGCGAGAGCGTCATGCATATCCGCGCATTCCTGGTCAGTCAGCAGACCAACACGATGCAGCTCATCAGCATGCGCATGCGAGCCAGCGATATCCACGTGCGCCAGGCGGAAGTCGAAGTGCGTGGACACGCTCAGCGCAGCAAAGGGCCTGTGAGGGCCCTCCGGAAAAACGGCCACCCCACAGGGAGACGTGCGTTTCGGACTGCGACATGAGGTTCCTCCTGGGTCGAGCGACGGTATTGTCTCTATGTTTTAAGAATATTCGAGATGCTGGCGAGCCGCCGAAGGCCACACCACGGGAACCTCCCCCGCGCACCTTCACCCACGTCGCGATCATGACAAAGAGCATCCAGTTACCCTCGAAGAGCAACCTCGACTCAGTGAATGACTGAATGAACATCGCGATGATGATCACCGCAGGGATGACGTCCCACAGGTTATCGTCGATGTGCGCAACTGCCACTTTAACCACCCGGTAGAGCGTCCAAACAATCGCCACGGTGATCAGGGTGGCTCCGACGAAGCCCGTTGTCAGAGCTGCCTCGACGTAGACATTATGCGCCTGGTTGGTGGGCGTCCCGTCGGGACGGATAACGAGCGACGCGAAAGGCTCCATCTGCGTCGGCCAGCCGATGAACCATCCCCAGCCACCGATCGGCCGCTGCGCGATGAGCGGCGCAACGGAATGCCAAATGACTGAGCGTCCGCTCATGTCGGGACTGCGACCGAACGCATCAGCGATTATGTGGCGGCAGAAGAACGCCGCAATCGCAGTGAGGACACCAAGACCCGCGAAACCGCCGACAACACGCAGGCGCAGACGCTCCGGAACCCGACGTTGAACGACGAGCCCCGCAATCACGAGCAGGCATCCAACCGTCGAGAGAGCAACCGTCGCAGATTGCGTCAGCAACAGGACGACGCCGCATGCGGCAAGCCACAAGAATGTCGCAAGGCGAGACCGCTTCGTCTGCATGTAGCGAAGAATCAGGCACACCGCCAGCAGTAGCGCGACAAACGCCAGGGGGTTCCTGTTGCCAGGAAAGCCCTGAATGGGGCCTCCCTTCAGGAGCAGGCCATCGATCCAGTAGTACGAGGCGGGGAGGAGACCTCTCCCCACATGATCGGGGAGCCAGAGGACCGTGCCCGAAAAAGGCAACCAACGCCTCGAGAACGAAAGAAGAGCCGATGATCCATTGGAATGCCAGAATCAACGCACCAACGAGCTCCGTGAGCGGCAGTGCAACGGCCACGGCTATCGACACAAGCGTCAGGGACACCGACAAAACGGTGTATTCGGCACTGAGCAACGGCGCCACCGACCATGCGCACGAGAGCGCACACCACGCAACGAACAGACATGTCGTCGTCGGGAAGCGACGGAGCAACAGTGAGCGGCCCGAGATACGGAAGAGCACCACGAAGGAGACGAGCAGAATCAGCATCGGAACCAGTGAACCAATATCGCCGAAGATGCCACGAATTCCCTTACCGGCAAAGCCGGCGAAAAACATTGCAGCAACCGTGTAGCGCATCATGCGCGTGCGCAGGGCATCATCTCCGTCGGTCCCCACCGCATCGCTCACAGTGCTCGCCTCATACGTCATACACGAAACACTAAGCGAGGCGGGGAGCAGCATTCTCGCCGCTCCCGCCTCTTGAAACCCAACTGAGACATTCTCTGTGAGAACGCCCTCAACCAAACAGTCAGTACCCCATGTTCACGCCGAAGCGTACATCGCGGGCCGCAGCGAGCTTCGACTGCAGGCCGTAGATATCGATGAAGCCACGCGACGAGGACTGATCGAAGGTATCGCCGGTCTCGTAGGTCGCCAGGTTGAAATCGTACAGAGAGGACTCTGAGCGACGGCCATTCACGGTGGCTCGACCACCGTGGAGCACCATGCGGATATCACCGGAGACATACTGCTGGGTGTGCTCGATGAAGGCGTCCATCGACTTCTTCAGCGGCGAGTACCACTGCGCCTCGTACACGAGCTCTCCCCAGGTCTGCTCAAGCTGACGCTTGTACCGGCGCTGCATCCGCTCCAGCGTGACCGACTCGAGCGCCTGGTGTGCCTCGATGAGCGCAACGGCGCCAGGTGCCTCGTAAATCTCACGGGACTTGATACCGACCAGGCGATCCTCGACCATGTCAATGCGGCCGATGCCCTGAGCGCCAGCGCGACGGTTCATCTCCTGGATGGCGTCGAGCGGCGTCACCGGCCGACCATCAATGGCGGCGGGAATGCCCTTCTCGAATGTAATGACGACCTCGTCGGGCAGGGGCGGGTAAGTCGGGTCATCGGTGTAGTTGTAGACATCCTTCGTGGGCGCATTCCACAGGTCCTCGAGGAAACCGGTCTCGATCGCGCGGCCCCAAACGTTCTGGTCGATCGAGAACGGGTTGTGCTTCGTCGTCTCAATCGGCAGATTGTGCTTCTCGGCGTACTCAATCGCGACGTCACGCGTCAAGGCGAGGTCACGAACCGGGGAAATGCAGTCCATGTCGGGCGCCATCGAGGTAATCGAGACCTCGAAGCGGACCTGGTCGTTGCCCTTACCCGTGCAACCATGTGCGACCGTCGTCGCACCGAACTCACGCGCAGCCTTCACAAGGTGCTTTGTAATGACGGGACGCGACAGCGCCGACACGAGGGGGGTACTTGCCTTCGTAGAGGGCGTTTGCCTTCAGCGCAGGCATGCAGTATTCGGTCGCGAATTCGTCGCGCGCATCCGCAACGTACGCTTCAACGGCTCCACAATCGAGCGCACGCTGACGAATAACCTCAAGGTCCTCGCCACCCTGGCCGACGTCAACAGCAACAGCGACGACCTCGCGGCCCGTCTGTTCACCGATCCATCCGATAGCGACAGAGGTGTCCAGACCGCCTGAATACGCCAGGACGACGCGATCTTTGCTCGACATGTAGGTTCCTTCCAATTGTTGGGTGCGTGGTGCCCGCACACTCGCTAGGACGAGGCAGGGGCTAGTTTTCGGGGAGTGCACCAGGTTCTGCGAGGGCCAACAAGGCACGTTCCACCTCGGCCGCGCCTTCTTCGCTGCGGCAAATGACGAGGATTGTGTCATCACCGGCGATCGTTCCAGCAATCTCGTCGCGCCTGACTGCGTCGATTGAGGAGGCGAGGAGATTGGCCGCTCCGACCTGCGTACGCAGGACCAGCTGGTTCCCCACCTTCACGGAGGTGACCAGGAGAAGCTGACACCAGCGCGCGAGGCGAACGTTGGCCGCTTCAGCGTCGTGCGTGAGACCGCCATCGTGATCGGGCACCGTGTAGATGAGAGTGCCTGACGCATCGCGAATCTTCGTCGCGCGCAGGTCCATGAGGTCACGGGACAGAGTCGTCTGGGTGACATCAATGCCACGCTCAGCCAGGCGGGCGCGCAGACCCTCCTGGCTACCGATGGACTCAGCCGCCAGAAGGTCTCGAATCATCTCGTGCCGCGCACTCTTCGTGCTCGGAAACGCAGGTGTTGCACTCATATGCATGATTATACACCATGATGCATATAAATAGGCAAGCGGGTGAGGGAATTCCCTCACCCGCTCACTGCTAAAACTGTCAGTCGCGCAGCTGGGCTGCAATGTCATCAGCCCACGCATTGATAGCATCCCAATCACGGAAGTCGCCTTCAACCACGCCAGCCAGGCGCGCGATCGAACGTTCACGCAGCGACAGCAGCGACGGCTTGTAGCGCCCGGGAACGTGCGCAGCTCACGACAATTCACGTGCGTGAGTAGAGGCCCAACACGGTTACCGTCCTGCTCAGAATGCTTGGGGACGCCGTTCATGCCGACAGAGAAAGCCCAGACCTGCTTGTCACGCAGCTGATCCTGAAAACGCTCCATAAATTCGTGCGCCTCGGGCATCCACTGAAGAATGTACACAGCAGAGCCAACGAGCACAGCATCATAAGGATCGACCGTGGTCACATCTGCGGGCGCAAGACGGTCAACGGTGAAAGCCCGCCGCCTCCAAACGCTTCGCAATGGCGTCGGCGACTTCGTCCGTCGCCCCGTGTTTTGATGCTGCAGTAACAAGGATGTGCATGTACCAATGGTAAAGCGAAGACCGGTCGAATCGGTGGGCACAACGCCCCAAATGAGTGGGGTGCCACACCGCCGATTCGACCGGCCGAGCGCTAGGAATTGTTAGCGCGCAGGATGCGCCCAATACCTGGCTGCCTTCGCGACGACCCTGCTCACGAACCTGCGACGATTCCTTCGCGGTCAGCGTGTGATCAGCCGCGCGCAGACGCAGCGCAAACGCGAGGGAACGATAACCCTCGGGCACCTGGTCGCCCTCGTAGATATCGAAGAGGGTCACGGACTCCGCAAGCTGACCGGCACCCTGGCGCACGATCTGCTCGACGCGTGAAGCGGGAATATCCGAGGGCACGACGAGAGCGATGTCTTCCTTGGCGAGCGGGAACGTCGACACGCCCTTGACCTGGATGGGCTGGTCGCTCATCTGGGAGATGAGAGCATCCATATCGATCTCAAAGGCGCACGAACGTGCGGGAAGTCCGAAAGCTCGGCACGCGGCAGGCGACAGCTCACCTGCAAGGGCAACATCCACGAGGTCGCGACCGGCACGCACGAACACGCGCGCGACGCGTCCGGGGTGGAAGGGCGCAACCGCAGCCGGATCCGTTGCCGGAGCGGGCATCGGAGCACCCTTGTGTGCGGGCAACTGATCCATCCAGGCGCGGGTGACCTCGACGCGCACGCCGAGAGCGGAGGCCACACGACGCACGTACTCCAGCGCGTCCGCCCAATCAAAGGCACGGGCGTTCGCCAGGACGCCAGCCGGAACGGCCGAACCCGTCAAGACGCCACCGATGTGCCACGGCTGAGCCGGGAATACCCGCCTCGAGAGCCGCGAGAACCTCGTCGGAGGGGCGCTCATCGGCACTGGGTAGGTCAGCCGGAACGGTGTCGGCGGGACGTGCGACCTTGGCGACTTCGAAGATCGCGACGTCCGCATTGGAGCGCGATACGTTGCGACCGGCGACATCGAGGAGTGTGTCGAGGACCGTGGTACGCAGCCACGGCGAATCATCCGCCATGGGGTTACGCAGGCGCAGAGCCTCGCGGCGGGGATCATCCTCGGGAATGCCCTGACGGTCCCAGGTATCGGACACAAACGGGTAGGACTCAACCTCGACCAGTCCCCCATCAGCCAGCGTGGAAGCAGCCAGCCGACGTGCCTTCTGCGCGCTCGTCAGACCGTGGCCGGCCGGTGCCGTCGGCATGATCACGGGGATGTTGTCATAGCCGTCAAGGCGCGCGACTTCCTCGACAAGGTCGGCCGGCAGAGTCAGGTCGGGACGCCACGAAGGGGCGGTCACGGTGAACACGCCGCCTTCCGGTCCCTCAACGGTGCAGCCCACCGTGCGCAGCAGCTCGGCGATACGCTCCGGGCTGTGCGCCACACCGGTCAGGCGCTCAACCTCGCCGACGGGCAGCGCGATGACGACGGCCTCGCCGCGCTGATCGATATCCGTCACGCCCTCATCGACTGTGCCACCGCCGTACTGGACCAGCAGCTCAACGGCGCGCTGCGCAGCAACAGCGGGCAGCGCCGGATCGGTGCCGCGCTCGAACCGCTTTGCAGCCTCAGAGTGCAGCTTGTGACGACGGGAGCTACGCGCGATAGACACGGCGTCAAAGTGCGCGGCTTCGAATAGGACGTCGGTCGTGTTCTCACTGACCTCGGAGTAGGCGCCACCCATGACACCTGCGATGCCAATAATGCGCGACCCCTCGCCCTCGGGCGAGTCAGTGATCAACAGATCCTGCGGGTCGAGCTCACGCTTCTCCTCGTCCAGGGTCACCAGCGTTTCGCCAGCGCGAGCGCGGCGCACGACGATCGGAGCAGCAAGGTCACCCAGATCGTAGGCATGCATCGGCTGGCCAAGGTCCAGCATGACGTAGTTCGTGATGTCGACGGCCAGGGACAGCGAGCGCATGCCCGCGGCTTCAAGGCGCTCGACCATCCACCGAGGCGTCGGTGCGGAGGGGTTCGTCCCACGCACGATGCGCGCGACGAAGCGGTCCACACCCGCGCGGCCGCGGATTGGGGCATCGTCAGAGAACACGACCGGGAAGCCATCGGAGTTCGCAGCCGGCGGCTCGGCTCAGCGATAACGCCCGGCAGGCCCGGGTCGCGGAACGAGGCACCCGTCGAGTGCGAGTACTCGCGGGCAATGCCGCGCATCGAGAAGCAGTAACCGCGGTCCGGGGTCACGTTAATCTCCAGGACCTCTTCACCCAGACCCAGCCACGACACGATGTCGGTGCCAACCGCGGGGATCTCACGGTCTGGGAAGAACTTCGGCAGGACGATGATGCCAGAGTGATCCTCACCCAGACCGAGCTCGCGTGCGGAGCAAATCATGCCGTCCGACACGTGGCCGTAGGTCTTACGCGCGGCAATCTTGAAATCACCGGGCAGAATCGCGCCGGGAAGAGACACGACGACGAGGTCGTCGACATCGAAGTTGTGAGCGCCGCAGATAATGCCGCGGCTGGGCAGCTCCGACGGCTCCTTGCCAGTACCGGGGGCGTCATTGTACTGACCGACATCCACGCGGCAGTAGTTGACGACCTTACCGTTGGAGGCGGTCTCCTCCACGCGGGTCAGGACGCGACCGACGACGAGCGGTCCGGTCACGCGTGCGGGATGAATTTTTTCCTCTTCCAGGCCAACCTTCACAAGGGCGGCAGCGAGGGCGGCGGCGTCCGTTCCTTCAACAACGTCGACGTGATCGGCCAGCCAGCTCAGCGGGACCATAGGCATGTCAGTTACCCCTTCCATTCACTCCGAACTGCTGGGAGAAGCGAACGTCTCCCTCAACGATGTCATGCATGTCGGCGATGCCGTGGCGCAGCATCAGTGTGCGCTCGATTCCCATGCCGAACGCGAAGCCCGAATAGACCTCAGGATCAATACCGTTCGCGCGCAGCACGTTCGGGTTGACCATGCCGCAGCCACCCCACTCGATCCAACCGGGGCCGCCCTTCTTCTGGGGGAACCACAGGTCCATCTCAGCACTGGGTTCGGTGAACGGGAAGTACGAGGGACGCAGACGAGTCTTGGCCTCGGACCAAACATAGCCTTCGCGAAGTGGTCGAGAACGCCCTTCAGGTGAGCCATCGTCAGGCCCTTATCAACGGCGAGGCCCTCGACCTGGTGGAACACGGGCGTGTGGGTCGCGTCGAGCGCGTCGGAGCGGAAGACCTTGCCGGGGCACGCCACGTACAGCGGAACGCCGCGAGACAGCATTGCGTGGGACTGGACCGGGGAGGTGTGCGTGCGCATGACGAGGTGAGCGCCATCCTCGGTCTCGGCGCCGACGCTACGGCCGTCGATGTAGAGCGTGTCCTGCATCTGGCGCGCCGGGTGATCGATGTCGAAGTTGAGCGAGTCGAAGTTGAACCACTCATGCTCAATCTCGGGGCCTTCGGCGATATCCCAGCCCATCGCCACGAAAAAGTCGGCGACCTCTTCCATGAGGGTCTCCAGGGGATGACGCGCACCCGCCGTGCGACGCGCGGTCGGTAGCGTCACGTCGACGGACTCCTCGACCAGCATGCGAGCCTCATGCTCGGCAGCGAGGACGGCCTTGCGCTCCTCGAGAGCCTCGGTCAGGGCTTTACGGGCCTGTCCGAGGTTCTTTCCGGCGAGACCGCGCTGCGAGGGCTCCAACGAACCGATCGTACGATTCGCGGTCACGAGGGGGGCCTGATCTCCGAGGATCGCAGCTCGAACGGCCTTGAGGGCGTCCAGCGAGTCCGCAGCTGCGATATCGGCGAGGCCTGACTCGCGAACGGCGTTGACGGCTGCCTCGTCAAGAGGATCAAGGTCAGGGGCATTGCCAGCCATGTCCTGCTTCCTTCTTCTTTCCATCTGGGGTCATTACTGCGCGCATCACGCGCACTGCCCACCATCCTACCCGTTCGCCTATCCTCACAGCTCACCGGATCCACGGGCGCGCTACCCTGTAAGACGTGAATGCGCTCTCTCGCGCCATCTATCAGCTCACTAAAGGAATCCTGTGTCTCACATAACGCAACCGGAGGACGGGACCACGGCCTCGTCGCCCACGCCCACCCTGTTTTCCGCACGGCGCGTGCGGATCCAGCACATCGCGCGCGCCAAAGCGGAGGGCATCCCCCTCACGATGCTCACCGCCTACGATGCTCTCACCGCGCCGATCCTTGAGGCAGCGGGCGTCGACATGCTCCTCGTCGGCGATTCACTAGGCAACGTGATTCTCGGCCATCGCTCAACGCTGCCCGTCACCCTGGAGGACATGGAGCGCGCCACCGCAGCCGTCGCCCGTTCGACATCGCGCGCCATGATCGTCGCCGATCTGCCCTTTGGTACCTACGAGGACTCTCCCGAGCATGCCTTCGCTTCCGCCACACGCCTCATGAAGGCTGGGGCACATGCCGTCAAGCTTGAGGTGGGGAAAACCGCGCGCACATCATCGAGGCGCTCGTCACGGCCGGCATCCCCGTCTGCGCACACCTCGGTTACACACCCCAGTCCGAAAACACGCTCGGCGGACCGCGCATGCAGGGGCGTGGAGCTGGCGCCGATGCGCTTCGCCGCGATGCCGAGGCCATCGAGAAGGCAGGGGCCTTTGCGGTCGTCTTCGAAATGGTGCCCGCAGGAATCGCGACCGAGTTGACCGCCAGCCTCGCCATCCCCACCATCGGCATCGGCGCGGGCCCAAACACGGACGGCCAGGTGCTCGTGTGGTCGGACATGGCTGGCTACTCCGACTGGACGCCCTCGTTCGTGCGCAAGTTCGGTCAGCTCGGAGCAGCCCTGCGCGAGGCCGCATCCGACTACGTGGAAGCCGTGCGCGAGCGCTCCTTCCCCGGCCCCGACAACTACAAGAACGACTGACGCCACCCGTTCGTAGGAGGAACACCCCATGGAAGCATCTGCACTCGCTCGTCGTGCGCCCCTCGGCACGCTGAAGCCGGGCCACGTCTCGCCCATGCGTGCCGTACCCGAGCACATCGAGCGGCCCGAGTACATGTTCCACGACGGACCCGAGCGCGTCACGGCCTCGGATATCAAAAACCCCGAGATCATCGCTAAGATCCGCGAAGCCGGTCGCATTGCCGCGGGCGCGATCGAAGCCGTCGGCGCAGCCATCGCACCGGGCGTCACCACGGAGGAACTCGACCGCATCGGCCACGAATTCTTGATCGCCCATGACGCCTACCCGTCGTGCCTGGGATACATGGGCTTCCCCAAGTCCATCTGTACCTCGATCAACGAGGTCATCTGCCACGGCATCCCCGACGACCGTCCACTCGAGGACGGCGACATCATCAACATCGACATCACCGCCTACAAGGACGGCGTCCACGGCGACACGTGCGCAATGTTTGAGGTCGGCAGAGTCGACGAGGAGTCACACCTGCTCATCGAACGCACGAAGAACGCGATGATGCGCGGCATCAAGGCCGTCGGCCCGGGCCGTGAAATCAACGTGATTGGCCGCGTCATCGAAGCCTACGCGAAGCGCTTCAACTACGGCGTGGTCCGCGACTACACGGGGCACGGCGTGGGTGAGGCCTTCCACTCTGGTCTCATCGTTCCCCACTACGATGCCGCCCCCGCATACAACACCGTGATGGAGCCCGGCATGGTCTTCACTATCGAACCGATGCTGACCCTCGGCACCGTCGAGTGGGAGCAGTGGGATGACGACTGGACGATCGTCACCGCTGACCGCTCCCGCACGGCCCAGTTCGAGCACACGATCGTTGTCACCGAGGATGGAGCCGAAATCCTTACCCTTCCCTGATACGCGTGAGTCGAGGCCCGCTTCTGACTCTCACAGTCTGAAGCGGGCTTCACTATTACTCGTGGTTTCCCTCACAATTCACGTACGACGGGCTTCAGGGGCCCGTGGACAACAGGATTTCATTACCCGAGGAGGGTCATGGCTCAGGTCGCATGCGGCATCGATATCGGCGGATCGGGCGTCAAGGGCGCGCTCGTTGATCTGGAAACCGGAGAGTACATCGGCGATCAGGTTCGAATCCCCACACCCAACCCCGCGACACCCGACGCTGTTGCCGCAGTATGCCGCGAGGTCGTCAACCAACTCGACGTGAAGGTCGGCGTGCCGATCGGTGTCACCTTCCCTGCCCCCGTCTTTGGCGGCGTCATTCCCTACATGGCGAACCTCGACCAGTCGTGGGTCAACGTCGACGTCGACGAGCTCATGGAGCGCTACCTCGGCCGTGCCGTCGTCGCGCTCAACGACGCGGATGCGGCGGGCATCGCCGAGGTCGCCTACGGCGCAGCCAAGGGCCGCGACGGCGTCATCGTCTTCACCACCCAGGGCACCGGCATCGGCTCGGCCATCATCGTCAATGGCACGCTCCTGACCAACACCGAGCTCGGCCACCTCGAGATCGACGGCACCGACGCGGAGAAGAACGCATCCTCGGGTCAGAAGACCCTCCAAGGCCTGAATTGGGAGCAGTGGGCGCAGCGCCTCCAGCGCTACTACAGCCACGTCGAGTTCCTGCTCAACCCCGACCTGTTCGTGGTCGGCGGCGGCGTGTCCGAGAACCACGAGAAGTTCATGCCCCTCCTGGATCTGAAGACCCCGATGATTCCCGCGAAGCTCCTGAACACCGCTGGCATCGTCGGTGCCGCCTACTACGCGGCGAAGCACAGCGCCTGAGCATATACCGCGTAGACGCAGAAGAACCCCGACGCGAGTCGGGGTCCTTCTGGCATCTGTCGGCCTATACGCCGGGTTCTGTCACGCACGCCGTTGCCGGTCGTGCGGTGGCGACCATCTATCTAGGACCGTCGTTACCGACGGCCTCCAGCAACCTACCCGCAGGCATTGGACGGGCCGCCCTGCCTGCTGCTCGGTCTTGCTCCGGGTGGGGTTTACCTAGCCGACGCGGTCGCCCGCGCCGCTGGTGAGCTCTTACCTCACCTTTTCACCCTTACCGACGCGTGTGCGCCGGTGGTTTGTTTTCTGTGGCACTATCCCGCGGGTTACCCCGGGTGGCTGTTAGCCATCACCTTGCCCTGTGGAGCCCGGACGTTCCTCGAGCGTTTCCGCGCGCGGCCGCCCAGCCGACAGATCCGCATCGATCATAGCGCGCATGGCCGTGCCCCCGCGATAGGGTGGTCTCCATGCTGATCTGGTTGCCCCCGTCGGAGGGAAAGAATGCACCCGTGCAGGGACCGTCACTGGACGTTCACACCCTATCTCGCAGCGGCCTCACTGAGGATCGTCGGCAGGTACTGAGCATCCTCTCCTCGCTCGGTGATGGACCCGACGCTGCCGCTGTCCTGAAGGTTGGCGGCAGGATCGACCTGTCCGTCAACACCGTGCTGGACTGTGCTCCCTGTGCCCCGGCCTCGTCGCTCTTTACCGGGCGTGCTCTACGAGGCGATCGAGCAGAGTGCACCCGGAGCGTGGGCAAGCGACGGCGCGTCCCACATCTCGATTTTTTCGGGTCTCTTCGGGGTCCTCTCCCCCAGCGACGTCATTCCGGACCACCGCCTTGCAATGGGCGTGTCCCTGCCCGAGCTTGGCGTCCTGTCGACCTGGTGGGCGCCGCGACTCGACGAGACTCTGTCCGCTGAGGCATCGGAGCACATCATCATCGATGGCCGATCCGGACCCTATCGCGCCGCGTGCAAGGCCCCGTGGGCGCGCGTCTGGGAGCTGCGCGTCGAGCGCGAGGCGGACGGCAAGCGCTCGGTCATCTCCCACGATGCGAAGCGTTGGCGCGGCGCCATCACCGGCCTGCTGCTCGCCTCTGACGGCTTCCGGGCCGAGGAAACGGCGGCGGCGGAAAAGGCCCTGGAGGAGGCCGCGTACTCGCTGTCACTGGGTGACGCGAAGGGACACGAACACCGCGTCACTGGCGTGGAATATGGCCCTGAAAAAGGCGACGAAAAAGGGCGGATCAACACGCACAGTAACGTTGGTTACGCACTGATAGGTAGGCTATCCTTTTTCCGGAACCTGCAGGGTGCAGGACCGGCCGACACATCGGCCATCAAGCGGAAACCATAGGCATGATCAACGAGGACTACCTGGCCAATATTCGGCCCACCCACCGTCAGCTCCAGTGGCAGAAAATGGAGATGTACGCGTTCATCCACTTCGGCATGAACACGATGACGGACCGAGAGTGGGGCGAGGGCCACGAGGATCCGGCCCTGTTCAATCCGGGCAACGTCGATGTCGATCAGTGGATGCGCGCCCTCGTGAGCGCCGGGATGACCGGCGTAATTCTGACGTGCAAGCACCACGACGGCTTCTGCCTGTGGCCCTCGGCCTACACGAAGCACTCGGTCGCATCCTCACCATGGAAGGGCGGGCACGGGGACCTCGTGCGCGAAGTGTCCGATGCTGCGGCGCGCCACGGCCTCAAGTTCGGCGTGTACCTCTCCCCCTGGGACATGACCGAGCCAACATACGGCCAGGGCGAGGCGTACAACGACTTCTACATCAACCAGCTCATCGAGCTGCTCACCCACTACGGCCCGGTGTTTTCCGTCTGGCTCGACGGCGCGTGCGGCGAAGGCCCCAACGGCAAGGTCCAGGTCTACGACTGGCAACGCATCTACGACACGGTTCGCGCGCTGGCACCAGAAGCCGTCATCTCCGTGTGCGGCCCAGACGTGCGCTGGTGCGGCAACGAGGCGGGGTCGGTGCGAACCAACGAATGGTCCGTTGTGCCCGCATCCCTGCGCGAGGCCGAGCGCACCGCTGAGAAGTCACAGAAGGCCGACGACGGCGAGTTCTCCCGTCAGGTGGCCTCCGGCGACGAGGACCTCGGCTCGCGCGAGGCCCTCGCCGACTACTCCGGTCCCCTCGCCTGGTACCCCGCCGAGGTCAACACCTCGACGCGCAAGGGCTGGTTCCACCACGACGCCGAAGACTCCCAGGTCCGCAGCGTCGACGAACTGTTCTCAATCTGGAAGGGCTCGGTCGGCGGCAATGCAACGTTCCTCCTGAACGTTCCCCCGAACCGCGACGGCCTTCTCGCCGATGCCGACGTCGAGGTTCTCGCTCGCCTCGGTGAGAAGATCGCCGACTTCCGCTCGCGCCGGATCGAGGCATCCCGCGAGGACGAGGGTGACGTCGTGGCCCTGCGCTTTGACGCGCCGAAGACGGTCACCGCGGTCGTCCTCGAGGAGGACATCGCCCAGGGGCAGCGCATCGACGAGGCCGTGGTGACCGCATGCGTCGACGGCGACGTTGAGCGCGAGATCGCTCGTGTGCGCTGCGTGGGCTATCGACGCATCATCACCCTGGAGACGCCTGTGACCGCCACCCACGTCCGGGTGACGGTCACGAAGAGCAGGCAGGGATTCTACCTGGCGGATGCCTACGGGATCGAGGCCTAAGCCTCAACGCGGCGTATTCGCGGCGGTCCGTACGACAATCTGCGAGGTGTCTTCGGTCAGGTAAGCTCATCGTCGGGCGTCAGGCGGATGCGCTCGAGTTCCATCGGACTCAGGTCGGCGGCCACTCCGATGCCGTAACCGTCGCGAACCTCGATAACTGCAAGGGCACCGTTGCGGCGGCGCGCGTCCTCGTATTCCTCGACGAGATCTGCGGGCAGGCGACCGGCGAGCTCGCGTCGGGCGGCAATCACGCGGCGCAGTTCATCGTCGGCATCGGCAACATCGGCCTCAAACTGGGCCTTCAGGGCCTCAATGTCGGCGGCAATAGCCTGCGCCTCGGCCTTCATCTTCTCCTGCGCGGCACGAGCGGCCTCGACACGTTCCTCGGCCTCCACCTGATCGTCCTCGAGTTTGGCGAGGCGACGATCCATTTGAGCGATCTCATGCTCCATCAGCGAGATATCGCGCAGGGGCACCTGGTTGTTGTCGATACGTGCCTGCTGGCGCTTGCGGCGCTCGGAGACCTTCGCGATCTCCTCTTCGATGCGCGTCACTTCGCGGGTGGTGTCCGCGATGACCGCGTTCTGGCTGATAGCGGCGCGCTGCAGGTCGGCGACGCGACCGGCGAACTCGCGAACCGTCGCGTGCGCGGGGTGAGAATCGCGCTTGTGGCGCAGCGCCGACTCCTTCTGGTCGAGCTTCTGGAGCTCGAGGAGCTTGAGCTGGTCGGTGTGCGATGCTTTCACGCTAATTCTCCCTGGGTGACTCGGTGACTGGTCCATGGCTCGGTGACAATCGTAGAGACTTCCACGTGAAGTTCCACATCGGCGGCGCTGGCGGCATCGCGAAGCTTGCGTGCGAGGACGGGCAGCCACGGGGACTCCGTCGCCCAGTGCGATCCGCACAGCAACGCGGGGGCACCACCCTCCAGGTGCTCTGATGCCGGGGTGGTGACGAAGATCCGCCGTGAGATAGACGTCTACTCCAGCAGCCCGGGCACTCTCAAGCGCACTATCGCCTGCCCGCCCAGCACGGCCACGCGACGCACCGGAGCCGCCTCGTCTCCACCGACGAACAGGCCGGAGGGACCTGCCGGCAGCACGGATGCGACATGGTCGGCGAAAGCGCCGAGCGTCGTCTCCGCAACAGTGCCGACGCGTCCCAGGCCGATCTCATGTCCCTCGGCGTCAGTTCCACACGGCTCCAGCGGCACGGTATCGCGCAGACCGATGAGATCAGCGAGCGCCGTGGCGACACCGTCACAGGCGACGTCAGCGTTCGTATGCGCATTAAAGAGAGCAATCCCGGAGCGGATCAGCGTCGTCACGACACCGCCCTTCGGGTCGGTCACGGGCAGGAAGGACGCGCCGCGCAGGAGCAACGGGTGGTGGGTGATCACCATGTCGTAGGAGTTCCCATCGCCGCTGGGACCAGCCACCGCCTGGTTGGCGATGGCAGCGGTGGGATCGAGGGCCAAAAGGATGGAGCGCACGGGCGAGTCCGGGTCTCCGACAATGAGCCCGACGCGATCCCACGACTGGGCCGTCGCCGCGGGATACCAGGATTCCATGAGGGCCATCACGTCGCGGACTGTCCAGGAGGTGGCGGGTGCAGCGACCGGGATATCGGGGGTGCTGAAATGAGACGAAGACTGCATGCGCCAAGCATACCGGACCCCCATCTAGCAAGGGACCCTGCCCGCGACTATGATCACAACGTGCAGATTTTGAGTCTACTCGACCAGGGGCTGGTCGATTACATGCAGGTTGATGCGCTTCAGCGCTCCTTGCACGAGGAGGTCCTCGCTGGTGGCGAGGACACGCTCATCGTTTCTCAATTCACGCCGACGTGGACGGCCGGTCGCCACACGAAGCCGCAGGATATTCCCTCGACGACGATCCCCGTCATCCGGACGGACCGTGCGGGATCGGCCACGTGGCACGGTCCCGGACAGGGTCGTCGTCTACCCCGTTGTTCGGCTGCGCGAGCCCGTCGATCTCGTCCAGTGGATCCGGGCGGTCGAGGCCTCGGTCATCGACACCGTGCGCGAGGTCTGGGACCTGCCGGTGCACCGCGTCGAGGGACGCGCGGGCGTGTGGCTCACCGAAGAGGGACGCCGCGACCGCAAGATCTGCGCGATCGGCCTGAAGGTCGCGCGCGGTGCCACTCTGCACGGTATCGCCCTCAACGTCGACATCGACCCTGCACATGCTTTCGAAGGCATCATCCCCTGTGGCCTCACCGACGCTGACGTGACCTCCCTGTCGTGGGAGGGCGTCCACACGACGGTGGGCGACGCCGCTGCCGAACTTGTCCCGCGCATGGTGGAGCACATCTCCCCCTGCCTGGCGACCACTCCCACTTCTGTTTCCTACACGACGAGGTCAACGCTATGAGTACCCTGCCCGATCCCGAAGGACGCAAGCTCCTGCGCATCGAGGTGCGTAACTCTCAAACGCCGATCGAGAAGAAGCCGGAGTGGATTCGTACGACCGCGAAGGCCGGCGAGAACTACCAGGACATGCGCTCCCTGTCGCACGCCAAAGGGCTGCACACGGTGTGTGCGGAGGCCGGCTGCCCCAACATCTACGAATGCTGGCAGGACCGCGAGGCGACGTTCCTCCTCGGGGGTGCCCTGTGCACGCGTCGCTGCGACTTCTGCGACATCGCGACGGGCCGCCCCACCGAGTACGACAAGGACGAGCCGCGCCGTATCGCTGAGTCCGTGCGCGACCTCGACCTGCGCTACGTGACAATCACTGGCGTCACCCGCGATGATCTGCCCGACGGTGCCGCGTGGCTGTACGCGCAGACGTGCCGTCTCATCCACGAGCTCAACCCGGGCACGGGCGTGGAGCTCCTCGTGGATGACTTCCGCGGACAGGCCGAGTCGATCGACATGGTGATCGAGGCGGGCCCGCAGGTCTTCGCGCACAACCTCGAGACGGTGCCGCGTATCTTCAAGAAGATCCGCCCCGCCTTCAACTATGATCGTTCGCTCGCGATGATCAGGCGTGCCCACGACGGCGGCATGGTCACGAAGTCGAACCTGATCCTCGGTATGGGCGAGACGCGCGAGGAGGTCAGCGCTGCCATGCGCGACCTGCACGAGTCGGGTTGTGACCTGCTGACGCTCACGCAGTACCTGCGTCCCTCTCCCCTGCACCACCCGATCGACCGCTGGGTCCACCCCGAGGAGTTTGTCGAGATGGCCGCCGAGGCCGAGGAGATGGGCTTCGCGGGCGTCATGGCCGGTCCCCTCGTGCGTTCCTCCTACCGTGCGGGTCTGCTGTGGGCCAAGGGTATGCGTGCCCGCGGCTTCGAGATCCCTCGAGCAGCTGCGTCACATCGCCAACTCCGGGTCGACGCTGCAGGAGGCCGGTTCGGTCCTGGCGCGCCTGAAGGAACGCTCGGAGCGTCACGCGGCGATGGCCGCCGCGAAGGCCGCCACGGCCTCGTGACCCCGGATTATTCTCCCGCGCGGGCACTCCTGGCCTCCGCGCGTCGGCACCCCGACCGCCGCTCCTTGGTCGACGCCGTGACGGGCGAGGAGTGGAGCGTGCGCGGGGCCGCCGACGCGGTCGCTCGCCTCGCCGCCGCTTTCGACTCGGCTGGTATCGGCGAGGGGACACGGATCGCGGTCATCGGGGCGAACTCACCGTGGCACTACATCGTCCACGTGGCAGCCTCGTGGCTGGGTGCGGTGACGGTTCCCCTGTCTCCGCGTATGCCCTCCTCGGCGCTCGCTTCGATGTGCGCGCAGGTGGGCGTCTCGTGGGTATTCCTTGACGAGGCCTCCCGCACTCACGCTCCCGTGCTGTCCGACGCGGGCGCGCAGGTCGCGTCGTTTGCGGATCTGTCGGCGTGGGCGGATCGCGCTGCCCCCATCGGGCACGCTCCCGCGCGCTGCGGGACCGAGCTCGCCGCCATCTTGTTTACCTCGGGGTCCACGGGCACCCCACGCCCCGTCGAGCTCACCCATGAGGTCATGTGGTGGGGATCGACGAACTTCCGCGAGGGTTTCGACTATGCGCCGACGTCATCGGTGGTCGGCGTGTGCGCGCCCGCCAGCCACATCGGCGGCTTCAACGGGACCTCGATGGACGTGTGGACGCACGGCGGCACGCTGGTCACACTCGGCTTCCCAGGTTCTTTCGACGCTCGCGGCGTCATTGACGCGATCGAGCGCTACGGGATCACCATGATGTTCGCCGTGCCCGCGATTGTCCGCGCCATCCTCAATCAGCATGAGCGCGGCGGCGGCGACCTGTCGTCGTGGGCGCGTCCCCTCATCGGCGGCGATGCGATGACGGCGGACCTCGCGGACGCAATGCGTACAGCCGGCCTGTCCCCCATCCACGTGTGGGGCATGACCGAGACCTCCGGGGCGGGCACGGTGGCCACACCCGATTCCGAGGCGCCGGCTGGATCGCTCGGTGTTCCCTTCCCCTACGTAGACCTCCGCGTCATGGCTACCGACGAGCGCGAAGCCGGGGTCGGCGAGCTGGGTGAAATCTGGGTGCGAGGCCCCGGCGTCGTGAGCGGCGATGAGTGGCTGCGCACCGGCGACCTCGCGACTCGGGATGCCCAGGGGTGGCTGCACATGGTGGGGCGCGCCCACCGCATGATCAACACGGCCGGAGAGCTCGTCGCTCCCCCGAGCGTCGAACGGGCTCTACGCTCGCTGGACGTCGTGTCGGATGCGCTTGTCGTGGGACTGCCGGATGAGCGCTGGGGGCAGATCGTCGCCGCGCTGATCGTCGCCTCTCCCGCAGGGCCGCGCCCAGGCCTCGTCGATGAGCATCGAAGCACTCTCCGAGGCTCTCAGCGATACCCTCGCACCCTGGGAGAAGGTTCGTCGCGTGCTGGTCGTGGACTCGCTGCCGACGACGACCACGGGCAAGCCGGATCCGGTCGCGGCGGCCGGCCTGTTCGACTCGTAAGAACAGCGGCTTAGGTGCGCCTAACTTCACAATACATGTGCACCATATTTAGATAAGATTAGCCTTGCTTAATTGAAGGAGAGTCTTATGTCCCGCCACCGCATTGTCATCATCGGTTCCGGCTTCGCAGGCCTGACGGCAGCTCGTCGACTGAACAAGGCCGACGCCGACATCACGATCTTGGCGCGCACATCGCACCACCTCTTCCAGCCGCTGCTGTACCAGGTGGCCACGGGCATCCTCTCCGAGGGCGACATCGCCCCCACGACGCGCGAGATCCTGCGGAAGCAGAAGAACGTTACCGTCCTGCAGGCGCTCGTCGAGGAGATCGACGTCGAGGCGCGCGTCGTGAAGTGGCGCAACCACAACAAGTATGAGCGCACCGAGTACGACACGCTGATCGTGGCGGCGGGTGCCGGTCAGTCTTACTTCGGCAACGATCACTTCGCGGTCTTCGCGCCGGGTATGAAGACGATCGATGACGCGCTCGAGCTTCGTGCGCGCATTTTCGGCGCGTTTGAGCTGGCCGAGATTGAGACCGATCCTGCTCTGGTGGGCAAGCTCCTTACCTTCGTCGTCGTGGGCGCGGGTCCGACGGGCGTGGAGATGGCTGGACAGATCCGCGAGCTCGCCTCTCACACCCTGAAGGGCGAGTTCCGCAACATCGATCCGACGAAGGCACGCGTCATCCTAGTGGACGGTGCCGAGCACCCACTCCCCCCGTTCGGCGAGCAGCTCGGCCATAAGACCGAGGAGGCGCTGGCGGGGCTCGGTGTAGAGATGAAGATGAACGCCTTCGTCACCGACGTGGACGCCGAGGGCGTGACACTGAAGTACAAGTCCGGCGAGGAAGAGCGGATCGATTCCGTGTGCAAGGTGTGGGCCGCGGGCGTGTCCGCGAGCCCGCTAGGCCGGGCCCTGGGCGAGGCCACGGGTGCCGAGGTGGACCGCGCAGGCCGCGTCACCGTCAACAAGGACCTGACTCTGCCAGGTCACCCCGAGATCTTCGTACTCGGCGACATGATGGCCTTCCCGGGCGTCCCCGGCGTCGCGCAGGGTGCCATCCAGTCGGCGCGCTTCGCTGCCGATACCATCGCCGCGCGCCTGGCGGGCCGCGCCCCCAAGGCCACGGAATTCTCCTACTTCGACAAGGGGTCCATGGCGACGATTGCGCGCTTCAAGGCGGTCGTGAAGATGGGCAACACGAAACTAACGGGTTTCGTCGCGTGGGTGGCCTGGTGCTTCCTGCACCTGCTCTACATCGTCGGCTTCAAGTCGCAGGTGGGCACGCTGGTGAATTGGTTCTTCAGCTTCCTGTCGGGAGCGCGTTCGCAGCGCACGACGACGAACCAGCAGATGGTGGGCCGCCTGGCCATGGAGCAGCTGGGGGCCGGAGCGTCAGGCAAGCTCGTCGCCGGCGAGGACGTCGTCGAGGAGCGCGCTCAGGAGGACTGAGCTGATCACGCTCTAGCGGCCTCCTCAGGCGCGCGTTCTGACACGGTAACGCGCACTGACAAACAGGCAGGCAGGCACGTTGTGGGGCTGGAAGCAGAGGCGTCCAGCCCCATTTATCACAACTTAGGATAGGCCAGTCGCAACTCATCCAAAAGAGGTATAGTTCACTCATGGTACGCACGCAGGATTTCAAAGAGGAAATTATACCAGCAGCTCTCCACTTTGCCATTCTGGCCTTGAGACTAGCAAACAGGACTAACGTGGCAGACTTTGCTGAATCGGCGCTCGCTGTAACTGACTTTGGAAAACGGAACTATGAAAAGTACAAAGAACTTCGACCACTACAAAACGAAATTAAGCGAAATCTAAAGAAGACAAGAACAAAATTTACAAAATCCTGCAAAGCTCGAAAAATATACAAGGCAAAAATCGAATACATAATTACAGAGGTAGAGATAATCTTCACTAAGGAACTTAGCGAATTAGACATCGATCGCACAAAACAAAGACAAGCGACGCTCGATCCCAAAGCATTTAAAGACTGGCTTGACCAAAGTACCGAAAAAACTCGATCAAGTCTAACGGACCTTCAAGCAGAATACTACTCTGACCTAGTCGATGCAATATACGAAGCTTACACGAATCACACAAAGCGTGACCGAACATACACAAATGATGCGGTTGACCAGGCTCTATCAGAATTGAATGAAATAAAAAATGCGATCTCGCAGAAAAACACTGAAAGAGATAACAAATACACACACCTTAAACTCGACGAAAATCTACATAATGAACCATGCACATTCGGCCCATTTCCTCAACTCACTACTCATTACACCGAACGCTTCGAAAACAAAAATAGAGTATCAATCGAGGCAAAGATTATCGAATCGATAACTTCACACACAACCCAGCATACCGTGCTGATTGGTCCCCCCAGGATCAGGAAAAACGCAATGTGCCACTAAAATAGCTAAGCATTTTACTAGTAAAACGAACACCAACTGGTCAATTATTGCATGGCTCGATGCCTCATCCAATAGACAGCTACAGAATTCACTATTATCACTAGGTAACAGCTTAGGATTAATTGACACGCAAAACAGCGATTCAGAAAGTGCAGTGAACAAGCTACTCGTCAGTCTTCCACAAATATACACAAAGCACATTTTATTCATATACGACAATGTGAAAAATATTGACGATATCGTTGGGTATGTTCCATCTTCAAATCGAATCTCCCTATTAGTCACAACCCGCGCACACGAAGGCTGGAACAATTATTCGGGCTGGGAATCACACAAACTGACCGAGTTTAGTAAAGAGCTCGCGACTGACTTGATACAAAGCATCACAGGAGAAGACGATGTTGATCAAGCGTCAAAACTAATTGAATTTATAGGTACTTCCCCTCTTATCATCGGTCAAGTTGGCGCCACAATCCGGGAAGATCCGTCACTTACATTATGTAGTTATTACGAGCAGATTAGAACTATTGGCAATAGCGGCTTAATTAAACCAATTCCAGGCGCGAGCCATAACGAGTCATACGATAAGCTGCTCCGGAACAACGTCGATGACCTTCTTAGCAAAATGGGGCCAGACGAACGCGCCGAAGCTCTAAGGCAACTGAGCTCAGTGTGCTATCTGGCCGCACGAGGAATCCCTCGCAGATGGTTATGTAAGGATACAAGTCCAATCACTGCCCGCGTCTACATAAAAATTACAACGTGCGGCAATAATTAATGAATCAGAAGATGGAAGACTATCTAGCATACATAGGCTTAATGCCCAGATCATTCGCGAAGACTGGGAGCTATTGAACTTCACCACTTCAAAAGCACAAAGTCTGGCAAAGCACACCTTGATCGACTCGGATCCCACCGATAACATAGTTGATAACTATCAAGAAATACGCGCAACGACGGAGCAACGCATAGCACAATACATCGCTATTTTTAATCAGGCGTATTCTACAGACTTATTATGCTCTGAGGATACACAACGTCACATTAGTTCTGTTCTCCGCGATGCCGATATCACTTCGCTTCAACCCGAAGCCCTTCAGCTTTGCGAGTTAGTCGACCAAGTTATTGGAATCTGCAAAAGCAAAGCCATAAAGTCCGACCTACATGTCTCTTATGCAAATCTTCTTCGATTTGCCGGTCAACACCGCTTGGCGCTAGCACACTATGCCAGCGCTCTCGGTAGAATTAGACGCCTCAAGACTGATCAGTTCATTACCGAAATTTCTTATCGGCGCGACCAAGCCCATTGCTTGCTGATGGATCATCAGGTTACCAAGGCGATCAAACTTCTCGAAAAGTGCAGGAAGTGGACAGAACATCGACTTGGAAAAGATAACATCCACACTATTTCGATTCTCACCGAGCTTGGCTTTGCCTATCTAAGCACAAATCAGCTTCGAGTGGTAATCAACATGCTAGAGCCCACCTTAGAGATGGAGGTGGACATCGGAAATTATTTTCAGCTTACGACTATCTTTTTTGCTCGAAACGTACTTGCTATAGGTTATCTTACCTTGGGGATCCAAGAAAGAAAGGATACTTTTCAAAATAAAGGCCTTGCGCTATTGTACAAGAATGTTTGTGAATTCGAGGCTTACCTGCCGCCTGAGCATACTGATGCAATATCATATCGTCAGAACTTAGCCTGGGCTTTCGCTCAAGTAGGTGACGATGATATTGCGCTTGCAATATATCAGCAACTCTTAGAACATATCACCATGTACTACGGCGCACATCACAGTGAGGCTCTTAACATATCTCTAAATATCGGCGTCACGTTAACAAATCTCGATCGTTGTGATGAGGCCATCAATGTTCTCTCTTCGCTTGAAGATGAGCTGTCAAAGCTCATGTCGTCGGATAGTACGGTCCTCGCAAACTGTCGAAAGTCATTAGGGTACGCATATTTTCGCCTTCCAGATTACTCCAGTGCATTCACAAATTTTGATAAAGTTTGCCAAGTTGCCGAGTCGCTCCCAATGTCACTTCGGTCTGACATTGCTTCACAATGGTACAAACTCGCAGAACTTCTCGGTCAGAACGGACAGTTGGACGAAGCACAAGTTCTATATGAGTTTGCGAGCTCGTTATATTGGGCAGGACGCACTGCTTGACAATTCACTCTCTCTCAGGCTTGGGGCCGGAAGCATTCGCTTCCGGCCCCTGCCTTTTGTGGGCCCTACCGGGCTCGAACCGATGACCTTCTGGGTGTAAACCAGACGCTCTAGCCAACTGAGCTAAAGGCCCCACGCACGCGCCAATCTACCAGAAGAGACACGTACGGTCACATCCGAGGCCGAGCGACACAGCACAGAACAGCGCTGCCCCGCCCCGGCCTCGTCGATGAAACTAGCGGCGCGAACGCGGACGCGCGGTCAGTCGCACGCCCGCCCAGTTATCTCCCAAAGCCGTCGAGGTCGTCGCATGCAGGCCCGCGATCTCCGCGGCCTCCTCCACGTCGCCCACGCGCACGGAATTGGGCGTCCCGGCTTGGGAATCAGCACCCAGATCAACCCGCCGTCATCCAGGTTCGACATCGCGTCCACGAGGACGTCCGCGAGGTCCTCCTCCTCGGCGTCGTCCGCGCGCCACCAGACGATCGCGCCATCCACGACGTCCGCGTAATCGACGTCAACGAGCGGATGCCCCGTCTCCCCTTCAATCGCTTCGCGCACACCCTGATCCACGTCGTCATCGACGTAGAACTCCTGCACGATCGCATCGGACGCAAAACCCAGGCTCACTGCCATCACGCAGCACCGCCCATCAACGAGCTGACGCTCAGTGTCATATCAACGTTCACGCCTTCATCCTAGGGCATTGGAGCTACTGGAATGCAAGGGATAGCCCACGATGAAACACTCCCACGAACACTCCCCCGTTTGAGCTGGGGAATTACCCGGCGCACCCCACCCATACGCCGGTGATACGCACCTCATAGTCGATACGCGAGGCAAACACTCGCAAAGGATCCCCAATAGTGGGACAATGGTCCCGATATGCGCGATGTCGCCCGAGGACATCGCCCACGCACGCTGCGCGAGCAGCACCGAGTCAAGCGAGAAGGTACACCGTGAGCCAACTCCACGAGTCCCACCCCGTCGTCAACGGCCTGATCCCTCAGGTTCCCGACAACGACCCCCAGGAGACCGCCGAATGGGTCGAGTCCCTGTCCGGGCTCATCAACGAAAAGGGCGGCCCCCGTGCACGCTACATCCTGCTGCACATGCTGGACGAGGCGCGCCGCAACGGCGTTCAGCTCCCCAAGGAGTACACGACCCCCTACGTCAACACCATTCCCGTTGACCAGGAGCCGTACTTCCCCGGCGACGAAGCCATGGAGCGCGAATACCGCCGTTGGATCCGCTGGAACGCCGCCGTCCAGGTGACGCGCGCTCAGCGCCCCGGCGTCAAGGTCGGCGGACACATCTCCTCCTACGCATCGGTTGCCACCCTCTACGAGGTCGGCCTCAACCACTTCTTCCGCGGCAAGGACCACCCCGGCGGCGGCGACCACGTGTTCTTCCAGGGACACGCCTCCCCCGGCCCCTACGCCCGTGCCTTCCTCGAGGGTCGCCTCTCCGAAGAGGAGATGGACGGCTTCCGTCAGCAGGTCTCGACCAGCACGGTCTGCCCTCGTACCCGCACCCGCGCCAGCTTGAGCGCTTCTGGGAGTTCCCCACGGTCTCGCTCGGCCTGGGTCCCGCCGAGGCCATCTACCAGGCTTGGTTCGACCGCTACCTGTTCATGAACGGCATCAAGGACACCTCGCAGCAGCACACGTGGGCCTTCATCGGCGACGGTGAGATGGACGAACCCGAATCCCGCGGCATGCTCCAGCTCGCCGCCCAGCAGCGCCTGGACAACCTGACCTTCGTCATCAACTGCAACCTGCAGCGTCTCGACGGCCCGGTGCGTGGTAACGGCAAGATCATCCAGGAGCTCGAGGCCTTCTTCAAGGGCGCGGGCTGGAACGTCATCAAGGTGATCTGGGGCCGTGGCTGGGACCAGCTGCTCGCCGCCGACAAGGACGATGCCCTCGTCCACGTCATGAACGAGACCCTGGACGGCGACTACCAGACCTTCCGCGCGAACGACGGCGCCTACGTGCGTGAGCACTTCTTTGGCCGTGACCCGCGCACCAAGGAAATGGTCAAGAACTGGACCGACGAGCAGCTCTGGGAGCTCAAGCGCGGCGGCCACGACTACCGCAAGGTCTACGCAGCCTACAAGGCAGCCATGGACCACACCGGCCAGCCGACCGTCGTCCTCGCGCACACGATTAAGGGCTACGCCCTCGGCTCGCACTTCGCCGGCCGTAACTCGACGCACCAGATGAAGAAGCTGACCCTCGAGGACGCCAAGCAGCTGCGCGATCGCCTCCAGATCCCGATCACGGACGAGGAACTCGAGCGCGATCCCTACATGCCGCCGTACTACATGCCGCCGGCCGATCACCCGGCCCTGCAGTACATGAAGGAGCGCCGCGAGATCCTCGGCGGATGGGTGCCCGAGCGCCGCGCCGACCGCCAGCCGAAGCTTCCCGAGCTGCCCACCCGCCCCTTCGAGGCGCTCTCGAAGGGCTCCGGCAAGCTCGAGGTCGCCACGACCATGGCCCTCGTGCGCCTGTTCAAGGACCTCATCAAGGACAAGCAGGTCGGTAAGTACTTCGTGCCGATCATCCCCGACGAGGCTCGCACCTTCGGCCTGGACGCGATCTTCCCGTCGGCGAAGATCTTCAACACGACCGGCCAGTCGTACACGCCCGTGGATGCGGACATGATGCTGTCCTACCGCGAGTCCGAGCGCGGCCAGATCATGCACACGGGCATCACCGAGGCCGGCTCGGCCGCCGCCTTCCAGGTCGTCGGCACGGCATACGCCACGCACGACCTGCCGATGGTTCCGATCTACATCTTCTACTCGATGTTCGGCTTCCAGCGTACGGGCGACCAGTTCTGGGCGGCGGGCGACCAGATGACGAAGGGCTTCGTCATCGAGCGCTACCGCGGGCCGCACGACGCTTGCGGGCGAGGGTCTGCAGCACATGGACGGCCACTCGCAGGTCCTGGCTGCCACGAACCACGCGTTCGTGTCCTACGACCCGGCGTACGCGTACGAAATCCGCTACATCATGGCGGATGGCCTCCAGCGCATGTACGGCGACGCGGATGGCCGCGATCCGAACGTCATGTACTACATCACCGTGTACAACGAGCCGATCCGTCAGCCGGCCGAGCCGGAGAACGTGGACGTCGAGGGCATCATCAAGGGCATCTACAACGTCGATGAGCACCAGAACTTCGGCGGCCCCAAGGCTCAGCTGCTCGCCTCTGGCGTCGGCGTGCCGTGGGCGCGCGAGGCTCGCGAGCTGCTGGCTCGCGACTGGGGCGTGGACGCCGCCGTGTGGTCCGTGACCTCGTGGAACGAGCTGCGCCGCGATGGCCTGGACGCCGAGGAGCACAACTTCCTGCACCCGTCCGAGCCGCGCCGTACCCCCTACGTGTCGACGAAGCTCGCGGGTCGCGAGGGTCCGTTCGTGGCCTCCTCCGACTTCGACCGCATGCTGCCTGACCAGATTCGTCAGTGGATCCCGGGCGACTACCACGTGCTCGGTGCGGATGGCTTCGGCTTCTCCGACACCCGCCGCGCTGCTCGCCGCTGGTTCCACATCGACGCGGAGTCGATGGTCGTGCGCACGCTGGCTGCCCTCGCCGAGAAGGGCCAGGTTGACCCGTCGGTCGTCCAGCAGGCGATCGACAAGTACGAGCTCTTCAACTACGCGATCCAGGGCAATGACCACGCTGGCGAGGAGTGATCGTCGCTAGGCCCGCGCTCCTCCATCGCGGCGCCCAGCGGTCATGAGAACGAGGCCGGGGACCCCCACGCGGGGGTTCCCGGCCTCCTCTCATTCCCCGACAGGTGGGATAGCCTCTGCCCTCCTGACGCGCGCGGCGCACAATGGATGCATGCACGTTCCTTACGAGACCGAAAAGTTCTACTACGGTTTTCCCGTCTACATCCTGGCCTACCCCGACGACGCTGTCGGCGTTGGAATCACGACGGGGTCTTCCTCGTACTCGCTGGGACAGATGGTCATGATCGGCTGCGATTCGACGACACACGCGGCACGCTCGATCAAGCGCTCAGGCGTGTGCTCACTGAACCTCTTCGGGCCCGAGGCCATGGGCCTCTACGAGTATGCGGGCACCGTCTCTGGTGGGAATAAGCTTTGGCGATGCCCGCGTGGCATCAAGCGACTATGACGGCGTTCCCGTCCTCGATGACTCCCTGATGAGCCTCGTTTGCCGCGTCCTGGAGGCCACAGAGGATGGCACCTACACGCACTTCCGCTGCGAGATTACCCAGCGCCTGGTGGCCCCCTCACTCATCGACGAGCAGGGCCGTTTCCGCTACGAGGATCTGCACACCGTCGAATACGTCGGAGACGCGCGCAGGCGCATCTACCGCTACTTCTCGGACCGTGTGGAGCGTTTCGGCACCTTCGTTCGTTCATTCAAAGAGTCGCTCCTCCCCTAGCGCCGTCACGTACCAACAACAAAAGCCGGGGACCCACGCGGGATCCCCGGCCTCGTCTGTACGTAGAGGCTACTCAGCTCTCGTCGGTGCCCGCGTACTTCGGGTGCGCGAGGTTCTCGGGGCGAGAGAATACGCTCGACCTCCTCCTCCGAGAGGAGCTCCATCTCGTGGATGACCTCGCGGACGGTCTTACCCTCTGCGGCGGCACGCTTACCGACGACGTCGCCCAGGTGGTGACCGATCACGTCGTTGAAGTATGTGACGATACCGATGGAGTTCTCCACGTAGTGGCGGCACACGTCCGGATTGGCGGTAATGCCATTCACACAGCGCTCACGCAGCGTGTCGCACGCATTCACGAGCAGGTTGATCGACTCGATGAGCGCCTGGGCGATGACGGGCTCCATGACGTTGAGCTGGAGCTGTCCCGCCTCGGCCGCCATGGTCACGGTCTGATCGTTGCCGATCACCTTGAAGCAGACCTGGTTGACGACCTCGGGGATAACGGGGTTGACCTTGGCGGGCATGATCGACGAGCCCGCCGCCATCTTCGGGAGGTTGATCTCGTTGAGGCCCGCGCGAGGACCGGAGGCCAGCAGGCGCAGGTCGTTGCAGACCTTCGACAGCTTGACGGCGCTGCGCTTGATGGTCGCGTGCATGGAGACATAGGCGCCGGTATCGGAGGTCGCCTCGAGGAGGTCCGGAGAACCAACGACACGCGCGCCCGTGATACGACGCAGGTGGCGCACGACAACCTGCTGGTAGCCATCGGGCGTGTTCAGACCGGTACCGATAGCGGTCGCGCCCAGGTTCGTCTCGAGGAGCAGCTCAGCGTTGTTCACGAGGCGCTCATCCTCCTCGCGGAGCGTGTGCGCGAAGGCCGAGAATTCGCTGCCCAGCGACATCGGGACGGCGTCCTGCAGCTGCGTGCGCCCCATCGTCAGGATGTGGCGGAACTCAGCACCCTTCTCATCGAAAGCATCGGCCAGCTCATCGATGGCCTTGCGCAAGCGATTCACCCTACGCCACAGCGCAATACGGAAGGCCGTCGGGTAAGCGTCGTTCGTCGACTGCGAGCGGTTGACGTGGTCATTGGGGTTGATGATGTCGTAGCGGCCCTTGTCCTCACCGAGGATCTCCAGTGCCAGGTTCGCGATGACCCTCATTCGCGTTCATGTTGACGGAGGTGCCGGCACCGCCCTGGAACTGGTCGACGGGGAACTGGTCCATGCAGCGGCCGTTTTCGATGATCTCGTCGCACGCGGCGATGATCGCCTCGGCCTTGGACGGCTTCATCGCCTTGAGCTGCATGTTCGCCATCGCGCACGCCTTCTTCACCTGGGCGAAAGCGCGGATCAGCTCGGGCGCCTCATTGATCGTGCGCCCCGAGATCTGATAGTTCTCGATGGCGCGCAACGTATGAATGCCCCAGTACGCGTCGTCGGGTACTTCGCGGGTGCCAAGCAGATCTTCTTCGGTGCGGGTCAACGTTGTTCCTTCCGTCTGTCCTCCGGCCGTTTCCTTCCGGCCGATGCGCCTCCATGGTAGGCCCTGTAGGCCCGAAATTCCGGCACTTTACGAACATTGGAGAAGTCGTTGAGACTCCCGTAATCAGCTCTTTCGCTAGTGATTGGACACGGCGTCAGTGACCGCGTCAAGCAGGTCTGCCAGCGTCACCCATTCCTCGATCGCAGCATCCGCGAGAGCCACCTTGGCCTCGCGCTCGACGCGCGCGACGACGGCGTAGAGGGAGACATCATCCATGTCGAGGTCGCCACGCAACGTGAGCTCCCCGCGAGCGTCGGCGGGGTCAAGCTCCACCTCGTCGAGCACAGCCTCCATCGCGGCCTCGCGGGCGCGGTCCTGCGCGGTGTCAACTCTGCTCTCCGACGAGGCCGGGGCCGCGCCGGGCGCGTCGTCAGACGCATCGGGATCGACCAGCTGCGCTAAGCCTGCGCGCAGCTGGTCACCGAGCAGGTCGGCGATGGAGCCCATCAGCCGACCCGGTTATTCAGCCAGCGCACGGGGGCGCCGGCACCCGCATGGCGGAAGGACTCAAGCTCATCGTCCCACGCCTGGCCGAGGGCTAGGTCGAGGCCCTCGCGCAGCTCCTCGTACGTGGTCGCAGACTCCAGGGCCGCGCGAATACGATCCTCGGGCACGACGACGTTGCCGACCGTGTCCATCTGTGAGTGGAAAATACCCAGGGAAGGCGTGTGACACCAGCGTCCGCCGTCGCTCGAGGCGGTGGCTTCCTCCGTCACCTCGTAGCGCAGGTGCTCCCAACCGCGCAGAGCGGACGCCAAACGGGCGCCTGAGCCAACCGGTCCGACCCACGAGAACTCGCAGCGAACCATGCCCGGCGCCGCCTCTGATCCGACCACTGGGAGGTGGACCTCCTGGCCGAGCGCGTGACCCAGCGCCCACTCGATGTGCGGGCACAGAGCGGGCGGTGTTGAGTGCACGAAAAGTACACCGCGGGTGTATGACCCTCTCATTGTTCCTCCTGTTGGCTTTGTCAGGATCGTCTTCCCCTACGCCCTAAACAGCCGAGAGTCGCAATGATCTGCGCCTTAACAGCGCACACGATGTAGTTACAGGATAGTCGAACGCGCCGGGGAATGCATTCCATTCCCCGGCGCGTCCACGCCACGACAACGCTCGATGCTTAGAAACCCGCGTTGCGAATGTCTCGCAGCGCCTTCTTGCGGGTCGCGCGATCCAGGCGATCAATGTAAATGTGACCGTCGAGATGGTCACACTCATGCTGAATGCAGCGAGCCATCAGCTCCTCACCCTCGACGACAACCTTCTTGCCGTCCAGGTCGGTGCCCTCGCAGCGCGCGTACCAGGCGCGCTCGGTCGGGTACCAGAGCTCGGGAACCGACAGGCAGCCCTCGTCGCCGTCCTGGTACTCGTCCTCGCTCAGAGCAACAATGCGGGGATTCAGCACGTAGCCGATCTCGCCGTCGATATTCCAGGAGAACGCACGCAGGCTGACGCCAATCTGGTTGGCGGCCAGACCGGCGCGACCGTCCATGTCGACGCCTTCGAGAAGATCCTCGACGAGGGCCTTCACATTCGGGGTGATCTCCGTGATCGGGTCACACACGGTACGCAGGACCGGGTCGCCGATAATGCGGATGGGACGAATAGCCATGTCACTCCCCCTTCAGGGCCGCGGCGTGGAGCTCGTGCAGGCGAGTGACGGCTTCGTCGACGGGGACGACGATGGTCTCGCCGGTGGCGCGCACGCGGATCTCCACCTCGCCGTCGGCCAGCGAACGTCCGACGACCAGGCCGAAGGGCACGCCCACGAGCTCGTAGTCCTTGAACTTCACGCCAGCGCTCACCTTACGGCGATCGTCGACGAGGACGTCCAGGCCGGCAGCGTCGAGCTGCTCGCCAAGAGACTGCGCGATGTCGAAGACCTCGTCACCCTTGCCGGTCGCCAGGACGTGCACGTCAAAGGGCGCGATCTGAGCAGGCCAGCTCAGACCCTTCTCGTCGCAGTTGGCCTCGGCCAGAGCAGCCATCACGCGAGTGACGCCGATGCCGTACGAACCCATCGTGACGACCTGAGTCTTGCCGTTCTCGTCGAGCACGGTCAGGCCCAAGGCCTTGGCGTACTTGCGCCCCAGCTGGAAGATATGGCCGATCTCGATACCACGCTCAAGGTGGAGGGGGCCCGAACCATCGGGAGCCAGGTCGCCCTCGCGCACCTCAGCGGCCTCGATCGTGCCGTCAGCCGTGAAGTCGCGGCCCATGACCAGGTTCAGGATGTGACGCTGCTCGGCGTTCGCGCCGGTCACCCAGGCGGTCCCCTCGGAGACGCGCGGGTCAACCAGGTAGCGCACAGAACCGGAGACGTTGCCCTCCTCGTCCACGACACGCTTGGGCGAGTTGGGGCCAAGCACCGTGGGGCCGATGTAGCCGCGCACCAGCTCAGGGTGCGGCCCAAAGTCGGAGTCCGAGGCCATCTCAACCTCGGCGGGAGCAACGGAAGCCTCGAGACGCTTCATATCAACGTCGCGGTCACCGGGCACGCCCACGACGAGGAGCTCGCGCTCGCCATCCGGGTGCGTCAGCGTCACGACGACGTTCTTCAGCGTGTCTGCCGCGCTCCAGGGACGGTCCTCGCGCGGGTAGCGCCTCGTTGAGCAGGGTCCACAAGCGCCTCGATCGTCGGCGCGTCGGGAGTCGGCACCTCAACCGGAGCTGGAACGCCGGACGCATCCTGAACGTCAGGAACGGGGGTCGTCACGGCCTCCGCGTTGGCGGCGTAGCCACCCGGGGACGCCACGAACGTATCCTCGCCGATCGGAGAGGGGTGCAGGAACTCTTCGGAGCGCGAGCCGCCCATCGCACCACTCATCGCGGAAACGATGACGTACGGCAGGCCCAGGCGCTGGAAGATGCGCTCGTAGGTGTCACGCTCGGCCTGGTAGGAAGCGTTCAGCCCTCGTCGTCAATGTCGAAGGAGTAGGCGTCCTTCATCACGAACTCACGGCCACGAATCAGACCCGCGCGCGGACGGGCCTCATCGCGATACTTTGTCTGGATCTGGTACAGCGTCGCAGGCAGATCCTTGTACGAGGAGTACATGTCTTTCACGAGAAGAGTGAACATCTCCTCGTGCGTGGGGGCCAGCAGGTAGTCGCCGCCCTTGCGGTCGTTGAGCTTGAACAGCGTCGGACCGTACTCTTCCCAGCGGTTCGTTGCCTTGTAGGGGTCTGCAGGGATCAGGCCCGGGAAATGGACCTCCTGCGCGCCCATCGCATCCATCTCTTCGCGGACGATGTCCTCGATCTTGCGCAGCGTACGCAAGCCGAGGGGCAGCCACGTGTAAATGCCGGGGGCGCAACGGCGGATATAACCGGCACGCACCAGAAGCTTATGCGAGTTAACCTCGGCGTCAGCCGGGTCTTCGCGCAGGGTTCGCAGGAAGAAAGTCGAGAGATTTCGAAGCATGCTCCAAGAGTACGGCACGCAAAGCCTTTGAGGCCACCGGCACAGCCGTGTAGCCCCTCATCGAGGCAGTAGCAGCACTCAGATCGCGGCGCGGGTGCCGAGCTCGCGCTCACGGGCACCCGGGTGCGACGCGTAGTAACGGCGTGCCATCCACCCCGGCTATGCCCACTCGGGCAGGCCACTGAAGTAGAAGAGCCTGAACAGCGACCGCCGCCATCAGGGCAAGAACACCAATCACAAGGCCGAGGGAACCAAGAGTGTCGAGTCCGCGAGCCTCACGAGCCATCAGATCGGCAGTCAGGAACCACAGAACGGACAGCAATGGCATCAGCGGCCACACGACCCGCCCCATTTCGCCAGCCGTGTTGCCACCGCCAAGCTCCAGACGCACGGAGACACGGCGCGCGCTCGCGCCGATACCGAACCACGCCCACGCCCAGACAAGAGCGATAGCGAGTCCCACGAGTGCGATCAGAGCGGGTGGAGTTGGCGACCATTGCGTCCCCCTTCGGACAAAAGCAACATCCCCGTTGGCGTTGCGTACCTAGCGATACTACAACACCAACGGGGATATCTGTCCAACCGAAAGGTCGGAAACGAGACTAATCAGGCATCAACAAGCCCACCAACGCACGCATCGCGCAAATCACGCAGCATGGACAGCGACGACAGGGACTCTGCGGTGACTCCCGCCCACGCGAGCGCGCGCTCACGGCCTTGCGCCACATGACGCTCACGAATGTGCAGCAACGTACGCGACGGAGACAAGGGCAGCAGAGCGATCCACACGTGCCTGAGGCCTCGGCCCCTCCGGGGCGCCAGGCGGTGCGACGCGCATCAGGATATGATCCTCGTCCTCGATATCGATGACCGTGGACTCGTCCTCAGGCTCGAAAACATGACCGAGTACATCCCAGACAGTGGACGCCGGCGCGTCGATCGCGATGCCGCGATCAACGACCACGTTCGCGCCGGGAAGAACCAGGTCACCGGGCAGCGACACGTCCGCCTGAGACGCTGTCAGGCCGATGCGCCGCGGAAGCCCGTAGCCGCCACAGCGCAAGCACCCGCAACGGTGACAGGCACGCAGAGTACGAAAACGCATGATACTCCTTGCGAACGCTCAGAAGTCAATGCCCGGCAGCTTGACCTCCGGGGCAGTGATGGGGGCAACCTCGACGCTACCGGAACCCGGTTCGAGCCCGAGCTCCTCGGCAAGGGCATTCGCGCGACGGATGAGAGTCTCGACGATCTGATCCTCCGGCACGGTCTCAACAACCTCGCCTCGAATGAAAAATCTGTCCCTTACCGTTGCCGGAAGCAACGCCGAGGTCCCGCCTCGGGCCTCGCCCGGCCCGTTGACAACGCAGCCCATGACAGCAACGCGCAGCGGAACGGTCAGGTCCTCAGCCCCTCAGTCACGTTCTCCGCGAGCGTCCACACATCCACCTGAGCACGACCGCACGACGGACACGAGACGATCTCCAGGGTCTTGTCTCGCAGGCCCATCGAACTCCAGCATCTTCGTGCCGACCTTGACTTCCTCAACCGGAGGAGCGGACAGGGAGACGCGGATCGTGTCGCCAATACCCTCAGCGAGCAGGATCGAGAAAGCGGAAACAGACTTAATGGTGCCCTGGAAGGCCGGACCCGCCTCGGTGACGCCCAGATGCAGCGGCCAATCCCCCGCCTCTGACAGCATGCGGTAGGCCTGAATCATCGTCAGCACATCGTGATGCTTCACCGAGATCTTGAAGTCATGGAAGTCATTCTCCTCAAAGAGGGAGGCCTCCCAGATCGCGGACTCAACCAGAGCCTCGGGCGTCGCGCGGCCGTACTTCTTGAGCAGGCGCGGATCCAGAGAACCGGCGTTGACGCCGATGCGCAGCGACACACCGTGATCGGAGGCAGCCTTGCAGATGTCCTTGACCTGATCGTCGAACTTCCGGATGTTGCCAGGCTGACGCGCACCGCACCACAGCCCGCCTCGATCGCCTGAAAGACGTACTTCGGCTTGAAGTGGATGTCGGCGATCACCGGGATACGCGACTGCTGGGCAATGATCGCAAGCGCATCCGCGTCCTTATCCGTCGGGCACGCAACGCGCACGATGTCGCAACCGGCCGCGGTCAGCTCAGCGATCTGCTGGAGCGTCGCTCCGATGTCGTGCGTCTTCGTCGTCGTCATGGACTGAACGGAGATGGGAGCACCCCGCCCACGGGCACGTCGCCCACCATGATCCGACGCGTCTCGCTTTGCGCGGAACGGCGACGCCGCAATGCCGGGCATTCCAAGATTGATTTCACTCACCGATTCATTATCGCGCACCGTGCGCATCCTTCCCACACGGACCACGCACGCGTGGTCAGAGTCGCTTTTCATCGGCGGGGGCTCGCCCGCCTTTTGTCAAGGCTTATCAGCCAAGAGACACCGGCTTCACGATGTCCGCGACGATCAAAATGACACTCATGACGACCAGCACCGCCCACAGCCCACGTCAGGGAACCAGGCGGGCCGTATCGGCAGGCCCCGGGTCCTCGCGCCACGCATGCGAGCGAACGTTCGCCGGGCACCCTCATAGAGGGCACCCACAATATGTCCACCATCCAGGGCGGCAACGGAATCAGGGTTGAAGACGAACAGCGCCATGTTCAACGACGCCAGCAGCTCAGCAGCACCGCCACGACCTGGCGAGTATCCTGAGGCCCAACGCCTGCGAATCGCCCGTCACCGCCGGCCATACGACCCACGCCAACAACCGACACCACACGGACGCATCGCGCTTCGTCCGTGACGATCGAGCGCCCCACCTGCCAGACAGCCTGCGGAAGGCGCACGACCACCGACGCCGTGCCCGTGAACATCTCGCTAGTTGGCGGCGGCAACGGGCCGACAGCGACGCCGACACGTACTCATACCCGGCGGTCACGCCAACAATGCGGGCTCCCTGGGCCCCGTGACGGGAGTCACCGTCAGGTCGACGGTCCCGCCGTCGCGCTCGACGGTCAGGACAGCAGACTCGCCCTCCGCAGTCGCCCCAACAGCTCGCTGCAGGTCCGCGAAAGTCGAGACGGGCTGCCCGTTCCACGCGACGACCGTGTCCCTGGGGCGAACCCCGGCCTCGTACGCGGGAGAAGCCACCTGCCAGACGCACTCGTGATCGTCGTCGGCACCTCGGCAATCGTACGCGACGCCGTCGGGGCACCGATCCCCATCATCGCAATCGCGGAAAGCACGAAGCAGATAAGCAGGTTCATCATCGGTCCACCGAGCATGACGGTGATCTTCTTCGGGGCACTCAAGCGATGGAACGCGCGATGTTCCTGCCCTTCAGGGATCTCCTCAGCCGAGGCCTCGCGCGCCTCCTGAGCGAGGGTCAGCTCCGCCTCGTCCCACGAGTCGCGTCCCCGGACGCGCCGGAGCGCATGCCGACGATCTTCACGTAGCCGCCGAGCAGGATGGCGCGCAGCGCGTGGGTGGTGTCCCCAACTTTCTTCTTCCACAGGGCCGGGCCAAAGCCCACCGAATAGTCCGGAACCAACACGCCGAACTTCTTCGCCGGGAGCATGTGCCCCACCTCGTGGAGGGCAACCGACGCAAGATTCCGATAACAACAACAACGATACCGACGAGAGCCCACGCTCACATATCCTTCCACTGGCCTGCGCGAACGAGTTCGCGTGCGCGCTGATCAGCCCAGCGCTGCGCGGCCACAATGTCATCCAACGAGGGATCCACAATACCCTCGTGCTCGTGCACGACCGCCGACACAGTGTCAACAATCGCGAGCCACGGGACCTCCCCCGCAATAAAAGCATCAACCAGCACTTCGTTGGCAGCATTCAACACCGCGGGATGCGTCGCAGACTCGCCGACGGCAAAAGCGCGCCAGGTCCACCGCCGGGAACGTCTCATTGTCGACCGGCTCAAACGTCCACTGCGACGCCGCCGCCCACGTCAGGGGACTCTCCACGCCCGCCAGACGCTCAGGCCAGGTCAGGCCGAGCGCGATCGGCAGGCGCATATCTGGAGGCGAGGCCTGCAGTGTCGTTGCTCCGTCGCACCACGTCACCATCGAGTGCACAATGGACTGCGGATGAACGGTCGCGATGATGTGCTCAGGCGCCACGTCGAAGAAGCAAGTGCGCCTCGATCGGTTCAGGCCCTTATTGATCAGGGTCGAGAGTTGATCGTCACGACGGGACCCATCTGCCACGTCGGGTGCGAGAGCCTGCTCAGCCCTCACACCACGCAACTGCTCGCGCGTGCGCCCACGGAACGGACCACCGAGGCGGTGAGAACCAGGTCAGCGACCTCGGAACGGCCCGACACAACCGGAGAGGTTAGGCCACGCTCGTGGACGCCCGACGCGAGTGCCTGCGCAATCGCAGAATGTTCGGAATCCACCGGGACAATCTGCCCCGGAAAACGCATCGCGTTCTTCACGAGGGCACCACCAACAACCAGCGATTCCTTTATTCGCCAGCGCCAGGGCGCCCGCTTTCCAACGCTGCAAGGGTCGACGACAGGCCCACGCCGCCGGTGATTCCGTTCAGGACGACGGGAACGAGGCCTGGATAGTCCTCCCGCGCCCGCTCCACCGACGCGCGAACGACATCGACCGACGCCTGCTCGCCCACGAACACCTGTGGGCACTGGCCACCCAGGGCGCGCACAGCGGCGTCGAGCTCCTCGCGCACGTCGCGTGCAACACCCACAAACGCGGGGCAAGTGCAACGATCTGCTCGGCGAGGACATCAATCGACGAGCCACCGGCGCTCACACCGACGACGCGAAAACGCCCCGGATGCGCGTCAATAACCTCTCGAGCCTGGGTGCCGATCGACCCCGTCGATCCCAAAAGGATAACGGGAACAACACCACCGCTATGCTTCACGCTCCCCAGCATCAGTCGACCGCGAGCAGGATCTCGACAGCACGCCCGAGGTAGGCATCCACCGGTCCTCCGCGTACGCTTTCTTGCCGCGCTTCGGCCGGAAAGTCGCAGTACGAATCTCATCAGCGGTCAGCTCACCGGCCTCGTCAAAGTAGGCGGCGAGACGATCGAGGAGGTCATCGACCTCTCGCAGGCGTACCCCACGGCCCGACGTCGGTGTGAGAGCGCTCGCCGCGCGGACGCTGCAGGCGGGGGTACAGCGTCGTCGCACGATCCGCCACGCGGTCATACCACGCCGCTTCACCTTCAGCAGCCACCGAGTCGGCACGGTCACGGTTGACGAACGCGCTCCAGACGATTCATCGCCCCATCGACAGCTTCGATGTTGTAGCCGCGGCTCTTGAGCTCAAAGGTCGCCAGACGAACCTGCTCCGCGCTGAACTGCTCCGGAGAACAGCGCCCTCGTATGCGTCGGGCATCCTCGAAGAAAGCATCGACTTGCTCGCAGTCGCAGCCCTTCGAGAAGAGACCAACCCTAGGGAACTCAGTCATCATTGCTCCTTTATACTCTGAGTCATGAACGAAGAATCTCATCGACGGCCTCCTGGGTGCCAAACTCGGGTCACCTGGGTCCACGACCGTCTGGATGCGCGGATCGGCTGCGAGGTGATCGACTATGCGGTCAACGCCGAAGCTATCGGTGGCCGCCCTGTGTCGCGTCAACGTCCCACACGTGGGCGACCTGTGCTTCGGGCGGCTGTGGGGACACCGCCACGTCGCCAGAATCTGCTCGGGGCGTCTCTGGGGTGATCGGCCGGATATCGGAGGTGGGCACCTGTGAAGCTGCGGGAGGAACCACGGGCGTTTCAGGGGGCGCTGCGCGCTCGGTCGACGAGGCCGGGCGGCCTCGTCGGCGCGAACGTCCGCCGCTCCCTCGCCGACCTCATCCTCGCGCTGTGCCGCCCACTCGCGTTCGCGATCAAGCCCCTCAACACGCCGATTACGTTCTATCTCGGCGTCCACCTGGTCCATGTTGAAACCGCGGAGCTTAACGGAAAACTCGATCTCCTCAGCCTTTTGGGCGGTCACGATCAGGTCCGCCTCGCTCACCTGCCCCCTGATCGTGCGCTCCACATCGGCGAGGAACGCTCACACCTCACTCATGTCGTAGCCCCTCGCGCAAAACGTACGCGAAAAAATCGGTCGTGATCATGCTCGCTCCTCACCGCCGGGCCTCACCCCTCGGCAACCGCCGTAGGCCAACCGCCACACGCACCATCAATATCGGAACCGCGCGTATCGCGAATAGAGGTCGCGATACCGTTGTCGCGCAGGCGCTCAACGAACGTATCCTGGGCGTGCTCGTGGACGCCGTCCAAATCGAGCCCGGGTCGGGTTCAGGGGATCGGGTTGACGCACCCAGCCATGGCCTCGTTTATTGAGCTCATCGGCGAGGAGCTGTGCGCGCCATTCCTGGTCGTTCGTGTCCTTGATGAGCGCATACTCGATCGACACGCGACGCCCGGTCGCCAAGAAGCAGCCCCGCGCAGCGTCCAGAAGCTCGCCAACCTTCCAACGCGAGTCACCGGAATCAGCTCGTCGCGCAGGTCATCGTCCGGAGCGTGCAGGGATACGGCGAGGGACGGGCATCCCTCCCGCGAGCTTCTTAATCGCAGGCACGAGGCCGACCGTGGAGACCGTGATATGCGGGCGCTGCTGCCGAAAACCCCTCGGGGACCGGGTCAATGAGGCGATGCAGGGCACCGATCACGGTCTTGTAGTTCGCCAGAGGCTCACCCATACCCATAAAGACCACGTTCGACCAGGTGGAGTCGGTCCACCCGGCTAGCTTGCCGTCGCGGCACGAGGCCTGGGCTTTCGCGCACCTGATCGACGATCTCGGCCGTCGAGAGTTACGAGTGAGGCCCATCTGCCCCGTCGCGCAGAACGGGCACGCCATGCCGCATCCCGCCTGCGAGGAGACACACAGCGTGGTGCGCTGCGGATAACGCATGAGAACGGATTCCACCTGCGCGCCGTCGTAGAGACGCCACAGGTCCTTGATCGCGCCCACCGTCAGCCTCCAGGGAGACCATCGTCACGAGTGTCGCGCAAACAGTGCTTCCGACACCGCATCGCGCGCATCCCCGCAGGAACACTCGCTCATCATCGCGGGATCAGCCTCAAAGTGCGTGAAATAATGACGCGAAAGCTGATCAGCGCGAAAAGCGGGGAGCTCGAGGTCCTTCAGGACCTGCTTACGGCCAGCCGCATCAAGATCGGCGAGGTGCGCCGGCGCCTTTTCACGGCGCTCGCCGTGAACGACAGGACGGGCTTTGGCATCGCTGTGTGTGGCACCCTCCGGCGGCTGGTCTGTCGGCCGCACCTCACGCCCTGAGCTGCGACGCGTAGGATCCGCCGGCCCCGTGCTTCTGCGCACGTTCATGCGCCCCGTGGGCTGCTTCGTTACTGCAATGGGTAGACTCAAGAAATACCCGGCAGTGCCCGCGAAAATAAAGTAGGCAACCGGCGCGCTCATCAGCAGAGCGTCCACTCGGTCGAGAACACCTCCGTGCCTGGGCAGGATCTGCGACATGTCTTTCAGGTCGGCCTCACGCCTGACGAGAGACTCAGTCAAGTCGCCCATCGTTCCCACGAAGGCGATGGCGATACCGGCAATCAGCCCCCACCACCACGAGGCACCAAGCAGTCATTAGTCCGGCCGAGCCCACCGCCATCGCGGGTGAGCTCGATCCAGCAAAGCCCCTCCCACGACTTTTTCGGCGACAGTGCGGGTGCCATCGATGCTTGCCAAACATGACGCCAGCCGCCCAGCCTCCCGTGTCGTTGGCGATCACCATGAGCTCGAAGACAACGAACACCCACGGGTTGTGCCGTACAGCGAGCATGAGAACGACAAACGAGGCCAGGAACGGAACGTACGACAGCAGCAACGTCGAGGACACGACGTCGCTCATCCGCGATTCCTGTCGATGATCAAGGAGACGCCACGCAGCGCACGCAAAGACCGTAATGCACAGGGCGAACAGCATGCCCTCAGTGCCCAGCCACCACGCACACGTCACCATGCCGATCGCGCCGACATACAGCGGTGTGACAGTCAACGTACTGCCCATGCGCGCAAACGCGCCGGCAAGCTCAAATACCGATAAGACACAATGAAGCGATAACACCAACGAATGCGGGAAGCGAGGTGAAGAGCGGGACTAGTGACAGCGGCGATCAGCACGACCGCAGTCGTGATTGCCTGCGGAAGGTTGCGCCCGGCCTTCCCCGTCGGCCCACTCGCGGGATGGTTCTACACGAGTAGGCCCCGGGGAAAAAGACGCGGGCGAGGAACGAACGATCAGTCGACGCCATCAGATCGTCAGCAGTTCGCTTTTCCTTCGCGGCAAGCATCTATCGATCAGCTCCGTGTGCCTTGGTCGTTGCATCCAGCGACTTTTTCCGCGCGCTCAACGTCATCCTCAGAGGCCTCGCCGTCCTTCTTCAGCGGTCGAGCTGGTCCTTCGCCTTTGCGGCGTACACCGCGGACGGACACACGACCGTCCTCGGCCTGCTCTTGGCCTGCTCGACGTACTCCTTGCGCCGCTCCTCCGTCAGAGCGGGCAGGACAACGCGCACGACGTTGCCGTCGTCGGTCGGGTTCACGCCGAGGTCGGACTCACGCAGCGTACGGATGATTTCCTGCGTCGCGGTACGGTCGAAGGGAGAAATCAGAACCGTGCGAGCCTCGGGAATCTGGAAGCTAGCGAGCTGCTGCATCGGCGGGGGGCGCCGTAGTAGTCAACCAGGAGCTGTTCGAACATCGAGGACGTCGCGCGTCCGGTGCGAATGTTCGCAAACTCGTGGCTGGCCGCATCCACGGCCTTGTCCATCTTTTCCTCGGCTTCGAGGAGAATATCGTCGATCACTATGTGCTCTCTAAGTCAGTGGTCTGTGAAGGTTATATCACGCCGTCACTAGCGTACCGATTTCATCGCCCATCAGCGCGCGGGTCACCGCACCATCCTCGCCCATGCCGAAGATACGCGTCGTCAGCCCATTCTCGCGGCATAGTGCCAGCGCAGAGCCATCAATCACCTTCAGGTCGCGGCGGAGAGCCTCCGAATACGTCAGCGTGTCGAGCGATGGGCATCGGGGTTCTTGTTCGGATCATCGTCATAGACGCCGTCCACACCGTTCTTCGCGACGAGGAGTTCCATCGCCGGTCGGATCTCCAGGGCTCGCTGCGCGCACGATAGATGGGGCCGGAGAAATACAGCAGGGCCCGCACGGCACCGAAGACGCGACGCGTCCTTCTCCGGGTGACGAGATCGCTCGCAACGGGAGGTACGGCTCAGCCACCTGAGCCATCGTGATCGCCGCCTGCACGCGAGCCGGAATGCCCGACTGGTCGATAAAGTCCGAAGTGCCAGGGCGTTCCATCACCGCCGCCGAGCACGCTCAGCATGTAGTCGGCGCGCGAACGCTCCGAGGCCCGCGCGAGCCAGCTGCGCCTGCGGAAGAAGTTACCGCCGCCCACGACGGTCGCGACTCCGTGCGCCATTGCGCACTGCCGCTCGCAGCTGCTCAGCAATGTTACGGACGACCTCGGATCCAAACCAATCGGATCCGCACCTCCGAAGCCTCCTCTGACAAGCTTGAGCAAACGCGGCGGAGTCTGTCGACTTTATGACGCTTCTCTATGCAGACGTGCGCTCCGAGAGGGCGGAACGCTTAAGAACCCATAGTACTGGTTCAGAAAGGAGCGGCTCGCCGTTCGGCGGGACCGCTCAACATGCAGCAAGCGATGACGTCACCAGATCAGGCGCACGCGCACGCGCGCGAAGTTGGTGACCTTGGCGGCCCGGCCTTCGCTGAGGACCCGCCGGACGCAGACCGCGGTCACGGGCGAAGCGCCCGGTCCACGCAGGCAGTTGTCGCTGAAGAACGCGTTCGGGCGACCCTCAGCGGTCTTAGGAACGGATGCCAGCTGCGCTTTCCTCGAGCGTACTGATCTTCTCGAGTTGGCGGCGCGCTCCTCGTCGAGCACGGTCGGCACGCGAATCGCGACCGAGGCGGCGGGCATCGTGAAGTGCAACAGCGTGCATCGCGATGTCGTGAGCAACGGACTTGCCGGCGGCATCGGTGACGACGAAGACGCCAACCTGCGGGGGCAGGTCATGGGTTGGTCTGGTGCAGGTAGAGGTCGACGTTGTCGCCCTCAACGCGCACGATGCGACCAACCTGCAGCTTCTCGCCGATGATGGCGGCGAAAGCGTCCAGGCGGTCCTTGACGGTGCCCTCGCCCATGGGGGCGGCGAGCAGCGCGTCCAGGTCGGCAGCGCCGGACGCAACGGCGGCAGCCAGGACCTCGTTGGAGAAGTCGATGAACTTCTGGTTCTTGGCGACGAAGTCGGTCTCGAGTTGACCTCGACCAGCACGCCGACGGCGCCGTCGGTCTGAGCTGGCCAGCAGGCTTCGCGGAGGCCTGGCGGCTCGCGCTGGACAGGACTTCAGGTCCTTCAGGCGGATAATCTCGAGAGCCTTCTCGGCGTCGCCGTTGGCCTCGGTCAGAGCCTTCTTGACATCCATCATGCCGGCGCCGGTCTGCTCACGCAGCGCCTTCACATCTGCAGCGGTGAGATTCGCCATCGGATGATTCCTCTCAGTTAAAAAGTTCAGTCCTGCTTGGTGGCTGACTCTTCGGCAAACCTCGGCGGCGCAGCTTTCGTCAGCCTGAATCTGCCCTCGAGAGCTCACTGCTCCACTCGTCAGCGGTCAGCGGCGTCTCTTCGCCCCGCCCTACGGACATCAGAGTGCGATGAGCCTCGGCGACGGCGTCGCGATCACGCGGGTCAGCAGGAGACGGCGCGATGGCGTCGTCGCCGGGGATACGGTAGTCGACCTCGTCCGGATCAGCGTTGGTGTCGAGGATGGCGACGATCGGGATGCGCAGCTTGCGAGCCTCGGAGACCGCGAGGTGCTCCTTCTTGGGGTCGACGATCCACACGGCCGAGGGAACCTGGCTATGTCACGATGCCACCGAGCGTGCGCGAAAGCTTGTCCTTCATCGCGCATCATGAGTAGTTCTCTTGGGTGACCCGCGGCGGCCGCGATCGTCGAAGTCGATCTGCTTGAGTCTTCAGGCGCTGCAGACGGTGGCAACGGTCGAGAAGTTGGTGAGCATGCCGCGACCAACGGTGGTCCACGCAGAGGCATGCCGACGCGTGAAGCTGCTCGGCCACGGCTTCCTGGGCCTGCTTCTTGGTGCCGACGAGCGCAGGGTGCCACCGTGGGCGACGGTCTGCTCTCACGAAGTCGAAAGCGATGCTCGATGTCAGCAATGGTCTGCTGCGGGTCGGTGATGTAGATGCCGTTGCGCTCGGTGAGGATGAAGCGCTTCATCTCGAGTTCCAACGGCGAGTCTGGTGACCGAAGTGGACACCGGACTCGAGGAGCTGACGCATGGTAACGGATGCCATGGTTCGTCCTTTCCCGCAGGTCGCGAGCGATCAGTGGGTCGTTATCGGTTTGCTGTGCGCGTAACGCACCCTGGTGCCATGACCGGACCATCCCGAAGGACCAGACGCCGCGCCTCGCTTCCCTGGCGGTTTCCGTGGTCGGCGATAATGCGCACGAAGTCACCTGCATACGGCAAGTGCCTCGGGTCATCTTAGCCTCAGGCCGGTCAGTCACGCACCCAGAGTGATGAGACCACTCACTGGTTGTGCGGTTGACGAGGCCGAGCAGGAGGGTGGAAACGGACCCCTCTCGCTGTCATCCACAGGCATGTGGCGACCTCCGGCTACTCCACAACCGTGATAAAACGACTGGATCTCGCGAAGGCAGACCCACACACTGGGGGCATGATGTTGTCGTTCAGTAATCGCGCCCGGTCTCGCATGGCATGCCTTGCAGTCGTTTCACCGCCCTGTTGTGTGCGGCGGTCTCCCATGCCCGTTGGGACGACATGCAGGAAGACCGTTGGCGGTGGCCGACGGGAGCGCCTGTCCCGGTTGTCGAGCGGTTCTCCCGCCGGCTCACGATTGGTTGCCCGGGCGGCGGGATCACGTTGCGCTATCCAGCTCCATCCGCGGTCTACGCCTGTGCACCGGGACGGTCACCGTCGCTTCGGGTCCAGTCGCAGGCCGTGGGGTCATTCGATTCACCACAGCGTACGTGGCCGCGATGTCTGGTCGACGGCTACCTACCTGTCACTCCCACCGTCACCGTCGGCGATCACGTCGAGAAGGGGGACGTTATCGGCGTCGTTGAGGCAGACTCGCAGACGCTCGCACTGGGGCGTTAAAACAGGGCGACGTACCTACATCGACCCAATCCGCCCGACAATCGGGCGCCGCATCTACTCCTGGGACGAGGCCACGGCCGGGTAGGGGCATCACAGAGTCCATCTAAGTGCAGGCGGAGCACGCTGAGCGGGTGACACCCTCGCCCCTCACGCTCGCGGGTGCGCCCGCTGGTAAAATCGCACTCAGCCGCGCGGTATCCACGTGGGTATAGCGCTGCGTGTCGAGAGTGACGAATGCCCAGTATCTCCTGGACGGCACGCAGATCGGCCCCCACCCTGCAGGAGGTGGGTCGCCGTCGAGTGCCTCAGCCCATGGGGTGCAATGTCGTGAACACCGGCGCGCGCAGCCATCTTGTGCACCATTGAACGCACAACACGCGGGTCGATGCGACCGCCCTTCTCTCAAGGAAGAGGGCGTTACCGCCCTCCCTCACCAACTGCGGCCGGCCTCGGACGAGCCAGTGATCGAGGGCTTGCCCTGCCGGAGGCCCACACGGAACCACGCGCTCCTTATTTCCTTTACCGACGACGCGTGCGGTGAGTGCGTCACGGTTCACCACGACGACATGTCGAGGGCGCAGACCTCGAAACTCGCAGGCCACAGGGCATAGGTCAGCTCGAGGATCGCCCAATTACGTACCTGCGACGGCCCGCCCATCTTGGCTTCGTCGCGAGCGGTGTTGAGGAGCACCCGCGCGTCCGATTCATCGAGGGGGGAAGGCAGGCGCTGATCGGCACGCGGCGAGGACAGCAGCGCAGCCGGGTCACGCAGGAGGATCCCTTCTCGCAGCGCCCACGCAGTGAAATTGCGAACCGCAGCGGTGTGGCGCGCGATTGTCGACCGCGCGCCCCCTGATGCGAGGGTCTGAGCGAGCCACGAGCGAATAGCGCGCTGCGTCAGCACCTCACGCAGCCGCTCGGGCGACGCCTCCTCGAGGGACACCAAACTCCATCAGCGAACGCGGTCGGCGCGATACGCGCTGATCGTATGGGGACTCATCCGTCGTCCGAGGCGCAAATACTCTTCCCAGCGCTCCCCCGCAGTGCGTGTCATGTGGCTATCCTACGATCTGCTTCCTCCTGCTCGCGCCCAGCCACGCGTCGACCCCGACACGAGGCCCGCGACAGACGAGATCCATGAGGGGCGCGATTAACCTCCGCTCGTGACAGGCCAGCCGCAACGCGGATCGCTTCAACCGACTGACGGCGCACGTGCGGGAAGCGCTTCCCACACTCGGCGCTGTATCGGTTCCAGGGCAGCAATGCCCCTATCCTCTCGATGGGCATTCCTGAAGAGAGGTTCCGTCCCTTCGACACTGACGGGACGCACTGAGTTCGAGGGCATCGTGACCATCGCGAGATAATCGTCGCGCCGTTGCGAGCCAGTTCCAGGCAGCCGACTGACATCGGTGCATCAACCGGGCCGGGTACCGCGCCGAGTTCGGCCGTATTCCATCGCGCGGCGCGCCGTCGCAAGGCGCCCGAACGCGCTCCGGCCTCGACGACGACGGTTGCCCGCGCTCCACGCCGCGATGAGCCTGTTACGGTGAGGAAACGCCACTGCGGGCCTCGGCGGTCGGAGCAACTCAGAGATGAGAGCGCCTCCCGCCTCGACGATGGCTCGAAGTCGCTCCCGTGAGCGGCCGGGTACGGATTGGATACCCACCCGCAGAACGCAGATCGTGCGCCCACGCGCGGACAGTGCCCCATGATGGCCCTCAATATCGATCCCAATCGCGCGCGGAAACAACCGTGGCCCGGCAGAGGCGACGTATGCCGCCATGTTGCGGGCATGGCGGTTTTCCGCACCGGTGGACGCACGCGCGCCCGACAGACAGGTAATCACCCACCACGGGGCAGCCTCGAGCACCCCAGGTACCACAGGGCTCATCGGCTCCTCCTCGCCCAGACAGACAAGCTGTTCCCGGCCATCCGAGGATCGCGGAGGATGAAATCTCACCTGTGCGTGCGACACGCTTTCGAGCTCGACATCGATATCGACGGCCAGGGCACGCTCACGCCACCTGCCCACTGCGTCAGCCAATCAACCTGGTGCCGACGAGCTGTTCCGGCACGCCGACCCACCTTTTCTGTAACCGGTCCGACCCCGCGGTCGCCCCAGCGCGCGACGGACCACCTGGGCGCAGGGGTCGGCCGGCTCAGCAACGGCCGACCACCAGCGGCCTCCATAGTTCTGTCTCATTCGCAGTGATCTGCTCCATTTCGCAGCTCGCTGCGCGGCAACGATGTGGTCAAACGTGGGCGCGCCGTCCATCAAAGGTCGGCAAGCGTCCGCGACAGACGCAGCATCCGGTCCACCCTCGCATGAGAGTGCCCCGATTCAACAAGCCGATCGAGTTCATTCATCAGCGATGTCTGATGCCGAGTGGTCGTAGCCACGCCGGGAAGCTTCGCGTTGAGCGTCCACGGAGTCCCTCACAGACGCCTCCGCGTCCTCGCACGTGCTCGATGACGCGCTGCCGAATGGACTCGGAATCGACCATCGTGGTCGCCGCCATATCCGCGCGGCTCGGCGTGCACATCTATTCGTATGTCCGCCACGGTCGAGCAGCGGACCCGACAAGCGCGCCAGGTAGCGCCTCCTGATTGATGGATGAACACGTGCAGCGACGGCCGCCGCTTCCCGCCGCCGCACGGGCACGGGTTCGATGCCATCACGAGCTGGAACGACGCCGGATAGCGTGCTTGAACCCCCGAGCGATGCGAGGTGAATCGCACCGATTCAGCGGCTCGCGAAGCGAGTCGAGCACGGAGGGCATAAACCCGCGGCCTCGTCAAGAAAAGAATCCTGCCGTGAGCGTGAGGGCAGCCCTGGGACGAGAGTACGGTTCCTCCCCAATGAGCGCCGGCATCGTCACACTATGGTGCGGGGCCTGAAACGGGGGCCGCTTCGCCAAGAGACATGCGGTGGAAGCAACCCCGCAACGGAATGCACAACGACGTCGTCACGAGCGCGGTATCAGCATCCAGGTCCGGAAGAATCGTCGGAAGTCGGGAGCAAGCATCGTTTACCCGCTCCGGGCTCACCGAGGAGAAACACGTGATGTCCACCGGCGCGGCAACTTCCAACGCCGAAATCGCTCCGGTTGTCCGCGCACATCCGACATGTCGAGCGCCAGCAAACGGCCTCCTGCTCGACCTCGCGGCGTATCCCGAGCCGCCCATGGAACGGTGCCTTGACAGCATCACCCCCGGCCCACGCGACGAGGTCGGCGAAATGGGAGAAGTCAAGGACCTCTATGCCACTGACCAACCGTGCTTCCTGGGCACACGCCGTCGGCACAATCACCCGTCGCACGCCCAAAAGAACGCGCAGCCAGCACGGCGAGCAACACCCTCGAACCGGTTGAATAGCTTCCATCGAGGGCAAGCTCTCCACGAGAACCGCATCCTCCAAACGCGGCGGGAGACACAAGACCGGTGGCCAACGCGACGGACGCTGCAATCGACAGATCGAAAGCAGATCCCGACTTCGGGATACCAGCCGGAGAGAGGTTGACGGTAATTCTTTGATCCAGCACGTCCAATCCGCATGACTCGAAAGCCGCGCGCACACGATCACGTGCCTCACGGACCGAGGTATCGAGCAACCCCACGAGCGTAAACGCCACCAGTCCAGCGCCCGCATGGTCTCACATCTACCAGATGTCCCTCGATGCCGACGACGCTCATCGAATACGTGCGAGCAGACCCGGCCCGTTCATTGCACACCCCTCAACCAGGTCACCTGCGCGCCCCAGGCGCGAGGTCCACTGCCTCGTCCATGGGCGCAGGCCAGGCGCTCAGCGTCCTCGCGTCCACCGTGATCGCAACGACATCAATGCGCACGCGGGAGGACAGAGGCCCATGAGCGCGACACCACGCGCCTGTCAGCGCGCGGGCCCTGGCCACCGCACGCGGATCGATCGATGCAGAGCGCACTTCCGTGACTGCGCCCCCACTCGTGCGTACCTCCGACCACCACGGTCCCGACCGCCGTGGATCAGCATCGTCTCGCGCAATAATGTCAGCTCTCCCCGGCGACCGTCCCGCCAGTTCGATTCGAGAATGCGCAGACCTTTCTCTGCAGCAGCAAACGGGCGGTATGTTCATCCGCAGCGCCTAACGCGCCCGACGATCGGGCCGCATGTTGCATCCATCACGGATCACCTCCACCCACGGTGCTCCTGCAGGAAGGACACAACAACGCGAAACCGCCCCCGTGGATGGGGACGGTGTGCGACAAAGCTGTGGATAACTGCTGCGCCTCGGCGTCGTCGACGGTTGAGATGTCGAGCTCGGCTTCGAAAAGCTCCTCGACATTCACGTCTTTGTACGTGACGAGCGCACCGAACGCACGAAACGGGACGAACGGTAGATGTCCCACGCAGGCATCGCTCAGCGTCAATTCAAAGAAGACATCCCCGCCGACCGGGCGAGCCTGCACATCAACGTGATTGTACAGGGTAGAACGCCTCTCGGTCTCAACCACGTGCAAACAATCCGACGACATCGCGGTACTCCCTGAAGAGTTCCAACTCCAGATTGTTTTCGTAACTTCGTTCTTCGCTCACGCACCCATCATGCCGGGCCGCGCCCCAGGCGGCGTGGTGCCACCCCGGGCGCGCCCTACTTTGCTAGCCTGCGTCGGCATCTTCCACGAGCGGCGGTGATAACCGAGACGCCTAGTTCACCAACAGCGCGTGCGTGCGCGGCAGAACCGTAACCCGCTGTTCGAGGCCCATCCGTGTCCGGGATCATCGAGCCTCGCATCAGGTGATCACGTGCAACTTTCGCAAGAACGGAAGCGGCGCACAACCGCGCAGGCATCAGCCTTCACCCTGCGCGCATCGGAAGTTCCGCCCGAGATCCTCAGGACCATCGGAGCGCTCGAAGAGGTCATCCGGGGCCGACAGCCATTGTGGGACCCGTCCAGAGACGCCACCGGGACGAGGCCCCGGTCAACGACGTCGGCAAGCGCGCGGTGCCCGGCAGAGCGGGAGCGCGGCAATGATGCCCCATTGATCGATCTGCGCGGACGCGAGCCGACGGATGATGCGAGCCCACGAGCGCACAGGTTCAACGAGCGCCTCGCGCCTGCGCGGCGTGAGTGCGCTAGAATCGTCAGCCCTCGGGCACGGGTGCTGCATCAATGCCAATGAGCGCAGCGCCGACGGCGACAGGGCCAGCGAGGGCTCCGCGACCCCACCTCGTCCATGCAGCGACGACACCTAGCGCATCGCCAGGGAGACTCCAGCTCACGGGACGCGGTTGTCGCAGACGCAGAAGGGAACAGGCAGAAAACTCGTGATGCGCGGGGATGTCGGTCGTCCAGCAGAGACGTCGGCCCGATAACGGCCTGGACGGTGCCCCACAACCGAGGAGACCGGCGTAGGGTGACTGACCAGAGCCCATGTGATAGCGAGTCTGCGGAATTGAGCGGTTATCGCATCACCCAGGTGTCCTCAGGAACGACTACGTCAGGTGCGTTCACCACAGGGACCTGGCCGTCCGAATATAGGTCTCATCCAGTTCGACCGTTGACGCGACTGCCGGTCGCGCGCGTGCGCAGGTGACGTGGTCTCCACCACGCAATCACACGCCTGACGAGAGTCTGTTCGCCACCGCCTCGGGATAAAGCGCCGTGAATTCGCTGCCGACGCAAAACAGAAGGCGCAGTCGTCTCCCGACGATCCGGAGCCGAGCCGAGTGTGTCGTCGGCTCGACGACGTTCTGCGCTGACATTCGACGTCAACGCGTCAATACGCGAGACAGCAATCCGGTCATCCTCAACGAGCGTGTTGTGCACGGACGGGAGAGGAACCGGAACACCTGCACGATGAAAGCACGCAGGAGCAGGAGACAACGAGGGCGACGACGATAATCACGAGAATCTGCGTACCACACGAGCGGGTTACGCCGCGCGCGGGCTTCGCACTGGTCACGATCCCGGAGCGAAAGCGATGCAACGGTCCTGAGCGTCGGGCCTGCAGTCGGGGGCTGCACACTCCTTTGCGGTTTACGTCAACTGTCCCAGGAGGAGAGGCCCGACACCGGCGCGCGGTGTCAGGCCTTTCGTGAAAAATACCAGCGCCAGCCCGGCCGGCCTCACTGCCTTGCCGGAACGGTGCCTGATCTTCGCGCCTTTGCCGTGACGCTCACGCGGTAGTAGAGCTTTGGCGCGGCGCACGTCGCCCTGGTGACGACCTCGATGTGGTCGATCGTCAGGCGTGAACAGGGGAAGGTACGCTCAGCACGCCACACACCGAAGGAAACTGCGGATGGTGAACGTGGAGGACACCGTGGTGCGCGACGCGCGATACGACGCCCTGGAAGACCTGGATACGAGAGCGGCTGCCTCGATAACCCTTTGACGCACCCTGTGAGGGTGTCACCGGCTCGAACGAGGGGATGTCATCGCGCAGCGATGCCGCATCACGCGGCGTCCAGCGCATTTCTTTCTCCTGACGCATCTGCCGCAGGCCGCGCGCCTCGCTGCGGTCTCTGCCCGCCCACTCTGACGTGGTGGATCGTGCGCCCGGTGTCCCCTGCGGCGGCGGATGAAACCGCGCACAATCCTGCTGTTATCCCAGCCAGCCTCGAGCAGATTCGCTGCGCGCCGCCGCATTATGCGAGATCACGCACCGCGACGACGTCGAAGTTGCGAACGCCTCCACATCAAAACGGCCGGCTCGAGCGCTCGCGGAAACCAGGCGTTTTGTAGAAGGCCCAGACTTGTTGCCGCGCTAGCGCCGTGACGACGGACATGTGCCCGCCTCGCCCGGTGTCGGCGACGTTTGCTCGCTCGATCAGCGCATCGGCGACACCGCTCGCCACCCTCGCCCACGCAGCATACTGTAATGCAGCAGCTACCGACGCCCTGGGGCGCACAACATCGTCGGGCAGCGCGGGCGCATCGCGTCAGCACACACCGGACGAGCGCGCCTCGATCTGCAACAAAAAGCCGATGCTCAGCGGGCGATGACACGCCGCAAAGACGGTCGGCGACAGCGCTGCGTCGCGATGCATCGTTTGCGCACGGAGGAGGACGGCGCGCATCCGGGAAGGTACGCGCAGCAAGCTCGCTGTATCAGCGCGGCATCGTCGGCCTGCGAGGCGCACCTCGAACGCGATGCGCCGTTCCGCCACGGGTAGCGCCGCCGCAGGATCGCGAGTGCCGCCATCCTCACCCGTCAGCGACGAGAGGCATCCAACGACAGCAAGCGAGATCGGGCCGAATCCGCGGTTTGTTTCTATCGCGTGGTCACGTACGCGCACCGATCGCGGCGTGGTTGCCACCGAGGAGAACTCCGGAATCTCGAGGGAACCATGTCATGGTTGCACACCGGGATACTCGAGCAACCCTGCTGAGCGCGACTCTTCGGACAAGCATCATCGCTGCCCATAAAGCTCGTCGAGGAGACGCAACCGTCTTCGGTCAGGACCATTGCCGCGAACCCCACCGCCGTTGAGGACGTGAAGTCACGCAATGGAAAACCTGACAACCTCAACCCCCGCGCTCGGTAATGCCTCAGCGACGCGCATCGATGCCCTCGTAGCGTCCGCAGGCGACGATCCGTCGGCGTGCGAGGTCCTCCACTCGCCTTGCGGTAGCGTGGCGCGCCCGAAGCGTTGGGACCGCGAGGACACGCTCTTCGGCGAGTGCTGGGCCCTTCGTCGCGACGCCCGGAAGCGGAACGGAGAGCACCTCGTCCAAGGCGCGCGCCCACACGTCCGCGCGCATCACCATGCCGGCGCCGCCACCGTCCGGGTATCGTCGACGCTTGCCCAGGCCCAGTCAAGTCATGCGCCCAGATCAAGATCGTCTCTTCCGCTTTGCCCATCAAGACAGTCGGAGAGCGAAGCAGTCGAAAGACAGAGATCGAAACACACGAGCCCAGCAACCTCGCGCCCGACACAGCATCATCACAAAAAACCCCGAGGCGTCGACGACAACGCCCCAACGTCGACAGTCGGGACGACACGAAAAAAAACGGTTCCACGCCCGCGGCCACGAGGAGTAGATACCGAGGCACCCGGCGTCAACCCACCACTGTCCCGAGGACATCTCGGACGGAGTGCGCCCCAAGCCCTTGAGCTCACGTGATACCACGCATCCCCTCCGGATGAGAACGACGAGCAGGCGCAGCTACGCAGTGCCTCGGCCTCACGGAATTGCATTCCTCAAACGAGGCGAGCACGCGCCCTAGAAACGAACGCTCACCGTGAGGTGGCGCTTCCCCGCAACATCCAACCGGGCACCTTGCCAGCCAACACCGCCAACGTCCACGACAACCTCCACGCACCATGGCAAACAGACCAGCGCGGTAAGCCGCACATGTTCTCACGATGAACGTGGACCCCGAATGACACAACGAAGGCCCGGCAGCCGGACCAGACGTGCGAGTTTACCGCGATCCGTAAGACGACGTCAACGCGACAGCCACGCGGACAGCACCATGACGGTCGCGTGCGAGCCGTCCGACCGTCAAACCGATGACGTGCCTGAGATCCCTGGGGTTCTACGCGAACTCGAGAAGTTGGTCACGTCGCATGGAACGAGGCGCCACCGACATCTTCGGGTGGTCAACGATGCCGCTGACCAGGGTGTTTAACGCGTCGGCGAGCATGTTTGCATCTCTGCGCGGCCCTTCGAAGCCTCGGCGGCCCCGGCCCCCAGCAGCGGCTGCGGCAGCGGCCCTTCCCACCTTCAGCGAAACAATACTGACCCCGCAGCAACCTCGGCGACCCTCACGGCCTGCTCGGCCCGGGCGGCCTGTCGTTCGGAACCTCACGCGAAACCGCGTCGGCCCTACCGTTGAACTTAGCGATATCACCAGGACCCAGCAGGTTGCGGACCTGGTCGACAACACCAATCCAGCAGGCGCTCAAGTCGATACGACGACCGACGGTTGGGCCGAGGATCGATCAGCCACCCTCGACGACACGACCATCGCGCCTCTCCGCGAATCGACGACGACAACACGATACTGGGCAGCGTGATCTTACCCACGCCCAGCGACTCGAACCGCCACTTATGGTCCTCCATTTCAGATTGGTGGACCACGTCCAAGGCAGGAAACATACCATAGACCGAAACGACGAAAGCAGAGGTCACAACCGCCGGGTACAGCTAGCGACATGCCATATTTCGCACGATATCCTGCCGGGGACGTGCGTGGCGTCGCATGAGTCGGTTAATCTCATCGCCGGCAAAGTCTGGTGGCGGAGGTCAGTTCTACGCAAAAGTTTCCTCCGCGGATGCGAGAGGGCTCTCGGATAACGGTGAGGGGGGATCGATCCGGTCCTCATCTGTGAGGAGAGGTCAGAAGCCGCCTCGACGAGGCTGGCATTCTGCGGTGCGTTGACTCAATTCATGGCCGGCATCGATAGAACTGAGCGGGCGCTTCCCCACTGATGCCAGAGCGTGGAGCCTGCCGACGATAGTTCAACATCCTGTAGCCGCCCGGAATCCTTGTTCCTATCAGCAACAGAACCCCGCGTCCTTGCGATTCAAAGTGCTCACGGCGCGTCTCGTACATGCCCCTGCATCGTCGGGTGTAAAAGGCAGACGGGACATTTGCCCGCCTGCGCGGCAAAAGTCCCTGAAGAGCGCTCACCAATGGAGGTGGCACCGCGACGCGCCGCGCGTGGCAACCGGTCAACGATCCGCACGATTCCGCTTCCGTAAACGATATCACAACACCGCCCGATCAGCGAATTGATGACACGATGAGAGAATCGCGTGTACGGCGACCGCCCGGCTCGTGAACGGCGGCCACCGCGTCACTTCAGGACTCGAGGGTTCTACAAGCGGGCGGAGGTCCGAAATGCCCGGCGCTGCACGATCCGTCGGCGACGATCTTCACCCAGCCATCGGAGGTTCGTTATCGAGGTGAGGACCCGGGAAGCTCACGCGATCCCTCAAACGTCAAGGCAGATCATCACCGTAGCGCTTCGGGCGCGCGACGGGCGACCATGGATTTGCATGCGCTGGTAGCGCGGGAGCCGCAGGCGAGTTGTCGAGGGGTACGCAGTCGCGCACAACCGTCACGCCGTCGCGCGCTGCTCGTGTTGCTCCGCCATCCGGGATCTCTATCAACGAACCTGTTGCCGAGCATCCGATATGACAGTAGTATCGACCATGTTGGGGATGACGCAGTTCACCGAGGCGGTTGCCCACACGGCGGGATCACCCGCCGTCGACACGCCACGTGCCGCGCACCTACCGTAAGGTTCGATCTGTCGGCCCGCTTGCGCTTGAGCCCGGAGAACTCCATACAGAGCCGGCCGATACGCGGCTGACGTCGTCCACAGATCGTCGATGGTCGGACGCGATGGAGCTCTCTTCATGACGCCGAAGCGATCGAACCCCGGCGCGCTGCGTCCGACGGCGCGTACACCCCAAGCCCCGCCGGCGTAGCTCGCGGACCGTCACCAGAACGCCTTCTTCATGCGCGCATCGTTGAGCCTTGCGGCCTTACGGGCGAAGCTTCGTTAGCTCACCGCCGCGTCCGGGCAGCGCACCCACGCTGGCACGCCGCCCATTCGCCCCATCCGCGCCATCTCAGCGCCGCCTCAGCGCTGCACGAGCTGATTCACCTTGGTGACCGTCAAAGCAGAACCACGGGCGATACGCGCACGACGCGAACTGTTGGAGGATCGAGACATCTCGCTACGCCCCGGCGGGGGTCAATGAGCGGACGTCTCGACGCGATCCACCAGCCATCAAAGCTGACCGTCAGCATCTGCGCGGCACCCGGGATCATGCTGACATCTTCTTCATGGAGCCCAGCTTGATCTGCTGCAGCTGGCTCAGAAGTCAGCGAGGTCAGCCAATACATTGCGCTTAGCCGCGACCTCTCCGCCTCCTCGGCATCCATCTCGGCCCGCTCGATGAGGGTGAGAATGTCG
>BNJU01003912.1_pt1 | contig 207455 bp, 307 predicted proteins | sample 8539281 | NCBI WGS metagenome assembly BNJU01 (sample SAMD00202456, study PRJDB9452) | human saliva metagenome | isolation source: human saliva | place: Japan | reverse complement strand
CTGCGCCTCGAGCTCGTCGGCACTGACAGCGTCCAGCCGCGCCAATGCGGTCAGGGCCCGCCACCGCATGTCCGCGTCCAGCTCCAGTCCTGGGCAGGGCTCCGTCCAGGATCTCTCGTGCACGAGCGGCCACCTGGGCACTGCCTGCCTCACCGAGCAGCCGCGCCTGCCCTGCTGCCTCCAGCCAGGCGCGGGCGCGCACGATCTGGGCGTCGGATCCCGGCGCGGCAGCACGGAGCCTGCCCCACCCGCCGGGCACGGTGGCCGGGCTCCGTCTCCGTGGAGGGCCCGGTCGAGTCATCGGCCACGAGGCGCTCCAGGAGCACGCACGCGTGTGCGGTCGGCATACCTGCAGGGCGACCCGCAGCGCCTGGTTCAGCAGGACGGTCAGGGTGCTCGGCTCGGTGTCATCGTCGGCGTGCACCAGAACGGCCTGGACGAACAGTGCCGCATCGATGAGCGCGTCGCGGACCAGGTTGTGCAGCATCGACCAGGCCAAGGGACCGCGCCATGGGGTCAGCGCAGGGAGCCGAGCGAGGGCTGGTCAGGCATGACAGCGAGGCGTCGTCGGGCCGCACGACGGCGTAGGGTGAGGTCCTCGTCGTTGACGATGACGAGATCGGGAGCGGGCAGACCCACGGCCTCGACGACGTCGAGGCTCGCGGCATCCAGGACCACCGGCAGCCGGTGGGTGCGTACCAGCGCTCCGTCCCGTCGAAGGAGTACAGGGCCGACGACGAGCGTGTGCGGACGCAGCACGCTCTGCCCGCTCACCGGGTCGGTTCCCTCCTGCTGCAGGGTCAGGGAGGCGATGCGTCCCCTCATGAACGAGCCAGCTCGTCGGTGATGACCGAGGGGCCTGCGGTGTGGAGCCAGGCGCGAGCCCAGTCGTGCATGTCGCGGCCCGAGACCTGGGAGAGCACGCAGGAAGTCGTCCAGGGAGGCGTTTGCCGTAGGCTCTGCGCTCGAAAGAGGAGACCCCGAGGCCTGAAGAAGGCCTCCTGGCCGACGTGGGCGACGAGCTGCTGAGGACGGCGGCCCCTTGGCGTAGGTGATGCCGTCGAAGGCCTGCCGGGCGGCCTCGACGTCATCGACCCGCGCGACAATGGGGTGGGTAGTGGCCGGCCGGGAGTCCTCCAGGTAGGCCCAGGCCTTACGGGTGGAGGCGAAGCTCACCCAGGCCTCGGTGTAGCCGGCCGCCTCGGCCTCGGCCCAGGTGCCCTGGTGATCGGCGAAGGACTCCTTGAGCCAGGTGTCCTCCCACCAGGTGGGGGTCACGAGGTCGCCGAACCACATGTGACACATCTCGTGGAGGATCGTGTTGGCGCGTCCGGCCCTCTGGGCGCGGGTGACCGGCCCCCTGAAGAGGTAGAGCTCCTCGTTGAAGGTGACGCAGCCCGGGTTCTCCATGGCTCCGAGGTTGTACTCCGGGACGAGCACGCTGTCGTAGGAGTCCCAGGGGAAGCCGTAGGCGTAGGCCCGGTCATAGAGGTCCAGGCCGGCGCGGGTCAGGTCGAGGAGCTCTGCGGCATCGAGGTGCTCGGCCAGGCTGGCGCGGCAGGACCAGGACAGCGGGATCGTCAGGCCCGGCCGGCTCGGGGACGTCCATTGCCCGGTCACTCGGTGCCAGGGGCCGGCGGCCAGTGCGGTGAGGTAGCTGGGCAGGGGCCTGGAGGCGGCGAGGACGTCGTCTCACAGCCGCGGTCCGTGCCGGTCGGGGGCCTGAGGGCTCGATCCGCCTGCTTGCGGTCGGGTGTTGGACATGACCGTCCAGCCACGTGGGTGCGTGACCTCCAGCGAGAAGCGGGTCTTGATGTCCGGCTGCTCCATCACCGGCCAGGCCCGGCGCGCGTCGGAGGGCTCGAAGTGGGTGTAGAGGTAGGTGGCGCCGTCGACAGGGTCGTGGAAGCGGTGCAGCCCCTGGCCCGAGTTGGAGTAGAGGCCGCGCGCCGTGATCTCCACCGTGTGCTCGCCCGGGTCGAGGACGGGCAGCTCGATACGGGCCCCGTCCCAGCTCGCCGGGACGGGTTGCCCGTCGATGCTGAGGGAGTCGACCGCCTGCCCACGAAGTCCACCCAGAGTCGTCGGTGCGTTGCCTGATGTCCAGGCTCATCAGGCAACGCACGCTGAAGGCGGCCTCGTGACGGGTCGATGGCCCCTGGTGACGTCGACGGCCACGTGGGTGGAGGGCACCTGGCACACGGAGGATCGCCAGGAGGCCTCCTCGTGACGCAGGTTCGTGGGGCTGTCTGAGCGGGCGGGCGCGGTGGTCGTCATGCGCCAGAATCTAGCGCTATGTGGTCGCGACTGAGGCCTCCACGAGGCGGGTACGAGGTGCGAGGCCTCATCGGGAAACCTCAGTCCCACTTCTCCTCGGTGCGCTCGGGCGTGGCCCACAGGGTGTGGTAGACGCCCTCGACGTCGTCGGTGCGGTGGTAGGTGTGCGAGCCGAAGAAGTCCCGCTGCCCCTGGATGAGGGCGGGCCGGGCAGGCGCCGGAGCGCAGCTGGTCGACGTAGGCCAGGAGGAGGCGAAGGCCGGGGCGGGGACGCCGGTGGTGGCGGAGGTGGCCACGACCTGGCGCCAGGCGGGCAGGACCGTCGCCAGGGAGGAGGCGAAGACCGGCGCCGTGAGCAGACTGGCCAGAGCCGGGGTTCTCGTCGTAGGCGCGGGTGATGTCGTCCAGGAAGCGGGCGCGGATGATGCAGCCGCCTCGCCAGATGCGGGCCATGGCACCCAGGTCGATGTTCCAGTCGAACTGCTTGGAGGCGGTGGCGATCTCGTCGAAGCCCTGGGCGTAGGCGGCGATCTTTGGAGCCGTAGAGGGCCTGCTTGACGGCGTCGACGAAGCCGCGTCGCTCCTCGGGGTCGGTCAGGGCCGTCTGCGTGGTTCCTGCAGCGATGTCAGCGGCCTGGACCGCGGCCCGCGCCGCGCTGGAGGAGGAGACCGCGCGCGCGAAGGTGGCCTCGGCGATGGCGGGCACGGCCACTCCCAGCTCGAGGGCCGTCTGGGTGGTCCACACGCCGGTGCCCTTCTGGCCCGGCCGCGTCGACGACGACGTCGACGAAGGCCTCACCGGTGGCCGCATCGGTGTGCGACAGGACCTCGGTGGTGATGTCGATGAGGTAGGAGTCGAGCTCGGAGTCCTTCCAGGAGCGGAAGACCTCGGCGATCTCGGGGCACCGTGAACCCGCCGACGTGGCGCAGCAGGTCGTAGGCCTCGGCGATGAGCTGCATGTCGGCGTACTCGATGCCGTTGTGGACCATCTTGACGAAGTGGCCGGCGCCGTCGGGGACCGACGTGGGTGCAGCACGGCGTGCCGTCGACGTGGGCCGAGATGGACTCCAGCATCGGCCCCAGGCGGTCATAGGACTCGGCAGTGCCGCCAGGCATGATCGAGGGGCCGTTGAGCGCCCCCTCCTCGCCGCCGGAGACCCCCATGCCCACGAAGTGCAGGCCGCGCTCACGCAGGGAGACCTCACGGCGCCGGGTGTCGGTGTAGAGCGTGTTGCCGGCGTCGACGATGATGTCACCGGGCTCCATGAGGGCGGCGAGCTCCTCGATCACCGCCTCCGTGGCCGCTCCGGCCTGGACCATGATGATGGCCACACGCGGCGTGCGCAGCGAGGCCACGAAGTCCTTCAGGTCGGCCGCGGGCACGAAGTCGCCCTCGGAGCCGTAGCGCTCGATGAGCCTCTCGGTACGGGCCAGCGTGCGGTTGAAGACGGCGACCGCGTGACCGTGACGAGCCAGGTTGCGGGCCAGGTTCGCCCCCATCACCCCCAGCCCGAAGACACCGAGGTCGGCTGTGGCCGGTGCGGGAGTGAAGCTGCTCATGGAAGTCCTTTCCTGTGCCGCAGCCCTCATGACGGCGCTGCGATTCCAAGCCTGGTGGCGGACGATACTGGTTGCGCTCTGGTCGGCAGCGGCGATTCCGTTCACCGCGATGAGCCCCACGCACCTGTCAACCTCGACTGCGTCAGTCCCGCGCACGAGGACCGTCCGTGGTTCAGACGTGTCGGCAACGACGTGTGACGGCTCACGACAGGCCTGTCCCTGCCGGGTGAGCCGCCTCGAGGGGCGCTACAGTGACAGGTGCGGCCAGCACGGTTCCTCGAGCGGTGCAGCGGCCCCTGGCCGGGCCTCCGCTCAGAGTGCCGCAGTGCGCCGACGACCCGTCGGTGCGCCTGGTCCGCCGTTCGTCGAATCTCAGAAAGGCTGACGTGTCCAGCTCCGACTCTGCGACTCCGTTTCCCGTCGTCGAGACCCGCGCGGGCGGTCAACCCGCTTCTCGACGCCCGTGACCTTCGCCTTCCGCGTATCGCGGACCCCTGCGTCCTGGTGATGTTCGGCATCACTGGCGATCTGGCCCGTCACAAGCTCCTGCCCGCGATCTACGACCTGGCCAACCGCGGGCCTGCTCTCCCCAGCTTCTCCCTGGTGGGGTCGGCCGGCGCTCCTGGTCCGACGACGACCTGCGCGCCTACGTGGAGAATCGGCTCGGGCGGGCGCCCGCACCCCGTGGCGTCCCGCCATCTGGGAGCAGCTGGCAGCGGGGATGCGCTTCGTGGAGTTCGCCTCCTTCGAGGACGACGCCGCCTACGACCGGCTCACGGCCGTGGTGGATGACCTGGATGCCACCCGGGGCACACGCGGCAACCGCGCCTTCTACCTGTCGATTCCCCCGGGATGGTTCCCGGCCGTGACTGAGCGGATCGCCCGCTCCGGGCTCGTGGAGGAGTCGCCCTGAGGCCTGGCGGCGCGTGGTCATCGAGAAGCCCTTCGGGCACGACCGCGCCAGCGCCCGAGAGCTCGACGACCCTGGTGGGACGCATCGTGCGTCCCGACGACGTCTTCCGGGTCGACCACTACCTGGGTAAGGAGACGGTGCAGAACATCCTGGCGCTGCGGTTCGCCAACACGATGTTCGAGCCGCTGTGGAACCAGCGCTACGTCGACCACGTCCAGATCACCATGGCCGAGGACATCGGTATCGGCACCCGGGCCGGCTACTACGACACCATCGGCTCGGCGCGCGACGTCATCCAGAACCACCTGCTCCAGCTCCTGGCGCTGACCGCGATGGAGGAGCCCACCAGCATGGAGGCGGCCGCGGTACGCCTGGAGAAGGAGAAGGTGCTCAACTGCGTGCGCCTGGAGCGCGACGGGGTGCTGGACCTGGACCTCACCACGGCCCGGGGCCGTTACGACGCCGGCTTCCAGGGAGGGCTGCCGGTGCAGGGGCTACCTGGAGGAGGACGGCGTCGCCGCCGACTCCCGCACCGAGACCTTTCGCCGCCCCTGCGCCTGGAGATCGCCAACCGTCGCTGGGCCGGCGTGCCCGTTTCTACCTGCGCGCCGGGCAAGCGCCTGACCCGCCGGGTCACCGAGGTCGCCGTCGTCTTCAAGCAGCCGCCGTTCCTGCCCTTTGAGTCGGCGGCCACCACGGCCGTGGGAGCCAACACCATCGTGCTGCGCATCCAGCCCGATGAGGGCATCACGCTGCGGCTGGCCTCCAAGGTACCCGGAACCCAGATGGAGCTGCGCGACGTCTCCATGGACTTCGGCTACGGAGCCACCTTCAACGAGGAGTCCCCGGAGGCCTACGAGCGCCTCATCCTCGATGCGCTCCTGGGTGACGCCCCGCTCTTCCCCCACCAGCGCGAGGTCGACCTGTCCTGGCGCATCCTAGATCCCGTCATCGAGCACTGGAGCGCCGGCGGGAGTCCCGAGGGCTATCGCCCCGGCTCCTGGGGGCCGGCCAGTGCCCACGAACTCCTTGCCCGCGACGGCCGCACCTGGAGGCGCTCATGATTACCACACTGACCGCGACGACCACCTCCCGGATCGTCTCCCGGCTGGTGGAGCACGAGGGGACCTCCGGCTCCTCCCGGGTGCTGACGCTCGTGATCTCCACCGACGAGAAGGGCCTGGAGGATGCGCTGTGCGCCGCGCACGGTGCCAGCCGGGATCATCCCAGCCGAATCATCGCCGTCGTCAAGCCGCCTGAGGAGGACATCGGCCGCGTGACTCCGCGCAGCCGTGACGGACACGTCTCAGCCCAGGCCGGCGGGCACCTGGACGCCGAGATCCGTGTCGGTCACGACGCCGGTGCCGGCGAGACGCTGGTCCTGACGGCCCTGGGACGAGGCGGCTCTGCACACCGACACGCTGGTGGTGCCCTTCCTCCTGCCCGACGCCCCGGTGGTCGTGTGGTGGCCGACGACCGTCCCCTGAGATCCTCGCAGGATCCCCCTGGGCCGCCTGGGCTCCACTCGCATCACCAACACTCCCCGCGCAGGACTTCCCGGCCAGGGCGCTGCGGGCAGCTGGCGCCGGTGAGCGTGCGCGGCGACATCGATCTGGCCTGGACCCGCATCACCCTGTGGCGCGCCATGGTGGCCTCCACTCTGGGATCCCGCTGCTGCGCGCGGGCAGCCTGCGAGGTCGTGGTCGCCGGCGAGCCGAGGAACTCCTCGCTCTGTCTCATGATCGCCTGGCTGCGGCTGCGGCTGGACGTACCGGTCACGCGAGTCGATGAGGAGGGCTTCAAGGGCATCTCCTCCATCACCGCCAGAACCGACGACGGCGAGATCATCATCGCCCGCCACGACCTGGAGCGGGTCACGATCACGCGCCCCGGCTCTCCCGAGCCTCAGGTGGTCACGATGGCCCGACGCGAGCCGATCAGCACCCTCGACGAGGAGCTGCGCCGACTCACCCCCGACCTCGTCTACCAAGAGGTCCTGGCCTCACTGCTCGAGGAGCCCGTCAATGACTGACACCGCACGCCCGCACCCAGGCGATCGCCGAGATCCAGGCGGCCGCCTCTGCGGCCGCCACGCCCAGAGGTCATCGTGCTTCCCACACTGAGCGACGCCGCGCTCAGGGCCTGCCAGGACACCGATGCGGATCCTGTCCACGGCGGTGACGGACCGGGGAGTCGCCCACCTGGCAGCTGACAGGCGGTTCCGGGGGATGGCGCTGGCTGAGGCCCTCGCGCCGCTCATCGCCGCCCAGCCCGAACCGGTGCGTCGCGCCATCCACCTGTGGTTCGGTGACGAGCGCTTCGTGCCCGCCGGGGACCCGCAGCGCAACGATCTGCTGGCTACGCGCTCATCGCCGCAGGCATCAGGGAGTCTCAGACGCACCGGCTGGCCGCTCCGAACGAGGTCAGCGGTCTGGATGAGGCGACCGCCCGCATGGTCCCACGAGCTTGAGTCGGCAGGTCTGACCCACGGGGGTTTCGACGTGGTCCACGTAGGGCTGGGACCTGACGCACACGTCTGCTCCCTCTTCCCCGGGCACCCGGCCGCGCTCGCGGTAGGAGTGCCCGCCGTGGCCGTGCGCAACTCGCCCAAAGCCGCCTCCCGAGCGCTACTCCTTGACCTTCGAGGCCCTGCAGCATGCCGGCCCGGGTCATGGTGGTGGCCGGCGGCGGGGGCAAGGCCGAGGCGGTACGCCTGGGTCTAGGAGCCCCCGATGTGCTCAAGGCACCGGCCTCGTGCTGCAGGGGGGATCAGACCACCTGGTACCTGGATGAGCCGGCCAACGCTCTGATGCCTGCTTGAGTCCGATTCGGTCGCCCTGCTGGCGCGCTGCGGGCCGACGAGCCCGACGATTTTCGTGTCGGCGGGTCAGGGCTACCGTAGCCCCATGAACGCTACCGGCCGGCTCCTGGCGCGCCTGCACGGTGCTCGGTGCACTCAGTGCGTCGGGGATGACAGCCAGCCCTTCCCGTCCATGCCGATGACGCCTCGCCGGTGCCCGCCCAGAACTCCGCGGCCACTGAGCTCACCGCTCTCCACGAGGCACCCTGGGACCGGAGAGGAGACTTCATCCTGTCCCCAAAGGCCTCTCTCGAGGCGCTTTCGGAGCTGCCCGAGGACGCTCCGGCCGCCCACTCCTGGGCGGAGGGAGGTTCCCGCACCGGCTGGTTCGGTGAGGCGTGGACCGACGTCGACGGCGACGGTTGTGACACTCGTAACGAGATCCTGGCCCGGGACCTGACGGACGCCGACTTCTCGCGTGCCGACGGCGTTCAGTCCCGTGAGGAGGGACGTGGCCAGGGCGCGGGTGTGCGTCCGGACGCCACCGTCTGGGCGGGTGTCCTTCAGGATCCGTACACCGGGAATAGGATCACCTTCACGCGTGGTCAGGGGACCTCGGAAGCCGTCCAGATCGACCATGTGGTACCGCTGAACTACCTCTACGCCCACGGAGCCTGGCAGTGGGATGAGCGCACCCGACTGCTGGCAGCCAACGACCCGCTGAATCTCGTCGCCGTTGAAGGCGAGGCCAACCAGGCCAAGGGCGCCTGCGGCCCGGCGAGCTGTCCCGTTGGTTCCACCGACACCGGCAGCTGGCGACCGACCGGCCCGGGGGGCTGGTGGCCGGAGAACACCTCCTACCGCTGCGCTTACGCACGTCGATTCGTCTCAGTGGCAGCCGCCTACCGGCTCGGCCTGCCCCAGGCTGACAGGGAGGCGCTGCGCTCCGCCTTGAACAGCTGCCTCGCCGGTGGGAACGGGACCGCGTCGCTCCCGGAACGAGCCGCTCGCAGCGCGAAAGAGGTCGGCTCCGTTATGTGGCGCAGTCCCCGGATACGCCGCGCTGGCGGCCGTCGGCGCCCTGGTTCTGGGCTGGGGACTCATGGTTCGGGGGCAGCGCCGCGGGCGCGCAGCCTCACGGCGCCGAAGCCGTTCCATGCCCCACCGCTGAGCCACTTGCTTAGGATGCCACCATGGCAGCTCACCCTCGTTCCGCACCCAGTGGCAACAGCACCCCTGGTGCACCCGACATCGGCTCGTATCGACGTCTGGCTGTGGAGCGTGCGGCAGATCAAGTCCCGCTCGGCGGCGACGAGCGCCTGCAAGGCGGGGCATGTGCGTATCAACGGAGAGACCGCCAAGCCCGCCCAGCACGTCTCGGTGGGAGATGAGGTCCGCTACCGCGTCGACGGGTTCGACCGGCTGCTGACCGTCACTCGGATCCTCACCAAGCGGGTGGGTGCTCCTATCGCCCGCACCGCGTACATCGACTCTCTCCCCCTCGCCCGTCGCCTCTGGATGCGCCGGCCGCCGTCATCCGAGATCGCGGGGCAGGGACGGCCCACGAAGAAGGAGCGCCGTCAGCTCGACGCCCTCATGGGAGGCGGGCGCCATCAGGATGACCGCGCCTGACGTCCCCGGGGTGAGCGGCCTCACCGCCAGCAGATTTCTGAAGGAGCCGTTCCATGGGTTAAGGTTCTGCACGTTGCAAGCGGCCCGGTGCCGCGAGTCAACGGGCTGTGGCGCAGTTTGGTAGCGCACTTGACTGGGGGTCAAGGGGTCGTGGGTTCAAATCCCGCCAGCCCGACCAGCATGAAGGTCCGCACTCTTTCACAGAGTGCGGACTTTTTCTGTTGACAGACACTTCGGCGGCAGCCTTTCACATTCTTCCGATGCCACCCTTATCAACACAGGTCACATTTGCATCCCACATAACAACCATTAGGCTAATTTAAGTCGATAGCTCCGATAGCAATCTAGCGACCTTAATCACGATCCAGTCAAACGCTGCAATGACGCCGCGATCGCCCACGACCCCATACGCCACCTGCACCCAGCTTTTCATTGGTATCTCAAGACGAAAGAACTACCCTTGCAGTCGGTCACGCGATTCAGCTCGCGCGACGAATTCGGTCAGGAAAAGTCACAACCGAATAACATGCATGGCCGACGCGACTGTGGTTGAGTGAACACCGACATCAAGGGTGTCTCACAGCATCCTGCGCATCGGCTCATCGTCGGTTGTGCAAATCAGACTGTGTTCTCACATTCCCGATCAGAGAGAACGACACATGAACATCAAGCGCGTCATCGCCGCAGCTGCGCTCACCGTCGTGCCGCTGACCGCCTCCTCGGCCGCACTGGCCGCTCCGGCCGCCCCTCAGGGTGCACCGGCAGCCGCCGCCGCGGTTCCCGCCCAGGTGACCTCGGAGGGGGCCCAGTACGCCGACACCGTCCTGAACAAGGTCAACGAGCTGCGCAGCAGCCTGGGCCTTCAGCCCGTGACCCGGTACCAGGAGCTCGACGCCGTCGCACAGAACTGGTCCGAGCAGCAGGCCGCCGCCAACAACATGAGCCACCGCCCCGACTTCACGTCGGTCTACCCCCAGGGCTGGACCACCGGCTCTGAGAACGTGGCCTGGCGCACCGCGGGTGGCGACACCGGCGCGCAGATCTTCGAGCAGTGGCGCAAGTCCCCCGGCCACTACAAGAACATGACGGACCCGGACGTCAACTCCATCGGCATCGGATTCGCCCAGACCTCGGACGGCAAGTGGTACGCCACCCAGAACTTCGCCGCCTACAACGTCAGCAACTCGACGCTGACCCCGACGACCACGACGACGACCAACACCACGACGACGAAGAGCAACACCCGCCGTCGACGACCGACACCCCGCCGACGGGCACCACCGTCCCCAGCCCGACGCCGACCCCGGAGACCACTCCGTCGACGCCGTCCACCGAGACGACTCCTCCGGCTCCGGCTGCCCCCCGACCGCGGAGACCACCACCCCTGCGTCCACGCCGACGCCGTCCGCTCCGGCCACCACGGTGACCACTGAGACCGTCACGCACCACCGGCCAAGCCGTCCGCGACTCCCTGTCGTTGCGGCTCCTCGCACCACTCCCGACGAAGCCCGCCCTGGCCACCACCGGTCCGAGCATCGCCGTCGCCGTCGTCGCCGCCGGCCTGCTCGGCTCCGGCGCTGTCCTCGTCATGCGTCGCCGTCAGGCCAGCTGACTGAGCTGAAGGCTCTCAGAGCGCGAGCCGTTCCTCTGACGGGCGCCTACTTGTCCACTGATCGGTGTGGACCAGCAGGCGCCCGTCTTCGTGCTCCTCGCGCCGTGGTGACGTGGAGCTGTCATCCTTGAGATGATAACGCCGTGAAGCATCTTTCCCTGGAGCCCGAGCTCCTCGCAGCGTTGCCGGCGCAGATCGATCTCCGTCTTGTTGTCACCGACATGGACGGAACTCTCCTTGATGGCCAAGGGCGCGTTCCCGCCGGGTTGATGGAGGCGGTCGAGGACATGCGAGCCGCCGGCATCGTCTTCGCCCCCTGCCTCGGGCAGGCAGCTGGCGAACCTGCGTGCGGTCCTGGGCCCCGCCGTCGAGGACTCACCACTGATCGCTGAGAACGGTTCCTTCGTCGTCCACGCAGGTGAGGAGGTCCATTCCGACACCATCAGCGCCCAGGCCGCCGAGGCCGCCATTGTCACGACCCGTCACCTGGTCGACTCCGGGTACGACGTCGGCGCGGTTGTTGCCTGCAAGCACTGCGCCTATATCGAGCGCTCCGATGCGGCCTTCCTGGAACAGGCCAGGTTGTACTACGAGGCACTGGAGATCGTCGAGGACCTCACTGCCATTCCTCTGGATGAGGCGCTCAAGGTCGCGGTCTTCGACTTCGACGACGTCGAGAACGGAAGCTCCCAGGCGCTGACCGCGGCGGTTCCCCACGTGCAGACCGTCGTCTCCGGGCTGCACTGGACGGACATGATGTCGGCTCGGGTCTCGAAGGGGCGGGCCTTGGCGGCGCTTCAGGCCAGGCTCGGGGTCCTCCCGGAGCAGACTGCCGTCTTCGGGGACTACCTCAACGACCTGGATCTCTACAACCACGCGGACCTGGGCTTTCGCTATGCGCAACGCCCACCCCGGCATCCATGCCGCAGCGGCGTACACGGCACCCGCCAACACCGAGGACGGCGTCCTGCGTACAGTCGAGGAGCTGCTCAGGCGCTCACAGAGACAGGGCTGAGGCACGCGGGACGGCCCCGAACCGGTCAGTCCGAGGCCGTCCCGATAGGTCGCCCGCCGGGTTTACTGGCCCAGCCACGCCTTCATGCCGCCGCTGACGTTGACCAGCTCACCGGTGTAGCCGGCAGCGGTCAGAGCCTTGACCGCCTTGACGGAACGCACTCCGCCGGCGCAGATGACCGCGGTGGGGCGGGACGCATCGAGCTCTCCCATCCGGTCGACCACCTCGCCCAGCGGGATGTTGACCGAGCCGGGGATCGCCGCGCGCTCGACCTCGTCGGGCTCACGCACGTCAAGGACCACCAGGTCCTCCCCGCCTCGAGCCGACGACGCAGCTCATCGACGCCCGACTTCCTTCATCACGTCCTCCTCAACGGGTTATCAGTCGCTGACACAACAGAGCATCCGGCTGGTCTGGTCGGGCTAGTGACGCAGACTGCGGTAGCGGGTGATGAGGCCGCGGGTGGAGGCGTCCTGCCCTGCGAGGGCCTCCTCGTCGCCCTGGACGGCGGGGGCGATCTCGAGGGCCAGCTTCTTGCCCAGCTCGACCCCCCACTGGTCGAAGGAGTCGATACCCCACACGATGCCCTGGGTGAAGGTGATGTGCTCGTAGAGGGCGATGAGCTCTCCGACGACCGCGGGCGTCAGCGCCGGGGCGAGGATCGAGGTGGTCGGCTTGTTGCCGGCGAAGACGCGGGCCGGGACGATCTCCTCGGCGGTGCCCTCGGCACGCACCTCGTCGGCGGTCTTGCCGAAGGCGAGCGCCGCGGTCTGTGCCAGGTAGTTGGACAGGAACAGCTCGTGGACGTCCACTCCCCGTCCTTGGTGGGGTGAGCGGGGATTAGCCACGGCGACGAAGTCCGCGGGGATGAGCTGGGTGCCCTGGTGGATGAGCTGGTAGAAGGCGTGCTGACCGTTGGTGCCCGGCTCGCCCCAGAAGACCTCGCCGGTCTCCGTGGTCACGGGGCTGCCGTCCCAGCGCACGGACTTGCCGTTGGACTCCATGGTGAGCTGCTGGAGGTAGGCGGGGAAACGGTGCAGGTACTGGGCATAGGGCAGGATGGCGTGGGATCCGGCCTTTGAAGAAAGTTGACGTACCAGACGTTGAGCAGGCCCATGAGCATGGGGACGTTCTCGGCCGGAGCCTTGGTGGCGAAGTGCTCGTCAACGGTGTGGAAGCCGGAGAGGAAGTCGGCGAAGTTCTCCGGGCCGATGGCCACGGCCAGGATCGTACCGACGGCGGAGTCCACCGAGTAGCGCCCGCCCACCCAGTTCCAGAAGCCCGAAGGCGTTGGCCGGGTCGATGCCGAACTCGGCGACCTTGTCCAGGGCGGTGGACACGGCCACGAAGTGCTTGGCGATGGCGCCGTCGGTCTCAATGCCCTTGGCCTGGAGGGCGGCCAGGAACCAGTCGCGGGCCATGCGGGCGTTGGTGAGGGTCTCCAGGGTGGTGAAGGTCTTGGAGGCGATGATGAACAGGGTCGTCTCCGGGTCGAGGTCCGCGACCTTCTCGGCGCAGTCGGTGGGGTCGATGTTGGAGATGAAGCGGCACTCAAGGCCCTTCTGCACATAGGGCTTGAGGGCCTCGTAGACCATGACGGGGCCGAGGTCGGAGCCTCCGATACCGATGTTGACCACTGTCTTGATGGGCTTGCCGGTGATGCCGGTCCACTCCCCGAGCGCACGCGGCGGGCGAAAGGCGTAGATCTTCTCCAGGACCTCGTGGACGTCGGCGACGACGTCCTGGCCGTCCACGGTCAGGGAGTCGGTGGCCGGGCGGCGCAGAGCCGTGTGGAGGACGGCCCGGTCCTCGGTGATGTTGATGTGCTCGCCGGCGTACATGGCGTCGCGGCGGCCCGGGGACGTCCACCTGCTCGGCGAGCTCGACCAGGGCGTCGCGGACGTCGTCGCTCAGCAGGTTCTTGGACAGGTCGACGTAGAGGTCTCCCAGCTCGTAGGAGAAGCGCTCGGCGCGCTCGGGGTCGTCGGCGAACCAGGCGCGCAGGTCTGGGGTCATGGTGTCGTGGAGCTCGGTGAGGCGCTTCCAGGCGGGCGTGGTGGTGGGGATCAACCGGATTCAGCATGGCTACAGTCTATGGGTGTTGCGGCCGCGCGCCACTGTCCGGCGCGGCTCTTCTGGAACCGACTATCACCTTCGCGCCCAGCAGGGGCTCAGCGCCGCTGGCGCTTCTCGCGCACGCGCACCCCGATCTGGATGGGGGTGCCGGTGAAGCCGAACTCCTCGCGCAGGCGGCGCTCGATGAAGCGCCGGTAGCCGGCGTCGAGGAAACCGGTGGTGAAGATGACGATCCGGGGCGGGGCCACCTGGACCTGGGTGGCGAAGAGGATGCGGGGCTGCTTGCCGCCGCGCACCGGGTGCGGGGTGGCCGACTGCAGCTGGCCCAGGAAGCCGTTGAGCCGGCCCGTGGGGACGCGCGTGGTCCAGCCCTCCAGGGCGGCGTCGAGGGCGCGCACGAGCCGGTTGGTGTGCCAGCCGGTCCGGGCGGCCAGGTTGATGTGGGGAGCCCAGGAGACGTGGGGCCAGGTCGTGCTCGACCTCCCACAGCAGCATCTTCTGACGCTCCTCGTCCACCAGGTCCCACTTGTTGTTGACCAGGACCAGGGCGCGGCCGGCATCGACGGCCTGCTGGATGACGCGCACGTCCTGCTCGCTGATCGGCTCGGAGGCGTCCAGGAGGACGACGGCGACCTCGGCCTTGTCGATGGCGCCCTGCGTGCGCAGCACCGCGTAGTAGTCGGCGCCCCGTGACTGCTTGACGCGCCGGCGGATCCCGGCGGTGTCGACGAAGACCCACTGGCGCCCGTCGAGCTCGATGATCTCGTCGACCGGGTCACGGGTCGTGCCCGCGGTCTCGTTGACGACGACGCGCTCCCTGCCCGCGATGGAGTTCAGCAGCGAGGACTTGCCGACGTTGGGACGCCCCACGAGGGCGATCCGGGTGCAGGTCCCCTCCGGCGCAGCAGCAGCCACTGCGGAGACCTCCGGAGGACCTCCATGACGGCATCGAGGACCTCGCCGCTGCCCCGGCCGTGCAGGGCCGAGACCGGGAAGGGCTCTCCCAGCCCCAGGTTCCACAGGGTGGCGGCGTCCCCCTCCTGGGCCGGGGAGTCGACCTTGTTGGCAGCCAGGACCACCGGCTTGCCACTGCGGCGCAGCATCCGCACCACGCGGGCATCGGTCTCGGTGATGCCGACCTGGGCGTCGACGACCAGCAGGACGGCGTCGGCCATCTCCACGGCGACCTCGGCCTGGGTGGCCACGGCGGCGTCGAGGCCGGCCACGTCCACCTCCCAGCCTCCGGTGTCGACGATGGTGAAGCGGCGCCCGGCCCACTCCGCGGGGTAGGAGACCCGGTCGCGGGTGACACCGGGGGTGTCTTGGACGACGGCCTCGCGGCGGCCCAGGACCCGGTTGACCAGAGTCGACTTGCCCACGTTGGGCCGGCCGACGACGGCCAGGACCGGCAGCCCGGGCTCGACGCTGTCGCCGGTGGGCAGGCCTCCGTCAGCCTCCAGGAGGGCAAGGTCCTCCTCATCGAGCTCGTAGTCGGCCAGGCCCGCACGCATGGCCTGGGCCCGCAGGTCGTCCTCGGCGTCCCGCTGGGCGGCGGCGTCTGCAGCCTCCTCCACCAGATCCAGGACCCGTTCAACGGACTGCTCCAGGGCTCAGCCCGAGGTGTCCACCAGGGTGACGCCCTCGGGCGCGGTGAGGAACTGGGAGACCGTGGCGTCGTCGCGGTCTCGGCGCACCACCTGGTCACGCAGGGCGGCGGCGTCGACCTGCTTGCCGGCGGCCTCCAGGTCCCCGGCGCGGCGGGCCAGGCGGGCCTCCTCGGAGGCGGTCACCAGCAGGCGGGCGTCGGCGTCGGGCGCGATGACGGTGGTGATGTCACGTCCCTCGGCCACGATGCCGGCGCCGCCGGAGAAGGATCCGTGTGCCCGGTCGCCTCGAAGCGGATGATCTCGCGCTGGCGGCGCGCCAGCTCGGCGCGCACCTCGAGGTTGGTGGCGACCTTCGAGACGACGGTGGCGATGTGCGGGTCACGGATCGCAGTCGATACGTCTGTGCCGTCCACGGTGAAGGTGGGGTGCTCGGGATCCAGGCCCATGTGCAGGGGCATCGCGGCGACGGCCTCGGCGACGGCGGCCCCGTCGTCCAGGTCGATTCCCTCGTGCTCGCACCACCAGGCGGCGGCCCGGTACATGGCACCGGTGTCCAGGTAGGCCAGTCCCAGCTCGGCGGCGACGCGCCGCGAGACGGTGGACTTGCCCGATCCGCTTGGTCCGTCGATCGCAACGACGATTCCCATGGTGCCCTCCATCAGGGTCCGATTGACGGTCATGAACTGGGCCAAGCGTCCCACACTCCGGCGCGGTACTGCGGATCAGACCCCCATGAGCACTGACACAGGGACCTTCCACAAACGGGTTAACCGGTTTCAACCCGCGACGACGCGCCAGCCCTGGGCGTCCAGGGCCTCCTCCAGCCGTAGGGCGGCCGCAGGGAGGACGGAGATGAGGGCGATGCCAGCGCTCTGCCCGGCCGAGTGCTCCAGGGAGAAGTCCTCGATGTTGACGCCGGCGGCGCCGACGTCGGAGAAGAGCCTGCCCAGCTCGCCGGCGGCGTCGGGTACCAGAACCTGGACCTCGGTGTAGCGGTGCGGCGCCCCGCCGTGCTTGCCGGGAATGCGTGCCCGACCGATGTTTCCCCGAGTCATGACGTCGGTGATCGCGCCGACAGCTCCGGGAGCGACCACACGTGCCGCTCCCGGGGCCGTGTGCTCTGGGCGATCCGGATCGCAGACGGCGGCCTCGATCCCCGTGATCAGTGCACCCAGGTCATCACTGATCCGGCGCAGCAGGCCGACCACGGGCCCGGCATTACCCACGATGATGGCCGACCACAGCCGGGGGTCCGAGGCCGCGATCCGAGTGACGTCACGAAGGCCCTGTCCCCGACAGGGGCCAGGGCCCCTCCCCAGCTCCTCCAGCCGGGCGGCTACGAGTGAGGAGACGAGCTGGGGCGCGTGGGAGACGGCGGCGACGGCGGCATCGTGCTCCGCCGCACCCATGCGCACCGGGCTGGCGCCCACATCGACCGCCAGGTTCCTGATGACCAGCTCTGCCTGCGGATCCGAGTCCTGAGCGACAACCACCCAGGGGCGCCCGGCGAAGAGGTCGGAGTCGGCGGCACCGGCGCCCGAACGCTCCCGGCCCGCCATCGGGTGGGAGCCGACGTACCTGCGCGCCTCGGCACCCGCCCGGGACCGGACCTCGTTGACGACGCGTTCCTTGATGGAGGCGACGTCAGTGACCACGGCACTGGGGTGGGCGCTCAGCTGTGCGACGACGACGTCGGCGGTCACGTCGGGCGGCGTGGCCACGACGACGACCTGTGGCTCGGGGCTGTCCTCGCCGTGAAGCGCTCCCGCGCCCATGTCTCGGGCCAGGGCCAGAGAGGTGGGCGAGGTGTCGGCGAGCTGGACCTCGACACCCGCCGCCCGCAGCGCCAGGGCGAGCGAGGTGCCCAGCAGCCCCGTACCGACGATGAGCACCGGGCCGCGCGTGGACACTGACGCCCGCGGCTCGGGGGCGCTCACAGCCCGACCTCCTGCTGCAGCGCGGCGATCTCCTCGCCGCTGAGGAGGCGGGTCTGGCCGGGGCGCAGGTTGCCCAGCCGCAGCGGTCCGAGTCTGGTGCGCGCCAGGCGCGTCACCGGGTGGCCGACGGCGTCCAGCATGCGCCGTACGATGCGATTCTTGCCGGAGTGGAGGGTGATCTCGACGATGGAACCGCGTGGCCCGGAGTCCTGACGGTGACCCGGTCCGCCTTGGCCTCACCGTCCTCCAGCTCGATGCCGCGCCGCAGCTTGCGCGGGACCCACGGCTCGACCTGTCCCTCGACAATGGCGACATAGGTCTTGGCGATCTCGAAGCTGGGGTGCATGAGCCGGTGGGAGAGCTCGCCGTCGTTGGACAGCAGGAGCAGCCCCTCGGTCTCGGTGTCGAGGCGGCCGACGTGCACCAGGCGCAGCGAGTCGGGCAGCTCGGGGTGCTCGGCCAGGTAGTCGCGTCCGTACTGGGCCACGGTCGGTCGGCCCTCGGGGTCCTCCATGGTGGTGACCACCCCGGCCGGCTTGTGGAGCATGAGGGTGATGAGCTCGGGGTTGGTGAGGATTCGGCTGCCGTCGAGGCGGATTTCCTGAGCCAGCGGGTCTACCCTGACGCCCGGTTCGGTGACGGTGATGCCGTCGACGCTGACACGGCCGTCGGCGATGAGCTGCTCGCAGGCACGGCGCGAGGCGACCCCGGCGTGGGCCAGGACCTTCTGTAGCCGCTGTCCGGAGACGACGTGCGGATCGTCCTGACCGCCCTTGGTGGCGCGCTCACGCATCTGAAGCAGACGGGACTCCTCGTCCTCACCGATGGCCTGGGCGTCAAAGGCGGCCAGATCGGCGGCGTCGGCCTGCTCGTCGAGCTCTTCGAGATCGTCCTCGTCGTAGAACTCCTGCGCCCCGAAGTCGCTGTGGGACACAGACTCGGTTCGGGTGTGGCGGTTCCTCAGGGTCATGGGGTCCTCCTACCGGCCATCTCATCGGCCTGTTCGACGATCTCCCCAGCGCCTCGACGCGGGGGAGGTAGGGAGCCAGGGGTGGCAGCTCGTCCAGGGAGTCGATTCCCAGGTACTCCAGGAAGTCTCCCGTGGTCCGGTACAGGATCGCACCGGAGGTCTCGGCACCGGCCTCCTCGATGAGGCCGCGGGCATGGAGGGTGCGCATGACGCCATCGACATTGACCCCGCGGATCTGCGCGACGCGTCCCCGGGTGACCGGCTGCCGGTGAGCGACGACTGCCAGGGTCTCCAGCGCGGCCTGGCTCAGGCGTGCGGTGGCGCCGCCGATGATGAACTGCTCGACGAGGTCGGCATGCTCGGGCACGGAGGCGAAGCGCCATCCGCCTGCCGCACGTCGCAGGAGGAACCCGTGTGCACGGCTGCCGGGTGCCTCTCCGCGGTACTCGGCGGCCAGGTTCTCGAGCAGCTCCTCGCAGGCGCTCTCGTCGATGCCGAGGGCCTCGGCGATCGCAGAGGTGGTCACCGGATCGTCGGCAACGATGAGGATGGCCTCAGCCGCACTGCGCAGCTGAGACCCGGCGGCCTCGCTCATGCGAATTCCTCCTCGAGCTCAGTGAGGTTCTCAGAGGTCATCATGCAGGTCAGGTCGTCCTGGCCGCCGCACCAGGTCACGGTGATCTCGCCCATGGCCTCGATCTGCTCCAGCTCGGCGCTGCCCTGCCGGTGGAGAATGAGCAGCGCGAGGAACCGGGCCACCACGACGGCGGTGCGCTCGGCGTCCTCAATGATCTGGGCGAAGGTCAGGGTTCCGTGACTGCGCAACCTGCCGGCGATGAGGCTCAGCTGTTCACCGACCGGTACTCGCTCGTGCAGGTGGACGGTCTGGACGCCCGGATCCGCGGGCCGGGTGAAGGCGCCCACCGCCATCCGGGTCAGATCCTCGGGGGTGATGGTGGCCACGAGCCTGGGCAGTAGCGCCGCCAGATGCGGTTCCAGGGTGACGATGCGGGGGTGGCTGCGTGCGGAGGTCTCCGCCCGGTGGCGGAAGGCCGCGGCGGCCTCCTTGAAGGCCCGGTACTGCAGGAGCCGGGCGAAGAGCAGGTCACGGGCCTCGAGCAGCTCGAGGTCGGGCTCCTCCTCGTTCTCGTCGTGAGGCAGAAGGCGATGGGCCTTGAGAGCCAGGAGGGTGGAAGCCACGACGATGAACTCCGATGCGCGCCCCAGGTCCCAGTCCGAGCGCATGTGGGCGATGAAGTCGTCGGTCACCTCGGCCAGCGCCAGCTCGGTGACGTCGAGCCGCTTGCGGGCAATAAGGCTCAGAAGCAGGTCGAAGGGCCCCTCGAACTGGGGCAGCGTGACACTGAATCCGGGCAGCCGGGGCGGCGCCTGCTCTCCGGCTCAGGCGACATCGCCGCGGGCGATGACCTCACGGGCCAGCCGGCGGTAGGCGTCCGCGCCGGGGTGGGAGGGCGCGTAGCTGGTGATCGGCTCATTGGCCACGGAAGCGTCCGGGAACTTGATCGTGCGCCGGATGCGCGTGTCGAAGAGCTGCTCGCCGAAGGCCTGCTCCAGGCGCTCGAGCACCTCTCGTGAGTGCAGGGTGCGGGAGTCCACCATGGTGGCGAGGATGCCGTCAATCTCCAGGGTGGCGTTGAGACGGTCCTCGACGCGCTCGACGGTCTCGACCAGGAGCGCCACTCCGCGCAGGGCGAAGAACTCGGTCTCCAGCGGGATGATGACGCCGTGGGAGGCGGTCAGGGCGTTGATGGTCAGCAGTCCGAGCGAGGGCTGACAGTCCACAAGGATCACGTCGTACTCGTCGAGAACCGGACGCAGCACCCGCTTGAGGGCCTGCTCGCGGGCAACCTCGTTGACGAGCTGGACCTCAGCTGCGGACAGGTCAATGTTGGCCGGGACGATGTCCAGTCCCTCCACTGTGGTCTCGTGGATGACCGTGCGAATATCCGGACGGCTGGCGACGAGCAGGGTCGTAGATGGTGGAGTCGAGCTCGTGAGCGTTGATGCCTAGGCCGGCCGAGGCCGCTCCTGGGGTCGAAGTCGACGATGAGGACCCTTGCGCCCCAGCTCGGCCAGCGCCGCGCCGAGGTTGATCGTCGTCGTGGTCTTTCCGACGCCGCCCTTCTGGTTGCACATGGAGATGACCCGAGCGGGTCCGTGCGACTCCAGCGGCGCGGGAACGGGGAAGTCCTTCTCCTCGCTCTCGTCGGTGCCGGGGTTGTCGATCAGGCCTGGCTGGATGGAGTCATTCACGTCGCCCAGCCTAGTCGAAAGCCGACCGACATCGCCCAGTTCAGACGGGACACGCCAGAGAACAGCCCTGACAGGATCCTGCTTTCAGGCGCGACCGGGTGCGCACTCAGGTTTGGACCGGGAGCACGGCCTGCGGCAATGGGCTCAGTGATCACGCCAGAGCCCGCGGGTGACTGGTGGCGTAGACCTCCCGCAGGTGGTCGACGGTGACCTTCGTGTAGATCTGGGTGGTGGTGACCGAGGCGTGTCCGAGCATCTCCTGGACGACACGCACGTCCGCCCCTCCCGCCAGCAGATGCGTGGCGAAGGAGTGGCGCAGGGTGTGGGGGGAGATGCGTCGCTCGTCGGCGCAGTCCGTCCCGATGAGCCCGGCCCGTTCAGCGGCCTGCTGCAGGACGGCCCAGGCGCTCTGCCGACTCAGGGGCCTGCCCAGGGTGTTGAGAAAGACCTGCGGCACTCCCCTGCCCTTCTCAGCCAGGATCGGTCGGCCTCGTACCAGGTAGGCGTCCAGCGCCTCCCAGGCGTAGGTCCCCATGGGGACCACGCGTTCCTTGCGTCCCTTGCCGAACAGCCTCAGCAGCCGGGAGTCGGTGTCGAGATCGTCGACGACGAGCCCCACCGCCTCGGAGATGCGGGCGCCGGTGGCGTAGAGGACCTCCAGCAGCGCCCGGTCGCGCAGGCTCACCGGGGAGTCGTCAACGCCTGCGGCCTCCAGGAGGCGGCGGACCTCATCGATCCCTAAGGCCTTGGGCAGGCGTCTTCCGGGCTGGGGCGGGCGCACGGTGGCCGAGGGGTCCTCGGTGGTGGTGCCCTCGGCCAGGAGGAACTTGTGCCAACCGCGCACGGCCGTGACGGTTCTGGATGCCGACGACGACGCCAGTGGGCGGGCCCCGTCGGAGCCGGAGCGCAGGACCTCAGGAAGCCGGCGACGTCGTTGCGGCTGACCTCCTGCGGTGATGAGATGCCTGCGCTTCTCAGATAACGCAGGTAGCGGCCGAGGTCGCGCTCGTATGCGCTCAGGGTGTGGGGGCTCAGCCCTCGCTCAACACGCAGGTGGGCGAGGTAACCGCGCAGCCCCCGGTCCAGGACGTCGCCACGCGGATCGGGGGTGGTATCGACGGTCGGCTCCGTCGTGTGCGCAGTGCTCGTCGGAATCCGCCGATGCTCAGCCGAGCTTGGCGACCAGGCCGAGCCCGACGATCGTGATCGTCCAGATGACGGCCACCGCCACCGTGATGCGGTCGAGGTTGCGCTCGGCCACGCCGGAGGACCCGGCCGAGGAGGAGATACCGCCTCCGAACATGTCCGACAGACCGCCGCCCTTGCCCTTGTGCAGGAGGATCGACATGATGAGGAAGAAGCTCGAGAGGACGAGCAGCACCTGAAGGACGATACGCACTACGTTCACGTCACGTTCCCTTCGTTGTTGGTTCCGTCTTGCTGCGGGGGCCTCACGCTCCGGCTGGGTCCGGCGCGACTCCCGACAGGGTCCGCGCCCCCACCTGTCCGCGTGGCAGTCTACCTGCAACGCACAGGGTCCCGGACACCTCGGGGTGTGAGGTGTCCGGGACCCTGTCAGTGAGTGGTGAGACGCTACGGGGAGACGATCACTCGGCTCCTTCGTCGTGGCTCGGGTCGCTCAGGCGTAAAAGCCTCGCCATGGCGGCGAAGGAGTCCGCCTTGAGGGAGGCTCCACCGACAAGCGCGCCGTCGACGTCGGGCTGGGCCATGAGCTCCTTGATGTTTCCGGGCTTGGCGGAGCCTCCGTAGAGGATGCGGGTGGCCTCAGCGGTGGCGTCACCGTAGTCGGCGCGCAGGGCCTCGCGGATCGCTCCGCACACCTCCTGGGCGTCCTCGGCGGTGGCGGTCTCGCCGGTGCCGATGGCCCAGATGGGCTCGTGAGGCAATGACGATCTTGGCGACGTCCTCGCCGCTCCATCCCTCCAGGGCGGCGCGGATCTGCCCCAGGACGAAGTCGACGTGGGTGCCGGCCTTGCGGATCTCGAGGGCCTCGCCGCAGCACAGGATGGGGGTCATCCCGGCGTCGAGCACCTTGCGGGCCTTGGCGCCCACGAGGGCGTCGGACTCGCCGTGGTACTCGCGACGCTCGGAGTGCCCCATGACCACGTAGCTGACGCCAAGCTTGGTGAGCATCTCGGTGGAGATCTCACCGGTGTAGGCACCGTTGTCGTGGATGGAGACGTCCTGGGCGCCGTACTTGATGTTCAGGAGTCGGCCTCGACGATGGTCTGAACGGTACGGATGTCCGTGAAGGGCGGGATCACAAGGACCTCGCACTTGGTGTAGTCGTGGTCGTGGTCCTTGAGCTCCATCGCCAGGCCCTGGACGAGGTGATTGGCCTCGAGGTGGTCGAGGTTCATCTTCCAGTTTCCGCCATGAGCGGGGTGCGGTTACTCATCTGGGTTTGCCTTCAGTCGTTGAGCACTGCGATACCGGGCAGGGTCTTGCCCTCGAGGAGCTCGAGGGAGGCGCCGCCGCCGGTAGAGATGTGGGAGAACGTGGCCTCATCGAAGCCGAGCGTGCGCACGGCCGCGGCGGAGTCGCCACCGCCGATGACGGAGAAGGCGTCGGACTCGGAGATCGCCTTGGCCACGGCCTTGGTGCCCTCGGCGAAGGCAGGGAACTCGAAGACACCCATGGGGCCGTTCCACACCACGGTCTTGGAGGTGGCGATGGCGTCGGCGAAGAGCTGTCGTGTCTTAGGACCGATGTCCAGCCCCATCTGGTCGGCGGGCAGCTCGTCGGCGGGCACCACGGTGGCGGGGGCGTCCGCGGCGAAGGTCGGGGCCACGACGGTGTCGACGGGCAGCAGCAGCTCGACGCCGTTGGCCTTGGCGGTCTCCAGGTAGCCCTTGACGGTGTCGATCTGGTCCTTCTCCAGCAGGGAGGTGCCCACCTCGTGGCCCTGAGCGGCCAGGAAGGTGTAGGCCATGCCGCCGCCGATAAGGAGACGGTCGGCCTTGCCCAGCAGGTTGGAGATGACGCCGAGCTTGTCAGAGACCTTGGAGCCGCCGAGCACCACGGTGTAGGGGCGCTCGGGGTTGTTGACGGCGCGCCCCAGGGACTCGATCTCCTTGACGACGAGCAGGCCGGCTGCGGCGGGCAGCTGGCACACGTCGTGACGGAGGCCTGCTTGCGGTGCACGACGCCGAAGCCGTCGGAGACGAAGACGTCGGCCAGGGCGGCGAGCTCGGCGGCGAAGGCCTCGCGCTCGGCGTCGTCCTTGGAGGTCTCAGCGGCGTTGAAGCGCACGTTCTCCAGCAGGACGATCTCACCGTCACCGGCTGCGGCGACGGCGGCTTTGGCGGACTCGCCCACGGTGTCCTTGGCGAGGGTGACCTTGACGCCGGTGACCTCGGCGAGGCGCTTGGCGACAGGGGCCAGGGAGTAGTCGGGGTTGACCTGCCCCTTGGGGCGTCCCAGGTGGGCGGCGATGATCACCTTGGCACCGGCGTCGAGCAGGGTACGCAGGGTGGGCAGAGCAGCCTGGATACGACCGTCGTCGGTGATGTTCTTGTCGGCGTCCAGCGGCACGTTGAAGTCGGAGCGGACCAGGACTCGCTTGCCCTTGAGGTCGCCCAGGGACTCGATGGTCTTCATAAAGCCTCTCATCGGTTGTGGGTGATGGTGTGGGTGTGGGACGGACGCGCCCGCGCACGCATAGCGTGGCGCGGGCGCCGTCTTCAGAGAGTCATGCTCTCGGTCTGGTCTCAGGCGAGCTTGGAGCCGACCAGGGCGGTCAGGCGGACCAGGGCGTTGGAGTAGCCCCACTCGTTGTCGTACCAGGACAGGACCTTGACGAGGTTGCCGATGACCTTGGTCTCGGTGGCGTCGAAGATCGAGTGTGCGGGTTGCCCACGATGTCGGTGGAGACGATCGGGTCCTCGGTGTACTCGAGAACGCCCTTGAGCTCACCCTCGGCGGCGGCCTTGACGGCGGCCTTGACGGCGTCGACGGAGACCTCCTTCTCGGCGACAAAGGTCAGGGTCGGTCAGCGAGCCGGTCGGGGTGGGGACGCGCACGGCCAGACCGTCGAACTTGCCCCTGAGCGCGGGCAGGACGAGGGCCACGGCCTGGGCGGCACCGGTCTTGGTGGGGATCATGTTCAGGGCGGCGGCGCGAGCACGGCGGAGGTCCTTGTGCGGGGCGTCGAGGACGCGCTGGTCACCCGTGTAGGAGTGGATGGTGGTCATGATGCCGCGCTCGATGCCGAAGTTCTCGTGGAGAACCTTGGCCAGGGGGGCGAGGCAGTTGGTGGTGCACGAGGCGTTGGACACGATGTTCATCGTGGCGTTGTCGTAGTCGCCCTCGTTGACACCCATGACGAAGGTGCCGTCGACGTTCTTGGCGGGGGCGGAGATGACGACCTTCTTGGCACCACCGTCAATGTGGGCCTTGGCCTTCTCGCCGTCGGTGAAGAAGCCGGTGGACTCCACGACGACCTCGACGCCCAGGTCGCCCCAGGGCAGGTCGGCGGGGTTGCGCTGAGCGAGCACCTTGATGTGCTTGCCGTTGACGGTGATGCCATCCTCGTCGTAGGAGACCTCGCCGTCGAAACGACCGAGGATCGAGTCGTACTTGAGCAGGTGGGCCAGGGTCTTGTTGTCCGTCAGGTCGTTGACGGCGACAACCTCGATGTCGGCGCCCTGCTCGAGGGCGGCACGGAAGAAGTTGCAGCCGATCCGGCCGAAGCCGTTAATACCAACGCGGGTGGTCACTTTGTGTCCTCCTAGTGCGCCGGTTGGCGGCGCACGGTTGCTGGGCTCTTCTCACATGGCGTGTGCTGCCGGAACTTCTTCAGCTCATATCCGAATCGGCTCCGGTACGGCCGAGTCTAGTCACACTGGGCGGGCGCTGGGAGTCGCCGACCACGCCACGGGCGAACACTGTGATGCACAAGCCAGTCCGAGAGGGACTAAAGACCATCGGACACCCCCGAGACAAGGACCGAGGTCCCATCTCGGCTCAGGGTTCGAGCATCTCCTGGGTGAGAACCGACTCAGTGTCGGGGATGCCCAGCTCGTGGGCCTGCTTGTCCGCCATGGCCAGGAGGCGCCGGATACGCCCGGCCACGGCATCCTTGGTCAGCTGCGGGTCGGAGAGCTGGCCGAGCTCCTCAAGGAGGCCTGCTTGTGGGCGACCCGCAGGCGGCCGGCCTGAAGCAGGTGGGCGGGGACGTCGTCGCCCAGGATCTCGAAGGCGCGCTCGACGCGGGCCCCCGAGGCAACGGCGGCGCGGGCCGAACGGCGCAGGTTCGCGTCGTCGAAGTTGGCCAGCCGGTTGGCGGTGCCCCGCGACTCGCGCCGGGATCGGCGCTCGGCCCAGACCTTGAAGGCCTCCGGTGCCCCCATCCGCTCCAGGAGGATGCCGATGGCCTCACCGTCGCGAACGACGACGCGGTCGGCCCCACGCACCTCGCGGGCCTTGGCGGAGATGTCGAGGCGCCGCGCGGCCCCGACCAGGGCCAGTGCGGCCTCAGAACCGGGACAGGTGACCTCCAAAGAGGAGGACCGGCCGGGCTCGGTCAGGGATCCGCGGGCCAGGAAGGCTCCGCGCCATGCGGCGGCGGCGGCGTTGCGCCCTCTTGAATGACGGCCACCGGCATGCCCCGTACCGGCCGACCCCGGTCGTCGACCAGCCCGGACAGCCGGGCCAGGTCCTGCCACGCTTGGTCACGCGCAGCACGTAGCGAGATCCTCGGTGCAGGGAACCACCCTGGACCACCATCACCTCGGGCTCCATCCCGTAGAGCTCCTTGAGGTGCTGGTGCAGCCGGCGCACGGCTCCCCCGTGATCGAGCTCGGCCTCGACGATGATGCGCCCGGAGACGATATGGAGCCCTCCGGCGAAGCGCAGCATCGCGGAGACCTCGGCCCGTCGTTGGGCGGCGTTCTCGGTGGCGACGAGCGCAAGCTCATCCTTGACGGTGACCGTCAGTGACATGGGCGGGCTCCTCGTGGTCGGGGTTCGTGATTCGGGTCTAGGGGGCATGGTGGAGGCCGCTGCCGTTGCCAGGGCGTCCTAGGTGCAGGCGAGGCGCTGCTCGAACAGAGCGGGCCAAGCGGCTGAGACGTCAAAGCGCTGTCAAACGGCGCCCGAGGCGTATCAATGCAGAATTTCTAGCCGCAGCACCCGGCAGCCGGCTGAAAGCGGCCGCGGAGAATTATGGACGATCACGGGCAGCAGGACTCGTCAATGAGTCCAGCATCACATGCCGTCACGTTCGCTGAGATCGGTGACGTCTCCCAGTGCTCCCTCGAAGGCGTCCCGGAAGGCGGCTGCCAGGCGCAGCGGGTCGTGGTGGCACAGGGCCTCGCCGGTGCGCACCTGCCGCAGGACGACCGTGGCCCCCATGGTTGCGGCAACGGCTTCAAGGTCGGAGACGTCCTCAACGGTGGAGGGGTCGGCCAGCACCACGTCCAGGCGCAGGTCGGGCGCGTACTGGTTCAGGACCCGTAGATGATCGGCGATGGTCATCCCGTCGGTCTCGCCCTGCTGAGCGGAGAGGTTGAGGACCACGACCTTACGGGCCGAGGTGTTCACCAGCGCGCGACGCATGGACGGCAGGATGAGGTGCGGGAGCACTGAGGTGTACCAGGAGCCGGGCCCTAGGGACCACCCACTCCGCCTCATCGATGGCGCGCAGCGCCTCGGGGTGGGCGTCGGCGTCCTCGGGAACCATCACCACGTTCTCCAGACGCCCGCGGGCCGAGGCCACTGCCACCTGCCCACTGACCCGGCGCCGGTTCCCCCGGAGACGATGTCGGCTTCAATGACCAGGGGTGAGGAGGACATGGGCACGACGCGGCCGTGAATCGTCAGCAGGCGCCCCACCCAGTCGAGCCCGGCGACCTCGTCCCCAGCAGCTGCCACAGCGCCAGGATGAGCAGGTTCCCCAGGGCGTGATTGTCGAGCTCTCCTGCCCCTCGAAACGGTGCTGCAGCACGTCCCGCCAGGTGAGTCCCCACTCAGAGTCCTCGCACAGCGACGCCAACGCCATTCTCAGGTCTCCTGGCGGCAGGCAGTCGAACTCCCGGCGCAGGCGTCCCGAGGAACCTCCGTCGTCGGCAACAGTGACGACGGCGGTCAGCCGGTGGGTGACGTGGCGCAGCGCCCGCAGCGTGGCGGACAGCCCGTGCCCACCTCCCAGGGCGACGACGGCCGGTCCTTCCTCACCGCGACGGGGCCAGCCCGCCGCATCGATCGTTGTTCCCACTGCCTACTCCCGTCCCAGATCGCGGTGCTGGACAACGACCTCGAAGCCCGCCCGCCTCAACCTGGCCCCGAGCCTCTCCGCCGAGGCCACGGAACGGTGCTTGCCACCGGTGCAGCCCACAGCCAGGGTGACGTGAGGCTTGAGCTCATCAACGCACTGCGGGAGCGCGGGGATGAGCAGGTCGGCGTACCCGTCGACGAAGGCCGCCGCCCCCTTCTGGGCGAAGACGTAGTCGGCCACCGGCGCGTCGCGTCCGGTGAGGTGGCGCAGCTCGGAGACCCAGTAGGGGTTGGGGATGAAGCGCACGTCCAGGACGTGGTCGGCGTCCAGGGGGATGCCGTACTTGAACCCGAAGGACATGACATTGATGCGCAGGGCCAGGTCGGACTCGTGCGCCACGAGCTCGCGCACGCGCCGGGCGAGGTCGTGGACGGAGTAGTTGGAGGTGTCGATGACGCTGTCGGCCACGCCACGCAACCCCCCGAGGAGAGTGCGCTCGTGCTCGATCCCGTCGAGGACGGAGCCACTGCCCTGCAACGGGTGGGGTCGGCGGGAGGACTCGAAGCGTCGGACCAGGACGGCGTCGGAGGCGTCCAGGAAGATGAGCCTCACGTCGGTGCCATTGTCGCGGACCTTGCGCAGATAGTCCATGAAGTGGGAGAAGAACTCGCGACTGCGCACGTCTACCACCGCGGCCAGCCGGTGTACCCCGGCGCCGACTGTCGTCATCATTCCCGACAGGGCCGGCAGCAGCTGGGGCGGCAGGTTGTCCACGACGTACCAGTCGAGGTCCTCCAGCGCGTTGGCCGCGCGCGAGCGCCCCGCCCAGACATGCCCGTGACAATGATCATCTCGGGGCGTTCTGCCGGGGAACCGGAGAGTCGCCTCATCGAGGGCGGGGATCTCAATGGGAACCGTGTCCTGAAGCCGCTGGCGCTTGCCGGAGGAGGACTGAGGGCGGCGCTCGTCATGCATGTCCCAAGCATCGCATGTCCAGCTCGCTCCGCCCGCCGCCGACGTCGGTTTACCGGTAGCGTTTCATCGTTGCCAGTACTCACTGCCGCCGGTTCTCGGCGCCAGATACCAGGAGGCCCCATGAGCTCCTCCCCATGTCCGACCGCGCCCATTCGCCCCAGTGCGCGCCCCAGGAGACTGCGACGCACCGACCCACAGCCCCGGTGCTGGGTACACCCTGGACCAGCAGCGCGACGAAGGTGGCGTTGCTGGGTGCCGGTGAGATCGGCAAGGAGGTGGCGATCGCTCTGACCCGCCTGGGGGTGGAGGTTACGGCGATCGACCGCTATGAGGGGGCTCCGGCCCAGCAAGTGGCGCACAACGCCCTGACGGTGGACATGAGCGACCCCAAGGCTCTGACGGCCGCCATCCGCGCCAGCGGCGCCGCCGTCGTGGTCCCCGAGATCGAGGCGCTGGCCACCGATGCCCTGGCGGGCCTGGAGGAGGCCGGTGAGGTGCGGGTGGTGCCGACCGCCCGTGCGGTACAGCTGACGATGAATCGCGAGGGTATCCGCCGCCTGGCCGCCGAGGAGCTGGGGCTGGCAACCAGTCCCTACGCCTTCGCCTCATCCTTGGACGAGCTGCGGGTGGGGGCTCAGCGAGTGGGCTTTCCGTGCGTGGTCAAACCGGTCATGTCCTCGTCGGGGCACGGCCAGTCGGTGGTGCGCGGGCCGCAGGACCTGGAGGCGGCCTGGTGCTACGCGGCGGCCGACGGGCGGGTCGACCGGGGCCGGGTCATCGTGGAGGGTTTCGTGCGTTTCGACACCGAGATCACCCTGCTCACGGTGCGCTGGCGCGACCCGGATACCGGAGAGACGGTGACGAGCTTCTGCGAGCCGATCGGGCACCGGCAGGTCGACGGGGACTATGTGGAGTCCTGGCAGCCGCAGCACCTGGAGCCCGGTGGCCCTGGAGCGGGCCCAGCAGGTGGCCGAGTGCGTGACCGCGGCGCTGGGCGGCTGGGGCCTGTTCGGGGTGGAGCTGTTCATCTGCGGGCGCGACGTCCTCTTCTCCGAGGTCTCCCGCGTCCCCATGACACCGGCCTGGTGACGCTGGCGAGCCAGCGCCTGAGCGAGTTCGAGCTGCACGCCCGTGCCCCTGCTGGGCCTGCCCGTGGACACCACGTTGCACTCCCCGGCGCCTCGGTGACCATCAAGGCGACAGACGAGTCCGCGCCGGGCGAGGGCGTACGCTTCGCGGGACTTGACGAGGCGCTCGGGCAGGGAGGGCGTGGACCTGCGGCTCTTCGGCAAGCCCGAGGCCCACCCGGGTCGACGCCTGGGCGTCGTCGTGGCCTGCGCTGACGACGTACAGGTCGCCCGAGACAGGGGCACGGTCCGCCGCCGGGTCGATCCGTCCCAGCGTCTGAGCCGGCCGCCCGGGCCCGGAATCGCAGTGGCTACGCCCGCGGCGGTTCCTGCGACGGGGGCACGAGGCAGGCGCCGTTGGAGGCGATGACGTCGCGGTACCAGTCGAAGGACTTCTTGCGGTAGCGGGCCAGGGTGCCGTTGCCGTCATCGTCGCGGTCCACGTAGATGAACCCGTAGCGCTTGGACATCTGGGCGGTGGAGGCCGAGACCAGGTCGATGCAGCCCCAGGAGGTGTAGCCCAGGACCTCGACGCCGTCGGCGATGGCCTGGGCGACCTGGACCAGGTGGTCGTTCATGTAGGCGATGCGGTAGTCGTCCTCGACCGTGGGGCCGTTGGGGCCGTCAACGAGAACATCCTTGGCTCCCAGGCCGTTCTCGACGATGAACAGGGGCTTGCCCCAGCGGTCCCAGTAGTCGTTGAGGATGGTGCGCAGTCCCGCCGGGTCGATCTGCCACCCCACTCGGAGGCCTCGAGGGTGGGATTGGGAACGCCGCCCATGAGGTTGCCCCGGCCGGCCGGGGCCTCCTGGGTGGCGGTCTCGCACACGGACATGTAGTAGGACAGGGAGACGAAGTCGACGGTGTGCTCCCGCAGCAGCGCGCGGTCCTCCTCGGTGATCTCCAGCTCGATGTCCTTGTCCCGCAGGGTCCGCCGCAGGTAACCGGGGTACTCGCCGCGCACGTGAAGGTCCCCGAAGGCGTAGTTGGCGCGCTCTGCCCTGTTTGGCCGCCCACACGTCCCGGGGGATCGGGAGTCAGCGGGTAGGGTGGGCACGGCCAGGATCATGCAGCCGACCTGGATGTCGGGGTTGGTCTCGTGGGCGATCCTGGTGGCGGCAGCGGAGGCGACGAGCTCGTGGTGAATGGCCTGGTAGAGGTCCTGCTCGCTGAGCCTGTCCTTGGGCGTGGCGATGCCGCCGGACAGGAAGGGCTCGTGGAGCACGGAGTTGATCTCGTTGAAGGTGAGCCAGTACGTGACGCGCTCGCCGTAGCGCTCGAACAGGGTGCGGGCGTAGCGCTCGAAGAAGCCGATGAGGCGGCGGTCGGTCCAGCCGTTATAGGTGCGCGCCAGGTGCAGGGGGTCTCGTAGTGGCTGATGGTGACCAGTGGCTCGATGCCGTGCTTCTCGAGCTCGTCGAGGACCCGGTCGTGAAGGCGAGTCCCTCCTCGTTGGGCTCGGTCTCGTCGCCGAGTGGGAAGATGCGGCTCCAGGCGATGGAGAAGCGGAAGACCTTGAACCCCATCTCCGCGAACAGGGCGATGTCCTCGGCGTAGCGGTGGTAGAAGTCGATGGCCTCAAGCTTGAGGTTGTCCGGTGTGGGGACCTGAGTGGGCGGGGCCATGATGCCCCGGGGCATGACGTCCTGGACGGACAGGCCCTGCCGCCCTCGTTGTAGGCGCCCTCGATCTGGTTGGCGGCGGTGGCCCCGCCCCACAGGAAGCCTTCGGGGAAGCGCAGGTCGGGGTCAGGCAATGGTGCGGTCATAGCTCCTCATCCTCTGTGTCTTCTGTCGGGTGGCAGGTTCAGAAGGTTCTGGGCCAGTGACCGCCCCTGCCATGATCGCACTGACGGCTGCGCTGACCTGCGCCTCGCGGCGGCGTACGGCCTCAGTCCTGCAGGCCCACCATGACGGAGGTGGCCTTGACGACGGCGACCGCCTTCTTCCCCTCTGCCAGCTCGAGCTCCTCGATGGCGGCGTTGGTGATGGAGGAGGTGATGATGACGCCGGGGGCGACCTCGATCTTGACGACGCCGTTGACGGCGCCCTTCTCGACGGAGACGACAGTGCCGGGTAGCTGGTTGCGGGCGGAGATCCTCATCGAGGTTTCCTCTCGGGTTGACATCAGTCCAGCACGTTGTGAAATCACACTACTGTTCAGCACCTGGACTGTTGAGGTGAGCCAAGATAGTACCTGCCAAAGCCGGTCCGATGCCCTTGACACGGGTGATGTCGTCCACATCGGCCTGCCGGATGCGTTTCACCGAGCCGAACTCCTGCAGGAGGGCCGCCTGACGAGCCGGTCCCAGGCCGGGGATCCCGTCCAGGACGGAGCGGGTCATGCCTGCCGAGCGCTTCTTGCGGTGGTGGGTGATGGCAGCGGTGGGACTCGTCGCGCAGGTGCTGGAGCAGGTGAGGGCGGGTGAGCTGCGCGGCAGGATGACGGGGAACTCCTCCCCGGCACCCACACCTCTTCCAGGCGTTTGGCCAGACCGATGAGCGGAACATCGATACCGAGCTCGTCGAGGACCGAGACGGGCGGCGTTGACCTGCGGCAGACCGCCGTCGACGACGACCAGCCCGGGCGCGTAGGAGAAGCGCCGGGCCTTGCCGGTCTCGGGGTCGATAGGGGCCGGAGGCGACGGCGATACCCTCGGCGTCCTCGATCTCCTCGGCCGCACGGGCGGCCGCCTCGCCTGTCCCTGCTCTGCGATGAGCCGTTTGAACCGGCGGGTGAGGACCTCGTGCATGGCGGCGGTGTCGTCGGCGGCGCCGCTGCCGTCCTGGCCGCGCACGGTGAAGCGCCGATAGTCGGACTTGCGAGGGGCGCCGTCCTCGAAGACGACCATGGAGCCGACCTGGTAGGTGCCCTGGGTGTGGGAGATGTCGTAGCACTCGACGCGCAGGGGCGCCTCGGGCAGATCGAGGGCCTCGGCGAGCTCGTCAAGGGCGAGGGTGCGCTGGGTGAGGTCTCCCGCCCGCCGGGTCTTGTGCAGCCGCAGGGCCTCTTCCGCGTTCTTGCGCACCGTATCCATGAGGGCGGCCTTGTCACCGCGCTGCGGGACGCGCAGGTCGACCTTCGCCCCGCGCAGGCCGGCCAACCAGGCTCGCACGGTGGCGGCGTTGCTGGGCATCTCGGGGACCAGGATCTCCTTGGGCACCGCCGTGGTGGCCGTGTGGGCGACGTCGTCGACGCTCGTGGCCGCCGACTCCCCGTTGCGCCGGGAAGCGTCACCGTTGGGACCGCTGCGGGGCAGGGGGCTGGACGGGGCGCGCTCCCCCACCCCGACGGAGGTAGTGGTACCCGAGGAGGTGGGGGCGCCGCTGTGGTGAACGGCGCCGGCGTCAGCCGGATCGATGGAGAGGCGTAGACCTGCTCCAGGAGGCGTTCGATGAGCTCGGCGTCCCCGGCATCGTCGATGAGGGTCGACGACCCAGCTGCGCTGCCCGCGCACGCGGCCGCCGCGGACGTGGAAGACCTGAACGGCGGCCTCGAGCTCGTCGCGGACCAGGGCGAAGACGTCGGCGTCGGTGGCGTCGGGCAGGACGACGGCGTTGCCCTCGATGACCTTGCGCAGTGCGGCGGCGTCGTCACGCAGGCGGGCGGCCTTCTCGAAGTCGAGGGCGGCGGCAGCGGCCTTCATCTCCGCCTCGACCTGACGCAGGGTAGGGGACCGGTGCGCCCGGCCATGAAGGCGCAGAAGTCCTCGGCCAGCGCCCGATGGTCCTGTGGGCTGATGCGGCCCACGCAGGGGGCAGAGCACTTATCGATGTAGCCCAGCAGGCAGGGACGCCCCGAGGCCTGGGCACGGCGGAAGACCCCGGCGGAGCAGGAGCGCACCGGGAACACCCGCAGCAGCTGGTCAACGGTCTCGCGGATGGACCAGGCCTGGACGAAGGGACCAGTAGCGGGTTCCCGGTTTGCGGGCCCCGCGGACCACCTGCACGCGGGGGTAGGTCTCCCCATCGTCACCGCCAAGTAGGGGTAGGACTTGTCGTCCTTGTACATGACATTGAAACGGGGGTTGAACTCCTTGATCCAGGAGTACTCCAGGGCCAGGGACTCCACCTCGGTGGACACGACTGTCCACTCCACCGCGCATGCAGTGGTGACCATCTTCTGGGTGCGCGGGTGCAGGGCGGCAAGGTCCTGGAAGTAGCTGGACAGGCGCTGACGCAGGTTCTTGGCCTTGCCGACGTAGATGACGCGCCCCTGCCCGTCCAGGAAGCGGTAGACCCCCGGGGACGTGGGGATCTCGCCCGGGGCAGGACGGTACGTCGAGGGGTCGGCCATGCCCGCAAGGGTAGACGCCCACCATCCTCATTCACGACACGCCGCCCTGCAGCCGGCCACCAAGCCCCACAGGAATCCGACATAGTGGAAGGTCCGAGCCAGTATGAACCGGACCTTCATCATGGTGGTGGGCGATACTGGGATCGAACCAGTGACCTCTTCCGTGTCAGGGAAGCGCGCTCCCGCTGCGCCAATCGCCCGAGGTGGGTACCGGATTCGAACCGGTGTAAACGGCTTTGCAGGCCGGTGCCTAACCTCTCGGCCAACCCACCATGAGATGCTGGGGCTGGGCGCTCCCGGCTCCTCGGAGCGGATGACGGGACTCGAACCCGCGACCCTCACCTTGGCAAGGTGATGCTCTACCAACTGAGCCACATCCGCATGACTCCTCACGGTCCGATCGAACCGCTCGGTGCTGGAAAACCATAGCATCACGATCGCAGTGACAGGCAAACAGCATCGCGGTGATTCACCTCACCGGGCAGCCGTTTGCTCCGGGGCACCAGCCTGGCTATGGTTAGCGCCGCACCGGGCGATTGGCTCAGGGGGTTAGAGCGCCTCGTTCACACCGAGGAGGTCACTGGTTCGATTCCAGTATCGCCCACCGGACAGCACTTTACTTTCCTCACGCTTGCCCTCCGTAGAGAGGGCAAGCGTTTCATTCCTGCTCAGCGCGGTGGCGCCGGACCTCACGACTGAGAGTCCGGCGCCACCGTGTAACGGCCAGTAACGGCCAGTAACGGCCAGTAACGGCCAGTAACGGTCAGTAGCGACCGGCAAGGTCGCGACCAACGGCTTACTCAGATCCGGGTGCCGTCGGCGATCGCTTCCGGGCGAGCCCTCCGCCTCCACGTGCGCCTCACCGGTGGCGACGACGTCGGCGCCGAAGGTCCAGTCGCCATCCACGATCAGCGACTGCGCCTCCTTGATGGAGGGGACGCCGTCGGGGAACCGGGCCTCGAAGTCCTGGATCTTCTTGTAGAAGCGTGGGTCGAGACTCACGGTGCAGGCCTGCTCCGGGACCATCTGCAGCAGACCGTCGTCGTCGACCTTGTAGACGTCCGAGCGCACCAGCAGCAGATCGTTGGTGGTCTTCACCGGCAGGGAAGCGGGAGCAGGGGCACCTCGATGGCAGTCGCCCCTCGAAGGCCTCCACAGCGGCCCCCATGGCCGTCTCGAGCTGGATGACTGGCGTCGAGGAGGAGTCGGCGGGGTCCACCGTCTTGCTGTTCCTGATGAGCGGAAGCCCGAGGATCCTTCCCCGCTCGACCAGGGTGTCGCGCAGCACCTTGAGATCGAACCAGAGGGTTGTTCGTATGGAAGAAGGGGTGGCGGAACTGGTCGGTGAAGAAGTGCATCTGGTCGTCGGGGGTCTGCGCCGTGTCACGCAGGATGATGCGCCCGTCGCTCTTGCGCACGGGCCGAGTCCCACCCTTGACGTCGGCCGGAGTGCGGCGGCACATCTCTGGGGCATAGGGCGCACCGGAGGCCGCGAACCAGCCGGCGATCCTGGCCGATGGGGCCGCACCGAGGTTGTCGGAGTTGGCGGTCATGGCGTACCGGTAGTCCTTGTCTAGGGAGGGCGTCCAGCAGCCCGGAGGCGAGCAGGGCGGTGTAGATGTCGCCGTGGCCCGGAGGACACCACTCGAGCTCGGGGTCGGCCTCCCACTCCACGGGAGTCAGATCGTCAGCGCGCAGCTTGGGCTCGCGGTTCTGCAGGAAGTCCAGGGGCAGGGCCGTCGACCTGGATCTCGGGATGCCCGGCCAGCACCTCGAGGGAGTCCTCGCGAGTGCGGAAGGAGTTCGCGAGGATCAGCGGCAGGCTCACGCCGTAACGTCGACGCGCCGCCAGGACCTGATCGACCAGCAGGTCCAGGAAGGTCTTGCCGTCACGCACCGGCAGAAGGGACTTGGCGCGATCCAGGCCCATCGAGGTGCCCAGGCCCCCATTGAGCCGGATGAGGACCGTCTTGCTCCAGCGCCTCGCGGGCCTCCTCCTCGCTGACCTCGACGTCAGCCAGGGAGTCGATCTGTGTCAGGGGCTCGATGGTCTCCTCGGGGATGAGTCCTGTGGCTCCGGCCTCAGAGCCTGGTAGTAGTGGGTGAAGACCGTGATGGCCTGCTCTGCGACGCCGGCGTCGCGCATCTTGTGCTGGGCTGAAGTGAGTCCGTTCTCGCTCATGACTCGCAGCCTATCTCAGCCTGACCGTTCTTGTGTCACTTTGTTCGTTTCTGTTCGTTCTTGAAGGATCGGACCTCTCCCTGTTCTCGAGTTATCCACAGGGCACTTGTACCCCCTTCACGACATCGACGACTCCCCTTTACTCTCAGATGATCCGGTTGAGTGACACGTGCTCACCGCCGAGCACCGAGTGACGAGGAGAACCGTCATGTCCATACCGCCCACTGTCGGGCCGAATGTCGCCCTGGTCCTGCAGCGACTGGACCTCATCGAGAGGAAGATCGACTGGCTCGCGGAGCTCGTCACCTGGCTGACCTACTCCTCCGCCGCCCCGACGCAGGAGAGCAGCGACTCCCCGCCACGGCGAGGAGCGACGGTCCTTCCCAGACGGAGACGACTCCACTCACGATTCCCCGGCGGCGAGGGCTGCCTCTCAGGGATCCTGGCAGCGCCCCAACGAGGCTTCCTCTCAGGCTTCCGTCAACGAGGCCCTCCGCGCGGACAAGGATGCCCACCCACGACGGCCACGACTCGGATGTTCCCCAAGCCTCCCAGAACGAGGTGCCTCCGGCCCAGAGCCATCAGAGCCCCGCCCCCGTGGAGCCCGCGCGAGCCTCCGCACCCCAGACGAGCCCGGCTCCGATGCAGCATGCCCCCATGGCTGGCAACACCCCTCATACGCAGGGACGAACCAGGTGGGACCGACCGGGATCGGCCAGGCACGCGGCGCTGAGGCCGAGGGCGGTCCCAGGCTGGGTCCAGCGAGCGATGCGGGAGGGCAACCTCGGGCGCTATCTGCTCTCCGGCGCCGCAGCGGTGCTCGTGCTGTCTGCCGGGGTCAGTCTGCTGGCTCTCGTCTGGGACTCCATTCCCAACCCTGTCAAGATCCTGGGGCTGGCACTGATCGCGGTCACGATGACAGCGGCCGGGGCTCGGTTGGGGTCAGTCATCCCCGTCATCGGGTCGCCGCGGCAACGATCACGGGAACCGGTGGGGGCTGGGTTTCGTCGCCATCGTGGGAGCCGTTCTTCTCGGCGGAATGCTCAGCCCGGAGCCTGCCCTGGTCCTCATGGCCTGCTGGGGCCTGGTGCTCCTGGCCGTTTCGCACATGACACGGGTGCTGTTCACAGCGGTCGTCTCCACCCTCGGTGCCCTGGTGACCATCGGCTTCGCAGTCAGCCACGTGGCGCGCCAGCCACAGGCAGCGCTCATCACGTGGCTGATGGTCAGTATCTATGTCACGGTACTGGCGCTGACCTGCACCGTCCTGTCGCGCAACACCGGACGGATGAGGATGGCCGCCTGGTATCCGGTGACATCGATGGTGGCGACGGCAACCGCCCTCATCGCCACGCCGATCCAGCCGATGCTGCGAGCCTCCGTCGCCAGTGGCACCGGTGTCGTCCTGGTCCTGTGCCTGCTGCTGGTGTGCCAGTCAATTCACGCGAGCACACGGCTGTGGAGCATTGGTGTCAAGACCTCGGGCTGGGACTGGGGCCTGACCGCGGTGGTCCTCATGGCGGGGTTCATCAGGCTGTTGACGGGACAGACGAGTCTCCACCTGGCGCACACCGTCATCGTTGTCACCTACCTCCTCGAGCTCCTCCTGCTGGCCGCGGCGGCGCTCGCCATACTCCCGACCTACTGCCCCGACCGCTGGCGCCGCGCCATGGCGATCGGGCACGAGGCCGCATTCTTCCCCCTCGCACTGGCCGGCATGGTGGTCATCGACGACCCCCGGGTCCATCTCTTCGTCGTCGTCGCTGCGATGCTGTGCCTTCTCCCGGCCATCATGAACGCACGAGTGGAGCCGGCCCCGATCCTGGCCCTTCTCGGGACTGCGCCGATTCTCGTGCCTGCGGGCACTGCTTACTCCGCAACGACTCGTGGTCGCTGATCATCTCCGTGGTGATCTCTGCGCTCATGGTGTGCGTGGCCGAGGGGCTCGGCGACCGAGTCGCACGCAGCTCCCCACCCCAGGCTCCGTATGCCGCACCTTCACACACTCAGCCACGGGTGCTGGCCCTGCGGACGGCTCTGGCGGCAGTGGCTTTCAATCTCACCGTCCTCGCTCCGTTCCTGGGATCCGGCCTCGTGGAAGACTCCCAGGACTCCCAAAGGCACCTGGGCAGCCCTGCGCATGGTCCCGGGCCTGGTGACGATCGCACTCATCGCGCTGGGTGCGGTCTCTGGTGGCGCCACACCCCTGCGAGTGCTCAGTGGGGCAGTGCCGAGGGCCCGTTACCAGGTGGGCCCCCATGGCGCGGCCCTGCCCGACCCATCAGGAAGGCAGACAGGGAGCACCGGCACCGTCCTGGATCGTCTCGGGGATGGTGGCCACGCTGGCGCTGGCGACGCTGTCATGGGCTGATACCGCGTCCTCGTCTGTCTGGATGCTGCTACTGGTCGCCGTCGCCCTGGGACTGGGCGCGAGCGCCACGTGGCTCCTGCTTCCCTGGCGGCGGAGTGCGGAGGTGTGCCTGAGCCTTGCAATCGGCAACTCGCTGCTCATGTGGTTCTCAGTCATGGTGGCCACCGAGGTGGGACCGGGCTCGGTCCTCATGTCGGTGCTGGTCCTGCTGACGGGCGGAGCCTGCATCGTCGTGGGCTTCAGCGCACGTTTGACGATCCTGCGCCACTACGGACTGACCCTGGTGCTTCTGTCCGTGCTCAAGCTCGCCGTTATGGACGTGGCCTCGCAGAACTCGATCATTCGAGTCATCTCGCTGGCGGCCGCAGGTGTCGTCTGCTTCGTCCTCTCACTGCTCTACAACCGCTTCGCGCAGGAGCAGCGTCGCGAGCACGACCAGGTCCCCATGGGCCCCGGGAGCGTCTGAGCGCGGCGAGGATCCGCCGTCGAGCCGTCCAGCTGAGCCGGACCGGAGCGGGCACGGGCGTCAGCCGCGGGCGGCCTCAAGCACCGGAGCCAGGAACTGGCCGGTGTAGGGACGCCTCGGTGGCGGCGACCTTCTCCGGGGTCCCAGCCACGACGACGGTTCCCCGCCCTTGCCGCCCTCGGGGCCCATGTCGATGACCCAGTCGGCGTTGGCGATGACGTCGAGGTTGTGCTCGATGACGACCACGGAGTTGCCCTTGTCCACCAGTCCCCTGAAGCACCCCGAGCAGCTTGCGGATGTCCTCGAAGTGCAGCCCGGTGGTCGGTTCATCCAGGACGTAGATGGTCCGGCCGGTGGAGCGGCGCTGCAGCTCGGTGGCGAGCTTGACGCGCTGGGCCTCACCGCCGGAGAGCGTGGTGGCCGACTGTCCTAGGCGCACGTACCCCAGTCCCACCTCGACCAGGGTGTTGAGGTGGCGGGAGATGACCGAGGAGGCGGAGAAGAACTCGGCAGCCTGGTGGATGGTCATGTCCAGGACGTCGGCGACCGTCTTGTCCTTGTAGCGGATCTCCAGGGTCTCCCGGTTGTAGCAGGGCGCCGTGGCAGACCTCGCAGGGGACGTAGACGTCGGGCAGGAAGTTCATCTCGATCTTGAGCGTGCCATCGCCCTTGCAGGACTCGCAGCGTCCGCCCTTGACGTTGAAGGAGAAGCGCCCGGGTCCGTAGCCGCGCACCTTCGAGTCGGGCACGGCCGCGAAGATCTTGCGGATGTGGTCCCACACCCCGGTGTAGGTGGCGGGGTTGGACCGGGGAGTGCGCCCGATCGGTGACTGGTCGACGTGGACCACCTTGTCCAGGTGCTCCACTCCCCGCACCGTCTTGTGCCTGCCTGGCACACCGCGGGCGCGGTTGAGCCTGTTGGCAAGCACCTGGTAGAGGATGGAGTTGACCAGGGAGGACTTCCCCGAGCCGGATACACCCGTGACGGCGGTGAGCACGCCGAGCAGGGAAGGAGACGGTGACGTCCTGAGGTTGTTCTCCCGGGCGCCGACGACGGTGACCTCACGGTTCTTGTCCCGCTTGCGTCGAGTGGCGGGGATCTTGATCTGACGCCGCCCTGGCCAGGTAGTCGCCGGTGATGGAGCCCTCGGCTCCGGCCAGGCCCGCGACGTCACCGGGTGAGACGACCTCACCGCCCAGCTCGCCGGCCCCCGGCCCGATGTCAACGATCCAGTCGGCCGAGCGGATGGTGTCCTCGTCGTGCTCGACGACGATGAGCGTGTTACCCAGGTCCCGCAGTCGCTGGAGGGTCTCGATGAGTCGGGTGTTGTCACGCTGGTGCAGGCCGATACTAGGCTCGTCCAGGACGTAGAGGACGCCCACCAGGCCCGAGCCTATCTGGGTGGCCAGGCGGATGCGTTGGGCCTCACCCCGGAGAGCGTGGCCGCGCCGCGGGCCAGGCTGAGGTAGTCCAGGCCCACGTCCACGAGGAAGCCCAGGCGCGCGTTGATCTCGGTCAGGACGCTGCCGGCGATCTGGGCGGCCTGGCCGGTGAGGTTGAGCCCGGCCAGGAAGTCTCGGGCCTCACTGATCGGCAGCTCGCACAGCTGAGCGATGGACAGCTCGCCCACGCGCACGGCCAGCACCTCCGGCTTGAGCCGGGCCCCGGCACAGACGGGACAGGGGATCTCACGCATGTAGGCCTGGTAGCGCTCCCGGGACCAGTCGGACTCGGTCTCGTCATGCTTGCGCATGACGTAGTCGAGGACGCCCTCGAAGCCGGTGGAGTAGATGCGCTCACGCCCCCACCGGTTGCGGTAGGTGACCTTGACCTCGTAGTCCTTGCCGCGCAGGATCGCCTCCCGCGCACGCGCCGGCAGGGCGCGCCAGGGGGTGTCGACGTCGAAGGAGAGCTCTTTGCCCAGGGCCTCGAGCTGGCGGGTGAAGTACTTCTGGTGGCTCGACCAGGGGCGACGGCACCCTCGGCCAGGGTGAGCTCCTCGTCGGGGACGACGAGCTCGGGGTCGACTTCGAGCCGGGTGCCAATCCCGGTGCAAGCGGGGCAGGCGCCGTAGGGGGCGTTGAAGGAGAAGGTGCGCGGCTCCATCTCGTCCAGGGCAAGGGGGTGCTCGTTGGGGCAGGCGCGCTTCTCGGAGTAGCGTCGCTCCCGGTCGGGGTCGTCCTCGGGCAGGTCGACCTGCTCGATGATGACCAGGCCCTCCGCCAGGCCGAGCGCTGTCTCCACCGAGTCAGTGAGGCGCTGGCGGATACCCTCGCGGACGACGAGCCGGTCGACGATGACCTCGATGTCGTGCTTGAGGCGCTTGTTGAGGGTCGGGGGGTTGTCGAGGCGCTCGGCGGCGCCGTCGACGCGCACCCGGTTGAAGCCGCGTCCGCGCAGCTCGCCGAAGAGCTCGGAGTACTCGCCCTGCGTCCGCGCACCACGGGGGCGAGAACCTGGAAGCGTGTGCCTTCAGGCAGGGAGCGGACCTGGTCGACGATCTGCTGCGGGGTCTGGGAGGAGACGACGGCGTCGCAGACCGGGCAGTGCTGGATACCGGCGCGCGAGTAGAGCAGACGCAGGTAGTCGTAGACCTCGGTCACTGTGCCCACTGTGGAGCGGGGGTTGCGCGAGGTGGACTTCTGATCGATGGAGACAGCCGGGCTCAGGCCCTCGATGAGCTCGACGTCGGGCTTGTCCATCTGGCCGAGGAACTGGCGGGCGTAGGAGGACAGGGACTCCACGTAGCGGCGCTGCCCCTCGGCGAAGATCGTGTCGAAGGCGAGGGAGGACTTGCCCGAGCCCGACAGTCCGGTGAAGACGATCATCGTGTCGCGCGGCAGGTCCAGGTCGACGCCCTTGAGATTGTGCTCGCGGGCCCCACGGATGATGGAGAGTCGTTCACGGGATTCGAGTCTAAGGGGTGACTGCGCGCCCGCGCATCGCACATGTGTTCGACGTGTCTCATGGTCGTCGGGACGGCGGAAGAATGCCTGCGCTCCTGGGTTCTCTCCACGGCTGGCGCTGCCGCCCTTATGCTGAGGTCATGAGCAAGATCTACGCCGTCGAGTACCGCTACGTCACTGACAAGGACGAGGAGATGGCCGCTGTTCGGCCCTCGCACCGCGCCTTCAACGGCCGGCTGGCCGATGAGGGCCGGCTGCTGGCCGCAGGCCCCTACGTGGGCACCCATGACGCCCTCATCGTCGTGCGGGCCGACGACGAGGCCGGCGCGCTGGCCCTGCTCGAGGAGGACCCCTTCCAGCAGGCAGGCTTCATCTCCGAGCGTATCGCGCGCGAGTGGAACCCGGTCATCGGGGTCCTGGCCTGAGCCGGCCTGAGCCGGCCTGACCCGGGCTGAGGCACCGGTCTTCACGCTCAGCGGGCGATGTTGCCTTCAAGCCTCAGAGTGCGGCTCCCTAACGGTCACGCACGATCCGACGCCGCACCAGGTGAACCATCTCGATTCCTCCGATGGCCAGGCCCGCCATGAGCGCGATCACCCACCACACGCCGGGGGTGGGCCAGGCCAGAAGGAAGAAGGCGCGCACCGGCGGGGCGACGACGCCGAGGACCGCGATCGCCCCCATGAGGACCACCAGCCCCAACCGCCAGCTCGTCAACGGTCTGGCGGTGAGTGTGAGCAGCCACAGACCGCAGGTGATGAGCACCAGGGTCGTCGCCGTGGTCACCTGGGCGCGCGGGGCGTGGGTGAGTGTCAGCCAGAGGTACGTGGTCAGGGTCACGGTGCCCGCCATGAGTCCCGCAGGTACGCACAGGCTGAGCACTCGTCTGAGGAAGCCCTCCCGGTAGCGCTGGTCGCTGGGGGCCAGGGGCCAGGACGAAGGCGGGGATTCCGATCGTCAGAGAGGAGACGACCGTGAACTGGCGGGGTAGGAACGGGTAGGCGACCGCCATGGCTGACACGACGACGGCGATGAGCGAGGCGTAGATGGTCTTGGCCAGGAACAGGGAGGCGATGCGCTCGGTGTTGGCCATGACGCGGCGCCCCTGGGCCACGACCCCGGGCAGGGCCGAGAACTCTCCTTTGAGCAGCACCAGGCGCGCCACCGCCTTGGTGGCCGGCGCTCCATTGCCCATGGCGATGCCGAGGTCGGCGTCCTTGAGCGCCAGGGCGTCATTGACGCCGTCCCCGGTCATCGCGACGACGTGCCCTCGGGACTTCAGTGCCCGCACCAGTGCCCGTTTCTGCTCGGGAGTGACCCGTCCCAGGACGCTGGCGCCCTCAACGGCGTCGGCCAGGCGCTCCAGGTCCTCCTCCGTCTCCTGCCCGCTGCCCGCCCCGGCAGGGCAGGGGTACGTGCGTCCAGGGCGACGAGCTCGCCACCGTCAGGAGCGGTGACTCCGGCCTGGCGGGCGACCGCGGCCACGGTCTCGGGGCTGTCACCGGAGATGACCTTGGCGTCGACGCCCTGCTGGCGGAAGTAGGGCGAGGGTCTCGGCGGCGTCGGGGCGTATCTCCTCGGCGAGAATGACGATCCCTGCGGCCTCAAGGTCGTCGGGAAGCCGAGCTCCTCCTCCCCGGAATCAGCCTCGAGGGGTGAGCGCGAGCGAGCCAGAGCCACGACGCGCGCTCCTGCGCGGCGATCTGACGAGCACGATCCAGTACTGACTCGCTGTGTCCTGCCAGGAGGATCTCGGGGGCGCCGAGCACCCAGGTGGTGCCGGAGCGGTCGCGAGCTGCGGACCACTTGCGGCGCGAGGAGAAGGGGCACCGACTCGACGTCTGTCGAAAAGGCCGCCTCGCCGGGTTCCGGGACTTCCTGAGGCCGTGCTCGCCGAGGCGCTCGGGATCGCTGACCCCCTCCCTGATGGCGTCGGCGGTGGCGTTGGGCTCCCCCACCGTACTGAGTAGGGCGAGCGCCGAGAGCACCTCACAGGACGCCCGACCGCCGTCGGCGCCCTGGATCTCCCCGAGGCGGATGCGGCCGGTGGTGATGGTGCCGGTCTTGTCCAGGCACAGGGTGTCGACCCGGGCCAGGACCTCGACGGCAGGCAGCTCCTGAACCAGGACGTTGCGCCTGGCCAGGGACAGGGAGGCGGTGGCGAAGTTGACGGAGGTCAGAAGGACCAGGCCCTGGGGCACCATGCTGACCACGCCCGCGATACCGGCGACGACTGCGTTCCGCCAGGCGCCGCTGCTCCAGGCCTCGGCGATGCTTCCGCTCAACCGCAGCTGGGACCACACCAGCACGAGGGCCACGGGCACGATGACCCAGCTGATCCAGTGCAGCACCCGGTTGGTCCCGGCCTGCAGCTCGCTGACGACGAGCGAGTACCTGCGGGCCTCCCGGGCCAGCCGGTGGGCGTAGGCGTCCCCGCCGACCGCGGTGGTGCGGAACAGCCCGGTCCCGGCCGTCACCGTGGTCCCGGACATGACCTGCGCTCCGCTCACGGGGCGCACGGGCCGGGACTCACCGGTGAGGATCGACTCATCGATCTCCAGGCCGTCACTGGTCAGGACCTCCCCGTCAGCAGGCACCTGCTGTCCGGCCCGAGCCGTACGACGTCGTCGAGGACGACCTCACCGACCGCCACCTCGGTCTCGGTCCCGTCCCTGACGACAACGGCGCGGGGCGTCTCCAGCACAGACAGACGGTCCAGGGCGCGCTTGGCGCGGATCTCCGTCAGGGTCCCGGTGGCGGTGTTGAGCAGCAGGACGAAACCGAACAGAGCGTCCGCCCAGCGGCCCAGTGCCAGGACGAGGACCAGCGCGACGCCGAGGATGCCGTTGAAGATCGTGAAGACATTGGCTCGCAGGATCTGGGCGGCACTGCGGGAGGTCCGCTCGCGGTACTCGTTGGTCCGTCCGGAACTGACACGCTCGGCGACCTGGGCGGCGCTGAGCCCGATCACCGGGGACTCGGGGGGACTCGTCGTACTCACGAGTCACACAGTAGTGAATCGGTCGGAGGTGCTCCTCCTCCTGGGGGCCGAGACCTCAGGATGCGGCCTCGGCACGCCGGGCATCTGCTCGCGACTTGAGAATTGAGGCGATGACCGTGACCAGGATGGTGGAGATGATGACGCCCAGGGATACGCCGATGGACGCCTCAGGGATGGCGTGCCACTCCTGGCCACCGTTGATGAAGGGCACCTCGTTGGTGTGCAGGGCGTGAACGATGAGCTTGAAGCCGATGAAGCCGAGGATGACCGCCAGGCCGTAGTGGAGGTGAGACGAGGGCGGTCGAGCAGCCCGTCGATGAGGAAGTAGAGCTGGCGCAGGCCCAGCAGGGAGAAGGCGTTGGCGGAGAAGACCAGGAAGGGCTCGCCGGTCAGGGAGTAGATCGCGGGGATGGAGTCGACGGCGAACATGACGTCGGCGGTACCGATGGCGATGATGCACAGCATCATGGGGGTGATCATGGTGCGCCCGGCGTGGCGGTGAATGACTCTTTCCGCCCACGAAGCCGTCGGTCATGGGGATGACGCGGGCGACGAGCTTGACAAAGCCGCTGGGCCGGTACTCCTCATCGTCGTCGTCGGGTTCCTCGACTCCCTCCCGGGCCTGGGAGAAGGCGGTCCACAGGAGCCAGGCCCCGAAGAGTAGAAGACCCAGGAGAAGTTATTGATGAGTGCAGCACCGGCGAGGATGAAGATGAGCCGCAGAATGAGGGGCGATGACGATGCCTGCGAGCAGTACCTCCTGCTGGTACTTCCGGGGCACCTTGAAGGAGGACATCATGATGACGAAGACGAAGAGGTTGTCGATGCTCAGCGCCTTCTCGGTGATGTAGCCGGCCAGGTACTCCTGGGCGAAGCCCCCGCCCCACACGAACCAGACGATGCCGGAGAAGGCCAGCGCCATGGCGATATAGGCCACCGACCAGACGGCGGCCTCCTTCATGGTGGGCTCGTGAGGGGTGCGTACGTGACCGACGATGTCGATCACGATGAGGGTCAGGATGATGGCCGCCAGGCCGATCCACCCCAGGATGTGGACGTCCACGTGTTCTCCTCCGGTACGGAACTGGTACCGGAGGTCTCCTCCCGCCACGTGCGCAGGCGCTCAAGGCGCGTACCGCTCTGGCCGCGACGCCGGGAACGCAGGACCGTACGTGGTGCCCGCACCGCCGTGATGACGACGTCGCCGTTGGTTGGGAGTACTCCCCTCCGTGTATAACGTCCGAGAGTCTAACGGGGCGTTTCCTCTCGGCGTAGCCCCGCCGACGCACTCATGGCTGTGAGATCAGTCGGCGGCCTGCATGGCGCGCAGCTCCTTCTTGAGGTCCTGGATCTCGTCGCGCAGTCGGGCGGCGAGCTCGAAGTGGAGGTCCTCGGCTGCGGCGTGCATCTGCTGGGTGAGCTCATTGATGAGCTCGGCGAGGTCGCCCTGCGCCGCCCCGGCGAGCTTCTCGCGCACCGTGGCCTCGGCGGCGTGCTTGCGCCGGGCCCGCACCGAGGAGTCCTCGTGGCCCCGGTAGCCTCCGGCCAGGAGGTCGGCGGTGTCGACGTCCTCACGGGCGAGCATGTCGGTGACGTCAGCGATCTTCTTGCGCAGCGGTTGCGGGTCGATACCGTGCTCGGTGTTGTAGGCCAGTTGCTTGGTGCGGCGGCGCTCAGTCTCCTCGATGGCCTCGGCCATGGCCGGGGTGATGGTGTCGGCGTACATGTGGACCTCTCCGGAGACGTTACGGGCGGCGCGTCCGATGGTCTGCACCAGGGAGCGGGTCGAGCGCAGGAAGCCCTCCTTGTCCGCGTCCAGGATGGACACGAGCGAGACCTCCGGCAGGTCCAGGCCCTCACGCAGCAGGTTGATGCCCACCAGGACGTCGAAGCGCCCCAGTCGCAGCTCGCGCAGGAGCTCGACGCGCCGCAGGGTGTCGACGTCGGAGTGGAGGTACTCCACGCGCACGCCCCTCTCGGCGAGGTAGGTGGTCAGGTCCTCGGCCATGCGCTTGGTCAGGGGTGGTCACCAGGATCCGCTCCTGGCGCTCGACTCGGGCGCGCACCTCCTCGAGCAGGTCGTCGATCTGTCCCTGCGTGGGCTTGACGACGACCTTGGGGTCCACCAGACCGGTGGGCCGAATAATCTGCTCGACGACGCCGTCGGAGCGCTGGGTCTCATAGTCGCCCGGGGTGGCCGACAGGTAGACGGTCTGACCGACACGGTCCTCGAACTCAGCGAAGGTCAGGGGCGGTTGTCCAGTGCCGAGGGCAGGCGGAATCCCGTGCTCGACCAGGGTGCGCTTGCGGGAGGCGTCCCCTCGTGCATGGCCCCGATCTGGGGACGGTCACATGGGACTCGTCGATGACGAGGAGGAAGTCCTCGGGGAAGTAGTCCAGGAGCGTGTTGGGCAGGGGTGCCGGTCTCGCGCCCGTCGATGTGCAGCGAGTAGTTCTCGATCCCCGAGCACATGCCGATCTGCTGCAGCATCTCCAGGTCGTAGGGTGGTGCGCATGCGCAGGCGCTGGGCCTCAGGAGCCGGGCCGTCGTGCTCGAGCTGGGCCAGGCGCTCGGCGAGCTCGGCCTCGATGCCCTCGATGGCCTTCTGCATGCGTTCGGGACCGGCCACGTAGTGGGAGGCGGGGAAGACGAAGACCTGCTCGACGGTGTCGATGACGTCGCCGGTCACAGGGTGCAGCGTGGCCAGGGCCTCGATCTCGTCTCCGAAGAACTCGATGCGGATGGCCAGCTCCTCGTACATCGGGATGATCTCCACCGTGTCGCCGCGTACGCGGAAGGTGCCGCGGGTGAAGTCGATGTCGTTGCGGGTGTACTGCATCTGCACGAAGCGCCGCAGGAGATCGTCCCGGTCGATCTGCTGGCCCACCTCCAGGGGCGTCATCCGGTCCACGTACTCCTGGGGGGTGCCCAGGCCGTAGATGCAGGACACCGAGGAGACCACGACGACGTCTCGGCGGGTGAGCAGGGAGTTGGTGGCGCTGTGGCGCAGGCGCTCGACCTCGTCGTTGATGGAGGAGTCCTTCTCGATGAAGGTGTCCGTCTGCGGGACGTAGGCCTCGGGCTGGTAGTAGTCGTAGTAGGAGACGAAGTACTCCACCGCGTTGTTCGGGAGAAGCTCGCGGAACTCGGCGGCCATCTGGGCGGCCAGGGTCTTGTTCGGCTCCAGGATGAGGGTGGGGCGCTGGACCTGCTCGACGAGCCAGGCGGTCGTCGCGGACTTGCCGGTTCCCGTGGCACCGAGCAGGACGATGTCCTTCTCCCCCGCCCGGAGGCGCTCGGTCAGCTCGGCGATCGCCGTGGGCTGGTCACCGCTGGGCGTGTAGGGACTGACGACCTCGAAGGGCTTGGCTGCGCGCTGGAGCTCGGTAACGGGACGCATGCCCTCAGGCTACGCGGTCCGGCCGACGCCATTGACACCTCTGATCGCGCGGGCGGCTCGTTCATCATCCTGCGATCCGGCTGTCACCACACAGATACGTCTTTTGTGTCCAGGAAGGAACCTTTCCAATCGAGTTCGCCTATTACGGTGATCTCGCAGGACGCCGGGCCGTCCCGTTCCACGTTCATGTGGATGCTCACTGGGCCCGCGTCTGCCCCTGTCTTCATCCCCTGAGTCCAAGGAACTTTCATGGCTTTCATCGTCGCCGTCTCCGCCACCATCGTCGGCGCCCTCGGCCCTGCCCGCACCGCCTCCCGACGCAGCAGCTGCTCGGGCTGAGTCCGCTTTCCGGCTCTACCTCTCGGTTCCGCCCCACTCGACGGCGGTGAATCCGGTCCGGGCCGGTGCGGGCACCAGCTTGCTCCCGAACCGCTGTCTGCGGCACGTCCCCGACGACGATGTAGACCCGGATGAAGGTATCCGGGGCGATCTCGGCACCCGAGGAGGGGTCTGTGAAGCGGTAGACGGCCTGGCGCGCGAACTCCTCAGAGGCGAAGGTGACCAGGGCTCTGCCCCGCTGGGCGATCCGCGGCCCCCAGAAGGTGATGAACTCGGCCGCCTCGCGGTCACTGAGTCCCAGCATGGAGAGCTTGTCCTCCAGGAAGGCGGTGGCCGCATCCGCCTCGACGACGAAGCCCTCGTCCTGAGTGAGAATGGTGGCCCCTCCCTCCCAGAACAGTGACGGGTAGCGCCGCCCCGAGGCGTCGGTCAGGTCCCCGTCAGGTGCTGCCGTCACCTGCCACGTGACACCGCCGTCCGCCCTGCGTCTGCGGCGTCGGATAGGTGTAGGTCAGCGTCCCCTCATAGTCCAGGGACACCGACAGGTCCATCGTCCTCGTGGGATAGAGATACAGGACCGGTTTCTTGGCCTTCTGCTCCTCCGGCCACACTCCGCAGCCCGTCAGCATTCCGAGCCACGTGAGGCCGCCGAGCAGCAGAAGGCTCCGACGAGCGGGGCCTGTATCGGTGAAGGCGGCATGACGGTTCCTTTCGTAGAACTGATGCGTCCGGCCCGACGGAGTCCGGGGCGCCGTGGCTGCTCGCCCCACTGTAGGAGTGGGCGCGCTATCCGCCGATGGGAAGGTCTCCCCTGTTGTCAGGCGATGGTTCCCGGCTCCAGGATCCGGGTGCTCCAGAGTCTGTCGACCTCGGCGCGCAGGTCCTCCAGCGTCCCGGAGTTGGACACGATGACGTCGGCGACGGCTCGGCGTTCCTCGTCGGTGGCCTGCACGGCGATACGGGCCAGTGCCTCGTCACGAGTCATCCCTCGCGCGGTGAGCCGCTCCAGACGCGCCTCGAGCTCGGCCTCGACGACGACGACGAGATCGAACAGGTCCTGCATCTGCCCCTCGACGAGGAGAGGAACGTCGTAGACCGCCACCTGCCCGGCCGGAACCGTGTCCATCCGAGCCCACGCCTCTGCTGCGATGAGGGGCAGGAGGAGCTCCTCCAGGCGCACACGGCGCAGGTCGTCGGAGAAGACCAGCCGTCCCAGGGCGCTGCGGTCCAGGGAGCCGTCCGGGAGCCAGGATTCCTTCCCCGAACTCGGCCACCACTGCCGCAAGACCGTCACTGCCCGGGCTGACAACATCGCGAGCGACCTCGTCGGCACTGGTCACGACCGCGCCACGCTCCTCGAGCAGACAGGCCACCGTCGACTTGCCTGAACCGATGCCACCGGTGAGCCCCACGCGCAGGGCTCGATCCGTCGGACGGCGAGGTGGAACAGGGGGCAGGTGTGTGGCGCATGGTCCCATCATGCCGTGACCTGCCCGAGCCGGGCCAGCGCGCTGGCGATACGGACCAGCGGCCTCGCCCTGTCAGTCGACCGCTGAGCCCGCCTGACCGTCAGTCGTGATCGTCGTGGTTGATCCGGGCCGTCTTCTTCCTCCCCGGCCCCGCCCGTAGGGAGCGATGCGTTCCTCGACCCGGGCCAGCGACTCCACCGCGCCCTGCGGAGGACTCACGCACCGGGAGGCCTGTTCCGAGGCCCGCGAGATGACTTCGCGGATGATCGGTGCGCGAGAGTGGTCCTCCTCCACCCCGTCAACCAGGACCTCCGCCAGCGCGGAGAGGACCTGCACGGCAACCAGAGGGTCGCCGACAGCGTCGACGAGTATCCCGCAGCGTTCTCCTGGCCGGTTCATCGGCCAGGATTCCATCGCCTCCCGGCACTGGTGCCATACCCGGCCGCTGGAAGCGCTGTCTCCACGAGCCTGAGCGGCGTGCGAGGCCAGAGCCAGGGCGGCGCAGGCCGTTTCCGTCCACCCTTGGCTCAGACTCAGCTCCGCCGTGTCGAGATGCTCCTTCTCCGCGCGTTCATTGGCGCCCAGTGCCGCCAGCAGCCGGCCGAAGGCCAGGCGGAGGTCGACGACCAGCTCCAGGGTGGAGTCGTCCACCACCTCCGACAGCGAGGCGCTGACCGTTTCCGCGGTCGACATGGCGCGCTGTCGCACCGACTCCATGCCATAGCCGCGAGACAGCGTGAGCAGCTCACGGACCTCCTTGAGCAGCGCTCCCTGGTTACGCAGCCGGGCGCGATCAGCCGGCACGGCGCTCGTCACCGTCCCGTAGGACCGGCTGGCCAGACCTGCGGCCTCGGCGGCCATGCGCATCTCAACCCGGTACGACACGCCATTGTTGCCGTTGCGGACATCGAAGCGGTGGGCGATGCCACGCACGAAGGCGGTCATGACGTCATAGGCGTGGACAACGGTGTCCCAAGCCGTGAGCTCCAGGTTCCCCCACGGCGTCGTCCAGCTCAGCGAGGCACCCAGGGCATGCTTTTCCGTAATCAGCCCGGTTGGCCTCCCGCATGACGAGAGCCAGTCCGACAGCGGTGTTCATCAGCTGCCAGGCCGAGGCCTCGAGACGGCCTTCATGGGGCTGTGACGGATGAGCGCGATGGCCCGCTGCCACTGGGAGGACAGCCCCAGGTACTCGAGCCTGTCCGCCAGGCACTGGAGTGACACGACATCTGGAAGGTCGAGCCGGCTCAAGGAGACGAAGGCGTCCTCGGCCTCAACGAGCCGTTGGTGGGCCAGGTAGGGAACCAGCACCGCTCCCAGCCCCCGCGCGGTCTCCAGGGATCAGCCTCGGCACGCTTCGGGGTGGCCGTGGCTGTGCTGATGACGCCGGAGTAGTCGTCATGCATGCGGGCGGTGGCCAGGACGGCTCCGGTGTCGGTCTTGCCGAAGGAGAAGAGTCTGGCCTCACGGAGCTGTTCGAGGGCCTCGTCCCTGAGGCCGAGGACGGCGGACAGCTCCACCTGGGCGTAGCGCAGTGGGAGCGTCGAGCAGCCGTGGGCGGCCCGAATCCCCTGACAGAAGGCGATCGCCTGCTCAAGGCTCTTCCTGCTCGTGTCCGGGTCCTGGCCCAGCTGAACCAGCCACGCCCGGTCGACGGCGCAGACCGCCTGCACCACCTGGTCGGGCGCGTTTCCCGCAGCCGCCCCTTCGCCGTCGTCGGCGGCGATCGCCTTCCACAGGGCCGCTGCAGCGGCGCGACTGGGGCAGACAGGGGTCGACATCCTCCAGAGCACGGGCAATGTCGCCCTCAATAGCTCATATCGTCTCCAACGGTCGTCACGTACAGGTTCCTGCTCCTGGGAAGCAGGGGAGCGCCGGCCCCGGCCACAGCATGGCACAGGTGAGGTGCCCGAGCGATGGGGAAGGCACCGATCATCTGAGGGTCTCTGCCTGCGGGAACAGGGCAGAGACCCTCAGATGATGTCAGAGATCAGTCCTGATCAGTGAAAAGTGCGGATGCTCAGTTACCAGTGAGCTTCTCTCGCAGAGCGGCCAGGGCCTCATCGGAGGCCAGAGTGCCGGAGGCCTCCGACGGAGCCGAGGAGTAGGAGGTGCCGCCCGCGGGAGCCGCCGGAGCACCGGACTCCTGCTCCTCCTCCAGAGCCTTGGCGACCTGGGCCTTGTGGGCCTCCCAGCGGGCGTGAGCAGCCGCGTACTCGGCCTCCCAGGCCTCGCGCTGGGCGTCGTAGCCCTCGAGCCACTCGTTGGTCTCCGGGTCGAAGCCCTCGGGGTACTTGTAGTTGCCCTGCTCGTCGTACTCGGCCGCCATTCCGTAGAGGCTGGGGTCGAAGTCCTCCGACGTCGGGTCGACTCCCTCGTTGGCCTGCTTCAGCGACAGAGAGATGCGACGACGCTCCAGGTCGATGTCGATGACCTTGACGAAGACCTCGTCTCCGACCTTGGCCACCTGCTCGGGGACCTCGACGTGACGCTGCGCCAGCTCGGAGATGTGGGACCAGGCCCTCGATGCCGTCCTCGACGCGGACGAAGGCGCCGAAGGGAACCAACTTGGTGACCTTGCCGGGAACGACCTGGCCGATGGCGTGGGTCCGGGCGAAGGCCTGCCACGGGTCCTCCTGGGTCGCCTTGAGCGACAGGGAGACGCGCTCGCGGTCGAAGTCGACGTCCAGGACCTCGACCGTGACCTCGTTGCCGACCTCGACGACCTCGGAGGGGTGGTCAATGTGCTTCAGGACAGCTCGGAGACGTGGACCAGACCGTCGACGCCGCCCAGGTCCACGAAGGCACCGAAGTTGACGATGGAGGACACGACACCGGAGCGGACCTGCCCCTTCTGCAGGGTCTGCAGGAAGTTGGTGCGGACCTCGGACTGGGTCTGCTCGAGCCAGGCGCGACGGGAGAGGACCACGTTGTTGCGGTTCTTGTCCAGCTCAATGATCTTCGCCTCGAGCTCACGGCCCACGTAGGGCTGGAGGTCGCGAACGCGACGCATCTCCACCAGGGAGGCGGGCAGGAAGCCACGCAGGCCGATGTCCAGGATGAGACCACCCTTGACGACCTCGATGACGGAGCCGGTGACGACGCCGTCCTCCTCCTTGATGCGCTCGATGGTGCCCCAGGCGCGCTCGTACTGCGCGCGCTTCTTGCTCAGGAGCAGACGCCCTTCCTTGTCCTCCTTCTGCAGGACGAGGGCTTCGATCTCATCACCGACGGAGACGATCTCATCGGGGTCGACGTCGTGCTTGATGGACAGCTCGCGAGCGAGGATGACGCCTTCGGTCTTGTAGCCGATGTCGAGGAGGACCTCATCGCGGTCGACCTTGACGACAGTGCCCTCGACGATATCGCCGTCATCGAAGTACTTGATGGTCTCGTCAACGGCGGCGAGGATCTCCTCGGTCGAACCGATGTCGTTGACGGCGACCGGGGCGGGGCTGGGCGTAGTGGTTGTCATTGAGTGGATGCTCCGAATGCGGATAGTTGGATCGGGTTGATAGGGACTGCGCGCTCCCCAGTGACGTGAATCGGCCCGGACCAATTCATCATCCTGGTTGGATCAGTCTCATAGGAGACGCCCAGGAGCGCACGAGTGAACCTTAGCAGTACGTGACGAATCCGTAACTAGACGATGCTCAAGCATTATCCCGTACGTACGTGCAATCGCTCACGTCATCTGACGACTTGATGTCAAAAGGATGACGTGCCGATCTCATTCATATATCACCGGCTTCTTCGGCCGAGAGCGCGGGTCCTGGAAGGGCTCTCTAGTGGGCGGCCTCACGCCAGGTGCGTCCTCGTCCGACAGCGACGTCCAGGGGGACGGAGAGCTCTGCCGCCCGCCCATCTGTTCCTTGAGGAGGGCCTCGACCGCCTCGGCCTCTCCGGGCGCGACCTCGATGAGGAGCTCGTCGTGGATCTGCAGGAGGATGCGGCTTGCCAGTGCCTGCTCGCTCAGCGCGCTGTCGACGTCGATCATGGCCTTCTTGACGATATCGGCGGCGCTGCCCTGGATGGGAGCGTTGAGGGCGGCCCGTTCAGCCATCTCACGGCGCTGCCGGTTGTCGCTGGTCAGGTCGGGCAGGTAGCGCCGGCGCCCGAACATCGTCTCGGTGTATCCGTCGCGGCGCGCCTGCTCCACGACGGACTCCAGGTAGTCGTGGACCTTCCCGAACCTGGCGAAGTAGGGCGTTCCTCAGATCCGCCGCCTCGGCGTTGTCGATACCGAGCTGACGGGCCAGCCCGAAGGTCGACAGACCGTAGGCCAGTCCATAGCTCATGGCCTTGACGTGGCTGCGCTGCTGGGCGGTGACGTCCTCGACCCTGATGCCGTGGACGAGGGCGGCGACGTAGCGGTGCAGGTCCTCCCCGCTGCGGAAGGCCTCGATCAGCGCCTGGTCTGCGGACAGGTGCGCCATGATGCGCATCTCGATCTGGGAGTAGTCGGCGGTCGCGAGGCACTCATAACCCTCGCCGACGGTGAAGGCCTCGCGGATGCGCATCCCCTCCTCGTGACGGGCCGGGATGTTCTGCAGGGTTGGGGTCGGTGGAGGACAGGCGCCCCGTGGCGGCGATGGTCTGCTGGAAGGTGGTGTGGATGCGACCGTCGGGCTGGATCGCCTTGCGCAGTCCCTCAACCGTCTGCCGCAGCTTGATGGCGTCGCGGTGCTCAAGAAGGTGCTCCAGGAAGGGGTGGGAGGTCTTGGCGTACAGCCCGGCCAGGGCATCGGCGTCCGTGGTGTAGCCGGTCTTGGTCTTGCGGGTCTTGGGCATCTTCAGCTCGTCGAACAGGACTGCCTGGAGCTGCTTGGGACTGGAGAGGTTGAGCTCTCGCCCGGCGGCGGCGTAGGCGCCCTCAGCGGCGTGAGTCACGCGGGCGTCGAGCTCGGTCTGGCGGGCTTGGAGCACGGCGTCGTCGACGGCGATGCCGGCGTTCTCCATGACGGTCAGGGTCGCGGCCACGGGCATCTCCAGGTCGGTGAACAGTCCGGTGACATCACGAGCCGCCATCTGCTCATCGAGCACGGCCTGGAGCGGGAGCAGGGCGGCGGCCCGACGTGCACTGGCCAGGTGGGACGCGGGAACGGCCTCGGAGGTGAGGGCCTCGAGGTCGAAGGCGCTCTGGGAGTCGCCAGGGCCGCCGTCGCCCCTGGCTCCGTTCTCGTTGACGGAGGCCAGGTCGATGCCGAGCCAGCGCTGGGTGAGGGTGTCGACGTCGTAGCTGCGCTGCTCAGGGCGGCACAGGTAGCCGGCCAGCGAGGGATCTGCGACGACGCCGTCGAGCGTGAGCCCCCGGGCGCTCAGCGCGTGCCAGCTGCCCTTGGCGTCAGCGACGAGCTTGGGGCGCTCCACGTCGGACAGGAGCCGGGCCAGGACGGCTTCGTCCTCGGGCAGGATCTCGGTGAGGTCGATGACGACCGCCCGAGAGCCATCGGACAGCGACACTAGCACGGCATCGCCCTCTACCGGCCTGAGGACGCCGACAACATCGACACCCAGGGGGCGGGTGCCGCCGTCACCATCTGCCGGCAGGCCGGCCTCCAACCAGTCAGCCAGCTGCCCCGCGGCAAGATCGTATCCCAGCGAGACGATCTCCAGGCCGCCCAGTGCGTTCAAAGCGCCGGCTTCCTCTGCCTCGCCCGGCTCGGCGTGGTCGGAGGTGTCGGTGAAGCTCAGGATGCGCAGCGCCCGCTGGTGCAGGGTGCGGAACTCCAGGGCCTCGAACACGCGCGCCAGGCCAGCGCGGTCGGCGCCCGCAAGGCGCAGGTCGGTGCGCGGGACGACTCCGAGATCCAGGTCGGTAAGCAGGGTGGTTGAGGCGGCGGTTGCGCACGACGTCGTCGAGGTGGTCGCGCAGCGACTGGCCCGGCCTTGCCCTTGATCTGGTCCGCATGAGCGATGACGCCGTCGAGCCCGTCATAGAGGTTGAGCCACTTGGCGGCGGTCTTGGGGCCAACGCCCGGAACCCCGGGCAGGTTGTCACTGGTCTCGCCGACCAGGGCGGCCAGGTGCGGGTAGCGCTCGGGCGTCACCCCGTAGCGCTCCTCCACCTCCTGAGGCGTCATACGCCGCAATGTCGACACGCCCTTGACCGGGTAGAGCACGGTGCACCGCTCGGTGACGGTCTGGAAGGAGTCGCGGTCCCCGAGCAGATGAGAACCTCCATGCCCTCGGCCTGGGCGGAGGCCGCCAGGGTGGCCAGGATGTCGTCGGCCTCGTAGCCCGGAGCGAGTGAGCGCTGTGACGCCCATGGCCTCCAGGACCTCCTGGATGAGCTCGACCTGCCCGAGGAAGGGCTGCGGTGTCTCATCGCGGGTTCCCTTTGTACTCGGCGTACTCCTCGGTGCGGAAGGTGCCTCCCGGCAGGTCGAAGGCGACGGCTACGTGGGTGGGCCGCTCGCTGTCCAGCAGCGACAGGAACATGGAGACGAAGCCGTGGACGGCGTTGGTGGACTGACCGGTCGACGTGGTGAAGTTGTCGACGGGCAGGGCGTAGAAGGCACGGAAGGCCATTGAGTGTCCGTCGATGAGAAGAAGCCGCTCGGGAACCGGGTCCGAGGGGGACTGAGGTGTTGGACTCGTCGCAGGGCTGGTCGCGGTGGTGCTCACCGTGCCAGCCTAGGCCCATGAGCCATCCACAGTCCGACTCGCCCGTCTCCCCCACCAGCGTAGGGGACTCCAGTGACTCTCAGGCCTCTCCTGTCTCCGCCGACTCCCCAGCTCGCCGGCGGTCGTCGGGCCGCTGGGCCCCGTGGGCCGCGTCACTGCGGCCTCCTACTCCGGAGCGAGCGCCTCAGCCGTGGCCTTCCCGGACCCTGCCAGGCGCCCATTCCCGGATCCGCGTCCCGCGGGCTCTGCCGTCTCCGCCTCCTCGGCACTGCACGCGGTGCTGGAGGACAGTGAAGAGGGCACGCTCATGGAGACCCTCGGGATGGAGGTGGTGACTCGCGACGCTCATCGGACCGAGGTCCGGATGCCGGTCGACGGGGCCCGACAGGTCGTCGGGATCCTGCACGGCGGTGCCACCGCCGCGCTCATCGAGACGGCTGCCTCCGTGGCCGCGCGCGCGGGCGCGCCCGACGACGCCGTCCCGGTCGGGGCGGAGCTGACGGTCAGCCACCTGCGCTCCGTGTCCCAGGGCTGGGTGAAGGCGACCGCCACTCCCCTGCACCGCGGCCGTCGAACCGTGGTCTACCAGGTAACGGTCACTGACGACGATGAGCGGACCATCGCCGTCGGGACGCTGCGCAGCCTGTTCACCTGAGGCTCCGCACCGCAGAGGACGATCAGTGGGGCGGCTTAGGGGCCTGTTGCGGAAGGGGTGGTGGTTGGCGGCGTGGCTGGGTTGGGTGAGGCCTCCGGGGTATCACGGGTGGTGTCAAGTCATCACGTGATCAAACCGGAGGCCTCAGGTGCCCAGGATAGACGCACACGCTAAAGGTCGTCATGACCTCACCGATGCGCAGTGGGAGCTGCTGGCGCCGCTGCTTCCCGAGCTGCCCACCACCGGCAGGGCCGCGCACCTACGGCCTGCGTGGCCTAGTCGACGCGGTGCGCTACCGAACCAGGACGGGGTGCCCGTGGCGCGACATCCCGGATCGCTACGGGCCCTGGTGGAGGGCCTACGCACTATTCCGCTCCTGGCAGGTCACCGGGGTCTGGGAGCACCTGGAGCGCGAGCTGGCATCCGCGGTGGTCACCGCCCAGGGACCCGAGGCGGTGTGGGACGAGGTGTCGGTGGACTCCACCGTCTGCCGGGCCCACGTGCACGCCGCCGGCGCCCGCCGCGACAGCCCCCGCACGGTAGACGGTGAGCCGGACGACCACGCCCTGGGGGTGTGCCGGGGCGGGTGGTCGACCAAGATCCACGCCGCCGTCGATACGGGGTGCGGGATGCTCGCCTGCGTGCTCAGTGCGGGACAGGTTGCGGACTGCCCCATGATGGTCCCGGTGCTGGAGGCGATCCGCCTGGCGCACCATGGCCCGGGCAGGCCCCGCCGGCGACCGCGGCGGGTGCTGGCCGACAAGGCCTACTCCTCACGGGCCAACCGGGCCTGGCTGCGCGCCCACCACATCCGCGCCACGATCCCCGTCAAGGCCGACCAGGCCGCCCACCGCAAGGCCAGGGGCCCACGCGGCGGGCGCCCACCAGCCTTCGACGCCGCCGCCTACAAGGACCGCAACGCCGTGGAACGCGGTTTCAGCCACCTCAAGCACCACCGGGCCCTGGCCACCCGCTACGACAAGCTCGCCGTACGCTACCGAGCAACCATCCACATCGCCAGCATCGACCACTGGCTCAAACGACTTACATAACAGGCCCTAGATGATTGATTCCAAGGGGTGTGGGTGGTTAGTGGTCGTAGGGGGTCAGGGAGCGTAGGTGGGGGTTGCCGGTTTTGTCGTTGTGCCAGATGACGGCCGTCAGGGCCAGGATGCGTTGAGCGACGCGTGCGGTGACTGCGGTGGGGGTGCGTCCGTTGTGCCGCTCGAGCCCGAGCTGGTCCTTGAGGGTGTCGAAGACGGACTCGATCCTCTGGCGTAACGGGCGCAGGAGACCGGCGCCGGGCCGTGGGGTCTCGTTGCGTGCGGCTGGGCGCAGCAGGGTCAGCCCTGCCTGGTTCAGGTCGTCCTCCAGGTCCTTGGAGCGGTAGCCCTTGTCGGCGATGATCGTGTGGGCGCTGGTGGGCGCCAGGTGCTCGAGCATGCTGCGCAGGACCTCGCGCTCGTCCTGGCTGGGACTGGTGACTGCCCAGGCCACCGGAAGACCGTGAACGGTACACACCAGGTGCAGGCGCAGGCCCCAGAAGAAGCGTGAGTGTGAGGCGCAGTACCCGTAGCCGGCCCAGTCGGCCAGATCCGAGCGCATCACGGTGGGCCGAGAGCGGGCGCACTCAATGGGGGTGGAGTCGACCAGGTGCACGTCGTCGGCGTAGACGCTGGTGGTGGTGGCCAGTGCGGCCGCCAACCACCCGATAGTGCCGGCCAGGGCGCGCAGGCGCTTGTTGTAGCCGGACTGGCCCGGGATGTAGGGGAACATGCCTGTCAGGTGCTTGCGGGCGTAGCGCAGGAAGCGTCTTTCGGTGTTGATGCCCACCAACGGTGCGATGGCGGCCAGGGTGAGGACCTCGGCGTCGGTGATCGCCGGGACGATCCCCACCCGCGGGCGCAGCGGGAGGATCTCAGGGTGGGCCTTCAGCAGGTCATCAGCAGTGACGTACAGTGCGGTGGCGAGGGTCTCCAGGTCGGTGTCCACTTTCTCAAGCTCCCAGCGCGAGGAAACGGTTCTCAGCCGCACCGATCCTGCGAGATCCTCGCCCCTACACCAAGCCCCCACACCGACCCACACCCCCTTGGAATCAATCATCTAGGGGGACGGGACTTGGCCGCGTAGTAAGTGCTCGGGGCGATCTTCATGCCTGACTGGGTCAGGACCTGGCAGATCGGCTCGACCCCAAGGTCCGCCTTGTTGCCCGTCAATGAAGGAGTCGATGACCCTCTAGATGTTTGATTCCAAGGGTGGTTAGTGGTCGTAGGGGGTCAGGGTTCGTAGTGTGGGGGCGCCGATGAGGTGGCCCGGCCAGATGGTGGTGGTTAGGGGCGAGGATGCGTTGGGCGACGCGTGCGGTGACGCTGTTGGCGGTGCGAGCGCCGTGGCGTTCGAGACCGAGCTGGTCCTGAGGGTGTCGAAGACGGACTCGATGCGCTGGCGCAGGGGACGCAGGAGCCTGGCTCCGGGCGCGGGGGACTCGTTGCGGGCGCGGGGCGCAGCAGGGTCAGCCCAGCGCCTGCAAGGTCTTTTCGAGCTGTTTGGAGCGGTAGCCCTTGTCCGCCATGAGCGTCTGGTCGCTGGTGGGCTTGATCCGGGCGAGCATGTCGCGCAGGACCTCGCGCTCATCGGCACTGGGATTGGTAAGCGCCCGCGCTATTGGTAGCCCGTCGGGGGTGGTGATCATGTGCAGACGCAGGCCCCACAAGCCACCGGGAGTGGGAGGCGCTAGTCACCCGTAGCCGGCCCCACCCGGCCAGGTCGGAGCGCTTGACGGTTTCGCGGGAGCGGCCGCACTCACGGGGGTGGAGTCCACCAGCCACAGGTCGTCGGTGTACACGCTGCATTGGGATGCCAGCACGCAGGTGAGCCAGCACATGGCACTGGTTAGGGTCCGCAGTCGCTTGCTGGTTGCCGGATTGGCCGGGGATGTGGGGGAACATGTCCCGGTAGTGGCTGCGGGCGTGGCGGATCCAGCGGCGCTCACCGTCAAAGCCCAGCAGGGGGCCCATTACCGCCAGGGTGAGGATCTCGGCGTCAGAGATCTTGGGAGCGATGCCCACCTGGGGACGGACAGGCGGTACTCGGGGTGGGCTTTGAGCAGGTCGTCGGCGGTGACGCACCCGTGCGGTCGCGAGGGTCTCCAGGTCGGTATCCACTTCTTCTCAGCCTCCAGCTGGTGAGAAACGGTTCTATCAGCACCGACCCTGCGAGACCCTCGCCCAACATCCCAGCCCCCACGCCGACACCCACCCCTTGGAATCAATCATCTAGCGGCGGTCGAGCTCCGCCTGGGCGAAATACGCGCTCGCCTTGCGCAGGATCTCATTAGCCCGCCGCAGCTCGCGTACTTCCTTCTCCAGCTCCCGGATTCGCTGGGTGTCCTGACTGGTGGTTCCCGGCCTGGCGCCCGCGTCAACCTCGGCCTTCCTGTGTCCCAGGTGCGCAGCGCCTCGGGGCGGACGCCCAGCTCCTCGGCGATCCTGCGGATCGCCCCCTTAGACCTCCGGGGTCCCTGCGGGCCCCTGCACGGACATCCTGGTGGCCCGCTCCCGCAGCTCCTCGGGATACTTCCACGGGTAGCACTCATGACAGTGATCCTTCCGTGTATTCACTGCCTCCATCAAACCCGGTGCAGTTCACAGAGTCTGCGGTCGGTCGTGAGGGAGGCCGGGTTGGACTTCGAGGTCACGCCTCACACGCTGCGGCGGACCTTGGCGACGTTCCTGGCGCGGGAGTTGGGAACGCGTGAGGCCGCGGACCAGTTGGGACACGCGGACCCGGCGGTGACGCTCGCGTACTACATCGCACCCGAGCATCGTGGCCCTGATGCTCAGGCCGCGATCAGTGCGTTCGTCGATGGCTGACAGCCGGTCGGCGGGGGTGAAAGTAGACACAAAGTAGCCACATTCAGGTGGGGTCAAATTGGTCGACATGCTGTTGCGGCTGTGTTCTCAACGAAAACTCGCCGTCGAGTGTTATCTGCGTCACCTTGTAGGTGGTTGTTGGTACCTCGGTGGGACTCGAACCCACAACACTCCGATTTTGAGTCGGATGCCTCTGCCAATTGGGCTACGGAGGCACGCCGCCGGCTCTGCGGGGGCGCTAACAGCGAGATCATACTAGGATCACAGCCGTGAGCAATGAGTCCAGCACCACCAAGTCCCGCCGGGTGCTCGTCGCTGAGGACGAGACCCTCATCCGCCTTGACATCGTCGAGACTCTCACCGATGCCGGCTACGAGATCGTCGCGGAGGCCGCAGATGGTGAGGGAGGCCGTCCGCCTGGCTGATGAGCATGATCCCGACCTGTGCGTTCTTGACGTCAAGATGCCGGTGACCGACGGCATCACCGCGGCGGAGAGGATTCTCGAGAAGCACAACTGCGCCGTCGTCATGCTGACCGCCTTCTCCCAGACCGAGCTCGTCGAACGAGCCAGCGCCGCCGGCGCCATGGCCTACGTCGTCAAGCCCTTCACCCCGGCGGATCTCATCCCGGCACTTGATATCGCCATGTCACGGCACGAGGAGATCCTCTCCTGGAGAGTGAGATCTCCGACCTCACCGAGCGCTTCGAGACCCGTAAACGCGTTGACCGGGCCAAGGGGCTGCTCTGCGAACGCATGGGACTGAGCGAGCCGGAGGCCTTCCGCTGGCTGCAGAAGACCTCCATGAACCGGCGTCTGACCATGCGCGAGGTGGCCGACGCCGTCATCGAACAGGTCGGTTCGGCCAAGAAGGACTAGGGCCTGTTATGTAAGTCGTTTGAGCCAGTGGTCGATGCTGGCGATGTGGATGGTTGCTCGGTAGCGTACGGCGAGCTTTGTCGTAGCGGGTGGCCAGGGCCCGGTGGTGCTTGAGGTGGCTGAAACCGCGTTCCACGGCGTTGCGGTCCTGTAGGCGGCGGCGTCGAAGGCTGGTGGGCGCCCGCCGCGTGGGCCCCTGGCCTTGCGGTGGGCGGCCTGGTCGGCCTTGACGGGGATCGTGGCGCGGATGTGGTGGGCGCGCAGCCAGGCCCGGTTGGCCCGTGAGGAGTAGGCCTTGTCGGCCAGCACCCGCCGCGGTCGCCGGCGGGGCCTGCCCGGGCCATGGTGCGCCAGGCGGATCGCCTCCAGCACCGGGACCATCATGGGGCAGATCCGCAACCTGTCCCGCACTGAGCACGCAGGCGAGCATCCCGCACCCGTACGACGGCGGCGTGGATCTTGGTCGACCACCCGCCCCGGCACACCCCCAGGGCGTGGTCGTCCGGCTCACCGTCTACTGTGCGGGGGCTGTCGCGGCGGGCGCCGGCGGCGTGCACGTGGGCCCGGCAGACGGTGGAGTCCACCGACACCTCGTCCCACACCGCCTCGGGTCCCTGGGCGGTGACCACCGCGGATGCCAGCTCGCGCTCCAGGTGCTCCCAGACCCGGTGACCTGCCAGGAGCGGAATAGTGCGTAGGCCCTCCACCAGGGCCCGTAGCGATCCGGGATGTCGCGCCACGGGCACCCCTGTCCTGGTTCGGTAGCGCACCGCGTCGACTAGGCCACGCAGGCCGTAGGTGCGCGGCCTGCCGGTGGTGGGCAGCTCGGGAAGCAGCGGCGCCAGCAGCTCCCACTGCGCATCGGTGAGGTCATGACGACCTTTAGCGTGTGCGTCTATCCTGGGCACCTGAGGCCTCCGGTTTGATCACGTGATGACTTGACACCACCCGTGATACCCCGGAGGCCTCACCCAACCCAGCCACCACGCCGCCAACCACCACCCCTTCCGCAACAGGCCCTAGTGCCAGGGCTGTGCGCGATGACGCTTTGAAGGCCGAGATCGGGCGGGTGCATGAGAAGAACTACTGCGCGGGTGGCGCCAGGAACATGATCGCGATGCTGAACCGACCCGAGGCCTGTGAGCGTCATGGTCTGGGGCATGCGACGCCTGCTGCACCGCGGGTGCGGTTGATGCGGGCGATGGGGCTGCACGGCCACCGGCCGTGCCAAATCGCCCAGGACGACCCGGTCGGCTCCTGAGCGAGCAGTGCCCCGCAGACCTGGTGAATCGGCGCTACCGGTACGTTCAGGCCGAACGAGCTGTGGGTCGCTGACATTCCCCCACTTCGTGGCAGGTGGTACCCCCACCTATGTGCGCACCATGAGCGGGGTGGGTGTACGTGGCTTTCGCCCGCCGACGTGCTGTCCCCTGCAGGATCGTCGGCTGGCAGACCTCTACCAGCTTGTGATACCGACCTGGCCCAGGGGCGCCCTGAGAACGGGGGATCTGGCAGCGCCAGCGAGAAGGCGCGGACCCGGGAGGGCCTGGTTCAACCACACGCGGCCGGGGTGCGGCTGTACCGGGCCATCCCGTGTGCGGGCAGGCCCTGCCCGGACTGTGACACTGTGGCCTCCGTAGGGTCGAAGGGCGACCTCCTTTCGGCTTCGCTCTGGCCGAGGCCCTGATACTGCCTGTACAAGGCCGAGCTCATCCTTGGGCCACCACTACCTCGACGCCAACGGCCCCTGGCAGGGGGCATCGATGACGTGGAGTTCGCTACCGCCCAGTGGGCGCAACTGGTCGGACAACACCCGCCCCTCACTCCCGCCATGGCATGCGCGCTCCGATCGAGCACGAGCAGGCCTACACCCCACCACCACAAGAAGAAGACGCCGACAACACCGACAATGCCGACGCCGACGACGTCGGTGAACAGACCACCACCAACCAACCCCAGCCGGCAACCACCCCCCATCAGATAAAACACCCTCCACAAAACAGGGCTTGACACCGGTCAGCACCCGCATTGCCGGACTCGACCTGCTGAGGATCACGCGGTGACCACCCCGACGTCCAGAGCAGCCACCACCCCGTTACACCACTATGAAGGACTCAACTAATCGGGCAGAGCCTTGCTCGCGGAGAACGTGTTCTAACGAGCCGCACATTCACTCGCGGATATCATGTACCGCCCGGATGAACATCCCAGACCATAATCGCCCCGACTTTCCCGCACCACACCAACCGAAACCACGATCTTGAACAACACGTTCACGCCGATAACTCACGCGGGGCCTTCAACACCCAGACACCGCCCACCCACCGACGGCGAAACAGAGAACCCTTTCACATGGAACGCAGATACGTCACAGGTCTAGCCACCGTCCTGGAGAGACCAAACCAACTGGGGGTATCGGTGGATATACCGACGCGGGATGCAACAAGAGGTAACTTGCAACGAGGAACAAGACCTGCTAGATATATCGAATTAGCCAGGCTCCCCCGCCCTTCGAAACCAATGTCAACCAGCGAATAGTACCGCGACAGGTCGTCGCCAGACAATAGATAGCGCTTACGCTGACATATATACATAAGCCGCGCATCAACTGAGGGTTCCGGCCGAAAAAGACGAGCAGGAAACTTAACTCCGAGCTCCCACTTGTGCGTTGGCCATGACTCGATAGTCAACTTACTCCAGCGACCATAGTCACCACAACGTTTCCTTGCGACCTCATCCTGCACCAACAAAGTGGCAGACTCTAACGCCCGAGCATTCAACACCCAGTACAAGACCCGAGTTGTAATCGAAAAAGGGACATTCCCTACGACGATAAACGAGTCATCGGGAGCAGCTTCCTGCAGGAAATCCGCACAATATACGCGAACATTATCTCGGGAACTCAGAGCCGACCTAGCCTTCTGCGCCCAACGCTTATCGATCTCATACGAATTGACCCACCTAGCACTATTAGCCAAATACTCAGTCACTAGTCCGCTGCCAGTCCCACTTCGTACACTAACGCGCCGTTCAAATCGCGAACAGACTGCGCTGGTTTGCGCGCACCTTCACGGACGAGAAAATTCTGTGAGAACCTTTACGCTGAGCTACCCTGTTGCGACCCATAGCGTTAGTATACATTCCCGCCGAACTCTGTCAGATATCAGGCTCTTCGTGTTTGAGGGTGTAGTAAGTAGGGCCCTATTGATCTGTTTGGTGGGGTGGTGGGTGCGTCGTTGCGGTGGGTAGAGGGTCGAGGTCCCCGATGATGGGGAGCTGCTACACGCCACCTGAGAGACCTCGACGTGCCTGAGACTACCTGTGCTGTCTCCTCACTTCTGAGACATTTGGGGGTCATGACTTCAGAGACGTTTGGGTGTCATGACTTCTGAGACACTGGTTGGGAGTTATGACCTGTGAGACGTTCGAGGGGCGTCAGGGGTGGGAGCAGGATGAGTCTGTAGGGCGGTTTCTTGGTGTCGATGGTGGAGCAGGTTTGCCTTGCTGCCCTCTGGGTGGGTTGGGGCCAGGGCAGGGACACGAAGCGGCGTCCGTCGGGGTCGTAGAGGTCCAGGCGCGTGGTGTACTCGATCAGGGTGACCTCGACGCCGGCATGGTCTGGCCCAGTGACAGTGCACGGTCGCTTGTAGGACACGCACCCGTTGGACATCACGGTGCGTCGGGCGCGGTCCACGGCCTGGTCGGGATCGGCGGGTCGGGCAGGCTGTCAAGCCCCGGGTTTTGTGGAGCTGGTTTATCTGGTTCCGGTGGTTGCCGGTTGTGATTGTTCCTGGCTGGTGGTCGTGGTGGGTGTCGGGCGCCCAGGCGGCTTCGTGCTCGGCGGGGGTTCGCATCCCGATGGCGGAGTGTGGCCGGGTGGTGTTGAACCAGTGGACCCACTCGGCGGTGGCGACCTCGACGGCGTCGATGTCCTGCCAGGGTCCTTGGTTGCGGATGAGCTCGGCCTTGTACAGCGAGTTGAGCGCCTCGGCCAGAGCATTGTCGTAGGAATCCCCCTTAGAGCCTACAGAGGCGACTGCCTCGCAGTCGGCCAGAGCCTGCCCATAGCGAATGGACCGGTACTGCACCCCACGGTCGGAGTGGTGCACCAGGCCCGTCAGGTCAGCACCGGCTCGTTTCCGCTGCCAGACGGCCATCTGAAGGGCGTCCAGGGCCAGGTCGGTGCACGTGGCCAGTAGGGTGGTCTGCCAGCCCACGATTCGCCGCGAGTACACGTCGGTCACGAAAGCCACATAGACCCATCCGGAGAAGGTGCGTACATAGGTGATGTCGGCGACCCACAGCTCATTGGGAGCAAACGCCTCGAAGTGGCGCTTGACCAGGTCGGCCGGACACTGCTCTCGCGGCACGCTGCGCGTGGTGCGCGGGGACTTGGCGCGTCCGACTCCGCGCAGACCCAGGTCGCCCACGAGGCGTTCGACGGTACAGCAGGCCACGTGACCGGCACCGTGACGCTCGGCGACTTTCAGGGTCGGCCCCGTATCACGTGCATCTTGCGGGTCCCCCAGCACCGAGTAGCTGGTTCTTGTGGACCCTGGATATCTCCACCTTGAGGGTCTCGTCGCGCAGGCTCCTGGCGCTAGGAGGCCGGCTACGGCGGGCGTAGTAGGTACTCGGGGCGATCTTGACTCCGGCGCCAGTGAGCACCTTGCAGATCGGCTCGACCCCGAACTCCTTCTTGCGGGAGTCGATGTACTGACAGATCAACGAGATGGGCGGTCGAGCTCCGCCGCGAAGAAAGCCGACGCACTCTTCAGGATCGCGTTGGCTCTTCGCAGCTCTCGGACCTCTTTCTCTAGCTCCTTGATCCGCTGTGCCTGGTCAGTGGTGGTTCCCGGCCTCAGACCACCATCGACCTGGGCCTTCTTGACCCAGGTGCGCAGAGCCTCGGGGTGGACACCCAGCTCGTCGGCGATCCGACGGATCGCGCCCTTGGCCCGAGTCGGGTCAGCCAACGCGTCCAACGCCATCCTCGTGGCTCGCTCACGCAGCTCATCGGCGTACTTCTTCTGTCCCATGACAGTGATCCTTCCGTGTCATCACTGCCTCCATCAAACCCGGGGCGATTCACTACCTTCACCGACCCTGACCTGACGACCTTCCTGGGCCTGGACGCCCTGGGGCTGACCGCGGTGGGCCAGTTCCTCACCGTAAGGAGGGCCGTTGTGGAGTGCCGCATGCCCATAGGCTTCGAGGACCCGTTCTGCCGGTCCTGCGGGGCCCAGGGGCGAGGCTCGTGGGACAGTGGCCCGGCGCCTGGCTCACGTACCGGTGGGGTCGCGACCACGCAGCTGCTGGTGCGCCTGCGGCGCCGCCTGCACGCACTGCCACCGAGTATGGGAGACGGACACCTCCACCTGGCTGAGCCCAGGGCGCGGCTGACCCACGTGGCTGTCAGTGGGGACTGCGGGCCCTGAGCCTTGAGTCCATGTCCGTCTCACGCGTCGCACAGGCCCTGGGGATCTCCTGGCACACCGCCAACAACGCGATCCTGACCAGAGCCGAGCAGATCCTCAATGAGGCCCCCGACCGGCTTGAGGGTGTGGAGGTGCTCGGGGTTGACGAGCACGTCTGGCGCCACACCAGCGGGGCGACCGCTATGTCACCGTGATCATCGACCTGACGTACGCCACCGCAGTGGTCAGCCCGCCTGCTGGATGTGGTCCCGGGACGTTCCAAGAAGGTGTTCAAGACCTGGCTCGCCGCTCGGGGCAAGTCTTGGCGTGAACGGGTTGAGGTGGTGGCCATGGACGGTTTCACCGGGTTCAAGAGCGCCGCCGGCGAGGAGCTCCCACAGGCCCGGGCGGTCATGGACCCCTTCCACGTCGTGTCCCTGGCAGGGAGACAAACTCGATGAGTGCCGCCGCCGCATCGGCGAGCGATCGCGGGCCGGCGGGGCCGGGCAGGGTGACCGGCTCTACCGGGCCCGACGCACCCTACACACTGGGGCCGGTCTGCTTACCGATGCCCAGGCCGAGCGTCTTGAGGCTCTGTTCGCCGATGAGCGCCATGCTGCGGTTCAGGCCGCCTGGGGTGTCTACCAGCGTCTGATCCAGGCCTACCGCGCCGAGGACCCGGGCCTGGGGCGGTTCCTGATGCAACGGCTCATCAGCTCCCTGAAGCAGGCCGTCCCCGACGGCCTGGAGGAAAGCCAGACACTGGCAAGGACCTGGTCAGCCGCAGCCAGGATGTCTGGCCTCTTCGACCACCCCCCGTACCTCCAACGGCCCTACCGAAGCGATCAACGGGCGCCTGGAGCACCTGCGCGGTATCGCCCTGGGCTTCAGGAACCTCGCGCACTACACCATCCGCAGCCTCATCCACGCCGGACGCCTCAAAGACCACCTGACAGAAACTACCTAAACCACGCGATAAGCCCCGCCTACTACACCCTCAAACGCGAAGAGCCAGATATCATTGGCCGACGAAGCGCCGACGTCAAAGGCTCATCCGAGGCCACAAGAGAATTCCCACTGCACACGCTGCGTAATCCGGCCAGACAATATCTAGCGAACACTAGCTTCGGCGCCGTTGCGTCGAAATCGGACCTTCTCGCCGGTGCCGCGCAGGTTGTGTGGCTTGCGTCGGACACTAAGTGTGTGCCCTTTGCGTGAGAGTTGCGCCTACATCCGCGCGGTGCATACTGCGTCAAACACCACGGCTGCACAGATCGTGACCAAACAGCCGGGTGCCGCCTCATCATCCTCCCAAAACTGTGCGAAAACACCACAAAGGCAAACCGACCGTCATCATACCATCCTTCACAGCGGCCCGTGCGTCAGACGCGTCCGGCAATCAACATAAAGCAACTCATCCAAAAAGTGACGCCACTCGGAGAAGTTGCAATATGCATCAACAGTGAGCAAATAGCGATAATCGCAACGACGCAACGAACAAAACACGCCATCAACGCCCTCAGCGCACTAGCCCGCGAAACCGCCACCACCATCACCTGAGAACTCCCGTACTGAACCCGCGCCGGCAACAAGCAACACACACAATCTGGTCAACGCGACGAAACGTACACCGCAATTAGTCTACGTCCAAGCCAAGAGCATGATGAACACTATCAATATACGTACCGATGGACGGCTCTGAATCCTGGGTGCACTCCGCGACTAACTCGCGCACCTGAGCGCATAACGCCCGCATCGCAGCCCTGCCGGGAGCGGAAGTCTTCCAACTCAGGAACCTTCGCCAGTCCGATCACTCTCCGCGCTAGCTCAACCACACAGAACTCCCCCAACTCTCGAAGATATTCTCGAGACCTATCCCCTCCTTCGTCATCAACATCCAACAGCGCAGTCGTCCTTGCGAACCGTGACCAACTGCTTTCCGCCTCTTGCAGCCACCGCAAACAGGATCCAACACCTGCATTTTGCCGAGCCCGAATCGCCGCGAACACCACATTCGCCATGAACACCCCTAAGTCAAACATAGCCGGACCAAAACGGCAAAACTCGAGTATCGAAAACAACATGAACCCCCGAAGAAAGCCTCATGACCGAACCGGTATGCAAATCTCCGTGGATCAGCGCTTCCTGCTTATCTTCAAAGATATCGCGAGCGTGCAACGCCGCCGCAACAACCGCCGAACAGCTGCGAAAACGCGCCACGCTCTCAGCAAGATCCTGCGGAAACCAATTCCTCGACACCGATTCCGAATATGGTTCCTCGAACACCAACGCGCGGGTAATATCCGACATATTCTCGTTACAGAAATTCTCGATCGTCCGGATCATATCCTAGAAGCGCGAACACCAGCCGGAGAACAATCACGCGCTATTTTCCCGACGAAAGAACCGATTGCTTCTCCGATTCCCGGGCACTCGAGACCCTCAACCGAACGGGAGCGAGCGGTCTTGCCCGGCAGCAACGCCTCCATGACTATCGTATGCCGAGCAGCGTCACCGGCGTACACCGTCGGGACTGAGCCGGGCGCAACCTTACCGAAGATGTTCAATGACATATGCTCACGATCTACACGGTTAACGTCAAGCGGCCATCCCCTACCGACCATGCGGACATATGGGAGTGCCTTCTTTACGCAGAGCGCGTCGCCCCGTGGTCACGAAGCAAATACACAAGATTCAGATTACCATCGCCTATCTACGACCTCAACATCATCATCCACAATGAAACGTCCCCGGAGTGACGGGGAAATTGACTGTACGTAGTCAAGCACTTCATGTTCATACATTCAATCAGTCCAGTTCGTTAGCATCTTTGCGCCGGTCGACATCGGCACACTCATATAGTAATCAAGCGTCTCAATCAGGCCTTCCCGAAGCCCAACCTTCGGCATCCAACCGAGAACCTCTTTTGCGAGCCGAATGTCGGGGCACCGCCTCCGTGGGTCGTCCGCAATCGGTGCCGGTTCAAACTCGACTGAGTCCGGCGCTCCTCCGACCAAGCTGAGTACCTCGTCCGCTAATTGCCGGATCGAAATCTCGTGCGGATTGCCAACATTAACCGCTTCAGGCCAGTCGATCCAGGGCTCTCCTGCAAGCACCAACGCGCGCACTGTATCGTCGACGTAGCAGAAGCTTCTCGTTTGGCCTCCGTTTCCGTGAATACGAAGAGGGACCCCATCGAGCGCGTTACGAATGAAACTACACACCACACGTCCATCGTCCAGACGCATCCTCGGACCATATGTATTAAAGATGCGAACCACCCTACCTTCTACTCCCCGCTCATAACGATAGGCAGACACCATTGCCTCTGCGGCCCTTTTTCCCTCGTCGTAGCACGATCGTTGGCCGATCGGATTCACGTTGCCCCAATACCGTTCCGATTGCGGATGCTCGGTCGGGTCACCATATACCTCGCTAGTAGACGCCTGAACCAGGATCGCAGAGTCTCGCTGAGCGACTTCAAGAACATTGGCGACCCCAACAACATTCGATTCGATCGTCTTAATCGGACAATCGACGTAGCGCATAGGCGACGCCGGCGACGCCAAGTTGTATACGACCGCATACTGTTCCTCTAACCAGCATAAATCTTCACGAATGTCTGCGTTGTACCACACGTAGTTAATCGGATATCTACTCATGAGAGTCTGCGCATTATCCATACTACCCGTGGACAGATCATCAACACATGTAACGCGCCATCCTTGCATGAGTAGTCGCCTTGAAAGATGGAATCCTATAAACCCAGCACCGCCAGTAACAAGTGCATGCTTCACGCCCATGATCCACAACTCCTTTCCGGCGTGAGTCCGCCAAACACGCTGACCGCATGCACAAACGCCTCCTTAGCACCGCATTCCAAATACTGCCTCGCTCCCCTCACTTTCAAAGACAGCTCAGCCTCGGAGATCTCTGACAACCTCTGCCAACCTCGAAGATCGCTGGGAAGGGATATACGAAATGGCTCGGGGACCACCGCATCTATTCCCTGATACCATTCGGACACGAGAACTGCGCCACCGCCACTGCCTCAAATACCCGCGACGCCGACAAGTCGGAGAATCCCTGCACATCAGACCGCAGTAGGTTGAGCACCATACCTGCATCGGCAACCGCCCTCAGCCACCGTGACGGGTCCACACGCTGATCCACGACACGCGTTCCAATACCACAGCTACTCGCCTCGGCGAGCAATGCCGATCGACGCGCTCGCGCCTCGTCACCGAAGACACGTCACTAACCACCACCTTCTTACAAGGATCAGCCGCTTCAATGCCCCAACACCTGATCGCATGAGCTAAGCCGCAATATAGTAAAGGAGGGTGCAGGTAATGCACGGAGTTCGCGCCCGCCGAACGGTAACCATGCACGGCGCGAGCGCCGCCGCCCCATGGGACGACCGCACTCCCTCCTGAGAAGCTTCGACAAGTAGTAAGACGGCTGGTACCACAGCATCAGGATCCTCGATGGCGCATCGCAGATCAAAATAGACAACACTCGTCCGACGGTCACTTCCCGTGTCCATCAATTCCCGGTCCAGTCTCTCGTCCTCTTCCGGACTCAAAGAACCTGCCGCCTTTACTATCAAGTCGGGAGACAACATGTCAGATAACGTAATACGCCGTCCGAGGTCGCAACCGCTGCGCCGCCTATACCATCCATCGGCCCAGCCGGCCAGGACCACAACCTCCTCAGCCAACTGCACGAGCACAAGCGCTACGCTTCGATACAATGCCCAGCCTCCGCCTGCAACCGCCACCGATGCCTGGACAAACGAACACCGCCCGCTTCATCTAGTGCTCTCCCCAAGCGCGTACGATTAATCACCTGCTCGATCATCTCCAATGGATAATCTCGACCTCCGTATAGCCGACTGCCACGTTTCATATCCTCGATGAATACTGCCCTTATTGGATGCGCTCGAGCGCGGGTAAACGAATCGAACTGAGCCTTATCAGCCGCCGTTATAACAGCGTAATCTGCCAAGCCGAATACGTGCTCATCGTCCACCACTCGATCACCTCGCCATACCGCGCAACGGTACCCGCGGAATCGCGGCGCAGCGACCTACTACATAATCAATGGGGTGTCTCGGGTGCGACCGTTCGTGGTGTTCCATCTCGAACCTAGAGCACCCGCCATGTGTCCGGACGGAACGTATCACTGTACATACCCGCGGCCGTCATCTCGACATGACTCGCGGCACCCGGAATTCGCCTGATGAGCCTACGTCCCTCATTGCCGAGACTATCCCACATCTCGCGATCGCGCGGCTTGCTGTTCAACACTAGGCACTCGCAATGAAGTCTCCAATCACGCCTTAGCACCCACGCCGCTGCCGCGAAGGTCATGGTCGTCGAGCTCGAGTTACACCAGTGCGACTCGCTGCCGACGTGAATAACCGTGCTCCGTTCCGGCGCCGGCACATCCTCACTCAGGAAGTAATACAAAGGGTCATCGTATGGCGTGATATAACCCGCCGGGTTGATGCTATAGCCATCGACGATAAAGTCGCCGATAGGGACGAGTGCAGATAATCATCCTCGACCATGTACACCACATCTGCCGGCTCTGCCTCGTCTAAAGCCAACATTAGCGCGTAATAATATGACTCGGAGTTCCCATATATGCCACTCACAACCACAGCGCAGTCAAGCTCCGCAGGAATTAGCGGCCTGACCAGACCGGCGGTTGCAACATCGAGGGCTATAACCGTGCAGCGAGTTGCGACGCGCGATATTACCAATGACCCGAACAAACTCTCAACGCATGGGCCAGGCCAGAAACCGTGCGGACGTCGGAACGAGTTTCCCGTCCGAGAGACCCTGACATAGCAACGTATCATCAACATCCTCCTGAGATCATGCTGGCTACGTCAATATGGCGCCGCCAGCTCTCGCTCGTGCCCAGAATGAAGTCGGAAATCATCCCGCGATACCCCCACCAGTCGTCGCCGCTAACGCGTAGCTCACTACAACCCTCTAACCCCAACGAGCGAATCGTGATCTTACCTAAATCTGTGCCGAGTATCGAAATCGATCCCTTGTCTCCACGGAACGTGAAGTGGTCCCCTTCGCCCTCGCGCGCCCGCCAGCTCGCTCTTAGCGTCCACCGAACACTTTCCCGACATGCTGCTGCACGCCACTCACACCGATCGTCCGTGAGGCGATGTTCTAGGGAACACCCCCTCGTTAGCGCATCAACGATGTACAGCAAGTGGTATCCCTTGTCGCCAAGCACACCTTGTGGGTTAGAACTTGCTTTCACACGCCAGTCTGCCTCGGCTCCCCAACCGGCCCACGGCGCGCAGTCCACAGTCGAGAGTTCCCCGCCCAGAAGGTTTCCGACGACTCCGTCACGTATAGCACTTATAGCAAAAGCGAAGTCCGGACGATACAAGTAGTTCTGCACCACCGATATCGACGCCGAATTACGTTCGGCCAAACGATCAACGCTATCCAACTCATCCGGATTCAATGTGAACGGCTTTTCTACCAGCAACCGCCGCACTCCCAACTCAAGTAGCTGCTCAACTATCTTCACCGAAATGCTTGGCGGGGTCAGCACCAGCGCCGAATCACAGTGGAAAGCGTTACACGCCGTAACAATGTCACCAACAACATGGTCGGACTCGACCCACCTGCGCGCACGCAAACGCGCCGACGGACAAGGCTCAGCAACGCACACCTTACCGAAGGCCCGCGCCAAAACTCCGCCCCGCCGAATGTGCTCGCTCCATGCTTCTTCCGCAATACGGCCGTAGCCTGCGACCAATAACGTCACGAGTCCGTTCCCTCCAGACGAGGTGCCATCACCCGCATTGCCCTGCAATATCGAGAGAAAAGATCACAATGCCGACGCCAGCAACACACCGCTGGACACCATCTGCGCAGTGGCAGCGCCGAGTCTACCGATCACGAGAGCACCAATAGATGGTGCCACAGTCAGTACACACCCAACCACCGCATCGAAGGCCGCCTGAGCCCTGCCTAGCGCTCGGCTATCCACCATCTCACTCACCAACGTGACCCTGCCAACAAACGCGAAAGAATCGCCGCATCCGAATAGGAACGAGCAGCAAACCATCATCGCTGCATAATCCGTTGCGCCATGCCTGCAGTTGACAGACACATCGCAACAAGGCCAACTTCCGTAAAAAGCGCCACCTCGCATCTTCCGGCTCCACGTGACAATCACAGATCCACAGAGCGCACCCAATGCACGTGCACTTAGCATAGTTCCGAGCAATCCGGACCAGTCGTCGCTCTTCGACGCCTCGGCAGCCCTAAACGGATCTGCCACAACCACCAGCGACGCTACACCAGCGACGGCGATCCAAGCGATTATGAGCCGCATCAATCCCCGATAGCGCATCAGCGTACCGAATACAGCAATTCGGTCTCGACGATGCCCGTTCAACAGGGAGGAAGCCGCTGATTAATGAAATCGATACAAGCAGACAACGCAAACGTCAGCGCGTTTTGCTCCAAAAACGAATCAGGACAAATGATGAAACCAATATTGCCGAAGCTGCCGGCCCAACGACATTTCCCACATTCCGCGCCGATTCGACGGCTCCGAATGCTTGGCTCACCCGGTCACCGCTCTGCCGGCCGATTGCGGCAACGCCCGCGGTATTCGACGGACCCTCGAACAGCGCCGACATTACACCGCACGGGTAATAAAGTCGGCCCGACCCCTGAAAGGGGCCAGCACCAGGAAACATCCGGCGCAAAGCCGTCGCATGTTACCAAGACTCGCTTCGCATCGACGCGGTCGGCAAGGAACCCGTTCAAAGGAGCGAACGTAACACTAACGAATGCCACCGCACCCAAGTAGAAGCCGATATGGGAGCTTCCCTCATCGGCCAAAACTATCAGCAGTGCAACGTGTGCTCCGTTCCGCCAGTGCTCACACCGCGAGCAAATGCGAACAGAGCCAACATCACGGCGACTCATCATCACGTCGTCACGACCTTGTCGTCGAGCACGAGAAAATCAAGTTGCTGTGCCCGAAACGCGCTCAAGGCTTCTGTCGCCGTCTGGATGATCGGTTCACCAGGACCATTGAAACTGGTGTTAAGTACCGCTGGCACCCCACGTCGCCCATTTCTAATACAATACTCGCAAACGGACTTGTTTTCGCTCGGGTCAATCGCTTGGGGCCTCGTTGTTCCGTCGACGTGCGCAACAGCGAGGCAATAATCGTCGTCCGACATCGGTCATCGCCGCCGCACCAGCCATATACTTGTCGAGAAAGCTGATGTCCTCCCAAAGTCCCGAGCCGGTACTGGTCGTCGCCGGCCCAAATGGCCTCCAAGGCTCCCGGCCTTTACGCAGATTCACATTGTCTTGCATCTCCGGAAGTGTCGGCAACGCGATAATCGACCTGTTTCCAAGCGCGCGCGGCCCGAACTCTGAGCATCCAGAACAGACCGCGCCAATTTGACGCGCCATCAACCTATCGGCAATATCGGCGACGTCGATTCTGCCGTGCGTACTCCTCCTCCGTGAGCTCGCTGTGGCTGGGCGAGGCCCAAGAAACGGCGTCGCTAATGCGCGCCGCGGTCTAACAACTGCCCAGGCCGCGCCAATCGCAACGCCCCCGTCATGCGGCCACGGCGGAGTAAACCTTGGCCCCGACAAGCGCCCGGTCGCAGCGCAATTCAATGCGACACCACCGGCGAAACACGCCTCCAGACACCGGTCTTCTCGCGGAAATAGGACACCAGCCGACCGATCGCCTGTTCAACCGTGTTTTGCGCCGCCAAAGCCGCGTTGATAGCGCGCTCGCAACGATGCAACTCGAATACATCCTGGCGCCTCATCGGCCCGCCGAAGCGCCCCGAGATGGCTGAGCTCCACATAAGTTGAAGTTCGTCATAGTCTAGCTTCGGATCTCCTCCGAAGAAGGTCCACTGTTCACCGGGGTGCCAGCGCACAATTTCCGAGTCGAGCCACGTCAGCTCGCGGTCCCTTCCATACGCGGCGAGCCCCATTGTCTTTCCCGAAGCAAGCCGTCCTAATCCCAACCATTCGCTGGTTGCCTCGAAGAGATAACCAAGACTCGACGCGCGTGGCATTCGAGCCTCCAGCTTCAGTGATGGCGCCTCCAGACCATTCTCATGCCGAAATACGCTAGTACTCTCGCACTCACCGTCCCGTCGAGGACGTACACAATGCACGAGTCAAACGGCGACAGCGGCGCAACACTCCATGCATGCGCCTCGTGATGGGGCACAAATATGACCTCCGGCTCAGCATCCGGAGGTGCGCCAAGCTCATCTAGCATGTCGCGAGCAGTGCGGTTGTCGCGACCAGCACGCTTCCACAATCGAGGCTCATCACCAGCCGACCGCAACATGGCTCACATCGTGCCAGCTTATACCTGCTTCGTGTATACACGAGGCAACCGCATTCAGCGGCGACGCGGAGGGCGCGTGGCGCACCCTTGTCAGCCGCTCTTCTTCGATCGCCGCTTACACACGCCCTGTACCATCTACGAGGCAGGCACTAACATCGTGCGACGCGGCCAACCTGTATTAATCCCAAGCACCATCATCACAAAGCACCTCCCAAATCGCATTGCGTACGCACGCAACATAGCAGTCGCGCTCACCAATATTGGAGACTAAAAGGGAATCGGTATGTCGACGTAGTTGGAGAATACTGTTCAAACCGGCAAGAGGTCTGTAAGGCGCGACCCAGTGCCGAGCCTGATGGGGATCGCCCTCCATACACGGCGTGTAGTGGCGAACATGATATTTCCGCAACTTCGAACAAAGTAGCTCCATATCCTTCTTGTTCGCAGGCAAAACACACACCGCTTGTCCGTTGCTACCCGCATAAAGGCCGAGTGTATCTCGCGTTTGCGCTCACGAATCTCGGGTAGGCGTCGAACTCTCGTCGAATCAAGTTTTGAAGTTCACGCAGCCTTAAGATACGCGGAGTCAATCGCACCCAGTTCCCGAACGAATAACTCCGCTTGGATGTCAGGCATACGAAGATTCAACGTCGTCGCCTTGCGCTCAGATATGCTATCCACTAACGCGCCAGTACGGTGGGCTCCATTCCTCACGCTTGCTCGCCATCCCTCCCTCACCGGTCGAAATCCGAGTTTATTTTCCTGTGAACTAAATACTGAGAAGTCACCAAGGTTCCAACCTTTCGACTCGAAACAGTTGCTCCCCGCATGCCTGAGCGCAGTCTTCAATCAACAACAACGAACGTTCATCGCAAATTTGACAGACTTCAGACAAGTCCGGGTTTGGCATTCCTCGCATATGCGCGACAACCAATGCGCTTGTGTTTGCCGTCATCGCACGCCGGTACTCTGCAGCCCCGGGCACAAAGAAGTGTTTCCCAACGTCTACCACCCTCACGCTCCAGCCCAAAACTAGAAACACGCTCGCGACTGAAGTCCAGCCAAATGCCGGAACCAATACTTCGCCAACACCTTGCTTTTTCGGTAATCGCGCACACAGCCGCGGTGAGCGCCGGTCCCGGACGATGTCATCACCACCGACGCGGGTTCCGTCTCGAGCTCGTGAGCAGCCTTCTCCTCAGCCAGTCGTACGGCATCACTGTCGAGCCCACTTCCCCTACCATCAGCATGTCTCGCGCGGACCGCGTCGACCAACGACTCACCGTCCAGCCATCACCCGAATATAAGTAACGCACAACATCACATCCCACGTTTGGTCGACAATATCTCACATAGTTCCTGCACGCGTCCATCCGATCGCCATTGTTCGATCGTGCGGGGGTGAGGCGCTTGATAGTCAGGCCCTTTGGCGTGGCCGGGATAATGAAGTCTATACTCCATACCCAACATGTCTTCGAGATGAGCGGTCACCCGGTCCGCGGCACATCCGGATAGGCGTTCATATAACGCGTTCTGATACTCCGAGAAGCACGCCGACCCCCCGACGTACTCCCTCGTGCGTTCCAACAACTGATTCAGTGCTGCGTCGTCCCCGTGAAACCCAAGAGAGTGCTGCATCGCTAGGTCGCAACGCGTCCATAGCCCCTTAAGCGTCGGCGTGTCGTGATTGGTGAGCGCCACAAGATCCTTCCTATCTATCCGCTGATCCAAGTCTGCCAACAGCAGCCTGTATCGCGGGAGACCGTGATACGACACAAATGCTTCGAGTTCGTCGAACGGCGTTCCGATAAGCTCCAAGTACAAATAGGGTGTTCCATCCGGAGACACATGACTAACCAATATCTCGGTCAACGCCGACGTATCTGACCTCACACCCCCTCAAATGTATCTCCGGCGATGGGTACGATATACTGCCGTCCCAGGGCCAGAGACATGATCGACGCGCAGCCCGAGTAGAACTTTCAAGTTGGTTTTCGAGCGTTTTGTCGATATGGCACATCACGCAGCGCGTAGGCCACAGGGGATCCCACCGTGAACCGCCCAGACCTGCGGTTTTTCACGCGGTCCGCATCGCTCGGCGCACCCAGATTTGCACCAGTAAGGATGCTAGTGTGGCCACATCTCCGCGTCAAGACCAGGACTTGCAACACCGACCGGTAAGTCACCGTACACGGGCATCACCATTCGCGCAATTTTAAGCTGACGTTCCGCTTCATATTGTGTCCACCAATATGGCCCAAGGTCCGCGCCGAGCAACTCATCGTCAGTCCCTACTGCTACTAACTCGTCGTAATGTGGCTCAATACTACGGCTCTTTGCGTTCGAGAGCAAATAGAGCCTCTCGCTGGGCACGCGTTGTCGCTTCTGCCGCCCATTTTCGGAACTCGTCCTGCCGAAGGATCAGCGGATTCTCTGTGACAAGTCGACGAATGAGTGCGATCTTCCTGCGCCGCGCTTCTTTCCAACTACTTGGCACTGGCCCCGTCGAGATAACTCAGCCGATGCCATTGACACGTGCACGGATCGATCAGTATGCGACTGCCCGGAGCATAGGGGTAGTGTTCGTACGGACTTCGTGATGACCAGAGCCCTAACGGGCTGATTGTGCAGAACTCCGCACCCATTTCGCCAAGTGTGTCCATACACTACGCAAATCATCCAAATCACCGATACCTAAGGACTCGTTGGACCGCAGCGCATAAGTCGATACCGAAAAGTCCCATTTTCGAGTCGTTCGAAAGTCGATGCCTGCAGCGGACCAGCGCCTTACTACGCAGCGGATTGCACGATCTGACGCCTGCACTGACACACCATCGCTCCGCGTGTAATTAAGCACTACGTTAGGATGCATTTTCTAATTACCTCACCAACGGCAGCTGCCACAGCACGCCCATTAAAGCGGGTACGGACAGAATTGCATTGACGTGTCGCAATGTCCCGCCTGGTTGCTTCGTCCATGCCAAGCCACTCCAGTTAGCCTCTGGAGTTTGAAAGAAGGATCGTATATCGCCTCCTTTTGTCGAACGGCCCACGAGCTCAGGATATACAGCGCGATCAGGCACTAAGCATGCAACGCCTGCGGCCATTGCCTCCGCCGTCGCAACCCCGAACGTTTCATGAGTAGCTGTCGACACCTGGTGCGTACACTGCCACAGTAATGAGGCGTAGGCACTCGGATCGAAGGCCCTCATGCACCCTCACTCGCTGACCGAACTTCGAGCATACGGTACGTAGACGGCCTTCAGTCTGGGATCCGGGAATCGGGGCTCGTGTTATATCAACGCTTAACGCTTTGTTTTGTTCGAGCAAAACTGGAAGCATATCGACGAACTCATCCGCACCCTTTGAAGAAACAAAGGAATGATTGAATAGTAAACGAGGTGAAGTGCTCTGTGCAGCCCCGATTCGGTCGATTCCCTCAATATCGATAGGGATGCCGACGACACGTGAGTTCGTAAGGAACTCGTTTAGAGCACCGACAGCTTCCGCTCGTACGCTTGCGGCTATGCGTGTTCGAATATACTCGCTGGCAAAGCGGGATCCTGTCCATCGACAAGAGAAGACCGAGGTCCTCCATTTTAATTTCGGATGGTTGTCGTATCGAAATGTGTCACTCGGGTCCCAGTGCGATCCATGCGTGTACCCTACTAAAGTCCCTTGAAATCCGATCTCGTCGAGGTTCCTCCTAACGAATGCCGCGTCGGGGGTCGTCGAATGAAACAAGAATACGGCGTCAATCTCGTCACGTTTCACGACGTCGACTAACTGTGTGATTTGACGCATGTTCCGTGACGTAAGTCCTGAGACTCACGTCATCGGCGTTGCCACCGTTATCAATTCTGTCGAGCGGAGCTTTCGAGTTCGCGCTCTAGCACGAGCGAGCACGTGCGTCCATATCCAATGGCGTCACTCGACGCTTTCGCGTTGTGATGAGTCTGTAGAAGTATAAGACCGTACGCAGAGCGATTTTTCATGTATCCTCCAAGTTGACAATTCTTGGTAGAGTCTTGCCTCATTGGTCGCCGTTATGTAATCGCGTTTGCTATTTGCGTAGCAGCCTGTAGGCTCGGGTAAGCTTCAGCAAGGGCGCGAGCGTCGCCTATCGTATCTATGTCCCGCAACCTTTGACCCAGTTTCGTATATACTCCGTTCGGTAATGCGCGAATTACATCTACCGCGAACGTGTTTGACGCCATGTCGATCTTTTCCAGGAAAGACGGGTCAACCTCATTTAGCCTACCGCACAACACCCCGCCATCCTCAACTGGGCCTATGTACGCCGTCTTAGGGAACTGTAGATGCGTCACCGCCTCGTTGATCATCGAGACGGCGACTTGCGGTACGTCTGCCAGCAACAGCAATAGTTTACGCTTAAGCGAGAGCGCCGATATTAGGCGCGCACTTAGTGTCGCTTGCGGTTGTTTTCGTAGTTCGAAGTCCGCGTCAACGTGTGCGACAATTTCTCGACGATCACCTTCGTAGCAGCATGTCTTGTTCGACAGACCGGATGATCTCAAGGTCGCGCATATGTCATCTAGCATCGCTCCTGCTACTCGCGCGGCAGCGACGTCACCCAGGTCACGGGCAAGCCGCGTTTTTGTACGGCCGGGCACGGGGGCTCTCGCGAACAGGACAATATTGCAGGGGCTCAGGTCCATGGGATGAGTGTAGCCCCTCTCCGTGATCCGCGCCAGACCTCTACCAGGGGCTCGGCAAAGTCGGTGGCTGGATAGGCTGGATTTAGGGGTTTTCGGCGTGTTCACGGAGTGCGGCGCGACCCGCCGGTGACGATGGTGTTCGAAAAAGCCATTGCCCTGGAAGGTCGCGCCGCTGTGTCATCATCCCCTACTCCTGCCCTGTCGCGCCAGCCCCTGGTAGGGGTGTTCGCCACGGTTCCCCACCCACGGCACCGGCGCGGGATGCGCCACCGCCTGGACACCGTGTTCGCTCTAGCGGCGGTGGGGGTGCTGGCCGGCTGCCGCACCCTGCTGGCCGTCTGGGAGCACGCCCGCGACCTGACACCCGGCCAGCTACACGAACTGGGACTACCACAAGGACGAGACATCCCCTCGGAGTCGACTATCCGCCGCGCCCTGCAAGCCCTGGACTCAGGCGACCTGGACGCACGGGTGGCGTCGTGGATGCTCACCCGCACCGGCACCATAGGCGGACGCAGGGTGATCGCCGTGGACGGTAAGACCATGCGGCGCCAAACCCAAGAACGACAACAATAACGATGCCGACGGTGGTGGTGGGGCGGCGCCGCACCTTTTGGCGGCCCTGGACCAGGGCACCGGGGCGGTGGTGGCCCAGCAGCGCGTGGCCGACAAGACCAGTGAGATCCCCGCCCTCAGACCTGCTGGCACCCCACGACCTTACCGGGGCCGTCGTGACCGCCGACGCGCAGCGCTCACCCAGCACCACACCGCCGAGTGGATCATCTCCCGGGGCGCCGACTACGTGCTCACCGTCAAGAACAACCAACCCAGCCTGAGAGCGAAGCTCAAGGGCCCTGCCAGGGCCGAGGGTCCCCGCCATCACCGGGGTGGACACCTCTCATGGGCGGCGGGTGCGCCGCACCATCAAGGCCGTGGCAGTGCCGGCCTGGATTGAGTTCCCCGAGGCCGCCCAGGTCCACCCTGGTGCGCCGCACCCGCACCACTACCAAGCGCCGGCCCGACGGCGGCAGAAGTCCAGGCGCACCACCGAGGTCGTCTGCCCGGGTCCTGCTCCATCCCCACCGAGCAGGCCCCGCCCGAGACCATTGCCGCCTGGATCCAGGGCCATTGGGGATCGAGAACCGCGTCCACTGGGTGCGGGACGTAACCTTTGACGAGGACCGCCACCAGCTGCGCACCAGCAACGCACCCCAGGTGATGGCCACCCTGCGGAACCTGGCCATCAGCCTCATCCGCTTGGCCTACGGCACCACACAATCCATCGCCTCGGCCACCCGGGCCATGGCACGAAGACCCACCAAAGCCATCAAACTCCTAACAACCCCCTAACCACACACCAACTTTGCCGAACCCCTGAGACCTCTATGATACTCATCTGTTGTAACTGTTGTACGGGTTCGATAGCGGTTAAAGTCCGGTGCGGGGTCTTGCTAGCAGCATTGCAAGACTTCCAGCGAGAGGTAGCGGTCGCGTTCGGTCCACTGGTCGGTCTGCTCAGCCAGAACGGCGCCGCACAGGCGGGCGATGGCATCACGATGGGAAGGATGTCGACGCTGTCGGTAGGTCGCAGCTCCTTATTGAGACACTCCTGGGGTGGGCACCTCTGCCAGGAAGGCATCGGCGACCACCGTTATCAGCGCGCTCTCCGAGCGTCAAGCCATGGAGATGGCGGGCGGGACCAAATCGTCACACCCGGTAGTCGGTGCTCTCCCCCACGGTGTGCACGCGGATGGAGTTGGTGGAGCCGGGCGTGCCCGGAGGCATTCCAGCCACGATGACGACGAGTGTCCCAGGCTGGAGCAGATGCTTGTCCTGAAGGATCTCATCGACCTGGGCCACCATCTCGTCAGTGTGCTGGACCTCGGCACCTCAGTAGCACTGCACGCCCCAGGAGACGGCGAGCTGGTTGCGCGTCTCACGCAGCGGGGTGAAGGCCAGCAGCGGAAGCGGCGAGCGCAGACGAGACAGGCGCCGGGCGGTGTCACCGGACTGGGTGAAGGTCACCAGGTAGGTGACGTCGAGGTGCTCGCCCATCTCCGCAGCGGCGCGGGTCAGTGCCCCACCGCGCGTCTGCGGGTAGGAGCCCAGGCCGGGATGCGCTCCCTCCGTGCTCCTCGACGTTCTCGATGATGCTGGCCATGGTGCGCACAGCCTCGATGGGGTAGGCACCCACGGAGGTCTCACCGGAGAGCATGACGGCGTCGGCGCCGTCGAGAATCGCGTTGGCGCAGTCGGAGGCCTCAGCCCGCGTGGGCCGCGGGTTCTGGATCATGGACTCCAGGACCTGGGTGGCCACGATGACCGGCTTAGCCTGCCGGCGAGCCAGCTCAATGGCACGCTTCTGCACCAGCGGGACGGCCTCCAGGGGCATCTCCACACCGAGGTCACCACGGGCCACCATGATGCCGTCGAAGGTGGAGACGATGTCGAAGAGGTTCTCCACCGCCTGGGGCTTCTCGATCTTGGCGATGACCGGGAGGCGTACGCCGACCTCGTCCATGATCTCGTGGACGTCCTTGATGTCATCGGCGTTGCGCACGAAGGACAGGGCGATGAGGTCGGCACCGATCTTGAGCGCCCAGCGCAGGTCCTCGCGGTCCTTCTCGCTGAGGGCCGGCACGGAGACGGCGACACCAGGGCAGGGTTGATGCCCTTGTTGTTGGAGACGTAACCGGGCACCTCGACCTTGGTGACGACATCGGTGTCGGTAACGGCCACGACGCGCACCGCGACGTTGCCGTCGTCAATGAGGAGACGGTCACCGGGGCGGCAGTCGCCGGGAAGCCCCTTGAAGGTGGTGGAGGCGCGCTTGACAGTGCCCAGGACGTCATCGATGGTGATGGTGAACTCGTCGCCCTTGTTGAGCATGACCTTCTGGTCGTCCACGAACCGCCCCAAGCGGATCTTGGGGCCCTGGAGATCGACGAGGACGGCGATGGCGCGACCGGAAGCAGCTGCGGCCTCACGGATGCGGCCGATGACCTCCTCCTGGTCCTCGGCGCGGCCGTGGGAGCGGTTGATGCGCGCAACGTTCATGCCGGCGTCCACGAGCGCTTGCACCTGCTCGGGAGAATCAGTAGCGGGTCCGAGGGTACATACGATCTTGGCTCTACGCATGGGCTAAGAATACGGGAACCGGGCCCTGTGCACGAGGAGGAATCTCGTCACTTGTCAGGTTGCGACCATCCTCACCCGGTTGCCTTCCGGCGGCGTGGCGGGCGGGTCCCCGATTCGGTCCCTACGAATCTGCCTGGTCCGGGCGGGCCGACGCCGCAGCGGTGGGTTCTGCCGGTGAGGCGTCGTCAGGCGAGTCGTGCTCGGCGGAGTCGTCCTCCCGGCCCTGTAAGCGATCCTTCCTGGCCCCGCGCCCCGGCCTGTCAATGGCGTCGCTCAGGGGGCGCCGGGAGGTGAGGGTCAGTCCGATGGCGCCGACGAGGAAGATGACGATGGAGGTCCACACGTTCAGTCTCAGGCCGAGGATCGTCTCCGCCTCGTCGATGCGCAGCATCTCGATCCACACGCGGCCGGCGGTGTAGATCATGAGGTAGATCCACAGCAGTCTCCCGCCCATGACCCCGCTGCGGGCGAGCATCCTTCTGCCGATCCACACCAGGAGGACCGCCCCAGCCAGGTTCCACAGGGCCTCATAGAGGAAGGTCGGATGAAACAGGGTCCCCGGCGGGTAGGGTGGAACCCGCAGGCAGGTGGGCGTCGTCGATCCGCAGTCCCCAGGGCAGCGTCGTCGGGGAGCCGTAGGGCTCCTGGTTGAACCAGTTGCTCGAGTCGGCCGATCGCCTGAGCGACCAGCAGCGTCGGGGCGACGGCGTCGGCTAAGGAGCCACCCGCAGGCCGCGATGACGCAGAAGGAGCACCCGGCCAGGACCCCGCCGGCGATGCCTCCCCAGATTCCCAGGCCTCCCTGCCATGTCTGCGGGATACGGGCCAGGTCGCCGTTGGGGCCAGTAGTCGTCGGGCGAGGAGACCACGTGGTAGACGGGCACCACGATTCCAGCCGGCACGGCCACGATGGCGACGTCGAGGACCAGCTCCGGTCGGCCTCCCGGGCCAGTAGCGCCGATCCGACCACCACACGGCCACGAAGACCCCGGGTGAGGATGCACAACGCGTAGGCCCCTCACTCGGGATGGGAGCCGAGGTACCACCGACTGAGGACGGGCTCGAGCATGCCTGCGGTCGGCACGGCCGTGAACGGCATCGCCGACATCGCCGACATCGCCGACATCGTTGGCATTGCTGGCATTGTTGGCACATCATGGCGGAAAGAGGTGGCGACGAGGCACTCAGAGAACCTCTCGATGGGCGGAGGGATCAGTGCCGGTGGAGCGCCGGCGGCACCAGCTCGGCAACGAACTGCTAGGGGTCGGTGGAGCGGATGATGGCCTCACCGACGAGGACGACATCGAGCGCCGCAGCGCGCGAAGCTCATCGACATCGTGCGGACCTCCGACGCCTCCGGCGGCGACCCGCACGACCTGCGTCGGCAGAACGTCAGTGACCTCGATCGAACAGGCTGCAGTCGACGACCAGGGTGTCGGGATCGCGGGTATCGATGGCCACGATGTAGGCCCCTGCATCGACCACGGTCAGCGCCTCGCGGCGGGTACGGACCTCGACGACGGCACCCATCCCCAGGAGTGGACCCTCTCGATGAGCCCTTCGAGCACCAGGGTCTCAAGGCGGGCGTCGAGCATAAGCAGATCGGCATCGTGAGCGGGCCTCGTGCACCTGGTGAGGGCGTGACCACCAGGTCGTTGGCGAGGATGGGAAGATCCACGGAGTCCCTGACGGCGTCCAGATCTCGAGGGAGCCTCGCGTGGTGCTCGGCCCGTGACCACTGAGACGCAGGCGGCACCACCCTGCGCGCGTAAAGCGAGGCCAGCATCCCCGGATCTCAACGCCGCTGAGGTCCGCGAACGTGGCCGTGGGAGCGCTTGACCTCAGCGATCACCGTGACCGCCCGATCATCGGTACGCAGGCTGGACAGGGCGTTGATGGCGCCGGGAACCAGGCGGGAGGCCTCTTTGAGGCGGGACAGGGGAACCAGCGAAGCGCGACGGTCAGCGCCGCCTTGGCCCCGGCCACCATCGCCTCGAACGAGGTCATCACACACCTCCCCGATGTCGCCTGCCCGGCGCTCCGGAAGAGCGCCTGTTCAGATCTCATCGTGACGGGCCCTGGGCCGTCTGTTGCAATCGCTAAACCGCACTGCCCGAGGAGTGGTCGGTCGGGCGCTCTCCCACGCACGCGCCCAGATCGCCACCGGACAGGGAAGCAGGTGCGCTCGCCGGTGTGGTAGTGGCGTCCGACCTGATCGACCTCGATCAGGAGGGCGTCGCCGTCGCAGTCAGATGAACGGACTTCGACGTACTGGGCATGTCCGGACGTGTCCCTGCGCCAGTACTCACGGCGGGACCGCGACCAGAAGGTCACTCGCCCTCTTCAGGGTGCGCCCGGGCGCCTCATCATCCATCACCCACCGTGAGGACCTCACGTAGGTCGACTGCTGGACGACGGCGCAGACCAGGCCGGTTGCGCTTGGCGCGTGAGATCTGAATCGAGGTCGCAACCGCGTTGCGCCGGCTGTTGCTCAGTTCGGTATTGACAGTGGGCCGGGGGGATCATTGTCGCAGCGCGCAACCGGAAAACGGCTATGCCTCATAGGATGCCCTCCGGTATGGCGTCGTCGCGGGCCCGGTGATGCGAGGCAACCAGCGAATGAACACCGCCCAGGGCGTGCATAGTTGTATACCGCGGCGATCACGAGCGCATGGCGGAGACCAGTCAGGTCGCCCGATCCCGCGCGCTCACCGGGCCTGGGCCTCTTCGCGGCGCGCGCAGGCAGTCTCGGGCACCGATGAGTAAAGGGAGTCGCATTGGCGATAAACAGCGTGGCCGTACCCGCCTCTGCGTCTGCTATCGACAGCAACGCCCAGCACCACGACGACGCCGGTATGCCCAGATCAGCGAAAGGGCGAAGTTCGCAGATATTTGTCGAGCCCGGAGCGCCCACTTACGCGGATCGTAAAGCAGCGTACGCACCCTTGACCATATAGCGCGATACATGGCCAGACGAGTGACACGGACAGTACTGCTGACTGCAGCTCCCGTGCAGCGCTGTCAGCTGCTGACCGACAGACAGGGATCACTGCGATTTCCGGTGCCCAGCCGGGAAGACGACTGATCACCACAGGTCAAAGTCCCACGTTTCTGAGTAACCGTTCTGGGTCCGATGACATGCGCGGGAAGCGGGCTGGGCAGGCAACAATGGAGCTCGGAAGTGATAGGAATAAGGAGAACCAGCAACCTCACGATGGTAAGGATCTGCTTAGTCAGGATTCAATTCACTCATTATTCCTCCTGGGAGCCCGAAGCGCGCGCACACAGCCTATCGACAGCACTGTCTTCACACCTGGGAACGACCTCATCTCAACGGAGAACACCCCATCATTCTCCCGACGTTCACGCCACATCACAGTCCTTGCTCCGTTGGCAATGCGCACTGACGAAGTCCACCTGCAGCAGACGGGAGCGGGGACGACGACCGAGGATCATCCAGATCAAACCGCCCTACGAGTCGTTCCTCAGACGCAGGTGGCAGTGACGACTCACTACAACAGTGGACAGTACCCAAAGCGATACCGCAATGTGCATCCCTTAATGTGGTGCGTCCCTCGTTCGCTGCTTGCATCACCAGAAAACTACGATCATCGACACGTGGTGTTACCAGTGAAGATACTGCAGCCAGACACAGAGCGGCGATATCAGACCATCGCGCCTACCCTCAGCGAGTTCTTCTCATCAGCGAGGACGAGACCCACCGGGGACATATCTCCGGGCTGCGGACTATGCGACCGCCGGGGTGAAATGCGTGCGCATGTTGCCATAGCAGCTCCGTGTGGATACAAAGGGTTCAGCCGATGTTCAGTACGTTGCTGAAGTATAACAGGACTCACGCAGCGCGCACAATCGACGCCTGCGGCGCGCGCAGCACAGCAGCGCAACGGTACGCCCCTCACCTGGGTCCCATCTCGCAAGCGACAGTCCAGGGTGGCACAGAACCCGATATTAACAGGACAAATTCCAGCGGTTCCTGCGCCTCGATGACGTGGCCTCACCGTCAGATCTGCCGCCGCTGCGCTGCAGCCCTAAGGCGACCGCGATGCGACCCAGGCATGATTCGCAGCAGAAAGATGCATCGCACTCCAGACCAAGCACCAGTTCCCAAGCAGTTCCTCTCACTGTCTGGGTTTTCTTCACGAATTCCGCCGCCCGGACAACTGGGCTCGTTGTAGTAAGCGCTCCGCACCCTCGACCTCAGCCACAGGCACCTTCAGTGAACGGGCGGTACCGGCACCTCACCCGCCCATCAGTCTCCCACAGTTTTGACGGACCGCGTGGTCCGTCTCGCTAGGGCATTCTCAGCCTCACGATGGTCACTATCCGTAGTGGAACATCTGAGGCTGCCAGAACGGCGTCGGCACCATGGTTGGCGGCTGCCCAGCCGAAGTCCCGTGGGCATCTCGGGCACCGCCGACGGCGGTGGTAGGCACCCGGACCCAAATCGACGACGGCGTCCATCCAGCTCGACTGTCGAAGCTCTGGCTCCGTCGGCGTCCATGGAGTTCGGTGAGTAATCTCACCGGCGCCGAGCTCTGCTCGCCAGAACGCCCAGGCGACTGCGTCGATGCCGGTGGAGTCCGCCCTCCGTGCGTGGTGACCTCGAAGCCGGAGGCCGTTGGAGACACGCGGGCGCGACGCATCCACGGACAGGACGGCCACCGTTGCCAGAAACGCTGCTACCGTCAACAGCTCAGAGACGGTCGATAGCGGCGCGTTGATCACCGACCCAGCCCGCCTCAGCCCGGCCAGCAGCCGGTCCACGTCATCGACTGGGCGCACTCCCCGCCGACGGTCAGTGGAACGAAGACCTGCTCAGCGGTGAGCGGACCACGTCCAACATGGTGGAACGTCCCTCGTGCGAGGCCGAGACGCCGAGGAAGGTGATCTCATCGGCCCCTGAGCGCGTGAGGCCAGCTCCACAGGGGTCTCCGGCGTCCTTGAGACGCGTTGACGCCTGACGACGACCGTCCTTGACGTCAGGCAGGGAATGATGCGGATGAGCAACGCTCCAGTGATCTGGTCCTTGGATCCCAGGGCCAGCGGAGGGCAGTGGTAGCTCGCTCGCTGCCTGCCGCCAGCCCCGGATGCTTTGGGCCCTGGGTGGGTCTGCCGGACGTCGATCACGACGACGACTGGTTCGCGCCCTGCGCCTGCTCAGCGGGCGGTGAGAGACCACCCGAAGCCGACGTGATATCACCAGGTTCTGAGACTCCCACCAGCGCGTTGCTCATGTCGAGCTGCTGGGCGACTCTGGTGTCCAGTTGATTTCTCCAGGGGCTGTCAGCTGGCCGACCATCGTGGTCCGACGATCAGACGGTCCTGGGCACCGATCGGGGACCAGTGCCCTTGATGAGGATCTCTGTGGACCTCGAGTCGGTGCAGAGTCCGGCGCTGCTGACGGTGATGGGGCCGTCCGGTCCTGAGTCACCGTGGGGTCCTGCTGCCGCCTGCTCGCCTCCCCCTGTCGCCGTGGTGAAGGTGAAGTCTTCGTCGTCCGGGAGCCGTTGTCCTCCTCGGCCCGGTTCGCGCAGGACGACATGGGCACCGCCGCGCGGCCGGGAGCCGCTGTGTTGATGTAGTGCCCACGTCGAGGGCCGGTCGGGCCCTGACCAGGCTATCACGCTTCGTTACCTGTCGTTGCCCATGATTGAGACCGGAGAACTGCGAGACTGCAGGATCACTGGCGTTCCCTCGAGACCGCGCGCCTCGCCCGGTCTGGACGACGTCGGTGTCATGAGCCAGGAGCTGGACAGAGAGGCGTCGCCGTTCAGCTCGATGGAGGCGCCACCCCCGATCCGACGCGTCCGCTGACCCTTCAGCAGCTGGCTGAGGCGTTGCCGTCCAGTACGGTCGACTGGGCCGCAGCGTGCTGGTGCCGCACCGTTCCTTCCGAGATGAGCGGTTGGACGGCCAGCGGCACCGGGATCACTGGCAGGGACGACGATACCGATCAGGCCGACCGCCAGAGACCCGGGCATGCGCCCCAGGCCGCCAGGGTACGTCGCCGCTGCGTCGGTTCCGGCTCCTGGGTTTCGGTGACCACTCGTCGTGCCGGTGCCCGGGCTGATGAGACAGATCGCGTCGATCAGCTCGTGCGGCCGGCGTGTGCGCGCTGCGAGGATCATGGCTGCTACCCGGTATCAGGCTGTGGCTGGGTCCGTGGCTGTGGCTTTGCTGCGGTTGCAGTTCAGTGCGCGGCGCCGCGCCGGTCTGGGTCAGGTGCCGGGGACGCAGTACCGGCGGGGCGGGTCTGAACAGCAGGATGGGGACGACAGTGCCCGGCAGGTCCTGGGTCGCCGCCTCCTGCCGCCTGCTGAGACGTTCGAGCGCACGGCGCTGATGCTGTGTCAGGAGCTGCCCACGCCGGGATCGGGGAGGTGTACCTCATGTTGCGTCTTCCGTCTGTCGCCTTGCCAGTGCCGCGAACCTCACTGTTCACCCGATGGGAAGGTCGGTTGCCGGGCGCTCCATGCTCTCGAGTGCATCGATGCGCTCGTCTGCGGCACTGAAGGGATCACTCAGCGGGCGGGTGAGCAGACGCCGTCGTCGAGTCGAACCCCACCCGGTCGACACTCACGTCGCGCGGGTCCTCAGCCCTGGCAACGACCGCGCCCGCAGCGCGCGACGCGTGGTGGCGGGTGGGGTGTCCCTCGCCTCAGCGGCAGGTCCTCTTCGTCGAGCAGATCGGCGCAGGAGCCCGCGCCCTCCAGCCAGCTGTCGAGTCCCCCACCGGCAGAGACGTCGTGGTAGGCGGGGCCAAGCGCCTCAGCCCAGGATCGGTCGGATCGGTGTCGTGCCGCTGGCAGTAACGGGTCAGCAGCCGCTGCTTGACCGCCCAGTCCAGCTCCCGTGTCCCACAGCTCAGGCTGCTGCAGGCGCAGGGCCTGGAGTCCTCGTTCCCACAGATCCAGTGCGGCAGTGTGGAGAGCAGTGACCTCGATGTCCCGTGCGACGTGATCGCGGAGACGTCCCAGGTGCTCGGCCTGCATCTCCAACGGCGTGATGGTCCGCCGTCGACTCGCTCCAGCAGCACCTCCACTCATGTCATGGCAGGTGTCGCGAATGGCCCTCATGGGATCGGCCAAGGCCAGGTCACCAAGGTCTCCCCCGTGCTCCAGGTAGTCCAGGAGCAGGTCCATGCCCGCCACCTTGAGCAGGGTGGATCCCTGAGCGATGTTGGGTCCCCGACGATGACAGCCATGCGCCAGTAGCGCTCGGCATCGGCATGTGGTTCGTCGGTGTTGATCAGCGGCCTGGCGAGGTCGTGGCTGAGGAGACGGCATCCCACATCCTGGTCGGCCCGCTGGGAGAAGACGTAGCCCCTGATCCCGTCGCCCGCGATATGGCCGGCGCCGACGAGGATCTGCCGGGTCACCAGGTGGGGTACGAGAGTGCGGGCATCGTTCCAGAAGTCTCCCCGACGACGCACGAGGTAGTTCTCGTGGCGCGAAACCGTTGCCCTCGGCATCGCGGTTGTTCTTCAGCAGGTGGATCTGCCCGGCAACGCCCGTTGCGGCCAAGCGGGTGTTGGCCTGCTCGGCGGATCGGCTGACGAGCTCACCGGCGCGGTCCTGTGCGAGCACGTCCTCAAGGCGGTCGCACTCGGCGGTAACCCGAGCTCAGGGGTGGAGCCCACGTCCAGGTAGAGACGAGCGCCCCACGGTGAAGACGTTCGAGGAGCGCGAGCGCTGTACCACGGGATCGAAGAGCTCACGAGCGGCGTGGTCGGCGTCCATGGGAGGAGGGGCCGTCGGTGGTGGGGGCACAGGTGATGCCGTACTCGGTCTCCACCCCGATGATGCGCCGCGCCAAGGGCCGTGAGCCGCTCATGCTCACTGGCCGCCCTTCTGGACGAAGCCCTGGACGAAGGCTGCGGCGTTGGTCTCAATGACCGAGTCGATCTCATCGAGGATGCTGTCAACGATCACTGGCCTGCCCGGCCGACGCCGATGTCCCGGCGCTGATCGCCTGGTCGGTGTCCGCTGCGGTGGTCTCGACACCGCCGTGACGGACTCCCCCATGGGACTGACTGGCGTGCTGCGGCGTCATGTGTTGCTCCTTCACTCGTCCTGCCCAGCTGCGCACCGCTGGTGAGCGTGTTGCAGGCTCCAGTGTCTCTCAGGTTCCGCCCGGCGACCAATTTCCTCCGGATGGTCGCCATCTCATCGGGGCCGACGACCACGTCGTCGGGCGGGCGCAACGCGCCAGCTCGAGACGCCGGAACGTCGCAAGGAGGCGGGTCAGAGGCACCCACGACCTGCGGGTGGCGGCGGATGGCGGTTCCCCGGATGGCGGCACGGTGCCCTCGGGTGATGTGTCGGCCGCGCGCTGGATCTCGCCTCGAAACCAACCGGTGGATCCTGCCGGCGGCGTCGAGCCGGTCGACGACGAGATCGCCCGGGCGCAGATCGGCCCACTGGATGTCGAGGCCGCCAGACGAGGATCGTCCCAGCCGGTTCCCGACCTGCGGCGCAGTCCTCACAGAGCTCGTGCCTGGCGACCCACTCCACCATCTGGGCGGCCGGGCCGGCTCCGTCGTGGCGCCACTGCTCCAGGGCGTCGAGGACCTGCCTCCACAGAGCCAGGGCGCGATGGGCCTGAGCGTTTTCCACACGTGTGACGGCTGGGCTGATGGCATCGAGGAAGGCGCGTTGAATCGCCAGGGCGGTCATGGACCCGGACTGGGTGCGCAGCTCGTGGGGAGAGGTGGGGTCGTGAGAAAGTGCCCAGTGCTCCTCGACGGGGTCGCCGATGATGGTCAGGCGCCTGAGACGGGTCAGAGTCTCCGTGAACCGGTCGGAGCCCTCGGTGTACGCCTGCTCCAGGAACCACAGGAGCAGGTCGGTGGTGGCGATCTTGAGGTAGATGGGAACGTCGAAGCGGTTGGCGTCCCCGTTGATGACGTGAAGACGGCGCCAGCGGGCGTCGGCGTGCGGCTCGTCGCGGGTGTTGATGATGGGGCGGTTGAAGGTGGTCTGCAGGCCGATCTCGGACTCGACGTAGTCGGCGCGCTGACTGATCTGGAATCCGGGGCGTTCACTGCGTTGTCCGATGCCGACCCGGCCGGAGCCTACGAGGACGGGCCTGGTGACGAGGAAAGGGGCGAGGACCTCGGCCAGCGCCTCGAAAGGGCACGTCGCGCCACGAGGGTAGTTCTCGTGGGAGCGTGGTACGCACCCTTGCCGTCCACATTGTTCTTGTACAGGACGATCTGCGCCGGCGCATCGACGCTGCCCTCACCAGGGGCCGTCATGGCGCGTCGGGCGACCACCTCACCGCGCGATCCCAGATCAGGGGCGTCGCGAGGGTGAGGACCTCAGGGTGAGGAGGTACTCCGGGGTGGGCGTGATCCACGTAGAAGCGGGCACCGTTGACCAGGACCGCCGTCGTGGCCCGGGGGCAGGGCCGCCTCGGCGGCACTGGGGCAGACGCGCGCGATCCCAGGGAGCCGGCGGAACGTCACCTGACGGCGCCGGGCGTGCCGGGTCGTCAGTGAGTTGGCTGGGGTGGGCGGCGGAACGCCGAAAGCCTGCCGCCACGCAGATCGGCCAGAGGATCCTCGCCCTCGTAGTCCCACCGCGCCGTGGGCACACCGGCGCCGACGCTGAGCCTCCACCACCCGGGTGGACAGGACCACAGGGTTGGCGTAGGCGTCGCCCGGACGCAGGACTGAACTCGGTCTCCAGGCCGACGGGTCGCGTCACCGGGCCGGGCTGAAAAGCCGACGTCGTTCATGTGCTCTCTTGCCGAGTCTGCGCACGCTGAGGATCTGCGGTGCGGGTGCCGATGAGCGGGCCCACCCTCGTGGTGGCGCCAGTGATCTCCTCGTTCTGCCGCGCCTCGGTCTCGACGGCCAAGCGGAGCCTGGCTGCGCTCAGCCCGCCCGCTCCCCCGGCGAGCTCATCCTTGATGGAGGCGGTCTTGGCGCGCGAGACGATGGCGGCCAGCATGGCGCCACTGGTGAGGTCGGCCAGGTGAAGGACGCGGGTGGAGGTGCCGCCGGCCGCGTGGGCCTCGGTGATCTCCAGGACGGCGGTGGCGTCGTTGCGGGCGTAGAGGGCCTCGACGACGACGCGGCGCAAAGAGGCGGCGGTGGCCGCGTGGTCTCCCCCGTGGGCCGCGAGCTCGGCCGGGGCCAGGGGCAGGTCGGCGGTGAGGTGCCGGGCGAGGATCTCCTCAGCAGCGGCCGCATCGGGCCCGGTTGATGCGGATCTTCACGTCCAGGCGCCCGGGGCGCAGGATGGCGGGGTCGATCATGTCCTCCCGGTTGGAGGCCCCGATGATGACGACGTTGCGCAGGGACTCCACGCCGTCGATCTCCGCCAGGACCTGGGGCACGATCATGGTCTCGACGTCGGAGGACACGCCGGTGCCGCGGGTACGGAAGAGGGCCTCCATCTCGTCGAAGAAGATGACCACCGGCCGGTCCTCGGCAGCGGCCTTGCGGGCCTGGTCGAAGATGGCGCGGATCTGGCGCTCGGTCTCACCGACGAACTTGCTCAGCAGCTCAGGACCCTTGAGTGTTGAGGGAACGCCGCCGAGCGCCCCTGTGACGCCCGCAGGCGCTGGGAGAGCCGGCCAGTGAGTGGCCACGGCCTTGGCGATGAGGGTCTTGCCGCAGCCGGGCGGGCCGTAGAGCAGCAGTCCCTTGGGGGCGCGCAGGCCGTAGGTCTGGAAGAGCTCGGGGTGGGTGAAGGGCAGCTCGAGGGCATCGCGGATCTGCTCGATCTGCGGGCCCAGCCCCCCGATGTCCGACCAGGAGACGTCGGGTGTCTCGGCGACGACCAGCTGCTCGACACTGGTGCGCTCAATGAGAGTCGTGGCGACGTCGGCGCGCAGGTCGGCGGCCAGGGTGTCGCCGGGCTTGAGCCCCTCGCCGGCCTCGGAGATGCGGCGAAGAGCCGAGGACAGGGTGAGGATCCGGGTGCCTCCTGCGCCGGTAGTCACCAGGACCCGGGCGTCATCGAGCCTCTCCTCCAGGGTGACGGCCTCACCGGTGCACGGCTCGGGGAGGGTGGCGACGACGAGCATCTGGTCGTTGACGGCCACGAGCCGCCCGACCTGCAGCTCGGTGTCATCGACGCCGGGGTGGACGTGCAGGAGCATCTGGCGGCCGGACAGGCTCACGGCGACCTCGCGGGGCCGGGCGGCGTCGGCGGCATCGACGGCATCGTCAGTGTCACCTACAGCACCCCTCGTGCGGGGACGACCAGTGAGCAGTCCCAGGGTGACCGGGGTGGGTGACGGCGTCGAGGCTGCTGGCCGAGCTCGGCGATGCGCTCGCGGGCGGTGCCCAGAGCGGCTACCAGGCGCTCGTTCTTGGCCGCCAGGCTGACGGCCTGGGCGCGGGCCTCACGCAGCTGGTGGCTGGTGAAGTCCGCAGCAGGCATCCCCAGTGGCTGAGCTGTGCCTGCGCCGGCCGCAGACGTCTCGAGACATGGTCAGTGCCATCCTGGTCGTCGTCCGCGCTCCCGCTGAGAACGGGTGTGGCGTCGGAGGGCTGCTTGGCCTGGCAGTCACGCAGAACGCGGCGGACCTTCTTGTCGGTGCTGGTGTGCTCCTGACGTCGTCGGGCAGCCAGTAGCCGCCCTCGTCGTAGGCGCCGCGGGCAGGGCGGGCGCTGCGGGTCAGGGGCCGGGAGCCTGTGGCCAGGGCGACGGGCGGTCAGCAGGAAGCCGGTGTGCGCCACCATGCGGTGGTCGGGGCGCACGGCGAGTCCGTCGACGTTCCAGGTGCGCACCATGGACTCCCAGGGACTCGGGCTCGGTGAACAGGCCGCTGTGTCGCAGGGCCTCCACGGTGCGGGAGAGCTGGGTGACGGTGGCCACGTAGGGCCGGGAAGAGTCCACCCAGGGCCAGGGCTTGAGGAAGCGGCCTCGACGTTCTCCCAGGGGCGAGCATGTCCAGGACCACCCGGTCGATGCTGCCGGGTTCCACCCGGGCGGCGACGACGTCGGCGAAGTCCCGGTGCGCAGCTCCCAGGCGGGGTGGTGGCGGCCGAACCAGGCGTCGACGTTGGAGGCGGCGATCCGGGCGAAGTCCTCGCGACGCTCGATGGACAGCAGGTGGCCGCCCTCCCCGATGGCGGAGAGCAGGGTTCATGGTGAGGGCCCCGAGGCCGACGCCGGCCTCCAGGACGCGGGCGCGGGAAGATGTCGCCCAGGGCGATGACCTGACCGAGGTCCTTGGGGTAGACCACCTGCGCGCCGCGGGGCATGGACAGGACGTAGTCGGCCAGGAGCGGGCGCAGCAGGAGCAGCTCGTGGCCGGTGTCGGTCTCGATGACGCTGCCCTCGTCCATGCCGACGACGATCTCGGTGGTGGAAGGAGCCACGCACGGATTGGAAGTAGCCGTGGGGGTCGAGCAGAAAAGGTGTTCTTGCGGCCCTTGGTGTCGGTGACCTGGATGCGTTCGCCGTAGCGGAAGGGGCACGGCGACCAGCCTGCCCCAGGATCTCCTGGGGAGCAGGGGCGCTGGGAGGACTCCGTGGGTGAGGTTCACCGTGTGCTCATCTGCTCGCTCATCAGGGCGAGTGTAGGACCCGGTGGGCGACCTCAGTGCGTCAGCACGACACTCGCCTCAGAGGGTGTGCAGGAGGAAAGTGAGCGTCTCTTGGGAGATAGAGCTCAATCGACTCGGCATCGTGTGAGAGATATCCGATGGAGAGGTCCTGACCGAGGTGCAGCTCATAGTCGCCGCCCCGCGTGCTCAGCAGGACAGCGTCCTGAATGGCGGGAGCCCACAGGACCTCACCATCCAGGAGACGATCGATGTGCTTACGGATGGGGTAACCGTCGTCAGTGGTCACGCGACGGCGGTCCACAGCTCGGCGGAGAGCAGGAGGCGTGGGGCCTTCGACTCCGGCGAGGCGGAGCTCCTTGAGGGCAGCAGCAACGGCGTCAGGAAGATCCTTCGGCTGTGGGAGCGATACGACAGGGTTGGAGCTTGAGGGAACCAGCCCCTCAATGCCCGCGCTCGCCAGCCCGTCGAAGCAATGCCGTCCTCGCTCTGGCGATCTGAGCAACAGCGTCCTTCACGGGTTGCCAGTCAGAGTCCTGGGCTCCCCGGTCGACGGCGTCAACCGCCTCGCGACTAACGGAAGGGAACCCTCAGCTCGACGACCTGGCGGACCTGAGCGCTGGTGGGCCTGGACACCTTCGAAGGGGGTGTCCACGCGTACCTGGTGGCCGGTGCGTACTGCCGCGAGATCCTCTCCGTCGGGTCCGACCACGTCGACGACGCGTCGTCCGGCTATCCAGCGGATGAAGGTGCGTCGCGCCTCTTGGTCGATCTCGCTCCAGGCGGCCTCGGAGATGGGGGCCAGCTGTCGATGCAGATTAGTTTCATACTCGGCCTTTCAGGTTTCCGATCCCAAAGGATCCGTCGGACGGTGCGGCAGCGGAACCTGCACCATTACTGTGGTCATCTGGTGTCTGGTCGCGCGGCGCCTCAGAAGACGCGTTGAACCCCAGGTCCTTGGCGGCGCTCAGCTCAGTGGCGGGCTGGGTCGGGTCCTGCGGTCCGGCCTCAGGTCGGACAGAAGGCTTCGCGTACTGGTCGGCGTCGTCGGGAAGGCGGCCGGCGGAGCGAAGAAGGACATCCTGTCAGAGGCGTGAGAAGTCGAGGATACGGGTCATGAGTGCCCTCTGGCTCCCCAGGAACATACGCCGAGCATGAGCTCAGTGACGCGTGGGGTCTGCGGCGTAGCTCGCGAAGAACGTGCCCTGCTCCCCGGAGGCCTCACCGAGGCGAGATTGTCACGCACGATCTGGAGCTCGTTGCCGTCGGCGTCCTCAATGGTGTTCATGGTGACGTGACTGTCTGGTGGGCTGCTCATCATCAGGGGAGCTGGGTGTCATCGAGCTTGGTGCGGCCGATGACGTGCTCCTGCTCCTCGACGCTCAATGAGTCCCAGGCGGTGAGGTCAGGACGTACTTCTGCTCAATGATGTAGCTGCCGCCCGCCCATGTACCCTCATTGATGAGCGCCGCTCACGCGGCCGCCTGCCCCCGCAGAATCTCTCAGTACCGTCGACGAAGCCCAGAGGTCTCGATTATCGAGGTAGCGGAAGGCGTGAACCTCATCGTGGGTACCGACCGCAGAGCCCGAGTCGGCGCATAATCTGGCGCGCCAGCTCGAAGCACATGTCGAGAGTTGAGGCGCGCAGGTGGAAGAACAGATCTCCCGGCGTCGAGGGGGCACTGTGCTTTCCTCCTGAAGTGCCTCGAAGTCGTGCAGATACTCAGGCCGAGGCACATCGAAGAGACGGTCCCACATGCCTGCCCCAATACCGACGACGCAGCTGAGCATCGTCTCGGGGTAACGGAAACCAACAGCCCGGGTCAGCCCGGACACATCGGTCAGCAGATCGATAACCGGACTCGCCCCACTCCGTACGGTCACAGTGAGAAGATCGATGCCTTAGCCGAAGCCAGAATCTCTTGAGAGAGGTCCTGAGTTGACGTCGCTCATGGTTTCACCTTCAAAGATGACGCTGATACGGATGCCCGGAGGCACTTGATCCGATGCGAAGGTTATCATCCACAGCCCGTCCGGAACCGATAAGTGCCTGACAGATGTCCAGCGTTTTCTCCTGCCAACCGCTGCCCCTCTCGCAACATCCCGATATGGGATACCCTTCCTTCGTCACCATGATCGTGTGTCTGCGCAGATCACCGTCAGGCTTCCGGCGACTTGATCTCTTTTTCTCGACGAGGCCGTCTCCGATGGACGGGTTTTTGAGCCGCGCCGCGCTCGTGACTCAGGCACCTGAAAGAAAAATGCGCGGCAGGCAGCCGTCAACGGCGCGGGGAGTCCTGGAGCGTCAAGGGCATCTCCGATGAGCTCGACGAGCTGGTCATGGCCGGCGGGCGACAACGACCAGCTGGAGAGCAGCATGTCGCGCATCGCCGGGTCGGTGAAGCGGTAGCCTCCTCGCAGGGGCCCCCATGAGGTCAGACCAGTGGCGCCAGGCACTCACACGGGTCTCGCTCACCTCCTCCAGGACGAGGCCCGCCCCCAGCAGCGCAGTAGGATCTCCCCACCGAGTGGTTCCACTGGTGGCTGCGGGTGTGGGCGATCGGCGCTGCGCCTTTCAGGCGTCTCCACGTAGGGCCTTCATTCTCCCAGGTCATGGGCTCGTGCCTCTGAAAGTACGGCTCATGGAGGGTAAGCCGTGGAGGTATCGTCTCCCACAGCCATGAAGGCAGGGGTGGTCATCACGCAGAATGAGGCGTCCGCCGGGGCGCAGCAGGCAGGCCACAACACGCGCCCAGGGCGTCGATGTCAGGCAACCAGCACAGGACGCCCAGCGTGGTGTAGACCAGGTCGAGTCACCGGTCACCAACCTCACGGGCCGCATAGACGTTGGCCTCGACCAGCTCGATGCGGGCCTCGGCCCGACGTGCCAGCTCCCGGGCCCGCTCCAACGAGCGCGGGGACATGTCGAGGCCGACGACGCGTCGCGCTCCCAGCCGGGCCAAGCTGATGGTATCAGCCCCAGGTGGCACTGGAGATGGATGACGTCGAGGCGCTTATGATCCCCCAGACGTCCCAGGTCATCGGTGACGTCTTTCGTGAGCGCTGTGGGCGAGGCGAGGAGCTCGGCGATGCCGTAGCCAGAGGCCTCGTGGAGGGTAGCGCGGTCGTCCCAGTTGGCGCGGTTGGCGGCGAAGTGGGGAGCAGTACACGACACTCGAGCTTGTTCCGTCATAACCCCACTGTATGACCACCGCTCATACATCTCCCGACACATCCCCGCATCCCACTATGGGATGCACCTCGGTATCATGGCAGCACGTCTGTTCAGATCGCCGTCCGACTCCCCGACGACATGGTCACCTTTCTCGACGACGCAGTTTCTCAGGGACGCACTCCAAGTCGTGCTGCGCTCGTGGCTCAAGCGCTTGAACGAGAGATGCGCCGACAGTCGGCCCTCAATGACGTGAGGATTCTGGAGCAGTGCGGCACTTCGAACGATCTTGATGAGCTGGTCTCGTGGTCGGCCCGTTCCTTCACGCTGGACGAGTAAGACGTGAGAGAGATCTGCCTGGCTCACCTGGACAAGACCCGCCCGTCCTCGTCCTGACTCGGGACACCGCCCGCGCAAGCATGACCAAGGTGACGGTCGCCCCCATCACCTCGACCGTCAAGGGACTGTCAAGTTCGACCTAGAGCTTCCACTCCTGAGCTGATCGAGCGGCTGATCGCTGTGGCCCCGCGATCGCTCAGCGCGCGCCGGTGAGGGACCCGCCGGCCAGGCTCCCCGCCTCACTGAGCACCAGCCAGCGTGAGACCTCCCGGGCTCGTTTCATGGCGTCGGCGGCCGCCTGGCCGGTGAGCTCCGTCGTCACCGCCGCTGCCGGCAGCACCGTGCAAACCTGCCTGGCGCTCACCCCAAGCGTGGGGGTTGAGCCTGCTGCGCCCGACAGCCCGAGCTCGCTTGAGGGATGCCTCATCGATCGTGCCCACCAGCTCGGGCCCGTCAGTGACAAGGACGAGGTGGCTCCTGCGCCAACGCTCACGCACCTGGGACACAGGTGTGTCCCGGGGCCGACGACGCGCAGGGGGCCTGGACAGCTCGCGCAGGTCCAGCTTCGAGGGCGGCCCGGGCTCCTCCCCCGAGCTCGAGGACCTGCCAGCTGGAGGCCACGATCGACCAGCCCACCATGACAACCAGGATGAGGCTGAAAGCGTCGGGCTGGCGGCCGTACAGCACGAGTGGACGCAGGATCCACCACCACACGACACCGCCGACCACAGCCAGCCCGCCCCAGCCGGCCACTTTGAGACCGAGCCGACGATTACCGGTCACCTGGACCACGAGCGCGGCCAGGGCGTAGCCGCCGTCGAGGGAAGACCGGCAGGGCGTTGAAGACGGCCAGGGCCAGGTTGACCAGGGTCACGGCCCATATGGTGAAGGCGACGGGAACCGACAGACTCACGAAGTCCTGCACCACGGTTCCGATCAGCCACAGGAGCAGGTTGGTGGCTGGTCCCTGACAGGGAGGTGACCAGGTCCTTCCACGCGGTCCACTCGCGTGCCGGTCGAAGGAGGTGCGCCCGCCCACAGGTAGAGCTCGTAACGGGTGGGGCGCCTCGCCCATGAGTTCCGGACGGTCCGTGGGCACAGCTCGTAGTAGCAGAACCGAGGCCGCAACGCCGGGACCGTGGAGACCACCACCAGCAGCACCGTCGGTCCTGAGGCGCCCAGGGCTGAGGAGACCAGCGGGTACCAGCTGCCGGCGATGAGCAGGCCGAGCAGGAGAGAGGTCGGCGAGATGACGACGGGGCGCCGCCGACGCGGGCGATGACCCACTCGCCGGTGGATGTGGAGGCAGGCATGGGCGCGAGCTCAACGCCGTCGGCAGCGGGGCACCGCATCCACTCGGAGGCCACAGCCGCGGAGGACTCTCCCACAGGCGCGGCCTGTGGAGGAAGCCGCCCCTCCAGCCAGATCCGACGCCGCGTCACCTCCTCGCGGTAGCAGTCATGCCCATGTCCCACGAGCCGCTCACCGCATCCAGCTCATCGCCCCAGACCGGCGTCAGGCCCACCGGTCCGGGTGCCAGTGGTCGTCCGGGGGGAGGCTCGGGCGGCGGACGCCTCGCGGCCCTGTCTCCCTCCCGGGCCAAGGACTTCATGCAGTGCCCGCTCATGTTTCGTCTGCGCACGGTCGACCGCCTCCCCGAGCCCGGTTCACTGGCCACGCACAAGGGCACCGTGGTTCATGGCGTGCTGGAGCGGCTTTACGATCTTCCGGCCTCGGATCGTCTCCCGGAGGCGGCCCTCGAGCTCCTGCCCGGCCAGTGGGCCTCCCACCGGGACAAGAACCCGGAGGTCATGGACCTGTTCGAGACGCCGACCACGTGGAGACCTGGTTGGAGGAGGCCCGCGGACTCATTCGCACCTACTTCACCCTGGAGAACCCCCAGCGCCTGGAGCCGGCCGAGCGCGAGCTGTTCGTCCAGACCGAGACCGGTGACGGCCTGCTCCTGCGAGGCTTCGTGGACCGTCTGGACGTGGCACCCGACGGCGCCATGCGAGTGGTCGACTACAAGACCGGGCGCAGCCCCTGCACACGTTTCATGCGGAGGCGCTGTTTCAGATGCGCTACACGCGCTGGTGCTGTGGCGTCTGCGCGGTCGGGCGCCAGCCCGTCTCCAGCTGGTCTACCTCAGGACGGGCGGGTCCTGACTCACGATCCTCGCCTGGCCGAGCTGGAACGCACCGAGACGCGCCTGGCGCACCTGTGGGACGAGGTCGAGGACTGCGCTCGCAGCGGCTCCTTCCGCCCCACCGCTCCCGGCTGTGCGACTGGTGCGCCTTCCAGGCCCAGTGCCCGCTCTTCGGCGGCACCACGCCGCAGGTGCCCGATGACGGGATCACCCGCCTCCTGAGCGCCCGCCGCACCGCTGCCTGATCTCGATCACCTTCCCGGAACTGCGACGGCCGAAGCCGTCGGTGACAGGACATGGCCTTCAGGCGACCGGAGTCGCCGTCCTGACCTCGGCAGGGTCGGAGTCGGGATCGTCCTGGCCCACGTCCTGGGCGTCGGGGCGCCCGGACGGGCTGGGGATCACGACGTCGTCGTCGACCCTGGTGAACCTCATCGTCACCGGGGAGGTCAAGGGACTCGACTGGGGCGTGCTCCTGGTCCTGGGCATCCAGCGCTCCATCGCCGGCGACGCGGCCTGGTCCATCACCGTGCGCAGGTAGCCCGAGCCGCTACGGTTAGGCCTATGGAGCACAGGAGACTCGGCCGGACCGGCCTGCGCGTGTCCTCCGTGGGCCTGGGCACGATGACCTGGGGCCGGGACACCGACGAGCTCGAGGCCAAGGAACAGCTCGACATCTTCCTCGATGCCGGGGGCACGCTCGTGGACACGGCCCCTCCTCACGGCGAGGGCGTCAGCGAGGAGGTGATCAGGGGCGCTCCTGCGCGAGCACGTCGACCGCCAGGACCTCGTCCTGGTCTCCAAGGCGGGGGTGCGCACCTGGCGCACCGGGGAGCGGTCCTCAGTGGCCGACGCCTCCCGCGGCTCACTGCTGGACACGCTCGACACCAGTCTGGCCCGCCTGGGTACCGACCACCTGGACCTCCTACTGGTCCAGGTACCCGATCCCAGCACCTCCCTGGAGGAGACGGCCCATGCCCTGAACCTGGCCGTCTCCTCCGGGCGAACCCGGTACGTGGGCATCGCCAACCACCCCGCCTGGGCATCGGTGCGCATGCATGACCTGCTCAGCGAGTGCGGCCGAGGCCCGGGGCTGGCGGCCGTCGAGGTGGAGCACTCGCTGCTCTCCCGGGGCATCGAGCGCGAGCTGCGGCCCGCCTCGCAGGCCCTGGGCTTCGGCATCCTGGGGTACGCGCCCCTGGGAAGGGGCGTGCTCACCGGCAAGTACCGGGCGACGATTCCACCGGACTCACGGGCCGCCTCCCCTCACCTGCGCTCCTATGTGTCCCCCTACCTGGGCGAGGCGCACCGAGGTGTGGTTGAGGCCGTGGCCACTGCCGCCTCGGGCCTGGACCGTAAGCCGGCCGAGGTCGCGCTCGCCTGGGCCCGCGACGCCCCCGGGATCAGCTCGACCATTGTGGGGCCCGCACTCCGGCCCAGCTCCAGGGCGTGCTGTCGGCCGACGACCTGGAGCTTCCGGTGCAGATCCGCCACGCCCTGGACGAGGTCACCTCCATCCAGCTCAGCTATCTCGAGGCGCTTCTGAGCCCTGCAGGCAGCACAGGGGCCGCACACATCGTGTGCGGCCCCCGCTGCTGAAAGAGGAGTAACCGAGAGGACCTCAGTCAGTCCTCGTCGTCATAGTCCTCATCATCCTCATCATCCTCATCATCGCTGTCGTCGTAGTCGTCGTCATCCTCGTCGTACTCGCCGTCGTCATAGTCCTCCTCATCGTCATCGTCGTCCTCATCGTCGCCATCAGAGTCGAAGGCCTCGAAGGGCAGTTCGATGCCGTATGCAGTGAACAGCGAGTCGTCGTGGGTGAAGAAGGCGTCCTGGAGGGCGTTCTCGCCGCGACCACGGCCGAGGGAGAGCTCGTCACCGGTCGCGGCAGCATCCAGGTGCGCCTCGAAGGCGGCAATGAGTCGGTTGAGCGCGGACCGCGGATCGTTCGTCATGTGGGACACACTACCGGCTATCCCCCGCGCAGCGCACAGGCGGACGGCGTTGCCCAGCAGCGTCACGCTCAGTCGTACCCGATCAGGCCTCCGACTCGACTCCCAGCTCCTGACGGATGAAGCCCAGGAAGAGGTCCTCCCCCTTGAGCTTGCTGGTCTCCTCAGGGCCGACGACCACGCGTACGCCGTCATGCAGGATCTGGGAGGCACCGCCGTCGGGCCCCAGGGGCAGGATGATCCGCTCGGTTCCGGGCGTGTAGGTCGCAGAGGGCTCACGGCCAGCGATGATGTCGGCGATGTTGCTGGCGACGACTCGGGCATGGGCACGGGCGGCGTCGGCACGCCTGGACTCACGCACGTCGGTGATGTCGCCGATGGCCCAGACACCGGGGTGGTCCACCACGCGCAGGTACTCGTCGACGCGGATCGTGCCGTCATAGTGACGCACCTCGTCGTAGTCCTCGCCGAGGAATCCGGTGGCGGCCGCCGAGCCGTAGGCGCGGAACCACATGTCGGCCTCGAGCTGGCGCCCGCCCTGGGTGGTGACCCGGCGAGCACGCCGACATCGACCGGGGCAGGAAGCTGAGGAGTCACCGGTGAGGATCTCCACCCCGCGCTGGGTGAGCTGGTCGGAGATGGCCTCACGGATCTCCGGCTTAGCAGTCGCCGGCGGGCAGGATCCTGTCGGCGGCCTCCGCATGGTCACCTGACCAGGAGAAAGCCGAGGTGATCTCACCGGCCAGCTCGATACCGACGGCGCCGGCGCCCACGATGAGCACTCGTGAGGACTGCTCGAGGTTGGCGTGGACGCGCTCAATACGGGCCTTGGCGATGACGGAGGAGGACTCCATGTGCTTGGCGGGGAAGGGGTAGGCGGTCCCGGTGGCCAGCACCAGGTAATCGGCCTCGATCGGTCTGCGTGACCGGAGACCTCAACAGTGGTGCCTCGCACCGTCAGCACCGTTCCGTGAACGACGCGCCCGTTGGTCAGGAGCCTGTCGTAGGGCAGGAAGATCTTCTCTGCCCAGTCACGGTCGACCGCCGCGCGCAGCGCCGCGGCGTGGCTGACGAAGGTGTCCTTCTGCTCCACGAGGGTGACCTCGGCGACGTCGTCGAGGGCCTTGGCAGCAGTGATACCACCGTATCCACCGCCGACGATGGTGACGCGAGCCATATTATGTTCCTTCCGGTGATGAGAGGGTGAAGATGCGAACTGCGTCCATCAGGCCAGTCCACGACGTCGAAGAAGAGGCAGGATGCCGGGGTCGCGTCCGGTGAAGGCGCGGTAGGAGACCAGAGGGTCTCGACAGTCGCCGCGGGAGAGGAACTCGCGGCGGAAGATCTCCGGCCTGGCGGTTCAGGCCGAGGTCGCCGTCGATTGCGCCATCGGTGGTGAACCACTCGACGGCATCGGCGTCCATGACCTCGCTCCAGATATAGGCGTAGTAGGCGGCGCTGTAGCCCCCGGCAAAGACGTGGGAGAAGTAGGGTGGTGCGGTAGCGGGGAGGCACGAGCGCGTCATCGACTCGGCCCGGGCCAGGGCCCGGTGCTCGAAGTCCTCCACCTCATCAATGCGCGTCGGGACCTCGCCGGAGGGCAGGGTGTGCCAGGCCTGGTCGAGCAGGGCCGCCCCCAGGTACTCGGTGGTGCGTAGCCCTGACCGAAGGCGCCCTGGCCTCGCAGCTGCTCGGCGAGCTCAGGCGGGAGAGGGCTCGCCGGTGTCCACGTGGCGCGCGTGGGAGGCCAGCACCTCGGGGTGAAGCGCCCACTTCTCGTTGAGCTGGCTGGGGAACTCGACGACGTCGCGGGGGCACGGCTGTTCCGGAGGCCGAGGGGTAACGGGCCTGGGAGAGCAGGGCGTGCAGAGCGTGCCCGAACTCATGGAAGCAGGTGATGACCTCGTCCCAGGTCAGCAGGGCCGGGCCGGAGGTGGGCTGCTCGATATTGCAGCAGTTGATGACGACTGGTTTGCGGCCGGTGAGTGTTGAGCCGGTGACGAGACTGTCCATCCAGGCACCGCCGGACTTGCCCGCCCGGGCGTAGTAGTCGCCGACGAACAGGCCCAGAACCGGTGCCTGCGAGTCCTCGCCGTCGCGCACCTCCCAGACCTTCACGCCCGGGGCGTACATGTGCTCTGCCAGGTCCTCGCGCTCGTGGAAGGTGATGCCGTAGAGGCGGTTGGCGGCGTAGAAGACGCCCTTGGTGACCACGCTCCACAGCTCCAGGTAGGGGGCCAGGACTTCGTCGTCGACGCCGAAGCGCTCCTTGCGCTCAGCGGCCTCGTAGAGGGGCCAGTCGGCGGGACCGAAGGCCTCACCGGCCTGGCTCTGCGGGTCGAGGTCCATGCGGGCGGCATAGATCTGCGCGTCTGCGCGGGCGTTGGCCATGGCCGGCGGCGTGAGCCGGCCGAGCAGTTCTGAGACCGCCTCGGTGGTTCGGGCGGCTGACTCCGCGGCCACGAGGGGCGGCGTGGTGCAGGAAGCCCAGGAGGGCAGCCCGTTCGGCGCGTAGCCGGGCGAGTTCCAGAACGATGCCTCGGTGTCACCGAGGGCGTCCTGCTTCCCCAGTCCCTCGGCTCATGGACGTCTCCAGCAGAGTAAGCCTGGCGCCGTGGGGCCGGGTGGTGGCCAGGGTCGGCGGCACCGTGACGTTCGTGACCCCGGCGGCGTGCATGGCCTCGGTGACCAGGACGGAGAAGCGCGTCTTGAGCGCGTTGACGCGGGCGTTGATCTCCTTGAGCCTGTGTGTGTCCGCCTCGTCCAGGCCGACGCCGTTGCGTTCGAACTCCTCGACGGTCAGGCGGATGAGGCGGGCGGCCTCGGCGTCGATGACGGTGCCGTCGGCGTCGCGCGCGGCCTGTCCCTCAGGGGCTTGGGTCACCATCTCATCGAGGACCTTGAAGCGACGGTAAAGACGGGAGTCGAGGTGATAGGCATCGGAGTGGGCCGCCTGCTCAGGGGCCAGGGCCTCCTCGAGCTCGTCGAGGTCCGGGCAGTCGGTGGCGGAGGTCAGAGCGTCCAGCACCGTCAGCGCCCGCTCCAGCAGCTCACCGGATCGCTCCAAAGCATCGACGGTGTTGGCGATCGTGGGCTGGTCCTCGTTGGTGGCGATCGCCTCCCACTCCTGGCGCTCAGCAGCCATCCCGGCACGGATGGCCGGTTCGATGTCGGCGTGGTCCACGGCCGTGAAGCCGGGCAGGCCAAGGTCGAGCGGCCACGGCTTGGCGAAGACGTTCGACTCCGGGAGGTCAGTGCCGTCAGTGGTCTCGCTCATGGGCCCATCGTGCCATGACCCCGGGCCTTCTCAAGCACAACGTGCAGACACCGGTGGGTCATTGGTCCTTATCGGAAGGTTTGACGAGCTTCTGGTCGGGCGGGTTTCCTACCACCAGAGACACGATGAGCTCAGCGATGGCGGGCTCATCGGGAGCCCAGCCCGTCAGTGTCGAAGGCGCGGTTGGCCCACCATCCGTCCACGGCCAGCAGCGCCACTCGCTGCATGGCAGTGAGCTCACGGATCTCACCCACCCACTCCCGGCGCAGTGTTTTCCAGGCCTCCTCGAGCATCTCAGCCTCCGACGTGGCCGAGAGCATGAAGCTGATCTCCGGGAAGGATGTCACCGTCGAGTACTGAGCGGGCCAGTGCCTCGATGCGCTCGGTCCGGCTCGCCTCCTCCTGCGGCTTGCCCAGTGCTTCCAGCGCCTCGGCCCGCCATCGTTCCAGGAAGGCTGCGGCGATGCCCTCCAGGAGATCGGTCTTGGTGCGGAAATGGTAGATGACTCCGCCTCGGGTCAGTCCGACGTGCTCGGCCAGAGCGTCGAAGGTGAGGGCATCGAAGCCGTCACGGTGGGCCAGCTCGAGCGCCCCGGTGATGATGCGGTCGCGTTTCGAGGTTCTCATGCGGTCTCCTCACTCGTCTCGCTCGTGGCCGGAACATGGCGTGCCGCCATAACGCCCGCCACCAGGAGGATGACGGCGGCAATGACGGCCGTGGCCTGCATGGCGCGGGTGAATGCCTCCCGGGCCTGGACCATTAGCTCGGCCTGCCCGGGGTCGCTCGGGTCGATGGCACCAGCCAGGGTGGCCAGGGTCAGGACGGCCAGGGCCGCCCAGGCGCGAAGTCCAGGAGTACGAGTCACACCCAGAACTGTACTTTACGTGCAGTATAGTTATAGTTGTGTCGACGGTCTCTTCTCAGCGCAGGCGGCGACTGCGCAGCACCGCCTCCACGTTCGGAGGGAAGTAGTCCGGCCCCTTGAGGACCTTGCCGTCCTCGCGGTAGACCGGCTTGCCGTCGGCACCCAGCTTGGACATGTTGGAGCGCTGCACCTCGGCGAGCACGGATGCCAGGTCGATCCCGGTCTCCAGGGCCATGCCGTAGATGACGTAGATGAGGTCCGCCAGGGCGTCGGCGGTCTCGACGGTGTCGCGAGCGCCGTCGTCGGCGGCCACGGCGCGGCGGTAGCTCGACTCGATCTCGGCGCGCGCCGCCTGTCCGTAGACGGCGCCGACGAGCTCGGAGAACTCCTCGGCGATGAGACTCACGCGCATGTCGAGGGCTCTCGCGCTCGAGGCTGGCGCCGTCGGTCTGGACGGGAAGTCCGTAGACGTGGTGGAAGCGCCGCACCAGGGCCTCGTCGTCGCCTCCCTCTCCGACGCCGTCGTGCGCTACGAGGGGAAGAACGCTGTCTGTCTCAACGGGGCCGTCCCAGGAGCTCGCGGCTCACGTGGGTCCTCAGGCAGCAGGGTGGCGATCCAGCCATCATGGAGCCGGCCGTCATTGGGCAGGAAGCGGCGCACTCGCCCTTCCCGCTGGAAGCCGAGGGACCAGACCACCTTCCAGGAGGCCCAGTTGGGCACCAGCCCGTGGCTCGTCTTGTGGATGTCGCAGCGCCACCTCAGCGCGGACAGGCCCAGGGGCCGTTCGGGTCGAAGGCCGTGTCGATGAGGACGGCGACGGCGCGGGTCATGGTGCCGCGCCCGCGCGCCGCAGCAGCGAGCCAGTAGCCGACCTCGCCGGTCCGAGCGTTCTCAGGGCCACTCAGGGTGATGCCGAGCATGCCCACTAGGTCCGGAGAGGCACCGGCATCGGCCTCGCGGATCGCCCAGGTGAGCTCGCGTCCCTCGCTCCAGCCCTTGGCCACGACCTGCTCGACGAAGAACTGCGCGTCACTGCGCTGATAGTTGCGAGGGACGAAGGTCCACTCCTGAATGTCCGCGTCCTGGCAGATCTCGGCGATGCGATCGAGGTCGTCGCCGGTCGGGGACCGACAGGACCAGTGCGGGCAGGTCACCGTCAGCAGCAACGGTCATCTCAAAGGAGTCCATGGAGGCCGATGCCAACGCCTCTGCCTCGCCTCACTCGTGAAGAGCCGCTCGAATTCCTCTCCCGGGTCATTTCATGGGCCTATGCTCGACGATGATGTCCCCCAACGAGAAGAGCCTGAGTGACTACCACCCCCACGCCTGAGAGCCACCGCCATGGTCCCGCCATCCCCCGCTGGATGCTGCCCTCAGTGAGGGTACGCAGACGCGGCGATGTCATCACGGTCGAGCAGCGGGTCCCCGCCCGTGTGGAGAGCATGCACACGAGAAGCACCTTCGACTCAGCTCATCGCGGCTACGTGGAGCACCATGACATTCCGAGCTTCGAGTCTGGTCTGGGGTCTCCAACCGGCCTTGCGCTCGTCAAGGAGCGTTTGTCCATTCCGGCTAGTGCGGCAAGTGAGCAGCAGGTTCGTCAAGCCGTGGACCACGCTATCGCCGCCTACGACCCGGGCACGGCGGCGCTGTCCGTTCAGCTCAGTGGGGGCATGCTGCTGCGACTGCTGCAGACCGCCGCCTCACTGGGACTGGCGGGAATCGGCCTGTACCTCGCCATCTCCTTCCACCGAAGCCCCTCCATCGCACCCTCCGGCGATCCTTTCGCCGGTATCCAGAAGGTCTTCACAGTTCTTCCCAGCATCTTCGCCCTCGTGGCACTCGCCATCGCGGTCACCTGCGCTCGCGGCGCATGGGCCCTGCGCACTCCGAGGTTCGTGGCCGAGGAGCAGTGGGGGCTGTTGCGTCAGACCCTGACCCAGCTGGCGGGACAGGAGCCCGGCTCGTCGCGCCCCCTGGACATTGAGGCCGGTCTGCGCCGGGATCTCATCACTCACCCGAACGGAGTCTCCCTCACGCGAGGAGTCACCCGTGACGGGCGCATGGGTCCCCCATGGCCGGATGCCTACGACGTCGCCAAGCGCGTCAGGCAAGGGCGGCGCGCCCTGGTCGGCATGACCGTCTTCGCCTCAGTCTTCCTGCTCGTAGGGGCTCTTGATCTTCCTGCTGTTCATCGCGGCCGGGCAGCTCACACTCATTCCCCTGCTCTTCGGCGTCAGCGTCTTCGGCGCACTCGTCTCCACACCTCCAAGCGGTGTGACCGTCTCCTCGTCTCTTATCCCAGCACGATGCCCGGAGGGGAGGAGCCGCGAGAGATCGGCTGGGAGATGTTGACACCGCCTCCTTGCCCGCGTGGTGCGATGCGCGCCGGCGCGAGCACTACTGGAACCTTGCTGCGATCGTGTTCCTGGTTGAGTTCGTCGTGGCTGTTCTCGCCATATTCGCCTCTGTGATGCTGAATCAGACTGCGTTCTCGACCGGATCCTCCTCGCAGGAGGCCCACACCCACGCACTGATATGGAACTCGGTTCTTGCACTGGTTGTCATCGCTGCGGCACTCGCCACCGTTGTGATCGGCAGACAGTGGATTCAGAAGAAGGACAGCGAGCTGCGCCATCAGGCAGGACTGCTCTGAGTCCTCGCGGGCCTACGGCGCAGGACCGGCCAGCAGGTGACCATGATGGAGCCACCCAGTAGGCCGTGAGGCCAGAGCCACCCAGTCCGTGATCGTCGGCGAGCCGGCCGACAACCGGCGGTGCCAGGAGGCCCGCCAGACGGGCCAGCCAGGACACGATGGTCGGTCCCAGCCGGGTGGAAGCCCCTCGACGTCGTCGGCGGCGGAGTAGGACACGGGGACGGCGACGGCGCACCCCGCCCCGGAGATCGCCATCCCCAGCAGCGTCCCGGGAACGGAGGAGACCAGGAGGGCGATGCCCATTCCGACGGTGACCAGCGCTCCGCCCCAGGCGATCACGGCTCGCTGGCCGACAGCGTCGATGATGCGGTCACCCACCAGGCGCCCCACGATCATCGTTCCTTGAAGGGCCACCAGCCCCAGCCCGACGTGACCGGCGCCGGCACCTGTTCGGACAGGAGCAGGGAGGACCAGTTCATGGCGACGTCCTCGGGGAACATCGAGGCCGCGCACAGCAGACTGACGACGAGGAGCACGAGTACCGTGACCGGCCGGGTGCGATGAGAGGAGGTCACCGGCCCCACCTCGACGCCGCCGTCGAGTTCCCCAAACTGGTCGGGGGCGCGATCAGTGCGGTCGTGACCGGGCAGAAACCACCCTGCGAGCAGGGGGCCTGCCGAGAGGACGAGCAGCACCACCGCCGTCAGCACCATGTGGGTTCCCAGCCCCACTCCGGCTCCCGCCATGGCCTGCCCCATGGCGGCTCCCAGGACCGCCCCCAGTGACCACGAGGCGTGGAAGCTCGTCACGATGGAGGCGCCCCAACGGCGCTGGACCCGCAGCCCGTGAGCGTTCTGCGCGACATCGACGATGGAGTCCGTCCCACCCACAACCAGCAGGCAGACCGCCAGGACGATCCACGAACGGGCCAGGCCAGCTCCAGGAGAGCCAGAGCCACCACGAGCATGCCCAGGCTGGCGACCTTGGCCGAGGTCAGGGCGGAGATGAGCCATGACGCGGCCAGCCCCGCCACGAGAGCGCCGACGCTGGCTGCGGCCACCGCCTGCCCGAAGGCGCTCTTGCTCAGCCCCAGCGCCGCCACGATCTGTGGGAAACGCGGCACCAAATTGGCGAATCCCAGGCCATTGGCCAGGAACACCAGGCTGACCCCGGCGCGCGCACGGAGCAGATCGGGACTGCGCCTCACATCAGAAGGACTGCTCGGTGAGGTGACGGAGTGCATGAAGGCCAAGTCTACTGAAGCCTAGCGGGACGGACGCCTGTGGCTCGGCATAGGAGTGCTCCCCACCGCAGAGGGGAGGAACCGAGATGACGAACTCGCCCCTCTGCCCTTAGGGCTGTGACTCGTACGCCGACCTGACACCAGAAAGCGCATCAGCCCGGGTGCTCTCAGCCATGGCGGCACCCGTCACTCCCTGCCCCGTCTTACATGGAGGATTCATGTCCTACGGAACCGGCCCCGCACCCTACGGCGGCCAGGCACCATACGGCGACCAACCGGCCTACGGCGGCCAGGCACCATACGGCGGTCCCATGCCCTATCCCGGCGGCCCCGCCCCCTACGGCGCGCCCAACCAGTTCGGACAGTTCGGGCCCCCGCCTATGACACCCGACATCGCCCCACTGCCTGGTGCGAGCTTCGGTGAGGCCGTCAAGCGCTACTTCCAGCGCTACGCCCAGTTCCGCGGCTATGCGTCCCGCTCCGAGTACTGGTGGGTTGTACTCTTCAACGGTCTCATCGGACTTGGCCTCTACGTCCTGCTGTTCATGGTCATTGGCCTTGGTGGGGCGTTGGGTGGTTCCTCAGACGATGTCGGGACTGGTACCGGTATCGGGATGATCGTCGTCATGCTTCTCTACTTTGCCTATGCGATAGCTATATTCATCCCGAGCCTGGCCATCGCGGTACGGCGCCTGCACGACAATGGAAAGTCGGGGCTCTGGTTGCTCATCGCTTTCGTTCCTGGCGGCTCAATAGTGCTCCTGGTCTTCTTCTGCTTGGAGTCCCGCCCCGACCTCTACCGCCCTGAGTGGAGCTAAGCGAAGCTCCCTGCGGGACAACGCATGATCCCCGGAACCTTCTGGTTCCGGGGACCATCTATTGGTGGTGTCCGAGGGGGACTTGAACCCCCACGCCCGTTTAATAAGGCACTAGCACCTCAAGCTAGCGCGTCTACCTATTCCGCCACTCGGACTTGTGCTGTCTTCTCCGCCTTTCAGCGGCTTGGCCAGGGCCTCGCCCTGGCGACGCAGAGAAACTTAGCATGACGGCCACCGAGGCCACCAAGCCACGTTCAAGTGCTTCCCATCACACTGCGGTGCTCTCGACGCTCAAGGTCACCTGCATGGACCAGCTCGCCCCGGGCTCGATGGTGGGTGCGTGCTCGCACCGCCCCGCTTTCGACGCACACCATGGCAGGGAACTCGTCGTCGGCCATGTCCGGCAGAGGGGCGCTGTACGTGGACCAGGGGTTCCACACAATCGTTGAGGGCGCGTTGCGCTTGTCGATGCCGATGGTGCGCTGATGCCCAGGATCAGTGACGGTGATCGGCTCGGCGGAGTCATAGATGCGGTCCACGGGGCCGCCGATCGTCACATCGCCTTCCTGGACGTGGCGGGCCTCCTGAGGGCTGCGAGCCAGGTTGTCGCTGTAGGGGGCGCCTGCGAGCCCGCTGATGCGGCTGGCGGTGACGTCGTGGACTGAGAGATAGGTGTGGGCGGCAGCCTCCACCGTGCGGGGCTCGGTCCCCTCGTTGCGCAGGCTGAGTCCCAGGCGCAGAGTCTCACCGACCTCGACCTCGTAGAGCGCTGTCAGGTGGTCACGACTGACGCTGAGAAGAGCTCGGACACCGCCGCCGTCGGTGGTGGTCACCGTTAGCAGCCGCCAGGGGGCGATGCGGGCCCACCCGTGCTTCGGTACGGCGTCGCCGTTGATGCCGACGCCGAACTCCGGTAGGCACAGGGGGATTCCTCCACGGATGGCGGTGGCGCTGTCGAAGACCGCCTGCCGTGAGGTGAAAATGACCTCTGAGGCGCCGCGCGGGACCCAGGAGGTCACGGTAGCGCCGTGAAGGTAGATCTCCGCCGCTCCGGCCGGGGCGTCAATGAGAAGCCTCTGCTGCCCTCCCCGTCCTGGCCCTAACGCAGCGGTGCGGGGCAGACGCATCTGGTTCGTCACGGCGGGGTGCGTCGGATTGCCGACATTCGGGGCGGTCATGGGGCCACGCTAGTAGGCTGGACGTGTTTCGTCAGCCCGTTATCCAGCGAAGGACTGATCGTTCACCCCATGGCAACAAACAGCTCTCCGTCACAAGAGCCGACTCAGGACGCGTCGGCCGAAGTCCCCTGAGTCCTCCCAGAACCCCGACTCCCTCCAGACGGCTCAAGAACGTGACTCGGAGAAGAGGTCCACCCGAGATCCTCAGCAGCAGTGGCCTGCTGAGTCGGCTCAAGGGCGCCCGTACGGCGCTGGACCGGGGGATCGACTGGGCGGAGAGGCGCAGGCAGGCTGACCGCGACTACCAGCTGCACTGGGAGTCGGACCCGGAGGAGGAGGCGACCAGACCGGTCTCTCCCCCGGTATCCACCACCCATGTGCGCGTGGCCCCCTCGGTCTCCTTCCCGAGACGGTCACGACCCGTTCCTCAGTCATGGACTCCCTGCCCTCCTGGCTGGTGCGGGGCGGCATGGGGGCCTGGCTGGGACTGGGCATCATCATTGTCATCGGCCTTGTCTTCTATGCCACCTCGCAGGTGATCCCGGTCTTCATCGGCCTGTTCATGGCACTGGTGTTCACCTCGATCCTCCAGCCGATGGTCAACCTCTTCGCCAGGATCATGCCCCGATACCCGGCGACCTTCCTGGCGCTGCTCGCCACCATCGGTGCGATCGCCGGGCTGGTCACGTACGTGGTCACCTCGGTCACCAGCCAGTGGAGCTCCTTGGCATCCCAGTTCGGTGATGGCCTCAACACCATCATGGACTTCCTGGAGAAGGGGCCGCTGCACCCTGACGCAGCAGCAGATCTATCACCAGCTCCAGCTCTGGTTGCGCCAGGGGCAGCACTATCTGCAGTCCAACGCCCCGTCCCTGGCCTCGAGGTGCTGTCCAACGCCGGTGCGGTCGTCGATGTGCTCACGGTCCTGGCCCTGGCACTGTTCGTCACGATCTTCTTCCTGGCCTCCGGGGGCAGGATGTGGCGCTGGTTCCTCAACGAGCTGCCTGCCACGATGCGGGAGTCGACCCACCGGGCCGCGGGCGCCGGCTGGTACACCTTCGCCGGTTACGCCCGCGGCACCGTGCTGGTGGCGCTCACCGACGCCATCATGGCCGGGATCTTCCTCCAACTGGTAGGGATCCCGTTGGCGGCCCCCCTGGCGGTGCTTGTGTTCATCGGTGCTTTCATCCCGATCATCGGCGCACCTCTGGCGATGCTTGTGGCCATGGTGGTGGCCCTGGCCTCCGGGGGCTTCGTCACCATGATTGTTGTCGGCGTGGGAGTGGCCGGGATCGGCCAGATCGAGGGCACATCCTCCAGCCCCTCATCATGGGACGTCAGGTCTCTCTGCACCCTGTGGTGGTGATCATCGGCGTCGCCCTGGGGACCTACGCCGCCGGCCTGCTCGGCGCGATCGTCGCGGTCCCGCTGATCAGTGTGCTCTGGTCCGTCTACTCCGAGCTGCACACCAAGGACGCCCCGGTCACGGGTGAGCTGCCCGCCTACTCCTCCCGCAAGGGCTGAGGGGCGCCGCTCTCAGCACCAGTCCCGGCTGCCGGTACCCGGGACCCCGGGAAGGACCTGGAGACGATCGGCCATGAGTGCGATGACTCCGTCACCCTTCTCAACGGTGCCGCGCACGATGAGGGCGACGGCGCGTCTGCCGATGCTGCGGTAGCGACGCCACATGCCGGCTCGGCAGACGACGTTGAGCAGACCAGTCTCATCCTCCAGGTTGAGGAAGATCATGCCGGAAGCCGTGTGGGGGCGCTGCCGGTGGGTGACGACGCCGGCGACCCGCACCCGGCTCCCATGCTCCTGATCTGCCAGGTCGGCTGTGCTCAGCACGCCGTCGGCGGCCAGTGAGAGGCGCAGCAGCCTCAGGGGCGAGCCCTGCGTGGACACTCCGGTCAGGCTCAGGTCGGCGGCCTGGCGCTCGCGGTCAGTCATGGTCGGCAGGGTCGGGGCCTGAGCACCGACAGCAGTTCCCGGAAGCGTGGGCTGGCACCACGCGCCCCGCCCCTGTCGGGAGGCGCCACGACGTCGGCCGTGCTCATCGGAGAGGACTCCGGCGGCCCACAGGGGCCTGACGGCGCTCCACACCCAGACTGTCCAGGGCTCCTGAGACCGCCAGCGACTCAAGGCGGGAGCGGCTCAGACTCACGCGTCGCGCAAGATCAGCCAGGTCCCGGTAGGGGCCGTGGGCACGGCGCTCGGTGACGATGGCCTGCGCGGCCCGCTCCCCAGCCCCTTGATGGGGGCCAGGCCCAGGCTCACTGCGAGGTCGTCGTGGACGTCCAGAGCAGACGGGGCGGCAGGATGGGGCCTCAACGGCTCCCACTGGCCTGATCCGCCAGTATCTCGGTGGTCCTCCCTCCGCTCGACGGTGGCCTGAGCCAGTGAGCGGTTGACGTCCGCGGGCAGGACGCGCACACCGTGACGGCGAGCGTCGGCAACCAGGGACTGCGGGGACCAGAAGCCCATGGGCTGGGCGGCCAGGACCCCGGCATAGAAGTCCTCAGGCTTGCGTGCCTTGAGCCAGGCCGAGGCGTAGACCAGGTAGGCGAAGGAGAAGGCGTGGGACTCTGGGAAGCCGAACTCGGCGAAAGACCTCAGCTTGCTGTAGATCGTCTCCGCGGTGGGTGCGTCGATGCCCCGGGACCTCATTCCGGCCACGAGCTTGTCGCGGAGGGCGTCCATGCGCTCGATGGATCGTTTGGCTCCCATGGCCTGACGCAGGGTGTCGGCCTCGGCGGGACTGAACCCCGCGGCGTCGACGGCGATCTGCATGAGCTGCTCCTGGAAGAGCGGCACTCCCAGAGTCTTGGTCAGGGCGGGCTTGAGGGACTCATGCAGGTAGGTGACCTCCTCGCGTTTCAGGCGGCGGCGGATGTAGGGGCTGACGGCGTCGCCCTGGATGGGGCCGGGACGGATGAGGGCGACCTCGACGACGATGTCGTAGAAGGTCTGGGGGCGGAGTCGGGGCAGGGTGGCCATCTGGGCACGCGACTCGACCTGGAAGACCCCGACCGTGTCCGCGGCCGTGAGCAGCCGGTAGACGGCCGGGTCCTCCTCGGGCAGGGTGTGCAGCCCCCAGGGACGGCCGGACTGGGAGGTGCGCAGCTCTCCTTCCGTCACGGAGTCGGGAACGGTCTGTCCCCGCTGTGCCAGTGTGGTGAAGGCCAGACGCAGGGCGGTGAGCGCTCCCAGGCCCAGGAGGTCGAACTTGACCAGGCCGGCCTCGGCGCAGTCGTCCTTGTCCCACTGGAGGACCGAGCGGTTGTCCATGGCGGCCCAGCGCACCGGGCAGACCTCGGTGACAGGGCGGCCGCACAGGACCATGCCTCCGGGGTGGACCCCCAGGTGGCGGGGCAGTCGCAGCAGCTTCTCCGCGATGTCGAGGACTGGCTCGGGGACCTCGTCGCTCTGCCCGGTCAGTCCTCCGGGGCGCACCGAGGTCCACCGCTCCATCTGTTTGGCCCAGGCGTCCTGCACGCCGGCGGGGTGGCCGAGGGCTCGGGCGGCGTCGCGGACTGCGGATCGGGGGCGGTAGGAGATGACGTTGGCGACCTGGGCGGCACGTTCTCTGCCGTATCGGGAGTAGACGTGCTGGATGACCTCCTCGCGGCGGCAGGCCTCGATATCAAGGTCGATGTCTGGGTAGCCGGCTCGCCCTGGGGACAGGGAAGCGCTCGAAGAGCATCCGGTGCCCTGACGGCGTCAACGGCTGTGATGCCCAGGGCGTAGCAGACTGCGGAGTTGGCCGCCGAGCCTCTCCCCTGGCACAGGATTCCCGACTGTGCGCAGAACTCGACGATGGCGTGCACGATGAGGAAGTAGCCGGGGAATCCCAGGGACTCGATGACCTCGAGCTCGTGGTTGAGCACCTCCCAGGCTCGGGGGTGCTCCTGCGAGGGTGCCGTAGCGGCGGGTGGCGCCCCTGGCGGGTGAGCTCGCGCAACCAGCTGGCAGGAGTGTGTCCCTCCGGGACATCGGCGTCGGGGAGGTCTGGGGCGATGAGGGACAGGTCGAAGGCGAGGTCTGCGGCGAGCTCGGCGGCCAGGCCGACGGCGTCGGGGCGGCGTCGGTGGAGCAGTGCCATGTCCTGGGCTCCTCGCAGCCAGCGGCCGATGGCGGGCAGGTGACCGCGGGCACCCTCCAGGTCGGTGACCAGGCGGGTTGAGGTGAGCACGTCGGCGAGGCGGGCGTCGGTGGGGCAGGGCGCAGCGCACTGCACCGGTGGCCACGAGGGCAGCCGGTGGTCGTGGGCCAGCCGGGTCAGGGCATCGGTGAGGGCGGCGTCGGTGGGGCCTCCGTCCAGAGTAAGCTCAACGGCCAGGCCGATTGCGGCGTCCCCTTCAGCCTGTCGGTGAGCGATGGTCGTGGGGCCGGTACTGGGGGGACGGCCTCGGTCGGGCGCGGCGAAGAGCTCGGTCAAACGTCCCAGGCAGGCGTCTGCCGCCTTCAGGTCCCAGGTGTCGGGGCGATGAGGATCGCCCAGGGCCCGACGCAGGGGGCCGTTGGCGGTTCCGGTGAGGACGAGGCAGGGTCCCTGCCGCTGCCTCGGTCTGGCCGGTGGGGTCGGTGCGGAGAGCCGAGGCTAACGTGGTCAGGTCGTGGGCTGGTTCTTGACGTTGCCCTGCGTCCAGGTTGTGCCGGGAGATGGCGGACACCAGGCGTCGGTAGCCGGTGGGGTTGCGAGCCAGGACGGGCAGGTGGGAGCCGTCGGCCAGGGTGAGCTCGGTGCCGTGGATGGTGGGCAGGGCCGTGAGCACGCCCCGCCTGGGCGTGCTTGACGATGCCGGGGACGCCGTCGTGATCGGTCAGGGCGAGGGCCTCCAGACCGAGCTCGACGGCGGCCGAGGCCAGGTCGTCGGGCTCATTGGCCCCGTCGAGAAAGGAGTAGGCAGAGTGGGCGTGGAGCTCGGCATAGCGGTGTCGACTGGTCATGTCTGTCCGTGGCACCTGATGGTTCAGAAGGGTGGGGCTTGGTCGATGAGGGGTGCGAGTTGGAGGGTGTGGGCGGCCTGGGGGTAGGGGTGGTCTCGTAGGCTCCGGGTTTGTGGCCGGGTTGGGAGGCCGCGGGTCTCTAACCGGGCCCTGCGGCTGGCGTTGGTGTTGGTGCTGAGACTGGTGTGGTCGTGGGCCTGGTTGTCGAGTGCTCTGTCTAGGGCCCGGTTGAGGCGGTTGAGGATGTCGGGGCTGATCTGCTGGCTCAGGTCCTTGGGTATGACGGTGCTGGGAACAAGGTGCTGGTGGGGGCCGACCCTTGTGGGGCAGGCGGGTGATGGTGCCGTCTGGGTGGCGCTGGTAGACGGTCTTGTCGGGGGTGTGCCAGGACAGGGTCCCGCTGGCCTGGTCTCTGGTGAGGGCCCAGCCGGGGGTGTGCTTGAGGCGGTGGTGGGCCTCGCACAGGACCACGAGGTTGTCCAGGCTGGTGGTCCCGCCCTGGCTCCAGGCGGTGAGGTGGTCGATGTCGCACCGTTCGGCGGGGGTCTGGCAGGTGGGGAAGACGCAGACCCGGTCGCGGGCGCGTACCAGGTCGGCCAGGCCCGCCGGGGGACGGTAGCGGGTGCGGCCCACGTCGATCACGACTCCGCTTGCCGGGTCGGTGATCAGGCGCTTCCAGGTCCCGCCGGCGGCCAGGGCCCAGGCGGTCATGGCCGGTACCGCCGCGCTGCGCGCCCCGATGCGCACCTGAGCAACCCCGCCCGCAGCGGCGGAGCTTGAGGCGGTGGACTGAGAGGCGGGATCAGCGGAGAACGAGGCGGCCGGCTGGGAGACGGGAGCGGCCGGGGCGGGTTCGGGTAGAGTCCTCCCGCCGGCAGTGGGCAGACTCTCCCGCCAGCGGTGGGCAGACTCCGCCCTGTTGCCCCGGGATGCTGGGCTGTGGAGAGGATCGGGCGTGACGGTGGTGGGGCTCTTGCTGGGGCTGGCTCTGCCGGACTTCGGATGGCGGGGTCCCTCGAAGCACTTACCGCCTCCGGGGTCATCACTGCCGGTGGGGTCTCCCGGTGGAGCCAAACTGGTGAGGGGGACGGTGACCTGGACGTTGATGTGGATGCTCTCGGGGAGGGGGAGGTGGTGTCCGGTGCCTGAGGGGGTCCACCACGGGCTGGTGGATCCCACCAGGGAGCTCAAGGTCCCCAGGAGCCCTTCCAGTGGCACCCCGTCAGGCAGTAACCGTGCTGGGGCGGCCGGCTCAGGTCATTGGCCTCGGCCTGGGCCTTGCCGTGATGCTCGGCCTCCCTCAGGACCGGCTGGGTGTAGGCGTCCTGCTGGCTGGTGCGTAGTGTGGACAGGGTCATCGCGGTGATGGCGTCGGCCCGCAGCTGGCCCAGGGTGCGCTGCTCACCGGTGGCTCGGGCTGATGCGGCGATCGCGTCCAAGGTGGCGTCCAGCAGCAGCGCATCCATGGTCGGCAGCAGCAGGCGGACCTGGGAGACGCCTTCACCGGCGGGCCTGGGGCGTGACACGCACCGACGCTCCTGGTTGGCCCGGACCCGCTCGGCGTGGCCGGTGGGGTCTGTCTCCATCAGGGCCCGCTCAATGTCCCGCCCCACCTGGGACACGCTGCGCCTGGGCGCCTGGGGAAGCACCCGCTCCTGAACGGCCAGCGCCACCGGGGCCGGCACGCCCTCCAGGCGGCGAGTCACCAAGGACGCCTTGGCTGCGTCCAGCACCCCGCACCGCTCCATGGCCTCCGTGGGGCCGAAGCCGACATCCATCAGGGCGCTGCCGTGATCCACGATCTGACCGGCCCGGCTCCGGGATACCCCCAGGCGGGCCGAGAGCAGGCAGGTGGCATTGAACCGGCGCTCCTCAAACCCCACCACCGACGAGACCTGCCTGTCCGGGCCCCCACTGGCCCGGGTGACTCGACAGCTCACCACAGGCGGTCAGGCACGCCGCGGCCAGGGACTGACCCCACGTAGCCCACGCCGCCAGGCGGTGGCAGGCCGCAGCCAGCTCCCCCAGACCCCGCGCTCCCAGGCCCATGATCCCCGAGGTGCCGGCCTCCTCCACGGACACAGCCCTGGGCTCCTCAGCGCCGGCCACCAACGCCGCATCGTCCCCGCTGTCACCAGCGAACAAGCCCTCGCTATCAACACTGCCGGCACCGTCGGCATCAGAGCCCTCACCGCCACCACCGTCAGCAGCGGAGTCCTCGTGGCCGTCGTCGTTGGGGTTCTGGGTAGTGACCAGTAGGCGGGCCAGCAGCCCCTCCACTACGCCGGCCAGTGCTCCGCCGGCGGCAAGCGACCCCAGTAGGCCCGCCACGTCCTCAGGGCAGGTCGCAGCCCCCGCCGACAGGTCTTCGGCAGGCTCGCTCAGTGTCCCGGCCGCACCATCGGCCGGGACGAGAGGAAGCACACCACCTTCGAACATATGTACAGTATAGCTCGACCCTCCACACCCCGCACACCGAAGCAGACTCCACAATCACCGACACAGCAACGAAAAACCCAGAGCACCAACCTTCCTGGCCGAAGGTGCACGGAGACAGGACGGACCTCGCAGCCGGGCCTCGCACCAGACGCCCCAAACCAGCCCACCCGAATTGAACGCCCCTGAACTCGCCCACCTGAACCAGCCGGCCTGAACCAGCCTCCCAATCCCGCTTCCCTCGAACCAGCCCACCCTGTCCCCCACCCTCCCCGACGTGACGCGGCTCAGGCGAGGTGAATAGTTACAGCACCCAAGACCGCCAGGATCCAGGAGGCGAAGGAGCCGACGAGGAACTCCTCAGCCTTTTGCCCCGCTTTTATCCTGACTGATCTCGGGAAATCGGATCACACCTTTGGCGGCAACAATTGCGGCAATAGCGGCGGGCGCTTCAACGGAGGCGAGCAGGAGAATGAGGATTCGCTCAAGCGGACCGATCCAGCGACCGCCGCGCATCGAGATCCCCGCCTCATCCTGCTTCCCGCTCTCCTGTGAAGGCTCACAACCAGTGACAACGATCTTTCCGCTCCCCTGCGAGGAGTGGCGAGCAACAGCAAGAATGTCGGCGACGACTCGATTGGCGGGAACAGCCAGAAGGACAACGACTCCGACGACGGCGCTCATCTTGGCGGCCCGAGACCCAAGCGGCTGAGACACGACGACGCAGAGCGCCACGGCGAGGAGCAACAGCCCCGCGCAGGCAAGACGGACAAGCGGTTCCAGCTGATCCGCACCAGCCTCGGAGGTTCCCTGTCCCACCCACTCCCGCTGGCGGACTCTCAACGACTTCTCCCACCAGGCCCGTGAAACCAGACCGCAGCACAGCCACGCAGTAGCTACCAGGACGCTGACGACAATGCCTCCCGCCCCAAGATGAAGAACGGGCCACCCGACCAGGACACCAAGAGCAACGACTGCAGATACTCCCACCAGCAGCCTCGCCCCTGACGGACATCCGGGACAACCTTCCACTCACCCGGTCGGAGCCATCAACCACGGAGGCGGAGGCAAGCAGAAGAAGGAGTAGGGCCGTCATTCTCCTTCACCTCCCCACTCAACCCGTCAAGAAGCTTTTTGAACCTCCAGCAAGGAGGCTCCGGCACTGCGAGCGAATTCAGAGACGGCTTGCTGACTCACCTTCTCCTGACGGGCGATCTCAATCTGGGTCATCCCCATGAGGAGTCCGGCCATGATGCGGCGCTGACGGGGCTGAAAGCGGAATATCGCCTGGTCACGCAGGATGAGGATGGAGTTGACGAACTCTCATGCTCGCCCTCACTCCCCCCGGATCCGCTGACCGCATCCGGATGGATGCGCAGCCAGGTGTGAATGAAGGACCTCCCTCGTCCTGGAGATGGTGCGCCTTCTCGATGGCTTCGCGTGCGGCCCACCATGCCGAGCCGTCCTGGATCGGACGCCCTGGCGCACCGTCTGCACCACTTCCCGCCGCCCCCTCAATCTCGGAGATCGCTCCGGCGCCGATACCGAAGCGCAAGCCCAACCCATCAGGCAGGAGGAGGTGCGTGCGCAAGGTGAGGGCGAGTGCGTCGGAGAGGGCCGCCGAGACCGCCTGCAGCTCATCGCCGACCGTGGCGTACGGGCGTTGCGTCAGCGCCAGCCCTTCAGCGGCTCGGTCCAGAGTCTCGTGGATGACGCGCTGAGCACGCCTGCGATCAGGGAGCTCGCGCGAGCGGATGATGTCTGCGATAAGTGCGTAGGAGACATTCACAGTTTCACGATAATGCTTGTAATACCCAAAATACAAGGAACATCTCGGAACAGGGGCTGACTCCTCGCTCCCCGTCACCCTCGGTCAGCCTTGTACTCCCGCCGACACAAGCTCAGTCCCGGAGCACGGCTCACCGGCCGGGAAGCCTCCCACCGGCGGCGAGGTAGCACTGGCCGCACAGCGACTCGTACGTGACGTCCCCGGAGTCGATGGCCACCTGATCGCCGTCGAAGACGAAGGACTCCCCCACCTTGCGGGCATTGAAGATGGCCTTGCGCCCGCAGCGGCAGATGGTCTTGAGCTCTTCCAGGGAGTGGGCGATCTCCAGCAGCCTGCGCGACCCGGGAAAGCTGACTGTGCGGAAGTCGGTGCGGATCCCGTAGGCCAGGACAGGCACGTCATCGACCAGCGCGATCTCCATGAGCTGATCCACCTGAAGAGCCGTGAGGAACTGAGCCTCGTCGACGAGAACACAGTCAAGAACCTCACGCAAGGGCACCGCCTCCCGCAGTGCACCACCCTCGTCGCGGGCGAGCTGCGCACCGCTCAGGGCCCGCCGGTGCACCAGGGCGTGCAGGTCGTCGTCGGTGTCGACGAGGAGGTCGACGCGGCGCGACACCCCGAGCCGGGAGACCACTGAGTCCTCACCTCTGGTGTCGACCACCGCCTTGAGGAGCAGGACACGTTGATCGCGCTCCTCGTAGTTGTAGGCGGTCTGGAGCAGCCCCGTGGACTTACCGGAGTTCATGGCGCCGTAGCGGAAGTAGAGCTTGGCCACGCGGGTCCTCCTGAGCCGGGTCGAATCACTCGGGCCGGATGCTACCCGCCGAGCGCCCTGGGCGCGGGCAAGACGTGACGACGCCGTTCAGCCTCCCCATGGCGCACGCATAGCCTCATCCAGACCAGCCCGGATAGCCTCCCCCTCATGCTCTCACTCGACCACCTGCCTCACACCTGGCGCACCAGGCAAGCGGGCACGCTGGCCGCGACCGCCGTCATCGCGCTGTCGCTGTTCTCCTGGCTGGCTCTGACCACGAGCTCCGGGACGGGGCTGGCGCCTCATGACCAGAGCGTCACCACCTGGGCCGTGGATGAGCGTCACCCGGCTCTGACCGTCATCATGCAGGTGTTCACTGCCCTGGGCTCCACTGTGGGGCTGACGATCCTGACCGCGATCTGTGCCGTCCTCCTCTTCATGCGAGGCAGCCGCGTGCGCGCACTGGTCCTGAGCCTCACGATGGTCGGTTCCAGCCTGTTGACGGTGGCGCTTAAAGAGATTTTCAGGCGTGCACGTCCCTCGACCGACACCCTTCTGGGCGCCCCGCCTCGACCACCTCCTTCCCCTCGGGGCACTCCTTCAACACAGCCGTCTTCGCCGGCCTGCTGGCGGGGATGGTTCTGGCATCCACTGCGGCGGCCCTGTACCGGACCTTGGCGATCATGACGGCGGCGGGGGCGACTCTGCTGGTGGGGAACCTCCCGTGTCTACCTGGGCTACCACTGGATGACCGACGTCCTGGCCGGCTGGTCCCTGGGGCTGGCCTGGCTGTGCCTGGTGACACTGGCTCTTCTGTGGCTGAAGGGACGACGGCGCCAGCCCCCATCCCTTGCGGCCACGCCATCGGACAACTCCTCAGGAGTAGAGGGCATCGAGCCACCACTGGCCTGATCGCACCAGCAGGCGGGGCGGTCCGACGTCGGTGACCACCTGGAGGTAGGCGCGACGCGAAGGCCCGCACGTGGTCCACCAGCCCTCGTCGACCGGCCAGGGCCCGGCCCACAGGAGCACGGACTCCATCTGGGGCCAAGTCCCCACAGCACCCTCATCAACACCACCTGAGCCCTCACCGACGCTGAGGAAGCCGGGGACGCCGTCGAGCTGACCGTGGATGTCGACGCCGAGCTCTCTCCCCTGAACGTCGGTGAGGCGCACGGGGACCGGCCGGAGCAGGACGACGGAGGGTGAGGGCTCGGGCAGAGCGCCGCTCCAGGGCGCCGGTTCATCACCCGTGGACTCACCAGCACCTTCGCTCTCCCCAGGGGATCAGGCGCACCCGCGAGCGCGGGTCGCGCCCGGGAACAGCCCAGGGGACCTGGACGCTTCCGGCTCCGAGAAGTGACTCCACGCGCTCGGCGGCACGGCGTGCGCGCGTCTGGGCTTGTGGCCCGGGCGCTTGCCACAGTCCCGCCTGGGAGGTCGCAGCCGGGCTCAGCTCGAGGGCTGTCAGGCTCAGGTGGGCCAGGCCGGAGGAGGGTGGGCGCCCGGAGCGTCCGGAGAGCCACCCTCGAGCTGCCAGCGCACGCGGTCAGTGAGCTCAGTGGGGGTGGGGGTGGCCTCCAGCATCCAAGTCCGGGACAGGTCGGTGCCGTCCTCGCAGCGGGCGGCAACGCAGAGGCGTCCGGCGGAGAGTCCTGCGGACAGGGAGGCGGGCCGCCAGGTTCTCGGCGAGGTGCCGGGCGGCGAAGGCTGCGGTGTCCGCGCGCTCGACGGGAGGGTCGAGCTCGGAGGCGACGGTGATGTCCTGGGCTGGCCGGGGCATGGCGGGGGCCTCGTGGTGGGTGCCGGAGGCCAGGCGGTGGAGCCTGCCCCCCAGGGGGCCGAAGCGGACGGTGACGTCTTTTTCGTGGCAGGGCCGCCAGGTCCGCCAAGGTGCGCAGGCCGAGTCGGGCGAAGGTCTCCAGCAGGGGGCGCGTCGCGCCTCAGACGGCTGAGGGGAAGGCAGGTCAGGAGTGCCCCCAGGGGCCAGGGGGCGAGGAACTCCGGGGTCCGGCCAGGTTCGACGATGATGCCCTGGCGGGCGGCCAGGACGGCTCCGGACAGGGAGTCGGCGATGCCGACCTGGCACTCGACGTCGGCCTCCTGGGTGACGGTCTCCACGAGGGCTGAGGCGAGGGGTTCTTCTCCGCCGATCCAGGCGGCGGGTCCTCTGGCCCTCGGACAGGGCCAGCCCAGGACGAGCCACCATGGGGTCCGCCAGGAGGGAGGTGAGGGTCTCCATGACGGTTTCAAAAGCTCGGGCCTGGCGCTCCTCCTGGGGAGGCAGGACGGTGAGCTCGGGGCACAGGGAGCGGGCGGTGCGCAGTCGCATACCGGCGGTGATGCCGGCACGTCGGGCCGGGGCTGAGGCGGCGAGGACTCCGCGAGCGCCGACGACGGCGACGGGCTCGGTGGCCGGGTCCAGCAGATGAGGGGCTCCTGGCGCGCTCGGGGTGTCGGCGCTGCTGGCGGGCCTCCATGGTGAGGGCGACGACGGGCCAGTCAGGGGACCCAGATGGCCACGAGCCTGGAGGCGGGAGGTCCGGGCGGCGGGGTAGGTGGTGGCGGGTTCATCCGGCTGCCTCCTGTGGGTTGGGGGCCGAGACGACGGCGTTGCGGGAGCTCGTGCGCAGCCCTTCGGCGGACAGCGAGAGCGTGAGCTCTTCGGTAGCGGCGAGCCGTGGGCGCTGCGGGTCGGTCAGGGTCCAGGTGAGGCGTCGCAGGTAGCCTGCCGGCATCTCGATGGCTCGCACTGGGGCGGGTGAGGTACCTCGCCCGATGGGGATGACGACGCCGTCGGTGGAGGGCTCTGCCGGGGCCTCTACCGGGGCCTGGGCGGGAGGCGTGTCCTGGTTCCAGCGTCAGGGGGCCAAGGGGCGGCTTGGAGGATGCGGGCGCCTTCCCAGCGGGCGGGGGTCAGGATGAGGTGGCTGCGTTCACGCGCCCAGGACAGCAGGCGTCTGCGGTGCTGGGGGCGCAGCCCTTCGGCGACGGTGGCGCCGATGAGGAGAGTGTCGACGCCGTCGAGCAGCGTGGAGGTGACTGTCAGGGTCGAGGCGTCGTCGAGGAGGGGGGCTGGAACGGTGAGGACCCGGTTGAGGTCGAGGCCGACCTCGGTGGCTGCGCACCAGCCCAGCTCGTCTCCCCGATGACGCCGCACCAGCCGGCGGCGCCCTGGCGCAGGGCGAGGGCGGCCAGGAGGAGGGTGGCGGATCCGTGGAGGGTGAGGACGCCGGAGTCCTGGCAGGCCGAGAGCGCCGTGGGGAATGCGGGGGATGCGGCTGGAGGCGAGTCGGCTGATGTGCTCAGCAGGGCGCTGGTTGATGCCGAGGACAGGGCGCGCTGCACCGTCAGAGCTGCTGAGTCGCGCAGTCCGGTGCGTTCCTCGGCCAGCCTCAGGGCGAGGCGGGCCCGGTCGAGGCGGTTCTGGGCCTCCGCTGGCGCGCGCGTGGTCGAGACTCTCATGACACCCCCTCTCTGTACGTATGTTCGATGGATGGGTTTCAGGATAGCGCTGCGCTGCGACATCAATCGGGGGCGTAGGCAACGAGGGGGTCTCAGGGTGCGACGAGCCCACGGAGCTCCCCCACAGGAGATCCACAGGGACGGGTCTGCGCAGGGGCGTCTACAGTTGGGGCTGTGCCCTCATGGAAGGCCACCTTCCCTACCCGTCACCTGCCTGGAGGTACACCTATGACAGCCGACCTCACTCGCCCCCGCCCGCTGGCCCCGACCGGCCTTCTGCCCTCGGTTCCCTCCTTCACGCTGACCTCTGCTGACCTGACCGAGCAGGGGCGGATCCCGGACATCTTCACCGGTATCCATGACAACATCTCCCCGCCTTGAGCTGGTCGGGTTTTCCCGAGCAGACACAGTCCTTCGTCGTGTCCTGCTTCGACCCGGATGCTCCGACCATGTCGGGCTGGTGGCACTGGACCATCGTGGATCTGGACGCCTCGGTCACCTCGCTGGAGCGGGGTGCGGGGGCCAGCGACCTTCAGCTCGACGGCGCCGCCTTCCACCTGGCCGGGGACTCGGGCGACCATGCCTGGTTCGGTCCCTACCCGCCGGCGGGCGACGGCGACCATCGCTACGTCTTCACCGTCTCCGCCCTGGACGTGGACACTCTGGGGCTGGATGACGAGGCAAGTCCCGCCATGGCGGCCTTCACCCTGGTACCGCACTGCATCGCCCGGGCCACGCTGACCGCCACCTACTCCGTGCCCGGGGAGCCCGGGGCCGCCGCCTTCCTCAGGGACGGCCAGTGAGCCCACAGATCGCCCAGGTCGATGCCTCGTCCTCTAAGGCGGGCCGGCGTCGCCGTCAGGGGGAGTCCGTCCCCTTCACCCCCGCTCACGGTTTCACGCGCGCCGGTTCCGGCCGCCATCAGCGCCGCCCCATCGCCCTGATCACCGGGGCGACCTCTGGGATCGGACTGGCTGTGGCCAGGGACCTGGCCCTGGACCACAACCTCATCCTGCTGGCCCGCTCCGTCAATGACCTGGAGGAGCTGGCGCTCGCACTGGAGGAGGAGTCCCAGACGGCCGTTCTCATCTGCCCGGTCGACCTGACCGACGACACGGCCCTGGCCAGGCTGGTCAGCCGGATCGATATCGAGAGCCTCGACGTGCTGGTGCACAGCGCCGGTATGGAGGCACCTGGCACCGTTGACAAGATCACGCCCACGCGCTGGCGGGCGGTTCTGAACCCTCAACCTGGTGGCGACGGCGTACCTGACAAGCTTGCTGCTGCCGGCGCTGCGGGAGGCGCGCGGTTGACGGTGTTCATCAACTCCGGTGCCGGGGTGAACCCACGTTCGGGCAACGCCCTCTACTCCGCCTCCAAGGCGGGGCTGAAGTCCCTGGCTGACACGCTGCGCCAGGAGGAGGCGGGCAAGGTGCGGGTCACCTCGATCTACCCGGGCCGGGTGGACACCCCCATGCAGGAGCGGTTGCACACCTTCAATGCAGCGCGCCTGCGCACCGAGGGGATCATGGCCACCCCCGCCTACCGGGCTGCGGATCATATGGCGCCGCAGTCGGTGGCCGCGGCCGTGCGCCTGGCCGTCAACACCCCTGATGGACGCGGTCGTGGAGGACCTGGCGATCCGCCCCGCCGGCATACTCTGACAAGGCGCGGCTCAGGCGCGGGCTCAGGCTCCGCCGACGAAGCCCAGGGACCGCCAGGCCTCGTACAGGCCGATGGCGGCCGAGTTGGCCAGGTTGAGGGAGCGGTTGCCCTCCACCATGGGGGATGCGCAGTGGGCACTCACCCGCGGGTGGTTGAGGATCTCCTGGGGCAGGCCGGTGGGCTCAGGGGCCGAACAGGAGGGCGTCGTCACCGCGCCAGTCGACCTGGGTGTAGAGGCGCTCGGTGTGGGAGGTGAAGGCGAAGATGCGTCCAGGGACCTGCTCGAGGCACTCCTGCCAGGTGGCGTGGACGCGCGTGTTGGCCAGGTCGTGGTAGTCCAGGCCGGCGCGGCGCAGCTTGGCATCGTCCATGTCGAACAGGGGATCCACGAGGTGGAGCATGGAGCCGGTATTGGCGCTCAGGCGGATCGCCGCCCCAGTGTTGCCCGGGATGCGCGGGGAGAAGAAGATGACGTGCAGCACGAGGACAATAAGACCACATGCTGAGGCATCCCGACGACGTCCGTGCTCCTGCTGTCATGATCGACACCATGAGCACCACTGAGTCGCATGCCACCTCCCCCGTCCTGACCTGTGGCGTGCTGGAAGGCGGCATCGTGCGTCTGGAGCCGCTGACGCCTGAGCACGTGCCGGGGCTGCAGCTGGCCGCCGAGGGGGCCGCGACCAGCCCTTCGCCATGGTGCCGACACCGGGGACGGTCGGGGACTACGTGGCTCGTAGCCTGGCCCGTCGGGACACGGGCACCTACGCACCGTTCGCCCAGGTGGAGCTCGCCACCGGCCGCGTCGTCGGGCATACCGCCTACCTGACGCCCCGGTGGATGCCGGACGGACGGCTCTTCGCCGTCGAGGTCGGCTCCTCCTGGCTCTCCCCACTGTTCGCGGCACCGCCATCAACCCGGCCGCCAAGCTCCTGCTGCTCACGCAGGCTTTTTGAGGATGGGGCGTGGACCGCGTGGACATCAAGACCGATGCGCGTAACCAGGTGGCTCGCGGCGCGATCGCGGCCCTGGGGGGCGACCTTCGAGGGGTCCTGCACGCCTGGCAGCCCTCCTGGCACCCGGCGAGGAAGGGCGCCCGCGCGACACGGCCATGTTCTCCATCACCCCGCAGCAGTGGCCCGGGGTCAGGACCCGTCTGGCCGAGCGCATCGAGAGGCGCTCGACGTCGTCGAAAGGATGAGAAGGAATGACTGAGCTGCGTGATCCGGCTGAGGTCTTTGCCGCGGAGATCGGCTGGCAGCCGGCGCTGGAGCGTACTGACCTGCTCGCTGAGCCCGTGGCCGCCGCGCTGCGAGCGCTGGAGGCGGCCTCGCCCGAGGGCGCGGGCCTGGCGCGTCAGGCGCAGGTGGTGCCCATTGACCCGTCCCACTCCGACACCGACGCCCTCAACGCGCACTACTCCCTGGATCCTGAGGCGACCGGGAACTGCGTGCTGGTGGCCGGTAAGCGCACCGGCGAGGAGCGCATCGCCGCCTGCGTCGTGCGTGCCACCGACTTCGCCGACGTCAACCACGTCGTCAAGAAGCGCATTGACGTGCGCAAGGCCTCGTTCCTGCCGGTGGAGCGGGCCGTGGAGATGAGTGGCATGGAGTACGGCGGGATCACCCCGGTCGGCCTGCCCGAGGACTGGCGCCTCTTCGTCGACGGCGCTGTGGCGGACCGGGCCACGGTGCTCATCGGCTCGGGCGTGCGCCACTCCAAGCTCCTGGTGCCCGGAGTGCTGCTGGTGGCGCTGCCGGGGGCCGAGCGCGTCGAGAACCTGGGGGTACGCCCCGCCTGAGCGGGTCTGTCTCACCGTTCAGGCGGGGCCAGTCCTCAGGCTCTCAGCCCAGGGAGTCCAGGACGATGTTGAGTCCCTCGCTCATGGTGGGGTGGGTGATGACGGCGTCGCGCACCTGCTGCCACGTCAGGTCACCCAGCATCGCCATCTGGATGCTGGTGACGACCTCACTGGCCTCGGCGCCGATGATGGCGGCGCCCAGGATGAGGTCGGTGCGGGCGTCGATGATGACCTTGAAGAATCCCTCGGTGCGGCCCAGGGTCTTGGCGCGCGGGACGGCCGCCGTCGGGGTCTTGGCGACGCGTACCTCGTAGCCGGCCTCGCGGGCCTCGGCCTCGCTCAAACCCACGTGCCCGAGCTCGGGCGTGGTGAAGACGGCCCACGGGATGAGGCGGCCGGTGGTGGAGGCCTCCTTGCCGGCGAAGAGGTCGCGCAGGACGCGGAAGTCGTTCCAGGAGGCGTGGGTGAACTGGGGCGTGCCGGCCACGTCACCGGCGGCGTAGACGTTCTCGGCGGTGGTGCGCAGGTGGTCGTCGACACGTACGAAGCCGCGCTCGGTCAGCTCCACGCCTGCGGTCTCCAGGCCGAGGCCGGCGGTGACGGGGGTGCGTCCCAGGGCGACGAGCAGGTGGGAGCCACTCACCTCGTGCCCGTCGGCGGTGGTGACGACGACGCCGTTCCCGTCGGCCGCGGCGGCGACCTTCGAGGCGGGCGCTCCGGCCAGGACCGTGACTCCCAGAGCCTCCAGGCCGGCAGTCACCTCAGCGGCGACGTCCTCGTCCTCGCGGTCCAGGATGTGCGGCCCGGCGTGGACGATGGTGACCGGGACACCGAGGAGCCCCATGAGGGAAGCCATCTCGACGCCGATGACACCGCCACCCAGGACGATGAGGCTACTGGGCAGCTCGGGCAGGGTGAGCAGGTCCTCGCTGGTCCAGTAGCGCACGTCGGACAGGCCCTCGATTGAGGGAACCGACGGCGTGGTACCGGTGTTGATGAGGACCTTGGCACCGCGGACGCGCCGCAGGCCGCCGTCGTTCAGGGTGATCTCAACGGTGCGCTCCCCCACGAAGCGGGCAGTTCCCTTGACGAAGTCCATGCCGGAGGCGGGGAACATCTTCTCGTGGGCGGCCACCATGCCGCCCACAACGGCCTCCTTGCGGGCGCGGAAGGAGGCCAGCTCGATGCGGGCCTGGGCCAGGGCGTCGGCGCCGCCGTCCTGCTCGGGCAGGGTGACGCCGTAGGGCCTGCGAGCCCTGGACCTCACGAAGGACGCGGGCGGCGGGAGATGAGGGTCTTGGTGGGGATGCAGGCGACGTTGATGCAGGTGCCGCCCACCTTGTCCCGCTCCACCATGACGACCTTGTCACCGGCCTTGGCACGCAGCATCGCCAAGGACTTGCCGGCCTTGCCGCCTCCGACGACGAGAAGGTCTACCTCCTCGACCGGGACGTCTGTCTGGTTGGTCGCGTCGCTGTTGACGGTGGGCTGGGACATGAGTGCGCATCTCCTTCGGCGGTCGCCGCTCGGCGTGATCTGAACGCCAGGGCAACGGGAAGCGCAGGGCCGCTATTCCGGGGCGACTGCGCAGGTCTCAGCGAATCGCCGACAGCAGCCGGGGAAGCCCTCACGCAACGCACCTCCTTCCAACCGGTCATTGAATCGACTTATCCTTTTGCCCTCACTGATACCTGGACACACTGCTGTCCACCAAGAGCAATCAATGCGGCATCCAGAGAGTCGACGAGCGTGGCAAAACTCACGTCAATGGGTACGTCCATGGCGAAGCCCCCGTGGACCTCGATATCCACGAAGCCATGAAGCGATGCCCGGGTCATTCGCACAGCATCGACGACCCGCTCATCGGGAATGCGGTAGCCGGCCAGCGCCGCGGTAACGATGGCAACCGTGCGTTGAGCCGCGGATGAACGTAGCGGGCTCGGACTCCCGTCCGACATCTCGACGGGAACCTGGGTCATCGGATAGAGCCCGGGATGCTCATGGGCGAAGCCTCGGTAAGCCTCAGCAAGGGCACGCAGGGCGTCACGTCCGGCCAGCCCCATGACGGAGGCCGCCAGGCGGTCGGCGAGCTCTTCCACCGCCCGCACGGAGACTCCCCGACCAGATCGTCCATGCCTGCAACGTGCTTGTACAGGCTCGGCGGCGCGACTCCGAGGTCAGCGGCCAGGCGACTCAGGGACAGTGCCTCAAGACCATGCTCGTCAACGATCTGTGCCGCCCGCTCCACCACGCGCTCGGCACTCAGTCCTGCTCTGGGCATCTCCCTCCTTCACCTCTCCCCCGCCGACCCTGACCCGGCGTTGCCCGCGACGATACGCCGAGCGAAGTCGACCACACGCGGCCCGACGACGTCGGAGCGTTCCAGCATCGGGGCGTGCCCTGCGTCGGGAACCATCGACGACCTCTCCCACCCCTTCACCAACGGCACGAGCCGCCCAGGAGGCCTCGGCCATGGGGTCCTTCCAATCAGGATCCTTCTGTCCCATGACCACGAGGACGGGACAGTCCACCTTGTCCAGCCAGGGGGTGACGACGCCGTGGTCGGTGCGAGTCGTGGCCCAGAAGGCGCGCCAGCGCCCCGGGCGGCGCAGCAGATCCACCAGGCTCGTGGCTCGCTGCCGAGCGTCATGCAGTCCCGGGCCACAACCTGGCCGAGTAGCTGTTCCACACAGCAGGACCCCAGGGCGCATCAGCGCGATCCCAGCATGGTGCGCTGCACGAGAGTCTTGACTCGACTCTGCGGCCCACGCAGAAAGGGACAGACGAGGACGAGCCCGCACACCAGGTCGGGGCGGCGCCCGGCTGCGATCACCGCAGCGGCTCCGGACATGGAGGCACCTACGACGACGGCGGAGCCGGCGTCGAGAGCCCTCGACCAGGGCAATGAGGTCGGATGCTGTGGCCTCGTCACCATAGGCGGTGAAGGTTGCTGAGCTGTCCCCGTGACCGCGCAGGTCCGCAGTGACAACACGGAAGCCCGCCTCGTTCAGGGACTGCGCCAGCGGTGCGTAGACGTCCCGCACGTCCCCCATGGCCGGTGAGCAGACGACAAGCGGCCGGCGGCTCATTGCGTCCGATCCGGTACCTGCACCGGCAGGCTCATGCACTCGTAGGCGATGGTGCCGCCCGGCACCCTCAAGTTGGCTAATAGTCATAGCCATGAAGTTACTGGCATTCACGCTCGAGGGCAAGCAGACTCTTCCAGACCTGCTTGCAGACCAACGAGAGAACTCTCCCCACAGTGCCCATCAACTGAAGCGCGGGGCGATCGCCGATCCGCGATCGCCCCGCGCCATCAGCGCACCAGCTCTCAAGAACTCGCGAGCTGGCGCAGCACGTACTGCAGGGATGCCGCCGTGGCGAAAGTAGTCGGCCCTCGCCGGGGTGTCGATGCGCACGACGGCGTCGAAGGAGGTCACCGAGCCGTCGGCCTTCTGCGCCGTGACCGCGACGGTGCGCGGGGTGGTGCCCTCGTTGAGCGCGGTCAGGCCCGTGATGGAGAAGGTCTCGGTGCCGTCCAGACCGAGCGACTCGGCGCTCTGTCCGGCCGGGAACTGGAGGGGCACCACGCCCATGCCGATGAGGTTGGAGCGGTGGATGCGCTCGAAGGACTCGGCGATGACGGCCTTGACTCCCAGCAGGGCCGTGCCCTTGGCCGCCCAGTCGCGTGAGGAGCCCGAGCCGTACTCCTTGCCGCCCAGGACCACCAGCGGGATGTCGGCGGCCTGGTAGGCCTGGGAGGCGTCGAAGATCGACTCCTGCTCGCCGGTGAAGAAGTTGCGGGTGTAGCCGCCCTCGACGCCGTCGAGCAGCCGGTTGCGCAGTCGGATGTTGGCGAAGGTGCCGCGGATCATGACCTCGTGGTTGCCGCGGCGCGAGCCGTAGGAGTTGAAGTCCGCGCGGGCCACGCCGTGCTCGGCCAGGTAGCGCCCGGCCGGGGAGTCGGCCTTGATGGCGCCGGCCGGGGAGATGTGGTCGGTGGTCACCGAGTCTCCCAGCAGGGCGAGCACCCGGGCGTCCTGATGTCGGTGACCGGGAGTGAGCTCCATGGACAGTCCCTCGAAGAAGGGGGCCTTTGCGCACGTAGGGTGGACTCCCTCGTCCCAGGCGAAGGTGTCCCCTCGGGGGTGTCCAGGCCCCTGCCAGCGCTCGTCACCGGCGAAGACGTCGGCGTAGTCGCGCGTGTACATCTCGCGGTCGATGGTGGCGTCGATGACGGCCTGGACCTCGGTGGGGTCGGGCCAGATGTCTGACAGGAAGACGTCGCGACCCTCGGGGTCCTGACCCAGGGGCTCGGTGGCGAAGTCGATGTCCATGGTCCCGGCCAGGGCGTAGGCGATGACCAGGGGCGGGAGGCCAGGTAGTTCATCTTGACGTCGGGGTTGATGCGCCCCTCGAAGTTGCGGTTGCCCTGAGAGCACCGAGACGACGGCGAGGTCGGCGTCGTTGACCGCCTGGGAGACCTCGGCCGGCAAGGGGCCCGGAGTTGCCGATGCAGGTGGCGCAGCTGTAGCCGACGACGTTGAAGCCCAGCTCGTTGAGGGCGGGCCACAGCCCGGCCTTCTCGTAGTAGTCGGTGACGACCTGGCTGCCCGGGAGCGGTGGAGGTCTTCACCCAGGGCTTGAGCGCAGGCCCCGGGCGACGGCGTTAGGGCCAGCAGCCCGGCGGCCATCATCACCGAGGGGTTGGAGGTGTTGGTGCACGAGGTGATCGAGGCGATGGCGACGTGCCCGTGGTCGAGCTCGGTGGTGGTGCCGTCGGCCAGGGTCACCGGCGTCGGCTTGGAGGGCTGGGAGGCGTAGGTGGGCAGGACCTCCTGGAAGGACTCCTTGGCCCGTGACAGGACGATGCGGTCCTGGGGGCGCTTGGGGCCGGCGATCGAGGGCACCACGGTGGACAGGTCCAGCTCGAGGTACTCGGAGTAGACGGGCTCGCGGGACGGATCGTGCCACATGCCCTGGGCCTTGGTGTAGGCCTCCACGAGGCGCACGCGCTCCTCGGAGCGGCCGGTCAGGCGCAGGTAGTCCAGGGTGACCTCGTCGATCGGGAAGATCGCGGCGGTGGAGCCGAACTCGGGGACTCATGTTGCCGATGGTGGCGCGGTTGGCCAGCGGCACCTCGGCGACGCCCTCGCCGTAGAACTCGACGAACTTGCCCACCACGCCGTGGGCGCGCAGCATCTCGGTGATGGTCAGGACCACGTCGGTGGCGGTGGCGCCGGCGGGGATGGCACCGGAGAGCTTGAAGCCCACGACCTTGGGGATGAGCATGGAGACGGGCTGGCCCAGCATGGCGGCCTCAGCCTCGATGCCGCCAACGCCCCAGCCCAGGACACCCAGGCCGTTGACCATGGTGGTGTGGGAGTCGGTGCCCACGCAGGTGTCGGGGTAGGCCTGGGTGACGCCGTCGGCCCTCGTGGGTAAAGACGATGCGGGCCAGGTACTCGATGTTGACCTGGTGGACGATGCCGGTTCCCGGCGGGACGACGCGGAAGTTGGACAGCGCCCCCTGCCCCCAGCGCAGGAACTGGTAGCGCTCGGCGTTGCGCTCATACTCGCGCTCCTTGTTGCGCTCCAGGGATCCGGGCAGGCCGAAGGAGTCGATCTGCACGGAGTGGTCGATGACCATCTCGGCAGGGGTTGAGGGGTTGATGACCTCGGGGTCACCACCGAGGTCGGCGACCGCCTCGCGCATGGTGGCGAGGTCCACGATGCAGGGCACACCCGTGAAGTCCTGCATGACGACACGGGCCGGGGTGAACTGGATCTCCGTGTCGGGCTCGGCGGCCGGGTCCCAGGCGGCCAGGGCGCGCACGTGGTCGGCGGTGATGTTGGCGCCGTCCTCGGTGCGCAGCAGGTTCTCGGCCAGCACCTTGAGGCTGTAGGGGCAGACGTTCCAGGCCGGGGACGGCGTCGAGGCGGTAAATCTCGTAGTCGCGGCCGTCGACGTCGAGGGTGCTGCGCGAGGCGAAGGTGTTGAGGCTGGTCACCGGGGCTCACTTCCAGTTGTCGTACCGTTCCGGCCTCCTGCACCGCCTCAGGCCTGTCACGCGGACGCGTGGCGACAGCCAGGCGGAGGGCTGCGCGGATGCTCCGGTGTGGACCGTAGTCCACGGCGTGTCATCCGTTGTCAATACGTAGGGATGCCTGCCCAAACCCGGTGGGCGGGCGGGCACCCGGGGAACACATTTTGGTGACGCCGGCCGCACGCAACCCCGCTCAGGGAGCGCTCGAGCACCGCGATCGTCTCGAAGTGGTGAGTGCGGGAACATGTCCAGCGCGCTCATGGAACCCAGCGCGTAGCCGGCTCGCAGGAGGGTTCCCAGGTCCCGGGCCAGGGCCGCCGGGTCGCAGGCCACCAGGACGATCCGCTCGGCTCCCAGGACGCCGACGGCCTCGACGACCTCGCGCCCGGCCCCCTGCCTCGGCGGATCGAGGACGACGACGTCGGGGCGGCCGCCTTTGAAGGAGCCGGCGAGCTCGCGCACCGAGCGGGCGCTCACACGGCCCGACGCCAGGCGTGCGGCGGGGTGGTCGTGCAGTGTGCGGCGGGCGTCGCGAACTGCCTGCTCATTGCCCTCCAGGGACAGGACCTGACCACTGTCCCCCACCAGGGCGGCCAGCGGCAGGGTGAACAGGCCGGCCCCCGAGTAGAGCTCCAGGACGCGACTGCCCATGGCGCCTTCGAGGTCCTCCCCAGAGCGCCTTGCACAACGCGCTCGACCAGCATCCGTGGGGCATCGACGTGCACCTGCCAGAAGCCCTCGGCGTGGACGGAGTAGGTCAGCTCCCCAGTCCCCTAGTGCGGAGGCGTCCACGACCTCCCGGACTCGGCGCCGTCCGGTGCTGCGGGCCTGGGCGGTCAGGAGCCGCTCGTCGAGCAGGACGACGGGCTCACCCCCGCTGGGGGCGATGGCCTCGATGCGCATGCCGGGCCGGTAGTGGGCGCGCCAGCGGGAGCGCTCCAGCAGTCCGATCTCGGTGATGGCGCCAACTGCCAGGGGCAGGCGGCGCAGGGGCAGGACCGTCCCGGAGCGGAAGGCGTGCATGCCGGGCCTGCCGTCCTCGCTGACCGTCAGGCTGATGCGGGTGCGGGTGGCGGTTCCGGCCAGGGCGCGCCGGCGGGCGCTGCTGGAGGCCTGAGCCGCGGCATCAGTGGGCATAGGGTCTCGACCGGCACGGCGGCTGCGCCGGGAGGCCTCGGGCAGGGCGGCGACGGCGTCGGCCACCTCCTGCCCACCGATCCGGCGCAGACAGTCGGCCAGGACCCAGCGCTTCCAGGTGCGCTGGGCGTCCAGGGCCACGTGGGCGAGCTCTCCCCCACCCACACCCGCCGGACCGGCCTCGGGCCAGACGGACTCGACGCGGTCCGGGGAGGCCTGGAGAATCTCAACGGCGTCGGCACGCCAGGTCCGCGAGGTCATCTCGGTCAGGCGGGCCCGCACCGTCTCACCGGGCAGGGCGTGGCGCACGAAGATGACCCGACCGCCCGGATCGTCCACGGGGCGGGCCACGCAGTGTCCGCCGTGTGCCGGCGCCCCCACCGCCAGGGTCAGCTCGCGCGGCTCGCCACGGCTGGGGGCGGGCTGTTCTCCGATCCTGCTGGGCTGGGAGGTCATCGATTCTCCTGGGGGTCTGCATCGACGCCGCCAGTGCTGGAGCTGCTGTGCTGGTCGAGGTGGCTGAGGTGGCTGTCGACGTGACGGCGCATGGCGACGTCGGCGTCAATGATGCCCTCAGCGGTGCGGGCGCGCACACCGTGGTGGATGTGCCGCTGTCCGGGCAGTCCCAGCTGCCAGGGTACGGAGGCCACGACGACGCCGGGGGTGAACAGCAGGACCGTCTTGAGGCGCAGGGCGGTCTGGTTGTGGAGGATCTGCTCCCACCAGTGGCGCACGATGTACTCGGGCAGGAAGACGACGACGAGGTCGCGGGGGGACTCACGGCGCACCGAGCGCACATAGTTGATGACCGGGCGGGTGATGTCCCGGTAGGGGGAGTCCAGGACCGTCAAGGGCACGGCGATGTCGGCCTCCTCCCAGGCGTCCAGGAGGCGCTCGGCGCCGCCGTCACCGGTGTCCACCGTCAGGGCCTCCAGGACGGTGGGGTGGGTCGACTGGGCGTAGGTCAGGGCCCGCAGCGTGGGCTGGTGGAGGCGGGAGGCCAGGACGATGGCGTGGACGTGGGCCGGCAGGACGCGGGCGTCGTGGAGGTCGGAGATGGCCACTTCCTCGCTGACTCTGCGGTAGTGGCGGCGGATCCGGTTCATCACCAGGTAGAGCAGCGCCATGATCGTCAGGGTGATCCAGGCTCCTCGGGTGAGCTTGGTGAGCAGGACGATGACCAGGACCGTCCCGGTGCCCAGCACGCCGATGGAGTTAATGATGCGGGCGCGGTACATGCGTGAGCGGGCCCGCGGCTCGGTGGCGATGGTCAGCTCGCGCGTCCAGTGACGCACCATGCCCACCTGGGAGAGCGTGAAGGAGATGAACACGCCCACGATGTAGAGCTGGATGAGGCGGGTCGTGTTGGCCTCGAAGCCGATGAGGAAGGCCACAGCCCCCAGCCACAGGACGATGATGCCGTTGGAGAAGGCCAGGCGGTCGCCGCGCTGGGAGAGCTGGCGGGGCAGGAACTCGTCACGGGCCAGGACGCTGGCCAGGACCGGGAACCCGTTGAAGGCGGTGTTGGCGGCCAGGACCAGAATCAGCCCGGTGACGGTGGCGACCAGGTAGAACATCGGGCGGAAGCCGGAGAAGACGGTCGCGGCGATCTGTCCGATCGCAGGGTCCTGGTGATAGCTGTCCCCGACCGGGACGCCGTTGCGCAGGAGCTGGTGGGCCGGATCCTCCACCATGCGCACGCCGACGGCGCCGGCCAGGTGGATGACGCTCATGAGCATCAGCGCGGCGATTCCACCCAGGAGCAGCAGCGTGGTGGCGGCGTTGCGGGACTTGGGGCGCTGGAAGCTGGGCACGCCGTTGGAGATCGCCTCCACACCGGTCAGGGCCGCGCACCCCGAGGAGAAGGCCCGCAGGACCAGGAAGCCTCCGGCCAGGCCAGTCAGGCCCTGTTCCCAGCCGGCGCGGGTGACGACGTCGAGACCGGCGGACTCTGCCTGTCCGAGGGTCCCGGTCAGCTCCTGGATGAAGCCGACGACGGCCATGATGCCGATGACACCCATGTACAGGTAGGTGGGAATGGCAAAGGCCCGGCCCGACTCGCGCGAGCCGCGCATGTTGAGCACAGCCAGGACGGTGACGACCGCGACGGCGATCTCCACCTTGTAGGGGACCAGGGCGGGCAGGGCGGCCGCGAGGTAGGAGGTGCCCGAGGACACCGAGACCGCGACGGTCAGGACATAGTCACTCAGCAGGGCCGAGGCCACCAGGAGACCGGCGTGGGAGCCGAGGTTGGCCGAGACCACCTCGTAGTCGCCGCCGCCTGAAGGATAGGCATGGACAGTCTGGCGGTAGGAGGCCACGACCACGACCAGGACGCCGACGACGGCCAGGGCGACCCACGGGGACAGGGAGATCGCGGCGACGCCGGCCACGGCCAGGGTGATGAGCACCTCATCGGGGGCATAGCCCACGGACGACAGGGCGTCGGAGGCGAATACCGGAAGGGCGATCCTCTTGGGTAGGAGCGTCTCCCCCAGAGCTCCGCTGGGGACAGGACGGCCGACGAGAAGCCGCTTGATGCGGTCTGCGAAGTCACGCACGTCTCCAGATGTTACGTCCCTGGCCCGACAACGGAGTACCGTCTTCCTCGTGCACTTCGTCATCATGGGCTGTGGCCGCGTCGGAGCGTCCATGGCTGTTCAGCTCGACCGTATGGGACACTCGGTGTCCGTCATTGACCGCTCCTCGGACTCCTTCCGCCGCCTGCCCTCGGACTTCAACGGCCGCAAGGTCAAAGGGGTCGGTTACGACCGCGACGCCCTGGAGCAGGCGGGCATCGACGAGGCCTACGCCTTCGTGGCCGTCTCCAACGGGGACAACTCCAACATCGTGGCTGCGCGCGTGGCCCGGGAGAGCTTCGGCGTGGACAACGTCGTCGCCCGGATCTACGACTCGCGGCGAGCCGACGTCTACGAGCGCCTGGGCATCCCCACAGTGGCCACCGTGCGTCAGACGGCCGACCAGATGATGCGCCGCATCCTGCCGAGCTCCAGCGCCCGCGAGCTCGAGGATCCCTCGGGCACGGTGGCTCTCATCCAGCCCAGCGCCTCCCCGCAGTGGGTCGGCACGACGATCGGGGCCCTGGAGGACCGACTGAGGGTGCGGGTGGCCTGGATCTCGCGTGATGCCACGGCGCTGCTGCCCGAGGCCGTCACCGTCATCCAGGAGCACGACCGGCTGCACCTGGCGGTGAGCACCGACCGTATCGGTCAGGTCCGCCGAGCCCTGTCACACGCCCCGACCCAGGAGGCCTGAGCCATGCAGATCGTGATCGCCGGAGCCGGATCCGTGGGGCCGTTCCATCGCCCGCGAGCTCATCAGCCACGGCCACGAGGTCACCCTCGTCGACCGTTCCACCGAGGCCATGCGCATCGCCTCGGTCCCGCAGGCCGACTGGCAGCTGGCCGACGCCTGCGACATTGACGCCCTGGAGCGCGCCGGGGCCGAGACCTGCGACGTCATTGTGGCCGCCACCGGGGATGACAAAGGCCAACCTGGTCATCTCCCTGCTGGCCAAGACCGAGTACGGGGTTCCCCGCACGGTCGCGCGCGTCAACAATCCCAAGAGCGAGTGGCTCTTCGATGAGACCTGGGGTGTGGACGTGGCCGTGTCGACCCCGCGCTTCATGACGGCCCTGGTGGAGGAGGCCGTCAGTGTCGGCAGCCTGGTGAGCATCTTCCACTTCCACCAGTCGGGCGCCTCCATGCACGAGCTGACCCTGCCGGAGGATTCACCGGTCATCGGCGAGCTCGTCACCGACATCGAGCTGCCGCCCCACACGGTGCTGGCGGCGATCCTGCGCGACTACCGCCCCATCACACCGGACCGCGACGAGCGCTTCGAGCGCGGCGATGAGCTCATCTTCCTCACGGCTCGGGAGGGAGAGTCCAGCCTGAAGGAGCTGCCCCTCATCTTCACGTGACGCTGGGCGGCGCTACCGCTGAGCAAGAGCCTGGGCCTGGGCGATCCGGCTGGGGGCCACCAGCAGCCAGATGAACCACAGGGTCACGGCGTACAACGGCACGCCCAGGATGAGGCGGGCCACCCCGAGGTAGGGACACGGCCTGGGCGCCGGCCAGGTAGAGGGGCACCTCGACGACGAGCCGCAGGGCGAACATGAGCGTCAGGACCCAGGTGCCTGCGTGGTAGCGGCGCCGGACAAGGCGCAGGGCCGGCTCGGTGCGCCAGGCCGAGGGTCGTGCGGCGGGATCGTCGTCGGCCTGCGGCGCCTGGGCGCTGCCCGAGTCCTGCTCGCGCCGCTGTCCTCATCACTGCGATCGGACTCGTCGGTGACGCGATGCCACAGCGTCATGAGGGGCGCCCACGATCGGCCAGCCGATGAGCAGGGAGACCAGGCAGGGCGACCAGCCAGGCCGCGTTGATCATGAGACCGGTGGCGTAAAAGTTGGAGGCGTCGCCGCTGCGCCAGGCCCACAGGGCCGAAACCAGGACCAGCACGACCCCGCCGACGACCTGAACCGGAGACTGGCGCTGCACCAGGCGGGCCACGAGGCAGATGGCGCTGATAGCCAGGGAGGCGATCAGCGCCGCCACCAGTGCGGTGGGCCGCACCGCCATGACCAGGACGAACATGAGAGTAGGCACGACCGACTCGAGGATGCCGCGCCACCCGCCCACGGCGGCCATGGCGTCGAAGCGCTCGGAGTCGATGGCTCCCAGGCCCGTACGGGTAGTTCCCGTGGAACGGCTGCTCATTCGATGGTCCTTCCCGCAGGTGGCTGCCGGTTGCTACTGCCCCGGCCCCAGCAGGCGATAGGCGGGGTTGTGGATCTGCTGGCGGTGGGTGCCGTCGGCGACCCGCCCCTCAGCGAGGAGATGGACCCCCGGCTTGATGCCGGGGATGCGTCGCCGGCCCCACCACACCAGGTCGATGCTGCCGGTGCCGTCGTAGAGCTGCCCGACGAGGATGGGCTTGTCCTGGCTCGAGCGGTAGGTGACCGCCTGCAGCACACCGGAGACACGGGTCCGCTGACGCGAGGTCAGCGAGCCGATCGGATCAGTGCCCCGCCGGCTGGCAGAGCGCTCTCGTCCTCGGCCTCGAGGAGCTCGCGACTGGTGTGCAGCGATTCGTAGTGCCGCTTCACCCAGGCCGACAGCGCCCCCATTTAACGCACTTCGGAGATGGTCGGGCCGGGCGCCAGCGGGTCGATGCCGGGCAGCTCCTCGGCCTCGGGGCCGGTCACGGCTCCGGGCGCGTGCAGGGGCAGGATCTCGCGGGGCGGACGGGCCTGGCCGTCGCGGACGACGACGATTCCGCGCAGCACCTCCCGCAGCGCCTGAGCGGAGTGCTCGAAGAGGCGGCCGGTCCCTGGAGGACGCCGCGCAGGAACCAGCGGGGGCCGTCGATCCCCAGGAACCGGATCGTGCCGGTCACCATCGTGCCGTCGGGTCCGCGCATGGGCAGGTGAGCGACCAGCTCGGTACCGTGCTCCCCGTGGCTCTCCTCGTAGCGGGCACCGTTTCCAGCGAGCTCGTTGGCGATGTCGCCGCGCAGCTCGTCCCAGATGCCTGCGGTGCGCGGCGCGGCGAAAGGCCCGCAGCTCGAGCGCCGAGCCACCCAGCGCCAGGACAACGGCGGTGACGGTGCCGTCGGGCGCCTGCTCCAGACGCAGCTGCATCCCGTCAACGGCCGGGACCTGCAGCGCGCCCAGGTCGATGCGGGGCACCTCCTCCTGGTCCTCGGGCAGCTCATTGAGGTCCCAGGGGCCGGAGGCAGCGGCCCTCGTCGGGGTCGTCGCTGCCGGGGTCGCGCCCGAAGGTGGACTCGTCAGAATCGGTGGTTGCGTCGTCACGACGGCGCGAGAACAGTCCCATGGGGATCTCCTGAGTTGGGTGGGAACATCAGCCGGCGCAGTCTGCGCACACCGGAAGACCGGTCGCCTCGTCGACGAAGGCCAGCTGGCTGCGGTGATGAACGAGGAAGCACTCTGAGCAGGTGAACTCGTCCTCGAGCTGAGGAACCACGTGAACGCTCAGCTCCTCACGGGACAGGTCCGCCCCGGGAAGCTCGAAGCCCTCGGCGGCCTCGTTCTCGTCCTCCTCGATCGCGGCGGATGACTGGTCCTTCTGCCGCGAGGTCAGCTCTTCGATGGAATCGGCCTCGGGCTCGTCATCATTCTTGCGCGGGGCGTCGTAGTCGGTCGCCATGGCCTCGTCACTCTTTCTGTCGACGGCTCTCGGGTAACCTTCACAAGGCGAGGGCTGAGCCGAGCACGCGCGCCGGCGTCGCGCCGACGATTCAGCGTCCCCGTCCCGGAAGGCACGCGCACAATAGCACCGCCAGGCGGCCCGTCAAGCCAAATCGCCCGACGAAGGAACACGATTCGCTTTCAGTGCGTCCGCCCCGAGGGTTTTCACGAGGGTATTCACACCTGCTTCACATGTGGCACACCGCTGCGCCTCCCACGGCTCGGCGCCTGCGGATGGCAGGCTGTGGGGCACAGTGGAGCATATAGTGCTGACACGGGATGAAGGAGGCCCCACCCATGGTCGAGCTCGAGCTGCTGGGTGCCAACGGTGACACGATTGTCATGACCGACGAGGACGGCGAGCGCTACAGCATCGTCGTCGACGACGCCCTCAGGGCCGCGGTGCGCCGTGACCGCGGAGCGATCCTGCCCCCGTCGGGGACGGTCGCCGAGGCGCCGGCGCCCCTGCGCCCCCGGCAGCTCCAGGCCTACATGCGCGCCGGCGCAACCGCCGCCGAGGTCGCGATCAGCACAGGTATGGACGTGGAGCACGTGCGCCGTTTCGAGGGGCCGGTACTCGCCGAGCGCCAGTGGGCCGTCTCGCAGGCCCAGTCCTGCCGGATCGGCTGGGAGAAGGACTCCCCCTGCTCGGCGAGCTGGTGGTGGACCGGCTGGCCACACGCGGCGTCGACCCTTCCAGCCTGGAGTGGGACGCGCTGCGCGAGGGCCGCGACCCCTGGCTCATCATGGTGACCTCGTGCAGTCCGCCGAGGAGAAGCAGGCGCGCTGGTCACTGGACCTGACGGCCCGCGCGGTTCACGCCCTGGACGATGAGGCGCGCTGGCTCACCGAGGCCGGAGCGGGGCCCAAGCGCCCAGCCGTCTTCGACCAGGACTCGAAGGCCCCCGGAGCCTCCGCCTCAGCGCCGTCGGCGCAGTCAGGGGAACTCCCCGCGGCTGCGGGGCTCAGCTGCCAGCGGCGCGGTCTCGGCCGCCTCCGCCCCGGCTGCGGCCTCCGGCGAGTCCACCGGGCTGGCCGTCGAGATGCCCTCCGGGATGCTTCCGATCCGGGAGTACGGTCGCCCCACCAGTGGCGCCATGTCGGCCGATGACACTGATGCGCTGCTGGCCGACCTGGCCTCCAGCCGGGGCCGGCGCGTCGAGGTGGAGATGCCCCAGGACGACGAGCTGAGCGGCTTCGCGGGAGCGGGGAACGGCGACGAGGACGCCTTCACCGACCCTCACGGCATCGACTACACCAGCAGCCCTGAGAGCCCTCGAAGTCCCCTCGCCCCCGGCCCGGGGCATGGAGGGCGCCGTGCCGAAGCCGGTGCCAGGGCCACCGACGAGTCCTTGGAGCAGGCCGAGGGTCTGAACGCGCAGGTCTACTCGATGTCGGAGCGCAGGCGCCTGCACACCGGCAACCACCCGGCCGGCACCAGGCTGGTAACGGCCTCCAGCGCCCCCTCCGCGGCGCCGTCGGCTCCGAGCCCCGCGGTGGAGCGCATCCCCGTGGGACGTCGGGCACCGTTGGGGGCGGACAGTCCCACTGAGCCGGTGCCGGAGATCCCCATGCCCTCGCGCTCCGAGGTCCTGGCCAAGGCCTCCCCCGGCCCGTCGGCCGCCTCTGCGGCCGGTACGCAGGAGCCCCTGCCCGACATGCCCAGGACACCTCCTGCCAAGAAGAAGTCCCGCCGTCGCTCACGGCGCTCCGTGCCCTCCTGGGACGAGATCGTCTTCGGCGCCAGGCCCGAGTAGCCCAGTCCTCAGGCCTCGGTGATGAGCAGCGGCACCTCGGTCTCGGCCGGGGTGAAGGAGCCGTGGACGCCGGGCATGGCGATGGCGGACTCGGAGTGGACCCGGGGGTCCACGAGGACCCAGTTCTCGGCCATGGCCACGACGACGTCGCCGACGACGCCTCGTGCTCGCGCTCCGAGGGCGCCCAGGTGCTCGCCGGTCTGCTCCCTGGTCCCGATCCACATCGCCCGCTCCCCAGAACGTGGCGGTAGCGCTGAGCCACCTCGGCGGCGAGGTCCGCGTCGCCGCAAGCGACATACAGGTGCGTCAGCCTGGGCTCACCGGCCACGGCGACGACGTCGCGGACGAGCTCACGGTGGGCGCTCAGGTCGATGCGGTGGTCGGGATCGGTGTCGACCATGCCGTGGTCGGCGCTGAGGAGGATCCTGGTTCCGGCGGGGACGCGGCGGACCAGCTCGGCCATGGCGGCGTCGAGGCGCTCGAGCTGGGTCAGCCACTGCTCGCTGAGCCACCCGTGCTGTGACCGGTCTTGTCCAGCTCACCGACGTAGAGGTAGACCAGCGGGGTGCCGCGGCGCAGGGCGCCGGCGGCCAGACCCGGCCGGTCCTCCAGCCGGTCGGCTCCCAGGTGCGAGGCGCCTCGTAGGGCGGCCTCGGTCAGGCCGGAGCCGGCGAAGCGGGTCGGCCCGATGCTCACCGCGCTCCCAGCCGGGAAGCCGTTCGAAGATCGTGGGCACGTCCTGCCAGGACCTGGGGCTGGGGACGTTGTCGCCCTTCCAGGTGATGAGGCTGAGGACCTGGTCGGGGCCGGGGACGGCGGAGGCGTCAAGAGCGGGCCCCAGGCGGGGTTGAGCACCGAGTAGCCGACCATGCCGGTGGTGCCGGGCAGGGCGGAGGTGCCCAGCATGGTCAGGGCCGCAGCCGTCGTCGAGGGCCGGCAGGTGAGGATTCCTGCACCGGTGCCGACAGCTGCGGTCTCGCGCTGTGCCAGCCACCGACGCAAGGGTGGGGGTGTGTCCGCGACGCTGACGGAGCATCTCCAGGCCCAGCCCGTCCACGAGGACGACGACGGTTCCCGGACCACCGGATTGCCCGGGCTCACCGGCCGGCTCGATCCCCCAGCTGTGGGCGACCGCGCGGGCCCGGGCGTCGCAGACGACTGGCTCAGCGGATTCACCGGTGGGGCTGACGTCGATATCGCCGTCGTGCCCGGTGTCAGCCAGGACCAGTCCGGCACTGACAGCGCCGACCGCCAGGACATAACGAAGCGCCGGATCCTGCGGGCAGTCCGTAGCGGGAGCCGATGCGGGCTGCCCGCTGGCGCTCCGGGTTCCCATGACCGGCCCCGTCACAGGGTGGCGGCGCGAGCCGCCATCTGGGAGAGCCGGCCGGCGAAGGTCTCGGCACGGGCCAGGGCGGCAGCGCCCTCCACGCCCGCGGCCACGCGGATGACGACGTCGTCGGGAACGGACACGCCGGTCATGCCGTGGTCGGCCTGGCAGTCGGGGTCGCCGCAGGTGGCCGGCTCCATGTCGATACGGCGCACCGAGCCCCAGGAGATCGCGATCGTCATCTCGGTGAGGGTTCCACCGTCCTGGGCCGGGTTGACCACGCCACGGGTCAGGGCCATGGAGCGGATACGGCTGAGCGGAACGGCCTCGCTGGTGGCCAGGGCGCCGGGACTGCCGTCGTCACCGGGGGTGTCATCAACGTGGACGATGATGAGGCGGCTGGGGGTCAGGGCCAGAACGGTCAGGTGGCGGTGGACCGCCTCGGCGAAGGTGGTCTCGGTCTGGACCATGCCGGAGAGGATCTCCTCCTCGCCCGCGGCCAGGCGGAGGGTGTCGAGCACCAGCTCGGGGTAGTAGCCGGCGAGCTCCACCTGCTGCACCAGGTCTGCGAAGGCCTCCTGCGACGCCTCGCGCGAGGTGGGACCGGCGGCCGAGCTGCGGCCTGAGTGGGTCGTCATGGTCGCCATTGTGCCATCGTCCGCCCCTCGTCGTCGAGCGCCGGTATGCCCTTGCTCGAGCCGGCCGATTGCTGCCGGCGGGTGCGTCTGACCTGTCACGCCCGGGTGTCGTGGTTTGTTTTCGGCCCGATTCCCCGGAGAATGCGCCCATGCCGAAGTCTGCCACCACCCAGACTCCTCCCCCGACCGACGGGGAGATCGTCGACCTCGATCTGTCCACGGAGATGCGCACCAGCTTCCTGGAGTACGCCTACTCCGTCATCTACGCGCGCGCCCTGCCCGACGCCCGCGACGGGCTCAAGCCGGTTCAGCGCCGCATCCTGTTCCAGATGGATCGCATGGGGCTGCGCCCGGATCGTCCGCACGTGAAGTCCTCCCGAGTCGTGGGCGATGTCATGGGTCGGCTCCACCCCCACGGGGACACCGCGATCTACGAGGCGCTGGTGCGCCTGGCCCAGCCCTTCACGATGCGCCTGCCGCTCATCGACGGCCACGGAAACTTCGGCTCCCTGGACGACGGCCCGGCGGCCCCCCGCTACACCGAGGCTCGCCTGGCCGCCTCTGCCCTGGCGCTGACGGCGGACCTGGATGAGGACACGGTCGACTTCACCCCCAACTACGACTACACGCTCACCGAGCCCGAGGTGCTGCCGGCGGCCTTCCCGAACCTGCTGGTCAACGGTGCGGCGGGTATCGCGGTGGGCATGGCCACGAACATGCCGCCGCACAACCTCGTGGAGGTGGTGGCCGCCGCCCGGCACCTGCTGACTCACCCCGAGGCGAGCCTGGAGGAGCTCATGGCCTTCGTGCCGGGGCCGGACCCTGCCCGCCGGCGGCATGATCGTGGGCCTGGACGGGATCCGGGAGGCCCTACCGCACGGGGCGGGGCAAGTTCCTCACGCGGGCCACCGCTCACGTGGAGTCCATCTCACCGCGTCGCAAAGGGCATCGTGGTCACCGAGCTGCCCTACATGGTGGGACCGGAGAAGGTCATCGCCCGCGTCAAGGAGGCGGTGGGCTCCAAGAAGCTCCAGGGCATCACCGACGTCGCCGACCTCACCGACCGCAGGCACGGAACCCGCCTGGTCATCAGCGTCAAGAACGGTTACAACCCCGAGGCCGTCCTGGCCCAGCTCTACAAGCACACGCCGCTGGAGGACTCCTTCGGCATCAACAACGTCTCCCTCGTGGACGGTCAGCCCCACACCCTGGGGCTGCGCGAGCTGCTGGAGGTGTTCGTGCGTCACCGCCTCACGGTGGTCACCCGGCGCACCCGGTTCCGTCTGGGCAAGCGTCGCGAGCGCGCCCACCTGGTGGACGGCCTGCTCATCGCCATCCTCGACATCGACGAGGTCATCGCCGTCATCCGCTCCTCCGACGACGCCGCCACGGCGCGCACCCGGCTCATGCAGGTCTTCGACCTCACCGAGCCGCAGGCCGGCTACATCCTGGAGCTCCAGCTGCGCCGGCTCACGAAGTTCTCGGTCATCGAGCTGGAGAAGGAGCGCGACGAGCTCGCCCGGGAGATTGAGTCCCTCGAGGCGATCCTGGCCGACGACGCGCTGCTGCGGCGCGTGGTCTCCCGGGAGCTGGCGGCCGTGGCCGAGCAGTTCGGCACCCCGCGGCGCACGGTACTGCTGGAGGCCTCCGGTGAGCGCGTGACGTCGTCGGCCGCCGTCGCCGCGACTGCGGACGACGTCTCCGCCTCAGGTGGGGGTTCGAAGCCGGCCGGTGCCTCCGCTCAGCCGATGACGCTCATGCCCAGCGCCTCCCCGGTGCCGCTGACCGTCCCCGACGACCCGTGCCGGGTGATGCTGTCGGCCACCGGACTGGTGGCGCGCACCCCGGCGCCGAGCCGGTGGCCCGCACCGGCGGGCGCCAGCCCCACGACGCCCTGACCTCCCAGGTGGCCACCACGGCGCGTGGGCGCATCGGCGCGGTCACCGACACCGGACGGCTCGTGCTGCTCGACGTCGTCTCCACCACGGAGGTGCCCCGCACCGAGGGGGCCCCGGGGCTGGCCGGTGCGACTCAGGTTCGCCAGCTGGTGGACATCGAGCCGGAGGAGAAGGTGATGGGGCTGGTCCCGGTGGGGTCGGCCGACAATCCTCCCATCGTCCTGGCCACGGCTGAGGGCGTCATCAAGCGGGTCAAGCCCGGCGACGAGCCCAGGAACGCTGAGAGCTGGGAGGTCATCTCCCTGTCCGAGGGCGACCGGGTGGTCTTCGCGGGCACCGCCGCGGACACGGACTTCCTGGCCCTGGTGACCTCCGACGCCCAGCTGCTGCGGTTCCAGGCCGCCAAGGTGCGCCCGCAGGGCCGGGGGTGCCGGTGGGATGGCGGGATCTCGCTGCATGAGGGCGCCCGGGTTATCGCCGGTGCGGCGGTTCCCGAGGAGCTCCTGGCCGAGGCCATCGTGGTGACGGTGGCGGGATCCGAGGGCTCGCTTCCGGGCACCGGAGGAGGCAGTGTCAAGGTCACCCCGTTGGATCGTTACCCGGCGAAGGGACGGGCCACGGGCGGGGTTCGCTCTCACCGTTTCCTGCGCGGTGAGGACGAGCTGGTGGTGGCCTGGGTGGGGTGGCCCCGCCTAGGGCGCTGCGCGAGGGCGGCAAGCCGGTCGCGCTGCCGGAACCCGACGAGCGGCGCGACGGCTCCGGCTCACCGCTACCGGCCCCCATCATCGGAATCGGCTGACGGGGCTGTAGCAGCAGCATCCCGGAGATCCGCCCGCGAGCAGGGCGGCTGTGCCTACAGTGGCGCATGGCCGATCAACCCTCCGCAGACCTGCTCATCAGGGACGCGCGCATCGTCCCCTTTCCGGTCCCGCACCGAGCTGGGGTGCTGCGCCGCAGGGACTTGCACCCTGGTGCCCTGGACGATCCACCGTCCCCGGGTGAGCCCGTGGATGTGCGCATCGAGGCAGGCCGGGTCGTCGAGGTCGGGCAGGGAGCTGGGTGCTCCCGGGGCACGGGTCCTTCAGGCCGAGGGCTCCTTCCTCATTCCCGGTCTGTGGGACGCTCACGCCCACCTGGACATGGAGGCGGCGCGCTCGGCGCGCATCGACACGCTGGCCACCCGCAGCGCCGAGGAGGCCCTGGGCTGGTGGCCCGGGCGCTGCGGGAACTGCCGGCGGGTTCGCGGCCGGCCACGATCCAGGGATTCGGGCACCGTCTGTCCAACTGGCCCCGGGTGCCCACGGTCGCCGAGCTCGACGCCGTCACCGGGGAGACTCCCACGCTGCTCATCTCCGGGGACGTGCACTCCGGGTGGCTGAACTCGGCGGCGCTGCGTGGCTCTGGGCCTGCCGGGGGCCAGCGTCCAGGACCCGGGGGCGCCGATGAAGGAGGACCCGTGGTTCGCCCTGCTGGACCGCCTCGATGAGGTGCCCGGGACGCGCGAGCTGCGGGAGTCCGGCTACCGGCAGGTCCTGGCCGACATGCTGTCCCGGGGCATCACCGGCGTGGTCGACATGAGCTGGTCGGAGGATCCCGATGACTGGCCGCGGCGCCTGCGGGCCATGGCGGACCAGGGCATCCTTCCTGAGGTGCTGCCCCGTATCCGCATCGGGGTCTACCGCGACAAGCTGGAGCGGTGGATCGCCAGGGGCCTGCGCACTGGGACAGAGCTGGCGGGCTCACCCCACCTGCCCGACGGCTCCCCGGTGCTGGTACAGGGGCCGCTCAAGGTGATCGCCGACGGCTCGATGGGCTCGGGCAGTGCGCACATGTGCGAGCCCTACCCCTCCGACCTTGGGCCTGGAGCACTCCTGCGGCGTGGTCAACATCGACCGGGCCGAGCTCACCGACCTCATGGCCCACGCCTCCCGGCAGGGGTTGCGAGATGGCCATCCACGCCATCGGGGACGCGGCGGTCGACGACGTCGCCGCGGCCTTCGCGCGCTCGGGTGCCGCCGGGCGCCTGGAGCACGCCCAGCTGCTGCCGGCCGACGCCCTCGATGAGCCTGACGGGGCGCTCAGGCGCCTCGTGGGTTGCGGCATCGAGCTGTCGGTTCAGCCGGCCCATCTCATTGACGACTGGGCGGCCGTGGGCCGGGTGTGGCCGGGCTGGAGGGGCGCACCTACGCCTTCGCGGACATGGTGGCCGCCGGGGCCCTGCTCCAGCTGGGCTCGGACGCGCCGGTGGCGCCCCTGGACCCGTGGCTGGCCATGTCGGCGGCCGTGGGGCGCCGGACGCCGGATGGTTCGGTGTGGTCGCCGGATCAGCGGCTGACGGCCGAGGAGGCGCTGGCGGCCAGTGTCAACGGGGCCGGTCCGGTGGCGGTGGGCTCTCAGGCCGACCTGGTGCTCCTGGCCGAGGATCCCCTGCGCCTGGGGGCCGAGGAGCTGGCGGGCGTTCACCCAGTGGCCACCGTGGTGGCCGGAGCTGTGGCCTCATCACAAAAATAGGTTGTGCGACGTACTAATACATCATGAGGTACGGCCAACCAACTTCACAGCAAGCGACCTAGACTTATCATTGAACCACGAAGATAAGCCAGATACGAAACCCCTCAAACCCTTAACCATATTTTCATACTTCATCTTCGGAATAATCATTCCAACAATCAAACCAAAAACATAAATCGAAACTACAAAAAGCGTCACGTCCGCCTGAAAGTAGAAAAGACCACACAATACACCTAATGCAAGTAACCCGCATAAGATGACCGACATCCTGCTACTCAAAATTTCACACGTCGACATCAACGCCAGTGCCGCGACAACGACAACGACAAAAACACAGAACACCTCGAAACGCCACATCGTTCTAACAGAACTAAACCTAGCCATCATATATAGCAGCACTCCAGTTAATGCTACCAGATCCCCCCACACCCATGGGCATTTCCAAATGTCGGCATTGAATTTAGGTTTGCATCCAGTTGCGAGTTTGCGAGAGCGAACAAATGCGCTCAAGGAACGCAGACTATCACTTACTGCATATATATCCCTCTTTACTCCCTCAACCTTAATTCGATCCACTCCAATGTGATTTAGGTAGCGACAGATAGTCATACGAATATGATTCTTACTGGGCAAGGGAACTGCTACTACTAACTGTTTTTCCGTCAGATCATATGTCACCCACGAAACAGCTTCGACCAACCACCCTAAAGAAACCGAGAACATCGTTAGTCCAACAATCATAGCAGACAGTCCCACCACCTCGACCGTATGCATATTACACAACATTGTAAGATTAAACAGAACTGATACAACATTCGCAATCACATGTTTGACAGACGATCCACCTCCTATCGAAACTAGGATTCCTGCACCAACAAAAAAGCGCAAAACATACCCACAACCAACATACGGGAACATTATGGTTGCCGAGAAACGAGAGGACGAAACATACTCCCTATACTTAATCACTTCATATCCGAAAGTCAACAGAATTAGAATCGCCAACGAGAACGAAAGATGGAGTGCTAACAAAGGGAAATCCCACGCAATATACGCTATTATCAGCACAATAATAGCGCTTCTCAGAATCACTTCTTTAATCAAAGCGGTAACATAATCGACATTCCGCGGCACTCTACACCTCATTCGAGTTGCGGGATGCCTGACGTCTTCTTGAATTCCTACCAGATCATTCACTAAGTACCTAGTCTGGTAGAAAACCAACTCAAAAATAGCTACATATAGAACCGCGGATTGCACAGATACTGGTAGCGAGAACTGGTAAATCGCACTGTAATACACAATCCCATAGAGCCCCCAAATACATTTCGCAACATCTCCTGGCCTAGGCACGAAATATCGATTATACTCACTATGTCTAGAGGTCCGGAAACATGCCTTCTCAGGCAGTCTCCACTGATACCTTTCAACAAGTGAAATGAAACTGCGCCGAGAATCAATGTGTACTTGATAAAAGTAACGAACGAGCAAGTAGATTGCGATAGAGTATGTTATACAGTAAGGCAATTTAGCCCAGCGCATACCGGGGTTTTTCGAAACTGAGGAATACCCAACCCATACCATCACAATAGCGGCGACAGAGAATACTACTGCCGCACAGAACAACATTACCGCGCCACACCCTTTTTTACGCCTAATGGAACCACTCTCAGATAAGAGTGCGGCCGACGAGAACAAGGTTAAACCGCGAACTGAATCAAGTTTTATATCTGACGGACTGTTCACGTGCTTCGGTAGTTCTGCTCTGATTTTTCCTTCTATAGCATTGATATAGAAACCCAGAAAAAAATCTCCTGTTGAGCATTCCACAGCGCTACACTTGCTGGTAAGAAAAGCCCTAGCGGTGCAACCGCCATGTACCACGAAAATCCGCCAGATTTCGGGACACTGACGGCACCATAACTGACGAAAGTCGCTAGAGTGAAGCCCAATATAGTCACTACAATAGGACGATTCGAGTTTCGTTGATCCTGGACTATTTTGTATTCTTCAATGAGGATGTCAATGAAACTTTTAGCCGCCATTTTCAACACACCCTACTCTTTGCGTGGTTCTAGCGTTTGACTCTACCGTTACAGAACGTGTCCGCCACCTGGGGATGCCACCTTAAAATGTATAGCCAAGCGGTTCTCCGGCAACAGGCTAGTTAGATGGGATGCATATCGCTATCATTCAGTGTTGGGATGGAGTTCCATGGAACTATCTCTTAGATAACTCCTCCGCCATAGATTAACGCGAACTAGCCCCGTAGGAAACACTGACATCTGCCAGGAACTGGTACTTCACCAACATAACTCGGAACATAGATGCTTAAGTTATGGTAATGAAAGTCTCAGACGTCGAGGGCGTAGAGAATGGTGCCACGGGTGGGCACGTAGCCCAGGGACTCGTACAGGTCCACGGCACCACTGGGGTTGTCGGTGTCAACACCGGCGGCGGCGTACTCCATGCCGTCGGCGGCGTAGGCGCGCATGGCGGCCACCAGCAGCGCGGGCCCGATCCGGCGGTGGCGGTAGTCGCTGAGGACCCCGAGCACGTCGGTGTAGCCCTCCCGCCAGCCCAGTGCCTGCCAGTCCTGCTCGTAGCGGCCCGAACGCAGGTAGCCGGCGACGCGGGCCCGGTCCCCGGAGCGGTCCATGGCCACAAAGCTCCACTGGGGGGCGAAATAGGCACTGCCTGCGGTCCAGTCCTCGGGGGTGACGTTCTCCGCCTTCCAGGTCTCGGCCATGGCCTGGTTGTAGGCACGGCGGACGTCGTCGTCGATCTCGGGGGTCCACGGGTCGATGGTGATGAAGCCGTCCAGGTCCACCTCGGGGATCTCGTCGCCGAGGAAACGGCGCACCTCCCGATACCAGCGCGTCGGTTCAAAACCCATGTCCGCCAGGTGCCCCTGCATGCGCTTGTCATCCTCCATGACGGTGGTGACCACGTGGGCCGGGACCTGGGTCGACCCCTTGCCCGGCACGGAGCCGGCTCGTTCGGCACCCACAGGGTGGCGGGCCCGCTCGGCCTGCCAGTGCAGGAGGGCACGACCGATGCCGCGCTTGCGTACGGCCGGGTCCACGGTGCCAGTCATGGAGGCGTAGATCTCCCCGGCTGGGCGCAGGCGCACCAGGCCGAAGGCGCGCATGACGCCGTCAGCGTCGCGCCCGGCGACACCGGAGTAGGTGGGGTCGAGGAAGTACTCGGCCGTCTCCTGCTCACTGGTGCGGTAGGGCGGGTTGTCGACGTCCTCGGCCCGAGCGATGAGCGCGGCCAGCTCGTGGTTGTCCTCCGGGCCCAGCGGCCGCCAGGACAGCTCCCGCGACAGGGACGAACGGGGACCCGGGCGCAGGATGGGCCACGGTGAGGACCCCGCCCGGCGGATACCGTAACCGGGTGCCATGAGTGCACCTCCCTCATGAGGATGAAGAAAGACGATCAGTCAGTGAGCGCGCGCCTCGACCTGCAGCGGGCCGTGACACGAAGGTTACTGGACCCTACCTGAAGGAGTGGCCGAGACCTGACGCGGGGATCAGGCGTCGATGCGCTCGCGATCAACATCACGGGCGCCCTCGACGATGAAGTCGCGGCGGGGCTCAACCGATGAGCCCATGAGGAGCTCGAACACGGACTCAGCCTCCATGATCTGGGCCTCATCCCCCAGGGTAATGCGCCGCAGGGTGCGGTGTTGAGGGCTCCATGGTGGTCTCGGCGAGCTGGTGGGCGTCCATCTCCCCCAGGCCCTTGTAGCGCTGGGGCTCCTTGAAGCTGCGGCCCGCGCGCTCCAGGCGGCGCAGGGTGGCGACGAGCTCCTCATCGGAGTAGGTGTAGATGATCTCCTTCTTGCGCCGCCCCTGAGCCGGAGACCTCGATGCGGTGCAGGGGCGGGACGGCGGCGAGACCCGGCCCGCCTCGATCATGGGGCGCATGTAGCGGAAGAAGAGGGTCAGCAGGAGGGTGCGGATGTGGGCGCCGTCGACGTCGGCGTCGGTCATGAGGATGACCTTGCCGTAGCGAGCGGCCTCCAGGTCGAAGGTGCGTCCGCTGCCGGCGCCGACCACCTGGATGATGGCCGAGCACTCGACGTTGCGCAGCATGTCGGCCTGGGAGGCCTTCTGCACGTTGAGAATCTTGCCGCGGATCGGCAGGAGCGCCTGGAACTCGGAGTTGCGGGCGTTCTTGGCGGTTCCCAGGGCGGAGTCGCCCTCGACGATGAACAGCTCGGAGGCGGCGACGTCGTCGCTGCGGCAGTCGGCGAGCTAGCCCGGCAGGGAGGAGGTCTCCAGGGCCGTCTTGCGGCGGGTGATCTCCTTGTGCAGGCGCGCTGAGACGCGGGCGCGCATCTCGCCGACGATCTTCTCCTCCAGGGCACGCGCCTGGGCCTTGAGGTCCCGCTGGAGGAGGTCAGCAGGGCGGTGAGCTCGCGCTCGACCACCTTGGAGACGATCTGGCGCACGGGCCCGGTGCCCAGGACCTCCTTGGTCTGGCCCCTCGAACTGGGGCTCGGGGCACGCGCACGGTGATGACGGCGGTCAGGCCCGCCATGATGTCGTCCTTCTCGACGCGCCCGTCCTTGGCGGTGAGCTTCAGGGCCCGGGAGTCGGCCTCGATGCGCTTGCGCAGCACCTTGGTGAGGCCTGCTCGAATCCGGTCAGGTGGGTGCCGCCCATGGGGGTGGCGATGATGTTGACGAAGGAGCGCTCCGTGGTGTCGTAGCCGATCCCCATCGCAGGGGCGACGTCGACCATGCAGGTGCGCTCGACCTCAACGGGCTGCAGGTGCCCGCTGGCGCGGTCGAGCTGTTGGACGGTCTCGGTGTAGGGTGCCCTCACCGGTGAGGCGGAAGGTGTCGGTGACTGAGCCGTCGGAGGCCAGGAAAGTCGACGAAGTCGGCGGTGCCGCCCAGGGCCTGGAAGACCTCGACGTCGTCATCATCGCCGGTGTCGAACAGGTCGCCGCGGTTCTCAGTGGCGTTCTTGGCGGCCGCCCGCAGGGTGACCTCGTGGACGGCGTCGTCGGTCTCGCCGGCGTCGGCGGCCGGCGTAGTGGAGGCGGCGATGGCCTCGGCCTCAGGGGCGCTTGTCCTCCAGGCGCAGGGTGAGGCCCGGGACGAGGGAAGCTGGTCTGGCGCAGGCGGGCGCGCAGGGCGGCGGCGTCGTACTCGGTGGGCTTGGGAAGATCTGGGGGTCGGCCCAGTAGCGGACCCGGGTGCCGGTCACGCCGCGGCGCACCTTGCCGATGACGCGCAGCTCGGAGGCCTTCGTGAAAGCCCGGTGAAGGGTGAGGAGGGGCTGCGCCCGGCGGAGTCGTCGAAGATGCCGGGCTCGCCGCGGTGGAAGCTCATGGCGTAGGTCTTGCCGCCGCGGTCGACCTCGACGTCCATGCGCTCGGCCAGGGCGTTGACGACGGACGCCCCACGCCGTGCAGGCCGCCGGCGGCGCCGTAGAGCCTCCGCCGAACTTCCCGCCGGCGTGCAGCTTGGTGTAGACGAGCTCGACGCCGGTCAGGCCGGAGGAGGGCTCAATGTCCACGGGCACGCCGCGCCCGTTGTCGCGAACCTCGATGGATCCGTCGTCGTGGACGATCACCGAGATGTCGTCGCCGTGCCCTTCGAGGGCCTCATCGACGGCGTTGTCGACGATCTCCCACACGCAGTGCATGAGACCGCGCTGGTCGGTGGAGCCGATGTACATTCCCGGACGCTTGCGCACGGCCTCGAGCCCCTCCAGGACGGAGAGGTGGCGGGCGGAGTAGTCGCCCCGGCTGGTCTTGTTCTCAGATGAGGGCACGCTGGGAATCTAGCCGATCAGTGCCGCTGGTGCCTTGTGCCCCGCCGCGGCAGGCCTGTGGCGTCATACGTCATGCAGCTACCGAGGCCGCCACGACCGCTACGTCAGCGGAAGGGCAGGGCTCACCCGCGCGCTGCCGATCCCGCGGCCGGCCTTGCCCAGCCGGAAGCGCACCCGCCTCTTGAGCACGGTACCGGAGACGGCCCGCCCGCCCACCAGCCCCTCAGCGGGGAAGAGCGTGAAGGTCCATCGCTCGGCGTAGTCGGAGTCGGGGACGAGCCCGGGCGGGCACTGCAGGAGGCGGGCTCCCCAGATCTGACGGGTCATGAGGGTGCGGGTGTCGACGCCGTCGACCTCGAAGAGCTCCCGCGGCAGCGCGGTGACGTCCTCATGGCTTCCCGCCGAGATCCCGTACTGGCCGACGACGCCGGCCACCACCATCCAGCCGTCCTTGGCCAGCGTGCTCCCGGCAGTGCCGGTGGAGTCGGTGAGGTCGGCCCCTTCCCCCAGGGCAGGGTCGACGAAGTCCTCGGTCAGATCGGGCTGCTGACCGCGGCGGATGCCAGGGTCCATGGCCCCGCGGGTGTCAAGCCGGCTGCTGGCCGGGACCGCCAGGAGCCCGTAGTCGACGTCGTCGGAGAAGCGGAAAGGGGCGAAGTGCTCCCTTAAACGGGCCACTGCGCGCTCGGCCCGCGCCCAGCGGGCACCGACCCCATTTCCGACTCCCGCACCCTCATCCAGGCACTCGGCGACGACCTCGGCGGGCGGTCGCAGCCCCACGGCCTCTAGCCTCTGCCGAAGGGCCGCGTTGGTCACCCAGCCCGAGTGCTCCAGGCGCGCGATCTCACGGTCGCGGAACTCCTGCACCACCGACATCCCGACTGCTCCCTCCCGAGTCCTGCGCATTGACAGCTCGCCACGACTGCCCTCCAGCATTCACTCGATTGGTCGGCTTCGTGGTGACGTGCGCCATGACGTCGGTGCGCCGTGGGCGAAAGCGCGTGCGCCTCAGGCGGAAACGGCCGCCTCGGGCGGGTGGAAGCGTCCGCGTCATGATGCAATGCGGTCCGCGAGGCACAACCGGAACCTCAACCGCCGCGCAGGCGGTGACCACCCTGGACGAGCAGACCGCTCCTGCCGCCGACTCCGCCGAGCGCCCGCTGACCACAGCCGACCGCTGCGACGTCTGCGACGCGCAGGCCTACGTCCGAGTCGTCATGCTGACCGGCGAGCTCTTCTTCTGCGGTCACCACGCCCGCAAGCACGCAGAGAAGCTCAAGGAGGTCGCACTGCTGTTCCAGGACGAGACCGCGAGCCTGGCCGCCGGCAGCTGAGCCAGCGCCGGTCGACCCAGACCGACGTGGACTTCTTCACTGAGGTCGGCACTGCGGTTCACTGAGTATCACAGTCTTTTTCTACCGGATGCCGCATATCCTCATTCCTGAGGCCCTGCTCCTGTTCCCGCCCCGAGTCCCCCGGCACAGAGCCTTGCGCTGAATGAAGCAACCTGCCCCCATCCAGGCTCGACGAAGCCGCGTGACCCGCTAAGGAACTGTCTGTGAAACGCTCTCTCCGCGTCATGACCACCTCTGCCCTGCTCGTCTTCTGCGGCACGTTAGCGCTTTCAGGATGCTCCGGATCCACCGGCTCCAGCGCCGCCTCCTCAGCACACACCGCCCCGGCGGACGCGAAGGCCACCGGACCCGTCGTCATCGTCGACCTGCGTTCGGCTGAGGAGTTCAAGAAGGGCACCTGGAGGGGCCGTTAACTACGACTTCTCCTCGGGTGACTTCTCCAGCCAGATCTCAGGTCTGGACCGCAGCTCCCAGTATCAGCTCTACGGCTCCGCCGACCAGCCCAAGATGGCCAGTGCCGTCATGCGCAACGCTGGTTTCTCCGGAGTCACCGAGCTGGGAACCCTCGACGCCACCAAGAAGACCACCGGGGCCAAGGTCGTCACCGGCTGACGTCGGTCGCCCCGGCGGGCGAAGCTCGCCCGGCCCGCCCCGATCACTCAGAGAAGCGGCAGCCCCTCCAGGAGATGGGTGAGGGCGACGACCTGCCGGGGCACGTACTCGGCGATCGTCAGGCCGACGACGTCGGCCGCCCGCCCTAGATCCCTGATCACGCGGTTGGTCTGAGTCACGCTCAGGCCGCCGCGATCGTAGCCCAGTCTCAGCCGGACCTCATCGGCGTCCACGGTGTCGACGTCCAGATGGACTGCTACGCGGCTGCAGCCGGTGGCCTCCAGCCACCTCAGCAGGGGGCTCCGTCGAGTCGCCCAGGTCGGCCGGGCCGAAGGCGTGCAGCCCCACGTGGCGATGTTGGGGTAGCCGTCCTCGGTCCAGGAGTGCAGGCCCGCCAGGGTCAGTCGACTCGGGGAGACAAAGGCCGCCAACTCCTCCATCACCTCGACGTCACCAGTACCGATGATGTGGGGAGACCGCCATGGCGTGGTAGCCGGGGTGCTGGGAGTGCGAGGTGCCGATGTCGGGGTGGGAGTCGATCCAGACGACGGCCAGGTCGTCTCCGTAACGGGCGGCGAGCTCGGTGAAGGGGACGACAGAGCAGCGCAGTCCCGCCCAGGGTGAGGGATCCTGGGAGCGTCGTGCCGGGCGATCGCCTCGCGGGCGTCACGAATCCCGGCCAGGATCTGGGCACGCGACTCCATGCCGTTAGTGACGAGAACCTCCTCGCCAGTGGGTTCATCGCTGACGGGGACGATCTCCGTGGGACCGGCGTGCTCGGGCAGGAGCGCCGTCAGCACCCGGGTTCCCAGCGCGTAGACGCGCCGCGCCTCCCGTAGGGGCAGCTCGGGCAGCAGGCTGCGCACCGAGGTCTCTCCCGCCCCCTGCCACTGGGGCCAGATGAGGCGAAGGGTGTCGGACTGGGCGAGAGCGGTGCGTGCGTCAACCATCTCAGTGCTCCTGAGCGAGGGAGTCTCCCGATTCTCAGTTTACGATCCCGGGCTGTACATCACCTGACTCAGTCCTAAGTCTCACATGCAGAGGTGCCTGGTGGGTGCGGTCACCGTCGTCAAGGACGCACTGGGCGCCGCGCCTCCACCCTGCGCAAGCTCGGCAGCGTGAGCCGGGGAGGTCGCCGACGACAACGACATAACTTACCATCCGGTTCTAGTCCAGACTCGGTAAAAATGGTGGACGGGCCCGCGCCCGTGTCCAACGCCCAGGGCCTCGGCGTGTGCGATGGCGCCGGTGAGGTAGTCCTTGGCGTCCCACACCGCTTCCAGCCAGGTCGCCCGGCGTGGTCGCAGCGAGGCGATCGCCGAAGAGAGCGTGCATCCCGTGCCGTGGGTGTTCTGCGTGGATACCCTGCGACCGCACAAGATCTCGACGCCGTCGGCATCGGCGTAGACATCGACGGCGTCACCAGCGTCACCGCTCAGGTGACCACCCTTGACCAGTACCCTACGTGCACCCAGATCCCTCAGGCGCTGCGCCTGGTTGCGCAGCTCACCGAGGGTCGCCGCGGGCTCCTCCCCAGCAGGACGGCCGCCTCATAGAGGTTAGGAGTGATGAGATCGGCTTTTGGCGCACAGACGGCGCACGGCACCGACCGCCTGCTCGTCGAGAGGCGGTCCCCGGAGGTAGCCACCATGACCGGGTCGAGCACCGTATGAGTGAGTCCAGGCAGGGTACTCCCCACCGCGTCGGCCAGCTCGGCGGTGGCGAGCATCCCGATCTTCGTGGCATCGGGGACGATGTCCTCCAGCAACGTGTCCATCTGGAGACGGACGAAGTCGACCGGCACGGCGTGCACACCGGCCACACCGCGCGTTGACTGGGCAGTCAACGCCGTGATGACGCTCATCGCGTAGGCGCCGAGGGCACTCATGGCCTTCATGTCGGCCTGAATGCCGGCGCCACCACTAGGATCTGAGCCGGCGATGGTCAAGGCGGTCACGGTTGCCGAACGCTGCTGGCTCATCGCCGACATCCTTCGTCCCAGGCACGGTGCAGGTCGGCGGCGACGCTCCTGGGGTCCTCGGCCGTGCAGATGGCTGATACGACGGCGGCACCGGCCAGACCACCCGCCCGGAGGGCCGGCAGGTCGCTGGCCGTGATGCCGCCGATGGCCACAGCAGGCAGATCGATCAGGGCAGCCATGCGCGCCACGCCGTTCACCCCCAGGCTCTTCGGAGCGTCGGCCTTGGTGGCGGTGGGATGAACGACGCCGATGCCGACGTGGTCGCAGGCGCCCTGCTCTTGGGCGGTGCGCAGTTCGTCGGGAGTCGCGGCCGACAGCCCGAGGTAGGCTTCTTCCCCGACGAGACGGCGTGCGATGCGGGCGGGCAGGTCCGACTGGCCGAGGTGTACCCCGGCCACGGGCACTCCTGATCACGCGCCGCCAGGAAGATGTCGACGCGGTCGTTGACGATGACGGGGACCTGATCACCAATCACCTCGGCCACCTCCAGCACCTGAGTCAGGAAGAGTCCGCCGTCGGTACCCTTGGCGCGCAGCTGGACGCAGGTGACTCCGCCGTCGACAGCAGCCTCAACGGTGGCCAGGACGTCTCTGCCGCGCGAGCGGCACTGGCCCTCATCGGTGACGAGGTAAACCGACGGGTCCGGTGCAGCCCTCATGCCGGCCCTCCCCGGCGGCGGTGGTCGCGCTGGTAGCACTGACGCTAACGTTCTGCAGGTCCTGCATCTCAAGGGCGTACAGGGCGTCGAGGAAGGCTGGTGGGAAGGATCCGGGGCCAGTTGATCGGACCTCCGCTCGCTCGGCAGCAGCGCTGTAGACGGCATGCGCAGCGACGACGGCGCTCACGTCATCCAGGCCCTCCTTCCGCCCCGCCCCGAGAAAGGCCGCGACCACCGCACCCAGAGCGCAGCCCCCGCCGGTCATCCGGGTCAGTAGCGCGGAGCCGCCCTGAACGTGGATGACGCTCTCGCCGTCGGTGATCAGATCGACGGGCCCGGAGACGGCGACAACGCAGCCGTGGCTGCGGGCCGGGTCGCAGGCCGGATCGAGTGCCGCGGCGACGTCGTCGGCGGTCTCGACGCCCGCCCACCGCTGCCGTCACCGGCCAGAGCCAGGATCTCGAGGCATTGCCCCGTACGACGCTCGGTCCCCGGCCGAAGAGCTCACGGGCCAGCGCAGTGCGGTGCGTCAGCGTGCCGATGGCCACCGGATCGAGGACCCACGGCGTGCCCGCGTCGGCTGCCGCAGCCACGGCCTCACGGGCGGCGTCCGCTGCTCGGGCTGAGGCGTGCCGAGGTTGATGAGCAGCGTGGAGGCGACGCGGGCAAAGGGGCCCGCCTCCCCCGTGATATCCACCATGGCGGGCGCCGCGCCTAGAGCCAGGAGAACGTTAGCGGTGATGTTGGTGACCACCGCGTTGGTGATGCAGGAGACCAGCGGGGCGTGGCAGCGTACCGCCTCAAGCGCCGCTGGGGTAGACATGCCCCAGTGCATGTGACATCCCTTCGTCAGTACTAGCTGGACAGGTTCGACGGGTGTGTTCTCAGCCATGTGGCACCCCGTGTCACGATCGAGACACTAGCATCGACGGCGTCGGGGCCCGGACCCCAGTCGGTTCCGGGGCCGACGCCGTCGAAATGAAAGTGAGCCGGTAGCGCTTCCCGCTTGTCCGGCGAGTCCGCTCAGTCCAGGTAGTCGCGCAGGACCTGGCTGCGCGAGGGGTGGCGCAGCTTGGACATGGTCTTGGACTCGATCTGGCGGATGCGCTCGCGGGTGACCCCGTAGACCTTGCCGATCTCATCGAGGGTCTTGGGCTGGCCGTCGGTCAGACCGAAGCGCATGGAGACCACGCCGGCCTCACGCTCCGAGAGGGTGTCCAGCACGGCGTGGAGCTGCTCCTGCAGGAGGGTGAAGCTGACCGCGTCAGCCGGGACCACGGCCTCGGAGTCCTCAATGAGGTCACCGAACTCGGAGTCCCCGTCCTCACCCAGGGGTGTGTGCAGGGAGATCGGCTCGCGCCCGTACTTCTGGACCTCGACCACCTTCTCCGGGGTCATGTCCAGCTCGACGGCCAGCTCCTCCGGGGTGGGCTCACGTCCCAGGTCCTGGAGCATCTGGCGCTGCACGCGGGCGAGCTTGTTGATGACCTCGACCATGTGCACCGGGATACGGATGGTGCGGGCCTGGTCCGCCATCGCGCGGGTGATGGCCTGGCGGATCCACCAGGTGGCGTAGGTGGAGAACTTGAAGCCCTTGGTGTAGTCGAACTTCTCCACAGCTCGGATGAGGCCCAGGTTGCCCTCCTGGATGAGGTCCAGGAAGAGCATGCCGCGCCCCGTGTAGCGCTTGGCCAGCGAGACCACCAGTCGCAGGTTGGCCTCCAGCAGGTGGTTCTTGGCCCTCTGGCCGTCCTGAGCCACCCAGTGCAGCTCGCGGCGCAGCTTGGCCGGTAGGGTCGTTGCCCTCCTCGGCCAGGCGGTGCTCGGCGTGAGGCCGGCCTCGATGCGCTTGGCGAGCTCGACCTCCTGCTCGGCGTTCAGCAGCGCGACCTTACCGATCTGCTTGAGGTGAGTCCTCGACCGGGTCCGCGGTGGCGCCGGCGGTGACGACCCGCTGGGCGGGCTCGTCGCCCTCATCGGAGTCGGAGACGGTGAAGGAGCCGTCCTTGTCCTGGGACTTGCCGCGTTTGCCGGACTTCTTGGAGGCGGCCTTCCGCCTCCTCCCGGCGCATGCGCTCGAGCTCGCCGGTCAGGGGCCGCGATGGAGGGCTGCATCTTGATGCCCTTGATGACCCAGCCGCGGAAGATGTAGCCGTTCTGAGCGAGGTAGTCACGCGCCACCATCGGGGCGGAGTCACCCACGACGAACCGGGGAACCGGGCCGTGTCCGTAGGGGGCCAGCGTGATGGGCTCCTCCAGGGTGCCGTGACCGGCGATCTCCAGGTTCTCCACGACCGTGCGCGAGCGCACGAAGAGAGTCGCCCCCGGGGCCAGGCGGACCCCCTTGAGAGAGGCGGGGTTGTTGAAGGGGCTGCGCTTGGAGCCGTCGCCGTTCTCCTCCAGGCTCACATCCAGGTAGTAGTCGCGCAGCTCGGGGGCCGGACCGTCATCCTCCTGGGCGGTCTGCGCCTCGAGTCGTCATCCTGGTCCTCGTCAGAGCCGTCGTCAGAGCCGTCGTAGTCCTCGTCGTCATAGCCGGCGTCGTCGTCTCCTTCGTCGTCGAGGTCGAAGTCCTCGTCGTCGAGCGGGGTCTCGTCGACGTCGTCAGTGAGCTCGGTGCTGGAGCGCGTCACTGTGGAAGAAGCCACGGAGTTCCTTTCGCGTGGGCGGGCGGACAGCCGGCGACGGGGTATGGGAACCCGACCCGGCACAGTAGACAACCCCCGAATTGTAGCGTTTATTCCTCAGGATCTCCGCACAGACGACTTAGTATGACCTCACCTTGTTCGCACTCGGCGTCGCGCCGCAGCAAACCCGCCACCGGAGTCACCACCCCTCCTGACGTCTAGGCTGGGACTACTCTGGCGGTCATGAGTGCGCTGCCTGCGGCCCTGGGCCGTGTCCGTCCCGCCGTCGAGCACCGCCTGACTCAGGTCCTGGAGGACTGCCACCGGCGCTGGGAGGACCTGGACCAGGCCGCCCAGGCTGCTCGAGGCCGCCGGGAGCGTCCTGAGCGGAGGTAAACGCATGCGGGGCCGTCCTGGGGGCCGTCGGCTGCGCGATCCTGAGCGTCCCGGAGCAGCAGGCCGAGTGCCTGACCGGTTCCGACGCCGTCCACCTGGGTGCGGCCCTGGAGCTCTACCAGGCCAGTGCCCTGGTCCACGACGACCTCATGGACGGCGCCGACACTCGGCGGGGTCTGCCCGCGGCGCACCGCGCCTTCGCCCGGGACCATGAGGCCCGAGGCCGGCTGGGACGCCCGCAGAGCTTCGGGGCCAATGGCGCCATCCTGCTCGGTGACCTCCTGCTGTCGCTGGCCGGTGAGCAGATGAGCGCGCTGGCGCCGTCGCGCCTCAGTAAGACCAGAAGCAGCGCGGTGCAGCATGCCCGGTCCGCCTTCGACGCCATGACCACCGAGGTGGCCCTGGGCCAGTTCCTCGACGTGCGCAGCGAGAACCCTGCCCCTGCCCTGGGACCAGGAGCCGGGCGCTGCGGCCAGGCGCATGCAGGGGCGACGCCCTGTCGGTCGTGCGGCATAAGTCGGCCCGCTACTCGGTGCGTCACCCGCTGCTCATTGGCGCCCTCCTGGCCGGTCTGGACCCGAGCGGGACCACCGCCGAGCACCTGGCCGCCTTCGGCGAGGACGTCGGTATCGCCTTCCAGCTGCGCGACGACGAGCTGGGGTTTTTCGGCTCACCGCAGACCACCGGCAAACCCGCCGGGAGACGATCTGCGCGAGGGCAAGCGCACGGTGCTGCTGGCCCTGACCTGGGGGCGCTGCGACGAGGCCGGCCGGCACCTGCTCGGCAGCGTCTGGCCAATCCTGAGGCCACGGAGAGCAGATCAGCGAGGTCACCGATCTCATCGAGGACTGCGGCGCGCGCGCCCACGAGATCATTGCCGCGCACCGCGACGCCGGGAACCAGGCGCTGGAACGACTCGGGAACGAGGGCGTGGTGAGCACCGCATCCCTGGAGGACCTGGCGGTGCTGGCGGACCTGCTGACACACCGAGTCTCCTGATCCGGCGCGGATAACCGAACGCCCCGCCAGGTGGGCAGTACTACCCGCCTGATCCGGCCGGCGGCTGTCACCACCGACCGACATCGTAGAATCGCGGGGTGGTGACAGATCCCTCGTGGTCGGTTGGTCGACTCTCGCTACGAGATCGTCGACCGCCCTAGCGCGTGGCGGGATGGCCACCGTCTACCGCGCTCATGACCGTCGCCTGGACCGGACCGTGGCGCTCAGCTCATGCACGCCCACCTGGCCGACTCCCCCGACTTCGTCTCACGCTTCCGCCGTGAGGCGAGGGCCGCGGCACGCCTGTCCAACCCGGGCGTGGTGGCCGTCTTCGACCAGGGCAGCCTCGACGGGGTCGCCTACCTCGTCATGGAGTACGTCGAGGGGCCTACGCTGCGTGACCTCATTGCGGCAGGGCCGCTGTCGGTCAAGGAGGCCCTGGGCCTGGTGGCCCAGCTGCTGCGTCCGCTCGGCGCGGCCCACCGGGCCGGCCTGGTCCACCGCGACATCAAGCCGGAGAACGTCCTGCTGCCCTCGGACGGCTCGGTGGCCAAGGTGGCCGACTTCGGCCTGGCCCGGCGGTCACGGAGGTGACGCAGACGACGACGGGCAACGTGCTGGGCACGGTCGCCTACCTGGCGCCCGAGCTCATCACCTCCGGGGAGTCCACCTCTCGCGCCGACGTCTTCTCTGCAGGGGTGGTTCTCTACGAGCTCCTCACCGGCCAGCAGCCCTTCACCGCAGACTCCCCCATTCAGATCGCCTTCCGCAACGTCCACGAGGACGTTCCCCTGCCCTCCAAGCTGGTGCCCGACATGCCGGCCGACGTCGACGAGCTCGTGGCCACCATGACGCGCCGTGAGCCGCAGGAGCGCCCGGCTGACGCCGACGAGGCGCTGGCACTGCTGCGCAACGTCGTCGACAGGCTCACCGAGTCCGAGCTCTCCGTGCGCCGCGGGGGCGGGACCGGCTCCATCCGCACCCAGCAGGTCATGACGGCCAATGCTCAGGCCGCCCGCTCAGCCATCGACAACGAGCCCCAGGACGACGCCGACGACTCCTCCGCCGAGGACTCCTCGCCGCACGCCGGGATGCGCACCGTCTCCCTTCCCATCGGTTCCATCGGCCCGGACTCAAGGGGAGAACACGTGCGCTCTCCCGCAAAGGCCCCTGGCGGCCGACGCCCAGAAGACCACTGCCGTCCCCGCCCCGAAGAAGGGCACCGGCAACTTCATCCGCCGTCGTGCGGTCATCATCGGACTGCTGGCCGTGGCTGGGAACCGGGGCGAGCGCCACCTGGTACCCTGACGGCCGGTCCTGGCAGAAGAGTTCCGTCCCCAACATCGTCGGCATGTCTGAGGACCAGGCGCAGCTCGCCCTGGAGAAGCAGGGGCTCAGCTGGGGCACGCCCTGAGCGCGCCTACTCCGACACGGTCCCGGCCGGCAGCATCGTCTCCTGCCAGCCGAAGGCGGGCCAGAAGGTGGGGCTCGGCCAGGCCGTCACCGCCACCGTCTCCCGAGGCGTGGAGACCAAGACCGTTCCCGACGTCGTCGGGAAGACCAAGGACCAGGCCACAGCCGCGATCACGGCGGCCGGCCTGACCCTGGGGGACGTCACCGAGGAGTACTCCGCCAGCGTGGAGTCGGGCAAGGTCGTCTCCTGCGACCCCAAGGCCGGCAAGGTCATCAAGCACACCGAGAAGGTCTCGATCGTGGTCTCCAAGGGCAAGGAGCCGGCCACGATCCCCGACGTGACCGGCCTGAGCGAGGACGAGGCCAAGAAGGCCCTGGAGAACGCCGGTCTGAAGAAGGGCAAGGTCAACAAGGGCTACTCCGACTCCGTAGCGAAGGGGAACGTCATCTCCTCCTCTCCCGTCGCCGGGGCCTCGGGCTACTACAAGGGCGACTCGGTGGACCTGACCGTCTCCAAGGGGCCGGAGAAGGTGACGGTCCCGGACGTGACCGGCAAGAGCCAGGACGAGGCCAAGAAGGCTCTGGAGGACGCCGGGCTCAAGGTGGAGGTCAACAAGCGCCTGGGTGGCCCCTTCGGGACGGTGCGCTCCACCGATCCCGCACCGGGCTCCAGCGTCAAGCCGGGCTCCAAGGTCACCATCAACATCTTCTGACGAACGTGGCCCGGTTCCGCTTCAGCGGACCGGGCCACGCTTCGCCTGCCTGCAGGCGGGCGCTCAGTGGGTGTTCTCAGCCCTGAGCATCTCGGCGATCTCGAAGGCGACTTCGAGTGACTGCTGGTGGTTGAGGCGCGGGTCGACGAGGGTCTCGTAGTGCTCGGCCAGGCCGGCCTCGTCGATGTGCTCGCCGCCGCCGAGGACCTCGGTGACGTCGTCGCCGGTGAGCTCGACGTGGATGCCGCCCGGGACGGTGCCCAGGGGAGCGGTGCACCTCGAAGAAGCCACGGATCTCGTCGAGGATCGTCTCGAAGCGGCGGGTCTTGTAGCCGTTGTCCGAGGTGATGGTGTTGCCGTGCATGGGGTCGGTGATCCACGTGACGGGGCGCCCGTCGGCGCGCACCGCCTCGACCAGCGTCGGCAGGGCCTCGCGGATGCGGTCGGCGCCCATGCGGGTGATGAGGGACAAGCGTCCGGGCAGGCCCTCGGGGTTGAGACGGTCCATGAGCCGGGCGATGTCGTCGGGGGACGTGGTGGGTCCGACCTTGACGCCGACGGGGTTGTGGACGCCGGTGAGGATGGCGACGTGGGCGCCGCCGGCCTCGCGGGTGCGCTCCCCACCCAGAGCATGTGGGCGGAGGTGTCGTAGAGGCGCCCGGAGCGGGAGTCCTCGCGGATCATGGCGTCCTCGTACTCCAGGAGGAGGGCCTCGTGGGCGGCGTAGAAGTCGACCTGGCGCAGGGCGTCGAAGTCGACACCGGCGGCCTCCATGAAGCGCATGGCCCGGTCGATCTCGTCGGCGAAGGACTCGAAGCGCTTGTAGGCGGGGTTGGCGGTGAAGCCGCGGTTCCAGGAGTGGACCTCGCGCAGGTCCGCGTAGCCGCCCATTGTGAAGGCGCGGATGAGGTTGAGGGTGGTGCCCGAGCGCAGGTAGGCGTCCAGCATGCGCGTGGGGTCGGGGATGCGGGCCTCGGGAGTGAACTCGTGGCCGTTGACGGAGTCGCCGCGGAAGGCGGGCAGGGTGACCTCGCCGCGGGTCTCGGTGTCCGAGCTGCGGGGCTTGGCGTACTGGCCGGCCATGCGGCCGATCTTGACCACGGGCGTGGAGGCGCCGTAGGTGAGGACCGCGGCCATTTGGAGGATGGTCTGGACCTTGAGGGCGGATGTTGTCGGCCGTGTTGTGGGTGAAAGACTCGGCGCAGTCGCCGCCCATGAGGACGAAGGCGTCCCCGGTGCTGGCCTGGGCGATGAGGTCACGCAGGGAATCGACCTCTCCGGCGAAGACGAGCGGGGCCGGCGGCGCAGGTCCGCACCACGTCGGCCAGCGCTGCCTCATCGGGGTAGGCGGGCTGCTGGAGGGCGGGCAGGTGGCGCCATGCGGGGGCCTGGGCGTCCGTGCGGGCGGCGGAGAGCTCGTTCATCACGCCCGTCAGCATAAGCCAGTCGGGAGATTGCCCGGGATCGGCGCCGCATCGCGAAACACGGGGTTGGGAAACGGATTCTGTCACTGTGGGCGACTTTTAGGGCCACAGCAGAGCTCGCGCGGACTGGTGGCAACTCCCTGACCTGCACGGATGCGAAGGCTGCCGTGCCGGAAGCGCCGCGGGCGGGTTGAATAGTCGCCAAACGTGACACAGACGTGCACAGAGGGCGGCCGGTGCCGTCACGAGGACGGCACCGGCCGCGGCAGGGTGCGGGCTCAGCCTCAGTGCTCGGGGGCAGCTTCGGCGGGCTCCACCTTCTGGCCCAGCTCGGCCATGAGGTCGGTGAACCAGGCCTGGGTGATGTCGAAGGGCTTGGCGCCGGCGATGCGCGGGAAGGCGATCGCGGTGAGCTCGTCGTTGTTCTCCTCGTCCTGGCCGATGACGCCGGACTCGCCGCGCAGGGCGCAGTCGACGGCCAGGTCGCACATCTTCTTGATGAGGACGAGGTCCTCGGCGTTGGCGTGGGCGGCACGCGAGTAGTAGCCGGACTTCTGGACCATGACCTTCTCAGCACCGATGAGCTCGGCGAACTGCTTGGCGAACCACTGGCCGGGGTTGATGGTGTCGAGCTTGACGTGGCCGAAGGGGTCGCGCTGGACCTCCTGGCCTGCGGCCTCCATCTCCGCGATGATCTCGGGGACGCCGGCGCCCTCGGACAGGGAAGATGTTGACGTTGCCCTGCTCGTCCATGATGGCCTTGAGGCGCTCGGCCTCGGCGGCGATGTCGAGCTTCACCTCGGGGAGGAAGACAGCGTGGACGTCCCAGCGCTCCTTGGTCAGGCCGAGGGAGGGGGCCCACTGCTTGGTCTGGAGCAGGTCGTGGTAGCGGCGGGCGGTCTCGGCGGTGAGGTAGCCGCAGTTGCGACCCATGCACTCGTGGACGATGAGCATACGGGGGTTGGAGCGGTGCTCACCGATGACGTTGAAGGCGAAGCCGGCGCCCTCATCGGCCGCGGTCCAGGCGCCCAGGGACTGGCGGATCGGAACCACGTCGTTGTCGATGGTCTTGGGCAGGCCGACGACGGTGAGCTCGTAGTCGTTCTCGTGGAGGTAGGCGGCCAGGTCAGCGGCGGTGGTGTTGGTGTCGTCGCCACCAATGGTGTGCAGGACGTCGACGCCGTCCTTGCGCAACTGCTCGGCGGCGAACTCAAGGGGGTTGACGCCCTCCTTCACCAGGCCGCGCTCGACGAGGTTCTTGGCGTTGGTGAGCTTGACGCGGGAGTTGCCGATCGGGGACCCGCCGAAGTCGCGCAGGATGCCGGCGTTCTTGCGGCCCTCTTCGTCGATGACGATGTAGTTGCCGGTGAGCAGGCCGTGGTAGCCGTACTGGTGAGGCGATGATCTCGACCTCGAGGGCGACCTGCGTGTAGCGCTCAATGAGGTCGCCGACGGCGGCGGACAGACAGGGGGCGAAACCGCCAGCGGTGAGCAGGGCGACGCGACGAATCGACATCGGGAACCTTTCCTTGGATACGAGGAGTGACGAGGCCATCCTAACGGTACGACCCGGTGTCCCCGCCAGACCCTTCGTACCCAAGGTCGGGGTCGGACTCTGGGGCTGTACCTTGCTCAGGGTCGGCGAGAATCCGCTCGTCAACGAGCTGTACTGCCAGTTCCGGCGCCGCCCGCATCAAGATGTCGAAGTGATCCCAGACCGACGCTCCGTACAGCCAAGAACGAGCGAGCACAGAACGAGTCAGGCCAAGCCACCGTTCGCGCATCGAAGAACTCGCATCGATAAGGTTCAATGCTTCGAGACACGCGGTTGCAAGAACGGCGCAGTAATCTGCGGCTTCCTGTCTGCGGGCGATTCCTTCGACCTCGGTGAGCGCGATACGCAAAGTACTGACAGCTTCACCTAAGGAGCCTTCGCGAACGAGTTCTTTGAGAATCGCGGAATGAGCGCGACTTCGAGAATTCGACTCATCTATCATTGAGACGACCTTTAAAGTCTCGTTAATGTCACCCACCCCGGCCAACGCACCTGCAACCCTAATCAAAGCCGGCTCGCGCCGATAGGAGCCCCCGATCTGCGCAACCGCACCAAGCGCACTCTCGATAACCCACCGCGCCTGATCACCCCTACCCACCTTCGCCAACTCACTCGCAACCTCAGCCAGAGCACACCCTCGCGATAACGCTACCTCAATCCCCTCACCAAGACCGAGAGCCTCGTCCACCCGACCGGCATGTGCCATCGCCCCCGTTATCTCCATCAAAGCCCGAGCACGCCAGGAAGTGCTTTCAATCTGCTCAGCCACATAGAGAGACCCGTCGATCCAGTCCACCCGAACCATTTTCATGACTACACCGTACAGTACTTGCGCACGCAACTCGGGATCCTCGATCCGCTTAGCTGCACTCACCAAGTTCTCGACAACCCGTCGCGCCTTCACAATTCTACCCACCCGAGTTAACACAATCGCTATTTCCGCCAGAGCCTCTGTACGCCTCATAGGATCCTTAAACTGCTCAGCCACGCAAAACGCCATACCAACCCGATCCATCCGGGCCAACGCACCTACCACTTCCACTAGAGCCTTTGAACGCCACCAATAATCATCAATCCGGCCGGACAATTCGAGGCCCTCATCAATCCGTTCCATCCGGATTAGCGCATCTACCACGTCCACCAAATTCTGCGCACGTAGCGACGAATCATCAATCCACGCAGACGCCTTCACTGCATTATCAACAACCCGCCACGCCCATTCAGTTTCGCCTATATCGGCCACTACATTCGCAACTCTCACCAACACCTCCGCACGGCTCAAAGGACTCTTAAACCGCTCAGCCACCATCGCCGCCTTACAAGCGATCCGTCGCACCCGTTCAATTTCACCGACATCGGCCAGTACATTCGCAATTTTCAGCAGCGCCTTCGCACGCCCCGAAGAATCCTCAAACTCATCAGCTTGATTTGCCACTTTCGGCACTTTCTCGGCAACTTGCAGCGCCCATTCAGTCTCGCCAGCATCGGCCAGTACATTCGCAATTTTCAGCAGCGCCTTCGCACGTTCCGAAGAATCCTCAAACTCATCAGCTAAATTCATCGCCCTCACGACGACTTGGCGCGCCTTACCCGTTTCACTCGCACGGGCCAACGCGCCCACAATCTCCACGAGCACCCCAAAACGAAGTCCAGAAACACCAATGCGCTCAGTAACTTCGAGAAACTCATCAACCTGATCCATCTGAAACGGGGCGCACCCCCTCTCCCAGAACTTGTCCGGGCGCAGCGGGATCCCCGATCCACTTGGCTGCGCGGAGCGCCTCATGAAACCAATCCATCCGGACCAGCGCAGCCACCACTTCCACTAAATACTCATCATGCAGCCAAAATTGTTCAATCTGCTCGACCAAACTCACCGCATCCTCAACAACCCGCCAAGCCCTTTCAGTTTCATCCGCGCAAGCCAGTCCACCTGCTATCTCTAACAGCGCCCCTGCACGTCCCCGCCAAACCGGTACTCGCTCGGCCACATCGAGGGCTTCATCAAACAGTTTCACCCGGACCAGCGCGGTCACCACTCCCATCAGAACCTCACCAGACTTACGAAGCCACATGACATCTTCAACCTGTTCGGCCAAATTCACAGCATCTTCGACAATCCTCCGAGCCCTATCAGTTTGACCTGCCCGAGCCCACGCGCAGAAACACTCAACAAAGCCTCAACACGCTCTTCAGGATTCCCAATCTGCTTCGCCATCCTTTCGGCAACAACAAGAATAGACGGAGCTTTGAGTGCAACTTTACCTAAACCGTCGAAAATACCACATGAATACAGCATTTGCGGGAATTCATCTGCACCATCAGAAACAAACACACCCCTAAACCATGCCGCTAGATCAAAATCTTCACTTCCATTAGAACAAGAATCACCCTTCACATCGGCTGCGAAAACAAGAACATTCACCAATAGGCACAGAAATCCATCGCGAACATAGCGATAGGAGACCAGAGGATGGATCGCACCGAGAAGAGAAGACAGGAATGAGCAATCACGCTCAGATTCTACGGCCGCCTTCATCACTTCTTTTAACGCAATCAACCTATCCTTCAGATCATCGACAGTCAGAACCATATCCAATATGGTCTCAGAGGCGACATTGAAATGCAGAGCATAGAGTCTTAGCAATCCGGAAACATAGACCCCCGTTCGCGCAAAATTACCTCTGAACTCTGCAACCTCAAGAAGACTCGTCAGCACACCTTCAGGCAGCTCTCCGTGATTCATCTCCAACGCCTTGAAATACTCCCCGATCAATCATCCGCAACACAGAAGATCGACTTCCAGAGCGACGCAGCAACTCTTCGTAACGATCTCGCTGGAGAACGATTTGAACAGAAAGAAAATCACCTCCCTTATCAGTCAACATGAGGTCGAAACAGGGATCACTCAGCACATAGTTGGGGGTGTTGTGTCTCCACCCCCTGTCGGCACACTCCTCCACCCACTCCCGAATGGTCGACCGGTAGGGACCGAGGGCATTGTCACGGATCACCGCCAACCACCTCAGGTCACCTGCCTCGTCACCCTCACCAAAAGAGTCCGGATCTAGCATCCGGATAACGGTCTGCATCACAAGGTCGTGACCCTAATCGGTATGCCGCAACCCCCTGACTGCAATCACCAACGTCGACAGCATCCAGAATCCGCCCCGGCGAACGATCCACGTACATACTCACATCGTGAGGGAGAATCTTCTGTCCCCTATACATCACGAGGAGCTTTGTCAGATCTTTCACGGTGAGGGCGTCACCGCAAGCCGCCAGGAATGCCACGATATCCACAGCCATAGAGGTCCTAAAGAACTTCTCAATTTCCTTAATATTGATGAACTTTTCGGCGATCGGAGAGGACTTCAGAGAAACGACCCTTCTCTTCGCTTCACACTGGACATCCTCCGGAAGACGCGGATTGCGACGAGCCGCGGTAACAACCTTCACCCCGCCGGGGAGGCACTTCGGCAACATCGAAAGGATCGACTTGGCATCCTGCCCATCCGACTTCTCGAAGTAGGAGTCCTCGTCGAGTCCGTCGATGACGAGGACGAGCGTCTGGGGAACAGCACTGGAGAGGCACGCCGTTGCCGCTTGACGCAGCAGTTTATGGAACTCTACCGGCCGACGCCCCTCAGACACATCTTCGACGTACTCGTGCCCAAGGATGTTCCCAAGCTGCGCGCCCATGACCAATGCAAAACTCTCCCTATCGTTCCCGTCGCCACCGATGCGGCGAATGAAGAAGGACACGATGTGCACGTCGTCAGGAGGATTCAAGGCGAAGGAGGACATGAGTGCGGTCTTTCCGCTGACCATACTGGCTTCCAGGGCGTACCAGGCGTCTTCGGAGCCTCGTACGAACGTTTCCAGCTCCGCTATTTCTTGCTCTCGATCCTCCAAGGGGTCTGGTGCGAGATCGCGGACTATCTTAATATGGTAATTAACAACGTCATCTGTCTGTGAGGCCCCCGCAGGACGGTCCAGGAGACGCTGAACTCCGGTACTGACCTCGTCGACTCTTTCGAGAATGGAGGCCAACGCCTCCTTCTCAGTAAAAGCAGTCAACGATACGCTGGCAGGCCACCTCAAGCACCCAGTCGAAGGCATGCCTCGCCGATTCGTCTGCCAGATCGCTGCGCAGGTCTGTGCCACCCAGGTCAAGAAGAGTCCGGCGCAACTCATCACAGTTGTATCCCGCGGCTAGCCGTTCCTTCTCCGAGAGCCGGTCGATGAGGGACACCACCTGTCGGGTTGCCACATGCCAGTCGGCCTCGGAGATCCCCTCATGCTTTCCGAGCAGCTGCTTTGCTGCGTCGTCGGCGATCTTTTCCGCGAAGACTGCCCGCTTCCCGCCGATTTCCAGCGTTCCACGGAGCTTCGCCAACAGCCCGGCGCCTTCGCCAACCGCTGCGGCGAGTGCTCCCTGTCCGGAGGGCTATGAGGAGCAGTTTCGCGATGGATATACCAACATCAATAAAAATGTCGCGATCCGTGGCCGCCATTGGCACTCCTCGACATATGGTGCGTATAACAGGGAAGTCTCGTTATTATACCGCAGCACACACTCGCTTCCGAAACTTGGTGCCCAGTGTTCCAGTAGCCCTTGCCCAACCGGGCTCAGCGGTTACCGCCCCTACTCGGCGCCGGGCTCGGGCTCGTCGTCGGAGGTCTTGTCCTTCTTCTTGTCCTTGCCGCTCTTGTCCTCGGGCGGCTCAGGGCACGGAGACCTCGGGGGCAGGGCGACCGCCGGGCGCGGCCACAGGGGGCAGCCGAGGGACAGGGCCTGCGCCTGGGCAGCGAGCATCTCGGTGACAACCTCGTCAGCGGTCTTCTTCTCCGAGTCCATGGCCTTCTTGACGTCGGCGGCATAGAGATCCACGTACTCCTGGCCGGAGAGGGCCATGAGGGCATACATGATCTCATCGGTGATGGAGCGCAGCACGAAGCGGTCGTTCTCCAGGCCCTTGTAGCGGGAGAAGTCCAGCGGCTCGCCGATGACGATGCCCACGCGGTGGCGGGTGGAGGGATGGACTTGCCGATCGGCTGAGCCAGGTTGGAGCCGATCATCGCCACGGGCACCACGGGGGCGCCGGTGGCCAGGGCGATGCGAGCCACGCCGGTCTTGCCGCGGTAGAGGCGCCCGTCGGGGCTGCGCGTGCCCTCGGGGTAGATGCCGAAGAGGTGCCCCGAGCGCAGGCGGTCGATGCCGGCCTGGAGCGCCGCCTGGGAGGCCTTGCCGCCGGAGCGGTCCACGGGAATCGTGCCCACGGTCTTCATGAAGTTCTTCACCGCCCACCCCTTGACGCCCTTGCCGGTGAAGTAGTCAGCCTTGCCGATGAAGGCGACCTCGCGGTCCACCAGCAGCGGCAGGAAGAAGGAGTCGATGACCGCCAGGTGGTTGGAGGCCAGGATCGCCGCGCCCTCGGCGGGAATGTTCTCCTCGCCACGGATCCAGGGCTGATAGAGCATCTCCAGGGGCCGGGCCGACTGTTGCCTTGATGGGTCCGTATCCCACGCGGGGCCTCCCTGTGAACTGCTGGCTGGGCGGCCACCACACGGTCCTGCACCATCGGAGACGGACGGCACCGGAGCCGGCGGTGCCGCTCGGGCATGGGGATGATTCTAGGGGTGCTTCCCACCCTGCTCGCACCGACTTCCCGACTGCTGGCGAGGATGCATGTCACTGCCATCCTCTAGCCTGCGACCGTGAGCACCGTCGGGACCCAGGTGTCCTTCGCCGACATGGGCACGCCCCTGGAGCGGGCGACCTTCGTCGTGGTGGACCTGGAGACCACCGGTGGGGCGCCGGGCGCTCGCTCTCTGACCGAGATCGGGGCCGTCAAGGTGCGCGGCGGGAAGGTGCTGGCGGAGTTCTCCACCCTGGTCAACCCCCGGCGCTGCCATCCCCGCCCAGATCACCATGCTCACCGGCATCACGAACGCCATGGTGGCCGGCGCCCCGGCGTGCGCACCCTGCGTGGAGGCCTTCCTGGACTGGGCGGATCTGCTGGCCGACGACGTCGTCCTCGTGGCCCACAACGCCCGCTTCGACGTCGGTCACCTGCGCGGCGCCGCGGCGGCCCTGGGCCTGGAGTGGCCCGAGCCCCGCGTGCTGGACACGCTGGCGCTGGCCCGCAAGGCCTGGACCCGCAGCGAGGTGCCCAACCACAAGCTGGGGACGCTGGCCGCCTTCGTGGGCTCCCAGACCCGTCCCACGCACCGGGCCCTGGATGACGCACGCGCCACCGTGGACGTGCTGCACGCCGCCCTGGAGGTCATGGCGCCGCTCGGCGTCACGCACCTGGAGGACCTGGCCACCGCCTCCGACCCGGTCCCGGCCAGGCGCCGGGCCAAGAGCCGCCTGGCCGACGCCCTGCCCAGCGGCCCCGGCGTCTACCAGTTCCGCTCGGCGGCCGACCAGGTGCTCTACGTGGGCAGCGCCGTGGACCTCAGGCGTCGGGTGCGCTCCTACTTCACCGCCGCGGAGAAGCGCCGCCAGGTGGCGCAGATGCTGGACACCACCGTGAGCGTGCGGCACATCGCCACCCCCACGCTCATTGAGGCACGGGTGCGTGAGCTGCGGATGATCGCCGAGCTCGACCCACCGGTCAACCGCCGCTCTCGGGCCCCGCGCAGCCGCCCCTGGCTCCACCTAGCCCAGGGCTCGGGCCCGGGGGCCGAGCCACGGTTGACGCTCACGACCGTGCTGCCCACGGAGGAGGTCGGCATGCGGTGGGCCCTTCGCCTCACGCGGCAGGGGGCCAGGGAGTCCCTGCGGGCAGCCGAGTCGGTGCTGCGTCTGGGCCGCTGGGACGGGCGCGAGCTGCGGCGGGTGCGCCACGACGACGTCCCGGGCTGAGCCGGCCGAGGTGCTGGCCTGCCTGTCGGGCGAGGTCGACCTGGTGGCTGCTCCCCTGCTGGAGCGCATCGCGGCCCTGTCCCGGGCCGAGCGCTACGAGGAGGCCGGGACCTGGACGGCCCGCCTGCGCTGCCTGCTGCGCGCGGTGGACCGGGCCGAGCGGGTGCGGCCTGCTGGCCTGCCCGCACCTCATGGCGGCCCGCCGGCACGAGGTCGGGGGCTGGGAGCTGATGGCGGTGCGCTGGGGCGTGCTGGCCGGCTCCATGACGACCGCGCCGGGTGCCGACCCGCGTCCCGCCGTCGAGCTGCTGCGCGCCAGCGCCCGAGTCGTTGACAGACCCGGGCGCGTCGGTGAGGTGGCGAGCATTGAGGAGACGAGCCTGCTGGCCGACTGGGTCCTGGACGAGGGCGCCCGCATCGTAGAGGTCGACGGCGACCCGCGGTGCTCACGTGGCCGATCGGTGCGGCTGCCCGCCACCGCAAGGTCCTGGCCTCGCAGGAGTGACGACGCCGCACGTGAGCAGGTCACCTCCGCGCGACCAGCGCCCGGCTCAGCCCGCGGGCGTGACGGTGCCGCGGCGGGCGGTGAGGGCCTTGGCGACGCCTTCCTGGAGGCTCAGCGGGTCCAGGGGCGGGGCACGACGACCTCCGCCTTGGGCCCAGGCGGCCAGCCAGTCGTCCTGAGGGCGGGCGGTCAGCAGGACGACGGCGGGGCGCTCGTCGAGCTCGATGAACAGCTCGTGGGCCAGCCCCATGCCGCCGAGCTTCTTGGCCTCGGCGTCCAGGACCAGTGCGTCGAAGGGCGGCTGGTCCTCCTTCTCGCGGTCCTTGATGGCCATGCGTACGCCCTCGGCGGTGGCCGCCTCGGTCCAGCTCACCAGTGGCAGGCCCTGGCCGGTCGGCGTCCGACACCGTCGATGACCTCTTGACGCACGGTGGCGTCGTCGGAGAAGACGAGAAGCTCGAGGCGGGCGGAAGCAGCCTGGTCGGTCATAGCGGATCCTTCGTGGACGGGTACGGACGGCAGTGTTTCCGCGGTCAGTGTAATCACACGCAGGCTCACTATCCCTCTTCCAGCGCCGCGTCTAGCATGAGCCATGTCCAGGACTTCAGTCCTAACGAGCCCTGTTGAGACGGGACTGAAGCCACCTCCACCCACCGAAAGGCAGTCCTTGATGGCCGTGTACACCCTTCCCGACCTCCCCTACGACTACGCCGCCCTGGAGCCCCACATCTCCGGCAAGATCATGGAGCTCCACCACGACAAGCACCACGCCGCCTACGTCGCCGGTGCGAACGCCGCCCTGAGGCCCTGGCCGCCGCCCGTGAGGCCGGCGACCTGGCCGCCATCAACCTGTGGGAGAAGAACCTGGCCTTCAACCTGGGCGGCCACACCAACCACTCCATCTTCTGGAAGAACCTCTCCCCCAACGGCGGGGGCCAGCCCGAGGGCGAGCTCGCCGAGGCCATCAGGACTCCTTCGGCTCCTTCGAGAAGTTCCAGGCGCAGTTCACCGCCACGGCCCTGGGCATCCAGGGCTCGGGCTGGGCCGTGCTCGCCTACGACTCCCTCTCCGGAAAGCTGGTCACCTTCCAGCTCTTCGACCAGCAGGGCAACGTGCCCGTGGGCACCATCCCGCTGTTCATGGTGGACATGTGGGAGCACGCCTTCTACCTCGACTACCTCAACGTCAAGGCCGACTACGTCAAGGCCGTCTGGAACATCGCCAACTGGCAGGACGTCTCCGAGCGCCTGGCCGACGCCGTCGCCAAGACCCAGGGCCTCATCGTCCGCTGACACTCAGCCCGGACACGCGCCGCACAGGCTTGTGGCCCGCGCCCCTTCATGGGGTGCGGGCCACAGCCATGTCCGGTAGGTGCCGAGCAGTCTTGCTAGAGGACCTTCTCAACGTCCATGACATAGGCCGACGCCGGGACCCCCTGCTGCTGCCCCGTTGCCTGGATCGGAGGCATGAGCACCACGATCCGGGAGCCCTCCGGCACGCCGATCAGTCCCGGCAAGGACTGCTGCGCCTGAGCCATGTTGATCGGCTCGGCGGCGTGCTGCTCCCAGGTGTTGGAGGGGTGGGAGCCGTCCCAGTAGTTTCCGGCGATGTTCATCACGGCCGTGGAGCTCTCCTTGATGGCCGGACCAGAGCCGCGGGCCAGTACGATGACCTCGGACTTGGTCGGCTGGGTGGCGTCGGCCCCGATGGAGAGCTTCGCCGGTTGGCCGAGCTCCCCACTGACTGTGATGCCGCGCTGACTGACGGCCTCCTCGCCTCCATCGTGGCCGAGGCCGAGCCGCCGGAGATCTTGCCGCTGACGCCGTCGACGATCTCGACGACGAACACGAGCGTCCCGGCCGGCTTCTGCTGCCCCTGCTGGGCGCCGCCGGCCTGGGCGGCCTGAGCGTCCTGTGCCGCCTTGTTGCCGTAGGCCAGCCCGGGGATCGACATGACGACCCGGTCACCCACGTGGTGGCCGGCCAGGCCGCACTTCCACCCCTGGATCACGTTCCCCAGCGGAAGGTCACCGGAGCACCGCTCTTGAAGGAGGTGTCGAAGGGGTCGGTGCCGCCCCACCGCCAGCCCGTGTAGTTGGCCTTGACCACGTCAGCGGCGTCGATCTCGGTCCTGTTGCCCTTCGTCAGCGTCTTGACAGTGAGGTTCTTAGCGCCTGCGCGCCCTCCTTCCAGGTCACAGTGGGTTGCTTACCTGCGTCACCACCGATGGTCGGCAGCGACTCGGAGTCGGAGTCGATCGTCACAGTGGAGCAGTCCACGGGCGCTGTGGCCGCCGGCACCGGTGTCTCGGAAGCCGCGGCCCTGGAGGCCGACGACGTGGCAGAGGTGTTCTGGACGCCCCCTGAGCAGCCGGCCAGCGCGAGGCAGGGCGGCCGCAGCCAGGGCGGTCAGGGTCAGGGATGTGCGGCGCACATGAGCTCCTTGCGTGAGGAGGGCCCTGCGCGGGAGGGATCAGTGGAAGGACTCGCCGCAGGCGCAGCTTCCGGCGGCGTTGGGGTTGTCGATAGTGAAGCCCTGCTTCTCGATGGTGTCGGCGAAGTCGATGGTGGCGCCCGACAGGTAGGGCACGCTCATGCGGTCGACAACCACCTCAACGCTAGACATCTCGTCACTGCCGGTGGGGAAGGCACGCACGGCGTCGCCGTCCAGGAGACGCTCATCGAAGTAGAGCTGGTAGACCAAACCGGAGCAGCCGCCGGGTTGGACGGCCACGCGCAGGCGCAGGTCGTCGCGCCCCTCCTGGGCCAGGAGGCTGGCGACCTTCGCGGCGGCGGTCTCGGTGAGGATGACCTCGTGCTCGGGGGTCTGGGTGTCAGTGGTGTCGGTCAGGGCGGTCTCTGCCATGGTCATCTCCTGGTCTGGTATGCCTACGTTCGTCTGCGGCGCTCGGGTGGCACCGCTGAAGGTCCTGCGGCGGCTCTCATGACGGGAGCCCTCAGGATCCACTGGAGCCAACACTCCATCCGGACGCCTTGTTCCTGGTGACAACCCTACGCGGTCCCCACCGCGGAGCCGGGGTGAGGGGACTCACTGTGTCCGACGGCATCGCCCAGGGCCGTGAGGGAGGGTGACAGTCTCACCCTCAGGCCAGGGCCACCAGCTCGAGGTACTCCGGCCCCCACAGGTCCTCGTCGCCGTCGGGCAGCAGGAGGACCCGGTCCGGGTTGAGGGCCTCGACGGCGCCCTCGTCGTGAGTGACCAGGACGACGGCACCGGCGAAGGTGCCCAGCGCCCCGAGGATCTCCTCGCGGCTGGCGGGGTCGAGGTTGTTCGTCGGCTCGTCGAGCAGGAGGACGTTGGCGCTGGAGACCACGAGCATGGCCAGGGCCAGGCGGGTCTCTCCCCGCCGGACAGGACCCGGGCGGGCTTTGTCGGCGTCCGCGCCCGAGAAGAGGAAGGAGCCCAGGACGCTACGCACCTGGGTGTCGTCCATGCCGGGGCGGCGCGGCGCAGGTTCTCCACGACGCTCGCCGCGGTGTCGATGGTCTCGTGCTCCTGGGCGTAGTAGCCGATCTTGAGGCCGTGGCCGGCGATGACCTCACCGGAGTCGGGCTCCTCCACCCCGCCGAGCAGGCGCAGGAGCGTGGTCTTGCCGGCGCCGTTGAGGCCCAGGACCACGACCCGGCTGCCGCGGTCGATGGCCAGGTCCACGCCGGCGAAGACCCTCCAGCGAACCGTAGGCCTTGGACAGCCCGGCTGCGCGCAGCGGGGTCTTGCCGCAGGGGCGGGGTCGGGGGAAGCGCAGGTGGGCGACCTTCTCCACGGCGGTCTCGTCCTCTAAGTCGGCCATGAGGCGCTCGGCCCGTTTGAGCATCTGCTGGGCGGCCACGGCCTTGGTGGCCTTGGCCCGCATCTTCTCTCCCTGGGCGCGCAGGGCGGCGGCCTTCTTCTCGGCGTTGGCGCGCTCCCGACGGCGCCGGTGTCGTCGTCGGCGCGCTGCTTGAGGTAGGCGTCCCAGCCCAGGTGGTAGACGTCGAGGACCCCGCGGCCGGCGTCGAGGCACATGACCTGGTTGACGGTGTCGCGCAGGAGCTCGACGTCGTGGCTGATGACGATGAAGCCCCGCAGTAGGTGCGCAGGGTGGTCGCGCAGCCACAGGATCGAGTCGTGGTCGAGGTGGCTGGTGGGCTCGTCGAGCAGGAGCGTGTCGGGCTGCTGGAACAGGACCCGGGAGAGCTCGACCCGACGGCGCTGACCGCCGGAGAGGTGCCGATGGGCTGGTCCAGGATGCGGTCGGGCAGGCCCAGGGCGGCGCTGATGCGGGCGGCCTCGGAGGCGGCGGCATAGCCGCCGGCCATGGTGAACTCGTGGTCCAGGCGCGTGTAGCGGTCCAGGGCCTTGGCCTGGGCCTCCCCCTCGGTGACGGCGATGCGCTCCTCGGCCTTGCGGATGCGGGCCAGGAGCGCGTCGATGCCGCGGGCGGAGAGGATCCGGTCCCGGGCGATCTCGCTGAGGTCCCCGACCTTGGTGTCCTGGGGCAGGTAGCCCACCGAGCTCGTGCAGGTGATCGTGCCCTCGTGCTCAACGGCCTCCAGCCCGTGGCGCTCATCGGCGTCGTTGACGGCGCGGCCGGCGCCCTGGGCCACGGAGGCGGCGGCGAGCAGCTTGGTCATGGTGGTCTTGCCGGCGCCGTTACGGCCCACGAGGCCGATGCGCATCCCCTTGTCGACCCGGAAGCCGGCGTGAGCGACGAGCTGGCGGGCACCGATACGCATGGTGAGGTCCTGGACATTGATCACGCGCGCCATGGTACGGGCCCGCCGGTGCTGCCCGCCGCAACGGACCTATCAGTCCCACCACATCCACCAGCCGACGGCGCCGCCGGCCCACTCGGGGCGGGTGCGCACGATGTCGTCGGGCACGCACCCGGCGTCGAGCTCGTAGCGCGCCTTGACCCGCTCCCACAGCGCGGAGCACTGGCAGTCCCGGCTGTGCTCGACGAGGACCTCGTAGCCCTGCAGGTCGGCGTCGGCGACCCACAGGGCCTCGACGCTCAGACGCTCGTCCTCCCGCTGGGGACCAATGCCGTATCCGCACAAGCGCACCTGCCCGTCCGCCCCAGCGCAGGCGGTCAGCAACGTCTTGAGCTTCGGGGCGAGGTTCTGATGGTCGCTCAGTGCCGCAGCCGGCAGCCGCAGGAGCAGGTCGGCCGCCGTGGCGGCGTCCATCCCGCGGAAGGGCACGTAGTCGCTCACTGGAGCGCCCAGGGCATCCAGTCGCAGTGGACTCTCCCCCGGCAGGCAGCGCGGGACGTCGAGCCACGGCTCAAGCAGGCGCCACAGGCCGATGCGCACCGTCCACCCCGGCGGGCCATAGAGCCGCGGCAGAATCGGGTACGGCGGTCGGGGACGGGGCGGGAGGCGGAGTCGTGGTGGGCGGGCGAACCGGGATGTTCGGTAGGACCGGCAATGCGGGCTGTGCGGCCAGGGAGGTCTGCGCACTCATGTCGAGCTCCTTCGCTTGAGGCGGGGTCGGTGCCCTCAAGCGTGCAGAACCCGCTCCCGCCGATGCACCCACTGCCCTGAGCGCCTGTGCGCACAACCCTCCTCAACTGCGCAAACACCTGGCGGTGGATACCGAGTCGCGCAGATTCGCGGCCACTGGCCGTCTTGAGAAGGGCAGCGGCACCATCCAGACGGGCTGTTCCTTTTTAGTTCTGAGCCATAAGACAGTACCCTCGTCCTCAACCACCTTCTTCGCGCCCACGTGGCGCAGGAGGTGTCAGATCCCACCACCGAGAGCGAGCTCGTCGGGGACTCGGAGCGCACTGGGGTGCGTCCACCGTCCGCGTCACCCTCGCTCAGTAGGAAAGGGCCCGAATGGCAACCACGACCTCAACCCCTGAGGCAATCCTCGACGCCGTGGGCGGCGCCGACAACATCATCCATTTCACCCACTGCGCCACCCGACTGCGCTTCGAGCTCAAGGACGCCTCCGGCATCGACAAGGCGGCCGTCGAGGCCATCCCGGGCGTCATGGGCGCCGTCCCCAGTCCGGGGACCGCTACCAGATCGTCATCGGTGGTGCCGTGCAGAGCGTGTACGACGAGATCAACAACCTGCCGGCCATGAAGAGCCAGGGCGGCTCCTCCGGCTCAGGCCAGTCCGACGCCGACGTCAAGGCCGCTGTTCGGGCCAAGGCCCGCGGCAAGAACGCCTACGTCGACGCCTTCTTCGAGTACCTGTCCGACTCCTTCCGCCCCCTGCTGCCGGTGCTGCTGGGCGCCTCCCTCATTATCGCGGGTGAGGCGATCTTTGAGGCCTTCGGCCTCATCAACACCCACGCGGAAAACGCGGACAAGCCGGTCACGCTGCTGTTCGTCGACGCCATGTTCCGCAGCGTCTTCTACTTCCTGCCCGATCATGGTGGCCTACAACGCCTCCAAGAAGCTCAAGATCGACCCCTGGGTCGGCACAGCGATCATGGCAGCCCTGCTCACGCCGGAGTACATTTTCCTGAGCGACAAGGTGCTCCAGAAGAAGGGCGTGATTGACTGCGTCCACAACGCCACGTTGGACAAGGACCTGTGTGTCGCGCATGTCGCGGGCATTCCCATGCAGCTCAACGACTACGGCGGTCAGGTCTTCGTCCCCCTCATGATGGTGGCCATCCTGGCCCTGGTCTACAAGGGACTGGTCAAGATCGTTCCGTCCAACGTGCAGATGGTCTTCGTGCCCTTCCTGTCCTTCGTCATCATGATGCCGGTGACGGCCTTCCTCATCGGTCCCCTGGGCGTGTGGATCGGCACCGGCCTGGGCACGGCCCTGTTCTGGCTGAACTCTCACGCCCCGATCATCTTCGCGATCCTCATCCCCATGGTCTACCCCTTCCTGGTGCCGCTGGGCCTGCACTGGCCGCTCAACGCCCTCATGCTGGCCAATATCGCCTCGGAGGCCACGCACCACACCGACTTCATCCAGGGCCCCATGGGCGCCTGGAACTTCGCCTGCTTCGGCGCCACCGCCGCCGTCCTCGTGTGGTCCGTCCGCGACAAGGACAACGAGATGCGCCAGACCGCCACCGGCGCCCTCTTCGCCGGTCTGCTCGGCGGAATCTCCGAGCCGAGCCTCTACGGTATCCACCTGCGCTTCAAGCGCATCTACCCGTTCATGCTCGTCGGCTGTGCCGTCGGCGGCCTCGTCGAGGGCATCGGCAGCATGCTGGGAGGCATCGACGGTGTCACGACCACGACCTTCGCCTTCACCTCGCTGCTGACCATCCCGGTCTTCAACCCCATGTGGCTCTACGGCATCGCCGTCGCCGCGGCCTTCGCCACCTCCTTCTTCCTCATCGTCACCTCGGCTACCGCACCAAGGAGGAGCGGGCCGAGGCACTCGCCGCAGCGGGCACCGCCAAGACCGGCAGCGCCACCGCCTCCGCTCCGGCCGAGACCTCTGAGGCGCCCAAGGCCGCCGCCGCTGGCTGCTGCGCCCGTGGAGGAGGGGTGACCGGGACTGCGAAGGCCCCCACACCCAAGCCGGCTCTCGTTCCCGGCGCGGTCACTGAGATCGCCTCACCGCTCAAGGCCACGACCATGGACCTGGACAAGGTCCCCGACCCGGTGTTCTCCTCGGGCGCCGTCGGTCAGGGCGTGGGTCTGGAGCCCCAGGGCGACATCGTCGTCACGGCTCCGGCCGACGGCACCGTCGTCGTGGCCCCCGTCCTCGGGGCACGCCTTCGGCATCACCCTGGACAGCGGCGTGGAGATCCTCATCCACGTGGGTCTGGACACCGTCAACCTGGAGGGCCAGGGCTTCGACGTCAAGGTCTCCCAGGGCGACCGCGTCAGCGCGGGCCAGGAGCTCGTCCGCGTGACCGCTCCGTCATCGAGCAGGCCGGTTACCCGCTGACCACGCCGGTGCTCGTCACCAACACCGCCTCCTTCGCCTCGGTCGAGGTCGTCGGCGGCGACTCGGTGGAGCCCGGCGAGGCCCCTCATCAAGGTCACCGCGCCCGAGGCCCTGAGCTCTGACCTGACGCCGCCGACCCTGATCGGCTGCTGACTAACCGTGGGGGCCGGATCCGTCAACGGACGGATCCGGCCCCCACCGTGTTTGCTCACCTGCTGCTCGTCCGGCGTTCGACCGGCGGCACCGGGACTCGCGGGGTCCAGGGTCAGGGCAGACGCAGCGCCCAGAAGGCCACAGCCGCGGCGGCCGCCACGTTGAGGGAGTCCACCCCCGGCCATGGGGATGCGCACCACCGTCGGCTGCGGTGATGGTCCGGTGGGACAGCCCGTCACCCTCCGTGCCCAGGACGACGGCGACCCGCGAGTCCGGGGCCGTACAGGCCGGCGAGGCCGCGAAACTCATCCAGGGTCACGGACGTGTCCGACAGTGCCAGGGCGGCCACGGTGAAGCCCTGCTCGTGGAGCTCGTCCATGGCGGGCCAGTGCTCGATCCGGGTCCAGGGGACCTGGAAGACGGTGCCCATGGAGACGCGCACGCTGCGCCGGTAGAGGGGGTCCGCAGCGCGGAGTGACCAGGACGGCGTCGATCCCCAGGGCGGCCGCGCTGCGGAAGGCGGCCCCCACGTTCGTGTGGTCCACCAGGTCCTCCAGGATCGCGACCCTCCTGGCCCCCGCTCCCCCGCGGGCGGCCGCAAGCAGCTCGGGAACACCGGCGAGCTCGGGCCGGTTCATGGCGGCCAGCGCACCGCGGTGCAGGTGGAAGCCCGTGATGGACTCCAGGACCTCCTCGGGGGCGACGAACACGGGGACCTCACCGCCGTCGTCGCTGCCTGCGCAGCCGGCCGCGGAGGCGATGACCGGGCGCATCTCCTCCAGGTGGCGCGGGGCCATGAGGAAGGAGCGCGGGGCGTGCCCGGCGGCCACGGCGCGCGTGATGACCTTGGAGGACTCGGCCATGTACAGGCCCCGCCGGGTCTCCAGCCGACGGCGCAGCGCCACGTCCGTCAGCCTGGTGTAGTCCGCCAGGCGCTCGTCGGCGCCGTCGGCCAGCTCAATGATCATCGCGTCGTCACCTTCTGGGGCCTTCCCCGTTCAGTACAGCAGTACGGCGGGAAGAATAGGCTGATCATCGTGGATCGCCCACTCCTCCCGCCGCAGCGAGTGTCCCCTGGGGCCCCTGTCGGTTCCCCAACGGGCGTCAAGGGCAGCCGGCTCAGGCGCCGTAGGGGTCCCTGGGGCGCGCCGGGAGGCGTGCCGTAGCCGGGCTGGGCCTGGATGCCGTAACCACCGCGAGGGGCACGGAACCGGGCTGGACCTCCTCGGGGTCGGCCACGTGGCTGCCGTGCGCGGCGTGAGCCCCCTCAACGCCGTCGGAGGTCGGGAACGCTCACCGTTGCCCCGCCGTCGGCCTCATCCGCGGGAGCCTTCGGGGAGACGCCTGCCTTGGGTGCGGGCTCCTCACTGGCCTCCTGGGAGGCCGACTGACCTCACCACGGGCCTGGGCGAGGGCCTCCTCGGGGGCCTGGAGACTGGTGCTGGCCAGGTCCGAGGCGATGCCCAGGTCGAGCTCGCTGCCCGAGAGGTCGACACCGGGACGAGCGGCGTCGTCGTCGGAGTCGTTCGCACCGCCGCCGGGGCCGCCGTCCTTGCCACCGCCCAGGGCGCCGGCGATGCCGTCGAGCGCCGCCGTGAACTCCGTGGGCACGATCCACATCTTGGAGGAGGAGCCGTTGGCGATCTTGGGCAGGGTCTGGAGGTACTGGTAGGCCAGCAGCTTGGAGTCGGCGTTACCGCGGTGGATGGCGTCGAAGACCTGGAGGATGGCGCGCGACTCACCCTGAGCCTTGAGGATCGCGGACTGCGCCTGACCCTCGGCGCGCAGGATCGCGGACTGCTTGTCACCCTCGGCCGTGAGGATCTGGGACTGCTTGACACCCTCGGCCGTCAGGATCGCGGCGCGGCGGTCACGCTCGGCGCGCATCTGCTGCTCCATGGAGCCCTGGATGGAGGCCGGCGGGTCGATGGACTTCAGCTCCACGCTGTTGACGCGGATTCCCCAGCGGCCGGTGGCCTGGTCCAGGACACCGCGCAGCTGGCCGTTGATCTGGTCGCGGCTGGTCAGCGTCTGCTCCAGGTCCATGGATCCGACGACGTTGCGCAGCGTGGTGACCGTCAGCTGCTCAATGGCCTGCAGGTAGTTGGAGATCTCGTAGGTGGCGCGCATGGGGTCGGTGATCTGGTAGTAGACCACCGAGTCGATGCTCACGACGAGGTTGTCGGAGGTGATGACGGGCTGAGGCGGGAAGGAGACGACCTGCTCACGCAGGTCCATGATGTTGCGCACCCGGTCGATGAAGGGCACCAGGAAGTGCATTCCAGCGCCGTAAGCCGCCTGGAAGCGCCCCAGGCGCTCAACGATGATCGCAGTGCTCTGCTTGACGATCCGCACCGCCCGGAAGATGGCGACGATGACCAGGACGGCCACGAGAAGCAAGATGATGGAGACGAAGGGCACGAGGTTCCTCCTGCAGGGTTGAACGGATGGTCAGAATGGTTGGGGCCGACGCCGGGCAGCGTCAGGATGCGGGCGCAGCGGCGGAGGCCGTCACCGGGGCGACCACGGCCACGGCCCCGTCGATCTGAGTCACGGTCACACTCACCCCGGCCTCCAGACGAGGCTGACGCCCCCTGGACGGACGGGAGCCAGACGGGCGCTCCACTCCCTCACCGCCCAGGCGCACCCGCCCGCCTTCACGGTCAACAGGAGTAATGGTGACGGCAGACCGACCGATGAGGGCGTCGACGTTGGTCTTCATCTGCGGGTGGCGGCGCCAGGCGACGCTTGGGCCCAGGGGACGCACGGCGAACAGAAGCAGGGTGGAGACGCAGGCGAAGACCACGACCTGCGCCCACACGGGCCCGCCGAGGAAGGATGTCAGCCCTCCTCCCAGCGCGCCGCCGGCGATCATGAGGAAGGTGAGGTCGGCTGTCATCGTCTCGATGACGATGAGGAGCAACGCCCCTCCGACCCAGAACAGCCATTCCATGAGAACCTCCTGATGAACGCGGTTGGTGAGGGTGTGATCGGGATACCGGGCAGGGCCGATCAGGGATCGATACGGTCCCGAAAGCGGCCTTCCCTCCGGAACCGGTGGTCAGCCCCTGGCCTCGGCGACGCGCCTGCCGTGGCCGGCCGGGCGCCCCCTGGCGCGTAGCGGCCGCGGTCATGGGTGACCTCCAGCTCCATGCCGAAGGTCGTGCTGATCGTGTCCGCGGTGAGGACTTCCTTCAGCGGGCCGGCGCCCACGACCTTGCCCTCGCGCAGCGTGAGCGCGTGGGTGAAGCCCTCCGGGATCTCCTCCAGGTGGTGGGTCACCAGGACCATGGAGGGCGAGTCGGGCGAGGAGATGATCTCGGTGAGCGCAGCCAGGAGCTGTTCACGGCCGGCCAGGTCCAGCCCCGAGGCGGGCTCGTCCAGGAAGAGCATCTCCGGGTCCGGCATGAGAGCGCGAGCCAGCTCGACGCGCTTGCGCTCCCCCGACGACAGCGTTCCCCACGACCGGTCGACCAGGTGAGCGGCCCCCAGGGCGCCCAGCAGGGCGTGAGCGCGCTCGAGGTCGAAGTCGTCGTACTCCTCGCGCCAGCGTCCAATGCGCCCGTAGGAGGCCGACAGGACCACGCCGAGCACCTTCTCGCCGTTCTGGACGTTGGCGGCCAGGGCCGAGGACAACAGGCCGATACGGGGGTGGAGCTCGAGACGTCCACGCGCCCGAGCCGCTCGGAGAGGATGTCCACCGTGCCGGAGGAGGGGAAGAGCCTGGCCGAGGCGATCCTGGCGATCGTGGTCTTGCCCGCGCCGTTGGATCCCCAGCAGCACCCAGTGCTGACCCCTCTTCCACGCTCCAGCTGACGTGGCTGAGGATCTGGTGACTGCCGCGGTGCAGCGAGACGTCGTCGAGGTGCAGGGACACTGGTCATGAGGTGATCCTATCGTGGCGCCGAGTTCACACGGGACAGATGCGCGGCAAGAGCCGCGACCCGTCATGCGGCCCGCTCTCCTCCGGGGCCCGCCTCGCCGCCATTCACTATGGTTGGCCCCCATGGATCCCCTCAACCCGCCTGTCAGCATCATGCTGGCCCTGTGGGCGCCATCGCCCTCCTCCCACGGCCTGTCACTCGTTGAAGGCCCCGACGGCGCCCATGACGTCATCGACAGCGTCGTCACCGGGGGCTCGGACACGCTGACCGCCGCCGACGATCCAGGACGCGTCAGCCTGGCGCAGTGGCTCACCGCCGCCCGCCCGCTGAGCCGGGTGAGCGCGGTCCTGCCCTCACCGGCCGGCGGCACCGGCACCTGGGGGCTCCTGCCCGACATCGAGGAGGGGCGTCGTGCTGGAGGGGGCAGCCGGCCGGGTGCTGCTGGTTCCTGAGGACTCCGGCACCTCGGTGACCTGGCGCGCCGAGCCCTCAGCTGCCCCGCTGCCCCCGCTGGACGCGGCGCACGCCCGCCGGCAGTGCACGCCGCCACCGAGGAGGCCATCGAGGCGCTTATCGAGCTCGACCTGGCCCGTGAGCGCCCGGAGCTGGCCGACGCCCTCAATGACCTGCTCACCGCGGTGGTGGATCCGCGGCTCATGCCGCCGTGGCTGAAGCGCCGTGATCGGGAGCTGTTGGAGCGCTCCTTACGGCTGGCGGGGATGTGCGAGCTGGCCCTGGACGACGACGGCGCGGCCACGACCGCCCTTCAGGCGCGGCGGCGAGCCGACATCCTGCGTCCACTGCTGGCGGTGGCGCGTCACGGCGCCGCTGCGGCCACCGAGTGGTGGGCCCGGTAGAGGGGGCGCGCCACTCGGTGGCGTATCGGTGGGGTCACCGAGCGGGAGCCGTCCGGCTCAGCCCTGGGCCAGGACCCAGTTGTAGACGTCCATGGTGCGCTGGGCGATGGCCTCCCAGGCGAAGTGCTCCTCGACGCGGCGTCGGGCGGCCTGCCCCATGGTCCTGGCGGCCTCGGTGTCGGTGACCAGGGTGGTGAGGCGCTCGGCCAGGTCGGCCTCGAAGCGGGCCGGGTCGATGGGGGTGCCGGTGCCGTCCTGGACCTGCTCGATGGGCACCAGCAGGCCGGTCTCGCCGTCGACGATGACGTCGGGGATGCCGCCGGTGGCTGATCCGACGACCGGCAGGCCCACGGCCATGGCCTCGAGGTTGACGATGCCCAGGGGCTCGTAGACCGAGGGGCACACGAAGACGTCGGAGGCGGCCAGCACGGCGATGAGCTCGGGGCGCGGCAGCATCTCCTCGATCCAGACCACGCCGGTGCGCTTCTCGCGCAGGCGGGCCACGAGGCCCTCGACCTCGGCCTTGATCTCGGGGGTGTCGGGGGCGCCGGCGCACAGGATGACCTGGACGTCCGCGGGCAGCTGCTCGCAGGCGCGCAGCAGGTGCGGCAGGCCCTTCTGCCGGGTGATGCGTCCGACGAAGACGACGGTGGGGCGGTCAGGGGTCGATGCCCGAGGCGCTTGAGGGTGGCGGCGGCCGCGGCGTCGGCCTCCTGGCTCTGCGGGCGCTTCCAGGCCTCGAGGTCGATGCCGTTGTGGACGACCTTGACGCGCTCGGGGTCGACGGCGGGGTAGCAGCGCAGGATGTCTTCGCGCATGCCGTTGGAGACCGCGATGATCCCGGAGGCGGCCTCGTAGGCGGTCTTCTCCGCCCAGGAGGACAGGGCGTAGCCGCCGCCGAGCTGCTCGGCCTTCCAGGGGCGCAGAGGGCTCCAGGGAATGGGCGCTGACGACGTGGGGGACGCCGTGGAGCAGGCCGGCCAGGTGGCCGGCGAGGTTGGCGTACCAGGTGTGGGAGTGGACGAGGTCGGTTCCCTCGGTGCCCTGGGCCATCTCCAGGTCGACTCCGAAGGTGCGCAGGGCGGCGTTGGCGCCGTCGAGCTCGGCGATCTCGGGGTAGCCGGTGACGCCGTCGTCGGCGCCCTCGGTGCCGGGCTCGCGGGGGCCGCCGAAGGCGTGGACGCGGACGTCGGCCAGGGGGCGCAGGACCTTGGCGAGCTCGTTGACGTGGACTCCGGCGCCGCCGTAGATGAAGGGTGGGTACTCCTTGGTCAGCAGGTCGACCCTCATGGGTGTGCCTCTCCTCTGTCTGATGGATGGACTGACCGCGCCTTCCTCGGCGCAGGACGGGCGCCTGCAGTGGGGCGGGCGCCACACCCGACGTTATACGCACACGGGGCCCGGTGGGACCGTTCAGCGCCGGTGGTTTCCACCGACTCTCGCGAGTGCCGGTCCCGTCGGTTCCCTGAGGCGGGGCAGGTGTAGATCAAAGGTCCGGGTCTGACTCGGGAGCCGACACGGGCAGCGATTCGTGGAATACCCCATGTGATCTGTTTGGCCCCATGCAGTCCTCTCAAGCAACGTGGGCAGGGGCCACATGGCTCAACCTCGTGTTCTCGCAATCGTCCTCGCCGGTGGCGAGGGCAAGCGCCTCATGCCCCTGACCGTCGATCGCGCCAAGCCCGCCGTGCCCTTCGGCGGCATCTACCGCCTCATCGACTTCTCCCTGTCCAACATGATCAACTCCGGCTTCCTCAAGGTCGTGGTGCTCACCCAGTACAAGTCCCACTCGCTGGACCGTCACATCTCCAAGACGTGGCGCATGTCCGACATGCTGGGCAACTACATCGCGCCGGTACCGGCCCAGCAGCGCGTGGGCAAGCACTGGTTCCTGGGGAGCGCTGACGCGATCTACCAGTCTCTCAACCCTGCTCGACGACGAGCGGCCCGGACTATGTGGTCATCACCGGTGCGGACAACATCTACCGCATGGACTTCTCCCAGATGCTGGAACACCACATCGCCTCTGGTCTGCCCTGCACCGTCGCGGGCATCCGTCAGCCGCGGTCCCTGGCGGACCAGTTCGGCGTCATCGAGACCGACCCGTCCGACCGCGGCAGGATCAAGGCCTTCGTGGAGAAGCCCAAGGAGACCCCGGTCTGCCGGACTCCCCGATGAGGTCCTGGCCTCGATGGGCAACTACATCATGAACGCCGACGCGCTCCTGGAGGCCGTGACGGTCGACGCCGCCGATGAGACCTCCAAGCACGACATGGGCGGCAGCATCGTGCCCTGGTTCGTCAACCAGGGGGCGGCCGGCGTCTACGACTTCAAGGACAACGACGTGCCGGGCTCCTCCGAGCGCGACCGCGACTACTGGCGCGACGTGGGTACCGTGGACGCCTTCTTCGAGGCGCACCAGGACCTCATCTCGGTGACCCCGTGTTCAACCTGTACAACGACCGCTGGCCGCTGTTCGCCGGTTACCAGGCCGCGATGCCCGCCGGCCAGGTTCGTCTACGGCCACCACGAGCGCCTGGGGCACGCGGTCGACCTCGATCGTCTCACCGGGCGTTATCGTCTCCGGTGGTGAGGTGATCTCCTCGGTCCTGTCCCCCGGTGTGCGCGTCAACTCCTGGTCCTCGGTGCGCGAGTCCGTCCTCATGGACGGGGCCGAGGTGGGCCGCAACACCGTGGTCAACCGCGCGATCCTGGACAAGTACGTCGAAGGTCGAGGAGGGCGCCATGGTGGGGATCGATCCCGAGCACGACCGCGAGCAGGGGCTTCACCGTGACCGAGTCCGGCATCACGGTGGTGGCCAAGGGCAGGTCGTCACCCGCTGACCGTAGGCTCACCGCCTTGCAGTGCGCGCCGTCGCCCGAGCTCCGGGCGACGGCGCAGCCTCGCATGCCGGCTCGCCCACTAGCATGGCGCCATGAGCGACACCTCCCGACACCGTGCCGGCGGCTCCGCGGACCTCAGCGGGGCGCTGAGCGAGGGCCCTTTAGTGACTGAGGGCCCAGGCCTGCTGGTCATGGACGTGGACTCCACCCTCATCGAGCAGGAGGTCATCGAGCTCATCGCCGAGCGCGCCGGGACCCGTGAGCTGGGTGCCGAGGTCACGGCCCGGGCGATGCGCGGGGAGCTGGACTTCGCGGCCTCCCTGCGCGAGCGGGTGGCGACGCTGGCCGGAGTCCCCCAGGGGGTCTTCGCACAGGTCCTCGCCGAGGTGCGTCCCACCATGGGGGCGGCCGAGCTCATTGAGCGCTGCACGCACGCGGCTGCCGGGTGGGGGTCGTCCGGGCGGTTTCGAGGAGGTCGTGGTGCCTCTGGCCAAGCGGCTGGGCATTGATCACGTGGCGGCCAACCGCCTGGAGGTGGTCGAGGGCCGTCTCACCGGTCGGGTGCTGGGGCGGATCGTGGACCGTCAGGAGAAGGTCCGCTGCCTGCTCGCCTGGGCCCGGCAGGACGGTGTGCCCATGGAGCGCACCATCGCGGTCGGTGACGGGGCCAACGACCTGGGCATGCTGGAGGCCGCGGGGCTGGGGGTGGCGTTCTGCGCCAAGCCGGTGGTCGTTGAGCAGGCCGACGCGGCCATCCACGTGCGTGACCTGCGTGCCGTCCTGCAGCTGATCGGGGGCTGACCGGCTGCGGTTGTTCGCAGGGCCGGCCTCAGTCGCGCTTGCGGGCGGTGAAGATCTCCCGGATGCGGGCGCCCTTGGGCTCCAGCTCGGCCCAGGTGCCGGGGACATCGATGATGACGGCGGTGGCCGTGGGCACCCCGAAGGAGATCTGGGAGGCCAGGTCGTCGTCGGTGTCGTGGAGGATGTGGGCCAGTACGGAGATCGTGGGCTCGTGGCCGACGACGACGACCGTCTGGCCTGCAGCACCCTCCTCGGCCAGGACCCTGAGGATGCCGTTGGGGCCCAGGTTGTAGATCTCCTCGCGCACGAGGGTGTCCGGTGGGCTCGAGGCGGTCGCGGATGGGGCGGGCGGTCTCGCGGGCCCAGGGCCGCCGGGGAGACCAGCAGCAGGTCGGTGGTCTCCAGGCGCTTGCGCAGCCCTTGGCCAGCAGGTCGGCCAGCGCGGTGCCCTCAGGGGTCAGAGGACGTTCCAGGTCGGTGACGGCGTCGTGAGAGGCCTTGGAGTGTCGGACGAGCACGAGCCGGCGCATGGGATCCGTTGTCACAGCTCTCACCCTACGGCACCACGGCACTGCCCGGATACGGTCCCCGACGACGTCTCGCGACCCGCCGTGCGCCTAGCGCCCCATGCCCAGGCCGCCGTCGACGCCGAGGATCGCGCCGGTGACGTAGGCGGCCGCGGGTGAGGCCAGGAAGAGGACGGGGCCGGCAATGTCGGTGACGTCGGCAAAAGCGCCCCAAGGGATCTGCTCGAGGTAAGCGGTGCGGATGCGGTCGGGCAGGGGAGGCGGTCATCGCCGTGGTGACGACGCCGGGGGCGACGGCGTTGACGGTGATGCCGCGCGGTGCGAGCTCGCGGGCCAGGGAGCGGGTCAGTCCCTCCACCCCACCCTTGGCGGCGCCGTAGGCGGACAGACCCACGCCTCCGCGGGCGGCGATGGCCGAGGAGACCAGGATGATGCGCCTTGCGGGCCCGCATCATGGCCGGTGTCACGGCGCGCACGGTGTTGAAGGTGCCGGTCAGGTCTGTGGAGATGACCTCGTCCCACATCTGGGAGGAGGTGCGGGCGGCCAGGGACTCCCGGTTGATGCCGGCCGAGGCCACGAGGACCTCGATGGGGCCGTGTGCCTCGGTGGCGGCGGTCAGGGCCTGGGCCAGGGCGTCGGGGTCGGTGACGTCGGCGGCCAGGGCCAGGGCGCCGTCGGGGGCCTCGCCGGAGCGGGACAGGCCCGCCACTCGGTCACCCCTGTGCCAGGAACGCCCTCGCAACCGCCTCCCCGATTCCCCGGGAGGCTCCGGTCACGACGACGGAACGTGATATCGACGGCTCGGTCTCTTCGTTCATCAGCACAAGCACACAAGGTAACGCGCATCAGCACTCGCCATCAGCGATTCGACATACGCCGATACCGATCCGTCCCTGTTACTTCCTTCACAAGTGGTCTATACCTGTGTCTGTTCCGGGTCGCAGGGCGGGGCCGGTCACGGCCCTGGCACCCGCCGTGTGTCAGCATGTCGGGGTGACGATGAGTCAGACCTCCCTCCCGCCTCCCCGACGCCTGCGCCTCGGGGCGCGCCCGCGCCACTGCGCATCGGGACCGCTGGTGGTGCCCACCGTCGAGCTCGCCCCCATGGCCGGAGTCACCAACGCCTCCTTCCGCCGCCTGTGCCGGGGAGATGGCCGAGGCGGCACTGCCGGAGTCGCTGAGGCCCTCCTCCCTCCCGGCCCGCTGTCCGCGCCCGACGGCGGCATGCTGGCCCCGGCAGGGCCTGTACGTCACGGGAGATGGTCACCACCGCGCCCTGGTGGAGCGCAATGAGCGCACCCTGGCGATGGTGCGCACCGACCCGGCCGAGAGGGTGCGTTCCATCCAGCTCTACGGGTCGACCCGGCCACGGTGGGGGCGCAGTGCGGATCCTGGTGGAGGAGGATCCGGCCGACCACATCGACTTGAACTTCGGCTGCCCGGTGCCCAAGGTGACCCGCAAGGGCGGCGGGGCGGCGCTGCCGTGGAAGCGCGACCTGCTGGCGGCGATCCTCACCGAGGCGGTGCGCGCCAGTGAGGCTGCCGCCCGCGCTGCCGGGCGGGCGAGGCAGGTGCCGGTGACCATGAAGATGCGTCTGGGCATCGACGAGGGAGCACGAGACCTTCCTCGACGCCGCCCGGGCCGCCGACAACGCCGGGATCGCGGCCGTGGCCCTGCACGCCCGCAGCGCGCGCCAGCACTACTCGGCCAGGCCCGCTGGGAGGAGATCGCCCGGCTCAAGGAGGCCACCGACCTGCCGGTGCTCGGCAACGGGGACATCTGGCTGGGGACGACGCGGTGCGTATGCTGGAGGCCACCGGCTGCGACGGCGTCGTCGTGGGTCGCGGCTGCCAGGGGCGGCCCTGGCTGTTCGCCGACATCGTGTCGGCCATGCACGGCTCGCCGGCGCGCACCTGCCCGGACCTGGACGCCGTCATCGGGTCATCCGCCGCCACGGGCGCATGCTGGCTGAGGAGATGGGTGAGGACCGGGGTGCGTGACCTGCGCAAGCACGTGGGCTGGTACCTCAAGGGCTACCCGGTCGGCGGCGCGGCGCGCGCTGACCTCATGGGGATCCGGACCCTGGACGAGCTCGACGCCGGCCTGGAGCGGATGCGCTCGCGCCTGCCGGAGGTCGTGGACTACCCCGGTGACATCGTCGAGGGCCCCCGGGGCCGGGCCGGCAGCCCCAAGACCCCACGTCTGCCCGACGGCTGGCTGGACTCCCCGCCCTGGATGCGGCCCACCGCGAGATGCTCCAGCCAGGCCGAGGTCCGACGTCTCCGGCGGCTGAGACGGCGCCCCGCAGGGTCCTTGAGGCCGGTCACCGGTTACTCGTCTACTCGTCGAGGACCGGGGTGACGCGGCACAGGGCCGCCGCGATCGCCGTGGTCGCCGGGATCGCCAGGACCAGGCCGATGGAGGAGATGAGGGTGCGCACGATCTCCTCGGCGATCTCGCCCGAGAGCATGGTGTCCAGCACGGCCCGGTCCATGAGGGAGGCGGCCAGGATGAGCGGTAGCGCCGTGCCGGCGTAGGCGAAGGCCAGGGTGTAGACGGTTGAGGCGATGTGGTCCCGGCCGATCCTCATCCCGCCGGTGAACAGGCGCGTGCGCGACAGCAGCGGGTTGGCGGCGTGCAGCTCCCACACCGAGGAGGCCTGGGTGATGGTGACGTCGTTGAGGACGCCGAGCCCGGCGATGACCATGCCGCAGGTCAGCAGCGTCTGCAGATCGATGTGCGTGCGCGAGGCCAGCAGGCGGGCGGTCTCGTCGACGTCGCCGGTCAGGTGGGCCGCACCGGTCCCCCACAGGGCAAGCAGCACGGTCAGCACGATGCAGCCATCGTTCCCAGCAGGGCGGTCGTGGTGCGGATGGACACGCCGTGGGCCACGTAGACGGCTCGCCAGCATCATCGCCATCGATCCGACCAGGGTCACCGCCAGCGGGTGGGAGCCGGCCAGGAGCGCCGGGATCGTGAAGAAGGCGAGTCACGCCGGTGTACCAGCAGGCCCAGGACGCTCAGGACACCCTTGCGCCCGGCCACGGCGACGACGAGCACCAGGTAGACGACCGCCAGGGCGCCGACCGGGAGCTGGCGCTGGTAGTCGATGAAGGAGTAGGGGGAGCCGGACAGGATGGCCTGGGGCGAGTAGAGGACGACGAGCCGGTCACCGGCGTGGGCGAGCTGCGGGGCTCGCCACCAGCTGGACCGGCATCACCAGGCCCCTGCCCTCCCCCTCGGTGATGCGGGCGCACACGTGGCCCTTGGCGAACTCCTCCTGCTTGACGCCGTTGACCTCCGTCAGGGCGCTCACCGAGCTCTGACAGCCCGACAGGGTCCGTGGAGGTGATGGTGCCTTTGCCCACCGAGCCGCCCTCCGGCGGTGAAGGAGCGAGCCGATGGTGAGCTCTTGCCGGCCAGAGCACGAACAGCCCGACGACGGTGGCCAGGACCAGGGCGCCGACAATGGCGCCGAGCACGATCCGCACCCGGCGGGCCTCCCCCGCATCCAGGTCCAGGGGCCCGGAGTGGGAGTGACTGTGGCCGCTGCTGCTGTGACGGCCGTGGCTCCTGCTGTCCCGGCCCTCCTCGACCGGCGGCTCGGGAAGGCTCTCGGAGGGACAGACTCGTTGCTCGGGGAGGTCGAGTTGGTGCTCACCGTCCCCATCATGCCCGCCCCCTGTGTCCCTGACGTGAGCCAGGGACACGGGGTGGACCAGATGGTGGCTGGGTCCGCGAGATTGCTGGCCTGTCCGGCGCGGCTCAGCAGCCGATGAGGCGCTCAGCCAGGTAACGCTCGACGCCCTCGAGCGGGATGCGCTCCTGGTCATCGTGTCGCGCTCGCGCACGGTGACGGCCCCGTCCTCGGGCGAGTCGAAGTCGTAGGTCAGGCAGAAGGGCGTGCCGACCTCGTCCTGGCGGCGGTAGCGACGGCCGACCGCGCCGGCGTCGTCGTACTCCACGTTCCAGGAGCGGCGCAGGCGGGCTGCCAGCTCCTTGGCCGGGCCGGTCAGCTCCTCCTTGCGGCTCAGCGGCAGGACGGCGGCCTTGACCGGGGCGATGCGCGCATCGAGCTTGAGCACGATGCGCTTGTCCACCCTCCCTTGGTGCTGGGGCCTCGTCCTCGGTGTAGGCCTCCACGAGGGAAAGGCCATGAGCGAGCGGGTCAGGCCGGCGGAGGGCCCTCGATGACGTGGGGTCCAGCGCTCGGAGCGGGTCTGGTCGAAGTAGGACATGTCCTTGCCGGAGTGCTCGGCGTGGGTGGACAGGTCGAAGTCGGTGCGGTTGGCGATGCCCTCGAGCTCGCCCCACTCCGAGCCGGCGAAGCCGAAGCGGTACTCCAGGTCCACGGTGCGCTTGGAGTAGTGGGAGAGCTTCTCGGCGGGGTGCTCGTAGAGGCGCAGGTTGTCCTCACTGATGCCCAGGTCGGTGTACCAGGCCTTGCGGTGAGTCGATCCAGTACTGGTGCCACTCCTCGTCGGTGCCCGGCCTCGCAGAAGAACCCAGCTCCATCTGCTCGGGACTCGCGGGTGCGGAAGATGAAGTTGCCCGGCGTGATCCGTTGCGGAAGGACTTGCCCACCTGGCCGATGCCGAGGGCGGCTTCTTGCGGGCCGCGCGTCATGACGTTAGCGAAGTTGATGAAGATGCCTGGGCGGTCTCAGGGGCGCAGGTAGGTGCAGGCCGGACTCGTCGTCGACCGAGCCCCAGGTAGGTCTTGAAACGAGGCCGGAGAACTCGCGCGCTCGGTCCAGGAGCCAGCTGGCCGGTGACCGGGTCGAGGAACCATGTCGAGGTGACAGTCTCGGGGTCGAGGCCTGCGGGCGGCGTATTCCTCGACGAGCTGGTCGGCGCAGTAGCGCCAAGAGTCTGGGGACTCCACAGGCGGGTCGGTGAAGGCGCCGACGTGACCGGAGGCGACAGGTCTCACGCGGCAGGATGACGGAGGTCCAGCCGACGACGTCGTCGCGCGAGCGAGACCATGTACTGCCACCACTGGCGCTTGATGTTCTCCCTTGGGCTCGACGCCCAGCGGCCCGTAGTCCCAGGCCGAGCGGGTTCCGCCGTGAATCTCGCCGCAGGGGAAGACGAGCCGCGCCGCTTGGCGGGTTGATGACGGCGTCGAGGCGTGAAGGGGTGGATGCCAACGGATGCTCCTTCAGGAGTGGTCGTGAGTCCCGCCTGGTTGGTGGGGACGAGTGGAGACAGTCTAAGCGGACGGGGCGCCGAGCGTCGGTGAGGGCCCGTCGCACCGCGACGACGCACCACGCGCCAGGGCAGGCCCTCGCCGGACTCCGTTCAAACCGGCTCTCAGCAGCGCACGCGGACTCGCCCCGAGTTTGAGCGCAGGACCGCCAGAGTATGAATGATTCGCATGAATGTTTCATGGCTCGTTCCGTCGTTCCACCGCGTCGTGGCGCTCGGAGCCGCCCTGATGCTGGCTGCCGGCAGGCGCGTGCAGCGCCCTGAAGGGCGAGCTCCTCAGCGCCTCGGCACCGCACACGATCGCCCGGGCAGACCTGACGGTCTCCGTCCTTCCCTGAGTCCAGTACCTGGCCGGGGCCATCGGCGGCAAGCTCGTCAGGGTCTCCACGTGACCCTCAACGCGTCGAGCCGCACGACTTCGAGCTCTCCGGCAAGGAGACCGCCGAGCTGGGCAAGGCCGACCTCATCGCCTACGTCCCCGGCTTCCAGCCTCCTGGACAAGGCCGTCAGGAGGTCGGCTCCGCCCGCCCACCGTGGTGGACCTGAGCAACCCGACAGCCTCGTCCACCACGGGGGGTTGAGGAGGAGCACGAGCACAGGCCGCGAGAGCGCGACGGCGCCTCACGGCCAGTGCCGCCGCCACCGCGCAGGCCAGCGGGCGGAGCACGACGAGCACGGCCACGAGCACGAGGGCGGTGCAGGGGCACGACGGCGACCTCGACCCGCACTGGCTCGACCGGACCGCGCGGTCAAGGTGGCCGAGGCCCTGCCAGGCCTCCTTCGCCAAGATCGACCGGCCCAGCGCCAACGACTACAAGGCGGGCCTGGACAAGCTCAAGACGGCGCGACCGCGTGGACAACTCAGTACAAGCAGGGCTGACCAGCTGCCAGCACAAGACCTTCATCACCTCCCGCCGCCTTCGGCTACATGGCCGAGCGCTACGGCCTGACCCAGGCCTCCATCTCCGGCATCGACCCGGAGGCCGAGGCCCCAGCCCGCCGAGATGGCCAACATCAAGGTCGGTGGTCGAGAAGACAGGGTCAAGACGATCTTCACCGAGGAGCTGGTCTCCGACGCAGCTAAAGGCGATCGCCGCGGAGACCGGGGGCGGAGACCAGCGTCTCAGCCTGGAATCAAGCCCGAGCAGGGCGACTACACCGACGCCATGACCACCAGCCTGGACCGGCTCAAGTCCGCCATGGTGTGCAAGTAGCCTCAGGGCCCGGCCGCCGAGCTCCCCGAGCAGACGCCCACTCAGATTGGCATGATCGCAGCCATGTATGACCTCATCATCGCCACCTTCACCAGCGTCTGCGACGCGCCGTCCGCTCACCCCAGGCAGCGTCGTCACGCCACTCATCAAGGTCACGCGAGCTCCAGCGTCGTCCTGGGACCTCCCTCATCCTGGACGACGTGAGCCTGGCCGTGGGCGGCGGCGGGTCCGTGGCGATCCTGGGCTCCAACGGCTCGGGCAAGTCCACCTCGTCAAGGCCGTTCTGGGCCTGGTGCCCTGTCCGGCAGCGCATCGAGTACTACGGGCACCCCACCTCGCCCGCCACAGGGTCCCCTGGGAGCGGGTCGGCTACGATCCCCAGCGGATCGGTGCTGGCTCCGGCGTCCCGGGCCACCGCCCTGGAGGTGGTGCGCCTCCAGGCTTCTGGGGCCGCCGTCCTTGGGCCGATCGGGGCCAGGCGCCAAGCGCAGGCCATGGCCGCGCTCGACGCCGTCAAGCTGGCCCACCAGGCCGCGGACCACGTCAGGTCTTCTCCGGTGCAGGCCCAGGCGTGGTCCTCATCGCCCGGGCCTGGTCCCGCTCCCAGGCTGCCTCATCGCTCGAGTGAGCCTCTGGCCAGCATCGACCACGCCAGCCGCAGGTCTAGCCGGGATCCTTCAGGGCTGCGCGCGCAGAAAGCTGACCCTGGTAACAGTCCTGCACGAGATGGGCGAGCTCGCCGACGTCGTCCAGCGGGCGATCCTCCTGCAGGACGGCCGGCTCGTCGCCGACGGCCCGGCCGGCGAGGTCGCTCATCTGCGCGACAGCGGGACCAGCGCGCCCCAGGGGCGACCCGCGCCGCGCTACCGCGGCGTACGGCGCGACCAGCCACCGACGCCGGACGCAGCCTCCGGCCCACCACGCCCCGTCCTCGACCACCGTCTGCCTGACACGCGCCCTCATTCCGGTAGGAGCACCGCCCATGATCGAGTTCGTCTCCGACATGCTTGCCAGTCCCCTCATCCAGCGCGCCTTCATCGTGGCGGTCTGGGTGGACTGGCCGCAGTGGTGAGGCACCTACCCGGTTCAGCGGGGCCTGGCGCTGCTGGGCGACAGGATCGGGCACATCGCCCCTGACCGGGCATCGCCCTGGGCTGGCTGGCCGGGGCCCGCCATAACGTCACTCCTCACGACGCCTGGGCCGTGCCAGGGGCGATCATCATCAGCGTGCTGGGAGCCGTGATGATCGAGATCATTCGCGTCCAACGGCCGAACCCGGGGAGACAGTGGCCCTGGCGATCCTGTTCTGAGGGGCATCGCCGGGGGCGTCATCCTCATTCGCGTCGCGGCGGGAGACGACGGATCTCAGCTCCTACCTGTTCGGCTCGATCTCCGACGGTCTCGGTCTCCGACGCCTGGTTCACCATCGCCCTGGCCACCCTGGTGCTCCTGGTGGGGCTGGGGCTGCGCGGCGCTGTTCGCACTGTGCCACGACGGGGAGTTCGCCTACGCCTGCGGGCCGCGCCAGCGCCCTCAGCGTGCTGGTGGCGGTGGTGGCGGCTGACGGTCTCAGTGTCCATGCGGGTGGTGGGCGCCCTGCTGGTCTCGGCGGTCATGATCGTGCCGGTGGCCATCGCCAGCTCGTTCGCACTCCTTCGCCCCGCACCATGTGCCTGGCGATGGGGCTGGGCGTGGTGGCCTGTGTGTCCGGGTCTGACGATCACCTACCTGGTGGCGGCCTCTCCCGGCGCCATGATCGTGGTACTCTGAGTAGGGGGCTACGCCGTCGTCGCCCTCCTGTCCGGACTGCTGCAGCTCGTCAGCCGCTCGCGACGGCACCGCATCACCTCAGGAGGCAGATCGCGAGCGCAAGCAGCACGGCGCAGCGTCCCGCGCTCCCTGCGCCATCGTCGCTCGTATCCCTCGCCCGCACCGACGAGTTCCGCTCGGCCCAGCAGATCCACTCCGCCCTGGGCTGGGGGCACCAGGTGGGGCTGGCCACCGTCTGCCGCAACCTGCAGACGCTGGCGGGTCCGGGCGGTGGACCAGGTGCGCAGCGCGCGCGCGGGTCCTCTACCGGGCCTGTGAGCGAGAGAGCACCACCATCGTGTGCCGCCGCTGCGGCACCGTGGGAGGTTTGCCGGCGGTGAGCTGGAGGTGATTCGGGCGGGTCTCGACAGGAGGGCTTCACCCAGATGGAGCACGCAGGGTTCTTCGGCCTGTGCCACCTGCTCGGCCCAGGACGCCTCACAGGACTGGAGGCACAGGGTCTGATCGGCCGGTGCCCGAGCCGCTGGCTTCGCAGCGTTTGCGGTGCCTGGCGTACTGCACAGGTCGGAGCCACGAAAGAGGGCCAGCCCATCGGCCGGGGACCGTGCAGTATGTACAACCCTTGGCCAGTAGAGATCCCACCCCGGAGTAGGCCAGCTCGCTGGAGCCAGCCGCGCCGACTCACGGAGTCGAAACCCACCAGCAACTGGCAGTGTCCACACAACGCTGGATATCAGGCTTCGCTGCGAAGCCACCAGCGGGAATCGTTGGAATTCTGGGTTTTCTCGAAGCACGACGCCCGAGCAAGGTTGATGTCAGCGTCATGGACACCGCCGGGCGCCCCACACAAGCTCTTCCTTTCGTGCCCCATCGACTCCAGGCTGGTTTATCCCACCCGGAATCCAGTAGGATGAGGTCTCAGCAGCTATGACACTCACATGTCTTAGATGTGAAGAGACAAGACAGTTTATTTGTCGGTGGTGACCCGTCAACCCGTCCCGGCGTCGTAGGGCTCGTGCAGCACCTGTCCACGGCCCGCACGGTAGCGGCGTGCGCGCGCGGGCGTAGGTCTTCCCGCACGCCTTCCACAGCCTGCGCGGTAAGGAAGCCGGCCAGCCAGGGTGAGAAGTGCAGAGCTCGGCGCAGGAGGAGGACCACATGAGAAGTTGGAGGTGCGCCGTCGTCGTCGCCGGTGCGGATGAACAACAGGTCCACGTCCCGCATGGTGGGTGAGAGGTAGCGCCGATGGTCTCTCGTCGACGGAGGAGGCCTTGAGGTGCTCGGCCGGCAGACGTCCTCGGCGATGGCTCGCGGCGTCGGCGAGACGCGCGCGCCCGCCGTAGTGCGATGCACAGGCAGGAGCAGGCCCGTGCTGTGCGCGTGACGCGCTCGGCCTCGTCGCAGCTGCACGGTGACGGACTTCCACAGGCGCGGGGTGCGTCCGATCGGCAGACAGCCTGACGTCTCCAGGAGTTGAGGACATCGCGCGACGCGGACCTGCGGCGAAGCCCATGATGAAGCGGATCGCCGGGTGAGCGCCGCCAGCTCTCAGTGGAGAAGGCGCGTGATCGCTCAGCTCTGTCACGCCGATCCTCGACAGCCGGCGGCGACGTCGAGCACATTGGCCTCCCCCACCCGCAGGCCTCGGCGCGGGCAGGCCGCGGGCGTTAATTAGCGCCTGCCGTCCGCGACGACGGCGACGCTGGGGAGGCGGTCGGCA